>Ga0209794_1000025_pt1 | contig 427541 bp, 423 predicted proteins | sample EBPBio232013_DNA_FD_185869 | JGI IMG/M metagenome (GOLD analysis project Ga0209794, IMG submission 185869) | Wastewater treatment Type I Accumulibacter community from EBPR Bioreactor in Madison, WI, USA - Reactor 1_5/23/2013_ DNA (SPAdes)... | ecosystem: Engineered > Bioreactor > EBPR >...
CGATCTCCTGCCCGCGCTCGGCCACGCGCGTGAAGCACTGACCCGTGTTGCGACCGGCGACCCCGATGTCCTGCTCGCGGCCTTGCGCACCATGCCGGCTGCGGCCGACGGCACCTCGACGGCCAGTTTTCAGCCTTCGGGCGCAAAACGTCAGGTTATGATGTTGGCCTTGCGCGAGTGGCATGCCGTCTCCCCGGCGAAACCCGAGCGCATTCCGCTTCCGAAAGGCGCGCCGTTCGGCAAGGTAGAGGTCAAGGCCGAGGGTTGTACGCTCTGCCTCGCCTGCGTTTCCGCCTGTCCGGTCTCGGCGCTCTCCGCCAACCCTGAGAGCCCGGAACTGCGCTTTCAGGAAGATCTCTGCGTCCAATGTGGGCTATGTCAGTCGACTTGCCCGGAGAAAGTCATCAGCCTTTCGCCGCAGCTCGATTTCACGGCCATCAACGCCGCCCCTGTGACGCTGAAGCAGGAGGAACCCTACGCCTGCGACAATTGCGGCACGCTTTTCGGCACGAAATCGACCATCGAGCGCATCAAGGGCAAACTCGCCGGCCAGCACTGGATGTTCTCCGGCGCCAATGCCGACCGTCTGAAGGTGATCGGTTACTGCGACACCTGCCGCATCGAAGCCGCCACGCTCGCCGGGTTCGACCCGTACGGCGGCCCGCCGCGCCCGAAGGTACGCACCTCGGAGGACTATTTCCGCGAACGCGAGGAAGACAAGGAAGGCTAGAATTACCGCGCCGCCTTTTCGAGGAAATCGACCAGCGCCGCGCGATCCTCCGCATTGCCGATCGTCTGCTCCGGCATCTTGGTGCCGGGCGTATAGGCCATCGGTCCGATCTCGAAGAGTTTCGCCACCGTCTCCTTCGACCAGACGATATCCATCTTCGTCAGCGCCGGCGAGAAGGCATAGCCTCGGGCGGTCGCGATCCTGCGGCCCATGATGCCGTGCAGCGTCGGCCCGGCGCGGTTGCCGTCATCCGGGCTCAGCGTGTGACAGGCGACGCAGGCGCGGAAGATCTGCGCGCCGCGATGCCCCTCGAAAGCCTTGAGTCGTTCTTCCGTCGCCTCGGTGATGACGGGTGAAACCGGTTCGCCCGTTTCGACCGACCAGCGCCGCACCAGCCGATCCGCGCCACCGGTGAAGATTTCCGTGCCATCCGCCGAGAAGGCGAGCGACCAGAGCGGGAAGGCCGGACCGGACAGGCGCCTGAGGATGCCGCGGTCCTTGCGCTCGACGATCACCAGCGCGCCGCGAAAGCCGGCGGCGGCGACACGGCGCCCATCCGCGCTGGCTGCGAGCGCGACCAGCGGGACCTCGGACACCGCGACCTCGCCGGTCTCGTTCAAATCGTCGTCGAAGAAACGCAGCTTGCCGTCCGCCCCTGCCGCAACGATCTCCGATCCAGCCGCCACGAGCGCATTGATCGGCAGCCCAAGTTCCCGGATGGTCGGCGCTCCTTCCGGCGGAAAACTCCTGAGCTTGCCTTCATGTCCTGCCGTGAGGACGCGATCGCCATGATGGAGCACGGCGTTGACCGGCCCGCGATGCTCGCCGAGCACGCGCGACGCGCCGGTCGCGAGGTCCCACAGCCGGACCGAACCGTCCCAACTTGCCGAGGCCAGAATCTTGCCATCCCGGCTGACCGACAGCCCGGCGATCGGGCCTTCGTGCCCTTCGAGAACGCGCGCCGGTTTGATCCCGCCGGCCGGCCAGATTGCGATTCGCCGGTCTTCGCCCGCGCTCGCAAGTCCGCCGCCCGGGAGCGGCGCCAGCGCATTGACCGCTCCGTCATGGAAACGGAGCACCTGCCGGGCTGTTCCGCGCGCAGGGTCCCAGCGGATGATTGCTGTGTCGAACCCGGCGGTCGCGATCTCGTCCGGCCGCACGACGATGGCGCGGACCGGCCCGCCATGGCCGCGCAGATCGACGGCCGACGCCGCACCGGCGGCACCAGCCACGTTCAGGCAGACGAGGACGGAAAGCAGTTTCATGTTCGCTCTCGACAACGGCACCCGGCGCAGCATATGGCGGGACTAGCGAACAAGGGAAGTCCGGGCGGGCCCGGCGCGCCCTTTCAGAAATGCGGCCGGCCGCGCCGGCCTGTCTTCCGGGAGCCGATCGATGGGCGGGACGATGCTCGATCTCATGGGCCTCAAGTGCCCGCTGCCGGCGCTCAAGACGCGCAAGGCGCTGAAATCGCAACCCGCCGGCGCGACGCTGATCGTTCACTGCAACGATCCGATGGCGGCGATCGACATCCCCAACCTGATCCGCGAGACCGGCGACGAACTCCTTGCCAACGAGAAGCAGGCGGATCGGCTGGTCTTCACTATCCGCAAGGCGTGAATGGGCGGCGGCTCCGTCAGTGCGCCGGGCGAGCGAAGGCCAGCGACGCGACGAGGCCAAGCGAACCGCCGCCGCGCATTCGCGGCGCCATCAGGCGGTCGAGGCGCTCCTCGGCGAAGCGATTGTTGCCGTTCCGCCCTTGCAGTCTTTCGGTGAGGAGGCGCCGGGCGATATCGTCATGCCCCGAACGCAGCGCGGCCTCGATAGTCATCTGCTCGAAAATGTCGCGCTGGGCATTGCTGCCGCCGACGATAACGCGCTGGTTGCGGCCTTCGAGCAGGAGTTCGAGGGCACGGTCCGTCTGTCCGGCGGCATAGGCGACCATCCCTTCCGCGCAGGACCGGCCGGCCCGCTCGGCTACCAGGTTCTGCACCGAATTCCGGGCCGGCCCGGCGGCAATCGACCGGGCGAGCGCGGCCGCCGGCTTGCGCCGCCCCGCGCCGATCAGGGCGAGGATGTAGTGAAGATCGGCAAAGACGAGGCTGCGATCATCGATCCGGGCCTCCGCCTTGTCGGCGAGTTCTTCCCAGCGGTTGCCGACGTCGTGTCCGTCGAGTTCGAGCCGCATCAGCAGCGAGGCGCCGTTGGCGATATCGCGGAAATCGTCGGTTTTCTCGTGGCGGATCTTGCGATCGTAGAGTTCGAGCACCTCGCCGATCGCGCCCGCTTCCAGCTTGAACAGCGCGAGATGCCAGAACAGATGCCCGCCGAAATTGTTGCAATGGCCGATGCGCGCCTCTCGTGCCTCGATCCAGCGGATGCCGTCTGCCGTCCGGCCCATCATCTCGTGGACATGGCTGACGGCATGCAGCCCCCAGGCGTCGCGCGTCTCGCGCTCGACAGCCTCGATGCCGACAGCTTCCGCGCGGCCGTATTCGCCACTCTCCTCGAGCGAGAAGGCATGGCATCCGAGCATGAAGCCGCGGTGCGGGTGCAGCGCCGGCAGCTTGCCGAGGACGCGCTCGATCGAACGCAGCATCCCGGCCCGGTCGCCCAGCATGAAGCGCAGCGCATGGCTCATCTTGGCCGCAAGCGTGTTCTCGGGTTCGAGCGTGATGACCTGTTCGAGCTTGTCGATCGCCACCCACCAGGCGCCGTGCGCCGCCATCGAGGCGGCCTCCGCGTAGGTCATGTCGACCCCGCTGCCACCCGCCAGCGCAACGGCGGTCGCCGAAGCTTCCTGCGCGAGAGGAAGCAGTTCCTGCCGCGCAAGCAGGGACAGCATCAGCGCCCGCGTCGCATGGCCACGGGAACTTGCCGGTTCCCCCTCCAACCATTCCTGGAGCAGGACCGGCGTTTCCTTCGCATGGGCGAGAAAGGCCTCCGTGAGCCGTGCCTCGATGTCCGGAGAACCGGTCTCGTGCATGAGGATGTCATTCATGGATTCGCCTCCGAACGCCGCGTTTCGATACGGCGACCATGCGCGTTTTCGGCCCGGCGCGAACCACACAAACGCTCGCGCGACATTCAAGGCTTCGTGATGCTCCGGTGCGGACGCGAAGCGTTCCTTGAAAAGAACAAAGCATTTGTTAGATGGAACTCTACGCTCCGTTTTTGCCTGTCCCGGACCCCTCATGGCCTCGATATCGCCCTCCGCTCTCGTTCCTCTGGCCGTTTTCGCGGTGCTTGTTGCTGCGGCGGGCCGATACTCCCCGATGCTTGCCCTGCTCGCCGGCATCGGGCTGTTTGCGGGTCTCGCGCTCTATCACGCGAGCTTCGGCTTCACCGCCGCATGGCGGCGCTTCATTCTCGAACGCCGGAGCGCGGGCCTGCGCGCCCAGTTGATCCTGCTCGGGCTGACAAGCCTCGTGTTTTTCCCGTTGCTCGGCGCCGGCGAGATCTTCGGCCGCCCCGTCGGCGGCTTTGTGTTTCCCATCGGCTGGGCGCTCGTCACCGGCGCCTTCCTGTTCGGACTGGGGATGCAGCTCGGCGGCGGCTGCGGCTCGGGAACCCTGTTCACGGTCGGCGGCGGCTCGGTACGGATGCTGGTGACGCTCGCCTTCTTCGTCCTCGGCTCGACTTGGGCAACCGCGACATCCGGAGTCTGGCTCGCCTGGCCGAGCGTGCCGCCCTATTCGATCGTCCAGAAATGGGGGGTATGGCCCGCGCTGGCAGGGATGATCGCGCTTCTCGCCGGTCTTTCCCTGTTCGTGAGCCGGGCGGAGAAACGCCGTCACGGCACTCTCCCCAGCATCCTGAAGCCGGAGACGCACTGGACGACCGGCCCGTGGTCGCTGGTTGTCGGCGCGATCGCCCTCGCGATCGTGAACATCGCCGTATTACTGGTTTACGGCTGGCCATGGGGAATCACGTCGGCCTTCGCGCTCTGGGGTAGCAAGATCGCGCTGGCGCTCGGCTTCTCGCCGGCCACCTGGCCCTACTGGGTCGGACAGGAGGCTGCGCTGACCGGACCGCTTCTTTCGGACCCCGTCAGCGTCACCAATTTCGGGATCATCCTCGGCGCGATGCTGGCGGCGATGCTGGCCGGGAAATTCAAGCCGAGTTTAACGATCCCGCCGCGCTCGCTGCTGGCCGCCGTGGTCGGTGGGCTGCTGCTGGGCGTCGGCGCCCGGCTCGGCACCGGCTGCAATATCGGCGCTTTCTTTTCCGGCACCGTGTCCGGCAGCCTGCACGGCTGGGTCTGGCTGGTCTTTGCCTTCGCCGGCAACATGATCGGCGTGCGGCTGCGCCCGCTCTTCCGGCTCGACTGACTGACGGAGGAAAGGCTATTCCGCCGGCGAGGGAACCGCGGCGCCGACACCATGCGCCGCCGGGGGATGGCTTTCCCGCGTCTTGTAGGCCCGGGCGATCAGCGCCACCGTGAACAGGGCGGCAAACCCGGCGAGATTGGCGATGGCCGTCGTCAGACCGTTGCGCCCGACGATGTCGAGCACCACGCCGAAGCTCCAGGCGAAGATGATCGACGCCATGAAAGTCGCCAACGCCTGCTGGCCGATCAGGACGACCGGGCGGATGTCCGCCAGCTTGTGCTTGATATCGTTCACCAGCACCAGCGCGACATAGGCGGTCGCGAGGAAATGCAGGTAGAGCGGCGCGACGAGGTTGGTCTTGCCCATGTCGGGAACAAGGAAATCGTGGAGTTGGGCCAGGGCAGGCACGTTGTCCGTGAAGGCCCAGAAATTGACCGGGACCGACACGGCCACGACAGCAACCGCAAACCAGAACAGCCAGCCTTTCCGCAGCGGCGGAGCCGGCAGCCAGCGCATGCCGAACGAGAAGCCGGTGAAGAACACAAGCTGCCAGGCGAAGGGGTTGAAGAACCACGTCATCCCCGGTTCCTGGCCGCCGGGGAGATTGATCCCCGTCGTTTGCACCGCAAGCCAGAGCGAGACGGAAATCAGGATCGGCAGCAGCCGCGAGACCAGCGACAGCGCCATCATCGCCGGCACCATCGCCAGCAGAACGATGTACATCGGCAGGATGTCGAGAAAGGCGGGCGTGAAATTCAGCGTCATCAGCTTGACGAGCCCCACATCGACATGGGCGAAGAACCAGCCGAGCATCAGGTGATCGGGGTATTGCGTCCCCGTGAGCTGGAGCGCGAGCGCGCTCAGCGTCATCAGCACCAGCGCGAGGCCGATATGCGCCCAGTAAACCTGCCAGATGCGGAACAGGATGCGGCGCGCGCCGGCCAGCCAGCCGTTCCGCACGAAAACGCGCCCGAAGGCGAAGGAAGAGGCGAGGCCCGAGCAGAACACGAACAGTTCCGCCGCCGAGGAGAAACCGAAGCGCGCCGGAATGAAATTGAACCAGCTGTTCCCCGGCATATGCGCGACGAAAATAATCAGCATCGCAAGGCCGCGGAAGAAATCGAGTCGCACATCGCGCGGGGTGCGGCTGTGCGGCGCGGGGTGCGGAAGTGTCGTCATAGTCTGCCCTCGTAGGCATCGGGCGCGATGCGCGCCGCGATCAGCGAAAATCTCTTGCGCCCAGAAAGCGCCGTCTTCACTGCGTCCTCCAGTTCATCGCGGTTGGTAACCATGCAGCCCTCGCCCCCAAACGCTTGGGCGATGGCTGCAAAATCGCTACCCCCGAACCGGACGCCGCATTCCGCCCGTCCCGAAGCGCGCTGCTTGAGATCGATCAGCGCCAGCCGCTCGTCCTGCAGGACGATGACGATGACCGGAAGGCCGAGATCGCGGGCACTCGCCAGTTCGCCGATCCCCATTTCGAGCCCGGCATCGCCGACGAAAGCGAACACGGCCCGCTCGGGCGAAGCGATCTGCGCGCCCATCGCCAGCGGCAGGGCGCAGCCCATCGTGCAAAGGGCGGAGGATTGCATCAGTCCCCGCGGCTCGAAGGTCTTCCACATCTGCGACAGGAGAATGCGATGCGCGCCGGAATCCGCCGTCGCCAGCGCGTTGAGCGGCGCGAGGCGGCGGACTGTCTCGAACACCACGCCCGGCCCCCATTCCGGCTCCGCCGCGAAGGCGGCCGCGAGCGCAGCGCGCAGCGCCCTGACCTTCGCGATCTCGATGCCCGGCTTCCCGTCGAGGCCGGCCTGAAGCGCGCGAAGATTGGAAGCGACATCGCCGACGAGCAGATGGTCGGCGCGGTGCATCTGGTGCACGGGAAGGCTCGCAGAAAGTTCAATCACCGGGAGACCGGCCGGGAAGGGATCGCGCCAGTTGATGCGCATCTCGATCGGGTCGTAACCCGCAAGCACGAGGCAATCCGCCTCGGCGAGGAAGGGCAGCAGTTCCTTGTCGGCCTTCGGCGAAAGCCCCGCCCCGCCAAGGCACAGGGCATGATCCTCGGGAACAAGCCCCTTCGCCTTGTAGGTCGTGATCAGCGGCGCATTGAAATGCTCGACGAAATCCCGCAGCGCCGGGCCGGCTGCGTGATTGACCGCATCCACTCCGGCGATGACCAGCGGCCGACGCGCGCCCCGGAGGACATCGTGCGCTGCCTCGAACGCACCGCCGACTGCAACGGCCTGCGCGGGGGCGGGACGACGGAAAGAAACCACGACCGGTTCCTGCCCCTCGGCAACGGAAATCGGCACGTCGACATGCACTGGGCCGGGCTGCCCTTCGGTCGCGATGGCGATCGCCCGGTCGATGACACGTTCGACCGCGCCGGCGCTCGCGCTCAGCGTCGCCTTGGTGATCGGCCGGAACAGCGCCTGATGGTCGAACACCTGATGCGTATAGCTTTCCGCTTCCGCCGGGTCGACACGGCCCGTGAGGAAGATCAGCGGCACGCGGTCCTGAAACGCGTTGGCGACGACATTGACGGCATTGGCGGCGCCAGGGCCGAGCGTCGCGATGAGAATGCCGGGTGCAATCGGCGCCCCCGGCGCCTCTTCCATCTGCCGGTGCCAGTAGCCCTCGGCCATAAAGCCGGCGGCATTCTCGTGCTTGGTCAGGATGAAGCGGATGCCGGCCTTCGCAAGGCCGTCGATCAGGCCGAGCACCTCGCCGCCCGGCATGCCGAAGGCGACACGGCAACCTTGCCGCGCCAGCCTCTCCCCGATGATATCCGCGCCGCTCGGCATTCTTGTTCATCCTCTCCCGGTCTGCTTGCCCGAAAGCGGCTTCACCCGCATTTCGCAATTGCGTGAACGTCGCGAACGGAGGACAAAGGCCCTCCTGAATACGGAATACCGGAGTCTTCCATGCCGCGCTTCGCCGCCAATCTCTCGATGATGTTCAACGAGCTTCCGTTCCTTGATCGATTCGAGGCCGCCGCCAAAGCCGGTTTCCGCGCGGTGGAGTTCCTTTTTCCCTATGAATTTCCGGCGGAGGAGATCGGCGCACGCCTGAAACGCTTCGACCTGACGCAGGCGCTGTTCAACCTGCCGCCGGGCGACTGGGAACAAGGCGAGCGCGGCATGGCCGCCCTGCCCGGTCGCGAGGGCGAATTCCTGCAGAGCCTCGAAACCGCCAGGCCCTATGCCATCGCGACCGGGGTGAAGCGCCTGCATCTCATGGCCGGCAAGATTCCGCGGTCGGATACCGCCGCGCTCGCCCGCTACGAAACGGCGATCCGCCGCGCCGCCGATACCTTTGGACCGCTTGGCATCGACATCCTGCTGGAGCCACTCAACACCCGCGACATGCCGGGCTACCTGCTCGACAGCTACGATTTCGCCGCCGATTTCATCACGCGCCTCGCACTGCCCAATCTCCGGCTGCAATTCGACATCTACCACTGCCAGATCCTGCACGGCGACGTCACGATGCGCCTGCGCACAATGTTGCCGATCATCGGCCACATTCAGGTGGCCAGCATTCCCTCCCGCAACGAGCCGGACAGCGAGGAACTGAACGACAGCTTCCTGTTCGCCGAACTCGACCGGCTCGGCTACGTGGGGTTCGTCGGGTGCGAATACCGCCCGAAGGCCGGCACCGAAGCCGGTCTCGGCTGGTTCGCCCCCTACCGGAATGCATGAACGGGAGCGTTTGAATGCAGGTCAGGACGTTCGGGGCATTTGGCGGCGGCACGGTTTCGGAAATCGCGCTTGGCCTCGAAAGCGGCGTCGAGGCCCGCGTTCTCACCTATGGCGCGGTCCTGCATGATCTCATCATACCGGGCGTCGATGGCCGTGATCGTGTGGTGCTCGGCCTCGAGACGCTGGAGGATTACCTCAACCATTCTCCGCACATGGGCGCGATCGCGGGGCGCTATGCCAATCGGATCGCCCATGGCCGGTTTGTGCTCGACGGCAAGGCCTACCAGCTCCCGCTCAATCAGGCGAACACGCATTCGATCCATGGTGGCGGCAACGGTTTCGGCAAGCGCAACTGGACGCTTTTGCACGCCGAACCGGCCTCCGTGACGCTCGCGCTCGTCTCGCCCGACGGTGAGGCCGGATACCCCGGCACGCTGGTGACGACGGCGCGCTATTCCCTGCTCCCGCCGGCGACCCTGCGCCTCGAACTCTGGGCGCATACCGACCAGCCGACGGTCCTCAATCTCGCCCATCATTCCTACTTCAACCTCGACGGTTCGCCCGACATTCTCGATCACGAGTTGATGCTGCGCGCCCCCGTCATCACCTCGATAGACGGCGACGGCATCCCCGACGGCGCACTGCGGCCGGTCGGCGATACGCCTTTCGATTTCCGCCGCGCCCGCCCGGTACGGCTGACCGATACCGCCGGGGAACGCATCCGCTACGATCACAACTTCTTCCTCCGCCGCGAGCGCCGCGAACCCTTCGCGCCCGGCCTCGAACTCGCCCATGCCGCGACGCTCGCTTCCACGCGATCACAACGGGCGATGGAGGTCTGGACGACCGAACCCTGCCTGCAGGTCTACGACGGCGCGAAGCTCAACCTGCCGGTGCCCGGCCTTGACGGCACCCGTTATGGGGCCTGCGCCGGCCTGTGCCTCGAACCGCAACACGCGCCGGACAGCCCCAACCACCCGCACTTCCCCACGACGGTGCTGCGCCCCGGCGAGCTTTACCGGCAGGTCAGCGAGTTCCGCTTCCTGCCCCTGAGCGAACCAACCTAGCGGAACAGCAGCTCGAACCGGGACTTCATGTCGGCGATCATCGCTTCGGCGGTTCTGGTGCCGGCGAGAAAAGCGTGGAAGTTGCCGCGCACGATCTCCGATATCTCGCTGTAGCGTGGGCTCGCCGGACGGGACTTCGCCCTCGTGATCACCGGCAGCGCCTCGGCGAACCACGCCTGGGCCGCTAGCACTTCCGGGTCAGTATAAAGCGACTGGAACACCGGCAAGGCACCGGTCTTGATCGCGAGGATCTTGGCCGTCTCCGGCGACGAGAGAAAGCGGGCGACGTCGACGGCGCGTGTTTTGACCGGCGACGCCGCCGCCACGGCCACATGCCAGCCACCGATGCAGCCGGCACCGCTTCCGGGAGAAAACCCCGGCGGATTGGCGATCCCGATTTTCCCGGCGACGCGCGAATCCGCTTCGCTCTGGAAACGGCTTCCCATGTAGCCCCAGCCAAGCCCCGCGACGAGCGCACCCTGCGTGATCTGATGGCGGATCTCGTCAGTCTGATAATTGGCGGATTCCGGCGGCAGAATCTTGCTGTTGCGCAGATCGTCCCACATCGAAAGCACGCGCAGATGCGCCGGATCATCGGCCTGAAAGCCCTTGGCTCCCACCAGTTCGCTTCCCGCGCCCCAGAGCGAGGCCAGATAGGCGCAAGTCGTGCTTTCGACATTGCCGCCGGCAATCGCAAAGCCTCTGAGGTTACGCTGGTTTTCGGCAGCGAGCACCGCCTGAAGAGCCGCTTTCAGTTCCGCCCAGTCCTGCGGAACCTTCTGGCCGTGCTTTTCGAAAAGGTCCTTCCGAAAGAAGAGCAGCTGCGCATCCGCGACGAACGGCAATGCCACGATCTTGCCGCCGATGGTCGCGCTGGCGATGGACGCCGGCAGATAGCGCTCGATCAGCGCGGCGCGGTCGTTGCCGAGATGGGAATCGAGCGGTTCGATCCATTTCAGTGCCGCCCACTGCGCCGGCCGCAGCGCATCGACAAGCGCAAGATCCGCCATCGGCTCGGCGGCGGCGAGCGCCTTGCCGAGAAAGTCCCGTTGGTCGTTGAGCGTCTCGCCGCCGACGATCTCGAGTTTCACGGCCGGCTGCCGCTCGGAATAGCTCTTGAGGAAATCGCGGAAGGCCTCCGACCGGGCGAACGGCCCGGCAAAGATGCGAACAACCTCCTGCGCCTTCGCCGGCACGGCAACGACAAGCAGCGCTGCAGCAACCAGCGGTGCCGCCATGCGGCAAAAACGAGCGATCGGGGATGACAGCGGCACGAGCGCCTCACGCGAGAAAACCAATAGCCTTCCAGCATGAGGATCGGAACGTCGCTGGCAAGAACCACCGTCCCGCCTGTTGGGGATTCCTGTCGAAAAATCGCCTCCGCCCGACGAAAAGAAAGCACACCGCCGCTTTCATCCCGTCGATCCGGCTGATACGACTGAGCCAACGATGATTTACCTGCCCGGCCTCGCTCTCTCCGCCGCCATCGCTGTCGCCGCCTCTTTCGCCGAACCCGTCCTGAAGGAAATCGGCGGCGGACGCCTCGCGTTGCCGGCGATGGTAATCGCGCTCCTTCTGGGAATGGCGCTGCATCCGCTTGCGAGACGCCCGGCCTTCGCCCCCGGCACGACCTTCGCGGTCAAGACCCTGCTGCGCTGGGCGATCGCCCTGCTCGGCCTGCGCATCTCGTTGTCGGATCTTGCCGGCATGGGCCTCTCAGCCGCCCTGCTGACCGCTTTCGCGATGGCCGTGACCATCGCCGCCGGCTTCGTTCTGGCCCGGTTGGGCGGCCTCAGCCGGGGTTACGGTGCGTTGGCCGGCGCCTCGACGGCGATCTGCGGCGCCTCCGCCGCGCTCGCGACAGCGACCGTGCTGCCGGATTACCGTGGCCGGAGCGCGGATATCGCCTTCAGCGTCGTCATGGCCAACGCCATCTCGACGCTCGCGATGGTCGGCTACCCGCCGCTTCTCGCCGCGCTCGGCTTCTCGCCGATCGAGACCGGCACGCTGATCGGCATGACGGTGCATGACATGGCACAGGTGGTCGGCGCCGGCTATTCGATCTCCGAGTCGGCCGGCAATACCGCGGTTGTCGTCAAGCTGTTCCGGGTGATGCTGCTGCTGCCGGCGGTGCTCGCCATCGGCTACTGGCTCTCCGCCGGTGCATCGGAGGGGCCGCGCGCCCGCGTTCCCGTGCCCGGCTTCGCGCTCGTCTTTCTCGGCCTCGTTGTCGTCAATTCCCTCGTCGGCGGCTCGACCCTCGAAGCCTTTTATGCCCCGGTGAAGACCGTGCTCTCGGAGGTCTCGCGCTGGGGCCTGCTGATCGCGATCGCCGCACTTGGGCTCGGCACATCGGTGGGGTCGATCCTCGAAACCGGCTGGCGGCACATTATCGTCTATCTCGGTGTGACGGCGGTCCTGTTTCTGGTGGCGGCCGGCGGCGTCGCTCTCCTGCGCTGAGAGGGAGGGAGCATGGAAACGCCGGAATTCGAACCGATCCCCGTCACCCGCCACGCTTTTTATGAGGATGTTCTGGCGATCCTGATGGCATCGCTGTTTGTCGCCTTCGGCGTCGTCATCTATGGCAAGGCCCAACTTGTCACGGGCGGCACCGCCGGGCTTTCACTGCTGCTGCAATACGCGACCGGCTACGGGTTCTGGATCGTCTTCTCGCTCGTCAACCTGCCGTTCTACCTCCTTGCCATCCTGCGCATGGGCTGGAGGTTCGCGTTGCGGACCTTTTTCGCGGTCTCCGTCGTTTCCCTGTTCTCGGCGCTGGTGCCGCGCTGGGTGGCGTTCACGCATCTCGATCCCGTCTTCGCGACCGTCGTCGGCGGCGGCCTGATGGGGACGGGGCTGCTGATGCTGTTCCGTCACCGGACGGCGCTCGGCGGCATCAACATCCTGGCGATGTATCTTCAGGAAAAGCTCGGCTGGCGGGCGGGCTATGTGCAGCTCGGCATCGATCTCGCCATTCTCGCCGGCTCGCTTTTCATTCTCGCGCCCGCCAATCTCGCGCTCTCGGTTCTCGGCGCGGTCGTCGTCAACATGATCCTCGCAATCAACCACCGGCCGGGGCGCTATCTCGGAATGTCGTGAGGCGATCTGTCCCCGTTTTGCGCTTGCAACTTGGGGAAAGGCGGGAAACGATAATCGCGTGCCGCCCGCCCGTGGCTGGCTCAGCATCGGGGAACCATGCGCCGCTCGATCCGCTTCATCTTCAGGGGCATGCCGCAGGAAATCTCGGCCTTCGATCCGTCGACGACCCTGCTCGATTGGCTGCGGCTCGAAGCCGGGGCGACCGGCACCAAGGAGGGATGCAACGAGGGCGATTGCGGCGCCTGCACCGTGGTGCTCGCGCGGGCGGAGGGTGAGCGCATCCGCTATTTCCCCGTCAACGCCTGCATCCTGCTGCTTGGCCAGATCGACGGCGCCGAACTCCTGACCATCGAGGACCTGGCGAACGAAAGCATGCTGCACCCGGTTCAGGCGGCCATGGTGCGCCATCACGGTTCGCAATGTGGCTTCTGCACGCCCGGCATCGTCATGAGCCTGTTCGCAGCCTTCCACGAGGCGCCCCGGCCACCGGGCCGCGAGGCGATTGGCACCGCGCTCGCCGGCAACCTCTGCCGCTGCACCGGCTACCGCCCGATCTTCGACGCCGCCTTCGATGTCCTCTCCGATCCGCCGGAAGACCGGTTCAGCAACGCCTCGGCCGCGCGGCTCGAGGCGCTTCGGGCGCTGGAGGATGACCGCGGCATCGTTGTCGGCAACGAGGAGCGCTTCTTTGCAAGCCCGCGCCATCTCGACGAACTTGCCGAAATGGTTTCGCGCCACCCCGAAGCGACCCTTCTCGCCGGCAGCACCGATGTCGGCCTGTGGGTGACGAAGAAGCTCGCGCCGCTCAACCGCGTGATCTCGCTCGGCCGCGTTGCCGCGCTGGCGACGATCGCCGAGGGAAGCGATTCGGTGTTCCTCGGCGCGGGCGTGACGCTGGCCGCGGCCTTGCCCGTGCTCGAGCGGATCGACCCCGACCTCGGCGCCCTGATGCGTCGCTTCGGCTCGGCACAGGTGCGCGCCTCCGGCACCGTCGGCGGCAACATCGCCAACGGTTCGCCGATCGGCGATCTCGCCCCGGCCCTGATCGCGCTGGGCGCGACATTGCACCTGCGCCGGGCAGCCGAAAACCGCACCCTGCCGCTGGAGGATTTCTTCCTCGGCTACGGCAAGCAGGATCGCGCGCCTGGCGAATTCATCACCGGTGTCACCGTCTCGCGGCCGGGGAAGGACAGCCACTTCCGCTGCTTCAAGATATCGAAGCGGGCCGACGAGGACATTTCCGCCGTGATGGGGGCGTTCCGCATCACAGTTGAGAATGGCGCCATCGTCGAGGCGCGGATCGCCTTCGGCGGCATGGCGGCGACGCCGAAGCGCGCGCGCGGCGCGGAAACCGCGCTGAAGGACGCCTCGCTCGCCAACCCGCACGATTGGATGGGCGCGGTGCAGGCGCTGGAAGCGGATTACCAGCCGATCAGCGACATGCGTGCCTCCGCCCGCTATCGGGCCCGGATCGCGCGGGCCCTGCTCGGCAAGGCGCTGACCGAGATCGCCGGCAGCGCCAGGGCGACGCGCATCGCGCCGCGCGCCGCATCCGCGGAGACCGCGCATGGATGACGCCCCGCCCGTCCTCGTCCATCAGGCGATCGCGCATGACAGCGCCGCGCGGCATGTTACCGGCGCCGCGCCCTATATCGACGACCTGCCCGAGCCAGCCGGCACGCTGCACCTCGCGCTTGGCCTCGCCCCCATTGCGCGCGGGCGGATCACCGGCCTCGATCTCGAAAAGGTTCGCGCCGCGCCGGGCGTGGTCGCGGTCCTCACAGCGAAGGACGTGCCGGGCCGGAACGATGTTTCCCCCGCCCTCGGCGACGAACCGATGCTGGTGGATGAAGCCATCAGCTTCCATTCCCAACCGGTCTTCATGGTCGCCGCGACGACGCGCAGGGCTGCCCGCCTCGCGGCCCGGCTCGGCGTGATCGAGGTCGAACAGGAATGGGCTTCCGTAACGATTGCCGACGCGCGCTCGACCGGCGAGACCGTGCTGCCGGATTATGCCTTCAGCCGGGGCCATGCCGGGCCGGCCATCGAAGGCGCAGTACACCACCTCGCCGGCGAACTCGAGATCGGCGGACAGGAGCATTTCTACCTCGAAGGGCAGATCGCGCTCGCCATTCCGGGCGAAGGCGAGGCGATGTTCGTCCATGCCTCCACCCAGCACCCGAGCGAGGTCCAGCATATCGTCGCCCGCGTCCTCGGCCTCGCCGATCATCGGGTGACGGTCGAATGCCGCCGAATGGGCGGCGGCTTCGGCGGCAAGGAAAGCCAGGCGAGCCATTGGGCCGCGCTTGCCGCCCTTGCCGCCCGGATGACGGGCAAGCCCTGCAAGCTGCGGCTCGACCGCGACGAGGACTTCGCGCTTACCGGCAAGCGTCACGACTTCCTTTCACGCTACCGCGTCGGCTACGATGAAAACGGCCTCATCGAAGGCGTCGCCTTCGAGCACCTCGCCCGCTGCGGCTATTCGGCGGATCTCTCGCTCGGCGTCATCGACCGGACGATGTTCCACTCCGACAATGCCTATTATTTGCCGGCTGCTGAAATCGGCTCGAAGCGACTCAAGACCAACACGGTCTCGAATACCGCCTTCCGTGGTTTCGGCGGGCCGCAGGGCGTCCTCGCCATCGAGCAGGTGATCGACGCCATTGCACGCGAGCGGGGGCGCGATCCGCTCGATATCCGCAAGGCGAATTTCTACCGCGACGGCGGCTCGGTCACTCCCTTCGGCATGGAGGTGTTCGACCGGGAGACCCTGCTGCCGCTGGTCGAAGCGCTCGAGGCCTCGTCCGATTATCGCACCCGCCGCGCGGCCATCGCCGAGCACAACGCGCAATCGCCGATCCTCAAGCGCGGGCTGGCCTTGACCCCGGTCAAGTTCGGCATCTCCTTCACCCTGAAACACCTCAATCAGGCCGGCGCGCTCGTCCATGTCTATGCGGATGGCTCGGTGATGCTCAATCACGGCGGCACCGAGATGGGGCAGGGCCTTTACACCAAGGTCGCGCAGATCGTCGCCGACGAGTTCGGCCTGCCACTCGAACGCGTCGCCATCACCGCGACACGAACCGACAAGGTTCCGAACACCGGGCCGACGGCCGCCTCCTCGGGCTCGGACCTCAACGGCATGGCGGCGCGCGAGGCCGCCCGCACCATCCGACTGCGGATGGCGGAAGAAGCCGCCCGCCGCCTCGATGTCCCGGCTGCGACCATCCTCTTCGAAGGGGGTGAGGTGCATGGCGGCGACGAGACCATGACCTTCGCCGAACTCGCGCGCTTCTGCGTGCTCGAACGCATCTCGCTCTCTGCGACCGGCTATTACCGCACACCCGGCATCACCTGGGATCGCGCGGAGAAAACCGGCCGGCCGTTCTTCTATTTCGCCTATGGCGCGGCCTGTTCCGAGGTGGTGATCGACACCCTGACCGGCGAGATGAAGCTGCTCGCCGTCGATATCCTCCACGATTGCGGCGCCTCGCTCAATCCGGCGCTCGATATCGGACAGATCGAAGGCGGCTTCGTGCAGGGCCTCGGCTGGCTGACGACCGAGGAACTGGTGTTCGATGCGGAAGGCCGGCTGCGCACCCATGCGCCTTCGACCTACAAGATCCCGGTCGCCTCGGATGTGCCGGCGCATTTCCGCGTCGAACTCTGGGACGAACCCAACCGCGAAGCCGCGATCTATCGCTCCAAGGCGGTCGGCGAGCCGCCGGTAATGCTGGCGATCTCGGCCTTCATGGCCATCGCCGATGCCATCCACACGCTCGCGCCAGGCAAACCCGTGCAATTGCGCGCACCAGCAACGCCGGAAGCCATTCTTGATGCAATCGACCGGCAGCGTGCGTCATGATCTGGCGGCATATCGCGAACTGGCTGGGCGCAGGCGCACCGTGCTGTCTCGTGACCGTCCGCGAGGCGCGCGGCTCGACCCCGCGCGAGGCCGGCGCCCGGATGGCGATCGGCCTTGATAACAGCTACACCGGCACAATCGGCGGCGGCGCACTCGAATGGGAAGCGATGGCCGTCGCCCGCAACCTCATCGCGCGACACTCCGAAGGATATGGAACCGAGCGGACTTTCGCGCTCGGCCCTGCGCTCGCCCAGTGCTGCGGAGGCTCGGTCATTCTGCGGTTCGAGGTTTTCGCTCCCGGCGATCTCGATTGGATCGCCGCACTGGCCCGAACCGAAGAGGCAGGATCCTTCACGACGGAGGGCGAGCCGGATGCACGCCGCGTGGTGATCCGCCGGCTGGCTCTTCCCGCAGCCTCGCCTGTCGCTGAACAGGAAACCCATGGCACGGCGAAACGCGATGTCCTGCTGTTCGGCGCCGGCCATGTCGGTCGTGCGCTGGTCCTGGCGCTGGCGCCCCTGCCCTTCACGGTACACTGGATCGACAATCGCCAAGGCGTATTTCCGTCTTCACTTCCACGAAACGCGATGATTGTTTCCGCCGTTGACCCGAAGTCCATAGCCAGAGAATATAATTCGAGCGGAATAGCTGTCGTCGCGACCCACAGCCATGCGCTCGACCTGGAGATTGTAGCCGGTCTTCTAAAAAATAAATCATTTCAATTCATAGGGTTGATAGGGAGCGAAACGAAAAGGAATAGATTCATAAGTCGACTACAAGAAATCGGGTTTGATAAGAGTGCGACTGCTCGTCTGATCTGCCCGATTGGGATTCCGGGCGTCCACGGCAAGGAACCGGCTGTCATCGCCGCGAGCGTCGCGGCGCAACTGCTGATGCTGCCGCGCGCAATCAGTGCCCCGGATTGAAAACCGGCAGGTTGTTGCCGATCCGGACCACCTTGCCGGGATTGAGCAGGTTGTCAGGATCGAGTGCTTTCTTCACGGTTGCCATCAGGTCGAGCGCGACGGGGTCCTTGTAGTCGGGCAGCTCGTCGCGCTTGATGAGACCCACCCCGTGCTCGGCGGCGATGGAACCGCCGCGCGCCTTCACCGCGGTATGAACGATCTCGTTGAAGGCGTGCCATTGCGACAGGAACGCCTGTCGGTCCATCCCCACCGGCTGCGAGATGTTGTAGTGAATGTTGCCGTCGCCGATATGCCCGAAATCGCACACCCGGCAGCCCGGCATGAAGGCGCGGCAGACATCCCCGGTCTCGGCGAGGAAATCCGTGACGCGGCTGATCGGCACCGAAACGTCATGCTTGATCGAACCGCCCTCGAAATGCTGGCATTCGGAGAGAAGCTCACGCAGGCGCCAGAAATCGCGCGACTGCGCTTCGCTGGCGGCAAGCACCGCGTCATCGACGATTCCGGCTTCCAGAGCCGGCTCAAGCGCGGCCAGCAGGATATCGTCAAGCGGCGCGTCCGCCTCGGGAGAGGTCAGTTCGACAAGCGCGTAGGAGGCGTGCTGCCCGCCGAGTGGGTCGCGCGTGTTGTGGCCATGCTTCAGAACAATCTCGAGCCCGAAGCGCGGGATGATCTCGAAGGCTGTCAGACGCTCGCCCGCGATCTGCCGGAGGCTCGCGAACAGCCTCACGACCATTTCCGGCGAGGATGTGCCGATGAACGCGGTCGTCCGCGACTGTGGCATCGGAAACAGCTTGAGCACCGCCGCCGTGACAATGCCGAGCGTGCCTTCCGAACCGATGAAGAGGTGCTTGAGATCGTAACCGGCGTTGTCCTTCCGGAGACCCGAGAGTCCGCTGAAAATCCGTCCGTCCGGTAGCACGGCCTCAACGCCCAGCACCAGATCGCGCATATTGCCGTAGCGAAGCACCCCGGTGCCGCCGGCGTTGGTCGCGATATTGCCGCCGATAGTGCAGGAGCCCTCGGACCCGAGCGAAAGCGGAAACAGAAAACCGGAGGAACGCGCGACATCCTGGACATCCTGAAGCACGACGCCGGCTTCGACCGTCATCGTCGCGTTTTCGGTGTCGACCTCACGGATTGCCTTGAGCCGGGCCAGCGAAACGACGACCCCGCCGAACGGCACGCCGCCGCCGGTGAGACCGGTATTGCCGCCAAGCGCGACCACCGGCACCCGGTGTTGCTTGGCAAGCGTCATGATCGCCGCGACCTCTCCCGCATTGGCAGGCCGCAGCACGGCATCCGCCTGCCCGCGATGCAACTTGCGGGTTTCGGTCAGGAACGGCTCGATCGCCGCCGCTTCCGTGAGGACGTGGTCGGGACCGATCAGGCCGCGCGCTTCCTCGATGAATGCGGATAAGCCCTCAGCCATGAACCTTCCTTCGCATGATCTCTCCCGCAAGCGTTTGACCCCGGCAACGGGGAACCCTAAGTCAGCATTCCGTCGCGCCGCATGGCGTCAACCTATGTGATTGGAAGCCCCATGAGCAACCTTCCCATGAGCAATCTTCCCATGAGCAACCTCCCAGCGACCATGCGCCAGATCCGCTTCACCAAGCCCGGCGGGCCGGAGGTGATCGCGCTCGAAACCGCACCGCTGCCGGCGCCGGGAAACGGGCAGGCACTGGTCAGGGTTGCCTACGCCGGCGTGAACCGCCCCGATTGCATCCAGCGCACCGGGGCCTACCCTCCCCCGCCCGGCGCGCCAGATATTCCAGGGCTGGAAGTCGCGGGCACCATCGTCGCGCTGGGGCCGGATTGCGGCGCGCTCGCCCTCGGGGATGCCGTCACTGCCCTCGTCGCCGGTGGTGGTTATGCCGAGTTCTGCCTCGTCGATGCCGGGCTGGCGATGCCGGTTCCGAAAGGGCTTTCGCTGCTGGAAGCCGCAGCGCTGCCCGAGAACGTTCTCACCGTTTACGACAACATCATCACGCGCGGCCGCCTCGCGCGCGGCGAAACTTTCCTCGTCCATGGCGGATCGAGCGGCATCGGCTCGATCGCGATCCAGATGGCGAAGGCCTGGGGCGCGCGCGTCATCACCTCGGCGCGCGGCGAGGAGAAGGGCGTCTTCTGCCGCGAACTCGGAGCCGATGTCGTGATCGACTACGGCGGGCAGGATTTCGTGAATGTCGTTCTCGAAGCGACCGGCAAGCGTGGCGCCGACGTCATCCTCGACATGGTGGGCGGGGATTACATCCCCCGCAATCTCCGCTGTCTGGCGACCGACGGTCGGCTCGTGCAGATCGCCTTCCTGCGCGGCTCGAAGGCGGAGGTCGATTTTCGGCACCTGATGGTGAAGCGGTTGACCTTCACCGGCTCCACTCTTCGCCCGCGGACGATCGAGCAGAAGGCCGCCATCGTCGAAGCCGTCAAGCGTGATATCTGGCCGCTCGTCGAGGCCGGTGCGATCCGCCCGCGCATCGACAGCGTGTTTCCGCTCGCGAAAACGCGCGAGGCGCATGAACGGATGGAAGCGAGCCATCATCGTGGCAAGATCATGCTCGATCTCGCCGCATAACCGGGTTCAGCGCAGACGCCGGCCCGGCACGATCACCGTCACCGCGCCGCGAGGCGGAACCGGCGCCCGTGTGACAATCACCCGCGATCGCTCGACAACCGGCCGGCGCAAGGCGGCACTCACGCCTTTCTCCCGGTCGACAAGCTCGCCGAGGGTCGGCGAGGTCGGGTCCGGATCGATAGCGAATCCGGAAGCCGTTGCCACGTGAGGAAGAGCGAGTGTGATCGCCAGCGCGAACACGGTGGAAATCGATACCTTGACCATCAACGCAACTCTCAAGGTTCATCCGGTCGGCAGACCTGTCGCGACCTTCCGGACAATCTACCGTGAAAACCTTGCGAATTGCTGAGCGCTCACTCGTCCTCGTGCAGGCCGCGCGCCGCTGGGTAGGCGGTCTTCTCGTCCGGCACCAGATAGGGTGCGAGAAGGCCGAACTTCTCGGCAAGCTGGACCAGCGCGACCCGGCTGCCCGCACCGGTCTTCCGGCGGATATGCAGGCGATGGGTCTCGATGGTCCGAACGCTGAGGCCCAGACGACGGGCGATATCCTTGTTGCTCATGTTGAGCGCGATGTAACAGAGCACTTCCTGTTCACGCGGCGTCAAGGTCAGCACCGAGAGATCGCGCGCCGTATCCTGCGCGCCCGTGAAGAAAGCCGCCAGGATCGGAAGCGAAACATAGCCCCCGCCCGCGAGCACCGTCTCGACCGCCAGCCGCATTTCCGCCCGCCTCGTACCGAGGAGCACAAATCCGGCGGCGCCTGCTCGTGCCCAATCAGCCATATCGATTGCGGTTGTCGAAGCCAGGACCTTGATGACGGGAGCGATTTCGGCGCAATACGCGCCATGTTCGCCAGCGCGTGTGCCCGGCCCGGCCACGATCAGCGAGCAATCGCGCGGCTTTCCGCGCAATCCTCTCGGGCTGGCGAGCATCACCTCGGTGCGAGGCATCGCTTCGCGCAGCAAATCGGCGAGCGCGCCGCCGATCACTTCGTCAGGCTCAAGAACGCCCACTTTCAAACGAATGTCAGCCATCCCATCCCCTCCGGGCGTGCCTCCGGACGACGGAAGAATCTGGCGACGTGACCAGCCTCGTAGGCGAGAAATATCGGCACCTTGCGACTGCCGTGGCACTCTCGTCGAGTTCGATCAAGCGTCTTGCCAGGACTTCTGTCTCTCGGTCGATGCGACGAGGACAAATTTCGTGCCACGGTCTCGTTTCTCGGACGATTTCCGCTATCTGGCCGTTTTTATTAGGTTATCGGATCAAGTTGGCAATCCGATGGCAGGTGAGGCACCCGCCTGGACTTGCAAAGAAATTCCCGGAATGAAACAGGTTGTCCCATAGTGTTACTCTCGCACCGTTCTGGTTGTCCCCCGCCATGCCGCGCCATATCGTCTTCGACATCGGCAACGTCCTGATCCGCTGGGATCAGGAGATCCCCTTCCGCACCCTCATTCCGGACGACGAGGTCCGCGCGGCATTCTTCCGCGACATCCTGCCGTCGGAGTGGAACCTCGAACAGGACCGCGGCCGGACATGGCCGGAGGCGGAAGCCGAGCGGATCGCGCTGTTCCCGAATCATGCGGACCTCATCCGCGCCTATCGCGCCCGCTGGCACGAGATGGTTCCGCATGCGATCGAGGACAATGTCGCCGTTCTTCGGGATGCACAGCGCGCCGGCATCCGCTGTTTCGCGATTACCAATTTCGCGACCGACACTTTCGCGGAAACGTTGGAACGGTTCCCCTTCCTGAAGGCCTTCGAGGGCACGGTCGTCTCCGCACACGAACGGTTGATCAAGCCGGACCCGGCGATCTTCCGCCTGTTCGCGGATCGCCATGCGGTGACGCCGGCGGAATGCCTTTTCATCGACGACAGCGCGAAGAACATCGCCTCCGCAGCCGCGCTCGGTTTCGCGACAGTGCACGTGACGCCGGAAACGGACCTGCGCCGCGAAGTAGCGGCGCATGGATTTGTTCTCTAGGCCTCAGATCGTCTGGTTGTAGGCGCCGACTTCCGGGTTCTCGCGCAGGATCGTGTCCACGGCCTTGAACATCTCGCGCATCCGCGCTTCCGACACCGGGCTTTCGACGACGACGACGAGTTCCGGTTTGTTCGAGGAGGCGCGCACGAGCCCCCAGGTGCCATCCTCGGCCGTGACGCGCACGCCGTTGACAGTAACGACATCGCGGATTTTCTGGCCCGTGATGGTCTCGCCCTTCGCGGCCATGCCCTCGATGCGCTTCACAACCCGCGCGACGACCTCGTACTTGATCTCGTCGTCGCAATGGGGCGACATCGTCGGCGAACCCCAAGTCTTCGGCAGATCACGGTAGAGGTCAGCCATCGACTTCGTTGGCGCGCGATCCAGCATGTCGAGCACCGCGATCGCGGTGACGATACCGTCATCGTAACCCTTGCCGACCGGCGCGTTGAAAAAGAAATGGCCACTCTTCTCGAAGCCGGCGAGCGCATTGAGCGCGGTGACCCGCTTCTTGATGTGCGAGTGCCCGGTCTTCCAGTAATCGGCCTTGGCGCCGAGGCGCTGCAATTCAGGATCGGTCGCGAACAGCCCGGTCGATTTCACGTCGACCACGAAAGTCGAGTTCGGATGCAGTTTCGAAAGGTCGCGCGCCAGCATCACGCCGATCTTGTCGGCGAAGATCTCGTTGCCCTCGTTGTCGACCACGCCGCAACGATCGCCGTCGCCATCGAAGCCGAGGCCGACATCAGCGCCATGCTCCTTCACCGCATGGGCGATGGCATGGAGCATCTCCATGTCTTCCGGGTTCGGGTTGTAGCGCGGGAAGGTGTGATCGAGCTTCACGTCGAGCGGAATGACCTCGCAACCGAGCGCTTCGAGAATCTGCGGCGCAAAGGCGCCCGCGGTGCCGTTGCCGCAGGCCGCGATCACCTTGAGCTTGCGCTTGAGCTTCGGGCGCGTCGTCAGGTCCTTGTAATAGAGATCGTAGAAATTCTCTTGGAACGTGTAGCTGCCGCCGCCATCGAGCGCGAAGTTCCCGCCGAGAACGATCTCCTTGAGGCGGTTCATCTCCTCCGGTCCGAAGGTCACCGGGCGCTGGCAGCCCATCTTCACGCCGGTCCAGCCGTTGTCGTTGTGCGAGGCCGTCACCATCGCCACCGCCGGTACATCGAGCGCGAACTGCGCGAAATAGGCCATCGGCGAGAGCGCAAGGCCGATATCGACCACTTTGCAGCCGGAGGCCATCAGCCCGGCGATGAGCGCCAGCTTGATCGAGGCGGAATAGCCGCGAAAATCATGGCCAACGACGATCCGCCGCTCGACGCCGCGCTCCTTGAGATAGGTGCCGATGCCCATGCCGAGCGCCTGGATGCCCATCAGGTTGATTTCCGGCGCCTTGTCGGAGGCCGGATGCCCGAACCACCAGCGCGCGTCGTATTCGCGGAAACCCGTCGGCTTCACGAGCGGATTGGATTCGAACTCGCGGGTATTCGGCGCGATCGAGGTTTGCGGCTTGGGGAAAGAAGATACCTTGGGGAAGGAAGACATCACGGATCATCCGGTTGGGTTGGACGAGCGCTCATAGGCGAGGGCCGATGAACGGCGCTGTAACAGGAGTTGCAACAAACGCCTAGCGCTTGAGAACAAGCGTATTGCCGTTCATCTCGAAACTGGCAAGGCGCCGGAGAAAGCTCATCCCGAGCAGCGTGTGGTTGAGCGCGCCGGGCGGCATCACCATCACCTCGACATCCCGGATCTCGATGGATTGCAGCTTGAGCGAAGGCACCCGCGCCTTCGCGGCGCGCACCACGCCGTTCGCGGTGTTGACGGGGATCGAGAAGTCGCCCGGCATCGGCTTCAGCCCCGCCTTGCGCGCATCCTCCGAGGACATCGCGACCAGCGATGCACCGGTATCGACCAGCGCCCGGATGAACTGGTTGTTGATCTGGATATCGGTGATGAAATGCCCGCGCCGGTCGGCCTGCAGCGCGACGAGCCGCGGCGAGGAGGCCGGCGCCGGAACGGTTGCGGCACGGCTTTCGGGGGCAGGCTGCTCCGCGCCGAACCGGTCGGCCAGCGATGTGCCGAGCAGGGCCGTCGCCAGCGCAAGGCCAAGTCCGATGAACAGGATACGCAACATCGCCGTCACCTCGTGCCTGTCACATACCCCGCAGGGCCGATCATGCAGGAGGCGGTTGTGGCACGAATGATTTAAGATCTTCAAAAGCCTCGCGGGGCTCAGCGCTCGAAGGCGGCGGCGAAGAGTTCCTGCGTGTATTCCGTCTTCGGATTGCGGAACAGCTCGGCCGAGGCGCCTTCCTCGACCACCTGCCCGTTGCGCATCACGATGACATGGCTCGCGAGCGCCCGCACGACCTTGAGATCGTGGCTGATGAAGAGGTAGGCGAGGTTGCGCCGCTTCTGGAGATCGCGCAGCAGGTCGACGATCTGCGCCTGCACACTCATATCGAGCGCCGAGGTCGGCTCGTCCAGCACCACGAATTTCGGATCGAGCGCCATGGCGCGGGCAATGGCGATGCGCTGGCGCTGCCCGCCCGAGAACTCGTGCGGATAGCGGTCCATCGCGAAGGGGTCGATCCCGACATCATGCAGCGCCTGCGCGACGATTTCACGGGCCGCCTCGGTCTCCAGCCCCGGCGTCTGGATATAGAGCCCCTCGGCGACGATTTCCGCGATGCTCATGCGCGGAGAGAGTGAGCCGTAGGGGTCCTGAAAAACGATCTGCATGTCCTTGCGCATCGGCCGCAGCGCCTTGCGATCGAGCGCCTCGACATTTCGCCCCAGCACGACGATCGGCCCCTCGGAGGCGATCAGCCGCAAAATCGCCTGTCCGAGCGTCGTCTTGCCGGAGCCGGATTCGCCGACGACCCCCAGCGTCTCCCCGGCGCGGATTTTCAACGAGATGCCGTCCACCGCCTTCACATGCCCCGTGACACGCTTGAACACACCGCTGCGAATCGGGAAATGGACCTTGAGGTTATCGACCGCGACGATGGTTTCCGCATCCGGGTGCGGCAGGGCCGGCTCGCCTTTCGGCTCGGCGGCGAGCAACATCTGCGTATAGGGGTGCTTCGGCGCTCCGAATACCTCCGCCACCAGCCCCTGCTCGACGATCTCGCCGCGCTGCATGATGATGACGCGGTGGGCGATACGCCGCACGATGCCGAGATCATGAGTAATGAACAGCATCGCCATGCAGGTTTCGCGCTGGAGATCGGCGAGAAGGCGGAGAATGCGTGCCTGAACCGTCACGTCGAGCGCGGTCGTCGGTTCGTCGGCGATCAGCAGATCGGGCTCGTTGGCGAGCGCCATCGCGATCATCACGCGCTGACGCTGGCCGCCGGAAAGCTGGTGCGGGAAGGCCCCCAGCCGCGTCTCGGGATCGCGGATGCCGACCTTGGTGAGAAGATCGAGGATGCGCGCCCGCGCCGCCTCGCCCGAAAGGCCGCGATGGACCGCGAGAACCTCGCCGATCTGCCGCTCGATGCTGTGCAGCGGATTGAGCGAGGTCATCGGTTCCTGGAAGACCATCGAAATCTTGTTGCCGCGCACCGCCCGCAAGGCCGCGCCGTCGGCCGTGAGCAGATCCTGCCGCTCGCCCCCTTCCCCGAATTCGATCCTGCCCGAGGGGTGGAAAGCGGCCGGATAGTTGAGCAACCGCACGACGGAAAGCGCCGAGACGGATTTTCCCGATCCGGATTCGCCGACGAGCGCGACCGTCTCGCCGCGCTCGACCGTGAAGCTCACGCCCTTGACGGCGATCGTCTCCTTGCCACCCTGCCGGAAGCCCACCGAAAGGTTCTCGACGGAAAGAAGCGGCGCGCTCATGCGAAACTCTTTCTCGGATCGAACGCATCGCGCACGGCTTCGCCGACGAAAATCAGCAGCGAGAGCATCGTTGCGATGACGACGAAGCCGGAAATGCCGAGCCAGGGCGCCTGAAGGTTCGCCTTGCCCTGCTGGAGGAGTTCGCCGAGCGAAGGCGAGCCGGGCGGCAGGCCGAAGCCAAGAAAATCGAGCGAAGTGAGTGTTGTGATCGAGGCGTTCAGCACGAACGGCATGTAGGTCAACGTCGCCACCATCGCGTTCGGCAGCATGTGGCGGATCATGATCTGGCGATCGTTGAGCCCGAGCGCCCGCGCTGCCTTGACGTACTCGAAGTTGCGCGCCCGCAGGAATTCCGCGCGCACGACCCCGACAAGCGCGGTCCATTTGAACAGCAGCAGGATACCGAGCAGCACGAGGAAACTCGGCGTGATGACGGCCGACAGGATGATGAGCAGGAACAGCAGCGGCATCGAGGTCCAGATCTCGATGAAGCGCTGGAAGATCAGGTCGACCTTGCCGCCGAAATAGCCCTGGATCGCGCCGGCGGTCACGCCGATCAGCGAGGAAGCAAAGGTCAGGATCAGCCCGAACAGCACCGAGATGCGGAAACCGTAGATCAGCCGCGCCGCGACATCCCGGCCCCGGTCATCGGTGCCAAACCAGTTCCACTCAATATCGGCGCAGGTCTTGCCGCCCCGCTTCTCCGCCACCGGCCGGCATTGCTCGTCGGTGAGCTTCCATGTTGGTGGCGAGGGTGCGGGCACCGGAAGGTCGCGCTGCACCGTGCGGTGGTGGAAGCGGATCGGCGGGAAGATCATGAAGCCATGCGCGCGGATTTCCGCAGCGATCACCGGCGCGCGATAATCGGTGACGGCGAGAAACCCGCCGAACTTCTCCTCCGGGTAATCCACCAACACCGGAAACAGCCATTCGCCCTTGTAGCGGGCGATGATCGGCCGATCGTTGGCGATGAATTCCGCGAAGAGGCTCAGGACGAACAGGACCGCGAAAATCCAGAACGACCAGTAGCCGCGGCGGTTGGCCTTGAAATTGTCGAGCCGCCGCCGGTTGAGCGGCGAGAGCCGGATGAAGCGCCCCTTGTCCGGCAGGGGTGGTGCCAGAACCGCCACGTCAGACATCGCGCGCCTCGAAATCGATGCGCGGGTCGATGAAGGTATAGGCGAGGTCCGTCACCAGCGTCAGGACGAGGCCCATCAGCGAGAAAATGTAGAGCGAGGCGAACACTACCGGATAATCGCGGTTGAGGGCGGATTCGTAGGCAAGCAGGCCCAGCCCGTCGAGCGAGAAGATGCTCTCGATCAGCAGCGAGCCGGTGAAGAAGGCATGGATGAACGCGCCGGGAAACCCCGCGATCACGATCAGCATCGCGTTGCGGAACACGTGGCCGTAAAGCACGCGGCTCTCGCTCAGGCCCTTCATGCGCGCGGTCAACACGTATTGCTTGCGGATTTCGTCGAGGAACGAATTCTTGGTCAGAAGCGTCAACGCCGCGAACTGCGAGATCACCATCGCAGCGAGTGGCAAAGTGATATGCCAGAGATAATCGAGAGCCTTCCCGCCAAGGCTCAGTTCTTCGAAATTCGGCGAGGTAAGCCCGCGCAAGGGGAAAACCTGCCAGAAAGAGCCGCCCGCGAACAAAACCACCAGCAGCACCGCGAACAGGAAGCCCGGGATCGCATAACCGACGACGATCACCGCGCTGGTCCAGATATCGAAGGCGGAGCCGTCATGAACTGCCTTGCGGATGCCGAGCGGAATCGAGATCGCATAGGCGATCAGCGTCATCCAGAGCCCGAGCGAGATCGAAACCGGCAGCTTCTCCTTGATGAGGTCGATGACGCTCGCGTCACGGAAGAACGAGCGCCCGAAATCGAAACGCGCATAATCGCCCAGCATCTTGAAAAAGCGCACATGGGCGGGCTTGTCGAAGCCGAACTGCTTTTCGAGATCCTTGATGAAGGCCGGGTCGAGCCCCTGCGCACCGCGATAGGCCGATGTCGCATCGCCCGCCTGCGCCATCGCACCGGCACCGACATCGCCGCTCCCTCCGCCGATGCGGGAGCTGCCGGAATCCTGCCCCTGCAGCTGGGCGATGATCCGCTCCACCGGCCCGCCCGGCGCGAACTGGATGATGACGAACGACAAGGCCATGATGCCGAACAGCGTCGGCACCATCAGCATGAGGCGGCGGATCACATAGGCGAGCATCAGCAGGACCGCCTCATTTGCCGAGCTTCCGCGCCTTTTCGGCGTCGTGCCACCAGAGCGAAGCCACCGCCCCCTCGGTCGAGCCGGCGAGCGGTGGAATAGGCCCCGGCATCCCGAACATATCCCAATAGGCGATCTTGTGTTCGCCCGAATACCACGCCGGGACCCAGTAGCGCCCGGCACGCAGCAGCCGGTCGAGACAATGCGTCGCGACCGTCAGCTCCTCGCGGGTCTTTGCCGCGATGATGCGCTCGATCATCGCATCGATCGCCGGATCAGCGACCCCCGCGAGGTTGCGCGAGCCGACCGTCCTCGCCGCCTCGGACCCGAAGATCAGTCGCAGGCCCTCACCTGGCGTCAGCGACATCGTGTAGCGTTGCATGACGAGGTCGAAGTCGAAATCCTGCCGCCGCCGCGCGAACTGCGCCGGATCGATAACCCGGATCGCAGCCTCGATACCGATGAGCTTGAGGTTGTTGACAAAGCCGGTGGTGTGCCGGTTGAGGCTGTTGTCGTCCTCCAGGAATTCGACGGTCAACGGCTGCCCGTCCGGCAGGCGGATCTTGCCGTCCGCGCCGCGCTTGCAGCCGGCCTGCGTCAGGAGGTCGACCGCCTTGCGCAGGACCGTCCGATCCTGCCCGGAACCATCGGAGACCGGCGCGACGTAAGGCGCTGTGAACACCTCCGCCGGAAGCTTGACACGCAACCCTTCGAGTAGGGCCTTCTCCTCGGCCGAGGGCATGCCCTCCGCCTTGAGAACCGAATTCTCGAAATAGGAATTGGTGCGCTTGTAGAGCGCATACATCAGGTTCTTGTTGGTCCACTCGAAATCGAAGCACAGCCCGATCGCCTCGCGCACACGCGGATCGCTGAACTTCTCGCGGCGGGTGTTGATGAACCAGCCCTGCGTGCCGGAGGGGCGCGCATCCGGCATCGTCGACCGCTTCACGCGCCCGTCCTTCACGGCGGGAAAATCGTAGCGCGTCGACCAGATGACCGAGGTGAACTCTTCGCGGAAGTTGAAGGCACCGGCCGTGAAAGCCTGGAATGCGGCCTCCCGGTCGCGGAAGTACTCGTAGCGAATAACGTCGAAATTTCCCTGCCCGATCGAAACCGGCAGGTCCTTCGCCCAATAATCCGCAACGCGGCGGAAGCTGATCGACCGCCCCTGATCGACGCGGTCGATCTTGTAGCTGCCCGAGCCAAGCGGTGAGGTCAGTGTCGCCGCCTCGAAGTCGTTCGCCGTGTAAAAGGCTTTCGAGAAAATCGGCAGCGTTGCCGCGATCTGCGGCATCTCACGCGAGCGGCCCTTGGCGAATGTGAACTCGACCGTCAGCGGATCGAGCGCGCGCGCGCCGGTGATCTGCCGCAGCAGGAGCCGATAGCTCGTATGCGCCTTCGCGCTCTTGAGGAGCTCGAACGAGAAGACGACATCCTCCGCCCTGAGCGGCGAGCCATCGTGAAATCGCGCCTCGGGGCGCATCGCAAAACGGTAGGTCAATCCGTCGGCGCTCGCCCGCACCGACTTCGCCACAAGGCCGTAGAGCGAATCCGATTCGTCGCTGGAGCCTACCATCAGCGAATCGAAGATCAGCCCGACCCCCGCCGCGCCGTTGCCCTTCTGCGAGAACATGTTGAGCGTGTCGAACGTCAGGAACGTCTGATTGCCGCCGACGCTGGAGACCTGAAGGCCGATTTCGCCGCCCTTCGGCGCTTTCGGATCCACATAGTCGAAATGCGGAAAATTCACCGGATACTTGAGATCACCGAATACCGACATCCCGTGGCTTTCCGGGCCGAGCGCATCCTTGTCCTGCGCACCGACAGAACGCGGCGGAAGCAGGGTGGCGACACCGAGCGCGGCGCCAGCCACGAGAGCCGCGCGCCGCGTCAACGCTGGTGTCCGCCCGATCATCCGCATCCGCTGGCCATCTCCGTCCGAATCAGCCGTCCTACCGAGCCCTCACTATGACGGCTCGGGGACCCAAAAAAAAGACCGGAGCCCGATCTCTGCACAATACGAAAAAGGGGCCGGAAACGGCCCCTTTCAACCCGGTAGACGGCTTTGTGTTATTGCGGCAGCGGCGCGGGATTGTCCGAGAGCGAACGCAGATAGGCGATGATGTTGGCACGCTCGTCAGCGCGCGGCACCCCCGCGAAACCCATCGTCGTGCCGCTGACGAAATCCTTGGGCTTGTTGATGAACGCATCGAGGGACTCGTAGTCCCACTTGCCGCCCTTGCCGCTCATGCCGGCCGAATACTTGAAGCCCTCGTGCTTGCCCTTGTCGCGGTTGACGACGTTCCACAGCCCGGGGCCGGTGCCATTCTTGCCGTCATTGGTGAAGGAATGGCAGCTCGCGCACTTCTTGGCGGAGGTCTCACCCTTCTTCACATCGGCGGAAGCCAGACGCTTGGCGATCGGCTCGGCCTTCTCGGCGGCGGCCGGCGCGGCGGCGCCATGCCCATCACCCGAATCGTCCGGCAGCTCGTAACCCGCCTTCACGATCGGCTTGGGAGAGACGAGCGCGCCGGAAAAGAAGCCGATCCCCATCGCCAGCGTCGCCATGCCGAGGATCGCACCGGCAATCTTGTTGACTTCATTCGCGCTCATGCCCGCAACCTCTGTCTGGACGGCTAACGGTTTCCGCACCCGGAACCGTTCGTGAATTCAAATGGCTGATTACCCGCTTTCAATAGTGAAAGGCAACCCGTATAAGCGCGCCGCGATTGCTACTTTTTGCGCGCGTCGACAAGCCCCCTCGCGAGGGCCTTCGAAGGAGTGCACAGGCGAATGTCCAATCCGGTTATCATCGTTCCGGCGCGCATGGCCGCTCAGCGGCTTCCCGGCAAGCCGCTCTCCGACATTCACGGCGAGGCGATGATCGTCCACGTCTGGCGGCGGGCGATGGAAACGGGGATCGGCCCCGTGTTGGTGGCAACGGATTCGGACGAGATCGCCGCCGCCGTGCGCGCCGCGGGCGGCATCGCCGTGATGACGCGGGCCGACCACCCTTCCGGCTCTGACCGTATCCATGAGGCGGTGGAAAACTTCGACCCCGAGGGCCGCTACGACATCATCGTCAATGTGCAGGGCGACCTGCCGACAATCGATCCGGGGATTATTGCAAGGGCGCTCCAACCGCTCGCCGATCCGGCCGTCGATATCGCGACCCTCGCCGCCGTGATCGTGCGCGAGGAGGAAAAAACCGCGATGCAGGTTGTGAAGGCCGTCGGCTCGCCGCTCGGCGGCAACCGCTTCCGCGCGCTCTATTTCACGCGGGCGACCGCCCCCTGGGGCGAGGGCGATCTGCTTCACCACATCGGCCTCTATGTCTATCGCCGCGCGGCGCTGCGGAAGTTCGTTTCCCTGCCGCCCTCTGCGCTCGAAAAGCGCGAGAAGCTCGAACAGCTCCGCGCGCTCGAAGCCGGGATGCGCATCGACATCATGCAGGTGGAGACCGTTCCCCTCGGCGTCGACACGCCGGAGGATCTCGAACGCGCCCGCCAGATTCTCAAGAAGTAGCGTCGGAAAGATATTGCGATGGCCAAGGTTATTTCGTTTCAAGGTGAGCGCGGCGCCAATTCCGAGATCGCCTGCAAGGAAGTATTTCCGGACTGGGAGGCCCTGCCCTGCCCCACCTTCGAGGATGCCTTCGCCGCGCTCGCCGACGGCTCGGCCGATCTCGCGATGATCCCGATCGAGAACTCGATCGCCGGACGCGTCGCCGATATCCACCACCTGCTGCCGGCCTCGGGTTTCCACATCATCGGCGAGCATTTCCTGCCGATCCACTTTCACCTGATGGCGATCAAGGGCGCGCATCTCGACACGCTCAAGGTGGTGCAGAGCCATGTCCACGCGCTCGGCCAGTGCCGGCGCTTCCTGCGCAAGCTCGGCCTCAAGGCCGAGGTCGCGGCCGATACCGCCGGCTCGGCCCGGCAGGTGCGGGACATCGGCGATCCGACCCGCGCCGCCATCGCGCCACGCCTCGCGGCGAGCGTCTACGGCCTCGAAATCCTCGCCGAGGACATCCAGGACGAGGACCACAACACCACCCGCTTCGTCGTGCTCTCGCGCGAGCGGAACGATGCGCAGCAAGCTGCCGGCCCGGTGATGACGAGCTTCGTTTTCCGCGTCCGCAACGTACCGGCGGCGCTCTACAAGGCGATGGGCGGTTTTGCGACCAACGGCGTCAACATGACCAAGCTCGAGAGCTACATGGTCGACGGGATGTTCACCGCGACGCAGTTCTACGCCGAGGTCGAAGGCCACCCCGAGGATCGTCCACTCCGGCTCGCGCTGGAGGAACTCGCCTTCTTCTCGAAGGAACTGCGGGTGCTCGGCACCTATCCGGCGCACCCCTACCGCAAGAAGGTGCTCCCGCCGGGGGAATAGGCAAAGGCGGATTTACCGGAGTATCGCGGCATATTCGTCATGCCGCAGGCCGAAGGGCTCCATCACGCGCGCGTGTGCCTTCGTGCCGAGAAACCCGGAAAGTTCGCGGTCAACGTCACCTAGCAGATCAACATCCTGCAGTCGTAACGCAAAGGCTCCGGGGGCCGGTGGCTGCTCGGATTGGGGGACCTCAACGACCTCCAGGCGATCGGAGTGTGCGGATGCAAATGCGAGGTGGGCCCGGGCAACACTTGCGAAAGCGTCAGCGTCTCCCTTGATCACAGCGTGCGCCGCCGCTTCGTAACCTGGACAGACCAGGATTTGCTCCGGCAAGACGCCAGCGGCGGATGCGTTCAGATGCTGCACCTGATCCTGTACGACGACCAGCCGCGCTCCCGCTGAGGCAATCGAAGCATAACCGCCCAACCCGACCGGATTCCCGCGCGCGACGAGGAGGCCGTCAGTCAAAGTCCAGATCGGGCGCGAAAACGCCGCAACCTTGGCGCGTTCCGCGGTAATGAACAGCCCGGTGGTGATATCCCATCGATGCTCGCTCAGCCCCGGCAGCAGTTGCGAGAAGTCCGTTTCGACGAACGTGATCTCGCGCTCCAACCTCGCCGCAATCACGCGGGCCAGTTCGACATCGCACCCGGTCGGCACACCCTGCCGACCCCGGAAGCAGAATGGCGGCTCGTTGAGAAAAGCAAACCGGAGCATGTCACATCCCGACAAAATGCCGGATGAGGTGGCTTGCGATCGACATTTTCGCCGGCACGCCAAGCCCTTCCGGATGCGTTCCGGCGAGCATCTGCCGGACCTCGTCGCGGCTGAACCAGCGGCAATCCTCCAGTTCGTCGAGATCGACCGCGATCGCCGTCGATTTCGCCTCGACATAGGCGCCGATCATCAGGCTCATGGGGAACGGCCAGGGCTGGTTGGCCATGAGCGTCACGCGCCCGCCGATGATCCCTGCCTCCTCGAAGGTCTCGCGGCGCACGGCGTCCTCAATCGTCTCGCCCGGCTCGACGAACCCCGCGAGCGTCGAATACCAGCCGGGCGGAAAGCGCGGCGAACGGCCGAGCAGACAGCGATCGCCGTCGACGGTCAGCATGATGACAACCGGGTCGGTACGCGGGAAATGCTCGGTCGAGCACGCCGGGCAGAGACGCTTCCAGCCGGCATCGGCGACATTTGTCGGCTGTCCGCAATGGGCACAGAAGCGATGGCGGGCATGCCAGTGCAGCATCGCCTTGCCTTGCGCGATGGCGCCAAGCTCTTGCGGGTCGGTGCGATCGTCGAGCGCCAGCGCCCTCAGGCCGATGAGCTTCAACGCCTCGTCGGCTTGCAGGGCCTCCTCCTGTTCCGGCGCGATCAGGATCGCGAAGCGCGCCGCTTCGCCGTCACGGCCGAGGAACACCCTTTCCTGATGGTGGCCGGTCGCGGGCAGATCGGAAACGCGAAACAGCGGGCTCAGGCCGCCTTCAACCCGCTTGAGCACCGCATTGTCGCCGCAGAACGCATAAACGCGGGCCTCGTCCGCATCGAACAGCGCCTCGATCAGGTCGGGGCGCGCCCGCATCTGCGCCGAGCGGTCGAGCGCGCCATGCGCGAAGCCGAGCCCTCCCGGCGGGCGATCTTCCATGAGGGGAGAGAACAGGTTTTCCGGTGTCTCTGAATTCATCGTCGGCCTCACGATCCGAAAGCCTGCCGCATCCGGTCCATCAGCGGGCCGACCATATGCGCGGGGTAGGGCATCCGCTCGCCGTGCCCCCACACCGGCCCCGGCCAAGCGGGATCGGACTGATAGCGCCCGACCACATGCACGTGGAGCTGGCGGACCATGTTGCCGAGCGCGCCGATATTGAGCTTGTCGGGTTTCGCGACCGCGCGCAGCGCCTCGGCCGCCTTCATGGTCTCGTTGAACAATTGCTGCCGCTCGGTCGGCGCGAGATCGAGGATTTCGGCGATATTGGCCCGGCGCGGTACCAGCATCAGCCAGGGAAAGCGCGCATCGTCGAACAGGAAGACGCGGGAGAGCGGCCATTCCGCCAGCGGATGGCCGACCTCTTCGAGACGCGGATCGAGTTGGAAACCGGTTTCGGGCATGGAATCCTCAAAGTGCTTCGGCCTTCGTTGTAGCGGCGGCGATGCCGGGAAGCGAGAGGGCTTCGCGCTTTCTTCCGGCACTTGTAATCGCCCGCCGGATAGCCGATATAGCGAGCGGGAGGTTGGCGATGGACGCATCCCTCGCCAACCGGGTCAGGTCCGGAAGGAAGCAGCCCTAACGAGACCGGGCGGGTCATTGTTCCAGCCTCCCACCCTCGGCTCGCGCCGTCGCCCGCAAGGGCAGGCGGGCCGTGTCGGGCCAAAATCCGAACAGGCGAAACCCTGCATGAGACGGAAGGCCGCGGCAGGATGAGTTCCGAGACACCCGATCCCGAAAACCGCCATCTCGAAGACGGTCATTCAGGCCAGGGCGCCTATCGCGTCCTCGCGCGCAAGTATCGCCCGCAGAGCTTCGCCGACCTGATCGGCCAGGAAGCGATGGTCAGGACACTCTCGAATGCCTTCGCCGCAAACCGCATCCATCAGGCCTATATTTTCACCGGCGTTCGCGGGGTGGGCAAAACGACCACCGCCCGTATCCTCGCCCGCGCTCTCAACTACGAGACCGACAAGGTTGACGCGCCTTCGATCGAGATGCCGGAACTCGGCACCCATTGCCAGGCGATCATGGAGAGCCGGCATGTCGATGTGATCGAGATGGACGCCGCCTCCAACACCTCCATCGACAATATCCGAGAGATCATCGAGGCGGCGCGGTACAAGCCGGTTTCGGCGCGCACCAAGGTCTACATCATCGACGAGGTGCACATGCTCTCGAAGGCCGCGTTCAACGGCCTTCTGAAGACGCTGGAAGAGCCGCCGCCGCATGTGAAGTTCCTGTTCGCGACCACGGAAATCCGAAAAGTTCCGGTGACCGTGCTCTCGCGCTGCCAGCGCTTCGATCTGCGCCGCATCGAAATCCCCGCCATGACCGCCTATCTCGATGCCATCGTCGGAAAGGAAAACGTCAAGGTCGATGCCGAGGCGATGGCGTTGATCGCCCGCGCGTCGGAAGGTTCGATGCGCGATGCGCTCTCGCTGCTCGATCAGGCGATCGCGCATGGCGGCGGTCATGTCCGGGCCGAGGAGGTGCGTGCCTCGCTCGGCCTCGCCGACCGGACGCGCGTCATCGACCTGTTCGAGGCGCTGATGGGCGGCCGCATAGCCGAGGCGCTTTCCGCCTTCGAGGCGCAGTATCACGAGGGTGCGGACCCGGCGGCGATCATCGCCGATCTCGGCGAGTTCGTACATGTCGTGACGCGCCTGAAGCTCGTGCCCGACGCCGAGAAGGACCCCGGCCTGAGCGAGACCGAACGCCAGAGCGGTCTCGCCTTCTCGAAGACGATCCCGATCCGCGCCCTTTCGATGGCGTGGCAAATCCTCCTCAAGGGATTGCAGGAAGTTCAGGCCGCTGCGCGCCCCAAGGTCGCCGCCGAGATGGTGCTCGTGCGTCTCGCCTATGCGGCGGACATGCCGAATCCGGCCGATCTGGTCCGCGATATGCGCTCCGGCGCCATGTCATCTGCCATGTCTTCTGCGATGCCCTCCGGCGCATCCGCGATGCCGGCCGGCGCGCCCTCGGCGCCGCAAGCGAGCGCCGCGCCAGTCCATGCCCCGCGGCTGGTGTCGGATCGCGGCGCAGCCGCCTCGGCACGGCTACCTGAAACACAGCCTCAAAACACTCCGGCCATGCCGATGCCGGCGAGCCTTCCAGAGCTCGTCGCGCTGGCCGACCGGATGCGCGATATCCGCCTCAAGACCGCGCTGGAACGCGATATCCGCCTCGTGAAATACGAGATCGGCCGCATCGAGATCGCGCTGCTGCCGCGCGCCGAGGCCGACCTGCCGAACCGGCTCTCCCGCGCGCTGATGGACTGGACCGGCCAGCGCTGGGGCGTATCCGTCGCGCGGGATCCCGAGCCGGAAGCCGTGGCGCCCACGCTGCACGAGGTCGCCGAGCAGGCCCGCGAGGAAGACCGCCGCGGCGTGCGCGCCAACCCCGCCATCCGCGCGCTGCTCGAAACCTTTCCCGGCGCGGAGATCGTCGATGTCCGCGCGCCGGCCGAAATCGCCCCGCTCGGAGACGAGGGCACGGGCGGCGAGGATGTCATCACGGACGACGATCTCTGATCCGATCCAACCGAACAGAAGGAAAATCCCATGCGCGACATCATGGGCATGATGAAGGAAATGGCCGGGCTCAAGGCCAAGATGGAACAGCTCCAGCAGGAACTGGAGACGACGCTGGTCGAGGGCCGCTCCGGCGCCGGGCTGGTAACGGTCACGCTGACCGCCAAGGGCGCGCTCAAGGCGCTCGCCATCGACCCCTCGCTGATGAAGGCTGACGAGAAGGAAATCCTCGAGGACCTGATCGTCGCCGCGCATGCCGATGCCCGCGCCAAGATCGAGGATGTCGTCGCCGCGAAGACGCAGGGACTGATGGGCGGCCTTCCCTTGCCGCCGGGCTTCAAACTGCCGTTCTGAACGAAAAATCGTCTATTGGACTCACGCTTTTTTTGTCGAATCGTGGCAGTTAATTGGCTTTCATTGCGTGATTTTCAATCGCAGGAATCTTCATGGCGCAGGCCCTTGCCGGACCGGAAATCGAACGTCTGATCCAGCTTCTCGGTCGTTTGCCCGGTCTTGGCCCCCGCTCGGCCCGGCGCGCGGTACTGCATCTGATGCGCAAACGCGAGGAATTGCTCGCCCCGCTCGCCGATGCGATGCGCGTCGCGGCGGATCGCATCGTCACCTGCGAGACCTGCGGCAATCTTGATACGCAATCGCCCTGCGCGATCTGCCGCGATCCGCGCCGCGATCCCTCGATTCTCGTCGTCGTCGAGAACGTGGGCGATCTCTGGGCGCTCGAACGCGCCGGCGCGATCCGGGCCAGCTATCACGTGCTGGGCGCGACGCTCTCGCCGTTCGATGGCGTCGGGCCGGAAGATCTCTCGCTGCCGAAGCTCGTCGAGCGGGCGACGGGCGGCGCGGTGAAGGAGGTCATCCTCGCGCTCAACGCCACGGTCGAGGGGCAGACGACCGCGCATTACATCACCGATCTGCTCACCGAAGCAGGCGTCAAGGTGACGCGCCTCGCGCATGGCGTTCCGGTGGGCGGCGAACTCGATTATCTCGATGAGGGCACGCTTTCGGCGGCGCTCCTCAGCCGCACAGCGATCGGCTGAGGAAGGGCGATGCGCAACATTCACCGCTTCCTCGATGTCGAGACCTGGATCTTCGATCTCGACAACACCCTCTATCCGCCGCATGCCGACCTCTGGCCGAAGGTCGACCAGAAAATCACGGCCTATATCTCGCAATTCCTGGGCGTCGACGGGCTGACCGCGCGAGCGATCCAGAAATACTATTACCAGACGCACGGAACGACGCTGAACGGGCTGATGAAGGAACACGGGATCGACCCGCACGCCTTCCTCGAATTCGTCCACGACATCGACCGCTCGAACCTGTCGAGCGATGCACAGCTGGCCGGCGCCATCGCGCAGCTTCCGGGGCGGAAATTCGTCTTCACCAACGGCTCGCGCCGGCATGCCGAGGACACGATGCGCCAACTCGGCATCGATCATCTTTTCGAGGACGTGTTCGATATCGTCGCCAGCGAGTTCGTCCCCAAACCTGCCCGCCGCCCCTACGAGCGCTTTCTGGAGACGCACGCCATTTCCCCGACCACGGCGGCGATGTTCGAGGATATCCCGCGCAACCTCGAAGTACCGGCAGAACTCGGCATGCGCACCATTCTCGTCGTGCCGGATCACCGGGGCGACCACAAGGACGAATGGGATCGCCTGCTCGAGCAGGGGCCGGGTGCCGACGGCATCCGCATCGACGCGGTGACGCCCAACCTGCCGGAATTTCTCGAAACGCTGGCGAAGCGGCTTCTGCCCGATCCCGGCGCTTGACAAGCCTCGCGGAATGCAGCCCTAACCTTGGTTTCCGATCGGAATTCCGTTCTCGCAAATCAGGGAAACAGCATGTCTCTTGCCGCCATTATCGATGCCGCCTGGGAAGATCGCGCCAACGTCAACGCCTCGACCAAGGGCGCCGTGCGCGAAGCCGTCGCGGAGGCGCTGAACGGTCTCGACAGCGGCAAGCTGCGGGTCGCGACCCGTGAGGCGGGCAAGTCCGGCCCGGAAGCCTGGACCGTGCATCAATATCTCAAGAAGGCGGTGCTGCTCTCCTTCCGCCTCAACGACATGGCGCCGATTTCCGGCGGTCCCGGCGGCGCGACCTGGTGGGACAAGGTCGATTCGAAGTTTCTCGGCATGGATGCCGCCGCCTTCGCCGGAGCCGGCTTCCGCGCCGTGCCGAATTGCGTCGTCCGCAAGTCTGCCTTCATCGGTCGGAACGTCATCCTGATGCCGAGCTTCGTCAATGTCGGCGCCTATGTCGACGAGGGCACGATGGTCGATACCTGGGCCACCGTCGGCTCCTGCGCGCAGATCGGCAAGAACGTGCATCTCTCCGGCGGCGTCGGCATCGGCGGCGTGCTGGAACCGCTGCAGGCCAACCCGACCATCATCGAGGACAACTGCTTCATCGGCGCGCGTTCCGAGGTCGTCGAAGGCGTGATCATCGGCGAAGGCTCGGTGATCGCGATGGGCGTCTTCATCTCGGCCTCGACCAAGATCGTCGACCGCGCGACCGGCAAGGTGCACGTCGGCTATGTGCCGCCCTATTCGGTGGTGGTCTCGGGCAACCTGCCCGGCAAGCCGTTGCCAGGCGAGAACTGGGGCCCCTCGACCTACTGCGCCGTGATCGTCAAGACGGTCGACGCGCAGACCCGCTCGAAGACCGGCATCAACGACCTCCTCCGGGATTGATTTCCGGCGACGGATTTTGCGCCGGTGAAATTTGCGCCGCGTCATGGAATTGCCATGACGGAGGCTCCATCTACAGCCGGTCGATGAACGCATGAAGGAGTGCCCGATGTTTGACGCCAAGAAACTGCTCGATCTCCTCGTCCAGTCCGGTTCCGGCGCCTCGGCCGGGCAGGGCATGGGGTCCGTCCTCGGACAGGTGGGTTCGGTCGTGGGCTCGGTGCTCAATCAGGCGACCGCCGGCGTGAAGCAGGGGGCGAGCGAACTCGACGCGCGCACCGGTGCTTCCGGTAAATTCGGCGAGATGGTCGCGGGCGCAACCGGCAAGTCGCCGACGGATTTCCTGACGCAGGCGAAGGAACTCGCCGGCAAGAACCAGCTTGCGACCGGTGCGGCGCTCGGGGGCCTCGCCGCCATCCTGCTCGGCACCGGCGCGGGACGCAAACTCACCGGCTCGGCCGCCAAACTCGGCGGTATGGCCTTGATCGGTGGGCTCGCCTACAAGGCGCTCCAGAACTATCAGGCCGGCAAGCCGCTGCTCGATCTGCAGTCGGTCGCCAGCGAGATCACAGGGCAGAACGCCCTCCCCGCGCCCGCCAACGAGCAGCAGCATGCCCTGCGCCTCGTGCGTGCCATGATCGCTGCCGCCTCTGCCGACGGCATCGTCGATGACAAGGAGCGCGCCGCGATCGCCGGCAATCTCCGCGCCAGCGGTCTCGATGACGAGGCCTCGCAGTTCATCACGCAGGAATTCGCGAACCCGGCCGACATTTCGACCCTCGTGGAAGGGATCGCTTCGCCAGACGAGGCCGCGCAGGTCTACGCGGCCGCGAGACTGGCCATTGACCCCGACACGCGCGAGGAGCAGGATTTCCTCGCCGCGCTCGCTTCCGCGCTCAGCCTCGAATCGGGTCTGATCGCGCATATCGACGCTGCGGCGAATTCCGCCAAGCAATAGGAACAAAGACTGCTTGCCAACCGGGAGTAACTCACCCTTCCGACGCATTCTCGGCTGGTTGAAACAGCTTGACTGGGGGCTGACCATCGTTGCTGGCCTCTCGTTCGGCGCGATGGTGCGCGTCCTCTCGACCGAAGGCTTCGATGTCGCCCGCGAGCTTCTGACCGAAGATCTCTGGCTTTATGTCTCCATTCTTCCCAAGGTGATGCTCGGCTGCCTGATCGGCGCCCTGATCCGGCTCCTGATCTCGCGCGAGATGATCGAGCGCTTCGTCGGCGAAGGCTCGGGGTTGATGGGCCTCGTCATCGCCGCGCTGATCGGCATGCTGTTCCCGGCCGGCCCCTTCACGATCTTTCCGCTTGCGGTGGTGCTGCTGGCGAGCGGCGCGGATCGCGGTGCGGCGATCGCCTTCATCAGCGCCTGGCTGCTCATCGGCATCAACCGCGCCATCATCTGGGAGATGCCGTTTTTCGGCGCGGATTTCGTGCTGTTCCGCTTCCTGATCTCGTTGCCGATGCCGGTGCTGCTCGGCCTCTGGGCCCGCCTGCCGCTGTTCGACCGCCTGTCACCGAACATTCCGGTCCGGGATGACGGACCATGATCGTCCTGTTCTTCACCCTGCTGCTGGCGGTGATCGCCGCGGGGCTGAGCTACGTCGCCCTCCGGCGCGGAAAATCGACCTTCGCCAAGGCGCTCGCCGATGCGCGCGGCCAGTTCATGCACCTTCTGCCGCGCCTTACCATCGGCATTCTCGGTTCGGGCTTCATCGCCCATCTGATGCCGAAGGAAACCGTCCTGACCTGGTTCGGCCCCAATTCCGGGCTGGCGGGCACGGCGCTCGCGACCCTTGCCGGCGCCTTGACGCCCGGCGGCCCCGTGGTCGGTTACGCGCTCGGCGCGGCGGCGCTCAAGGCCGGCGCCGATTTCTCGCAGGTCATCGCCTATGTCACCGCCTGGTCGTTGCTGACCTTCAACCGGATGCTGACCTGGGAAATGCCGAGCATGCCGGGCCGGCTCGTCATCCTGCGGGCAATCGTCTCGCTGCCATTGCCGTTTCTCGCGGCATGGGTGACCCAGCTCTTGCGGTAGAGCATCATCCCATCAAGTGAGAACCGGTTGATGACAAGATGATACGACAAAACAAGAAGACAGGCGCCGGACGTCGGGCGGGTCGAACCATCACGCGAGCCAGCGTTTGCGGCGCTTGTAGCTCTTCACCTCGCGGAACGACTTCTTCTCGCCTTCCGAGACGCCGAGATAGAACTCCTTGACGTCCTCGTTCTCGCGCAGCGACTTCGCATCGCCGTCCATGACGATGCGGCCGGTTTCCATGATGTAGCCGTACGTCGCGTATTTCAGCGCCATGTTGGTGTTCTGCTCGGCCAGCAGGAAGGACACGCCCTCCTTGGCGTTGAGATCCTTCACGATCTCGAAAATTTCCTCGATGACCTGCGGCGCAAGACCCATCGACGGCTCGTCCAGCAGGATCATCTTGGGTCGGCTCATCAGCGCGCGACCGATGGCGCACATCTGCTGCTCGCCGCCCGAGGTATAGCCGGCCATCGACTTCATGCGCTGCCGGAGGCGCGGAAAATAGGTATAGACCATCTCCATGTCGCGCTTGATCGCCGCGCCGCCGTCGCGCCGGGTGAAGGCGCCGGTGAGAAGGTTTTCCTCGATGGTGAGATGGCCGAAGCAGTGCCGGCCCTCCATCACCTGAATGCAGCCGCGCCGCACGAGATCAGCCGGGCTCATCGCATCGACGCGTTCGCCGTCGAACACGATCGACCCCTTGGTGACATCGCCGCGCTCCGCCTTGAGCAGGTTGGAAACCGCCTTCAGCGTTGTCGTCTTGCCGGCGCCGTTCGCGCCGAGCAGCGCGACAATGCCGCCGCGCGGCACCGTGAGCGACACGCCCTTCAGCACGAGGATCACGTGATCGTAGATCACCTCGATGTTGTTGACCGAAAGGATCGGCTCGGCCGGGATGGCTTCGGGCATCGTGCTGGCGGCATTCGACATGGCGGGACTCCGGGTGACGGATGTTCGGCAAGAGAGGGGATGGGCTGGATGCCCATCCCCGTTTCGGTGCGGCGCTCAGGCCGCCTTGTCGCAGGCTTCGGTCCGCTTCGGCCAGCCGGTGTTCTTGGCCTCGTAGTCCTTGGCCGCTTCCTCGATCAGCGGGCGAACGATGTTCTTGAGCGGCTCGATCCAATCCGAGCCCTTCACGTACTTCGTACCGTCCCACTGCGAGATGAAGACCTTGTTGTGGCCGTTGTGATCGGTGCAGCTCACCTTCACCGGCGCGGCAAAGCCTTCCATCCCCATTTCCTTGAAGCGGGCTTCCGTGATGTTGAGCGCTTCGAGACCACGACGGACATCCTCGCCCGTCACCGCCTTCTTGCCGGTGATCTTCTGTGCTGTGCGCACGGCTTCCGCCATCAGCATCGCGTTGTAGACACCACGGTTGTAGAGGTTCTCGCCGAGATGCGAGGCTTCCGCCTTCGAGAAACCCTTGTCAAGAACGTACTTCTTGATGTCCTGGATAACCGGGAAGTTGGCGCCGGTGTTGTGGAAGTTGAGCGACTTGTAGCCCTTCGCCTGCGCGCCGCCCGCGCGGGCGTCGTCATCCGCGCCAGCCCACCAGACGCCGACGAGCTTGTTGATCGGGAAGCCGTTCTTCACGGCTTCCTTCACCGCCGTCGGGTTCATGGCGCCCCAACCCTGGTTGTAGATCCAGTCCACGCGGTCGCGGCGGATCGCCAGCCAGGTCGAACCCTGATTCTGCATCTGGGCGGCGGGGATCGGATAGAGCTTCAGGTTGAAGCCGTATTCCTTCGCCATCGCCTCGAGAACCGGGATCGGCTCCTTGCCGAACGGAGCGTCAAGATGGACAAGGCCGATGGTCTTGCCCTTGAGATTGCCCTTCTCCTCGGTCAGCACGTGGCGGATGAACACCGAGGCACCATCCCAGTAGGTCACCGGCGGGTTGAACACCCAGGGGAACCGGGAGCCGTCGGCCGAGGCCGAAAGGCCGTAGGCCATCGAGAGGATCGGGATCTTGTCGACGGCAGCCTTCGGGATGAGCTGCAGCGTGATGCCCGTCGAATACGGGTTGTACATCACCGCGCCCTTGGTCTTGGTCGACTCGTAGCATTCGACACCCTTCTTGGTGTCGTAGCCGGTCTCGCATTCCTCGATGATGAGCTTGGCGCCGCCAATGCCGCCATCGCGCTCGTTCAGCATGCGGAGATAGTCATGCATGCCGTTGGCGATATGCACGCCCGAACCCGAGAACGGACCGGTTCGATAGGTCAGCAGGGGCAGGAAAACGGTGTCTTCCGCCGAAGCGGGCAAGGCCGATGCGGCAATCGCCGTCGCAGCCAGAGCCGAGAGTACCAGTTTGCGTTTCATGAGCATTTCCTCCTTTGCTCGGAACCCTTTTGAAGGTTCTTGTCGTGATCTTGCGCGCCCGGCGGGCGAAAACAAGATCGTCCGGTCCGCCCCTCAGTAAGGGAAGGGCCATGTTCTGAGTTTCTGCTTCGTGATCTGCCACAGGCGCGCGAGGCCATGCGGCTCGACGATCAGGAAGAAGATGATGAGGCCGCCGACAATCAGCAGGTTGATGTGCTCGGCCGTCGCGCCACCGATCGGAACGCCCAGCGACGGCAAGCCGAACTTGAGCGCCACCGGCACAATGTTGAGCAGCGCCGCGCCGAGGAAGCAGCCGATCAGGCTGCCGAGGCCGCCGATGATGACCATGAACAGGATGTTGAAGCTCTGGTTGATGTTGAAGGCGTCCGACGCTTCGCCGCCACCGTACCAGAGAAACATCATGCAGGCGCCGGCGACGCCGCAGTAGAATGACGACAGCGCGAAGGCGAGCAGCTTTGCCGGCAGCAGGCGGATGCCCATCAGCTCGGCGGCGATATCCATATCGCGCACCGCCATGAAGGTGCGGCCAACGCGCCCGTGCAGGATGTTCGAGGCAATCCAGGTCATCAGCACCACGATGCCGAGCAGGACGAGGTAACGCGCCGTGGGATCGGCTTTCGCGCCGGTGATCGCATGGCCGAACAGCGTCCGCTCCGGCACTTCGATCGCGCCCGAGGCATTGTAGTTGAACAGCCACGGCACGCGGACGAAGCACCACTCGAGGAAGAACTGCGCCGCGAGCGTCGCCACCGCGAGATAGAAGCCCTTGATGCGAAGGCTCGGCAGCCCGAACAGCGCGCCGATCGCCGCCGAGAACACGCCCGAGGCGATGATCCAGATGATGATGTTCACGCCGGGAAAATAGGTGGTGAGCTTGTAGCAGGCGTAGGCCCCGACGCCCATGAAGGCGCCCGTGCCGAGCGAGATCAGCCCGGTGTAGCCCGTGACGATATTGAGCCCCATCGCCGCGAGCGAAAACACCAGGAACGGGATCATCACCGTCGAGATGAAGAAATACGAGCCGAAAAACGGGATGACGAGCGCCGCAACGGCCACGATGATGCCGAGGCCGATCCTGTCCTGCAGGATCGGGAACACGGCCATGTCCGCCTGATAGGTTCGCTTGAATTGACCTGCTTCGCGATAGAACATGACGTCACTTTCTCCCGTTGCCTGCCCCGATGACCCGAATGAAACTGGTTCCGGTCATGCAACGCCTCAAATCCGCTCGATGATCTTGTCGCCGAACAGCCCCTGCGGTCGCACCATCAGGAAGCCGAGCGCGATCACGTAGGCGATCCAGTTCTCGATGCCGCCGCCGACAAGCGGGCCCCAGTAGAACTCGCCGATCTTCTCGCCGAGCCCGATGATGAGCCCGCCGACGATCGCGCCCGGCACCGAGGTGAACCCGCCGAGGATCAGCACCGGCAGCGCCTTGAGCGCGATGGTCTGGAGCGCGAAGGACACGTCCGAACGCGCGCCCCACATGATGCCGGTGATGAGCGCGACGAGACCGGCCGCGAACCACACGATCACCCAGATCTGGTTGAGCGAGATGCCGACCGAGAGCGCCGCCTTGTGGCTGTCCGCCACAGCGCGCAGCGCGCGGCCGATGCGGGTGTACTGGAAGAACCCGGCGAGCGCGACGATCATCAGCGAGGCGATCACCGCCGCCGCGATGTCGATCTTCTGCAGGATCACGCGCCCGCCGAGAATATTGAGCTCGATCGTGCCGCGCGGCAGGAACAGCTCCTCCGCGATCATCTGCTTCGGCTCGCCCCCGAAGATGATCTCGCCGATGCCGATCAACACATAGGTGAGGCCGAAGGTCGCCATGAAGAGAATGATGTCGGGCTGGTTCACGAGCGGTCGCAGCACAATCCGCTCGACGGATATCGCCAGGATCAGCATCACGCCGAGCGTCAGCAGCACCGCGAGCCATGCCGGCACACCCTTCTCATGCAGGCCCACCAGCGTCAGCGCGGCGAACACCACCATGATGCCCTGCGCGAAGTTGAACACGCCCGAGGCCTTGAAGATCAGAACAAAGCCGAGCGCGATCAGTGCATAGAGCACACCCGAGACGAGCCCCTCCCACAGCGCCTGCACCAGCAGGTCCGGCGCAGCGGCCATCTGCATGAAGGGGTCGATGAAAATATTATACAGCATGACCGTGTCCCCGATCCCCGCGCATGGTCCACAAAAGTGGATTCCGGTTTTGTGAAAACAACATGCGCAGCCCCTAATGCGCGACGCCGAGATAGGCGTCGATCACCTTCTGGTTTGCCTTGACCTCGTCCGGCGTGCCGTCCGCGATCTTGATGCCGTATTCGAGCACCACCACCCGGTCGGAGAGATCCATGACGACGCCCATGTCGTGCTCGATCAGCGCGATCGTGGTGCCGTATTGCTCCTTGGTGTCGAGGATGAAGCGGCACATGTCCTCCTTCTCCTCGAGGTTCATGCCCGCCATCGGCTCGTCGAGCAGCAGCAGTTCCGGCTCCATCGCCAGCGCGCGGCCAAGCTCGACGCGCTTCTGGAGGCCATAGGGCAGCTTGCCGACCGGCACCTTGCGGATGTGCTCGATCTCGAGGAAGTCGATGATCTCCTCGACGAACTTGCGGTGCTCGATCTCCTCGTCCATTGCCGGGCCATGGCGGAAAAGCTGCCAGAAGAAGCTCTTCTGCATCTTCAGCGTGCGGCCGACCATGATGTTGTCGAGCGTCGACATCCCCTTGAACAGCGCGACGTTCTGGAACGTGCGGGCGATTCCTTGCGTCGCCGCGACATGCGGCCGCATCTTGGTGCGGGTCTCGCCGCGATAGGTGATGCGGCCTTCCTGCGGGTGATAGAAGCCGTTGATGACGTTGAGCATCGACGTCTTGCCGGCGCCGTTCGGGCCAATGATCGCGCGCACCTCGCCCTTTTTGATATCGAAGGAAACATCGGTGATGGCCTTCACGCCGCCGAAGCGGAGCGTGACGTTCTCGACGCTGAGCAACTGCTCGCCGGGTTCGATCTTTTTCTCGGGTTGCATGGTCAAACCTCGGTCCTTGCGCTCAGGCGGCCTGTGACGCTGCCGGGGCAACGGGCTCGAATGTCTTGGCGTCCGCCACTTTCACCCGGCCTTCGATCTTGCCCTTGCGGCCATCCTCGAACGTCACCTCGACCGAAATGTCGGCGGCGGGCGAGCCGTCGTAAAGCGCCTTGACGAGCGGCGCGTAACGATCGGCAATGAAGCCACGACGCACCTTCTGCGTGCGGGTCAATTCGCCGTCATCCGCGTCCAGTTCCTTCGGCAGGATCAGGAAGCGATGCACCTGCGCCCGCGCCATCATCGGCTCCTCCGCGAGCTGACGGTTCACTTCCGCCACATGCCCCGCGATCATGTCATAGACCGGCTGCATGCCCGCCAGTTCCTGATAGGAACCATAGGAGACATTGTTGCGCTCGGCCCAGTTGCCGACCGCCGTCAGATCGATGTTGATGAACACGGTGACGTGTTCCTCGCCCTGCCCGAAAGCCACGACCTCGCGGATATTCGGGAAGAACTTGAGCTTGTTCTCGATGTATTTCGGCGCGAACAGCGCCCCGCTCTTGAGCTTGCCGACGTCCTTGGCGCGGTCGATGATGCGCAGCTGGCCGTCCTTCTCGAAGAAGCCGGCGTCGCCGGTCTTGACGAAGCCGTCGGGCGTCATTGTCTCGGCGGTCTTCTCCGGCTCCTTGAAATAGCCGATAAACTGGCCCGGCGACTTGTAGAGCACCTCGCCGTCATCCGCGATCCTGATCTCGACGTTCGGCGTCGCCGGGCCGACGCAATCGGCGCGCACGGCGTGGTCGGTCTGCGAGGTGACGTAGAGGAACGCTTCGGTCTGGCCGTAAAGCTGCTTCAAGTTCAGGCCGATCGAACGATAGAACGAGAACAGCTCCGGCCCCATCGCCTCGCCGGCGGTATAGGCGATACGCACGCTCGTCATGCCCAGTACATTCTTCAGCGGACCGTAGACCAGCGCCTCTCCCAGCGCGTAGTTGAGCCGGGCAAGGAACGGAACCGGTTTGCCGTCGAGGATCTTCTCACCCCACTTCTTCGCCACGCCCATGTAGTAATGGAACATGCCGCGCTTGAGCGCGCCGGCGTCCTCCATGCGGATCATGATGCGCGTCAGCATCCCTTCATAGACGCGCGGCGGCGCGAAGGCGAAGGTCGTGCCGACCTCGCGCCGATCCTCGACCGCTGTGTCCGGGCTTTCCGGGCAGTTGATCGTGAAACCGGCAACGAGCGCCTGCGCATAGTTGAGATAATGGTCGCCCACCCAGGCGAGGGGCAGATAGGCGATCACCTGATCGTTCTCGGTGAGATTGTCGAAGGCGACCGTGTCCTTCGCCGCGTTGACGCACCCCTCGGCCGACAGCATCACGCCCTTCGAACGCCCCGTCGTGCCGGAGGTGTAGAGCATCACCGAAACATCGGCGCCCTTTCCATCCGCGATCGCCTGATCGAGCCGGCGCACGGCGTCCGGATCGGCAAGCATGATCGCATCGCCCTGCGCGATCAGTTCGTCGATCGGCTGGAGGCGGGAATGGTCATAATCGCGCAGGCCGCGCGGCTCGTCGTAGAACACCATCTGGATCGCGGCGAGGCGCTCGGCAACCGAGAGGATCTTGTCCACCTGCTCCTGATCCTCGACGCAGGCGAACCGCACCTCGGCATGATCGAGAACATAGGCCATCTCGTCGGCCACTGCGTCGGCATAGACCGGCACCGGAACGGCGCCGAGCATCTGCGCCGCCATGATCGACCAGTAGAGCTTCGGCCGGTTGGTGCCGATGATCGCGATCTTGTCGCCACGCTGGAGGCCATGCGTCATCAACCCGAGCGCATAGCACCGGACCGTGCGGTGAACCTCCGCCCAGGTCCATTCCCTCCAGATCCCGAGATCCTTGTGCCGCATCGCCGGCCGGGATGGCCGGACCTTCGCATTGTGCTCAAGCCATTTCGGGAATGTATCAAGACCAGCCGTGGCGTTTGCCGTCACGCAGCTTCTCCCCTCGATCGTTTCCGCTTATGCAAAGGCCGCATGACGCCAATGCGTTATTGTTGGCGCTAAGTTCGCAGCACTTGCCGGATTCCGCAAGACCAGCCTTGACAGACATCCGCCTCTTTTGCTTTTAAGCTAACGGCGCAGCTCTGCACGAAAGTTTCGCGGAAGCCACTGCTCGCGCATTTTCAGTTCTTTTTGGTCTTTTCGGCCGCGCACCGGGTCCGGACACCCCGGTTTTCCACATGCCTATACGAAAGGACGAGACGGGCTTTTTGCCCTCTCAGCCCGCCACCGGTCCGTATTTCTGCAGATCGCTCCAATCACGGATGACGATCCCGCCCCGCTCCGCCTGAAGGACGCCGGCAATCTCCAGCACCTTGAGCGATTGGTTCGTCACCTGCCGGGAGAGCCCGGAAAGCAGCCCGATCTCTTCCTGCGTGATGGCGATATGCTTGCCGACGCCGGGGTTGAGCCGCGGGTTGAAAATGCTGGCAAGGGCCCGCGCGACACGGCCGGTGGCATCGAGCATCCGGTCGTTCTCGACCTGGCCGATGAACTGGCCGAGCCGCTCGTTGAACTGGTGGACGAGAAAGCGGTTGAAGCCGACGCTATGCGCCAGAAGCCAGTTGAAGGTGGCAAGATCCATCAGCAGCAGCCGCGTTTCGCGCAGGGCAACGAGATCGTAGCGCCGGGGCTCGTTCTTGAGGAGCGACCCTTCGCCGAACCAGGCGCCGGCGGCCAGCCCGGCCAGACTGACCTGCTTGCCGCTGTCCGATACCGTCGACAGCTTGACCAGCCCGGAGATCATCCCCGCCCAGCAATCGAAGCGGTCGCCCTGATGGCAGATATAGGCGCCCTTGCCGAAGGTACGCTCGACGATCCCGCGACGCGCCCGTTCGACCTCCTCGGGAAGGAGGTCTTTCGACCAGACCGCGTTTCGCTCGAGCATTTCGCGTGAAATCAAGGTCAGCCTCCCACCAACCGATACACTTTCCCGGCCGGTGCGGCCAATATCGCGCCGCGACGGCCCCATGGCAAGCGTGTCATCGAATTTGCGGAATAAAATTCCGCCTTCTACTCCGCGGCTTCCGCGACAGGTGCGGCCGGCGCTCCGGCAAATGCGCGCAGCAGCTCAGGTTCGCGCGCATCCGCTTTCGCGGCGTTGCCGGCCCGGACGGGGCCATAGCCCTTGATCGTTTGCGGCAGTTCCGCGATCTCGACGGCAAGCGGCAGGTTCGCAGCCGTCAAGCCGACGAGCAGAGTATCGACGGTCGCGCGGTAGCGCTCGATCCTCCCCCGCTCGTCCCGGCGTTCGGCACTGTGCCCGAACGGATCGAAGGCCGTGCCGCGCAGGCCCTTGAAGTGCTGGAGAAGGCCAAGCGCCTTCGCCATCCACGGCCCGAACGCCATCTTGCGCGGCCGCCCCGAATGCGGATCGGTCCGGGCGAGCAGCGGCGGCGCCATGTAATAGGTCAGCTTGATGTTCTCGCCCTCGAAGGCGTCGCGAAGCTGGTTGCGGAACGCCTGCCCCGAATAGAGGCGCGCGACCTCGTATTCGTCCTTGTAGGCCATCAGCTTGAACAGGCTCCGGGCGACGGCCTCGGAAAGGCGCGAGGAACCCGGAACAACCTCGTGCTCCCGCACCCGCACTTTCTCCACGAAGTGGCGGTAGAGGTCGGCATAGGCCCGGTTCTGGTAGTCGACGAGGAACGTGGCCCGGCGGGAGACGACATCCTCGATCCCCTCGGACGGCGTATGCGTCGTGACGTGATCGGTGCCACGCATCAACTGGCGGCCCAGGTCCGGATCGACAGCCACGGCGCGCCCCCAGCGGAACGCCTCGCGGTTCATCGCGACCGCCTCGCCGTTCATCTCGATGGCGCGTTCGAGCGCATCACCGTGCAGCGGCACGCCGCCCTTCTGGTAGGCATAGCCGAGCAGGAACATGTTGGCGGCGATCGACTGGCCGAAAAGGCTCGTCGCGATTTTCGTCGCATCGAGGAAGAACGCCTTTTCAGCGCCCGCCGCACTGGCGATGCCGCGCCGCAGCCGTTCGGTCGGTAGCGAGTAATCGGGGTTGCGCGTGAAGTCGCCCGGCATCACCTCGGCCGTGTTGACGACGAACACCGTCTCGCCCGGCTTGACGCTGGCGAGCACCTTCTTCGAGCCCGAGACCACCAGGTCGCAGCCGAGAACGAGATCGGCCATGCCCGCCGAGACGCGGATCGCATGGATATCCTCCGGGCTCCGCGCGAGCCGGATATGCGAGAACACCGCCCCGCCCTTCTGCGCAAGGCCCGCCATGTCGATCATGCCGCAGCCGCGCCCTTCGAGGTGCGCCGCCATGCCAATGATCGCGCCGATCGTGACGACGCCGGTTCCGCCGACGCCGGTGACGATCGCTGCCCAACCGTGCCTGTCGAGATCGCCGATCGCCGGGTCCGGTACGGACGGCAGCGTCATGCCCTTCGACGAGCCCGATGTCTTGCGCGGCTTCGCGCCGGAGACGGTGACGAAGCTCGGGCAGAACCCCTCCACGCACGAGAAATCCTTGTTGCAGGACGATTGGTCGATCCGGCGCTTGCGCCCGAACTCGGTCTCGACCGCCTGGACCGAAACGCAGTTCGAGGCCTTTCCGCAATCGCCGCAGCCCTCGCACACGAGTTCATTGATCAGCACGCGCTTGTCAGGATCGGGGTAAAGCCCGCGCTTGCGGCGACGGCGCTTCTCGGCGGCGCAGGTCTGGTCGTAGATCATCACCGTGACACCTGGGATCGCCGCCAGTTCCTTCTGCACAGTCATCAGTTCGGAGCGGTGATGGAAGGTAATGCCGCCGGGCCAGGAATATTCCGGCCCGTATTTTGTCGGCTCGTCGGAGACCAGAGCAATCCGCTCGACGCCCTCGGCGCGGCACTGCCGCGCGATCATGTCCGGCGTCAGGTTGCCCTCGTGGTGCTGGCCACCGGTCATCGCCACGGCGTCGTTGAACAGGATCTTGTAGGTGATATTGGTGTTGGTCGCGATCGCCCAGCGCAAAGCCAGAATGCCGGAGTGGTTGTAGGTGCCGTCGCCGAGGTTCTGGAAGACGTGATTGCGGGTCGAGAACGGCGCCTCGCCGATCCAGTTGGTGCCCTCGCCGCCCATCTGGGTGAAGCCCTCGGTCTCGCGGTCCATCCACTGCACCATGTAGTGGCAACCGATACCGGCATAGGCGCGCGCGCCCTCCGGCAGCTTGGTCGAGGAATTGTGCGGGCAGCCCGAACAGAAATACGGCGTGCGGGTCGCAAGATCGATCACCTCGCCGAGCCGTCCCTGCGCCTTTTCGATCAGCGCGAGCCGGGATTCGAGGTCGGCATCCGGCTTCATCGCGATCAGGCGTGACGCAATGGCGATGGCGATATCGTTGGGGTCGAGCGCGCCCTTGACCGGGAACAGCCAGTTGCCCTTCTCGTCCTTCTTGCCGACGACGGTCGGCTGGTGCTCCGAGCCGTAAAGCTCCTCACGCACCTGCACCTCGATCAGGCTCCGTTTCTCCTCGACCACCATGCACAGGTCGATATCGGAGACAAATTCCTTGAGCCGTTCCGGGTCGACCGGCCAGGGCGAGGCGAGTTTGAGGATCTTGAGCCCCAGCGCATCGGCGCGCTCGGCGTCGATACCGAGCATGTCCATCGCCTGCATCACATCGAGATAGTTCTTGCCGACGGAAATGATGCCCATGCGCGGCTTGCGGCCGCCCGGAAAGACCAGCTTGTCGAGATTGTTCGCCCGGTAGTAGGCGAGCACGGCGGCGCGCTTGTGCTCGTGCAGCCGCTCCTCCTGCGCGAGGAAGGTATCGCCGCGCCGGATGTTGAGCCCGCCCGGCGGCATTTCGAAATCGTTGGGGATCGCGATCGAGACCCGGTCGAGCCGGCCATCGACGGAGGCGGTCGATTCCACGTTGTCCTTCACGCCCTTGAGCGCGACCCAGACGCCAGCATATCGCGAGAGCGCGAAGGCATGGAGGCCGAAATCGAGGATTTCCTGAACCCCGGCCGGGTTCAGGATCGGGATCATCGTATCGACGAAGTTGAACTCGGTCTGATGCGCGTTGGTCGAACTTTCCGCCGTGTGATCGTCGCCCGAGAGACAGACGACGCCGCCGAATTTCGACGAGCCGGCCATGTTGGCGTGCCGGAATACGTCGCCGGTGCGGTCCACCCCCGGCCCCTTGCCATACCAGAGCGAGAAGACGCCCTGATACTTGCCTTCGCCATGCAGTTCCGCCTGCTGCGTGCCCCAACACGCGGTGGCGGCGAGGTCTTCGTTGAGGCCGGGCTGGAACACGATCTCGTGCTTCTTGAGCTGGCGGCCGGCCTTGAACATCTGCTGGTCGAGCCCGCCGAGCGGCGAACCGCGGTAGCCCGAGACGAAACCGGCGGTCTTGAGCCCGGCGAGCCGATCACGCTCCTGTTGCATCAGCAGAAGGCGGACCACCGCCTGCGTTCCGGACAGGAAGACCTGCTCGGCGGCAAGGTCGTATTTGTCCTCGAGCGATACGTCCTTAAGCGGCACGGACCTCTTGTGCGGCACCGATTTGCCCATTGCCCTCTCCCTCGTTCCGTCGCGGCGTGTGGGCCGCAGGCTCACGCGTTCATGATGCGCGCTTATTGGCTGTTAGTATATGTCAACAATGCTGACATATCTAGTGCCTGAAACCGGAATTTTCGCCTTTTTCCCGCCATGGATTGCGAGCTTCATACGACGCATTAAAATTCCAAATTGGCAGTGATTCACGATCGGAGGCGAGGGTGCGACGCTGGTTTTGCGCAGGAATTGTCGCCGGTCTGCTTCTGGCCGGCGCCGGGACGGCCAGCGCGCATCCTCATGTCCTCGTCAGCGTGCGCACAACCACCGTCATCAACGATCAGGGCGAGGTCGAAGCGCTGAAGCACGCGTGGAAGTTCGATGACGCCTTCTCGACCTTCTCGACACAAGGCCTCGACAAGAACGGCGACGGCAAATTCGACCGCGAGGAACTTGCCGACCTCGCCAAGGTCAATGTCGAATCGCTCAGCGAATACGGCTATTTCAGCTTCATCCGGCGCGGCAAGGATCAGGCCGAGTTCGGTTCGGTCAAGGATTACTGGCTGAGCCACGACGGCAAGAACCTGACGCTGCATTTCACCTTGCCCCTCGCCGGCAAGCCGTTCCGCATTCAGGATATCCGGCTCGAGGTCTACGATCCGACCTTCTTCGTCGCCTTCGATTTCGAGAAGGACAATCCCGTCACGGTCGAGGGCGGCAAGCTCGCTTGCACCACCAATATCGCGCCCCCGAAGACCGGCGTCACCGAGCGCCTCTCGAAGCTCGGCGAGAGCTTCTTCCAATCCATGAATGCCGGCGCGAACGCCGACTGGGCGGTCCCGGTCCGCTTCACCTGCCAATGACGGTCTCGCCCAGCCGGTTGGCTGTTCCGGCGCTCCTCCTTGCCACCACACCGGCATTGGCGCAGACGCGCAGCCCGTTCGGCATGGGGGCGCCCGCCCCGGCCGAGCCCGTCACCAGCGGCATCGTCGCCTGGCTTCTTCAGCAGCAGGCCGCGTTCCACAAAGCGCTGACCACCGCGATCAGCGCCGTCAGCGCCGATCCCTCGGCAATGTTCGCGCTGATCGGCCTCGCCTTCGCCTATGGCGTCCTGCACGCGATCGGCCCCGGCCACGGCAAGGCGGTGATCACAAGTTATCTCGTCGCCAGCGAACGGGCGATGCGGCGTGGCGTCGCGCTCGCGTTTGGCGCCGCTGCGGTGCAGGCGCTGATCGCGCTCGGGGTCGTGCTGATCGTCGCCGGGCTGATGCGCGGTACCGCCGCGACCATGAACACAACGGTCTCCTGGGTTGAGAAGTTCGGCTTCACGCTCGTCGCAGCCATGGGGCTTTGGATCGTGTTCCGTCGGCTGCGGGCGATTTTCGCCGGCACACCGGACGCCTGCCTCGATCCGGCCTGCGACCACGACCATGGCGGCGATCCCGCCATGCTGGCCAAGGCGGACTGGAGAGGCATGACCCTCGCCGCGATCGGCGCCGGCATCCGCCCCTGCTCCGGCGCGATCATCCTGCTGGTTTTCGCGCTGGCGAAAGGCTTGCTCCTCGCCGGCGTCCTGTCGGTCACGGCAATGGCGGTCGGAACCGCCATCGGCACCAGCCTTTTCGCGTTGCTCGCCGTCAAGGCCAAGCTCGTCGCGCTCAATCTGGTTTCCGGGCGTGGCTCCGGCTGGCGCTATGCGACGATCGCGCTTGAGATCGTCGCGGGTCTGGCGCTCGCTGCGATCGGCATTTCGCTGCTGATGGCCGGCGGCGGCGGAAACTAGAGCATCATGCCATCCAGCGGACGCTGGTCGATGGATAATGATGCGACAAAACAAAGAGACAGAGCAGCCAGCCTGATCAAGTCAGATTGAAAACCGCTCCGATCTCCGCTCTTAGATCCCCAGCGCCCCACCGTCCGCGCGCGGATCATGGACCGCCTCGACCGTCCCCGACGGATGGCGCACCAGCATGCCAGCATGGCCGAAGGTGTCGGAGTAGGGCTGGTCGATCAGCTCGATCTGGTGCCCGGCCCGCTCAAGCTGGCGGACGATATCCGGGTCGAACCGGTTTTCGAGCTTGAGCGTCGCCGAAGGATTTCCCCAGGTCCGGCCGAACAGGAAGCGCGGCCGGTCGATCGCCTCGGCCAGCGGCTGGCCGTAAACCGCGGCACGGAAGAAGATCTGCGCCTGGAACTGCGGCTGACCGTCTCCGCCCATTGAGCCGTAAGGCATCACGCGGCCGTCGTCGAACACTGCCATCGGCACGTTGAGGGTGTGGAAGGGCCGCCGCCCCGGTTCGAGCGGGTTGAGCGCCTTTTCGTCGAGCGAAAACGCCGTGCCCCGGTTCTGCAGCAGGATACCGGTCTTCGGCAGCACGACCCCGGAGCCGTAATCCCAGAACAGCGACTGGATGAACGACACCGCCAGACCGTCCCCGTCGATCGCCCCCATCCAGATCGTATCGCCATCCGCGCTGGCGAAGGGCCAGGCGGCGGCGCGATCGCCGGCGATGGCCGCCGCCTCGCGCGCGAAGGTCTCCTCGGTGAGGTAGGCGGAGGCATCGGCCTTCATGCGGTCGAAATCGGTGATCACCCGGTCGCGGATCGCATAGGCACGCTTCGAGGCCTCGACCAACCCGTGCTGGTGCGCGAAGCTCTCGGCCTCCCCGACGCCGAGTTTGGCGAAAACCCCATGCAACAGAAGCGAGGCCAGTCCTTGCGTCGGCGGCGGCGCGTTATAGAGGCTCGCGCCGGGAATGCGGGCCCGAAGCGGTTCGCGCCAGCGAGCTTCATAACCTTCGAGATCGGCGCGGGTAATCGGCGTGCCAGTCGCATCCATGTCCGCCGCCAATTCGCGCGCGACATCGCCCTTGTAGAAATCGGCGAGCCCGGCCTGCGCGAGGTGCGCGAAGGTATCGGCGAGCTTTTCGTTCCGGCGGAGCGTGCCGGCCGCCGGCACCTTGCCGTCCTTGTCGAGAAATTGACTGCGGAAATTCGGCGCGGCGGTCAGCGCCTCCCATTCCTTGACCGGGTAGCGCGCCTCGCTCGGGCTGACCGGCGTTCCCGCGCGTGCGTGCTTCTCCGCCCGCTCGAGCAGATGGCGCAGCGGAATCCGTCCGCCGGAAGCAGCGGACAGTTCGAGCGCGCGCATCCAGCCGCCGATCGCACCCGGCAGGGTGAGGGCGGCATCCGGGCCGCGGACGGGGATGCTGCCATGGCCCTTGTCGCGATAGGCCTTGATCGTCGCCTTACTGCCCGCATAGCCACAAGCTTCGATGGCGCGCAGCTTGCCGTCCGGCGAGTGGAGCAGCCAGAAACCGTCGCCGCCGATGCCGTTCATATGCGGATAGGCGACCGCGATCACCGCGGCCATCGCGATCATCGCCTCGATGGCGTTGCCACCCTCGGCAAGAATGTCGCGTCCGGCCTCGGCCGCGAGACTATGGGGAGCCGCGACGGCGGCCCGCCCGAAACGAGGCGTGTCGTTCATAGTTATCCACTCCGGGGGTTCGGCAAAATCATGCCGTATTCAATTGCGAAACACGGCGAAACGCTATAGCGAATACGCGCGCCCGGAAACGGCGTTGCAAGAAGAACCTGCCCGTTAGGAACCTGCACGATGTCTGCCAAGCGCTTCAACAGCAAGCACGCCATCGCCATCATCTGCGCCGCCATCCTTGTCGGCACCGAGATCATCGCTGCCGCGCTTGCGCTGGGCTGGGCGCTGGGTGGCCTTACCGGCTGGGGACACGAATTCACCTATGCGCTGATCGGTATCTGCCTCGTCGCGGGAATCTACATGACCTACCGTTTCGTCCGCGGCGCCATCCGGGTCGAACCCATCTACGAATAAGCCGCCTCGGCGACTCTGCAGTTCTGACCGCACCGGCTCTCGCGCTGCAGGCTCTTGCGCTGCAAAAAATGTTACAATATAACATTTGCCATGAACGCGCTGCTGCACCCTGTTCCGCCGGAGAGATATGAGATCGACGCGCCGGCCGCCGCGAACGGCGGGGTGCATGAACATGGCCACAGCCATGGTCATAGCCACGGCCACGCGCACGATGGTCACGGGCATCACCACCACGAACCGGCGCCGCGATCAGGGCCTTCCGGCTTTTCGCTGATCTCGCTGTCCGGCTGGGCCCGACTCGGGCTGGTTCTGCCCCTGCTCGCCCTCCTCTGGCTTCTGACGTTGTGGGCGATGACCCATGGCTGACCAAGAGCGTGCCGCGATGAAGTGGGATCCGGTTCATCGCAAAAGGCATGCGACAACTGTGGTGGGGGAACCGATGCTTGCTTTCGACGATCTCACGCTTGGCTATGACCGCCATCCGGCGGTGCATCATCTCGACGGCATCGTCGAGCGTGGCGCGCTGCTCGCGATCGTCGGCCCTAACGGCGGCGGCAAATCGACCCTGCTCAAGGCGATCGCCGGACGGATTTCCCCGCTCGGCGGCACCATCACCAACCGCGCCGCGACGCTCGCCTACATGCCGCAGATTGGCGATCTGAGCCGGGATTTTCCAGTCTCGGCGCTCGATCTCACGTTGACCGGGCTTTGCAGCCACGAAGGCATGTTCGGCGGCTTCTCGCGCAGGCAGCGTGAGGCCGCGCATGCCGCCATCGCCTCGGTCGGCCTGTCCGGGTTCGAAGGGCGGTCGATCCGCACGCTGTCGGGCGGACAGCTCCAGCGCCTGCTGTTCGCACGGATGATGCTGCAGGACGCCGAACTCGTCCTGCTCGACGAACCGTTCACCGCCATCGATACGCGCACGATCGAGGATCTGATGGTGATCGTCCATCGCTGGCACGAGGAAGGGCGGACAGTCCTCGCCGTGCTGCACGATCTCGATCTCGTCCGCCAGCATTTCCCGCAGACGCTGATGCTGGCGCGCGATCCGCTCGGCTGGGGGCCGACAAGCGAAATCCTGACGTCGCAGCGGCTCGCCGCCGCCCGCCGCATGGCCGAGGCGTTCGACCGCGACGCCGCGGAATGTCATCGAGCTGCGTGAGAACAGGTAGCCTGAAATGATCTACGATCTCCTCATCGCGCCCTTCGTGGAATTCCCGTTCATGAAGCGGGCGCTGGTCGGCGGCATCGCCCTTTCGCTCGGCGCGGCCCCCATCGGCGTGTTCCTGATGCTGCGCCGGATGAGCCTCATCGGCGATGCTATGGCTCACGCCATCCTCCCCGGCGCCGCGATCGGCTTCCTGATCGGCGGACTGACGATCGGCATGATGACGCTCGGCGGGCTGATCGCCGGGCTCGGTGTCGCGCTTGCATCCGGCCTCGTCGCGCGCTCGACGCTGGTGAAGGAGGATATGGCGCTCGCTGCCTTCTACCTCGTCTCGCTCGCGCTTGGCGTCACACTGATTTCGGCCGGCCGCAACAACATCGACGTGCTGGCGCTGCTGTTCGGTTCGATCCTCGCGCTCGACGATTCCACCTTGCTGCTGATCACCGGCACCGCAAGCCTGACGCTGGCGGCCCTTGCTGTCGGCTATCGCGGCATCCTGATGGAATGCCTCGATCCCGGTTTCGCGGCCGGCGTCAGCCGGTTCGGCTCCGTCTTCCACCTCGGGTTTCTGGTGCTGGTGGTGCTCAATCTCGTCGCGGGTTTTCATGCGCTCGGCACCCTGCTGGTCGTCGGCATCATGATGCTGCCGGCCGGAACCGCTCGCCTCTGGAGCGACGATGTCGCCGGCATGATCGGTATCGCGATCCCGGTGGCCCTCGTCTCCAATCTCGCGGGCCTGATGATCTCCTATCACTTCGGCCTCGCCTCCGGCCCTGCGATCATCCTCGTCGCGGGCGGTCTTTACATCCTGTCGCTGGCCTTGGCGCCGCACGGCCTGCTGCGGCCGCTAATGCCACGACGTCACCTTCAAGCCTAACCCGCCCAAGGAGCAGAAGCATGCCGATCCATCCGCACCACTCGCAATCAAAATTTAATAGTATAACATTTCATTTCTGCGCAGCCCTCGTGTGGCTCCTTGGCCTGACCGGCCTTGCCGCGGCCCAGACGCCGCCCGCGAAGATCAAGGTCGTTGCCTCCTTCACGATCCTTTCCGACTTCGCGAAAGTCGTCGCCGGCGAGCGGGCGGAGGTGAAATCCCTCGTCGGTCCGGATTCGGACGCTCACGTCTACCGTCCGACCCCGGCGGACGCCCGCACGGTCAAGGATGCACAGCTGGTGATCGTCAACGGCCTCGGCTTCGAGGGCTTCATGACGCGGCTGGTCAAATCGTCGGGGACCAAGGCGGCGATCGTGACCGCCACCACCGGCGTCACGGCCATGAAGGCGGAAGCCGAGGAGGACGGCCACGGCCATGGAGCGAAGGAGAGGCATGGCCAGGATCACGGCAAGCTCGATCCGCACGCCTGGCAGTCGATCGAAGCAGCCAAAATCTACATCGCCAATATCCGCGACGGCCTGATCAAGGTCGATCCCGCCGGCAAGGACGCCTACGCGGCCAATGCCGCCGCCTACACCGCCGAACTCGACAAGCTCAAGGCAGAGATCACCTCGGCGTTGGCCACGATTCCGCAGGAAAAACGCATCGCCATCACCAGCCATGACGCGCTCGCCTATTTCGGCCGGGAATTCGCTTTCACGCTCGAGGCGGTTCAGGGTGTCTCGACCGAGGGCGAGCCGTCCGCCAAGGATGTCGCACGCATCATCCGACTGGCGAAGGAGCACAAGGCGCGCGCGGTATTCGTCGAGAACATGACCAACCCGCGCATTGCCGAGCAGATCGCCCGCGAGGCTGGCGCCAAGCTCGGCGGCAAGCTTTTTTCGGATGCACTCTCCGATGAAAAAGGTGAGGCCCCCACCTATATGGCGATGATGAGACATAACGCGAAAATGCTGATCGAGGCGCTCAGGCCCTGACGTCGGGGCTTGAACCGCGCGAGAGTTTTCGCTTGATACCAGAGAGCCGATCGCTGCTTCGCGGTCGGGAAAGGACCGCCGAAAAATGAGTGCGACCGCCGAAAAGATCCCTGCGGGAAAAATCCCCGTCACCGTGCTGACCGGCTATCTCGGCGCCGGCAAGACCACGCTCCTCAACCGCATCCTCTCCGAGCCGCACGGCAAGAAATACGCCGTGATCGTCAACGAGTTCGGCGAGATCGGCATCGATAACGATCTCGTCGTCGGAGCCGACGAGGAAGTGTTCGAGATGAATAACGGTTGCATCTGCTGTACCGTGCGCGGCGATCTCATCCGCATCATCGAGAACCTGATGAAGCGGCGTGGCAAGTTCGACGCCATCATCGTCGAGACGACCGGCCTTGCCGACCCCGCTCCCGTGGCGCAGACTTTCTTCGTCGATCAGGACGTGCAGGACAAGGCGCGGCTCGATGCCGTGGTCACGGTCGCTGACGCCAAGTGGCTCTCCCAGCGCCTCAAGGACGCGCCGGAAGCCAAGAACCAGATCGCCTTCGCCGACGTGATCCTGCTCAACAAGACCGATCTCGTCTCGCCGGCCGAACTCGCGGCGGTCGAGGCGCGCATTCGCGGCATCAACCCTTACGCGACACTGCACAAGACGCAGAAATGCGCGATCGACCTCGACAAGGTGCTCAATCGCGGCGCCTTCGACCTCGACCGCATCCTTGAAATCGAGCCGGCGTTCCTCGAACAGGAAGATCACGATCACCACCACGATCACGACCACGAATGCGGCCCCGGCTGCACGCATGACCATCACCACCATCATCATGGCGGGCTCAAGCACTTCCATGACGAGGAAATGCAGTCCGTTGCCGTCAGCCACGAAGGCGACATCGACCCCGAGAAGTTCATGCCGTGGATCAACGATCTCGTGCAGGTCGAGGGGCCGAATATCCTGCGGTCCAAGGGCATTCTTGCCTTTACGCAGGAGCCGAAGCGCTTCGTCTTTCAGGGCGTGCACATGATCCTCGACGGGGATCTGCAGCGCGACTGGAAAAAGGACGAGAAACGGGTCTCCCGCATCGTCTTCATCGGCCGCAACCTCAAGCCGGATGCCCTGCGCGAGGGCTTCCTCGCCTGCGCCGCCTGAGCCGATGAGCGCCGTACCCGCCCAGACGCTGACCGATCGCGTCACCGGCCTCGCCTTCGACGAGCATGTCCTTCACGCCGGCTTTCTCGGCGAGGCCCCCTTCTTCGTGATGGCGGACGGCGCGATCCAGATCGGCCGCGAGAAACCAGCCGTGCGCCCGCACGCGGATTCGATCCTCGTCGTTGCATCGGATGGCAAGCGCATCGTCACCGGCGGCGACGACGGCAGGATTGTCGAGACACATCCCGATGGTTCGACCATCGTTCTCGGCGACGAGAAGGGGCGCTGGATCGACGCCGTTGCGCTCGGCCCGGACGGCGCGGTCGCCTGGAGCACAGGGCGCAAGGTCGTCGCGCGGGAAGGCGGCAAGGGCAAGAACAGCGGCAAGACGCGCGAACTCGTCCTGCCCTCGACCTCGCAGGGCCTCGCTTTTGCGCCGAAGGGCTATCGGCTCGCCATCGCGCATATCGACGGCGCGAGCCTGTGGTTTCCGAACACCGATACCCCGCCGGATGTCTACGGCTGGAAGGGCCCGCATATCGATATCACCTTTTCACCCGACAACCGTTTCCTCGTCACCTCGATGCAGGAGAACCAGCTCCACGGCTGGAAGCTGGCGGATAAAGGCCACATGCGCATGTCCGGCTACCCCGGCAAGACGCGCTCCTTTTCGTGGTCGCATGACGGGCTCTGGCTTGCGACCTCCGGCGCGCAGGCCGCCATCGTCTGGCCCTTCGCCAAGGACGGGCCGACCGGCAAGGCACCGCGCGAATGCGGCGTGCGGCCGGCCAAGGTGACGAAGGTCGCCTTCCACCCGCAATCGCTGGTGCTGGCGATCGGCTACGAGGATGGCTGGGTGATGCTGGTGCGTTTCACCGACGGCGCGGAACTGCTCGTGCGCGCGGGCGGCGACGGCACGCCGATCACCGCGCTCGGCTGGGACGGGCCGGGAAAACGGCTGGTCTTCGGTTCGGAGAGCGGCGCTTCGGGCCTGTTGGCCCTGCCTGTCTAGCCATGTCATTGTTCCGGAACCCGTTTCGGAAGCCGCCGGTGCGGGACAAGGCGCAGCTCGGTCGCATCCGGGAATGGGCGCGCGCGGCGCTCGACGATCCGCCTGGCCTCGATCTCACGATCTCCGAGGTCGAATGCCCCGACCCCGCCTGTCCCGGCATGGAAACCTTCATCCTCGTGATGCGGGAGGGGCAGCCGACCGTCGCCGCGAAAATCCGCAAGCCGATGGCGGATATCGACGAGGCCGATGTCGCCGAGGCCTTGCGGTATCTGTGAAACGAAAACGGCCGGGTCGCCCCGGCCGCCAATCTCACCGCACCAGCACGTTCCGGAACGCCCACGGCTCGCTGTAATCGACGTCCTCCGCGAACAGCTTCTCGCGGTCGATGGTCGGGTTCCAGTCGGTGTAGAAGCCCTGCACCGGGCCAAGATAGGGCCTCTGCACCTCGAGGCAGCGCTTGTAATCCATCTCGTCGGCTTCGACGATGCCGGCGTTCGGATTTTCGAGCGCCCAGACCATGCCAGCGAGAACGGCCGAGGTCACCTGCATGCCGGTCGCGTTCTGGTAGGGCGCGATCGCTCGCGTCTCCTCGATCGAGAGCTGCGAGCCATACCAGTAGGCGTTGTTCTTGTGGCCGAACAACAGCACGCCGAGTTCGTCGATCCCGTCGACGATCTCGTTCTCGTCGAGGATATGGTGCTCGCTCTGGATATGCCCGCCATTGCCGAAGAGTTCGTGCAGGGAGAGCACGGCATCGTTCGCCGGGTGGTAGGCGTAATGGCAAGTCGGGCGGAACTCGGCCGTCCCCGCCCCGTCACGCACTGTGTAGTAGTCCGCGATCGAGATCGATTCGTTGTGCGTGACAAGGAAACCGTATTGTGCACCAAGCGTCGGGCACCACGAGCGCACGCGGGTGTTCGCGCCGGGCTGGAGCAGGTAGATCGCCGCGCCGCAGCCGGTCTCGTGGGTGCGGCCGTTTTCCGGCATCCACTTTTCATGCGTGCCCCAGCCGAGTTCGGCCGGCTGCATGCCTTCGGACAGGAAGCCCTCGACCGACCAGGTGTTGACGAACACGTTCGCCGGCTTCGGCTGCTTGGCGCGCTGGGTGTCGCGCTCAGCGATATGCACACCCTTGACGCCCGCCTGTTGCATCAGCTTCGCCCAGCCCTCGCGCGTAGTCGGCTCCTCGAACTGCATGCCGAGGTCGGACGCGATGTTGACGAGCGCCTGCTTGACGAACCAGGAGACCATACCGGGGTTGGCGCCGCAGGTCGAAACTGCAGTCGTGCCGCCCGGCTTGCGGCGCTTGGCGGCGAGCATCGTCTCGCGCAGCGCGTAGTTGGTGCGCGCGGCCGGGCCCGCCGAGGTATCCCAGTAGAAGCCGACCCAGGGCTCGACCACGGTATCGATGTAAAGCACGCCGATCTCGCGGCAGAACTCCATGATATCGACCGACGAGGTATCGACCGAGAGGTTGACACAGAAGCCCTGCCCGCCGCCCTCCGTCAGCAGCGGCTGGAGCAGGTGGCGATAGTTCTCGCGCGTCACGGCCGCCTGAATGAAGCGGATACCGCGTTCGTCGAGCAGCTTGCGATCCGTGTCATCGGGATCGACGACGACGAAGCGTGATTTGTCGAACTTGAAATGCCGTTCGATCAGCGGAAGGGTCCCGCGCCCGATCGAGCCGAAGCCGATCATGACGATGGGGCCGGAAATCGTGCCGTGGATGGGCCAATCGGTCATTTCGAGCGTCTTCCTTCAGTCTGGAGCAAAACGAAAAAAAGCGAAGGGGTGCCCGCCTTTTGCGGGAGGGCACACACATGCGTCAAGTTCTTTTGGGGGGAGAAAGCGTGTCAGGCCGCCCGACGGCGATCCGTCACCGGCTCCTCGCTTCGCAGCGGGATCGCACCCGTCGCCCTCACGAGACCCGACGCATCGGCCAGCGCACCGCCGGCGAGCTCGAGCCCGAGAAAACGCGCCGGATCGACCGGCCCCGGCAGCGCCAGCCGTTCGGCGTGACGCCGCTCGAAACCGAAGCGGTTGTAATAGGGCGCATCGCCGACGAGGATCACCGCGCGATGCCCGATCGCCTGCGCACGGGCAAGCCCGTGCCGGATCAGCGCGCCGCCGAGGCCACGCGATTGTTGATCGGCCTCGACGGCCACCGGCCCGAGCATCAGCGCCGGCGCGCCACCGGCATCGACATGCCAGAAGCGCAAGGTGGCGACGAGCGCACCCGCCTCGCGGATTGCGAACGCCAGCCCGTCCGCCGGCAGACGCCCCTCGCGCAGCCGCTCGCAGGTCTTGGCGAAACGATCCGGCCCGAAAGCGCGGTCGAGCAGGACTTCCCGCGCAGCAAAATCGGCGGGGGTTTCGAGGTCGATAAAGGTCATGGCAGAATTCACTGACGGTCTCCTCGTTTCGAGAGAAGACCCTCGCACCATGCGGCAGCCACGATCATGGCAGCGCACGCCGGACGGGAGATTTCGGGAAAGTCCCCGCGCCAGAGTTCCTTAGGGAATTGCGCGGGGCATTTACGTCGGACGAACGTCAGATGACGATTTGTCGGAGCCCGGACATGCCGTTGAAGTTCTGCGACGAGTAGGTCGTCGTATAGGCGCCCGTGCCCTCGATCAGCACCTTGTCGCCGATCTCGAGGCTGAACGGGAGCCAGTACGGCTCCTTCTCGTACATCACATCGACCGAATCGCAGGTCGGGCCGGCGAGGACGCAGGGAATCGTCTCGTCGCCGTCACGCGGGGTGCGGATCGGGTAGCGGATCGCCTCATCCATCGTCTCGGCGAGGCCATGGAACTTGCCGATGTCGAGATAGACCCAGCGGATATCGGCCGGATCGTCCGACTTCTTCGAGACGAGCACAACCTCGGCCTCGATGATGCCGGCGTTGCCGACCATGCCGCGGCCCGGTTCGATGATCGTCTCCGGAATGCGGTTGCCGAAATGGCTGCGCAACGCGTCGAGGATCGCACGGCCGTAGGCCTGCACCGCCGGAATATCCCGGAGATATTTCGTCGGAAAACCACCGCCGAGATTGACCATCGAGAGCTGGATGCCGCGCTCCGCCATCTCGCGGAAGATCGCCGCTGCCGAGGCAAGCGCCGTGTTCCAGACGAGCGGGTTGCGCTGCTGCGAGCCGACGTGGAACGACACGCCGTGCGCGACGAGGCCGGAACGATGAGCCAGCTCAAGAACGCGCGGCGCCATCTCCGGCACGCAACCGAACTTGCGCGAAAGCGGCCATTCGGCATCCGCCCCGTCGCACAGGATGCGGCAGAACACCTTCGAGCCCGGCGCGGCGCGCGCGACCTTCTCGACCTCAGCCTCGCAATCGACCGCGAACAGCTTCACGCCGCGCTCGAAAGCACGCGCGATGTCGCGCTCCTTCTTGATCGTATTGCCGAAGGAGATGCGGTCGGCCGTCGCACCGGCAGCCAGCACCATCTCGATCTCGCCGATCGAGGCGCAATCGAAGCAGGAGCCGAGCTTGGTGAGCAGCTCGAGGACTTCCGGCGCAGGATTGGCCTTCACCGCGTAGAACACACGGCTGTCCGGCATCGCCTTGGTGAAGCCGATGTAATTGTCGCGCACGACGTCGAGGTCGATGATGAGGCGCGGGCCTTCGTCACGGCGGGTGCGGAGGAATTCGCGGATACGATCAGTCATAGCAGCATCCCCTTCACGCGGGCGCTCCTGCCCGCATTGGCGATGGACACGGAAGGGATGCTGCTTCACCCGTTCGCGCGGTGGAGGCGCGGGACAGGTTCAACCGACATCCCGTGCCGCGCGGTCTCCGGAGAGGAGACGTTGCGGCGGTGACGCTGCGCCGTTGGACGACCCGTCGCGGCCAGAATCGCGAGAACGCGACACCGCCGTTCGGAGAAGCCATCGTTTGGAAGGGGGAACCCCGACCGCACGCCCGGCAAGATGGACAAGCCTCTTTAGTTCGCCGGACTTGGAACCCGGCTGAGACCAAAAAAGCCCGCTCCGTCGTTGCTTTGAGCTGCGTCACCCGCTTCGGGCGGGGCCGCCGGTTTTCGCCTCCGGCTGCTGGTCCGTTCTTCAGGGGGCGAAAGCTTCCGCTCCTCCCCCCAACGACTGGCGTTTTTCCGGCCTCTTGTCCGGAGATCCGCCGACCAGCACGCAACCACAGGCACGTGCGAAATTGGGCAAGGCGGTGTATATGCGCTTCGCCCCCGGCACGCAAGCAAAACCGGAGGCCGGGATGAAAATTTTTCGTGATCGAAAAAACTTGAATTTTCGACAGGATTACCGAGAGTTAACGAATGTCGCCTCCCGCGCCAAAACTTGCGGGAATGCACTTGGGCCCGACGCCTGAATTCCTGAATCTTGTGGGTAATTGCGCGCCCGCGTGCATTGTCATCCAATTGTCATCAAACTGTGACCAACAGAGGCGCGGTTTCAGGCATCTGCTGCAAACAGCGGCACGATCTTCTGGGGGGCGGGACCTTGAAACATCCGGGGCGGAAATCCATCGGCTTTCAGTTGGTTCTGGCCGCGCGCCTGCACCGCACGCGCATGGCGATCCTTCTCGATGAGATCGGCCTCTTTCCGGGGCAGGAGCACGCGCTGCAGGTTCTCGCCCAGCACGAAGACGGCATGTCGATGGGCGACCTCTCCCGCGCGCTGCATGTCCGCCCGCCGACCGCCTCGAAGACCATCACGCGCCTGGCTGGACAGGGACTCGTCGAACGCGATGGCGCCTCGCCCGATGGCCGGGTCGTGCGCGTGAAGCTCACGGACACGGGCCGCGAGAAGCTCGAACGAATCGACGAAGCGACCGAACAGCTCGAAGGCGAATTGTCCGGCCTGTTCGACAACAAGGAAGCACGCCGCCTGCGCAAGGCGCTCCGGCGGATCTCGCGTCACCTTGGCGAGGACATCGCCCCGGACGGCGACGGCCTCGGCGAGGACGACGCCGAACTCGACGAGTAAGACGACCCACCCGGCCTGCGGCGAACCGACCTGCCAAGACTGTATTCAGAATGCCGGTTGAAACCGAAGCCGGTTCGCGCTCTACTCACAACATAGGGAAAAGATTGCCAATGCGCCGGGGTTCGCGCCCTGCGCCGGAGGAAAATTGACGTGTCCGATTTCGAAGTTCTCTTCACCGGCCCGGTGATGCCGCTCATCCGCGAAGGCATTTCCGCGCGGCTGAAGTCTCACCATCTCCATGAGATCGCCGACAAGGACGGGTTCATCGCCGCCCATGCCACGCGGATCCACGCCATCGTCGGCGGCTCCGGGCACGGCCGTATCGATTCCGGGCTGATGTCGAAATTCGCCAATCTCAAGATCGTCGGCAATTTCGGCGTCGGATATGACGGCGTGGATGCGAAATGGGCCGGCCAGAACGGCATCATCGTCACCAACACCCCGGACGTGCTCACCGACGAGGTCGCCGATCTCGCGATGGGGCTGCTGATCGCGACTGTCCGCCGCCTTCCGCAGGCCGATCGTTATGTCCGCGACGGCAAATGGGCAAGCCAAGGCAATTTCCCCCTCACCTCCTCGCTGCGCGAGAAGAAGATGGGCATTCTCGGCCTCGGGCGGATCGGCGGTGCCATCGCCCGGCGTGCCGAAGCCTTCGGGCTCACGCTCGCCTATCACAGCCGCTCGGAAAAGCCGGACATTCCCTATCGCTACTATGCGTCGCTGGTCGAGATGGCGCAGGACGTCGATATCCTGATGGTCATTGCGCCCGGTGGCGAGGCGACGCGAGGCATCGTCAGTCGCGAGGTCATGGAGGCGCTGGGGCCGGCCGGCACGCTTGTCAATGTCGCGCGCGGCACGCTCGTCGACGAGCCGGCGATGGTCGAACTCCTGAAGAGCGGTCGGCTTGGCGCGGCCGGGCTCGACGTGTTCGAGAAGGAGCCACATGTCCCCGAGGCGCTGTTCCCCCTCGAGAATGTCGTGCTGCTGCCGCATGTCGGCTCGGCATCGCACTATACGCGCAACAAGATGGGCCAGCTCGTTGTCGATAATATCGTCAGCTTCGCCGAAGGGCGGGGGCCGATCACGCCGGTAGCGGAAACGCCCTGGCCGAAAACCTGACGTGACCGCGCAACGGGAAAGAGGCCAGAACGCTCCGGCCTCGCCCGTTCAGCCGATCATACCGCCAAGCTCATCTTCGATGTGAACCTTGAGGATTTCGTCGAAGCTCTTCTCGGCCTTGAAGCCAAGCGCCTGAGCGCGTTTTGCTTCGAAGCGCCGGGGCCAGCCGGCAACGATTTTTTCGATGATCGGATCGCGCTCGCGCCGGATGCGCGCGACCACCTTCTCCCCGCCGATGCGTCGCAGCGCCTCGATCTGCTCGCCGACGGTGCAAGCGAGACCCGGCATCGTCAGGTTGCGGCGAGGGCCAACCTTGGCGCCGTCGATCGTCGCGGCATGGATAAGGAACCCGACCGCCGCGCGCGGGCTCGCATGCCAGTGCATCACCTCTTCGGAAACGGGAAGAACCGCCTCCTTGCCGGCTAACGGCTCGCGGCAGATGTTGGAAAAAAAGCCCGATGCCGCCTTGTTCGGCAATCCGGGGCGGACGCAGATCGTCGGCAAGCGGATGCCGATGCCGTCGAAGAAGCCCTTGCGCGTGTAGTCGGAAAGCAGCAGCTCACCGATGGTCTTTTGCGTGCCGTAGCTCGTAAGCGGGGTATTGAAGAACTCGTCGCCGATCGCCTCCGGGAACGGCGCGCCGAAAACAGCGATGGACGAAGTAAACACCACGCGCGGATTATAGCCGTCACCGATGCGGCGGATGGCGTCGAACAGGTTGCGCGTCCCGTCGAGGTTGATCCGGTAGCCCTTCTCGAAATCCGCTTCCGCCTCGCCGGAAACGATCGCCGCGAGATGGAAGATCACATCGGGGCGTGACGAGACCAGTTTTTCCGCCCCGCCCGGCAGCGAGAAATCCGAAGCGAGGCATTCGCTTGAGAACGGCGCGCCTGCCGGCGCGGTCGGCATGACGATATCGTGCAGAATCGCGCGCGCGATCGGGATGCCGCCAAGCCGGCCATCCTTCGCGAGGCGCTCAGACAGTTTGCGGCCGACCATGCCCGCTGCGCCGAGAATGAGAACCTTCATAGCGCGAAGCCTCCGTCGACGAGGTGGATCTGTCCGGTGGTATAGCTCGATTCATCAGAGGCGAGATAAACCGCCAGCATCGCAATCTCCTCCGGTGTACCGAGGCGTCCCATCGGCTGGCGGTCGATGAAAGCCTGCCGCACGCTTTCGAGACTTTGCCCCGTCGCCTTGGCTTGCATTGCGATCCGCTGGTCGAGTGACGGCGACTGTACCGTTCCCGGGCAGACCGCGTTGGCGCGCACGCCCTTGCGGATGAAGTCGGCCGCGAGCGCCTTGGTGAGACCGATGACGGCGGCCTTCGTCGCACCATAAGCATAACGGTTGGGAATGCCGCGCACGGACCCCGCGCCCGAAGCGATGTTGACGATCGACCCCGAGCCCTTGGCCAGCATGCCCGGCAGGAAAGCCTTCGTCATGCGATGCATCGATTTTACATTGAGATCGAAGGAAAAATCCCACGCCTTGTCGTCGGTATCGAGAATCGTGCCATGATGTACGTAGCCGGCGCAATTTGCCAGAATGTCAATCGAGCCGACCTTCTCGGCGAAGCGCGCGACCTGACGATCCGAGAGCACGTCGAGCTTCATTTTCTTCGCCCGCGCGATGCCATCAAGCGCATCGCGGTTGAGATCGGTCGCATAAACCGTCGCGCCTTCACGCACGAACGCTTCGGCAATGGCGCGGCCGATGCCCGCTCCGGCGGCGGTGACGACCGCTACTTTGCCTTTCAGACGTCCAGACATAGATTTTATCCTCCTGATATATTTAGATAATCGCCTTCTTCATGTGTACAATCCGCCTGTCCGGCAGCGTTTCGATCCCGGTGATGTCGAATCCGTGCCGGCCATACCAGGCGATATTGGCCTTGAGCGGCTCGCCGGTATAAAGCGTGAGGGCCTGAAGACCCTGCTCGCGCGCGCGGCGCTCGGCGAAATCGAGCAGCCGGTTGCCAAGCCCCGTACCCTGCGCATGCCCGGCGACGGCGACACTCCAGATGAGAAGCGCGCCATCCTCCACCTCCAGCGCAATGGCGCCATCCAGGCGGGTTTCGTGGCCGGAAAGCCATGTTTCTTTGCCGGCAACAACCTCTTCGCAATCGACCAGAAGCGGCAGCGGCTCGACGCCAAGCAAGGCGCGGTTCCGGGCGAATGCCTCGTGCTGCAGCGCTTCGAACGCCGCGACATGCCGCGTCTCCGCGCGATAGAATCCGGCAGCACTCATGAAGGCCCCGCCGGATGCCGGAAACTTTCGAGCCGGCGCTTCTGCAAGCCATCGCCGTCAAAATTCGAGGAGTCCAGCCAAGCCTCGTAACCGGCCCGTATCGTCGGCCATTCCCCGTCGATGATCGAGAACCACGCCGTGTCGCGATTGCGCCCCTTGGCGACCATGTGTTGGCGGAAGAGCCCCTCATAGGTGAAGCCGAAACGGGCCGCGGCCTTCTTGGAGGGAGCATTCTCGTTATGGCATTTCCATTCGAAACGCCGGTAGCCCAATCCCTCGAAAGCGTAAAGCGCGAAGAGGTAGAGCGCCTCCGTGGCAACCCGGCTGCGGGAAATCGCCGGCCCCCACAGGATCGAACCGATTTCGATGACGCCGTGAACCGGGTCGATCCGCATCAGCGCCTGCCGGCCCTCGGCCCTGCCGGTCGCCTTGTCGATGACGGCGAAGAACAGAGGATCGTTTTGTTTCGTCTTCTCGGCGAACCAGTCTCCGAACGCCGCGCGGCTCATCGGCGCTTCGAAGAGATAACGATGCCGCTCTTCGGTGCCCGGCGCCATCGAGGCGGCAAAGAGGTCTTCGGCGTGGCGGTCGCTCTCGAAAGGTTCGAGGCGCGTATACTGGCCTTCGAGCACGAGACGGGTGGGAAGCGGACGGGTGGTCCAGCGGGAAAGATCAAGCGTCATTTCGGCCCCAGATCGGATGGCAACACGACATCGAGACGATCCCCCGGCCGGAGTTCCGCCCGGATGGCCTCGGCAATCGCCTCTCCCTCGCGATGCCACGCCATGAATCGTTCCCGGCTAGGAAAGCACGAGGCGGGAGGGTCGTCATCCACGAAGATCGAATCGAACTCGTCCATCCAGTCCTCGATCCGGTCGGCCAGCGCCTCGGAAAACCCGGCATCCTCGACGCCGATCGCGTCATGGATGCCGTCCTGCGGGTCCCGCAGCCAGAGGCCGGATTGCCCGAGCCATTCGGGCATCAGCCGGAACTGCCGGGCCATCGCGGGTTTGCCGCTTATCATTGCGCCCTAGTGATTATCACGCGGGGTGCCGTAGGTGCGGACGATGCGGCGATACTTGACCGCCGGCTTGAGTGTCATGCCCTCGGCGAGGCCATCCGTCAGCTTGCGCTGGATTTCCTGCCAGGGCGACTGGCTCTTCGGAACCTTGTAGCCGCCGTTGATCTTGAGTTCGGCGCGGCGGTTGTTCACCTCGTCATCCGAAATCAGGATATCGGCGGACCGCTTGTTGAGGTCGATCCGCACCCGATCGCCGGTCCGCAGCACGGCGAGCCCGCCGCCGAGCGCGGCCTCCGGCGTCGCATTGAGGATCGAGGGCGTATAGGATGTGCCCGATTGCCGCCCGTCACCGATGCACGGCAGCGCCGTAACGCCCTTCTTAAGGAGGTAGGCGGGCGGGCGCATGTTCACGACTTCCGCCGCGCCGGGATAGCCGATCGGCCCGGTGCCGCGCATGACGAGGATCGCGTCCTCGCCCATCTTGAGCGCGGGATCATCGATACGCTTGTGGTAATCTTCCGGCCCGTCGAACACGAAGGCGGTGCCCTCGAAGGCCATCGGGTCCTTCGGGTTTTCGAGATAGCGACTGCGGAACTCGTCCGAGATCACGCTCGTCTTCATGATCGCCGAATCGAACAGGTTGCCCGAGAGGTTGAGGAAGCCCGACTTTGCCTTCATCGGTTTGTCGAACGGCTTGATGACCGCGCGGTCTTCCGAGAACCGGCCGCGGTTGTTCTCGCCGAACGTCTTGCCGTTCACCGTCATCGCGTCCTCGTGGAGGAGGCCCCTGGCGATGAGTTCGGCGGCGATGGCCGGCACGCCGCCGGCGCGGTGATATTCCTCGGCGAGGTATTCGCCGGCCGGCTGCACGTTGGCGAGCAGCGGGATTTCGTAGCCGAGCCGATCCCAGTCATCGTTGTCGAGCGCGACCCCGAGATGCTTGGCGATGGCATTGAGATGGATCGGCGCATTGGTCGAACCGCCGATCGCGGAATTGATGCGGATCGCGTTTTCGAATGCCTTGCGGGTCATGATCTTGGTCGGGCGAAGGTCTTCCCAAACCATCTCGACAATTCGCTTCCCGGTCAGGTAGGCCGCCTGGCCACGCTCGCGGTAGGGCGCGGGGATCGAGGCCGAGCCGGGGAGGCTCATGCCGAGCGCCTCGGCGAGCGAATTCATGGTCGAGGCGGTGCCCATCGTGTTGCAATGCCCGGTCGAAGGCGCCGAGGCGGCAACCAGTTCGACCATCTGCTCCTCGGTGATTTCGCCGCGTGCCATCATCTCGCGCGCCTTCCAGGCAACGGTGCCCGAACCGGCGCGCTCGCCCTTGAACCAGCCGTTGAGCATCGGCCCGACATTGAGCGAAATCGCTGGGATATCGACCGTTGCCGCCGCCATCAGGCAGGCCGGCGTCGTCTTGTCGCAGCCGGTGGTAAGCACGACGCCATCGAGCGGGTAGCCGTAGAGCAGTTCAACGAGGCCGAGATAGGCGAGGTTGCGGTCGAGCGTCGCCGAGGGCCGCTTGCCGGTTTCCTGGATCGGGTGGACCGGGAATTCGAGCGCGACGCCGCCGGCTTCACGAATGCCCTCGCGGATGCGCTTGGCGAGTTCGAGATGGTGCCGGTTGCAGGGCGAGAGGTCCGAGCCGGTCTGGGCGATGCCGATGATCGGCTTGCCGGATTGCAGTTCCTCGCGCGTCAAGCCGAAGTTGAGATAGCGCTCGAGATAGAGCCCGGTCATTTCCGGGTTGGCAGGATTGTCGAACCAATCGCGGGAACGCAGGCGTGCGATCTGGGCTTTCGTGGGCTTCTTGGACAAGGCGGCACCCTTGGGATGATTGGTTTCCTGAAGGCATGGTCGAGGGCGGTTCGGGCCGTTCTGGTGTGATTTTTTCTTCGCAATTGCACAAAAGCTGCGCGGAACCCTCGATTGATCTTCCGCCAAACATCGCTCATCGTGCGGGAAAAAATCAAGGCTTCGCGACGGCGATCCGCTAAATAATAATACTGTATACGCTCAAGAAGGTGCATCATGCTCGAAATCGTCCCGGCCTTCGCCCGCATCGGCGAGGAAAATGCGTTCGCCGTGCTCGCGCGGGCCACGGAACTCGCGCGGCAAGGGCGCGACATCATCAACCTCGGCATCGGCCAGCCGGATTTCCAGACCCCGCCGCATATCGTCGAGGCAGCGGTGAAGGCGCTGCGGGACGGGCATCACGGCTACACCCCGGCGACCGGCATCCTCCCGGCACGCGAAGCGGTGGCCCGCGATGTCCATCGCCGCTACGGCGTCGAGGTCTCGCCCGAGCGTGTCGCCATCGTGCCCGGCGGCAAGGTGACGATGTTCGCCGCGATCCTGATGTTCGGCCAGCCGGGCGTAGAGATCCTCTACCCGGACCCCGGCTTCCCCATCTATCGTTCGATGATCGAGTTCACCGGCGCGACCCCGGTTCCGGTGCCCATCCGCGAGGAGAACGGCTTCGCTTTCTCCGCCGAGGAGACGCTTTCGCTCATCACGGCGAAGACGCGACTCCTCATCATCAACTCGCCGGCGAACCCGACCGGCGGCGTTACGCCCAAGGCCGAGATCGACAGGCTCGTCGCCGGGCTCCAGAATCATCCGCAGGTCGCGCTGATGTCGGACGAAATCTACGACCAGATGACCTATGACGGCGAGGCGCATGTGACGCTTCTCGCCTATCCCGAGATCCGCGACCGGCTGATCCTGCTCAACGGCTGGTCGAAGACCTACGCGATGACCGGCTGGCGCATGGGCTGGTCGATCTGGCCGGACGCCTGCTACGAGGCGATCCGCAAGCTCGCGGTCAACTGCTGGTCCTGCGTCAACGCGCCGGCGCAATGGGCCGGCATCGCCGCGCTGGAAGGACCTCAGGACGCCGTTCACGCCATGGTCGCGGAGTTCGACCGCCGGCGGAAGGCGGTCGTTGCTGGCCTTAATCGGCTTTCGAATGTCACTTGCCTGACACCGAAGGGCGCCTTCTATGCCTATCCTAACATCAAGGCGACAGGCTGGAAGGCCAAGAAGCTCGCCGCGAAGTTGCTGGAGGACGCGGGCGTGGCCACCATCGGCGGCCCCGATTTTGGTGTGCACGGAGAAGGTTATATCCGGCTATCCTACGCGAACTCGCTCGAGAACATCGAACGGGCCCTCGACCGCATGGGCGACTTCCTTGCCAACCACAACAGACCTGACGAGACGTGACGGAGCGGAATGATGAGCGAGTTTTTCGATGCAGCGGAAACGCGCCCCCAGGAGCAGCGGGATATCGCCCAGCTCAGCGACCTGCGCGACCTTCTGACCTGGGCCCGCCCCGCCGCCACCGCGCTTGACCGGCAGCTCGCCGGCATCGACATCGCCTCGCTCGTCACCCGCGCCGATCTCGCGCGGATTCCGGTGCTGCGCAAGAGCGAGCTGCTGGGAATGCAGGGCGTCGCGCTGCCCTTCGCCAATCTCACCACCTGCCCGCCGGGAATGCTGAAACGCCTGCTGGTTTCTCCCGGTCCGATCCATGATCCGGAAGGTTACGCCGCCGACTGGTGGGGCACGGCGCGGGCGATGTTCGCCGCCGGCTTCCGCAAGGGCGACATCGTGCTCAACACCTTCTCCTATCACTTCACGCCCGGCGCCTTCATCATGGAATCCGGTGCCCATGCGCTCGGTTGCGCCGTGATCCCGGCCGGCCCCGGCCAGACCGAAACACAGGTCGACGCGATCGCAACCTTCAAGCCCAATGGCTATGCCGGCACCCCGGACTTCCTGAAGATCATCCTCGACAAGGCCGAGGAACTCGGCAAACCGGCCGTTTCGCTCAAGAAGGCTTTCGTCTCCGGTGCGGCTTTCCCGCCGAGCCTGCAGCAGGCGGTCGCCGCCAAAGGCATCGAGGCCTATCAGGCCTATGCCACCGCCGATCTCGGCATCGTCGCCTATGAATCGCTCGCCCGCTCGGGCCTCATCATCAACGAGGGGCTGATCGTCGAGATCGTCCGTCCGGGCACCGACGATCCGGTGCCGGATGGCGAGGTCGGCGAGATCGTCGTCACCCGCCTCAACCGTGATTATCCGCTGCTGCGCTTCGGCACCGGCGATCTGTCCAAGGTTCTGGACGGGCAATCGCCCTGCGGACGCACCAACCGTCGCCTTGCCGGCTGGCTGGGCCGCGCCGACCAGCGCACCAAGGTCAAGGGCATGTTCGTCGATCCGGCGCAGATCAACGAGGTCGCGCGGCGTCATCCCGGCCTCGGGCGGATGCGGCTGATCGTCACGCGCGAGAACGAGCAGGACACGATGACTCTGCGCGTCGAATCCGCCGATCTCGGCGGCGCACTGGCGGAGGCGATCGACGCCAGTCTCCGGGCTGCGACCAACCTCAAGGGCAAGGTCGAGCTCGTCTCGCCGGGAACCCTGCCCAACGACGGAAAAATCATTTCCGACGAGAGACCGGTCGGCTGAAGCGCCCTATATGGGTCGCATCCGATCCCTCACGAAGGATGACCTATGGCCGATCTCTCCGCTTTTCCGATCACCACCCTCTGGAAGCCGCAACACTCGGAGCGGCTCCAGCTTTATTCCTGGCCGACGCCGAACGGCGTGAAGATCTCGGTTCTTGTCGAAGAACTTGGCCTTCCCTACGAGGCCCATGCGGTCAACATCTCCAAGAACGAGACCTGGGGGCCGGAATTTCTGGCGCTGAACCCCAACGGCAAGATCCCCGCGATCCTCGACCCCGACGGGCCGGACGGCAAGCCGCTGGCGCTGTTCGAATCCGGTGCGATCCTCGTCTATCTCGCGGAAAAGGCTGGAAAGTTTATTCCCGCCGACGCCGCCGGCCGCTACGAGACCCTGCAATGGGTCTTCTTCCAGATGGCCTCGATCGGCCCGATGTTCGGCCAGCTCGGTTTCTTCCACAAATTCGCCGGCCGCGAATACGAGGACAAGCGCCCGCGCGACCGTTACGCGAGTGAATCGAAGCGCCTTCTCGGCGTGCTCGAAACGCGGCTCGAAGGCCGCAAGTGGATCATGGGCGAGGACTACACCATCGCCGACATCGCGATCCTCGGCTGGGTCCGCAACCTGATCGGCTTCTACGAGGCCGGCGAACTGGTCGATTTCGCGGCGCTCAAGCGCGTGCCGGAGTGGCTGAACCGCTGGCTCGAACGCCCTGCCGTGCAGCGCGGGCTCAACATTCCCCCGCGCACCTGAGAAGCCATCTGCACAGGTGACAGGCCGCACGCGTCGTTCTATCTGGAACGATTATGAACAAGCCGCCTGTCCCGCCCGCCTCCATCTCGACCGACGAAACCGCCATGAGCGCCATCCGGCTTCCCAAGGACCATCCACCCGTGCGGAAAGGCAGGATCGGCATCCTGCTGCTCAATCTCGGCACGCCGGATGCGACCGATTACTGGTCGATGCGGCGCTACCTGAAGGAGTTCCTCTCCGACCGGCGCGTCATCGAGGTGCCGCGCCTCATCTGGTGGCCGCTGCTCAACTTCATCATTCTCACCACCCGCCCCGGCAGGAAGGGCAAGGATTACGCCACGATCTGGAACAACGAACGCAACGAAGGCCCACTCAAGACCATCACGCGCGATCAGGCCGAGAAGCTGGCAGCGCGCTTCAAAGCAAGACCGAGCAAAGTGGCCGCCGGTTCGCGTGAAGATTTTGCGTCAAACGAGGCTACTTTGGGCGACGATAGCGTCGTTGTCGATTGGGCGATGCGCTACCAGAATCCCTCGACCGAAAGCCGCATCCGGGCGCTGATGGATCAGGGCTGCGACCGCATCCTGCTCATGCCGCTCTACCCGCAATACGCCGCCGCGACGAGCGCGACCGCCTGCGATCAGGCCTTCCGCGCGCTGATGACGATGCGTTGGCAGCCCTATGTGCGCGTCGCGCCGGCCTATGCCGACGAGCCAGCCTATATCGAGGCGCTGGCGAATTCGGTTCGCGCGCATCTTGCGACCCTCGATTGGGAACCCGAAGTGCTGATCGCCACGTTCCACGGTATGCCGCAGAAATACCTCGAAGCCGGCGACCCCTACCATTGCGAATGCCAGAAGACCGGCCGCCTGTTGCGCGAGGCCCTCGGCTGGGACAAGGATCGCTTCCGCATCACCTTTCAGTCGCGGTTCGGCAACGACCCGTGGCTCCAGCCTTATACGGACGAGACCGTGAAAGCGCTGGCGCAATCCGGCGTCAAGCGGATCGCAATGGTCGCGCCCGGCTTCTCCGCCGATTGCCTCGAAACGCTCGAGGAGCTCGATGGCGAGAACCGCGAAATTTTCGAGCACAACGGCGGCGAGAAGTTCGCCTATATCCCGGCGCTCAACGCCTCGGATGGCGGCATCGACGTGATCGAAACCGTCGTCCGCCGCGAGTTGATGGGCTGGCTCTAGGGCGGAGGCCCATCGAGTTTGTCAGGTCATTCCGCAATGAACTCGGCCGCCGCCGCCTGAACGTCGGCATCGAAAAGGATGCGCCGGTGCCCAAGGCCCGGCGCGGGGCGCAGGCTGACGTGCGGCCCCGCCGCCAGCATCGCCTCGGCATCCGAATACGGGATTTCCCGGTCGTCCTGCGCATGGATCAGCAGGGTGGGCACCGTGAGCACCGCCAGATAGGCCGTGCCGGCGAAGCTTTCCATCGGCCGCCCAGCGATATTGTGCACCTCGCCTTCGAAAGCCGCGTGCCCCTTGGCCGTCAAGCCGAGAAAATCGGCAAAGGCCTTGCCATAGGGCTGCATGGCGTTCGGCGCCGCGACCGTCACGATCTTCCGCACCGGCAGGGGCGCGAAGGCCGGCACGCCACCGGCTGCGGCCGCCACCGCAACCGCACCGCCGAACGAATGCCCGACGATACCGGCAAGCGGTCGCAGCCCGCGCGTCACGGCGTGCAGGGCTTCGATCGCCAGCGGAAAGGTCAGTTGCCGCCCCGAGGAACCGCCGTGCGCCGGAAGATCGGCCGCCAGCACGCGATAGCCTCGGGCGAGCAGCGGCCGCACGAACCCGGCCATGAACAGGCCTTGCCCGCCCCAGCCGTGCAGCAGCAGCACCGTGCCTTTAACAGGTCGGTCAGGCTCGAACCGGGCGACGCGGACAAAGCCGCAGCCGTAGGTGACCTTGCTGATCTCGGCCTGCGCGAACAGGGCCTGCGCATCGCGGATACGGGGATTGTCCGCGCGGACCGGGGCATGGCCGACCGGGGTGCAGAACAGGCGAAAGGCCAGCTTGCCGGTGATGCGTGGCGACAGGCGGCTCGAAACACGAACGAGTGGACGGATGACCTTTACCGCAGCATATGGCATGGTGAGACTCGCGCCTGTTTGTTCAACTTTGAACATGATAGTTCAATCTTGAACAGAATCAAGCGCGATTTCCGGTGCAGCCCTCGCGGCCTGCCGCCGGACCACAACAACAAGAAGACGGATACAACGTGACGATGTCGGACCTGCCGTGGAACCGCCCCCGCTTCAAGAACTGGCTTGCCGTGGCACGGGTTCATTCGCTCTGGGGACAGAGGCTGGTCGCAGCCCTTGCGGTGCATGGCATCAAGCTCGCGCAGTTCGATATCATGGCGAACCTGCTCTACCAGCCGGGCATGACCCAGCAGCGCCTCGCCGAGAAGATCTTCGTCGGCCGCTCCAATCTTTCGATGGCCCTGCCGGATCTCGAAAACCTCGGCTGGGTCCGCCGCGACACCGACGCCGCGGATCGCCGCGTGCGCCTGCTGTTCCTGACCGAGGAAGGCGAGCGCGTCGCCCGGCTCGGCCTTGAAGCGGAATGCGACCTTCTCGACGAAATGATGGAAGCGCTCTCGGAAGACGAGTGCAACCAGCTCGGCGACTACATGCGTCGGCTCGCCGATCGGCTGCGCGCCGGCAAACAGTCATCCTGACACATTCGCTTGCCAAAGCAGCGTGCGCGGGCGCACTGTCGCGCCCGTCTCGCATCTGCTTCTCATAGGTGGACACTCCGGGAGAATGCCCATGATCATGGATAGCGGCCAGATCGTCGCCATCATTTTTGTTGCCTTCGTCATCATCACGCTGATGGCCGGCATCCGTCAGGTCCCGCAGGGCCGGCATTACACGGTCGAGCGCTTCGGGCGCTACAACCGCACCCTCACACCCGGCCTCGGCCTTGTGATCCCCTATATCGAGACCGTCGGCGCCAAGGTCGTGATGATGGAGCAGGTGCTCGATGTGCCGACGCAGGAGGTCATCACCAAGGACAACGCCACAGTTCGCGCCGACGGCGTCATCTTTTATCAGGTGGTGGACGCGGCCCGGGCGACCTATCAGGTTGCCCAGCTCGACTATGCGCTCCTCAACCTGACGACGACGAACATCCGCACCGTGATGGGCTCGATGGACCTCGATTCGCTCCTCTCCCACCGCGACGAAATCAACGTGAAGCTGCTCTCGGTGGTCGATGCCGCCGCCTCGCCCTGGGGCGTCAAGATCACCCGCATCGAAATCAAGGATATCGTCCCGCCCGCCGATCTCGTCGGCGCGATGGGCCGGCAGATGAAGGCCGAACGCGAACGTCGCGCCGCGATCCTTGAAGCCGAGGGCCAGCGCCAGTCTGCCATCCTCAAGGCCGAGGGCGAGAAACAGGCCCAGATTCTCGCCGCCGAAGGGCGCAAGGAAGCCGCCTTCCGCGATGCGGAAGCACGTGAGCGCCAGGCCGAGGCCGAGGCGAGCGCAACCCGCATGGTTTCCGAAGCGATCTCCACGGGTGACCTGAGCGCGGTGAACTACCTGATCGCCGAGAAATACGTCGGCGCCTTCACGAAGCTCGCCACCGCGCCGAACCAGAAGGTGGTCATCGTGCCGGCCGAGATGAGCGGTCTCGTCGGAACGCTCGGCGGCATCGGCGAACTCGCCAAATCCGCGCTCGGCGGCGGCGACGCGCCGGCCCGCGCCGAGACACCGAAGCGACCGTGGTCCGAGACGAAGCCGAAGGAATAAGAGGCAGCCATGATCCTTCTCGGTTTCCCCCCCGTCTGGGGCTGGCTGGGCCTCGGGCTTGTACTGATCGGGCTGGAGGTGCTCGCCGCCCCCGGCACCTACATGCTGTTCATCGGCATCGCGGCGCTGATCATGGCCGGAGTCAACACACTCGTGACACTTGGCGCAGCGACGGAACTCATGGTGTTCGGCGTCCTCGCACTGATCTGCGGCTTCATCGGCTGGCGGGTCTATGGCGCGCGGGTCGAGAATGATGCCGCCCGCGATCTCCATGATCCCGCCGTGACAATGGTAGGGCGCATCCTGACGCTTTCGGCACCAATCGCCGAAGGAGTGGGACAGGCGCGGATGGACGATACCGTCTGGCGCGTCTCCGGTCCCGATCTGCCGGCGGGCGCGAAAGTGCGCGTCAAGGCGCTCGACGGCGCGACGCTCCTCGTCGACCCGGCCTGACGCGGCCTTTCGTCAGGCGACACCGATCCGCAGCAGATCGTGAACATGCACGATGCCGACGGGGCAGCCGTCGGCGTCGAGCGCGAACAGCGCCGTGATCTTGGAGCGGTTGATCAGTTCCAGCGCCTCGACCGCCAGAACCGTCTCGCGGACTGTCTTGGGGTTGCGCGTCATGACGCTTTCGACCTGCTGCGCCAAGAGATCGGGCCGCATATGACGACGCAGGTCGCCGTCGCTGACGATCCCGGCAAGCTCGCCGCCAGACCCGACGACGCCGACGCAACCGAACCCCTTCCCGCTCATGACGACGATCGCCTCGCCCATCGCCGTCCCGGCCGGGACGAGCGGCAGCGCTTCGCCCCGGTGCATGATATCGCGCACGAAGGTGAGCTTCGCGCCGAGCTTGCCGCCGGGATGGAACGCACGGAAATCTTCCGACGTGAAGCCGCGCGCTTCGAGCAGGGCGACGGCGAGCGCATCGCCGAGCGTGATCTGCATCGTGGTCGAAGTCGTCGGCGCAAGACCGTTCGGGCAGGCTTCCTCGGCCTTGGGCAACACCAGGGCGACATCCGCTTCCGTCGCCAGCGTCGAGGCCGGATTGGACGTAACCGCAACTAACCCCACGCGGTAGCGCCGCGAATAGGCGATGATATCGGAGAGTTCCGCCGTCTCGCCGGACCAGGACAGCGCGAGGATCACATCCTCGGAGCGGATCATGCCGAGATCGCCATGGCTCGCCTCGCCCGGATGGACGAAATGCGCCGGCGTGCCGGTGGAGGCGAGGGTCGCGGCGATCTTGCGGCCGATATGCCCCGACTTGCCCATGCCGGTGACGATCACGCGGCCGCTCGCGGCTTTGATCAGGCCGACCGCATCGGCAAATGCCGCGCCGAGGCCATTTCCGAGCGCATCGCGCAGCAGGCCGAGGCCCGCCATCTCGGTGCTGATCGAACGCCGCGCGCTTTCGATCGCCGCCGCGTTATCCGATTGCGCCATCTGCCTTCTCCTCGACCCGGCCAGGCCGCCACCCCGGCAGAAAATGCCGGGACGGAAACCAAGCGTTAACCCTCGATCTTTACATATCGTCAACAGTTCGGGCCAAGCCGGCCCGGCTTCGTGACGGCGTTCCCGATCCTGAACGCTGAAAGACCGGTCCCTCATTTGACGAGACGCCCTGATACTGGTTTCGGGAGTTTCTGGATAGCCCGTCTTGGCCCGGCGGCGCTGATCGGGATCGGATTGTCCGCGATGATCGCCTCGCGCAGCGAAGCGCAGATCCTCGGGCCGCAGACCCCCGGCACGCCGGGAGCCCTCGACGGCGAGCTTCGCGCCGGTCGTCCGGCAACCTCGTCGTCAACGAGCGCAGGCGCGCCGCCCCTGCGCGGCGCCGAAACCGACGAGGAAACGACCCGTCCCAGCAAGTTCGGTCTCAAGCGAATGCCGAATACCGCGACCCGGCGGACGCTGAATTCCGGCCAGACCCGCAACAGCGGCTTTGCCGGCGCCTCTCCCTCCGGTTCCGGCATCAACCAGCCCCAAAATGGCCTGCGCCGCCCGCAGGACACGACCGGCGCGCGCTTCGGCAATGCCGCCGACGCCGAAGCCGGCTCGCCGCCGCTTGGCCGGCCGACGCGCCAGCACTCGGTTGCGCCCGGATTGCCGCCGGTGGCCGAGCCTCGCCGCGCGGCACCGCGCCGCGAGGACGATCCCTATGCCCCGCTCGGCATCCGGGTTGGCACGATGATCCTGCGCCCCGCAATCGAGGTCGATGGCGGCTATGACACCAACGCCGCCCGTTCCGGCACCAATCGCAAGGGTTCGGCCTTCCACCGCACCGAAGTCGAACTCAACGCGACCTCCGACTGGAGCCGCCACCAGCTCGATCTTGGCCTGCGCGGTGCCTATACCGGTTACACCGCGCTCAAGAACGCCAATCGCCCCGACGGCGACGCCAGGATCGCGCTGCGGCTCGACGCTACCCGCGACCTCACGCTTGATTCGCTTCTCACCGCCCGCGTCGACACCGAGAACCCCAGCTCGGTGAACCTGCCCGGTGGCGTTTCCAAGCGCGTGCCTTTTGTCACGACCGGCGCAGCCCTCGGCGCGACCCAGCGCTTCGGCCGCCTGAGCATTGCCTTGCGCGGAACGCTCGACCGGGTCGACTACGCCGACGCAGAGGCTGGCGGCGTCACTGTGAGCCAGCGCGCCCGCAACCTCACGACCTACGGCATGCGCCTGCGGACGGGCTACGAGATCACGCCCGGCATCTCGCCCTTCGCAGAAGCCGGTGTCGACCGCCGCGTTCACGATCTTGGCGTCGACACCAACGGCTATCGCCGCGATTCGACCGGCGGCACGCTGCGTGTTGGCTCCACCTTTGAACTCGCCCGCAATCTCACCGGCGAGGCCTCCGCCGGCTACATCTTCCGGGCCTACGAAGACGCCCGCCTCGCCCATCTGCGCTCGCCGGCGGTCGATGCCGCGCTGACCTGGTCGATCTCGCCGCTCACCACGTTGGCCGTGCGCGCCCAGACCGAGATCACCGAGACCACGATCGCCAATTCCGCCGGCGCCCGCGTGATGCGCGGCACCGCGACGCTGACCCATGCCTTCCTGCGCAACTTCACCGCAACCGCAACGCTCGGCTATTCACGCGCCGATTATGACGGCGTGAACCGGCTGGAGAACACGCTGACCGCCGGCGCCCGCCTCGAATACAAGTTCAACCGGGCGCTGGCGCTGCGGGGTTCCTACGCCTTCGAGCGCCTTAACGTGAACAGCGCCGGCGAGAGCTACAACGCCCACACCGTCATGCTCGGAGTGCGATACACGCCATGACATTGCGGGCTTCCACTTCAGGCGAAAGGGACACGCCATGCCCATCCTCGTGACCGGCGGCGCGGGCTATATCGGCTCGCACATGGTCCTCGCGCTCAGCGATCGCGACGAGAAGGTTGTCGTTATCGACAATCTCTCGACCGGCGCGCACTGGGTCCTGCCGCCCAATGTGGTGCTGCGCGGCGGTGACATGGGCGATCAGGCCTTCGTGGAAAGCGTCATCAACGAATTCGGCATCGACGAGATCGCGCATTTCGCGGCCAAGATTGTCGTGCCGGAATCGGTCGCCCACCCGTTGATGTATTACGGGAACAACACCGTCCGCAGCCGCAACCTCATCGAAAGCGCGATCCGCTGCGGCGTGAAGCGTTTCATCTTCTCCTCGACGGCCGCCGTCTACGGCGATGTAAGCGGCGATCCGGTCGCCGAGAGCGCCCCGCTCAACCCGGTCTCGCCGTACGGGCGCTCAAAGCTGATGACCGAGTGGATGCTGGAGGACGCCGCGAAGGCGCATGATTTCCGCTATATCGCGCTGCGCTATTTCAATGTCGCCGGCGCCGATCCGCTCGGCCGCTCCGGCCAGTCCTTCCCGAACGCGACTCATCTGATCAAGGTCGCGGTGCAGACCGCGCTCGGCCAGCGTCCGCACATGGACATCTTCGGCACCGACTATCCGACGCGCGACGGCTCCTGCATCCGCGATTACATCCATGTCACCGATCTCGCGACCGCCCATGTCGACGCGCTCGGCTATCTCCGCCGTGGCGGGGACAGCATGGTGCTCAACTGCGGTTATGGGCAGGGGTTCTCGGTGCTGGAAGTGGTCGATGTCGTCCGCAAGGTGACGGGCGTCGATTTCAAGGCCAACATCGGCCCGCGCCGTGCCGGCGATCCGGCGACCATCGTCGCGAAATCCGACAAGATCCGGCAGGTCCTTGGCTGGAAACCGGAGCATGACGATCTGGAAGAGATCGTCGCGGCCGCCTTCACCTGGGAACGCAAGCTCAAATCGCGCAACGCTTGACGGGCAGGCGGTCCCGCCGCAGGCTTCCGGTCGAGGATCAGGGCGCAACAGGAACGGATCATCGCATGTCGTCCTCAAGGCTTATCCAACTCGGCTTCCTCGCCTTCCTCGCCATCGGTTCGCTCGCCGCCGCCGGGCCGGCGCCGGCCGCCGCCGCGAAGAAGGAAAAGGCGCACAAGGCCCAGGCCGACACCGGCTTCCACCAGTTCCTCCAGAAACTCTGGGTTGACGCCCAGGCGCGCGGCATTTCCCGCAAGACCTTCGATCTCGCCTTCGCCGGCGTCACGCTCGATGCCTCCATCATCAAGCTCACCACCAAGCAGAGCGAGTTCGTCAAGCCGATCTGGAGCTATCTCGACGGCGCGATCTCGTCGGCCCGGCTCCAGCGCGGCGCGGCGATGGCCGAGCGCTACGCCTCCCATCTCGCCGCGCTCGAACGAAAATACGGCGTCGATCGCCGCGCCATTCTCGGTGTCTGGGGCATGGAGACCAATTTTGGCTCCTACACCGGCGACAAGGATGTCATCCGCTCGCTCGCCACCCTCGCCTACAAGCGCTACCGCGGCGACTTCTTCCGTGATGAACTGCTGATCGCCCTCAAGATCATCGAGGATGGCGAAGCGGAGCGGTCCGCCCTGCGCGGCTCTTGGGCCGGCGCGATGGGGCAGACGCAGTTCATGCCGTCGAGCTTCATGAAATACGCCGTCGATGGCGATGGCGACGGCACCCGCGACATCTGGGGCAGCGTGCCGGATGCGCTTGCCTCCACCGCGAATTATCTCGCGAGTTTCGGCTGGCAGAGCGGCGTTCCCTGGGGAATCGAAGTGGTGCTGCCGGCCAATTTCAATCTCGCCGAGGCGGGAGGCAGCCGAGGCTTCGACCGCTGGGCCTCCGCCGGGCTCGCGCGCGCGGATGGCGAGGCGATGCCGCGCAAGGGCGAGGCGTTCCTCTATCTGCCCGCCGGCATCCGCGGGCCGGCCCTATTGGTGAGCGAGAATTACCGCGTCATCAAGAAATACAACTCCTCCGACGCCTATGCGCTCGCCGTGGCGCATCTCGGCGACCGGCTGCTCGGCGGCGATCCCCTGCGTAAAGGCTGGCCGCGCGCCGACAAGCGCCTGTCGATGAATGAAGTGAAGGAAGTCCAGCGCCACCTGCAGGGAATGGGCCTGCCGGTCGGCAAGATCGACGGGCGCATCGGCGAGATCAGCCGCGAATCGGTCAGGAAGGCACAGATTCGCCACGGTCTTCCGGCAGACGGATATCCCACGCTTGCGCTGCTGGAGCGCTTGCGCCAGAAGCGCTGACGCGGGGCCCCTCCCGCCGATCACGCGGGAGAGCCGGCCTTGAGCCTGATCCGGAAGCTGATCCTTGTCGCGGGAACGCTGGGTGCGCTCGCCCTGCCGCAGGTCGCGCGCGGCGAGGGCGACGCTTCGGTCATGAGCTGGCGCGTCGGCGGCCCTCCGGTACGGGCCAACTCGACGCCCCGCGCGCCGCAGACCTATCGCGCCCGCCGGCGCTACGATGCCCCGCGCGCGGCAAAGGTCGACGACGCTTCCCTCGGCTTGCACCTGCCGGAATTCAGCATCGCCGCGCCGAGCCAACCGGATTCCTCGAAGCTCCGGATCGCCGTCGTCGGCGATTCGCTCGCCGAAGCGCTTGCCGCCGGTCTGGAAGCGGACCCGGCGACCCACAACGATTTCGTACTTATCAAGAAATCGGTAAGCGCCTCGGGCCTTGTCCGCTCGGATTATCACAATTGGGCAGCGCACGTCGCCGCGATGACGCAGGAAAACAAGGATATCGCCGCGCTCGTGGTGATGCTCGGGCTCAACGACCGGCAGGTCCTGCGGACCGGCACCGAAACGCTGGAGCCGCTGGGCGATCCCTGGAAGGAAGCCTACCGCAAACGGATCGATGCGGTGATCGCGGCGAGCCAAACCGCCAGGGTTCCGCTTGTCTGGGTTGGCCTGCCGGTGATGCGTGCGCCCAAGCTCTCCGCCGATCTCGCTGCCATCAACAGCCTGATCCGCGAGCGTGTCATCGCGGCGGGCGAGACCTTCGTAGAGACCTACGAGAACTTCGCCGACGAGAGTGGCGCCTTCTCGGCGACCGGACCGGACATCATCGGCGACACTGTCCGCCTGCGCGGGCCGGACGGCATTCATTTCACGCCAGCCGGTCAGCGGAAGCTCGCCTTTTTCGTCGACAAGCCGCTTCACAAGCGCGTCGGCGACCGCCTCAATCGCACTGAGGCGCCGACGCTTGCGGCGCTGCCCACGGACCTGCGCGAGACGCCACGCCGCGCGCCGGACGAGGTGACCATTCCGCTTCCCGGCCCGGCCGCGGTCTCCTTGCCGAAGCCGCGGCCCGAGATCGGCGAGATCCGCACGCTCGGTGAAACTGCCCCGGCCACGACGCTCCTCACCCGGACGAGCCAGCCGCTGCCGGACCCCGCGACACGCGACCTTTTCGATCGAGGCCTCTCTCCCGGCGCCCGGACGGGCCGCGCCGACGACTTCCGCTGGAAGGATCGCTAGGGCTTTTCCGGTCAGGTGGCGGCCGGTTGGCCGGGAGAAAATGCGTCAGAACATCGGCCTGGAGCGGGCGATCCGATTCAATCGGATCGAAACCTGCTCCAACCGCGCAGCGGCTAGTTGACCCCGCCGGAGAGGAGATGGCAGGCCGCCATCCGGCCGTCCGGTGTCTGGGTTCGCGCCGGCACCTCGCGCGCACAGCGCGGGCCGGCCATCGGGCAGCGCGGATGGAAATGGCACCCCGCCGGTGGATGCAGCGGCGAGGGAATTTCACCCTTCACAGTGGTGAAGCTGCGCTTGCGCGCATCGAGGCGCGGCACGTTGTCGAGCAGCGCCTGCGTGTAGGGATGGTGGGGCGAGGCGAAGATCGCCTCGCTCGGCCCGCTTTCGATCACCCGGCCGAGGTACATCACGAAGATGCGGTCGGAGATATGCCGCACCACGCCGAGATCGTGGCTGATGAACACATAGGCGAGTCCGAGCTGCTCGCGTAGGTCCATAAACAGGTTGAGCACCTGCGCCTGAATCGAGACGTCGAGCGCCGCGACGCTCTCGTCGCAGACGAGGAGATCGGGCTTCACCGCGAGCGCCCGCGCGATGCCGATGCGGGCGCGCTGTCCGCCCGAAAACTGGTGCGGAAACCGCCGGCGGTAGTCCGGATCGAGCCCCACCTGGCGGAAAAGCCCGGCGACGTAGTCCGCCTCGTCCTTCGCATCGACGAGCCCGTGCACGCGCGGCGCCTCGCCGACGATCTCACCGGCGCGGATGCGCGGATTGAGCGAGGACATCGGGTCCTGGAAGATCATCTGCGTGCCGAGCGTGAAGGCCCGGCGCGCGGCCCTATCCATCGTGGCGATGTTCTCGTCGCGCCAGAACACCTCGCCCTCGGTCGGATCGTGGATGCCGGCGATCACACGGCCGAGCGTCGATTTTCCGCAACCGGATTCGCCGACGAGCGCAACGACCTCGCCGGGCGCGACGGAAAGGTCAACCTTGTCCACTGCATGGACCACCGTTTCCCGATTATTCGCCCCGAGCTTGTTGGCGATCCGGCCGGCGAGATCGACGGACTTCACGAAACGCTTGGAGACCTGCTCCACGCGCAGCAATTCGCCTGACGCGCTCATCGGGCAACCTCTTCGGCAAGAATCGGGCGGTGACAGCGATAGGCGCGGCCATCCGGCGCGGTTTCGATCGGTGGCGCCTGCTCGTTGCAGATGCCCTCGGCGCGCGCACAGCGCGGCGCGAAGGCGCAGCCCGGCGGCAACCGGCCGAGCGAGGGCGTCGAACCGGGTATCTGCGCGAGGCGCGCGCCGTGCAGCTTGCTGCCCGGCACAGAGCCGATCAGCCCATGCGTGTAGGGATGGATCGGCCGGTCGAGCACGTCATCGACCCTGCCCTGCTCGGCGATGCGCCCGGCATACATCACGGCGACCCGATCGGCGAGGCCAGCGACCACCGCGAGGTCGTGCGTGATCCACACGAGCGCCGTCCCGCTCTCCGAGCACAGGCGCTGCATCTCGGCGAGGATCTGGCTCTGGATCGTCACGTCGAGCGCGGTCGTTGGCTCGTCGGCAATGATCAGCGCCGGCCGATGGATCAGCGCGATGGCGATGGCGACGCGCTGGCGCATTCCACCGGAAAACTGGTGCGGATAGGCGGAAAGCCGCTCCTCAGGCGAGGGGATGCCGACCATCGCCAGCACCTCGGCAGAACGGGCGCGGGCGGCTCTGTCCGAAACCGCTTCATGCGCCTGCACCGCCTCCATCATCTGCGTGTCAATCCGCAAGACGGGGTTGAGCGTCATCATAGGGTCCTGGAAGACCATCGCCAGCGACCGCCCGCGCACCTTGCGCATCGCGCGGTCGTCGAGGCTGACGAGTTCCTCGCCCTTGAGGCGGATCGAGCCGGAGACGATCCGCCCCGGCGGGTCGATCAGGCCCATGATCGAGAACCCGGTGATCGACTTTCCGGAACCGGATTCGCCGACGAGGCCGAGCACTTCGCCGGGCATCACGTCGAAGGAAAGACCGTCGACCGCCTTTACCACACCGTCGCGGGTGAAAAAGTGCGTCGAGAGGTTCTCGACGGCGAGCACGGGGCGGGTTGAGCCGGATGTCGCCATCTCACTTCTCCAGCCGCGGATTGAGAACGTCGCGCAGCCGGTCGCCAACGAGATTGATCGCGACGATCGTTACCAACAGCGCAAGGCCGGGGAAGAACGAGATCCAGTATTTGCCCGAGAGCATGTACTGGAAACCGTTGGCGATCAGCACGCCGAGCGAGGGCTCCGTCTGCGGCAGGCCGACACCGAGGAACGACAGCGTGGCCTCAAGGGAAATCGCATGCGCCGTCTGCACGGTCGCGATCACGATCACCGGCGCGAGGCAGTTCGGCAGGATGTGCCTGAACATCGTCCGCGCATGGGAAAGCCCAAGCGATCGCGCTGCCTCGACATATTCCTTGCGCCGTTCCACCAGCGCCGAGCCGCGCACCGTGCGGGCGTAATAGGCCCATTGCACCACGACCAGCGCAAGGATGATCTTGTCCACCCCCTTGCCCATCAGCGCGACAAGGATCAGCGCCACCAGCACCGAAGGCAGCGAGAGCTGGAGATCGACCACGCGCATGATGAAAGCTTCGACCCGCCCGCCCGCATAGGCGGCCGTCAGTCCCATCACAAGACCGACCGTCGCGGCGATGACGCCGCTGAGCACGCCGACGATCAGCGAGATGCGCAGGCCGTAGAGAATGCCGGACACGAGATCGCGACCAACACCGTCCGAGCCGAGCCACATCGTGAACCCGTCACCGGCGACACTTCCAGGCGGCTGGCGCGAGTCCATGATGTCGACGCGGCCGAGATCATAGGGGTTCTGCGGTGCGATCAGCGGCGCCAGTGCCGCCAGCGCGACAATGATCACCAGCGCGACAAGGCCGATCATCGCGATCCGGTCCTCGGCGAAGCGGCTGGCGAAACGGTGGAGCGGGCTCTGCTCCGGCGCGAGGGTTGCGGGTGCGGTCGTGCTCATGCCTGGCTCCCCGTGAGACGGACGCGCGGATCTAGCGCGGAATAAAGGACATCGACGATCAGGTTGATGGTCACGAACAGCAGCACGACCACCATCACGTAAGCCACGATCAGCGGGCGATCGAGCCGCTGGATCGCCTCAAGCAGCAGCTTGCCCATGCCGGGCCAGGCGAAGATCGTCTCGGTGACGACCGAGAAGGCGACGAGCGAGCCGAATTCGAGCCCTAGCACCGTGACGATCGGGATAAGGATGTTCTTGAGGATATGCACGCCGACGATGCGCGCGGGCGAAAGCCCCTTGGCGCGGGCGAACTTGACGTAATCCTGCAGGCTCGCCTCCCGCGCACCCGAGCGGGTGAGGCGGATGACGAGGCTGACTTTCAGAAGCGCGAGGTTCACCGCCGGCAGGAACAGATGCTTCCAGCCATCGAGCGTGAACAGCGAGGTCTTGATGCCGAAGATATCCACCGTCGCGCCCTGCCCGGTCGCCGGCAGCCAGCCGAGCATGACCGAGAAGAACATGATCAGCATGAGCCCCACCCAGAAGGTCGGCAGCGAGAACCCGAGGATGGAGGCGGCCATGATGCCGCGCGAGAGCGGGTGATCCGGCCTCAAACCGGCGAACAGCCCGAGCGGAATGCCGATCAGAACCGCGAGCACCAGCGCCGCGAGCGCCAGTTCCATCGTCGCGGGCATCCGTTCGAGAATGAGGGTGATGGCGGATTCGCCATGCACGTAGGAGCGGCCGAAATCGCCCTGCAACACATCGGCGAGGAAGCGGAGGAACTGGACATGGACCGGCTGGTCAAAGCCGAATTCGCGCCGCACCTGCTCGATCTGTTCCTGCGTCGCATCGCCCGGCACCATCATCCAGACCGGATCGCCGATCACATGCGTGCCGAAGAAGACGAGGACGACCATCGCAACGATGACGACGAGCGCCTGCGCCAATCGCCGGATAATGAAGGCGAGCATCGGTCTCTCCCGGAAATGGGCAGCGGCTTCAGCGTAAAAGAGGGGGCGGGCGACCGCCCCCTCTCCGTGGCAATTACGGCTTGACCGACATGGCGAGCGTGTATTCGTCCGTCCGCGGCTCGACCTTGAGCCCCTTCCGCGCGCCCCAGGTGTTCTTCTGGTAGTGGATCGGGATCAGGCCGACATCGTTCATGGCGAGTTCGGACGCCGCCGCGAACAGCGCCGCGCGCTTGTCGGCATCGACCGTCGCGAACCCCTTGGAGATCAGCGCATCGAGTTCCGGGTTGGAATAGCGGCCACGATTGGCGGAGCCGCTGCCGGCCTTCGGATCGTTCGTGCCGAGAAGCGCGCGCAGCGAGTCGCCCGGTTCACCCGTTCCGGCACTCCAGCCGGCGAGGATCATCGAGAATTCCGGGGTCTTCTCCGGGCCGCCGCTCGAGGCGCGCGAGAAGAACACGGACGGCGGCAGGGTCTCGACGCTGGTCTCGATACCGACACGGGTGAACATCTGCGCGACAGCCTCGATGATCTTGGTGTCGTTGGTGTAGCGCCCGTTCGGCCCGTGGATCGTCAGCTTGAACCCGTTCGGATAGCCCGCCTCGGCGAGGAGCTTCTTGGCGCCGTTGGCGTCATAGGCGACCGGCTTGAGGTTCTTCGAGGTGCCGGCATAGCTGTCCGGCAGGAGCTGGCTGGCCGGGGCGGCCTCGCCTTCCATGATGCGCTCGACGATCGCCGGGCGGTTGATCGCCTTGGTCAACGCCTGACGGACCTTGAGGTTGTTGAGCGGGTTCTTGATCTCCGCACCGTCCTTGCCCTTGATGAAGGGCGAGGCATCCTTCCGCAGCCGGTCGAGATGCAGATAGATCACGCGGTTCGAGAACTCGCTCGAAAGCGTCACCTTCGGTTCCTTGGCCAGCTTCTGCGCGTCGGCCGTCGGCACGCCCTCGATCACGTCGACGCCGCCCGAGAGCAGCGCGGCAACGCGCGTCGGATCCGACTTGATGAACTTGAAGGTAACGGTCGCCCAGGGCTCCTTGCCGCCCCAGTAATTGTCGTTGCGCTTCACGGTCATGTGGTCGCCGGGAACGAACTCGACGAACTGGTAGGGGCCGGTGCCGACGGTGCCCTTGCCGGCGTTGAGGTCCTGCGTCGTTACGTCCTTCGCCGCTTTGGCGGACATGATCTCGATCTGCGCCAGATGGTTCAGCATCAGCGCTTCCGGCTTCACCGTCTTGATGCGGATCGTGTGATCGTCGATCTTCTCGATGTACTTGCCACGCACATAGCTCGTCTTCGGCGCCGGCGATTTCGGCACGTTCGGCACGCGATCGAACGAGAAGATCACATCGTCGGCGGTGAACGGCGAGCCGTCATGGAACTTGACGTTCTTGCGCAGCTTGAATTCCCACGTGAGGTCGTCGACCGTCTTCCAGGATTCCGCGAGGCCGGGATGCATGGCCTGCAGCCGGTCCATCTGGACCAGCGTGTCGAAGATGTGCCGCGCGATCGCGTTGTTTGGCGTGAGGTTGTGATAATGCGGGTCCGCCGCGCTCGGTTCGGCGGCAAGCGCGATCTTGAGTTCCTGCGCACGAAGCGCGACCGGCACCGTCAGCGCTGTGGCCAGCGCCAGCGACAAGGCCGTGAGTGTCTTTCGCATGTGGTTCTCCCAGTTGTCGTTCGACCGGATCTTGTGCCCTGTCGTCTCCAGAACGGCATCTTGGCGGCAAGCCCCCCGGATGCCAATGCCCTTTCGCATCGAAAGTCGGGTGACACTATTATTCGTATCGTTTATTGTCATTCAAATCTGTATAACCAGAAAGGCATATTCTTATGCAGGAAATGCGGGAGCCTTTGGAACGCCGCCCGACCCTGCGCGAGCTTGAAGTGCTGCGGACGCTGATCGCCTACGGCAAGGCGACGGCCGCCGCACGCAAACTGGGCATCTCCCAGCCCGCCGTGTCGCGCGCCATCCACCAGCTCGAAAAGCGAACCGGTCTGACCCTGTTCCGCCGCGAGGGCGGCCGCCTTGTGCCGACCGCGGATGCGCTGGCGCTGCACAAGGAAAGCGAGGCGATCTTCATTACCTTCGACCGCCTCGAACGCGTGCGCTGGCGCCCGGAAGAGGCGCACCCGACGCTTCGCATCGCCTCGCCACCAACCTTGACGCAATGGTTCCTCAACCAGCTGCTCGCGGATTTCTCTTGCAGCGAGCCGGACACGCGAATCTACGTCGAGATCGGCTCCGGCCAGAGCGTGCTGTCGATGGTGGCGAACGGCGACATGGATCTCGGTGTCGTCGATGCGTTGCAGGCGCATATCGGCGTGCAATACAACGTGTTCCGGTCGTCCTATGCCCACGCAGTCGTGCCGCGCGACTCGCCGCTCGCCGAAGAACCCGAAATCACCCCTCATCACCTCAACGACGTGCCGTTCGTCGCCTTGTTGCGGCGCTTTCCCACTCGCACGCAACTCGACCGCCTGTTTCTCGCCGCAAATGTCTCGCCGCGCATCGTGATCGAAGTCTCGACAGCCGGCGCGGCCTATGAATTCGTCCGGGCCGGCGTCGGCATAGCAATCACCAACCCCTTCCCGATAGGCCTGAGACAGGACGACGACGTCCGGCTCATTCCGTTCCGGCCAGCCATTGCCTATGAAACCGCGTTCGTGCTTCCTTCGTTCGCGCCGCCGTCGCCGGTCGCGCGCCGCTTCATCGATTTCGTGCGTGAGCGGCAACCGGAAGACGGCTACTCCCAGGCCATACGGGCAAAGTGAACGGATAATGCCTCTCGATCTTGAAGCCGAATACAACAACCGCGCCCGCGTTCCCGAGCATCCGGCCATCATGGCCGGCTGGGTGCGCGATGCCGCAGCCTATCGCGAAACCCCGCCGTACGAGGCGGATATCGCTTACGGAACGACCACGCGCGAGCGTTACGATTTCTTCCCTGCGGGCGACGGTGCGCCGGTAGCGCTGTTCATTCACGGCGGCTACTGGCAGGCGCTGGACAAGTCCTTCTTCAGCCACATGGCGAAAGGGCCCAACGCGCGCGGCATCGCCGTCGCGGTCATGAGCTACGATCTCTGCCCCGATGTTTCCCTGTCCCGCATTGTCGACGAGGTCCGCGCCTGCGCGCTGGCACTGTGGCGGCGGACGGGCCGCAAGGTGATCGCCTTCGGCCACTCGGCGGGCGGACATCTCACCGCCATGCTGCTGGCAACGGACTGGAAAGTGCTTGACCCTGCCGCGCCAGCAGATCTCGTGACCGCCGGCCTCGCGATTTCAGGCTTGTTCGACCTGCCACCTCTCGTGCCGACCTCGATCAACATCAAGCTCGGCCTCGACGAGGCCGAGGCAAAGCGGCTCTCGCCGGCCTTCATGAAGCCCAACGCTGGCACGCGTCTCGTCGCGGCGGTCGGCGGCGCGGAAAGCCAGGAATATCTCCGCCAGTCGCGCCTCATCGCCGAAAGCTGGACACCGCTCGGCTGCGCGACGCGCGATCATATCGTCGCGGGCGCCAACCATTTCACGGTGATTGCCAGCCTCGCCGAGCCGGAAGGCGCGTTGACGCAAATCCTCGCCGGGCTCGCTAAGCCTGCCCCTTGAGCGCCAGCGCGACGACGGAGACGATCTCGAACAGCATCTGTGCGCCGGCCTGCGCGGTATTGGTCGTCGCGTCATATTGGGGGGCGACCTCGACGACATCGCCGCCGATGATGTCGAGCCCGGCGGCGCCACGGATCAGCGCCATCGCCTCGCGCGAGGAGAGCCCGCCGACTTCCGGCGTGCCCGTTCCCGGTGCGAAGGCGGGATCGAGGCTATCGATATCGAAGGAGAGATAGGTCGGCGCGTCGCCGACCACCGCACGCATTTTCGCGATCGTGGCATCGACGCCCATGCGCATGAACTCCTCGGCATGAATGACCGTCATCCCACTCTCGTAGGAGAATTCCCAGAGATATTCGGCATTGCCGCGAATACCGATCTGGATCACCCGCTCGGGGTCGAGCACGCCCTGGAGCACCGCCTCGCGGAACGGTCCGCCGTGATGGAATTTCGTATCCTCGAACGGCCCGCCGGTGTCGCAATGCGCGTCGATATGGATCATCCCGACCGGGCGCTTGCGGCCCAGCGCCTTGAGGATCGGCAGGGTCATCGAATGATCCCCGCCGACCGAGACAGGGCGTAGCCCGGCCTCCGCGATCACATCGAAATACGCTTCGATATCGGCGTGGCAATCGGCCAGCGAATAGCGCGAGCGGAACGGAATATCGCCGATGTCCGCCAGCCCGACCTCCGCCACCGGCACGATGCGGTGCACCTCGTGATAGGGCCCGACGCGCTCCACCTGCCGTACCGCGCGCGGCCCGAGCCGCGAACCGGCGCGATTCGAGACGCCGAGGTCCATCGGCACACCGACGAGCGGGATATCGATGCCGGAAAAATCGCGGCTGCCATGGGCATCAAGCCGCATCGGCGCGTCGAGGAAGGTCGAAATCCCCTCGAAGGGCTTGAACCGCCGTGTGCCGGTGAACAGAAGATCCGTCACCTTGCGGAAGACAGGGTCCTTCACATCGGCCGCGCCGGAACCGTTGAACCGCTGCCGCAGGGCCTCAAGCTTCTTCGCATCCATTCGCGACTCCCTCGAATCTCTTGAGGGGCGAGAGTGGCAACCGTTCCGTCAAAGCGCAACACCGCCCGGGCATCATCAAGCGGATACCGGTTAATGGACAAAGTGATGCCTGAGGCTAAAACGCTCTAGACGGTCACCTGCGCGCCGAGTTCGACGACACGCCCGGTCGGGATATGGAAGAAGTCGGTCGCGTTCGCCGCCGTACGCGACAGGAAGATGAAGAGATTGTCCTGCCAGAGCGGCATGCCCGAGGTCGCGGAGGCCTTGATCGTGCGCCGGCCGAGGAAGAACGAGGTCTGCATGATGTCGAAATCGAGCCCGCGCCGGCGCGCCAGCGCGAGGAAATGCGGCACGCGCGGGCTTTCCATGTAGCCGACGTTGACGCGGATACGTTTCACGTCCTCGGAGAGAACGTCGACGATCAACTTGTCGCTGTCCGGCACGCGCGGCGCGTCGGCGGTCTTGATCGTCATGACGATATTGCGCTTGTGCAGCACCTTGTTGTGCTTGAGGTTGTGCAGCAGCGCGCCCGGTGCCGTATCCGGATCGGAGGAGAGGAACACGGCCGTTCCCGCCACCCGCACCGGCTTCGATTTCTCGAGCATCTTGATGAGGTCCATCAGCGGCACGGAATCGCGGCGGGACTTCTCGTAGACGATGCGCGTGCCCCGGACCCAGGTCCACATCATCACGATCAGCATCGCGCCGAACAGCAGCGGCATGTAGGCGCCTTCCGGGATCTTCAGGCAGTTCGCACCGAAGAAAATCAGGTCGATCGCCAGGAACGGAACGCCGAAAACCGCCACGCGCCAATGCGGCCACTTCCAGACGTGGAGCGCGACGATGAAGAACAGGCCCGTATCCGCGAGCATCGCGCCGGTCACGGCGATGCCGTAGGCCGAAGCGAGGGAGGACGAGGTCTTGAACAGGAGAACCAGCGCGATCACGCCGAACGCGAGCATCCGGTTGACCTGCGGAATGTAAATCTGGCCGAGCGTCGTCTCCGAGGTATGGCGGATGTCGATGCGCGGCAGCAGGCCGAGCTGGACCGCCTGCTGTGTCAGCGAGAACGCGCCGGTGATCACCGCCTGGCTGGCGATGATGGTCGCAAGACCGGAGAGGATGACGAGCGGCAGCACCGCCCATTCCGGCGCCATCAGGAAGAACGGATCAGCGATCACACGGGCATCGCCGATGTATTTCAGCACGAAGGCACCCTGCCCGAGATAGTTGAGCGTGAGGCACGGAAAGACGAAGAACAGCCAGGCCGCGCGGATCGGGAATCGGCCGAAGTGCCCCATATCCGCGTAAAGCGCCTCGGCGCCGGTCACCGCCAGGAACACCGAGCCCAGCACCAGAAGCCCGATCACCCCATGCGCCGCGACGAAGCTGATGGCGTGGTAGGGGTTGAAGGCGGCGAGAATGCCGAGATCGTCCGAGATATGAATGACGCCAAGCGCGGCCAGCACCGTGAACCAGATCACCATGACCGGGCCGAAGAAGCTCGCGACCCGCTCCGTCCCGCGGCTCTGGACCATGAACAGGCCAAGCAGGATCGCGAGTGCCAGCAGGATGACATTCCACTGGTCGGCGAAGACCGGCGTCACCAGCTTGAGACCCTCGACCGCAGAAAGCACCGAGATCGCCGGCGTGATGATCGAGTCCCCGTAGAACAGCGCCGCGCCGAGCACGCCGAGTCCGAAGATCGCGGCCGATCGACGGCCGACAGCCTGCTGCGCCAGCGCCATCAGCGAAAGCGTCCCGCCTTCGCCCTTGTTGTCCGCCCGCATGATGAAGACGACGTATTTGAGCGTGACGACGATCACCACCGCCCAGATCAGCAGCGAGACGATGCCGATCACCTCGGACCGGATCAGCCCGTCCTTCGCGGCGTGATGGATCGATTCCTTGAGCGCGTAGAGCGGCGAAGTGCCGATATCGCCGTAAACGACGCCGACGGAGCCGACAGCGAGCGCGAGATTGCGCCCGAAGCCCTTGGGCTCGTGCCCGTGGCTCGGCACCACGGAATCAACATCGGACGAAACGGGGCTACCGGTATTTTGCATGATAGAGCTCCAAGGCAACACCCATCCCGGGGTTGCAGCTTCCCGCGCCTGAACCGCTCCAGATCTTCACCGTCCACCATGAGAAAGGGGGCGGGAGCGGCGGGCTTATACACTGATCGGCAGCAGGGGCAAAGCCATCAATTCGCCAAATTCCAGACAGCAGCGGCCCGGCAACATCCGCCCGTCGGGCGCTCGGGCGCGGGCAGGCCAACAAGAGACTGGAAAGCCTCGCCTCTTTCGCTTAAACGGGCTTTCTCGAACGTCGGCGACCGCCGGCAACCCGGCTGTGGACATGCCAGTTGCGAATATGGCTTTCCGCCCGGCCGGACTTCAGGAGACAAGAAGCATGAGCGCGCCCAAAACCCTCTACGACAAGATTTTCGACGACCATGTGGTCGATCGTCAGGCGGACGGGACATGCCTTCTCTACATTGACCGCCACCTTGTCCATGAAGTCACGTCGCCTCAGGCTTTTGAAGGCCTCCGTATGACGAACCGCAAGGTCCGAGCGCCGGAGAAGACCCTCGCCGTCGTCGATCACAACGTCCCCACCTCGGATCGCTCGAAGGGCATCCAGGAGGAGGAGAGCCGTATCCAGGTCGAGACGCTGGCGAAAAACGCGGCCGATTTCGGCATCGAATATTATTCCGAGCGCGACAAGCGCCAGGGCGTCGTCCACGTCATCGGTCCGGAGCAGGGCTTCACGCTGCCCGGCACGACTATCGTCTGCGGCGACAGCCACACCTCGACGCACGGCGCGTTCGGCGCGCTCGCGCACGGTATCGGCACCTCCGAGGTCGAGCATGTTCTCGCGACCCAGACGCTGATCCAGAAGAAGGCCAAGAACATGCTGGTGCAGGTGGATGGTCATCTGCACAATGGCGTCACCGCCAAGGATATCGCGCTCGCGATCATCGGCGAGATCGGCACCGCCGGCGGCACCGGCTCGGTGATGGAATACGCCGGCTCGGCGATCCGCGAGTTGACGATGGAAGGCCGCATGACGGTCTGCAACATGTCGATCGAAGGCGGCGCGCGCGCCGGTCTCGTCGCGCCGGACGAGAAGACCTACGCCTATCTCGAAGGCCGCCCGAAGGCGCCGCAGGGCGCCAACTGGGATGCCGCCCGCCGCTACTGGGATACGCTGAACACGGACGAGGGCGCGCATTTCGACCGCATCGTGAAGCTCGATGCCAACAACCTGCCGCCGATCGTCTCATGGGGCACCTCGCCGGAGGACGTCGTCTCGATCAACGGCATCGTGCCGGACCCGTCCGTCATCGCCGACGAGGTCAAGCGCGAGTCGAAGATCCGCGCGCTCGCTTACATGGGCCTCGATGCCGGCACGAAGATGACCGACATCGAACTCGATGTGGTCTGGATCGGTTCCTGCACCAACGGCCGCATCGAGGACCTGCGCGCCGCCGCCGACATCCTCAAGGGCAAGAAGATCTCGGATCGCCTCGCCTATATGATGGTGGTGCCGGGCTCGGGCCTCGTGAAGGAACAGGCGGAAGCCGAAGGTCTCGACAAGATCTTCATCGAGGCCGGCGCGCAGTGGCGCGAGCCGGGCTGCTCGATGTGCCTCGGCATGAACCCCGACCAGCTTCTGCCGGGCCAGCGCTGTGCCTCGACCTCGAACCGCAACTTCGAGGGCCGTCAGGGCTTCAAGGGCCGCACCCACCTCGTCTCGCCGAAGATGGCGGCCGCCGCCGCGCTCGCCGGGCGCTTCGTGGATGTGCGGTCGATGGGGTGAGCGATGGTCTGGCTTGCGGGCATCCTGACAACCATTTGGCTGCTTATTATCGCAGTTTATCTGGCAGATCCACGATCCGGCATAGCTGCAATTGACAGAATTCTTAAGCTTGAGCCCAATAACTTTGGAGACTTCATGGCCGGGGCTTTTGCCCCGCCAGCTTTTATAATTTTGGCCTGTTCGGTTTTTATTCAGAAAAAAGAAGTAAGCGCACAAATGGCGCCATTAATACGATCAAGCAATATCGAAAAAATATCAACCACAATAAGATATTTTATTAGAAAACAAAGAAGTAAAATTTTCTTAAAATATATTAAAGACCAAGAATTTCCTGCTGGAAATATACCAATTGGAAGTCTTTATTCGTGCGGAAAAATATCAGATGAATACGAACTCATCGAACAATTTGTAAAATATTCTGAAAATATAAAGCAATGGAGAGCATTCCTAAATAATTCAGGATCTAAAATAGATCCTTACAATGATTTTATTATGTTCATAGAAGAAAACGTTGATTTTTTTGATAGACTTAATGAGAAAATTAAAAATACAGACCTAGAAGAAACTAAACCAAGGATAGATGAATTATCAAATGAATTCAAGGATTTTCTCGATTTTCTGAAAAACAAACCAAATGAAACCTGATGATCATCAAGAGTCCGGCAGCTTCCTCTCCTCCAACCTCGCGCGGGCGGGCGAGCATTTCGCCGCGAAGGACCGCGAGGATGAGGACAACGTCACCCGCTGGGCGACGCGGATCGGCCGGACGCTTTCGCTTGTCGCCTTCTGCGGCCTCGCATGGTATTTCGGCCATCAGTTGAAGTGGTGGTGAGCCTTTAAGACATGAGTGCGACGTCGCGTTTTCCGGCCGGTTCCTGGGCGCCGATGCAGGCCCCCAGCCTCGACGATTTCGAGGCCATGGCCGATGACGCCTTCAAGGGCCTGCCGGAGGGTTTCCGCAAGCTCTGCGGCGAGGTCATCATCCGCATCGAGGATTTCCCCGATGACGAGGTGATCGAGGCGATGGAACTCGAAACGCCATTCGATATCCTCGGCCTGTTCTCCGGCATCGGCATGACCGAGGCTGGTGCGGTGCGCGAGACGGGGCAGCAGCCCAACATGGTCTGGCTCTATCGCCGCCCCATTCTCGATTACTGGGCCGAGCATGAGGAAACGCTCGGCACGGTTATCACCCACGTCCTCGTGCACGAGATCGGCCATCACTTCGGCCTCTCGGATGCCGATATGGAAAAGATCGAGGCGCAAGCCGGTTAGGAAAGATCATCCGGGTTGATCGCCCCTCCGGCTTGATCCAATCGCACATTGCGCTAGAAGTCCTCCCCAAGGAGAATTCCCATGCAGCCCTTCACCAAGCTCACCTCCACCCCGGCGCCGCTCAAGGTGGTCAACGTCGATACCGACATGATCATCCCCAAGCAGTTCCTCAAGACGATCAAGCGCACCGGCCTCGGCACCGCGCTGTTCTCGGAGATGCGCTACAAGGAGGACGGCTCGGAGAACCCGGAGTTCGTGCTCAACAAGCCGGCCTATCGCAAGAGCGAGATCCTGATTGCGGGCGACAATTTCGGCTGCGGCTCCTCGCGCGAGCATGCGCCCTGGGCCCTGCTCGATTTCGGCATCCGCTGCGTGATCTCCACGAGCTTCGCCGATATTTTCTACAACAACTGCTTCAAGAACGGCATCCTGCCGATCATGGTCTCACCGGAAGACCTCGACAAGCTGTTCGACGATGCCGACCGCGGCTCGAACGCGACGCTGACGGTCGATCTCGAGAAGCAGGAGATCACCGGCCCGGATGGCGGCACGGTGAAGTTCGATATCGACCCCTTCCGCAAGAAGTGCCTGATCGAGGGCCTCGACGATATCGGCCTGACGATGGAAAAGGCGCCGAAGATCGCCGGCTACGAGACCAAGGCCAAGGCCGACCGCCCCTGGCTGTGAAGAGCAAACTCTGGCTTTGACGAAAACGGGATGGTTAATCTTCGTTAACCGTCCCGCCTTAATCTCGCGCGGATTGAGAAGGAGATTTCTCTCATGCGCGCGGTTTTTGCCTCCACCCTGATGCTTCTCGCGACCCTGCCTGCCGGCGTTTCGCCCGCGCGGGCGGATTTTGCCTCCTGCGTCGCCGGGCTTCGCAGCCATGCGCTGGGTCAGGGGATCAGCGCGGGCGTGTTCGACCGGGCGATGTCGGGCGTCGAGCCGGACATGAAGATCATCGAGGCGATGGGCGCCCAGCCCGAGTTCAAGACGCCGATCTGGGATTATCTCGCCACGCTCGTCGATGAGGAAAAGGTCGCGCAAGGACGCGCGCTGCTGCGCCAGCACGCTTCCACCCTCGCCCGCATCGAGCAGACCTACGGCGTCGACCGCCACGCCGTCGTCGCGGTCTGGGGCGTCGAGAGCGATTTCGGGCAGGTGCCCGGCCGCTGGTATCTGCCGCAGGCGCTTTCCACCGCCGCCTGCTTCGGCACCCGCCGGCGCGACTTCTTCCGCGGCGAACTGGTCTCGACGCTCAAGATTATCCAGCGCGGCGACCTTTCGCAGGACAAGCTCAAAGGGTCATGGGCCGGCGCCTTCGGGCACACCCAGTTCATTCCCTCGACCTATCTCCGCCTCGCTGTCGATTTCGACGGCGACGGCCGGCGTGATCTCGTTGACTCGATCCCCGATGCGCTGGCTTCGACCGCGAATTATCTGCGGAAGTCCGGCTGGATTTCCGGCGCAAGCTGGGGCTACGAGGTGCGGGTGCCGAACGGCTATTCCGGCCCATCAGGCCGCAAGGGCAAGCAGGACATCGGCACCTGGGCCGGGCGCGGCATCACCAAGATCGACGGCTCGCCTCTCTCCTCGCTCCCGGCTGCGGGGTTGCTGCTGCCGGCGGGGCGCAACGGCCCGGCCTTCCTCGTGACGAAGAACTTCGACGCCGCCTATGCCTATAATGCCGCCGAGAGCTACGCCCTTGCGATTTCTGTTCTCTCGGATCGGCTGCGCGGGCGTCCCGGCGTTCGCGGCGACTGGCCGACGGATGATCGCGGCCTCTCGCGCGCCGAGCGCAAGATCCTTCAGGAGCGCCTGACCGCGCGCGGCTACGATGTCGGCAAGCCGGACGGCGCCATCGGCGCCCTCACCCGCGCCGCGATCAAGGATGTGGAAGCCAAGCTCGGCATGCCGCAGACCGGCCGCGCCGGCGGCAAGGTGTTCGACGCGTTGAAATAGCCTTTGCTGGCGAAGCGGGAACCGGTTCGCATGAAGCAGAGGCGCGCTGAAAAGCGGTCGTTTGGAAACGGAAGGTGTGGTCGGCGCTCGCTCAGAACTTGATGTAGCTGAAGCCCTTCTGCTGGAGGCGGACGAACTCCGCCACGGCAGCCTGCACCAGATCCTGCTCCTTCACGCCATAGAGCGTTTCGAGGCTCATGTGATAGGCCTCGAGCGTATTGGCGCAGACGGCGAAGGTCACGCCGCGCTTCTTGAGGGTGTCGAAGGCGGCTGCGAGCTTCGGGTTGGTCTTGGCCCGGCGCAGCGCGTCGATACCATCGCCCTGAAAGACGATGCGCAGCTCGATCGGATCAGGCTCGACGGCGTTGATATGGTTGTTGACCACCGCAACGAGGCGCCACGCCTCGCTCTCGCGATCGCGCCAGGAACCGCGCGTCGAGACGTGATAGACGACCTTCTGCGCGCCGTAAGCCGTCGTCGGCGCACTGAATGAAGCCGGGATGGGCCGACTGCTTTTACCGGTGCCGGGCGCGGTCAGCGACAGCGCAGCACCCGCACCCCCGAGCCCCAGAACCACCGCTGTTCCGAAACCGGCCAGAAAGCCCCGCCGGGAGGATGCCGTCATGCGCTGCATTGCCATCGCTCGTGCCTAACCCTGCTGTTCAGGTTTCATTTACCCAAGCGAGAGGCGAAAGCCGAGCGAAACCCCGGAACGCAGTTAATTGGCACAGCCTTGCCACGGCCTCTTGCCGAGCGGGAAACCCTTCTGTAGTCAACGCCATCATTCCCGCAGACACGACAGCAGAGGCATTCCCATGGCGTCCTTCAACCTCCTCCTCCTGCCCGGTGACGGCATCGGCCCCGAAGTGATGACCGAGGTGAAGAAGGTCGCGGATTTCCTCGGCCAGGCGGGCCTCGCCAGGTTCGAGACCGAGACCGATCTCGTCGGCGGTTCGGCCTATGATGCGCACGGCAAGGCGATCTCGGAAGACGCGATGAAGCGCGCGCTCGCGGCGGATGCCGTGCTGTTCGGCGCGGTCGGCGGACCGAAATGGGCGAAGGTGCCCTACGAGCACCGCCCCGAGGCCGGCCTCCTGCGCCTGCGCAAGGACCTCCAGCTGTTTGCCAACCTGCGGCCGGCGGTCTGCTATCCGGCGCTCGCCGATTCCTCCTCATTGAAGCGCGAGATCGTCGAAGGCCTCGACATCATGATCGTCCGCGAGCTGACGGGTGGCGTCTACTTCGGCGAACCGAAGGAGATCGTGACGCTGGAGAACGGCGAGAAGCGCGCCGTCGATACGCAGGTCTACACCACCCACGAGATCGAGCGCATCGCCCGCGTCGCCTTCGATCTCGCCAAGGTCCGCCGCAACAAGGTCACGTCCTCCGAGAAGCACAACGTCATGCGCTCGGGCGTTCTTTGGAAAGAGGTCGTCTCGAAGGTCGGCGCCACCGAATACCCCGATGTCGAGCTTGACCATCACCTCGCCGATGCCTGCGGCATGCAGCTCGTGCGCTGGCCGAAGCAGTATGACGTCATCGTCTGCGACAACCTGTTCGGCGACATGCTCTCCGACATCGCCGCGATGCTGACCGGCTCGCTCGGCATGCTGCCCTCCGCCTCGCTCGGCGCACCGGATGCGAAGACCGGTCAGCGCAAGGCGCTCTACGAGCCGGTGCACGGCTCGGCCCCCGATATCGCCGGTCAGGGCCTCGCCAATCCGATCGCGATGATCGGTTCGTTCGGCATGTGTCTGCGCTATTCCTTCGGCCTCGGCCAGGCGGCGGACCTTGTCGATAGCGCCATCGCCGACGTGCTCGCGAGCGGCACCCGTACCCGCGATATCGCCGCCAAGGGTGGCAATGCGGTCGGCACGAAGGACATGGGCGACGCGATCGTCGGCGCGCTCAAGCGCCTCGTCTGAGCCTTCCCGGCACGATCAAAAAACAAAGGGCGCCGATGGCGCCCTTTTTCATGCCCGGATCGGTGGTCCGATCAATCGAAGCCACGAAACTGTGGGGTCTCGAACACGAAGCCGCGACCGGCCGCGAACCGGTCGGGCAGCAGGCTCGAACCGTTGCGGGCGCCGAAGCGCGAAGTGTCGGGGATGCCGCCGGTATCGTTCATGTAGTTCTGCATCGAGCCGACCGGAACGACCGGCCCGGCATCGAGCCAGGAGCGCGGCTTGACGCGGATGACGAGACGATCCTGCGCCGAAGCGGCGCCCAGCATCGTAAGCGAAAGGCCGCACAGGGCAGCAAGGGCAAAGGCGCGCATGGGAGTCTCCGGCGGTTGAACCGCATTAACCATATCCATAAACTGATTAACGCGCCGTAACTGCAAGACAAGGCGCAAAGGGGCCACAGCGCGGTTCTTTTGTTCAGCGCCGCGCCGCCTGCGACAGTTTCAGCGGCGGCACCGGCGCCTCATGATCGAGCCAGGTCATCTTGCGCCCGGCATGCCGAGCCGAACGGCACCCCTGCCGGCGGAGTTCCGCTTCCGAGAACAGGCGCTTGAGCGCCTTGTCCTGCCCCGCGCTCACGAGATCGAGCCGGTTGACGAAACAGGCAAGGCTCACCCGGTCCGCCGGTCGCTCCGACGAGCCGCAATACCAGCCGGCGAGCGTGAGGCCGGCCGTGTCGATCCGGCGGAAGACGAGGCATGAGAGCGGCCCGCCTTCGAAAGCGACAATCGCGTCCGCGGCCTCGATACCGCCGAATTTCGTCGCCAGTTCCTGCGCCGGGCTCATCCGCTCGATCGAGGCGCCCGCATCGGCCGCCCGCAGCGCGATGTCGGCATAGAGCGGCCGATGGGTGGGCATGTCCTTCTCGAACCGCTCGACGATCAGGCGGATTTCCGGCCGCGCGGCGCTCGCACGGCGCCGGCTCTCCGCCCGCCAGGTCAACATATCCTGCCGGCTGTATCGGCCCTGCGCGAAGACCTGAAGCGTGAAGGCCGCGCCTTCTGTCTCCGGCGCTTCGAGATTGAACACCGCGACCGGCTTCTTGACCGGCACCCAGTTCACCGCCGCTCGCGCGGGGCGCAGTTCCAGCACCGGCGCGGAAGCGGGGGATGAAACGGCCTCGTCGGTCGGGTCCGGCGACATCGCGGTCGGCGTCTCGCGTTCCGGCACGGACATCAGCGCGCCCGCAAGCGCTAGCCCTGCCAGCAGGACCAGCCCGAGCGCCCCCTTGCGCAGGAGGCGCTGCTTCCCTTCGCCGCCGATGATGTCATCGATGCGCAGGCCCGCCGCCGGCAAGGTCTCCGTCTCCCCCTGCATGATAACCCCTGGCGGCACGCCGCTTCCCTTGTCCCGCCTGCACCTTGGGACGCGAAAGGTGGCGTGCCGGTTACCGGGCCCCGCCAACTTCCCGGCAGGGTAAAGGAAGGGTTTCCGGCCGGAGGCCGATCCTCGCCTATCCCAAAGCCGCGATTGACTTTTCCGCGGTTTCGGTGTTTTCACCTGACCATCGGCACTCCCGCCGAGGAAAGCGTCGCATGTCCGTCCGGGTCACCACGAAACCGACGACGAAAACCACGAAAGCCAAAACGGCTCTCGTGCGCTGACGGCTATCCTCGCTCTCGGGTCCTCCCCCGGCGGGGGAAGGGCAAGCCCGGAAGGTTTTCCGGGGCAGTCCCGGGGGAGAAAAATCGATCAGAACAGGAATTCGATCATGGGCTACAAGGTCGCAATCGCGGGTGCCACGGGCAATGTGGGCCGGGAAATGCTCAATATCCTCGCCGAGCGGGCGTTCCCGGTCAGCGAGGTGGTTCCCCTCGCTTCCTCGCGCTCCATCGGGCAGGAAGTTTCCTTCGGCGACAAGAACCTGAAGGTTCAGGCGCTCGAGCACTACGATTTCTCCGATACCGATATCTGCCTGATGTCGGCCGGCGGCGACGTGTCGAAGACCTGGTCACCGAAGATCGGCGCAAAGGGCTGCGTCGTGATCGATAATTCCTCGGCCTGGCGTTACGACGCCGACGTTCCGCTGATCGTGCCGGAAGTGAACGCCGAGGCTGTCCGCGGCTTTACGAAGAAGAACATCATCGCCAACCCGAACTGCTCGACCGCGCAGCTCGTTGTCGCGTTGAAGCCGCTGCACGATGCCTTCACCATCAAGCGCGTCGTCGTCTCGACCTACCAGTCGGTCTCCGGTGCCGGCAAGGACGGCATGGACGAACTCTTCGACCAGTCGCGCGCGATCTTTTCCGCGAAGGACGTGACGACCAAGAAGTTCACCAAGCGCATCGCCTTCAACGTCATCCCCCATATCGATGTCTTCATGGAGGATGGCTTCACGAAGGAAGAGTGGAAGATGATGGCCGAGACCAAGAAGATTCTCGACCCCAAGATCAAGCTGACCGCGACCTGCGTGCGCGTGCCTGTGTTCATCGGCCATTCCGAGGCCGTCAACATCGAGTGCGAGAAGCCTATCACGGCGGACGAGGCCCGTGCGATCCTGCGTTCGGCGCCGGGTTGCCTCGTCATCGACAAGCGTGAGAACGGCGGCTACATCACCCCGCACGAGGCGGCGGGCGAGGATGCGACCTATATCTCGCGCATCCGCGAGGACATCACGGTCGAAAACGGCCTCGCCTTCTGGTGCGTCTCGGACAATCTGCGCAAGGGCGCGGCGCTCAACGCCATCCAGATCGCGGAATGCCTGATCAACCGCAACCTGCTCAAGCCCAAGGCGCTGGCCGCCTGAGGCGAACAAGCCGGACAATAAGTTCAGAGGGCCCTCGCACGGGGCCCTTTTTCCTGTCCGGCAGGAGGCGCGGTCCTGAGCCGCTCCACGAAAAGCGCCGCACCCGCCAGCACCTCGCGCATCCGCGCCTCGTCCCAATGCGCGCGGGCGAGCACGAAGCCGCCTTCGACAATCGCCAGCAGCGTCGCACCGATCTGCTTCGGATCGACGTCTGCGTCAATCTCGCCGCGCGCCTGCGCCTCGGCCAGCGTGCTCGCGATGAGGACGGCGATATGTTCGAGATAACTCGCGACCGGACCACGCAGATCCGGCTCCTGCATCGCCGCTTCGTTGGCGAGCCGCGCCATGCGGCAGCCGCGCAGCGCGTTGCGCTCACGCGCCAGGTAGCGCGAGATCCGTTCGAGCGGCGGCAGGGCCGGATCGAACAACTGCTCGACCGACGCCATCTCTTCGGCCTTCATCTCGTCGAGCGCGGCGATGGCCAGCGCCTGCTTCGACCGGAAATGGTGATAGAGGCTGCCCTGCCCCGCGCCGGAACGATCCATCACGTCGCGCGGGCTCATGTTCTCGAACCCGCGCTCCCAGATCAGATCCTTGGTTGCTGCGACGATGCGGTCGCGAAGCGAATGCGCGCGTTTCATGCCACCCGTGTCATTGCGCCGGCAGATGCGCTGGCGGATTGACCACATACTGCGCGATTCCCTTGCCGAACGACCAGTTCTCGCGCGTCGTCTCCACAAGATGGATGAAGATATCCTCCGGGCGCAAGCCGAGCGCTCCGATCTTTTCGGCAAGCGCCGCGAAGAACGCCTGCTTGATGGCGACGCTGCGACCGGGAGAAAGATGAACTTCCACCATCACCAGGGCATCGGAGCGCTCGACGCCGAGAAAGTTCCGGTCGTGGATGATGCCGGCCTGGCGCGCGCTGACGATCTGGAAGCGATCGTCGGGCGGGATGCCGACGGCCTCGATCAGCGCGGCATGCGCGGCATCGGCGATGGGGCGGGCGAGATTTTCCGGGACAGCCGGCGAGAGATCGATACGGACGAAGGGCATGGAAACCTCCTTGAGTGATAATTGTACATACTACTTGTTACAATTCTTTCGTCAAGGTATTTCCCTGCGCGGCATTCTGCGTCACGATGGAGCGGAGGAGATCGATCCATGCTGCAATTGCGCCCGAACTGCGAGAGTTGCGATCGCGATATCGCGCCCGCCTCGGCGGAAGCCTTCATCTGCTCGTTCGAATGCACGTTCTGCCTCGACTGCGCAGACGGAAAATTCGGTTTTGTCTGTCCCAACTGCGGGGGTGAACTTCTGCGCCGCCCGATCAGGCCCACGGAGAAACTCAAGCGATTTCCGGCGAGCACCAAGCGAATCGTCAAGGACCACCCGCCGCGCGGAACCTGAAAGGGCGATTTCCCGCTGGGCACAGCCGCTGTCCGTCGCTTTCGAAGGGGTTAATCACAGCGAAATTTACCCTCCCGGCCCTTCCGGGCAGGAAGCGTCTGGACCGCGTCCGCCTTCCCGCTAATGTCGCGCGCACGAAAAGCGGGATTTCCCGCGATTTCGGGCCATTTCTTGGCCGAACGCGCCCAAATCGGGTCAATTGAAAGAGCTGGAGGAAATACCGAAATGGCAACCCAGGCCGAATTCATCGACGCCCTCGCCAAAGCCGCAGGGATCACCAAAGCGGAAGCGGACCGGATCTCGCGCGCCTATGCGGCGGCGGCCATCGCTCAGGCGAAGTCAGGCTTCGCGGCCCTGCCGGATCTCGGCCGTTTCAAATCCGTCACCCGTCCGGCCCGCAAGGCCCGCAACCCGCGCGACGGCAAGATGGTCGATGTGCCTGCCAAGACCTCGCTGGTGCTCAAGATCAACCTCTGAGCAACCGCCGCCATGAAAGGCTGAAGCCGGACCTCGGGTCCGGCTTTTTTGTTTCATATGGAAAGAAGGACCAATCGTGGATGGCCGGATTAGGCCCGAACGGGCCGCCGAGCTTAAGCGAGGGGACTTGCCTGCCCGGCGAAGCCCTGGGGCGGGCCAATAAAACTCACCGCGGCAGCACGCTCGATCCGGTCAGGAATTCGTCGATCGCGCGGGCCGCCTGCCGACCCTCGCGGATCGCCCAGACGACGAGGCTCTGCCCGCGCCGCATATCGCCCGCCGCGAAGACCTTGTCACGGCTCGTGCGATAATTTTCTTCGTTGGCGACGATATTGCCGCGGCGGTCGAGGCTGACCTTGGATTGCTCGACCATCCCCTCCTTGAGCGGACCGGCAAAGCCGATAGCGAGGAAAACGAGATCGGCCTTGATGATGAACTCCGTTCCCGCGATCGGCACGCGCTTTTCGTCGACGCGCGCGCATTGCACGCCGGTAACGCGCCCGTTCTTGCCGACGATGCCGAGCGTCGCCGCCTGAAACTCGCGATCCGCGCCCTCGGCCTGGCTGGACGAGGTGCGGAACTTCGTCGGCCAATAGGGCCAGATCACGAGCTTGTCTTCGATTTCCGGCGGCCGCGGGCGAATGTCGAGCTGCGTCACCGCCATCGCGCCTTGCCGGAAGGCCGTGCCGACGCAGTCCGACGCCGTATCGCCGCCGCCGATGACGACGACATCCTTGGCATAGGCGACGACCGGAATCTCGGCCTCCGGCTCGCCGCCGACGCGGCGGTTGGACTGGACGAGATAGGGCATCGCGAAATGCACGCCCTCAAGGTCCTGCCCCGGCAGCTGCGGGTCGCGCGGGGCTTCCGCGCCGCCCGCGAGTAGCACCGCATCGAAGCTCGCGACGAGATCGTCCATCGACTTCGTGACGCCGATCTCGACGCCGTAGTGGAAAATCACCCCTTCCGCCGTCATCTGGCCGACGCGGCGGTCGATGTGGTGCTTCTCCATCTTGAAATCAGGGATGCCGTAGCGCAGAAGCCCGCCCGCCTTCGGCTCACGCTCGAAGACATGAACCTCATGGCCGGCACGCGCGAGCTGCTGCGCAGCGGCGAGCCCGGCCGGGCCGGAGCCGACGACGGCGACGCGCTTGCCGGTAAGCTTTTCAGCCGGCTCCGGCTTGATCCAGCCATTCTTCCAGCCGTGATCGGCAATCGCCTGCTCGACCGTCTTGATCGCGACCGGCATGTTCTCAAGGTTGAGCGTGCAGGCCTCCTCGCAAGGGGCGGGGCAGATACGGCCGGTGAATTCCGGGAAATTGTTGGTGGACTGGAGATTCTCCAGCGCCAGCTGCCAGTCGTCGTTGTAGACGAGGTCGTTCCAGTCCGGGATCTGGTTATGCACCGGGCAGCCGTTCGGCCCGTGGCAATAGGGGATGCCGCAATCCATGCAGCGCGAGGCCTGCTCGCGCACATCCTTGTCGTCCATCGGCAGCGTGAATTCGCGGAAATGGCGAATGCGATCAGACGCGGGCTGATACTTCGCCTCGCGCCGGTCGATCTCAAGAAAACCCGTAACCTTGCCCATAATCCGAACCCCGATCAGGCGTGCCGCAGCGGCGGCAGGGCGAGCGCATGCTCGCAAGCTGAAATCCAAGCCGAGATATTCGGCCGCGTCGATAGATCGAACCCGCCCTCATGGGCAAGCCGTGTGTAACCGAAAAGCGCGATGTCGGCGACCGAGAAGGCATCCCCGACGAAAAAGCGATGCCCTTCGAGACGCCCTTCCATGAAATCGAGCGCCTTCTCGCCGCGCGCGACCTTGTCAGGATCGCGCTCCCCGGCGGTTTTCTTCAGGTAGACCATCTGGAAGCGGCACACGGCGACATAGGGCTCGTGGCTGTATTGCTCCCAGAACATCAACTCGTCGGCCATTGCCTGAAGCCAGGGGTCTTCCGGCAGGAGTTTCGTGCCGCGCGCAAGATAGCGCAGGATCGCGTTCGACTGCGCAAGCGTACGCCCGTCGTCGAGGCGGATCACCGGCACCTGTCCCATATCGTTGAGCGCGAGGAATTCGGCCGTCCGCGTCTCGCCCTTCGTCAGGTCGACCGGCACGAACGTGTAACCGAGGCCGAGATAATCAGCCGCATACTTGACCTTCAGGCAGTTGCCCGAGTTCAGATCACCGTAGATCTGCATGGAACTCTCCAATCTTGCTCCCGGCTGCGGCGGCTCCCGCCGCCGCGCCGGTTCCGGGCTCACTCCGCCGCCTGAAGGCTGCGGGCCTTCTCCATCTCGCGGATGGCGCGGCGATATTCGACCGGCATCACCTTCACGAATTTGACGCGGTATTCCGGCCAATGTTCGAGAATGTGTTTCGCGCGGGTCGAGCCCGTGTAGCGCAGGTGATTGGCGATGAGCTGGTGCAGGCGCTCCTCGTCATGGCGCGACATGTCGCCCATGATGTCGATGCGGCCCTTGAACTCGAGATCGCCACCGTGGTGGTAATCCCGCTCCATGAGTTCCTCTTCCTCCTCGACCGGTTCGAGATCGACCATCGAGAGGTTGCAGCGCGAGCGGAACGTCCGGTCCTCGTCGAGGACATAGGCGACACCGCCCGACATGCCGGCCGCGAAGTTGCGCCCGGTCTCGCCGATGACGACGACGACACCGCCGGTCATGTATTCGCAGCCGTGATCGCCCGTGCCCTCGACGACCGCGATGGCACCGGAGTTACGGACCGCGAAGCGCTCGCCCGCGACACCGCGGAAGTAGCACTCACCGGCGATGGCGCCGTAGAGCACCGTGTTGCCGACGATGATCGACTTCTCCGGCACGATGGCGGCGTTATCTGCCGGGCGGATGATCAGCTTGCCGCCGGAAAGGCCCTTGCCGACGTAGTCGTTGGCTTCACCGACGAGTTCGATCGTCACACCCGCCGCGACCCACGCACCGAAGCTCTGTCCGGCCGTGCCACGAAGCGCGATATGGATCGTGTCGTCGGCAAGACCGGCATGGCCATGGCGCTTGGCGATCTCGCCCGAGAGCATCGCGCCGGTCGCACGATCGACCGAACGGATCGCACTTTCGATCTTGACCGGCGTGCCGTTTTCGATCGCGGCCCTGGCCTCGGCGATCAGCTTGCGGTCGAGCACGCTGTCGATCGGGTGCTTCTGGCGTTCGGCGTGCTTGCGCGCGACCGAAGCCGGCGCTTCAGCTTGCGCGAAGAGCTTGCTGAAGTCGAGCCCCTTCGCCTTCCAGTGGGCGATGCCTTCCCGCGTGTCGAGCAGATCGGCGCGACCGACAAGCTCCTCGAAGCGGGTGAAGCCCATCTCGGCCATCATCTCCCGCACTTCCTCGGCGACGAAGAAGAAGTAGTTGATGACGTGCTCCGGCGCGCCCTTGAAGCGCTTGCGCAGAACCGGGTCCTGCGTCGCGACGCCGACCGGGCAGGTGTTGAGATGGCACTTGCGCATCATGATGCAGCCGGCCGCGATCAGCGGTGCCGTCGAGAAGCCGAACTCGTCTGCCCCGAGCAGCGCACCGACGATCACGTCGCGCCCGGTGCGAAGCCCGCCGTCGACCTGAAGCGCGACGCGCCCGCGCAGGCGGTTGCGCACCAGAACCTGCTGGGTTTCGGCAAGCCCCATCTCCCACGGCGAACCGGCGTGCTTGAGCGAGGTCAGCGGGGACGCGCCCGTGCCGCCCTCATAGCCGGAGATCGTGATGTGGTCCGCTCGCGCCTTGGCGACGCCGGCGGCAACGGTGCCGACGCCGACCTCCGAGACGAGCTTGACCGAGACATCCGCCGCCGGATTGACGTTCTTCAGATCGAAGATCAGCTGCGCGAGATCCTCGATCGAATAGATGTCGTGGTGCGGCGGCGGCGAGATGAGGCCGACGCCCGGCGTCGAATGCCGCACCTTGGCGATGGTGGCATCGACCTTGTGGCCCGGAAGCTGACCGCCCTCGCCGGGCTTCGCCCCCTGCGCGACCTTGATCTGCATGACATCCGCGTTGACGAGATATTCCGCCGTCACGCCGAACCGGCCCGAAGCGACCTGCTTGATCGCCGAGCGCCGCGGGTTGGAGGAACCATCGGCCAAGGGCTGGAACCGCGCCGCCTCCTCGCCGCCCTCACCGGTGTTGGACTTGGCGCCGATGGCGTTCATTGCCTTCGCCAGCGTCTCGTGCGCCTCGCGCGAAATCGAGCCGAACGACATCGCCCCGGTGGCGAAGCGCTTCACGATCTCGCTCGCCGGCTCGACCTGATCGAGCGCGACCGGCTTGCGGCCAGCCTCCTCGGCGCCCTTGATCCGGAACAGCCCGCGAATGGTCGTGAGCTTGTTGTCCTGCTGATCGATCTGCTTCGAGAAGGCGCGGTAGCGGTCCTTGGCGTTGAGGCGCACGGCATGCTGGAGCTCGGCGACGGCGTCCGAGGTCCAGATATGCGTCTCGCCGCGCTGGCGGAAATTGTATTCGCCGCCGACATCAAGGAAGGTCCGCAGCACCGGCGACTTGGAGAACGCCTCCGCATGGCGGCGGATGGATTCCTCCGCGATCTCGGCAAGCCCAGCACCGCCGATCGTCGTCGCTGTACCGGAGAAATAGTCATCCACGAACACGCTCGAAAGCCCGACGGCATCGAAGATCTGCGCGCCGCAGTAGGACTGGTAGGTCGAGATCCCCATCTTGGACATAACCTTGAGCAGGCCCTTGTCCACTGCCTTGATGAAGCGCTTGACGATCTCGTACTCGTCCACCTCCTCCGGGAATTCCATGTCGTTCTTCATCGCGACAAGGGTCTCGAAGGCGAGGTAGGGGTTGATGGCCTCGGCGCCATAGCCGGCCAGACACGCGAAATGGTGGATTTCGCGCGCTTCGCCGGTCTCGATCACGAGACCGACGGAGGTGCGCAGCCCCTTGCGGATCAGGTGATGATGCACCGCCGCCGTCGCAAGCAGCGCCGGCACGGGAATGCGGTCCGGCCCGACCATGCGGTCGGACAGGATGATAATGTTGTAGCCGCCGTGGACGGCCGCTTCCGCGCGGTCGCACAGCAGCTTCACTGCGGCTTCCATCCCCTTCGCGCCCTGGAGCGCGGGATAGGTGATATCGAGCGTCTTGGTGTCGAACCGATCCTCGAAGTGGCCGATGCAGCGGATCTTCTCGAGATCGCCGTTGGTGAGGATCGGCTGGCGCACCTCAAGGCGCTTGCGGCGAGCGTTGCCTTCGAGGTCGAACAGGTTCGGCCGCGGCCCGATAAACGAGACGAGGCTCATGACGAGTTCCTCGCGGATCGGATCGATCGGCGGGTTCGTCACCTGCGCGAAGTTCTGCTTGAAGTAGGTATAGAGCAGCTTCGACTTGTCGGAGAGCACGCTCGGCGGGGTATCGGTGCCCATCGAGCCGACCGCTTCCTGCCCGGTCACCGCCATCGGCGCCATCAGGAGCCTGGTATCCTCCTGCGTGTAGCCGAAGGCCTTCTGCTTATCGAGCAGCGTGACGTCGGTGCGCGAAGCGCGCGGCTCCACCGGCTTGAGGTCTTCCAGCACGATCTGGGTATTCTCGAGCCACTTGGCGTATGGGTTGGCCTTGGCGAGGCTGGCCTTGATCTCTTCGTCGGAGACGATGCGCCCCTCGACGAGATCCACCAGCAGCATCTTGCCCGGCTGCAGGCGCCACTTGGTGACGATGTCTTCCTCGGGGAACGGCAGAACGCCCATCTCCGAGGCCATCACGACGAGGTCGTCCTTGGTGACATAGTAGCGCGCCGGCCGCAGGCCGTTGCGGTCAAGCGTGCCACCGATCTGGCGGCCGTCGGTGAAGGCGATCGCCGCCGGCCCGTCCCACGGCTCCATCAGCGCGGCGTGATACTCGTAGAACGCGCGCCGCTCCTCACTCATCAGCGGGTTGCCGGCCCAGGCTTCCGGCACCAGCATCATCACCGCATGGGCGAGCGAATAGCCGCCGCGCACGAGGAATTCGAGCGCGTTGTCGAAGCAGGCGGTATCCGATTGCCCCTCGTAGGAGATCGGCCAGAGCTTGCCGATCTCGATGCCGTAGAGTTCGGAATCGACCGAGGCCTGCCGCGCCGCCATCCAGTTGACGTTGCCGCGCAGGGTGTTGATCTCGCCGTTGTGCGCGACCATCCGGTAGGGATGGGCGAGCTGCCAGGTCGGGAAGGTGTTGGTCGAGAAGCGCTGATGCACCAGCGCCAGCGCGCTCTCGAACCGCGGATCGACGAGGTCCTTGAAATAGCCGCCGAGCTGGGTCGCGAGCAGCATGCCCTTGTAGGTCACGGTGCGGCACGAGACCGAGACGGGATAGTAGGAGGCCTTGGCGCGCTCGGTCGAGAGATAGAGCGTATGCGAGACCACCTTGCGCAGGATGAACAGCCGCCGTTCGAAGGTTTCCTCGTCGGCGATGTCCGGCGAACGGCCGATGAAAACCTGCCGATGGCACGGTTCGGTCGGCAGCACGCTCTCACCGAGATCGGCATTGTCGACCGGCACGTCGCGCCAGCCGAGCACGCTCTGCCCTTCGGCGATGATCGTCTCATCGATGATCTTCTCGATCTGCGCGCGCGCCTCCGGCTCGCGCGGCAGGAAATACTGCCCCACGGCATAGTGGCCGGGCTCCGGCAGTTCGAAGCCGAGCTTCGCGCATTCCTCGCTGAAGAAGCGATGCGGGATCTGCACCAGCATGCCGCAGCCGTCGCCCGCCTTGGGGTCGGCGCCGACCGCGCCGCGATGATCGAGGTTTTCGAGGATCTTCAGCCCCTGCTCGATGATCGTGTGGCTCTTGCGGTTCTTGATGTCGGCCACGAAGCCGACACCGCACGAATCCTTCTCGTGGCGCGGATCATAGAGGCCGGAAGCCTCGGGGAAGCCGGGATCGCGCGGCTTTCGGACGGCCGCGTTCGAGGCGCGTTTCGTGGCAGCACGCGTCGCCTGCTGGCTCTGCGTTACGGCCTCGAACATCGTCTCTCTCGTGGTCATCTTCCGCTCCTGAAAAGCTGGAATGTTGCGTTTGGCCTTCCCCGGACCATCCGGTTGCGGCCGGCTTTGCCGACGGGACAGGGCACTACAGACACTCCGAGCCCGGTTTCCGGCCGAGGCCTCGGGGAGAAGAGGCTTCGCCGGAAGTCGGGCTCTTTGAGTAGGTCAGCAACACTGTCCTATCGGAAGGCACATAACCAGAAATGCGCCGGAGACACAAGACCTGATTCAAGGAAATTTATCCCTTTTGTTGCCGGAACCCGCCAAAAATGAGCAACAAAATAACAAGAAGGTGATTTAGCCTGAAAGAATGCGTCAGAATGGCCTATCCGCCAATCCCCGAGCGGCTTTCCAAGCAAAGCCCCGGAAGCGCAAGGCGGTTGCCAGCGTCCGAAAATCATTCTTGAGTGCACCTTTCCTCCATCATCCCGGAACCATCATGAATTTCATCTCGGACAATGTCGTCGGCGCCAGCGACAAGGTGCTCGCGGCCATCACCGCCGCCAATGCCGGCACCGCCGGCTCCTATGGCGCCGACGAATGGACGGCGCGGGTGGAGCGCCAGCTCAACGCCTTCTTCGGGCGCGAGGTGACGGCCTTCATGGTGACGACCGGCACCGCCGCCAACGCGCTTGCCGCCGCCGCGATCTGCCCGCCCTGGGGCGCGCTTCTCACCCATCGCGAGAGCCACGTGATCGACGACGAATGCGGCGCGCCCGAATTCTACATGGGCGGCGCCAAGCTGACCGGCCTCCCCGGCACCGGCGGCAAGCTGACCCCTGAAACCGTCGAGACCCACATCGCCAACGAACCCGGCGGCACGCGTCGTCCGCCGATCAAGGGACTTTCGATCGCGCAGGGCACGGAATTCGGGCTGATCTATTCGGTCGAGGAGATCGCCGCGCTCACCGCCACCGCGAAGGCGCACGGCCTCCGCACCCACATGGACGGCGCCCGGTTCTCGAACGCCCTCGTCGCGCTCGGCTGCACGCCGGCGGAGATGACCTGGAAGGCGGGCATCGACGTGCTCTCGCTCGGCGGCACCAAGAATGGCTGCCTGATGGCCGAGGCGGTGGTGTTCTTCGACCCCACCCTTGCCGAGGATTTCCGCTTCAAGCGCAAGCGCGCCGGGCAGACCCTCTCCAAACAGCGCCTGATCTCGGCGCAGTTCGAAGCCTTCTTCGGGGGCGACCACTGGCGCGATCTCGCCGGCCACGCGAACGCCATGGCTGCGCGTCTCGCTACCGGGCTTGCCGCTCTTCCCCATGTCCGGCTCGGCTGGCCGCAGCAGATCAACCAGGTGTTCCCGATCGTCTCGAACGGGCTATGGGAGTATCTGACTGCGGCAGGCGTCAAATGCATCGACTGGTCCGAAACTTCGTTGCCGCCGAACAACACCGCCGGTGCCGACGAGGTGGTGCTGCGCCTCGTTACCTCGTTCCGCACGACGGAAGACGAGATCGACCGGCTGATCACCCTTGTCGCCGATTATCGCGGCAATTCGTGAAACCGCACGGGATTCCATCATTTTGCCCCAAAGACCGGGCCTGTTCTGGCGCCATTAATCTGGTGTGAACCATGTTCGGCGCCAGATATCGGAGCGCCGGGTCTCACCCGGCCGAACTGGAGAACCGATGATGGCTTCGGTGTATTCCCTTTTTCCCGTCGCATGGCGTCGCGCGGGCCTTTTCGCCGGCGGGCTGCTGATCGCGGCGACCGTCGCGGAGACCGCATCCGCGCAGGTCTATATCCGGCCGTTCGGCTATGGCGGCGCCTGGCGCGGCGATCTCGTCCTGCCGCCGGTCCCGCGCGCCCCGGTCGGCATGCACCCCTCTGACCTGATCCTCGACCTCGAGGAGCGCGGCTACCACTCGATGACGGTTTCCGGTCGCCGCAGCGATGTCTACATCATCGACGCCATGACGCGCCGGAACGAACCGGTGCGCCTCGTCGTCGACCGCTTCGACGGCGAGATTCTGGAGCGCTTCTCGCGTCAGACAGGCGCGGCCCGCCGACCGCCGATGCCTGACATCATCGAGCCGAAGGGCGAACGCGGCGCGAAGAAGTCCGGCTCCGTCGCGGAAATTCCCGCCCCGCCCCGCCGCCCCGCCGAAGCGGAAACCGCGCCGTCGCTCCCGCCTGCGACCGATCTCCCCGCGCGCCGGCCGCAGCCGGTCGCGCCGGCCCGCGATCCCTCGCTCTGGGCACCGAAATCCTGACGGCGGACGATCAAGGGCATGCAAAAAGGGGCACCTTCAGGTGCCCCTTCGTTTTTCATGTGTCTCGATTTCGGAAGGTCGATCAGCGCCGTTCCGTCGCGCGCGGCGGCGGAACAGGCAGCGGCGGACCTCGGGGCAGACCCTTGGGGGCGGACTTGGGGGGAAAGCCCGCCGGTCTGCGGAGATCAGGCCGCGATCTGCTCGACGGTCTTGAGGCCGACGGCCTCACCGATCGGAATGACACGCGGCTTCTTGGCTTCCGGCACCTCACGCACGAGATCGACGTGCAGCAGGCCGTTTTCGAGACGGGCCGCGGTCACCGCGACATAATCCGCGAGCTGGAAACGGCGCTCGAACTGGCGTGCGGCGATGCCCTGAAACAGGAACTCGCGCTCGGCACGGTCGGCCTCGACCTTCTTCTCGCCACGGATGATCAGCGAGTTTTCCTCGGCCTGAATGGTGAGATCGGCCTCGGTAAAGCCGGCAACGGCGAGCGAAATGCGGTAGGCATTCTCACCGGTCTTCTCGATGTTGTAGGGCGGGTAGCTCTGGGTCGGCTGCTCGAAACCACCAACCTGATCCATCAGCGAGAACAGGCGGTCGAAGCCCACGGTCGAGCGATAAAGGGGAGCAAGATCAAAAGAACGCATGGCATATCCTCCTTGAAGCGACATGCAGCGGGACCCGCCATCTGGCCGGACCCCGGGTTGAGTGCAGCCGGTATTGGCCTGCACGAAAATTGAGGTGGGAAGCGCCGGACGCGGTTTCAAGAGGGCGTTGCGCGCAAAATCCGGCTCCGCGATGTTGCGTTGCAATGAACGCGGGATGAACGCCCCAGCCCGTCGAAATTCAGGCGCGGCGAGCTATGCCATTGTCATCGGGTGGCGTGATCGCCGGCCCGAGGATGTTACGAGATCCGTCATGTCACCGCACCCGCTCCTGAAAGAACCGGCTTCCGCCGCGTCGCGCCGTCGTCGCCCGGCGCTCGTGGCTGCCCTGGTTATCGGGGCGGTCGCGCTGCCGATGGCGGCGTTCTCCGAAAGCCTTTCCGAACGCGTCGCCGAACGCCTCGGCCTCAAGGCGCCGGCGAAGCAGGTCGCGGCCTCGCAGCCGCATCTGCCGGGCTTCCGCAAGCAAGGGAGCCTGCTCGTCGGCACGATGCGCGCCGAAGACGGTTCTTTCCTCCGCATGGTATTCGAGGCCAGAACCATGACCCTCATTGGCCTCAAGCCGATCGAGCCGCCGACCCACGCGGCCACCGGCTGCGTGAGTTTGGCGCCCGAAGCCCCCTTGCCCTTGCGAAGGCAGGCTGCAAACTAGGCCGGTTCGCCGGAGTTCCTTGCCGATGCTCGATCACCTCGTCATGCCGCCCGAAGGTCTCACCTTCCCGGACGGTTTCGAGACGGCCCTTGTCGCCGCCGCCGACGGCCTGCGCATCCGCATGGCTTTCCTGCCGGCAGGAGAAGCCGGCAAGGATGCCCCATCGAAGGGCACCGTTTTCGTGCTGCAGGGCCGCGCCGAATTCATCGAGAAATACGGCGAAGTCTTTGGCGAACTGCACGCGCGCGGCTTCGCGATCGCGACGCTGGACTGGCGCGGTCAGGGCGGATCCGATCGGCAGTTGCGCAATCCGCGCAAGGGTCACGTCGAGGACTTCGACGACTACCTCCTCGATCTCGACGTCCTCGTTGTCGAAGCGGAGCGGCGCGGATTGCCGAAGCCATTCGGCGTGCTCGCCCATTCGACCGGCGCCTGCATCGCGCTGATGGCGGCCGGGCGTGGCGAGACGCCGTTTCGGCGGATGGTGCTGACCGCGCCGCTGACCGGGATTGCGGGCCTAAAGTTTCCGGGCGCGGCGCGTGTTCTGGCGCGAACCCTCACCAGCATCGGTCTTTCGACCTTTTTCGTTCCCGGCGGCGGCGCACAATCCGTTTCCGAAAAGCCGTTCGAGGGCAATGTCCTCACCAGCGATCGCTCCCGGTTCGAGACGGCGCACCGCTGGCTCGCCGCGGAACCCTCGCTCGCGATCGGCGATCCGACGATCGGCTGGGCCGATGCCGCCTTCGAGGCCATGGCCGGCTTTCATGAAGAAGGGTTCGGGCGCCTCAACCGCACGCCGATCCTGATGCTGCTGGCCGGCGCTGATCAGGTCGTCGATACGGTGGCAAGCGAGGCGCTGGCCCTGCGGATGCGCGATGCCAGCGCAATTCTCCTGCCGGGTTCGCAGCACGAGATCCTGATGGAAAATGATGCGATCCGCGCCCGCTTCTGGGTGGCGTTCGATGCCTTCATGCGCCTTGATGCCGCACCGTAGAGTCGGTCGCTCCATCTTCTTATTTTTCACATTTTCTCTCGGCCAACCGGCATCCACTTGGCCGAAAAAATGCTCTAGCCGCGCAACAGCGCCAGCGCCTGCCCGTGCAGCTCCGGCGTCGCTGCCGCGACGACGCGCCCGCCGTCCTTCGCGCTCTGGCCTTCCCAGGTCGTGATGACCCCGCCCGCGCCCTCGATGATCGGGATCAGCGCGACGATATCGTAGGGCTTGAGCCCCGTCTCGATGACGAGATCGACCTGCCCGGAGGCGAGCATCGCATAGGCGTAGCAATCGGTGCCGTAACGCGCGAGCCGGACCGCGCTTTCGACCCGCGCGTAGGCCGGCGACTCCCCGTCGCGGAACAGGCGCGGATCGGTCGTCATCAGGTAGGCATCCGAGAGCGTCTTGCACTGGCTGGCCTGCAGGTCGCTGCGCCCACGCGGCCCCTTGAGCCAGGCCCGGCCGCCGTCGCCGATGAACATCTCGCCCGTGTAGGGCTGGTTCATCAGTCCCATCGCCGGCTCACCGCTGCGCATCAGCCCGATCAGCGTGCCCCAGACCGGCAGCCCGCAGATGAACGACCGCGTGCCGTCGATCGGATCGACAACCCACAGATATTCGGCATCCGGCCGTTCGGCCTCGAATTCCTCGCCGAGAATGCCATGGGTGGGAAAGGCGGCATTGATCGCCCGCCGGATCACGATTTCCGCCGCGCGATCGGCTTCGGTCACGGGGTCGAAGCGTTGTCCGTCCTTGTCGTCGACCCGCAACTGCGTGCGGAAGAACGGCAGGATCGCCTCGCCGGACTGGCGGGCCAGCGTTTCGATGAAGGCGGAAAGATCGACCGGACGCATGAATTCCCCTGCTCCAGAGCATTTTCCGCCCAAATGGGTGCCGGTTGAGCGGAAAAAAATGCGGCAACACAAAAAGATGGAGCGGTCGTTCCGGTTCTTTCAGATCGAACACCACCCCGGCGGGCAAGCACCAACACCCTATGGCGCAGCCAGGCTTCGGCCGCAACCCGCGCATCGCAAACAAACGCCTGCGATTAAAGAAGAATTTCCCCTCTTTTGAAATTCTTCGGCTTCCGGAGCGCCGATCGGTCAAAAAAAATGCCTACCGCGAGCGATAGGACTTGTTTTTTGTGCGCCGCAATATATATTCAGGTTGTCACGACGGTTCGCCCTCGTGACATGCCCTCCTTGGGCGTTTCCTCCCTAGACTTTCAAAGGCCGCTTCGTGCGGCCTTTTTTTTGGCCGGAATTGAGATTCCGGCTCGTTTTGGGCCCTTTTCCCATCTGACGCGGGCGTTTCAGAGCCTAAGACCGCCACTCTCCGTGGTGCGCCTCCCTTTTTCGGCCCCTATTCAGCAGCCTTCTGCAAGAAATGCAAGGCCGTTTTGTGAAAATCGAATAGCTTGGTTTCGAGCGCCGCCGTCACAAGCCGGACGACAGCGCCGGAAAGCGCTTCCGCCGTATCGACGAAGCCGGAATGCGCCTCCAGCCGGGCCTCGTCCATGTAGAGCGCCCGGTTCACCTCGATCTGGAGCGCATGCCAGCCGAGGTCCGGCCGCCCGTAGTGTTCGGTGATATAGCCGCCGGCATAGGGCTGGTTGCGTTCGACGCGGAAGCCTGCCGCCCGGAACGCATCCTCCGCCGCCGACACCAGCGGTGCGGCCGAACTGCCGCCGAACCGGTCGCCCAGCACGATATCCGGCATCACCCGCGCCATCGATTGCGAGGGCATCGAGTGCAGGTCGAGCAGCACCACCGCGCCGAACCGCCCGTGCCGGAGCGCGAGCTCGCGATGCAGCCGCATGTGATAGGGCACATAGGCCCGGTCGATCCGTGCAAGCGCCTCGTCGAGCCCGATCTTGCCCGCATAGATCTCGACCTGATCGCCGATGACCCGCGGCACCGTGCCGAGCCCGCCGGCGACGCGCAGCGAACGGGTATTCGCTTCCGGCGGCAGAATGCCGGCGATCAGGCGCGGATCAAGCTCGAGCGGTTCGCGGTTGAGATCAAGATAGGAGCGCGGCAGCAACGCCCGCATCAGCGGCAGACCTGCGGCTGCGGCAGGGGCGAACAGCCGGTCAACATAAAGATCGGAGGCCTTGCGCAACGTATCGCGGCGCAACTGGCTGCGCGCGAGAAACTCGGGCGGGAACATCTCGCCGGAGTGCGGCGAGTTGAGGAAGAACGGCGTTTCGAGCGCTGCGGCATTGTCGAGGATATAGACGCCTTCCGGAGCCGATTCGGATTTCGGCGCTATCGCCATGCGCGACCTCGGGTTCAGGTGAGGATAATCCACACCATCATGGAGCGCGAAAACCGCAGGGTCCAGCCGCGTTTTGGCCCTTTGCTGCAAAAATACACGCCTTATTTACCATAATTCCATAACCATCGTTGCGGTGAAGGCTTCAAGGCCCGACAACGCCGCCCCAAAAAGAATGTCACCCCCGAGAATGCCGCTCTAGAGCCCGACGAGAACCGAATGACCAAGATCCTCCTTGCCGAAGACGACAACGACATGCGGCGTTTCCTGGTCCGCGCGCTCCAGAACGCGGGCTACGACGTCGCCTCGTTCGACAACGGGCGTTCTGCTTACCATCGCCTGCGCGAGGAGCCGTTCGAACTGCTGCTTACGGATATCGTCATGCCGGAAATGGATGGCATCGAACTCGCTCGGCGCGCGACTGAGCTCGATCCCGACATCAAGGTGATGTTCATCACCGGTTTCGCCGCCGTGGCGCTCAACCCGGAATCGAACGCGCCGAAGGATGCGCGCGTGCTCTCGAAGCCTTTCCACCTGAAGGACCTTGTCAATCAGGTGAAGCAGATGCTCGCGGCCTGAGCCGCGAGAGGCAGGTGAAGCAGATGCTCGCGGCGTAAGCGATCACGCGACGCCGGAAAATTCCTTCGAAAAACTTCCGGAAAAAATCTTGCCCTTTGGCGCCGGGGTGACTATACGGGCGCTTCCCTTTTTTGCGAGGCAGGCATCGCCAGGTCACGCGAAGGGCGCGTAGCTCAGCGGGAGAGCACTACCTTGACACGGTAGGGGTCACAGGTTCAATCCCTGTCGCGCCCACCATTACCGATCCTGTCCGAAGGGCCGACGGCCTAACAGACAGGCAGAATTGCCGGGCAACCGGGTGGAGTTGAGACGATGAAGATCAGGAATTCGCTCAAGGCGCTCATGAAGCGTCACCGTGACAATCAGATGGTGCGCCGCCGCGGCCGGCTCTACATCATCAACAAAACCCAGAAGCGCTACAAGGCGCGTCAGGGCTGATCGGACACTGGCTGATCGGGCGCATCGCGTCCGGCCGATTTCCGTTATCGCGGATGTTCAAGGCGCCTTCGGGGCGCCTTTTCGCGTTTGCCCGCCCTTGTGAACCCCACCCTTCAATTCTCGCGTGAACGGCGACGCGCCGCTTGACGCGCCCGACGCCGGGCGTAGCATCTGACGATGCGCGCGAAGCTCCTTGCCCTCCTGCTTCTGACGTTGCCCCTTGCTTCCGGGCCGGCATCGGCACAACAGCCGGCTGCGCCGCCGAAGGCAAAACCCCTGTCTCCCGAACAGCGCAGCGCCGAACGGCTCGACCGGTTGTTCGACCAGTTGAAGAATGCCGGTTCGCCCGAAGCCGCCAAACCTGTCGCGGCGGATATCGAACGCGCGCTCGAACGCTCGGGCAGCGCGACGGCGGATCTGCTGTTCTCCCGCGCCAAGGAAGCGATGGGTGCGCGGGATTTCGACCTCGCGATCGATCTGCTCGATTACGTCACCCTGCTGCGCCCGGAATGGGCGGAACCCTATCATCGCCGCGCGATCGTCCATTTCCTCCGGCAGGATCAGGACGCGGCCTTCCGCGATATCCGCGAAACGCTGGCGCGTGAGCCGCGCCACTTCCACGCACTCGCAAGCCTCGGCGGCCTCCTGCGCGGGTTCGGCGACAAGAAGGGCGCCTTCCGCGCCTTTTCGAAGGCCCTGGAGATCAACCCCTATTTCCCTGATCTCAAGGACAGCCTTGAGAAGCTGCGCGTCGATGCGGAAGGCCAGCCGATCTGACGCAGGCATCCGCCCGCCAAGAGAAGACCGGTTGGCGGAAACAGCGGATATGAAGCAGGCTCAGCTCGCGCCGACGAAGGCGATGCGCAGCATGTTGGTCGCACCCGGCGTACCGAAGGGAACGCCGGCGACGAGGATGACGCGCTGGCCCGGATTGGCGAATTCCTGCTCGCGGGCAATGCGGGCGCCAAGCCGCGCCATGTCGTCCACATCCTTGGGGTCCTCGCCGAAAACGGCATGAACACCCCAGACTAGCGCGAGACGACGCGCCGTATGCCGGCTGGTGGTCAGCGTCAGGATCGGTGGATAGGGCCGCTCGCGCGCGATGCGCAGGGCTGTGGCGCCGGAGGCCGTCCAGGCGACGATCACCTTGAGATCGAGCGTCTCGGCGACGGAACGGGCCGCGGAAGCAATCGCATCCGCGCCGGTCGATTCCGGCGGCGAGCGCTGGCCGGCGAGCAGCACGGTGTAGTTTGGATCGCGCTCGACCGCCTCGGCAATGCGGTTCATCGTCTCGACCGCCTGGATCGGATATTTGCCCGCCGCGCTTTCGGCGGAGAGCATCACCGCGTCCGCGCCCTCGAACACGGCGGTCGCGACGTCGGACACCTCGGCGCGGGTCGGCATCGGCGAGACGATCATCGATTCGAGCATCTGCGTCGCGACGACGACCGGCTTGCCGAGCTTGCGCGCGAGGCGGGTGATGCGCTTCTGGAGGCCCGGCACGACCTCCAGCGGCATTTCGACGCCGAGGTCGCCGCGCGCGACCATCAACGCATCCGACAGTTCCATGATCTCTTCCAGCCGGTCGATCGCCTGCGGCTTTTCGAGCTTCGACATCACCAGCGCCCGGCCGCGCGCAATCTTGCGCACCTCGGCAACGTCCTCGGGGCGTTGCACGAACGAAAGCGCGATCCAATCGACGCCGGCATCGAGCGCGGCAAGCAGGTCCGCCCGGTCCTTGTCGGTGAGCGCCGAACTGGGCAGCAGCGTGTCGGGCAGCGAGACGCCTTTCTTGTTCGAGATCGGCCCCGGAACGTCGACACGGATCACCGCACGCTCGGGCGTCGCCTCCGTCACGACAAACAGGAGCTTGCCATCGTCGATCAGCACCCGGTGCCCCGGCCGCAGCGCCGCGAGAATTTCCGGGTGCGGCAGATGGACGCGCGAGGCATCGCCCGGCGCGGGGTCGGAATCGAGCACGAAACTCTGCCCGGCTTCCAGCATCACCGGAGGCGAGGCAAAGGTGCCGACCCGCAGTTTCGGCCCCTGAAGATCGGCGAGAATACCGATCGGCCGGTCGAGTTCGGCTTCGATCCGCCGGATTTGCGCCACGCGGTCATTGAGAACCTGATGGCTCGAGTGGCTCATGTTGATGCGGAAAACATCGGCCCCGGCGCGGAAAAGATCGCGGACGACCGCATCCTCCTGCGAGGCCGGCCCCAGGGTCGCGATCAGCTTCGTCCGTCGGTTGCGCCGCATGCTCTTGCCCGCCCTTCGTTTCCTGTCCGCCTGAAAAGCGGCTCTTGTCTTGTTCAACGCCCCGTGACGAGGCCGCCGTCGCCGAGCTCCACCGTCCAGTCCGCCTGCTGCCCGGTATCGATCTCGATGAACCCGGCCCGGTCGTAACCCCGGGCGTAGCAATCGAGCGGGCCGCGGATCGAGAACTCGACGTCGCGCGTGCACAGGATATTGGCCCCACTCCAATCCCCGCCACGATCATAATCGACAGCATGAACATAGAAATAGCGTGACGCCAGCCGTCCCCTGACGATCGTCTCGCAACGGTTCGGCTTCAGATTGAACCAACCTTCGGTGACCCAGACCGGCCCGTCGAGATAGCCGATCGCAAGGCCGATGCGCCCGGTCGTCGCGTTGCAGACCCGAAGATCGGCCCGCGCCGGCACGGCGGCGCTCAGGAACACCGCAGCGGCGAAACCGGCAACCCCCGCCAGGCTGCCGATGCCGCGCCCGAGAACGCGATGGGGGAAGGATGGCCTGCCGGCCCGGAAAAAACTCATGCTCGTTCTATCGCGTCCGCGATGTATCCGGTCAATCGCCGATCAGGATCACCCGGAGATCATTCGCATTGGTGAGCGTCGGCCCCGTCTGATGAAGATCGTCCAATGCGGCAAAAAAGCGGGTGGAATCATTGTTTTCCAGAAAATGGGCCGGATCAAGCCCGAGTTCCGCCGCCCGTTTGAGCGTCGTCGGATCGACAAAGGCGCCGGCGGGATCGGTCGGCTTGCCGGCGCCGCCGTCCGTGCCGTCGGTATCGGCGGCGCAAGCGACGATGCCGCTCACGCCGCCAAGACCGATGGCGAGCGCCAGCGCATATTCCTGATTGGGCCCGCCGACCCCCTCGCCGCGAATGGTGACCGTGAGTTCACCGCCGGAGATCAGCGCGGTCTTGCCGCCCTCCTCCGCGGCGCGCAGAGCGGCGACCGCGTGCTGCGCGGCGATGGCCCGCGCCTCGCCTTCCAGCTCGCTGCCGAGATTGACGACCTGATAGCCGAGCTTCTCTGCCGCCGCGACCGCCGCGGCAAACGCATCGGCCGGGCGGGCGGCGATGATCGCCGTCGCCTTGTCGAACGCCGGATCGCCGGGCTTGACCGATTCGTTTTCGGGATCCGCGAGCACGGCGGCGATCGCGGGGGGAGCGGTGATGCCATAGCGCTCGATCACCGCCCGCGCGTTTTGCAGCGTCGTCACGTCGGGTATGGTCGGGCCGGAGCCGATGGTCGAGAAATCGTCGTTCGGCACGTCCGAGAGTGCCAGCGTCACCAGCCGCGCGGGCGCCACGTGCCGCGCGAGCCGCCCGCCCTTGATCCGGCTGATATGCTTGCGGATGGCGTTCATGCCGTCGATCGGCACCCCGGATCGCAGAAGGATCTTCGTGAAGGCCTGCTTTTCGGCCAGCGTGATGTTCCCGGCCGGCGCGATAAGATTGGCCGATGCCCCGCCCGAGAGCAGGAAGACGACGAGATCGTCCGGCGCGGCCAGATCGGCCAGCGCCATCATCCGCCGCGCACCTTCAAGGCTGGCTTCGTCCGGCACCGGATGACCGGCTTCGATCATCTCGACCACGCGCATCGGCACGCCATAACCGTGTCGTGCCACCGCCAACCCCGTCATCCGCTCGGCGGGAAACCGCAGATCATCGAGGTAATGGGCCTCGGCCGCCCCCGCCATGGAGCCGGCGGCCTTGCCGGCGGCCAGAATGAAAAGGCGTCCTGTTTCCGGCGGTGCCGGCAGGAGAGGCGGCAGGAAGCGGCCGGGTCGGACGGCCGAAACCGCCGCCTCGAAAATCTCGAGACAGTGGCTGCGCCGGGTGCGGATCTTCATCGAATCGAACATGGCGCGGAGCCTAACCCATTTGAACGGGAATGAAATTCCCTCCTTGCGGGACCGATCGCCGGGAGGCCTTCGGAAGCCGGTAAGACGTCTTGCAATTCGCAACTTTCTGGCGCAAGGAACCGCGCTTCTGGCAGAAGCGCTGGAGTTCCGGCTTGTCCGACCGCATTACCCCTCAGCATCACCCCGCCTATGAGATCGTCAGCGGTGCGACCCGCTCCGGCCTCGTGATCCTGTGCGATCACGCGCAGGCCACGATGCCGCCCGAATATGGCGATCTTGGGCTCCCGCCCGAGCAACTCGCCCGGCACATCGCCTATGACATCGGCGCCGAGACCGTTTCGCGCACGCTGGCCGCGGCACTTGATGTTCCGGCTGTGATGAGCCGGTTCTCTCGCCTGCTCATCGACCCGAATCGCGGACGCGACGACCCCACGCTCGTGATGCGCATCGCCGACGGCGCGCTGGTGCCCGGCAACGCGCGGATCGGGGAAACCGAGATCCGCGAACGGATCGAGCGCTTCTACACCCCCTACGACAGCGCCATCGAGGCGACGCTCGCGCAGATCGCCGCCGTCCGCGTGCCGATCATCCTCGCCGTGCATTCCTTCACGCCGGAAATGAAGGGTATCGCCCGCCCATGGCACGCCACCGTGATCTGGGATTTCGATCCGCGCTTCAACCTCGCGGTGTTGCGGGCGCTGGAAAGCGAGCCGGGGCTGATCGTCGGCGAAAACGAGCCCTATCAGGGCGGCTATACCGGCGATACGATGGATCGCCACTGCCTCGCCCATGGCTATCCGCATGCGCTCGTCGAGATCCGGCAGGATCTGATCGCCGGCGAAGCCGATGCGAAGGCTTGGGGTGAGCGTCTCGCGCGCCTCGTCCAGCCGCTGCTCGACGATCCGGCCCTCGCCGAACGGGCCTGGTTCGGCGCCCATCCGCCACCGCGCACGCGGCGATAAACTGCGGCGTCCCGCTTTCCGGCTCTTGACGCCATGCCCCGGTTCTGGTGTTCCGGTGCGCCAATCCCTCAAGCGGCTTCGCCGCCCTTCCGAACGGAGTTTCCCGATGGATGATATCAACGCCTCGACTGCCGGACAGCTCAAGGCTTTCATTGAGCGTGTTGAGCGGCTGGAGGAAGAGAAGCGCAATATCGCCGGGGACATCAAGGACGTCTACGCCGAGGCCAAGGGCAACGGCTTCGACGTCAAGACCCTGCGCAAGATCGTCTCGCTGCGCCGTCAGGAACCCTCCGAACGTCACGAGCAGGAAGAACTGCTTGAAGTCTATCTCCGTGCGATCGGCATGGAATAAGGCGCGCGCCGGCGGCCGGACCGCCGCGCCATCATTCGCCGCCGTTCGAGAAACTCAGGCCCATCGGACGGATGAACGAACCTGAAAAGCCGCCGCTCCCCGTCCCGCCCTTGGCCGGTGCCTGCGAGAAGCTCATCGCCGTGACCGGGCGGCGGATCTCGCGCTCGACCGGCGGCTCCGTTACCGACGTCACCTGAACCGGACGCGCCTGCGCTTCCGGGCGTGCGCCGACCAGCGCGGCCGGATCGGTGCGGCGCGCCACCACCTTGGGACGTGGCGGCGCGACGGGCACGGGCGGCGGTGCGGCAGCGACAGGCGCGACCGGAGCCGGCGACGCCACATCCGACTGCGGCATAGCCGGACGCGCCGGCGGCGCCGGTGCCTTCACGGCCGCATAGGCGCGTGTCACGTCTGCAGCGTTGCTACCGTCTCCCCGCGTCAGGATACCCGGCAGGGCAGCGACAGCCTGCGGCTCGGCGGGGCGGCTTTCCAAGGGGCGGCTTGGCGGCGACGGGAGATCGACCGGCTGAGGAATCGCCGCCACGGCCTGCGGAGCCGGCGCCGGTTCGGGTGCGGGAACAGCCGTGGTGGGCGAGGCCGGACGCGCCGGCGGCAGCGGCATGCCCGAAACCGCCGCGAGCGCCTGCGGCGCAGGGCCAGCTGGCACCTCGGCGGCCTTTGTTTCAGCAACCTTTGCCTCGGGCTGCGGCAATGTCAGGCCGATCGAACTCGGCCGGATCGGCGGCAACGGCTCGACGGAAGCGACCAGCGCCTCGAACCGCGCGCCACGCGGCCGGATCGGCGGAACCGGGAGCGAAGCGATGTCGATGGTGTTCTTGGGTTCGGGAACGGCCTTCGGCTCAGGCGTCTTCTGAGGCGCTGGCGTCGCCGGGAGCGCCGCGACCGCGACCGGCGCGGCGGCGCTCGGAGCCGGGCGCGCTTCCGTGACCACCGGGACGCTGTCGACCCGGCCCGCCACGCCCCAGGCGTTCACGCTGTCGCCCGAGGACGGCGCAGCGGCGACCTGCGGCACGTTGCCGCGACCGCGTGCCGCGACGCGGGTGCGCCCGCCACGCCCGATAGCCTCGCGGGTATCGTCATCCTCGTCGCCGCCGAACAGCAGCGCCCAGAGACTCTTGCCGCGATTGGAGGTGACGGTGTCGTAATCGAGCGCTGAGCCGCCCCGCGCCTGAACCTCGGCGAGCGCCGCCTGATAATTGGCGAGCGGCACGCCATCGGCCGGCAGATGCACGGTCTTCCCATCCGGAAACAGGCGTTCGAGCTGCGGGCGCGTCATGCGCGGCCAGGACCGCACCGAACCGACATCGAGATGCACGAACGGCGAGCCGGCCGACGGATAATAGCCGACCCCCCCGCGCTGGAGCCGCATGCCGATCTCGCGCACGCGCGCCATCGAGACACCAGGAATATGGACATCCATGGCGTTGCCGCGCATGTGCTGGCTTTCCTTCGCCACCGCGCGCGAGCGACGGCGCAGCATCGCGTTGGTGCCCGGCGAGCGATACGCCGACATGATCTTGATCGGCTCCGTCGCACCCACTTCACGATAGACATACCAGATGATGTCGAACAGGTTCGGCGCCATCGACGTCGGTTCCTCGATGCGCCAGTCGCGCAGAAACCAGTTCAGCTTTTGCAGGGCGTCTGAGACGAAGACGCCGTTCTGCTTGTAGGTGATGGTGATCGTTTCGTTGGTATGGGAATGGACCATCGTCAGCGAACGGGTCTCCCCATTCGCGTTGGCATCCTGCGTCCCGTTCGAGCCGAAGAAGAAGGCGCCGAGCGTCAAGGCGGCCGCCGCGAAATAGCGAACGGAGTGGCCGGCAGCCCCGGCGCGCGACAGGAGATCGGTTAGACGACCCGAACGCAACGCTCCCCCCTCCGACATGGATACACTGGGCCCAAATACACCGGGCCCATGCAAATCGCCCATGATAGCCGCCTATGCTAACCCTTGGCCTGACTGCTTCAGGAACATGGCGAAAAAATGCCGCAAATCGCTTTCGGCACAGGTTTCTATCTAACGAAGGGTCGAATTGCCGGCAATGATCTCGATCAGAGGCGCAGCGCGGTCCGCATCCGGGAATCGTGCCCGTAGATGTCCTTGTGCTGCACGACCTCCCCGGCCTCGTTCACATCGACCGTGAAATAGGTGAGGTGCACGGGGATCTTTTCCTTGAGCTTGATCATGCGCTCGCCACGCCCGATCATGCCCTTGAGGTCCGCCTCGGAATAGCCAAGCGAGGGCTGGAGCAGCTTCTCCGCCAGCGAGAACGGCTGGTAGACGCGCACACAGCCGTGGCTGAAGGCGCGCGCCTCGGCCTGGAACAGGCCCCGGTTCGGCGTATCGTGCAGATAGACCGAGTGCTGGTTGGGGAAGATGAACTTGATGTAGCCCAGCGCATTGCCGGCGCCCGGCGGCTGGCGGATCGAGATCTGGTTGCCGCGCCGCACCACCGTGTAGCCGCGCCGGGCGGCATAATCCGGGTCCGCGGCCATCTTCGGCAGGAATTCCTTCTTGATGATCGACGCCGGCACACCCCATGACGGGTTGACGATCACATGCTCCATCGCATCCGAGAAGATCGGCGTCTGCGTCTGCGGGCGACCGACGATCACGCGTGTTTCATGGATCTTCGTCTTGCCGTCAAAGACCTTGAGATCATAGTCGGCGACATTGACGAAGACATACCGCTTGCCGAGATCGGCCGGCAGCCAGCGCCAGCGCTCCATGTTGGCGAGAATCGCGGTCAGTTTGGCGTTGTTGTCCGGCTTGCGCTCGGTTTCGTTGATGGCCGAGGCCGGGTTCTCGAGCGCTGCGCGGGTTTTCGGCGTGATGACGCCGTTGGCCTTGAGCCCGTTGGCGCGCTGGAACCGCATCACCGCCTTGCGGAGGTCAGCATCGTAGATATCGCCCGCATCCGGCGCGAGACCGAGGCGCTGGCGCAACATCGGCACACGGGCATCCGCCTTGTCGAAGGCAAGCCGTGGCCCGTCGAGCCAGTCCGGCGGCAGAGACGGCGTGGCTTGCGGCACATCGCCGATACCGGCGACCGACCCGGTGAGAACCGGCGCCGCGAGGGCCTCGCGCAGTTTGGCCAATGCGCCCTTGAGGCGCTGATACCCCTCGTGCTGCGGCTCATAGGCGAGAAGCGCGCTGCCGATCGCCGCCGGCTCGGCGGTGGCGGATTTCATAAGCACGTCCCGGGCTTCCGGCAGTTCCAGCGCTGGTGTCGTCAATGCCGAGAGGCGCGACGGGTCGACCCGGCCCCCACGCAGGTCGCGGGCATAGACGAAGGCGGCAAGGCTGAAGCCGATATCCGTCTCGATCGCCTTGTCGGCCGGCACCTTGCCGGAACGCATTTCCGGCAGGACGGCGAGCAGGCGGCTGGCATCGAGCCCGCTTCGTTCGGCGCCGGCGAGTGCCTCGCGCAGCGCGGCGGCCTTCGCCGACACGACGAGATCGGCACCCTCGCCCTTGAGCCAGATCGCGTTGAAATCGCGCGCGGCATAAGCGGCGGCGAAACTCTGCAGTTCGGCCGGCTTGAAATTGAACTTCTGGCGCGCGGGCTGGAGCAGCGCGACGAGCTTGTCCTCGGTGAGATCGAGGCGCAGGGGCGCGAGTGCGAGTTCGACCTGCGGCAGTTCCGGCAGATCGAGCTTCATGTCAGGCGCGGCGACCGAACCCGTCGTCGACGTGGCGGCGATGCCGGCGAATTCGGTGGACGGATCGGGCTGCGGCAGTTCCGGCAAAGCGATGACGACCGGCGCTTCAGGCGCGTCGAACCGGGCGACGGCCTCGGGCGGCTCCGGCAGGTCGAGTTTCAGGTCCGGTTGCGGAGCCGCAACCGCCTCGCGCGCCGGCGGGTTTTCGGAAACGTCCCGACTTTCGGCCGCGCCTGCCGCGAGATCGCGCGTCGTCGCCTCGGTCGTATCGGGAAGGGCCGGCAGGTCGAGGGTCTGCGCCGTCGCGGTGGCAAGCAGCATCGCGCTCAACGCGGTGGCGGCCAGCAAGCGGGCCGGAAAACGGGCATGCCCCGGAAGTCGCGGAACAGTCAGCAGAAAAGCGGTTTTGCCAGCCACGTTCAAAAACCCCTTCGTTCTCATGCTTGGATCATCGAAACCGACGAGACGTCAAGTGCGTTCGCGCACAAGTGAACGGAACGGCGCCCGGAAAGCCGCAGGCGTTGTCTTTACGCCACGCGCGCCTCGTCCTGCCCATCGCTTTCGCCCTCGTCGGCTTCGATTCCCAGATCCTTGAGTTTGCGGTAGAGCGTCGAACGGCCGATGCCGAGCTTGCGGGCAACCTTCGACATCTGGCCGCGGTAATGTTCGAGCGCGAAGCGGATCGTATCCCCCTCGACCTGTTCGAGCGGGCGCACATCGCCCGTCTGGTCGAGCAGCGCGAGCGCGGAAGGGTCCTTGATCTCGACACGGACGATCTCGCGCTCCGGCGGTGCCGGAATGGCGGCGCTGATCGGCGGGATGCGCACGTCGAACCCCTCGACCGCCTGCGCCACCTGCGGGAAATCCGCGACGGTGATCTCGTCGCCCTCGCACAGGATCACGGCACGGAACATCGCGTTCTCGAGCTGGCGGACGTTGCCCGGCCAGTCGAACCGCGAGATCAGCGCCAGCGCCTCGTTGGAAATCGAGCGGACATTGCGTCCCTCCTCCGCCGCGATCCGCGCGAGGAACCGCCGCGCCAGCGCCGGAATATCCTCCTTGCGGTTGCGCAAGGCGGGAATGGAGATCGGGAAAACGTTGAGCCGGTAATAGAGGTCCTCGCGGAAGCGCCCCTGCCGCACGGCCTGGATAAGGTCACGATTGGTCGCGGAGATCAGACGGATATCGACCTTGACGGTCTTGCGCCCACCGACCGGATCGACCTCGCCTTCCTGAATGGCGCGCAGCAGCTTCACCTGCGCGTCGAGCGGCAGTTCGGACACCTCGTCGAGGAACAGCGTGCCGCCGTTCGCCTCGACGAACTTGCCGGCGTGCTTTTCGGTCGCACCGGTGAAGGCGCCCTTTTCGTGGCCGAACAGAATCGATTCAACGAGATTGGCGGGGATCGCACCGCAGTTGACCGTGACGAACGGCTTGCCGCGGCGATCGCTTGCACCCTGCAGCGCACGGGCGAAGACTTCCTTGCCGACGCCGGATTCGCCTTCGAGCAGCACCGGAATACCGGACTTCGCGGCGCGTTCCCCAAGCCGCACCGCACGCGACATTTCCGGCGAGGAGGAGGCCAGATCGTTGAACGAGAGCGAACCGGAGCCGCGCTTGGCAAGCCGCCGCACCTCGCCTTCGAGCGCATCGACGCGCATCGCGTTCTTGATCGAAATCGAGAGCCGTTCGGCGCCCACCGGCTTGACGACGAAATCGACCGCGCCGGCACGCATCGCGCTGATGACGGTCTCGATCGAGCCGTGCGCGGTCTGAACAATGACGGGCGGATGCTCGGCCATCGCGCCAAGCCGTTCGAGCACGGCCATGCCGTCGAGATCGGGCATGACGAGATCAAGCACGATGAGATCCACCGCCGCCTTCTGGCGATCGGCGAGGCGGTCGAGCGCCTCGGCGCCGCTCTCGACGGCTTCGGGCTCGTAGCCGAAACGCCGGATCATCTCGGTGAGGAGGCGGCGCTGGACGGGATCGTCATCGACAACAAGGATCGTGGCGGACATCAGGTCTCTTCTTGTTCACGGGGTCAGGGCCGCGATTCGCCCCTGTTGTTCCGTTTCGAGCCAGTGTCGCCAATTGGCGTAAACAGGTTGTAAATCCTGATCGAACTTTTCGTCCTGCGGCCATCTTCGCCCGGACGGGGGTGCAAAGACGATTGAATCGGCGCGCGAACTGGCCCAAGTAGGACCCAGTAGGAATTGAGCCGTTCCCGATCGAAAGTGTCCGTCATGACCGAACTTCCCCGTCCCGCCCCCCGCTTCGCGCCCGAGGCCAATGCCGGTCAGATCGATCTCGGGCCGCTCCCGGAATGGCGGCTCGACGATCTCTATCCGGGCATGGAATCGGCGCCGTTCAAGACCGATCTCGATCTGATGGCGAAAGAAGCGAAAACCTTCGCCGAGGATTATCGCGGCAAGCTCGCCGGCCTCGCCAGCGGCAAGGACGGGGCAACGGCGCTCCACGAGGCGATCCGCCGCTACGAGGCGATCGAGGACCGGATGGGCCGGATCATCTCCTATGCCGGTCTCATCTACTCGACCGACACCACCAATCCAGTCAACGGCAAGTTCTACGGCGATACGCAGGAGAAGGTGACGAACGCCTCCTCCGACCTTCTGTTCTTTACCCTCGAACTCAATCTTGTCGATGACGCGCTGCTCGACCGGCTGATGGATGAGGCACCGCTCGCGCATTACAAGCCGTGGATCGTCGATCTGAGGAAGGAGAAGCCCTTCCAGCTTGAGGATCGCATCGAGCAGCTCTTCCACGAGAAATCGACCACCGGCCGCTCGGCCTGGAACCGCCTGTTCGACGAGACGATGGCCTCGCTTCGCTTCGACGTCGATGGCGAGACGTTGACACTGGAGCCGACCCTCACCCGCCTTCAGGATGCGGACGAGGCCAAGCGCAAGTCCGCCGGCCTTGCGCTGGCCAAGACGCTCGGCGGCAACACGCGCCTTTTCACGCTGATCACCAACACGCTCGCCAAGGACAAGGAAATCTCCGACCGCTGGCGCGGGTTCGAGGATGTCGCCGACAGCCGCCACCTCGCCAACCGCGTCGAGCGCGAGGTGGTGGATGCCATGGTGAGCGCGGTCGAGGCCGCCCATCCGCGCCTCTCGCACCGCTATTACGCGCTCAAGGCCCGGTGGTTCGGCAAGGACAAGCTGGAGTTCTGGGATCGCAACGCGCCGCTGCCGAAGGTTCCCCAGCGTACGATTTCATGGGGCGAAGCACGCGATACCGTGCTCGACGCCTATCGCGGTTTTGCGCCGAAGATGGCGGAGATCGCCGGCCGCTTCTTCGACGAGGGCTGGATCGACGCGCCGACGCGCCCCGGCAAAGCGCCCGGCGCCTTCGCGCACCCGACCGTGCCGTCGGCGCACCCTTACGTGCTCGTCAATTATCTCGGCAAGCCTCGCGACGTGATGACCCTCGCGCATGAACTCGGCCATGGCGTGCATCAGGTGCTCGCTGGCCCGAACGGGGCGCTGATGGCGCCGACGCCGCTCACGCTCGCGGAAACGGCCTCGGTCTTCGGCGAGATGCTGACCTTCCGGAAGCTCCTCGCCGAGACGACCGACAAGGCCGCGCGCAAGGCGCTGCTCGCCGGCAAGGTCGAGGACATGATCAACACCGTCGTCCGGCAGATCGCGTTCTACTCCTTCGAGCGCAAGGTCCACACCGAGCGCCGCAATGGCGAACTGACCACCGAGAAGCTCAACGAGATCTGGATGGAGGTTCAGGCGAAAAGCCTCGGCCCGGCCATCAACCTTTCGGCGGGTTATGAAGTGTTCTGGGCCTATATCCCGCACTTCATCCATTCGCCCTTCTACGTCTACGCCTATTCCTTCGGCGATTGCCTCGTGAACTCGCTCTACGGCGTCTACCAGTCCGCCGACCCGAAGTTCGTCGACAACTATTTCGCGCTGCTCGCCGCCGGCGGCACCAAGCACCATTCGGAACTGCTCGCCCCGTTCGGGCTCGATGCGCGCGATCCCGCCTTCTGGCAGATCGGCCTCAAGGTGATCGACGGCATGATCACCGAACTGGAGGGCATGGAGGGGTGAGCCCGGCGGAGCATCGCCGGTCCGCCGATCAGGGAAGCTGACACGATGGCGAAGGTCTGGATCGAGGCGGCACTCAACGGAGCCTGGACGCGTGAGCGTCAGCCGGCCATCCCGATCACCATTCCCGAGATCGTCGAGGACGGCGTCGCGGCGGCAGGCGCCGGGGCGGCGATCCTTCATCTCCACGCCTACGACGTGACGACAGGCCGCCAACGCGACGCCTACGAGATCTACGCCCCGATCATCGAGGGCATCCGCGCGCGTTGCGATGCCATCGTCTACCCCACGCTCCCCATCGCCGGCTCCGGCTACGCAGGGGATCTGCGCACCGCGGCCGAGCGATACGAGCATGTGGAAAAGCTCGCGCGCGCCGGGCTTCTCGAATGGGCGGTGATCGATCCCGGTTCGGCGATCTTCACCCGCTTTGACGAAGTGGCGCGTGGCGAATGCGGTTTCACCTATCTCAACCCCGACGACCACTTCCGTGAAGGCATGCGCATTGCCGCGGAATATCGGATCCGGCCGAGCTATGCGATCTATGAGGCCGGCTGTATGCGGCTCGGCGCCGCGACCGCCGCCGCCCTGCCCGCCGTCCCCACTCCTGTCTATCGCTTCATGTTCTCGGAAGAGTTTTGCTACGGCTTCCCGCCCAGGGAACGCTACCTCGACACCCACCTCGCGCTGATGGAGGAAATGGCCCCCGGCGCCCCCTGGATGGTCGCCGGGCTCGGGCTCGATATCCGCCCGCTCATCGCGCCGGCTGTCGCGCGCGGAGGACATATCCGCGTCGGACTGGAAGACCGCCCCTTCGGCGTCGAGGAAACCAACCGCGGGCTCGTTGAGGAGGCGGTTCGTCTCATCCGCGCGGCCGGCGGCGAACCTGCGGCGCCGGACGAGGTCCGCACGGCCTGCCGGCTTATGGACGAAAAATTCCAGCGCGGTAGATACGTCCCGGCATGACCGACCCCGCCGACCCCGAACAGAATCGCTTTTCGGCCCGCGCCACGCGCTACGCCCGCGTCGGCGCCAACATGAGCGGCGTCGCCGCGCGCATGGCCGGCAGCCTTCTCACGGGCCGCTCGGCCGATGGCGACCGCGCCAACGCCGCGGCGCTGACGCGGGCGCTCGGCTCGCTGAAGGGCCCCTTGATGAAGGTCGCGCAACTGCTCGCGACGATTCCGGAAGCGATTCCCGCCGAATACGCCGAGGAACTGCGCCAGTTGCAGTCCGAGGCGCCGCCGATGCCCTATGTCTTCGTGCGGCGGCGGATGGCCGCCGAACTCGGACCGGATTGGCTGTCGAAGTTCGCCAGTTTCGAGAAGGAACCGGCCGCCGCAGCCTCGCTCGGTCAGGTGCACCGCGCGACCGGGCACGACGGCCGCCGCCTTGCCTGCAAGCTGCAGTATCCGGATATGGAATCGGCGGTCGAGGCCGATCTCAAGCAGCTCAACCTGATCTTCGCGCTGCACAGCCAGTTCGGCGGCGTGATCGATACCTCCGAGATCAAGAAGGAAATCGGCGAGCGCATCCGCGAGGAACTCGATTATGTCCGCGAGGCGCGCCATGCCGCGCTTTACCGGCGGATGCTGGCAGACGAGCCGCTCATTCGCGTGCCGGAGGTCGTTCCGGAACTGTCCTCGAAACGCCTCCTCACCCTCGAATGGCTCGACGGCGAGAAGCTGCTCTCCTTCAAGGGCGCCGCCCCCGAGGTCCGTAACCGCCTCGCCACCGCGATGTTCAAGGCCTGGTGGCACCCGTTCAGCCACTACGGCGTCATCCACGGCGACCCGCACCTCGGAAACTATACCGTTTTCCGCGACGAGGCCGGTGAGCCGGCCGGCATCAACCTGCTCGATTACGGCTGTATCCGCATCTTTCCGCCGAAATTCGTCGCCGGCGTCGTCGATCTCTATCGCGGGCTCATGGAAAACGACGAGGCGCGCACGGTCCACGCCTATGAGGTCTGGGGCTTCAGGAACCTCAGCCGGGACCTGATCGACGTGCTCAACATCTGGGCACGTTTCATCTACGGCCCGCTGCTCGACGACCGGGTGCGCACCATCGCCGACGGAATTTCGCCGGGACAATACGGCCGCGCCGAGGCCGCGCGCGTCCACAAGGCGCTCAAGGAACGCGGGCCGGTGACCATCCCGCGCGAATTCGTCTTCATGGACCGCGCGGCGATCGGCCTCGGCGGCGTGTTCCTGCACCTGGAGGCCGAGTTGAACTTCTTCGCGCTGTTCAACGCGGAAATCGCGGATTTCACCGAAGCCGCAATCGCCGAGCGCCAGAAAGACGCGCTGAAATTGGCCGGTCTCACATAGATATCATGTCGATAATGCATGGATCGGCGCCCGACTGCCCGCCTCCATGCAGGAGCGGGCGATTGCGCGATGTCCGGCTTTCCGCTAGACCCTGAAACACAGGTCAGGAAGCTGCAACGAAGAGGGAAAAATGGCCAGCGATTCTCACCATCACGATGTTCCCGCGATGGATTATGCCGAACACGAAAAGACTTTCAGCCTGTTCGCCTCACTTATCAAATGGGGCACCGTTTTCTCGCTTGGCTTCACCCTGGTGATCGGCGCCTTCACCAGCACGATTCCCTGGCTCTTCGCCCTCGTCGTGATCGCCGCCATGATCGTGGTCGCCGCCAAGCTGTTCTGACGAACCGACGCGGGAAGCCGCCCCTCGGGGCGGATGTCAGGACCGGCGCGGCCAAGGCCAGCCGCCGGTTCACCCAGCATGGTCCGCCCGAGACGGCGGACGGGAATTGAACGGGGGCCGGCATGCGGATTGCTGTTCTGGACGAGACGAAAAACGGTGAACCGCGCGTCGCGGCAACGCCCGAGACCGTGAAGAAGCTGATGGCGCTCGGCGCGAGTTTCGCAATCGAGAAAGGCGCCGGCAACGCCTCGTCGATCTCGGATGCGGATTTCGAGGCCGCCGGCGCTGCCATCGCCAAGAACGCGGCTGACGCGCTGAAGGACGCGGATGTCGTCCTCGCCGTCCGCCGTCCCAAGGGCGACCTTGCGGCCAAGATGAAGAAGGGCGCCCTCGTCCTCGCCATCATGGACCCCTACGGCAATGCCGAGGCGCTCCAGCCCTTCGCCGACAAGGGCGTCGCCACCTTCGCAATGGAACTGATGCCACGCATCACCCGCGCGCAGGTGATGGACGTGCTCTCCTCGCAGGCCAACCTTGCCGGCTATCGCGCCGTGCTCGACGCAGCCGAGGTTTACGGTCGCGCCTTCCCGATGATGATGACCGCCGCCGGCACCGTGCCCGCCGCGCGTGTTTTCATTATGGGCGCCGGCGTCGCCGGGCTTCAGGCGATCGCGACCGCGCGCCGCCTTGGCGCGGTCGTGACCGCAACCGACGTGCGCCCCGCCGCCAAGGAACAGGTCGCCTCGCTCGGCGCGAAGTTCGTCGCCGTCGAGGATGAGGAATTCAAGCAGGCGGAAACCGCCGCCGGCTATGCCAAGCCGATGTCGGCCGAATACCAGGCCAAGCAGTCCGCCCTCGTCGCCGAGCACATCGCCAAGCAGGATATCGTCATCACCACCGCGCTGATCCCCGGCCGTCCCGCGCCGAAGCTCGTGAGCAAGGCCATGGTCGAGAGCATGCGCATGGGCTCGATCATCGTCGATCTCGCGGTCGAGCGCGGCGGCAACTGCGAACTCTCTGAAGCCGACAAGATCGTCGAGCACAAGGGCGTCAAGATCATCGCTTGGTCGAACACGCCGGGCCGCCTCGCCCCGACGGCTTCCGCGCTTTACGCAAAGAACCTCTTCGCCTTCCTCGAAACCATGATCGACAAGGGCGAGAAGAAAATCGCGGTCAACTGGGACGACGAACTCGTCAAGGCCACCTGCCTGACGAAGGATGGCGCGCTCGTCCACCCGATCTTCACTCCCAAGTCCTGATTTCGACCCCGCGCGAAAACGCTGGAGGAACCCCGATGGCCAATACTCCCCAACAGCTTCTCGAACAGGCCAAGGCCGCGCAGTCCGCTGCCGACGCCGCGCTCGCCAAGGCGCAGGCCGCGCTTTCCGCCGCCGAGAAAATGGCGGATGCCGGCGGCGCGGCCGTGCATGCCGCAACCGGTGGCGCGGTGGATCCGACGATCTTCCGCCTCGCGATTTTCGTGATGGCGATCTTCGTCGGCTATTACGTGGTCTGGTCGGTGACGCCGGCGCTGCACACGCCGCTGATGTCGGTCACCAACGCCATCTCCTCGGTCATCGTCGTCGGCGCGCTGCTCGCGGTTGGCGTGCCGTTGATGTCGGAAGGCACCGGCTGGGCGCGCGGCTTCGGCTTCCTCGGGCTGGTGCTGGCGAGCGTCAACATCTTCGGCGGGTTCCTCGTCACCCAGCGCATGCTGGCGATGTACAAGAAGAAGGGCTGAGCCGATGAACGCCAATCTCGCCAACCTTCTCTATCTCGTCTCCGGTGTCCTGTTCATTCTCGCGCTGCGCGGGCTCTCGCATCCCTCGACCTCGCGGCAGGGCAACATGTTCGGCATGGTCGGCATGGGCATCGCCGGCGTGACAACGCTGCTGCTCGCGCCGCCGTCCGGCTTTTCCGGCTGGGCACTGGCTTTCCTCGGCCTCGGCATCGGCGGCGGCTTCGGCGCCTACATGGCGAAGAAGGTCGAGATGACCAAGATGCCGCAGTTGGTGGCGTTCTTCCACGCGCTCGTCGGCCTCTCGGCGGTGTTCGTCGCCGCTGCCGCGCTCTACGCGCCGCAGGCCTTCGGCATCGAGATCGCCGGCAAGATCAAGGGTGGCTCGCTGTTCGAGATGGCGCTCGGCGTCGCGATCGGTGCCATCACCTTCACCGGTTCGGTCATCGCCTTCCTCAAGCTTGACGGGCGCATGAGCGGCAAGCCGATCATGCTGCCGCAGCGCCATGCCATCAACATCGCGCTCGGTGTGCTGCTGGTGGTGCTGATCGGCATCTTCATCGGCACGCAGAGCAAGGTCGTGTTCTGGCTGGTGACGCTGGTGGCGCTGGCGCTCGGCGTGCTGCTCATCATCCCGATCGGCGGCGCGGACATGCCGGTCGTCGTCTCGATGCTCAACTCCTATTCGGGCTGGGCAGCCGCCGGCATCGGCTTCACGCTCGGCAATCTCGCGCTCATCATTACCGGCGCGCTGGTCGGCTCCTCGGGCGCGATCCTGTCCTACATCATGTGCAAGGGCATGAACCGCTCGTTCTTCTCCGTGATCCTCGGCGGTTTCGGCGGCGACACCGCTGCCGCAGCCGGCGGCGCCAAGGAGAATCGCCCGGTCAAGCAGGGCTCGGCGGATGACGCGGCCTTCATCATGAAGAACGCCTCCAAAGTCATCATCGTGCCGGGTTACGGCATGGCGCAGGCGCAGGCGCAACACGCCCTGCGCGAGATGGCCGATACGCTCAAGAAGGAGGGCGTCGAGGTCAAATACGCGATCCATCCGGTCGCGGGCCGCATGCCGGGCCACATGAACGTGCTCCTTGCCGAGGCCAACGTGCCGTATGACGAGGTTTTCGAACTCGAGGACATCAACAACGAGTTCGCGCAGGCCGACGTCGCCTTCGTCATCGGCGCCAACGACGTCACCAATCCCGCCGCCAAGACCGATCCGCAGTCACCGATCTTCGGCATGCCGATCCTCGACGTCGAGAAGGCCAAGACCGTGCTGTTCATCAAGCGCGGCATGGGTTCGGGCTACGCGGGTGTCGAGAACGAGCTCTTCTTCATGGACAACACCATGATGCTCTTCGGCGACGCGAAGAAGATGACCGAGGAGATCGTCAAGGGCCTCGCCCACTGACATCTTAAGCACTTGCGCTATATCCTCCGGGCGTCGGTCGAACGATCGGCGCCCGCTTCGTTTCGGAGGCTCGAAGGACTTGCCGCTTTCCAGAGCGCTGCGCATTGCCCGATGGCCCCTCGCGCTGTTGGCCGTTCTCTATCTCGCGGCGGCCGGCTACATGGCCGCCAACCAGCGCGGCTTCCTCTACAAGGTCGCGCCGACCTGGATCGCGCCGGAAACGCAGGACATCCCGCGCGCGGAAAGCTACGCGCTGACGATGGCCGACGGCGTCACCCTGCGCGGCTGGCGCATCCCGCCTGCCGGCGGGAGCGCACTCACCTTCCTCTATTTTCACGGCAATGCGAACGGGCTCGACCGTCGTGCCGGCCGCTTCCGGCTGATGACGGCGGATGGCTCGGGCCTCGTCGCCCTTTCCTATCGCGGCTATGGCGGTTCCGGCGGTGCCCCCTCCGAGGCGGCCCTGCTCTCGGATGCCCGGACGATCTACGCCGAACTGACGAAATCCACCCCCGAAAGCCGCATCGTGCTGTTCGGCGAATCCCTCGGTTCGGGCATCGCGCTCGATCTCGCGCGGCAGGTGAATGCCCGCGCCGTCATCCTCGACAGCCCCTATCTCTCGGTGCTGGCGCGCGGGCAGGAGAGCTACCCCTGGCTGCCGGTCTCGCTGCTGCTGGTCGATCAGTTCCGCTCGGATCTCAAGATCGCCGCGGTCCCCTCACCGATCTTCATCATGCACGGAGCGGCCGACCGCACGGTCCCGCCGACGGATTCGGAGAAGCTGGCCGCGCTTGGCCGGCCCGGAAACGTCACCCGCAAGCTCTACCCCGGAGAGCCGCACGTGGTGCCCTACGACAGGGGGCCGAACATCGACATTCCGGCTTTCCTGAGCCGGATCGCGCGGCAGTAGGGCGCGATCAGAACAGCCCGCCGCGCGAACCGGAAAGGCCCTGCTTGGCGATCCGGTTCGAACCGTCGATCACCAGCGCGCGCTGGAAGCTTTCCTGCGCCTCTGTCTTCTTCCCGACCCGGTCCAGCGCGACGCCGCGAAGAGCCCACGTGTCGGCGCTCTTGTTGTCGACATTGAGCGCGGAATTGAAATCCTCGACCGCCGCGTCGAACTTGCCGACCGCGATCAGGCTCTGGCCGCGCGCCTGATAGGGCGGCGCCACATAGGGGTTGCGATCGATCGCGGCGTCGAAATCGCTGATCGCGAGCGCATGCTGGCCCTGGGCCTGATAGACGAGACCGCGACCGTGATAGGCCTCGGCTCCCGCCGGATTGAGCTGCACCACGCGGCCGAGATCGGCGATCGCCTCGGCGAGGTTGCCCTGCGTCCGGTAAAGATTGCCGCGGCCGAGATAGGCCGGGTGATAGTTGGCGTCGGCCGTGATAGCTCGATTGAAATCGGCGAGCGCCGCGTCGTTCCGCCCGATCTGGCGGAAGGCGAGCGCGCGATTGTTGTAGGCCGCCGCGTAATTCGGGTTCAGCTGCACCGCCTTGTTGAAATCGGCGATCGCGTCCTGAAACTTGCCGGAGCGGGCATAGGCGGCGCCGCGTGTGTTGTAGGCCTGCGGATCGCTCGGATTGGCGCGGATCACCTCGGAGAGCGAGCCGATATTGGTCGCGGCCGCCTGGCTGTTCGCGGCGTCGTCGACCTCGGCGATTCCGGTGGGATTGAGGCTGCTCACCGTTTCGCAGGCGGCGAGAGCGCTGGCGAGAACCGCCACCAACACGACGGGTTTCAAGGCGGAAAAACGCATCGCCCCCCCTCCGAAGAGCCGGCCGCCACTCAAGACCCCGTTCATCCTGCGCCCCTCATTTTTTTCGCCGCACCCGCAGCCTTACGCGAGACCTGTGGCGGGATTGTAGCATATCGGTCCGCCGATACGACCCCGCCAACTTCCAAGACTTCAAGACAAAAAGCGCCCTGGGAAGGGGCGCTTTCAAAAAGCCGACAACGGCATGTTCCTGGCGGGTATCCGCCGGACTTACTTCTTCTTCACCGGCATCGGCAGCACACCCTCGCGCTGGAGGCGCTTGCGGGCGAGCTTGCGGGAACGGCGAACGGCCTCGGCCTTTTCACGCGCCTTCTTCTCCGAAGGCTTCTCGTAATGGCCGCGCAGCTTCATTTCACGGAAAATGCCTTCGCGCTGCATCTTCTTCTTGAGGGCGCGGAGGGCTTGATCGACGTTGTTGTCGCGGACGAGGACCTGCACGTTGGCTCCGATTGATCGTTAAACGGACGATGTTCTGAATTCGGTTCGGACCCGCCTTCAAGCGAAAAGGCGCCCCGAAAGTGCGCGCGTATAACAAAGACAGCGCGGCTTGTCTATCCGTCTCCGGCTCGCAAAACGGATTTTCCTGATCCAGGCCAAGGTATGGCCCTCGCCGGAAATCCGCGACTAACCGAGAATCCTGTTCACATGCCCCATCTTGCGCCCGGCGCGGATTTCCGCCTTGCCGTAAAGGTGGAGATGGGCGCGGCCATCGGCGAGAATATCGCGCCAGCCGACCGCGTCCTCGCCGATGAGATTGATCATCTCGACCGCCCCGAGCCGCGCGGGATCGCCGAGCGGCCAGCCGGCGACGGCACGGATGTGCTGCTCGAACTGACAGGTGAAGGCGCCGTCCATCGTCCAATGCCCGGAATTATGGACGCGCGGCGCGATCTCGTTGACGATCACCTGCCCGTTCATTTGCCTGCCGACCTCGCCGTCGATCAGAAAGAACTCGACCGCGAAGGTGCCGACATAATCCAGCGCTTCGGCGATGCGCCGGGCGATCGCGACAGCCTCGCCGGCCGCGATCTTGTCGATCTTCGCCGGCACCACGGAGCGATGGAGAATGTGGTTGCGATGCTCGTTCTCGGTCACGTCGAACGCGGCGAAGGCGCCATCCGCGCCGCGCGTCGCAATCACCGAGACCTCCCGGTCGAACCGCACGAAGCTTTCGAGAATGCCGGTCTGTCCGCGCAGGACGGCGAAGGCTGCCTCGGCCTCGCCGGCGTGGGCGATCTTCGCCTGCCCCTTGCCGTCATAGCCGAAGCGGGTGGTCTTGAGCACCGCCGGCACGCCGAACGGACCGGCAATCAGGTCCTTCAGCCGATCGAGATCGTTGATTTCCTCGAAATCCGCCGTCCGCGCACCAAGCCGGCGGGCGAGGCGCTTTTCCTCCAGCCGGTCCTGCGCGACCTCCAGCGCCTTCGAGCCCGGCCGGACCGGCTTGAGCCCTTCGAGAAAGCGCACGGTCTCGACCGGCACGTTCTCGAACTCGTAGGTGATCGCATCGACGTTTTCCGCGAAAGCGGCGAGCGCCTTCTCGTCGCGATAATCGGCGACGGTCGCAGCGGCGGAAACGGTGAAGGCCGGACTGTCGGCTTCCGGCGCGAAGATATGGCAATCGAGCCCCAGCCGCGCCGCGGCCAGCGCGAGCATGCGGCCGAGCTGGCCGCCGCCGAGAATGCCGATCCTGTCCCCCGGTTTCAGCATCGCGCGCCGATCAGGCCTCGTCCTTCGGAAAATCCGCGACCGCCTCGGTCTGCCGGGCCCGCCAGGCTTCGAGTCGCGTCGCGAGCGCCGGATCGGCGAGCGCGAGGATGGCGGCTGCCATCAGGCCGGCGTTGGTGGCGCCGGCCTTGCCGATCGCCAGTGTGCCGACGGGAATCCCGCCCGGCATCTGCACGATCGAGAGCAGCGAATCCTGCCCCGACAGCGCCTTCGATTCGACCGGGACACCGAGCACCGGCAGGCTTGTCATCGAGGCCGTCATGCCCGGCAGGTGCGCCGCGCCGCCCGCCCCGGCGATGATGACCTTGAACCCGGCCGCCTTCGCGCCCTTGGCGAAGCTGACGAGCCGGTCCGGCGTGCGATGCGCCGAGACGATGCGCGCCTCGTAGGCCACGTCGAGCGCCTTGAGGACCTCGGCTGCATGCCGCATTGTCGGCCAGTCGGATTGGCTTCCCATGATGATGGCGACGGAAGGCGGCACGGCGGACCTCCTCGAACACGGGCGGCCCGGAAGGAAACGCGGAGCCGCTTTCGATGGAAGGTCAGCGAGTTAGGCGAAGGCTCGCATGAAGGCAAGCCGAAATCCGCGCCAATGCCGGGATTTCTGCCTCTTCAGGCGATGATATCGGGCGTCAGCCGGTCGGAGATTTCCGCGAGCCGGTCGCGAAGCTGCAGCTTGCGCTTCTTGAGCCGCTGCACCTGGAGCTGATCGTAGGCACCAAGCTGTTCGAGGGCGGCGATCGCGGCGTCGAGATCGCGATGCTCGATGTGAAGACGGTGCAGTTCCGCCTCCAGCGCGAGCCGTTCTTCCTCCGAAACCTCACCCCGCATCATGCCCTCGCCGCAAGGTCGTGCCGAAAAACCGGAAACATGGCCCAATCACGCGCCCGGAGACGGTTCCAAATCCAGCATGGCACTCGTTAACCTGTCGTTAACGCCGTTGTCCACAGCGAAGACGGTTCACAAAAATGGGAAGATATTTCTCTTGAGCCGGCTCGGGGATGTGACACACTCAACTGCCCGACACAAGGAACGGAGGTTTCTGACATGTCGATGACGGCACATATCGCCGAACTGGAGCGCAGACATCAGGCGCTCGATCGAAAAATCGCCGACGAACTGGCACTTCCTGCGAAAGACAGCGTCAAGATTGCCGCTTTGAAACGACAGAAGCTGGTCATCAAGGACGAAATTTCCCGCCTCAAGACCACACCGGCAAGACACTCTCTCCATTGACAGAAAACGCCGCCTCCCTTCGGAGGCGGCGTTTCTGTTTGCTGGAGCGTCAGGTTCGCCTTACGCGGCCATCACGTTCTTGCCGAGATGGTCGGCCTCAGCGCCGGCAACCGTCACCGGCTTGCCCTGATGCGTCGCTTCCGAGGCGGTGCGGACCGGCTTGCCGAGATGGTCGGCCTCAGCGCCGGCGACCGTCACCGGCTTGCCCTGATGCGTCGCTTCCGAGGCGGTGCGGACCGGCTTGCCGAGATGATCGGCCTCAGCGCCGGCGACCGTCACCGGCTTGCCCTGATGCGTCGCTTCCGAGGCGGTGCGGACCGGCTTGCCGAGATGATCGGCCTCAGCGCCGGCAACCGTCACCGGCTTGCCCTGATGCGTCGCTTCCGAGGCGGTGCGGACCGGCTTGCCGAGATGATCGGCCTCAGCGCCGGCCGTGATGGTCGTCGGGTCGCTGCCGGCGAAGCTGTTCGGCGCAGCAAAACCGATGGCGGCGAGGAGAGCGGCAGCGGCAACGGCCGAGGTAAAGATGGTCTTCATGGTATCGTTCCTTTCTCATCCAGGCGGGTCCGGCTTTCGGCTCGGCACCCGCCGCGTTGTTCGATGAGGGAGAAATAGGCGCAGGCCCGGGAACGTTCCAATCAACAGGCAGTGTAATTCCGATCACGGCGATCACCGCTTTCGTGATCGCCTTTCACGGATACTTGAGCGAACCGATGCATCCAATCGCCGCATTGCTGCGTAGCGATTGCAGGTCTGCCACAAAGTTGCCGCGATTACAGCGATTTCGCGCGTTCCCGCAGGACATACTTCTGGATCTTGCCGGTCGATGTCTTGGGCAGATCGCCGAAAACCACCGTGCGCGGCGCCTTGAACGCGGCAAGATGTTCGCGCGCATAGGTGATGATTTCGGCTTCCGTCGTGTTCGAGCCCTGCCGAAGCTCGACGAAAGCGCAAGGATGCTCGCCCCATTTTTCGTCCGGCCGCGCGACCACCGCCACCAGCATCACCGCCGGGTGCTTGAAGAGAACCTCCTCAACCTCGATCGACGAGATGTTCTCGCCGCCGGAAATGATGATGTCCTTCGAGCGGTCCTTGAGCTGCACATAGCCGTCCGGGTGCATCACCGCGAGGTCGCCCGAATGGAACCAGCCGCCGGCGAAGGCCTCGTCGGAGGCCTTCGGGTTCTTGAGATAGCCCTTCATGACGATATTGCCGCGGAACATCACCTCGCCCATCGTCCTGCCGTCGGCCGGCACAGGCTTCATCGTGTCGGGGTCGAGCACGGCGAGATCCTCGAGGCCGGGATAGTTGACGCCCTGCCGCGCCATGCGCGGCGCCCGCTCGGCTTCCGGGAGGCTATCCCATTCGTCCTTCCATTCGTTGACGACCGAGGGGCCGTAGGTCTCGGTGAGCCCGTAGACATGGACGACATCGAAACCCGCGCCCTTCATCGCCGCCAGCACGCTCTCGGGCGGCGGGGCCGCGGCGGTGATGAACTTCACGCGGGCAGTGAAGGCGGCCTTCTCCTCCAGCTTCGCGTTGAGCAGCGTCGACATCACGATCGGCGCGCCGCACAGATGCGTTACGCCATGGTCGAGGATGGCATCGAAGATCGCTTTCGCCCGCACGTGGCGCAGACAAACATGCGTGCCGGCGACGGCGGAGAGCGTCCAGGGAAAGCACCAGCCGTTGCAATGGAACATCGGCAGGGTCCACAGATAGACCGGGTGGCGGCCGATATCGGTCGCGAGGCTGTTCGCGAAGCACATCAGATAGGCCGAGCGGTGCGAATAGACGACGCCCTTGGGGTTCCCCGTCGTGCCCGAGGTATAATTGAGCGCGATGGCGTCCCACTCATCCGCGGGCCGCGCGTAACGGAAATCGGCATCCCCGGTTTCACGAAAGGTGACAGCATCCTCCCCGAAAAGCCGCGGCGGGGCCATGTCCTTTCCCCCGTCGAGCCATTCGCCATCGCGGAATTCGACGATGCGCGGCGCATCCGCCATATCCTCGACCGCCGCCTTTAACAGTGCCGAGAACTCGGTATCGACGAAGATGATTTTCGCTTCGCCATGTTCGAGAATGAAGCGCACCATCGGCGCGTCGAGCCGCGTGTTGATCGTGTTGAGCACAGCGCCGAGCATCGGGGCGGCATAGTGCAGTTCGAGCATCAGCGGGATGTTCGGCAGGATCGCCGCGACCGTATCGCCCTTGCCGATGCCCGCCTTCGCGAGTGCCGAAGCCATCCGGCGCGCGCGCGTGTAGAAATTGGCGTAGTCGACGCACTCGCGGCCGTGGATGATCGCAATGCGTTCGGGAAAAACCCTGGCCGCCCGTTCCAGGAAAGAGATCGGTGTCAGCGGCTGGAAGTTAGCTTCCCGCCGGTCGAGATCGCGCGCATAGGCTTTGGCCGACATAGGTTCCTCCCTGCGAAATGTCCCGCTTTCCTGCCGGAATTTCCGTGTTTTTCTGTCGCCGGAACGACAAAGTGTCGCGCATCGGAATTTTCCGCACAAGATGGCGTCGGAAACCATCTGATTTGATTGACTCGATGGCGCGGGCTGCTAACGAAGGCCGCATTGAAAAATCAGGTCCATTTTGAAAGGACGTCATGCTCGATCGTGCCAAACACGACGCGATGGCCAACGCCATCCGCGCGCTCTCGATGGACGCGGTGGAAGCCGCCAAGTCCGGTCATCCCGGCCTGCCGATGGGCGCCGCAGACATCGCCACGGTCCTTTTCCGCGATCATATCAAATACGATCCGGCCGACCCGAAATGGCCCGACCGCGACCGCTTCATCCTGTCCGCCGGCCACGGCTCGATGCTGCTCTATTCGGTGCTGCACCTCATCGGCGTGAAGGGTGTCGGCCTCGACGACATCAAGGCCTTCCGCCAGCTCGGCTCGAAGACGCCGGGCCACCCGGAATTCGGCCACACCGACGGCGTCGAGACCACCACCGGCCCGCTGGGGCAGGGCCTCGCCATGAGCGTTGGCTTCGCGCTGGGCGAACGCCTGCTGGCGCACCGCTTCGGCAAGCTGGTCGACCACTATACCTATGTCCTCGCCTCCGACGGCGACCTGATGGAAGGCATCAGCCAGGAAGCGATCACGCTCGCCGGCCATCTCAAGCTCAACAAGCTGATCGTGCTGTTCGACGACAACGGCATTTCGATCGACGGCCCGCTCTCGATCTCCGACACGACCGACCAGCTGAAGCGCTTCGAGAGCGCCGGCTGGAACGCCGTCCGCGTCGACGGCCATGATCCGGAAGCGATCTCCGCCGCCATCGCGCGGGCGAAGAACTCGGACAAGCCTTCGCTGATCGCCTGCGTCACCACCATCGGCTTCGGCGCGCCGACCAAGGCCGGAAAGTCTTCCTCGCACGGCTCGCCCCTCGGCGCCGAGGAACTCAAGGGCGCCAAGGAAAAACTCGGCTGGAAATACGGCCCGTTCGAGGTGCCGGACGACATCCGCAAGCTCTGGGGCGAGACCGGACGCCGTGGCGCACCGGCTCGCGCCGAATGGCAGAAGAAGCTCGATGCCAAGCCCAAAGCGAAGGCCGCGTTCGAGGCGGCGATGGCCGGCGAACTACCCAAGGCCTACGCCAAGGCGATGAAGGCCCTCAAGGCCGAAGCCGCCGCCAAACCGCAGGAGATCGCGACCCGCCGCGCGGGCGAGATCACCCTTGAGCATATTTCTCCCGTCCTGCCGGCGTTGATCTCCGGTTCGGCGGACCTGACCGGCTCGAACAACACCCGCACCAAGGACATGGGCATCGTCAAGCCGGGCGATTACGCTGGCCGTTTCGTCCATTACGGCATCCGCGAGCACGCGATGGCGGCGGCTATGAACGGCATGGCGCTGCACGGCGGCCTCATTCCGGCCTCCGGCACCTTCCTCGTATTCTCGGATTACTGCCGCCCCTCGATCCGCCTGTCCGCGCTGATGAACCAGCGTGTCGTCTACGTGATGACGCATGATTCGATCGGCGTCGGCGAGGACGGCCCGACCCATCAGCCGGTCGAGCATGTCGCGGCCCTGCGCGCGATTCCGAACTGCGACGTCTTCCGCCCCTGCGATCTCACAGAGACCGCCGAGGCCTGGGATTGCGCGCTCCAGAATACCTCCGGTCCCTCGGTGCTCGCGCTCACACGCCAAAACCTGCCGCAGCTCCGCAAGGATGCCGGCGCGAAGAACCTCTCGGCGCTCGGCGCCTACGAGCTTCTCGGCGCCGACGGCCGCGCGGAAGTGGCGCTCTTCGCCTCGGGTTCGGAAGTCTCGCTTGCCGTCAAGGCGCGCTCGGCGCTGCTGGCGGAAGGCATTCTCGCCCGCGTCGTTTCCGTGCCGTCGATCGATCGCTTCCTCGCCCAGCCGGAGAGCTATCGCCGGAAGGTGATCGGCCGCGCCAAGGTGAAGATCGCCATCGAGGCCGGCATTCGCCTCGGCTGGGATGCGATCATCGGTCAGGACGGCGTGTTCGTCGGCATGGAAGGTTTCGGCGCTTCCGGCCCGGCCGCCAAGGTTTACGCGCATTTCGGCATTACGGCGGAAGCGGTCGTCGCGGCCGCCAAGACCCGCATCAAGCGCTGATCCTTCAGCGCCCGTTCAGTTCGGCCGCGCCATGAGGCGCGGCATCAAGGTGACTACCGGCTCAGGAGAAGAAAATGGCGGTCAAGGTTTTCATCAACGGTTTCGGGCGCATCGGCCGTAACGTGCTGCGTGCGATCGTTGAATCGGGGCGCAAGGACATTCAGGTCGTCGGCATCAACGATCTCGGCCCGGTCGAGACCAATGCCCACCTGCTGCGCTTCGATTCGGTGCACGGCAAGTTCCCGGCCGATGTGAAGGTCGACGGCGATTGCATCGTCATCAATGGCCAGAAGATCAAGGTCACCGCGATCAAGAACCCAGCCGAACTGCCGCACAAGGACCTTGGCGTCGACGTCGCGATGGAATGCACCGGCATCTTCACCGCGAAGGACAAGGCCGCGGCTCACCTCGCCGCCGGCGCCAAGCGCGTGCTCGTCTCGGCCCCGGCCGATGGCGCCGACCTCACGGTCGTCTTCGGCGTCAACCACGCCAAGCTGACCAAGGATCACCTCGTCGTCTCGAACGCCTCCTGCACCACCAACTGCCTCGCGCCGGTGGCTAAGGTCCTCAACGACGCGATCGGCATCGAGCGCGGCATGATGACGACGATCCACTCCTACACCGGTGACCAGCCGACGCTCGACACCATGCACAAGGATCTCTACCGCGCCCGCGCCGCCGCGCTCTCGATGATCCCGACCTCGACCGGCGCCGCCAAGGCCGTCGGCCTCGTGCTGCCGGAACTCAACGGCAAGCTCGACGGCATGGCGATGCGCGTGCCGACCCCGAACGTCTCGGTGGTGGACCTGAAGTTCGTCGCCAAGCGCGCGACCTCGAAGGACGAGATCAACGCCGCGATCAAGGCTGCGGCTGAAGGTCCGCTCAAGGGCATTCTCGGCTACACCACCGCGCCGAACGTTTCCTGCGACTTCAACCACGACCCGCATTCCTCGGTCTTCCACATGGACCAGACCAAGGTGATGGAGGGCACGCTGGTCTCGATCCTGTCGTGGTACGATAACGAATGGGGCTTCTCGAACCGCATGTCGGATACCGCGGTCGCGATGGCCAAACTGATCTGAACCAGCGAAAAGCGCGAAGGAGCCGGCCATGAACGATCGCATCGAACCCACCGTTGATCCGACCGCCGAACCGGCCGCTCCTCCGCCCAAGCCCGCGCCGAAATCCGCACTCGACCAACTCTCCCGCATCGAGGAGAAGGCCGCGCGGATCGAGGAGAAGTTCGCACGCTACGAGGCCGTGTTCGGCCGCGCGCAGGACAATCTCGACCGCGCCGCCAAGCGCGTCGAGGACGCGGCCCGCTCGGTCGATGCCGTCGAACTCTCGACCGAGGTCGCCAACCTCCGCGCCACCGTCGCCAAGGTGCCGCGGATGGCATCCCTCGTCGCCACCGCGTTCATCACCGCCGTCGCGACGACCGTTCTCGTCGTTCTCGTGCTGAAACTTTTCCCGGGCCTTGTGAAATGACCGCCTTCAAGACCCTCGACGACCTTGCCACGAAGGGCAAGCGCGTCCTCGTCCGCGTCGATCTCAACGTGCCGATGGAAGACGGCAAGGTAACCGACGCGACCCGTCTCGAACGCATCCTGCCAACGATCCGCGACATCGCCGACAAGGGCGGCAAGGTCATCCTGCTCGCGCATTTCGGCCGCCCCAAGGGCGAGACCTTTGAAGAGCGCGCGAACGACAGCGAAAGCCTCGCGCCGGTCGCCGCCGCGCTGTCCGGCCTGCTCGGGCGCGCCATCGCCTTCGCGAAGAACTGCATCGGCCCAGAAGCCGAGAAGGCCGTTACGGCGATGAAGGATGGCGACATCCTCTGTCTTGAGAACACCCGCTTTCACAAGGAAGAGGAAAAGAACAAGCCGGAATTCGTGACCGCGCTCGCCAAACTCGGCGACGCCTATGTCAACGACGCCTTCTCCGCCGCGCACCGCGCCCATGCCTCGACCGAAGGCCTGGCGCGCGCGCTCCCGGCCTATGCCGGGCGGACGATGGAAGCCGAACTCAACGCCCTCAACGCCGCGCTCGGAACGCCGAAGCGCCCGGTGATGGCGATCGTCGGCGGCGCCAAGGTCTCGACCAAGCTCGACCTCCTCGGCAACCTCGTCACCAAGGTCGATTGCCTCGTGATCGGCGGCGGCATGGCCAACACCTTCCTCGCCGCGCGCGGCGTCAAGGTCGGCAGGAGCCTCTGCGAGCACGACCTCGCGGGAACCGCCCGCGAGATCGAGGGCAAGGCCAAGGCCGCCGGCTGCGAGATCCTGCTGCCGGTCGATGCGCTTCTGGCGAAGGACTTCAAGGCTCATGCCGCGCACCGCATCGACGATGTGGCCCACGTGCATGACGACGAGATGATCCTCGACGTCGGCCCGAAGACGGTCGCAGCCGTCGAAGCCAAACTCGCCTCGATGAAGACGCTCGTCTGGAACGGGCCGTTCGGCGCCTTCGAACTCCAGCCCTTCGATTCCGGCACGGTCGCCGTCGCGCACAAGGCGGCGGCGCTTGCCAAGGCCGGCGGCCTCATTGCGGTCGCGGGTGGCGGCGATACGGTCGCAGCGCTCAACCACGCCGGCTCGGCCGACGATATGACCTATGTCTCGACCGCCGGCGGCGCCTTCCTCGAATGGATGGAAGGCAAGGAACTGCCGGGTGTGAAGGCGCTTCAGCCCTAATTCATTTGAGGTCGTCTTTAACGCCGTCGGGCCCAGCCTGGCGGCGTTATCCATTCGGCGCAAATCGTGCGCTTTTTGATCTCTGTCGCTGGCGAAAACCACACCGTTGCGCTAAGCCGCGCCAGATTTACGAAAGAGGGGAGACTTCCATGGCCCGCATCACGATGCGTCAGCTGCTCGACCATGCCGCCGAACACGATTACGGCGTGCCAGCCTTCAACATCAACAACATGGAGCAGGCGCTCGCGATCATGGCCGCGGCCGACGGCACCGACAGCCCGGTCATCATCCAGGCCTCGCGCGGCGCGCGCTCCTACGCCAACGACATCATGCTCAAACACATGATGGACGCGGTGACTGAGATCTACCCGCACATCCCCGTCTGCGTGCATCTCGACCACGGCAACGAGCCGGCGACCTGCATGACCGCGATCCAGGCCGGCTTCACCTCGGTGATGATGGACGGTTCGCTCAAGGCTGACGGCAAGACACCGGGCGACTGGGAATATAACGTCGGCGTCACCAAGGCCGTGACCGACATGGCCCATCTCGGTGGCATCTCTGTCGAGGGCGAGCTTGGCGTGCTTGGCTCGCTCGAATCCGGCGAGGGCGAGAAGGAAGACGGCCACGGCTTCGAGGGCAAGCTCAGCCATGATCAGCTTCTCACCAACCCGGACGAGGCGGTGAAGTTCGTCAAGGAGACCAAGGTTGACGCCCTCGCGATCGCGATGGGCACCAGCCACGGCGCCTACAAGTTCACCCGCAAGCCGGATGGCGCGATCCTCGCGATGCATGTCATCGAGGAAATCCACCGCAAGCTGCCGAACACCCACCTCGTGATGCACGGCTCCTCCTCGGTGCCGCAGGACCTGCAGGACATCATCAACAAGTTCGGCGGCAAGATGAAGCCGACCTGGGGCGTGCCAGTCGAGGAGATCCAGCGCGGCATCAAGAACGGCGTCCGCAAGATCAACATCGACACCGACAACCGCATGGCGATGACCGGCCAGATCCGCCGCATCCTCGCGGAGGAACCGGGCGAGTTCGATCCGCGCAAGTATCTCAAGCCCGCGATGGAAGCGATGACCAAGCTCTGCCGCCAGCGTTTCGAGGAGTTCAACACCGCCGGGCAGGCCTCGAAGATCAAGAAGATCACGACGCTCGCCGACATGGCGAAGCTCTACGCCAAGGGCGCGCTCGATCCGAAGGTCGCCTGAAGTCGGCGAAGCCCGAAGGCCATCTTGCGATGGCCTTCGGCAAGTGCGAACGCGCGCCCGAGCTTTTGCGGGGAACTTTCACTCAGGATAAGGCGGATGCCGCGCGGCATTCGCCCTTTTTCGTGTTTTATGGCATAGCAGACGCATGATCCCGCAATTCACGCTCATCACCCCCGCGATCGACGATCCGCTCGCCTTCCGCCCGAAGCTGGAGGCCGTGCTTTCGACCGAGGCAATTTCCGTCGTCCATGCCCGTTTCGCCGCTTCGTCGGATCAGGACCTCAAGAAGCGCGCGACCGCGCTGGTGGCGCTGGTGCAGGAGAAGGGCGCGGCCTTCATCATGGACTGCCCTGATGATCCGCGCATCGCCGCGCGGCTCGGGCTCGACGGCGTGCACGTTTCCGCGCCCGGCCCCTTGCTGGATGAAGCCATCGGCAGCCTCAAGCCGGATCGGATCGTCGGCATCGGCGGCCTCAGGGCCCGCCACGACGCGATGGAAGCCGGCGAACGCGATGTCGATTACGTGATGTTCGGCGAACCGCGCGCGGATGGCTCGGTTCCCGCCCTCTCCCAGACTGCCGAGCGCGCGCAGTGGTGGGCTGAGATCTTCAACGTGCCCTGCGTCGCCTATGCCGCCGATCTCGCCTCGGTCGAGACGCTGGCACCCACCGGCGCGGAATTCATCGCGCTCGGCCCCTGGGTGTTCGACACGCCCGACCCGGCGGAGACTGTCGCCGAAGCGCGGCGCATCGCCAAGGCCCGCTTGCTGACGATGGCGCAACCCGGCTGAACCGCCGCTTGCTTTCGGGCCAAAAATCCCGCAACACCCCTTTCCGACTTTCCTGCCCCGCTGTTTAACCGGATTGCCCCATGCTTCGCTCCCCCATCATGAACGTGATGACGGCTGCCGCCATCAAGGCCGGCAAGAGCCTCAAGCGCGATTTCGCCGAGTTGCCCTCGCTCACCATTTCGCGAAAAGGTCCCGGCGATTTCGTCACCGAAGCGGACAAGAAAGCCGAGCGCATCCTGTTTCAGGAACTCTCGAAGGCGCGGCCGGGCTACGGCTTCCTGATGGAGGAGGAAGGTACCTTCGAGGGCACCGACAAGTCGCATCGTTTCATCATCGACCCGCTCGACGGCACGACGAACTTCCTGCACAACATCGCCCAATTCGCGATCTCGATCGGCCTTGAGCGCGATGGCGAGATGGTCGCCGGCCTCGTCTACAATCCGGCGACCGAGGAAATGTATGTCGCGGAGAAGGGTCAGGGCGCCTTCGCCGTCGGCGCCGACCAGCGCGGTAACTACCGCCTGCGCGTCTCCCCGCGCACCGATTTCGCCGATGCGGTGATCGGCTGCGGCATTCCGCACATGGGCCGGGGCGATCATGGCCAGTTCATCCGCGAACTGGCCGCCATCATGCCGCGCTGCTCGGGCGTGCGCCGCCTCGGTGCCGCCGCGCTCGATCTTGCCTATGTCGCCTCGGGCCGTCTCGAAGGCTTCTGGGAGCGCAACCTGTCGCCGTGGGACATGGCGGCCGGCATCCTGCTGATCCGCGAGGCCGGCGGCTTCGCCAGCGCGATCGACGGCTCGGACCGCATCTTCGAGACGCGCGCCATCATCGCCGGCAACGAGATGGCCCATGCCGCGTTGCGGACGGCGATTTCATCGGCCTGACATCCCGCCCGCGCAAAGCTGTTGCCATTCCCGCCCGAACGGTCTTGATTAGCGCCGGCGAGGAAAAAGGAGTGGGAATGGCGAGCACATCGACACGCCGAAGACTGACATCGCCGGGGCTGTTCCTGTTCCGGATGATCGTTTTCCTCGTCCTGGCCGGCCTGATCCTGCTGGTCATCCAGAATCAGGTGATGGTCGCGTTCTGGGCCAACCCGGCGCTCAACGGGCTCATTCTGCTCGTGCTGGCGCTCGGCATCGTCTTCGCCTTCGCGCAAGTCGGCCGACTGTTCCGCGAGATCCGCTGGGTGAACTCCCTCATCACGCCGGACGAGACCAAGTCCGTGCCCGAACCGCTGCTGCTCGCGCCGATGGCCGCCCTGCTCGGCGACCGTGTCGGCCGCAACGCCATCTCCACGCTCACTCTGCGTTCGGTGCTCGATTCGATCGGCGGCCGCCTCGACGAGAGCCGCGAGATCGCGCGCTACCTCACCGGCCTGCTCGTCTTTCTCGGCCTGCTCGGGACCTTCTGGGGCCTGATCGAAACCGTCTCGTCGATCGGCTCCGTTATCGAGAAGCTGCCCTCCGGCGGCGAGAACAATGCCCTGTTCGACGAGTTGAAGCGCTCGCTCGCCGCCCCGCTCGGCGGCATGGGCATCGCGTTCTCGTCCTCACTGTTCGGCCTCGCCGGCTCGCTGACGCTCGGCTTCCTCGACCTTCAGGCCGGGCAGGCGCAGAGCCGCTTCTTCTACGAAGTCGAGGAATGGCTTTCCGGCCGCGTCGACGACCAGCCGCTCCCGGCCGGCGCCTCGCCGGATCTGCAGCAGGCGCTCGACGGCATTTCCCGCGCCGTCACCGATGCCGGCGCCGGGCGCAACGCCAGCCAGTCGATCGCCCAGCTCGCCGAAGGCATCCAGGCGATGGTCCAGCATATGCGTAACGAGCAGCAGATGATCCGCTCCTGGGTCGAGGCCCAATCTGCCCAGCAGACGGACGTGAAGCGCCTGCTCGAACGCCTTGCGCGCGAGATGCCGCCTCTGCCGCCCTCCGCGCCGCCCGAGGAAAGGAAGGGCGAATGACGGGACGGGACGCCTGACATGGCGCTGGGCCGCACGCGCAACCGGGAACGGGGAATCGACTACTGGCCGGGCTTCGTCGACGCCCTGTCGACCCTGCTGCTGGTCTTCATTTTCCTGCTCGCCGTCTTCATGCTCGGGCAGTTTTTCATCAGCCGCGAGATCGCCGGCAAGGACGATTTCCTCCAGCAGCTCAACCAGCGCATCGCTGCGCTGACCGATCTGCTGGCGCTCGAAAAAAGCGCGAAGGAAAGCGCCGAATCCCGCATCACCTCGCTGACCGCGACGCTAGCGACCGAGAAGGCGGAGCGGGAGCGCCTGCAGGGCCTGCTCGCGGGTTCGCAGACTGATCAATCGAAGCTCGACGCCCTTGCCCGCCGCGCCGACGAGGAGAAGGATGCCGCAGGCCGCGCCCTGCGCGAGGTCGAGCTGCTCAACCAGCAGATCCGTGCCATGCGCCAGCAATTGCAGGCGCTGGAGAACGCGCTCGCCGGCGCCGAGACGCGCGAGAAGGACGCGCAGCTGCGCATCACCGATCTCGGCAGCCGGCTGAACGTCGCGCTCGCCCAGCGTGTTCAGGAACTTAACAAGTATCGCTCCGATTTCTTCGGCCGGCTGAGAACCGTCCTGTCCTCGCGGCCGGACGTGCGCATCGTCGGCGACCGTTTCGTGTTCCAGTCGGAGATTTTTTTCGGCTCCGGCGCCGACGAACTCGAAAATGCCGGCAAGGAGGAACTCGACAAGCTCGCGACCGCGCTGATCGAGCTCGAACGCACCATCCCGCCGGATATCACCTGGGTCGCGCGCATCGACGGACACACCGACAAGAAGCCGCTTTCGGGCGCCGGCAAGTTCAAGGACAACTGGGACCTTTCCGCCGCCCGCGCCATCGCGGTGGTGCGCTACCTCATCACGAAGGGTGTCTCGCCGCAGCGGCTCGTCGCGGCCGGGTTCGGCGAGTTCGCCCCGCTCGATTTCGGGGACACGCCCGAGGCGCTCTCGCGCAACCGCCGCCTCGAACTCAAGTTGACCGAACGCTAGGGGATCAGCCCGCGCTGAACTGCAACGCGGCAAGGCGCGCATAGAGCCCGCCCGCAGCGGCAAGGCTTTCGTGCGTGCCCTCCTCGACGATCCGGCCGTGATCGAGCACCACGATGCGATCCGCGTTACGAATCGTCGCGAGGCGATGGGCGATGACGAGCGCGGTGCGCCCCTGCATCGCCTTGTCGAGCGCTTCCTGCACCGCGCGTTCGTTCTCGGCATCGAGCGCGGAGGTCGCCTCGTCGAGCAGCAGGATCGGCGCATCGCGCAGGATCGCCCGCGCGATGGCGATGCGCTGGCGTTCGCCGCCCGAAAGCGTGACGCCGCGCTCGCCGATTTCCGTCGCGAGCCCCTGCGGCAGGCGGTCGGCGAAGCGCGTCACCGCCGCCTGTTCGGCCGCCGCGCGCACGGCCTCATCGCTCGCCGCCGGCCGGGCGATGCGGATGTTCTCGGTGATCGTCTCGGCGAAGATCGCCGCATCCTGCGGGACGATGGCGATATTGGCGCGCAGGTCCGCAAGGCTCATCGCCTGGATCGGCGTGCCGTCGACGCGGACAACACCGGTGCTCGGATCGTAGAAACGCAGCAGGAGCTGGAAAAGACTGGTCTTGCCGGCACCGGAAGGCCCGACGACTGCAACCCGTTCACCGGACTTCACGGCAAGGCTGATCGGCCCGAGCACCTGACGATCGGGCGCGCCGGGATAGGCAAAGGTGACATCCTCGAACACGATCTCGCCGCGCGGCGGAACGACCGGAACCGCCGGGGTGGCGGGGTCCTGTACGCGCGGTTCCGTCGCGAGCAGATCGGCGAGGCGCTGCGCCGCGCCGGCGGCCTGATTGAGCTGGCCGAACACTTCCGAAAGCTGCCCGAGCGAGCTCGCCGCGAACACGGCATAGAGCACGAACTGCGAGAGCCGCCCCGCCGTCATGTCGCCGGCGATCACGGCTTTCGCGCCCGTCCAGAGGACGAAGGTGATCGAGGCGAAGGCGATGAAGATGATGATGGTGGTGAGGAACGCCCGCGCCTTGGTCGCGTCGCGCGCGGCCTGATAGGCGCCCTCCACGGCCTCGGCGAAGCGTGCCATCGCGGCCTTCTCGCCGCTGAAGCCCTGCACCACGCGCACCGCGCCGATGCGCTCGGTCGCGAAGGAGGCCGCGGTCGCCAGCGTATCCTGTGCGCTCTGGCCGCGCTTGCGCACCCCCCGCCCCGCCGCGACCAGCGGCAGCACGATCAGCGGGATCGCGAACAGCACCAGCACCGAGAGTTTCGGCGAGGTCACGATCATCATCGCCACGGCACCGACCAGCGTGATCGCGTTACGCAGCGCGACCGAGGCGCTGGCGCCGAAGGTCGATTTCAGTTCGGTCGTATCCGCTGTGAGCCGCGAGACGATCTCGCCCGAGCGGGCGGAATCGAAAAACGCGCCGTCAAGGCTCATCACGCGTTCGAACACCGCCTGGCGGATCCGGGCGACGACCCGCTCGCCCACGGTCATCACGTAGAAATAGCGGATGCCCGCCGCCACCGCGAGGCCGCCCGTCAGCACAACAATCATGCCGAAATAAGCGTCGACGATGCCGCTGTTCTCGCTGGAAAAGCCGAAATCGACCATCCGCCGGACCGCGAGCGGAACCGCAAGCGTCAGACCTGCCGCGACCGTCAGCGCGACCAGCGCGATGAGGATACGCAGCCTTTCCGCCTTGGCGAAGGGGATCAACACCCGCAGGGGGGAGAGATCGGGACGAAAACGCCGCGCCGGGTTCTTCTGCATCGTCTCGGAACTCATTCGCCCGTCCTGTTGGCCTTGGCACGGATCGCAAAACTTGCGAGAAAACTTACACGCGTCGTTTGGACGCTCAACGCTTGTCCCGTCAAGCACTCTGATGTATAGGGGCGCTCTCACGAACAGGGTTCTGGCGTCTTGGCGGCCCCGAACGCGGCTGACGAGACGGTTTTTTGCGCACGAAAGGCTTTCCCCATGAAGGCGGATATCCATCCCGACTACCACTTCATCAAGGTCGTCATGACCGACGGCACCGAGTTCCTCACCCGCTCGACCTACGGCAAGGCGGATGACCAGCTCAACCTCGACATCGACCCGAAGACCCATCCGGCCTGGACCGGCGGCACGCAGACGCTGATGGATCGCGGCGGCCGTGTTTCGAAGTTCAACAACAAGTACGCCGGCTTTTCCTTCGGCAAGAAGTGAGCGCGGGCGGCTTGCGCCGCACCCGGCACGGCAACATGAAAAAAGGCCCGCCATCCGGCGGGCCTTTCGCGTTTCGGAAGGGATGGGCTCTTACTTGCCGGAAAACGCGGCGGCCAGCCGGTCGAGTTGCCCGGCGATCGGGTTGAGGGCCGGCGCGGTGGGCGCCTTGCCCTTGAGATCGTCGTCGATGTGGCAGATGCGCGCCTGCAGCGATTGCGACTGGGCGATAAGGTCGCGCAGGCGCTGCGGCAACTGGCCGTAAACATCCGGCGCGATGTTGGAATCCTGCATCGCGAGCACGACGCGGCTGTGCTCGCGTTCGGCATCGGCGCGGGTGAGTTCGCCCTCGTTGACCGCGCGCTGAAGCAGCAGCCAGGAGGTGAGCTGCATCAAACGCGTCGTGAGGCGCATGCTTTCGCTGGCGTAGGCGAGGCCGATCGTGCGGTCGAGCGTCTTCGAATCATTGCGCCCGTCCCCGTCGAGATAGGCCGCCGTCGCTTCGACAAGGCCCATCCCCTCGCGGAACAGCGCCATGAACCCTTCGGACGCCAGCATGCGCTCGGTGAACGAAACCGCAGCCACCGGCCCGCTCGCCCCGGATTTGCCAATTCCTGTCATCGACGTGTCGCGCGTCTTGTCCTGCATGGTGTGCCTCCGTCATCCGGTGTGCCGCAACGAGACATCGCGGCTGATGGGAAGCGTTGCTGCAAGACTAACACCAAACGCGCATGTCGATATAAAGGCGCTGGGTACATGGTTAACGCGGGAGGACAAAAAAAGGACCGCCGAAGCGATCCTGATTGAAGTCCAACAGGGAGGCGTCAAACAGAGTAGCAGGAGCCACTCGGGATCCGGCGAACCGGAACAGTCACGAATTTACCCTAAAGAGTTTAACGACCCGTTAATTTGAGACAATTTTCATCAAATACAGCACAAGTTCCGCTAACCTTATGATTTGAATCGATTTTCGTGATGCGAGCCTGCCACAGACCTATTGGCGGAACAGCGCGTCGGCGGCGGCTTGCGTCTTCATCTTCCCGACCCGGGCCTCGACGAGGCGCTCGATCTCGGCTTTCAGAAGCTCGATCCGCGCATCGATTTCCGCGAGCGAGAGCGGAGCGAGATCCTGGCCGATTTCATGAACCGTTTTCTTGCGTGCCGGCGTTTCCTCATCGAACATCCCGCTCTCCCTTCATGGTGCGACATGCACGGTTGCATGAGCCAATTGCGGACAGTATAAGGGCGCATTCCCAAATTGGCATCGAGTCTTTCTCGTTGCGGGCCGCCCGGGGAAGGCGGCGCGAACGAAGAGACGTATCCGCAGAACCCAGAGCCGGTGCCGCCGGCCCCGACAAGACCCGAGGAGAACCGATCGATGGCAACGCTGCTCATGCCCAAGGCAACCGCTGTCTGGCTGGTGGAGAACACCGCGCTGACCTTCGATCAGATCGCCGCCTTCTGCAGCCTGCACCCGCTCGAGGTGAAGGGCATCGCCGACGGCGACGTCGCGGCCGGCATGAAGGGGCTGGACCCGGTTCAGGCCGGACAGTTGAGCCGCGACGAACTGGAGCGCGCCGAGGCCGATCCGGACTACCGCCTCAAGCTTCTGGAACCGAAGGTGCGCCTGCCCGACCTCAAGCGCACCAAGGGCCCGCGTTACACCCCGGTCTCCAAGCGGCAGGATCGCCCGAACGCGATCCAGTGGCTCCTCAAGAACCACCCCGAACTCAAGGATGCGCAGATCATCCGCCTCGTCGGCACCACCAAATCGACCATCCAGTCGGTTCGCGAGCGTTCGCACTGGAATTCGGGCAACCTCCAGCCGCTCGATCCGGTGACGCTCGGCCTCTGCTCGCAGATCGACCTCGATCTCGAAGTGAGCCGCGCCGCCAAGGATCGTCCGGCCGCCGCGGCGCCGGATGTCGGCGCGACGCTGATTCCGGCGGAAGTCACCACCGCGCCGGAAGCGCCGAAGAAGAAGGTCGAGCTCGATGCCGAGCACGTCTTCGCCAAGCTCAAGGACCTCAAGCCGCTCGACGATCAGGAATAAGATCGCCCACCGGTTGCGCAGGAAAACAATACACGGAATAGTAGCATTTTGCGGTAATGCTCCCTCGGCTTGCATTGAGGGTCTGTTCCGTGCCGTTCCTGATCGATACCTGCGTCCTGCGGGAGTTGCATCTCCCGCGCCCGTTCTGGCGCGTTCGCCGTGCCGTCGATGATCTCTGGATGGAAGACGTCCATATGAGCGCCGTCACCTTCGCCATCATGGAGGGCGGCGTGCTGCACCTGCCGCAGGAGTTCAAGCAGCGCCGCGTGCGCCTGTGGATGCAGGATATCCGCCGCAAGCTCGGCCAGAACCTGCACGGGATCGATTACGAGACCAGCATCATCTGGGGCCAGATCATGAGTTCAGCCGCCCGGCGCCGGTTGAAGCTGCCCTATCACGATAGCCTGATCGCCGCGACCGCCAAGCGCCACGAACTGACGGTCATGACGCAGAACATCGGCTATTTCGCGCCGTTCAGCATCGAGGTCTTCAACCCCTGGGCCGATCCCAAGGAGAACAAGTACGACTTCGGCGAGGAACCCGAGGACAAGTCGGTCCAGCCGGGCTCCACCAGCGCCGAATTCGTCATTCCGGGTGGCGACGACGGCGTGCTCGAGAACGCCGCCGCCTGATCCGCTCAGCCCTTCAGATGCGCCTCGTCGAGCGCCTTGGCGATCTCGTCGAGGATCACGGGGTCGTCGATCGTCGCCGGCATCGTCCAGGTATCGCCGTCGGCGATCTTCTTCATCGTGCCGCGCAGGATCTTGCCCGAACGTGTCTTCGGCAGGCGGTTGACGACCAGCGTATGCTTGAACGCCGCCACCGGGCCGATCTGATCGCGCACCAGGCGGACGCAATCCTTCTCGATATCGGCAGGGCTGGCGTTGACGCCGCTCTTGAGCACGACGAAGCCAAGCGGCACCTCGCCCTTGAGCGTGTCCTTGGCGCCGATCACCGCGCATTCCGCGACGCTCGGATGCGAGGACAGGACTTCCTCCATGCCGCCGGTCGAGAGGCGATGCCCCGCGACATTGATGATGTCGTCGGTGCGGCCCATGATGAAGAGGTAGCCGTCCTCATCGCGATAGCCGGCGTCCGAGGTCGAGTAATAGCCGTGGAACTCGTTGAGATAGCTGGAGACGAACCGGTCTTCGGCGTTCCACAGCGTCGGCAGGCAGCCTGGCGGCAGCGGCAGCTTGATGGCGATGGTGCCCATCTTGCCCGCCGCGACTTCCTTGCCGGCCTCGTCGAGGATATGCACTTCGTGGCCCGGCATCGGCACGGTCGGCGAGCCGTATTTGACCGGCAGCATGCCGAGCCCGAGCGGATTACCGGCGATCGCCCAGCCGGTCTCAGTCTGCCACCAATGGTCGATGACCGGAACCTTGAGGATATCCTCCGCCCATTTCACGGTATCCGGGTCGGCACGCTCGCCGGCGAGGAAAAGCGCCTTGAACCCGGCGAGATCGTATTTCTTGAGGTATTCCGCCTTCGGGTCTTCCTTCTTGATGGCGCGGAAGGCCGTCGGCGCGGTGAACAGCACCTTGATCCTGTGCTCCGAGATCATGCGCCAGAACGCGCCCGGATCGGGTGTGCCAACCGGCTTGCCCTCATAGACAACCGTGGTCGCGCCGCGCAGCAGCGGCGCGTAGACGATGTAGGAATGGCCGACGACCCAGCCCACGTCCGAGGCCGCCCAGTAAACATCGCCGGGGTTGATGTCGTAGATCGCGCCCATCGTCCAGTTGAGCGCGACCATGTGGCCGCCATTGTCGCGCACGACGCCCTTCGGCTTGCCGGTCGTCCCCGAGGTATAGAGGACATAGAGCGGATCGGTCGCCTTCACCGGCTCCGGCGCCAGCGGACCGACGCCTTCGGCCTTGAGCGCTTGGCAGGTCGCGGCCCAGTCGTGGTCCCGCCCCTCGATCAGCTTCGCCGGCTCCTGCGGCCGCTGGAAGATCATGCAGGTGAACGGCTTGTGCTTCGCCTCCTCGATCGCGCGGTCGAGCAACGGCTTGTAATGCACGACGCGGCCGGGTTCGAGCCCACAGGAGGCGGCGAGGATCAGCTTCGGCCGGGCATCGTCGATACGGGTTGCCAGCTCATGCGCGGCAAAGCCACCGAACACCACCGAGTGGATCGCACCGATGCGGGCGCAGGCGAGCATCGCCACCACCGCTTCGGGAATCATCGGCATGTAGATGATGACGCGGTCGCCCTTGGCGACATCGAAGCGCTTGAGCGCATGGCCGAGCACCTCGACCTCGCGCAGCAGCTCGGCATAGCTCAGCACGCGTTGGGTGCCGGCGAGAGGAGAATCGTAGATCAGCGCCGCCTGATCGCCGCGCCCCGCAGCGACATGGCGGTCGAGACAGTTCGCGCTGGTGTTGCAGACCCCGTCCGGAAACCAGCGACCGTAGACGCCGGCCTTGGCGTCGAACGCCGTCTTCGGCGGCGTGATCCAGTCGAGCGCGCCGGCCTGTTCGCTCCAGAACCCCTGCGGATCCTTCATCCAGCGCGCGTAGATGTCCTGATACCGGCTCGTTCCCATCGCGTCCTCCCAAACGAATTCCAGGGTTTGGCCATTCTATAACCACGATCGACGCCGATTTTCGCTTATCAATTTGTGGAATGGCGATCGCTTGGCCGGCGAGGATCATGCGCCCGGGCATATTGACCTGACAATGCCCAGTTGCCAAAGTTCCTGCTTTCAACCGCTTGATTTGCCGGCCTTCCGATGGTTAGTCCGCGTGCAATCAGCAGCAGGAAACGGATTTGAGCGAGATCATCAAGGATTCGCTGGCGCGTCTCGGCACAGCGCTCGACCGTCTCGACGCGGCGGCCCTTCGGCATGCCGACGGCGATCGCGCCCGTGCGACCCTTGAGGCCGAACTCAACCTGATGCGCGAGGACCGCCACCAGCTCGCCCGCCTGCTTGACGAGGAAAAGGCCGCGCGGGCGGATGCCGATGCCGGCCTGAGCGAACTCGGCCCGCGCATCGACCGGGCGATCGCCGCCATCCGGCAGGGCATGGCGGAAGGATAACGCATGGCCCAGCTGACCGTGACCATCGACGGCAAGCAGTTCCGCATGGCTTGCGAGGACGGACAGGAGCCCCATCTCGAAAAGCTCGCCGACCACCTCGACCAGCGCGTGAAGACCATGCGCGAGAATTTCGGCGAGATCGGCGACCTCCGCCTCACGGTGATGGCAGCCCTGATGGTCTGCGACGAATATTACGAGGAAAAGCGCCGCAACGAGACGCTTCAGGAGGTTGCGCAGCATGATCGCGCGGCCCGCAGCGAGGCTGCCGAGAGCGTCAACCAGCGCGACGCCACGATCGCCGCGGCGATCGACGGGCTGACCCACCGTATTGAGCGCATCACACGCAGCCTGACGAGCGCGCCGGACGAGAACTGACCCCTTCTCTTTCGCTGCCGAACCGCCTACATTGGCGGTGCGGGGCTGCGGGATGCGGCAGGTTATACGTATTCCCCGGGGCCTTAACGATCCTTAGGGAGCTGTTCCTATCCGGACCCGTGGGTCCGGGTACACGGCGCCCACCTACTTATGTAGGTTCCCGGGATCGACACTCCACCGGTCATCGTGGCTCCGCACTTTCCTCTTTTCGGCAGGACCGGGATTTCATGCGTATTCTTTTTCTCGGCGATGTCGTCGGCAAACCCGGCCGCCGGGTCGTGGCGGATCGCCTGCCCGGCCTCCGGCAGAAGTGGAACCTCGATTGCGTGGTGGTCAACGGCGAGAATTCCGCCGGCACCATCGGCATCACCGAGGCGATCTGCAACGAGATCCTCGATGCCGGCGCCGATGTGGTCACCCTCGGCAACCATTCCTGGGACCAGCGCGAAGCGCTTGTCTTCATCGAGCGTGAGCATCGCCTGATCCGCCCGGCGAATTTCTCCGTCGGTACGCCCGGCCGCGGCGCGGCGCTGGTCGAGGCGCGCAACGGCGCACGCGTGCTGGTGGTCAATCTCATCGGCCGGGTCTTCATGCAGCTCTCGGACGATCCCTTCGTCGAGATCGAGCGGCAGATTGCCGCCTGCCCGCTGGGGCATGGCTGCGACGCGATGCTGATCGATATGCATGCCGAGGCGACCAGCGAGAAACAGGCTATGGCGCAGTTCGTCGACGGCCGCGCCTCCATCGTCGTCGGCACGCACACCCATGTCCCGACCGCCGATCACCACATCCTCGCCGGCGGCACGGCCTATCTCACCGATGCCGGCATGTGCGGCGACTATGATTCGATCCTCGGCTGCCAGAAAGAGGCGCCGATGCATCGCCTGATGCACTCGACGCCGTCCGGCCGCTTCGAAAGTGCCGAGGGCGAGGCGACGCTCTGCGGCTTCGCGGTCGAGACCGACGACAAGACCGGCCTCGCTACGAAATGCTGGGCCGTGCGCCTCGGCCCCATGCTGGAGGAAAGCCGGCCCAAGGGTTGGGAATGATCGGGTTGGGAGTGATCGGGTTGGGAATGATCCTGACGCGGTCCCTGATCGTGGCGCTCGTGTTCGCGCCCGCGCTTACGCTGGCCCAGACCGACCGTGTCGTGGAATCGCCCGCCCTCTGGCGTCAGCGCGAGGAAAGCCGGATCGCCTCCCAGCGTCGCGATTGCGAGGCGCAATGGGCCGGCATGGAGAAAACCGGAAAAGCCGGTTCCGCCAGCCGCGATGCCTTCGTCGAGGGCTGCCTCGCCGAAACGCGGATCGCCCGCTGTCATCCGCCCGGCAACAACCCGACCTGCCGCTATCTCCGCCGCGAGGAGCGCAAGGCGCGCGAAAGCGGCCTGCCAAATTGAAGCCGGAACCTCGCTTCACGCCTCCGGCCGGCGTCGGCTCTTCGCTGAGCGCGGTTTCGGACCGGCAAGCGCATGCGCCTCCCGCAGCGCGGCCTCGGCTTCCGCAGGCGTCGCGGCGTCGAGATTCATCACTGTCCACCCCATGCGCCCCCAGCCGCCGGGAACCGGTTGGAACCCGGCCGGCGCCATCATCACCTTGAAGGCCTGATGTTCCGGCGCGAACTTGAGGTTGACGCTCCGGCCGTCCGGCGCCAGCGTCGCGAAGGTGATGCGCGCCTTGAACGCCACCCTGTCGAAATGCGGTTCCGCCCGCGCATCCGGCAGGGAAAGGGCCAATCGGGTGACCTCTTCGGCGCTGATCATGAGGCTTCCTTGATTTTCATGCCCCGCCTTTGATAAGAGCGCCCATTCCGTAAATTCGCTTCAGGGACGCCCCGCATGGCTGGTCATTCGCAATTCAAGAACATCATGCACCGCAAGGGCAAGCAGGATGCCGTGCGCTCCAAGCTGTTCTCGAAGCTCGCGCGCGAAATCACCGTCGCCGCCAAGATGGGCACGCCCGATCCGGCGATGAACCCGCGCCTGCGCATGGCGGTGCTTGCCGCGCGCGCAGAGAACATGCCAAAGGATAACATCGAACGCGCGATCAAGAAGGCCTCCGGCGGCGACAGCGAAAATTACGAGGAAGTGCGCTACGAGGGCCGCGGCCCTGGCGGCGTGATCCTGATCGTCGAGGCTCTGACCGACAACCGCAACCGCACCTCCGCCGCCGTGCGCAGCTATTTCACCAAGGCCGGCGGCGAACTCGGCGCCACCGGTTCCGCCACCTTCATGTTCGACCGCGTCGGCGAGGTCACCTATCCGGTCGAGGCGGGCGATGCCGACAAGGTGATGGAAGCCGCCATCGAGGCCGGCGCCGAGGACGTGATCTCGGACGAGAATGGCCACACCATCTACTGCGCCTTCGAGGATCTTTCCGAGGTTTCCAAGGCGCTTGAAGCCTCACTCGGCGCGCCGGCCTCGGCCAAGGGCATCTGGAAGCCGCAGAACAACGTCGAGCTTGATTTCGACCGGGCGCAGTCGGTCATGAAGCTGATCGACAACCTTGACAACGACGACGACGTGCAGAACGTCTTCTCGAATTTCGAGGTTTCCGACGAGGTCATGGCCAGGCTGACGGCCTGATCTACCGCAGCCAGCGGTCCAGCACCGGCAGGGACAGCACCGCCGCCATCGCGATCACGAGATAGGCGATGCGGCGGAACGTCGCTTCGCTCGCGATCCTGTAGCCGCGCGTGCCGAGCAGCAGCATCAGGCCGTAGATCGGCATGACCGAGAGCGCGATCAGCAGGGTCTCGCGCGTGAAGATGCCCTTGTAGGCGAGGATCGCCCCGGACACGAAGGTCGAGAACAGGAAGTAGGTCTGCATGTCGGCGCGGATCTCCGCTGGGCGCCGGGTCTGGCTGGAGAGCCAGAACAGCGCGAGCGGCAATCCGCTGAGGCTGGCAAGACCGTTGAACAGCCCCGACAGCGAGCCGACCGAGAGCGTCAGCCCCACGCCCGGCCTGCCGTGATAGCGCCAGCCGCTCGCAAGGCCAATCACCGCCGCGATCACGAGACCGGAAATCATCCAGCGGATGATGTAGGGATCGACGTGGATGAGGACATAGAGCCCTACCGGGAACAGCAGCGTCGCCGCCGCCAGCAGGAGGAAGACGCTGCTCTTGTCGGCAGCCCGGAAATTCCGTCCCCCGAGAAACAGCGCGAACGGCGCGTCGATCGCCCAGATCACGGCCAGCGCAGCCTGCGGCGGCAGGACGCTGGCCGCCAGCGGCATGAAGATCATCGCGAAGCCGAAGCCGGTGAAGCCGCGCGTCAGGCCGCCCACCACCGCGCCGAGTGCGATCACCAGCCAATCATTCTGGGGAAGAGAGGAAAACATGCCGGAGAAACCCTGTCGGTCGAAACGACACGGCTAGCATGCCGGCGCGTCCGGCACTACCGATAGGCCATGAACAGAGCGGTGCGAATCATCGGGATCGATCCGGGCCTGCGCCATACCGGCTGGGGCATCATCGAGGTCGAGGGCACGCGGCTCGGTTTCGTCGCCTGCGGCGCCGTCGAGCCGACGCCGAAAGCCGATCTCGCGGACCGGCTGGCCGCGATCCACGAGGGCCTGCGCCTCGTCATCGCCGACCATGCGCCCCATGAAGCCGCCGTGGAGGAAACCTTCCTCAACAAGGACCCGCGCTCGACCCTCAAGCTCGGTGCCGCGCGCGGGGTCGCGATGCTGGTGCCGGCGCAGGCCGGGCTGAAGGTCGCGGAATATGCCCCGAACCAGGTGAAGAAGAGCGTCGTCGGCGCCGGTCATGCGGAAAAGGCGCAGATCCGCATGATGGTGAAGACGCTGCTTCCCAAGGCCGAATTCCGCACCGACGACATGGCGGACGCGCTCGCCATCGCCATCTGCCACGCGCACAATCGCGGGCGGGGGTAACGAATGAGCAACCCTGAGACGCGACAGTCACGCGAAGCCCGAACAGGCGACGGGCAACCAGCCCGCTCAGCGCAGAAGGCGCAAGGGGAAATTAGATGATCGGCAAGCTCAAGGGCGTGATCGACAGCTACGGCGACGACACCGTGATTCTCGATGTGCATGGGGTCGGCTATCTGGTGCACTGCTCGAGCCGGACGCTGCAATCCCTGCCGCAGCCGGGCGAAGCGGCGATGCTCTTCATCGAGACCATTGTCCGCGAGGACATGATCCGGCTGTTCGGTTTCGCGAGCGCCCTCGAGAAAGACTGGTTCAACATCCTGCTCGATGTGCAGGGCGTCGGCCAGAAGGTGGCGCTGGCCATCCTCTCGACCCTGCGCCCGGCGGAACTGGCGAGCGCCATCGCCATGAAGGACAAGGCCGCGATCGCGCGGTCACCCGGCGTCGGGCCCAAGCTCGCCGAGCGCATCTGCGTCGAACTGAAGGACAAGGCGCCAGCCTTCGGGAGCATTGACCCCGCCGTCGTCAAGCTTGCCGGCGATGTCGAGGAGGGCCGCGCGAAAGGCCCGGTTCGGGATGCGATTTCCGCCCTCGTCAATCTCGGCTATGCCCAGCCGCAAGCCGCCGCCGCCGTCGCGGCTGCCACCAAAACCCTCGGCGAGAGCGCCGAGACCGGCGCCCTCATCCGCCAGGGCCTTAAGGAACTTGCCCGTTGACCTCCGATCGCACGACACCCACCGGCCTCATTTTCCGGGCGATCGAGGACAAGCAGATCCTCGCCGATTTCATGATCCGCCATTGGGGTTCGCCTCGCATGCTGGTCGGCATGCACACCTATGATGTGACCGAGATCGAGGGGCACGGCCTCTACGATGCTGAGGGGGAGCTTCTCGCCTTTGCCAGCTGGAAGCTCAGGGAGCGGACGATCGTGCTCTGCGCGCTCCATGCGCTCCGGGAAGGCAACGGTTTCGCGACCCAGATGCTCAACGAGATCAAGAAACTGGCCCGGCAGACCGGCGCTCGCTCCATCCGGTCGATGGTGACGAACGACAATATGCCGGCGCTTGTCTTCTACCAGAAGAACGGCTTCCGCTTCGCCACACTCTACGTCGGCGCGGTCGATGCCTATCGCCCTGCCATGCCAGGCATGATCCGGCACGGCTATCTCGGCCTGCCGATCCACGACGCGCTGGAACTCGAATGCCTGATCTAGGTCCTCGCCGGGCGGCCGCAATCCTGTCGTGCACACCAGAACGACGCATTCCCCCGGTTGCATTTCCAGACCTATTGATGGCCGAAGGGTTGAATTAGGACCCCAATTGCGCACCAATCGCCACCAACTGTGCCGAATCAGTTCGCGATAGAAGGGGGATCGACGTGGGCAATACCCCGTTCCGGATCGAACCGCTGACCGACACCGAGCTTCTCAAGGCGCTGCTTTCGCGTCGTTGGGGCGAGGACCTGATGATGTTCGGGCGGACTTGGAAGAGGGGTGAATACCAAGCCATCGTCGCCCGCGACGAGAAGGGCGAGGTTCTGGGGCTAGCGACGCATGCCCTCCAGAAATCGACCATTCTCGCGCTGACCATCGACAATTTTTCCGAAAGGCGCGGCATCGGCAAGGCCCTGCTCGATCATGTCGCCGAGATCGGCCGGCAGCAGGGTGCGCGCGCCCTCCGCGTGCTCACCACCAACGACAACACCCCTGCCCTGCGCTATTTCCAGAAGCTCGGATTCCGCATCGTTGCGCTTTATCCCGGCGCGGTGATGATCTATCGCACGGTGGCGCCCAACCTGCCGGAGATCGGCGTCGACGGCATTCCGGTGCGCGACGCCATCGAACTGGAGATCGACCTTTGAGCCGCCCCGGCCTTCTGAACCCCGAAAAGCGCGGCGACGATTTCGATCAGTCGATCCGGCCGCTCGCGCTCGGGGAATTCATCGGCCAGCAGCAGGCGCAGGAAAATCTCAAGGTCTTCATCCAGGCCGCGAAGACGCGCGGCGAGGCGCTCGATCACGTCCTCTTCGTCGGGCCGCCGGGTCTCGGCAAGACGACGCTGGCGCAGATCGTCGCGCGCGAACTCGGTGTCAATTTCCGCTCGACCTCCGGTCCCGTGATCGCCAAGGCCGGCGATCTTGCCGCCCAGCTCACCAATCTCGACGAGCGCGACGTGCTGTTCATCGACGAGATCCACCGCCTCAACCCGGCGGTCGAGGAAATCCTCTACCCCGCGATGGAGGATTACCAGCTCGACCTCATCATCGGCGAGGGGCCGGCCGCCCGCTCGGTGAAGATCGACCTGCCGAAATTCACGCTCGTCGGCGCCACGACCCGCGCCGGTCTGCTGACCACCCCGCTGCGCGACCGCTTCGGCATCCCGATCCGGCTCAACTTCTATTCCATCGAAGAACTGGAACTGATCGTCACGCGCGGCGCGCGGGTGCTCGGCATCGGCGTAAGCCCGGATGGCGCCAACGAGATCGCCCGCCGCGCCCGCGGCACGCCACGCATCGCCGGCCGCCTCCTCCGACGCGTCCGCGATGTCGCCATCGTCGATGGCGCGCCAACCATCACGCGGAGCATCGCCGACAAGGCGCTGACCATGCTCGATGTCGATTCCATCGGCCTCGACCTGATGGACCGCCGCTACCTCCTCACCATCGCCGAGAAGTTCATGGGCGGTCCGGTGGGGATCGAGACCATGGCCGCCGCGCTTTCCGAACCGCGCGATGCCATCGAGGACATTATCGAACCCTACCTGCTTCAGCAGGGCTTCCTCCAGCGCACGCCGCGCGGACGCTTGCTGACCGATGCCGCCTTCCGCCATCTGGGGATGAACCCGCCCTCGCGGCAGGCGCCGCAGTTCGGGTTGTTCGACGGCGGAGAGGAGGAGGCGTGAGCCTCACACCGCGTTGAGTTTTTCCCGCGGCGCGCGTCTGAACCACGCCAGGATGCGCATCCCCAGCGCGAGCGCGAACAGCGCGAGAACCGCCCAGTAGAGCGGGCCGGCCGCGGCGCGCTTGCCGAACGCGATCACAAATTGCAGCCAGAGCCAGTAGATCCCGCTCGTGTGCAGCCGCCGCCACGCCACGGGGCCGATCCACCGCGCTGTGGGCGCGAATGAGGTCGCTGCCATCAGGATGATGTAGGTGTAGCCGATTGCACCGGCGACGACCATCGCCGGCGTGATGGCTTCGGCGTATTGTTCCGGCCCCTGCGCCGAGAACGCGATGATGAACCCTGCATGGACGAAATGCGAGAAGGCGAAGGCCAGCCCCAGCATCCGCCTGTTGCCGCGTTGCCAGCGTGTGAAGGCCGAAGGTGCGAGCCTTGCCGCCGCGCTGGCAGTCATCGCCAGCAGGAATAGGACCGCCGAGGTCCGGGCGGTCACGCGCAGCGCCCACCGCAGCGATTCCGTCGAAAAATTCTCGACGACCGGCCCCTGAAACGCCGCGACCGCGACGCAGGCCGACAACAGCCAGAACAGAGGCCAGCCATTGAAATAGCGCGCAAATCCATTCATATCCTGCTCCCTGACGACCAAAGCGGCCCGAATGGGCCACACATCCGGAACACGGTCCGTTCACAAACAAGTGTTTTGCGTTCGATCCGCTATCCTGACGCCGGATCGCGAGGAAGACATGTCCAAACTGGGTTTGCGCATCTACTACGAGGACACGGATTTCTCCGGCTTCGTCTATCACGCCCGCTATCTCCACTTCTTCGAGCGCGGGCGGACGGAAGCGCTGCGCGATCTCGGGATCGACCAACGCATCCTGTTCGAAGCGGATGACGGACCCTTCGCCTTCGTCGTCCGGCACATGACGATCGACTTCAGGAGCCCCGCCCGGATGGACGATCTCGTCGAGGTCGAGACGAGCATCGCCCGCATCGCCGGCGCCAGCCTCGTCATGGATCAGGTGATGCGGCGGGGCGAGGATATGCTGTGCGAAGCGAAGGTCACGATCGCTTTTCTCGCCAAGGGCCGGCCCGCGCGCCTGCCACCGCGCCTGCGCGACAAACTTGTTGCATTGCACAATTCGTGAAATATACCGAACATTAACCATAATTTCCGATTGATGAATTGGGACAGTTTGATCCGGCCGGATCGGGCGTGCCCCCGGCGCGATGCCTCAGTTTGGTCGCAAAACAGGGCCATTGCCGCTGGATAAACGAGGCTGGGCGCAAAAATAGCCATGCGCCGGCCGGAAGGACCCGACATGCCGACAGCCGATGCGCAAACCGATCTCTCGCTGATCTCGCTGTTCCTCCATGCCCACTTCATCGTCAAGCTGGTGATGCTGGGGCTGCTCAGCGCGTCGATCTGGTCCTGGGCGATCATCATCAACAAGTCGATGATGCTGCGGCGGATGAAAAGCCGGATGGACAACTTTGAAGATACCTTCTGGTCCGGCCAGAGCCTCGACGAACTCTACCGTTCGCTCGCCGACAAAGTGCCCGACGGGTTCGCGGCCCTGTTCGTCGCGGCGATGGGCGAATGGCGGCGCGCCTTCGAGGGGTCGGGCCGCGGCTTCGCCTCGCTACAGACGCGTATCGACAAGGTACTCGACGTCTCGATCGCCCGCGAGGTCGAGCGGATCGAATCGAAGCTGCTGGTGCTCGCGACCATCGCCTCGGTCGGGCCTTATGTCGGCCTGTTCGGCACGGTGTTCGGCATCATGACGACCTTCCGCTCGATCGCCGCCTCGAAGAACACCTCGCTCGCCGTCGTCGCGCCGGGTATCGCGGAAGCGCTGTTCGCCACCGCCATCGCGCTGGTGGCGGCCATTCCCGCCAACATCTTCTACAATAAGTTCGTGAAGGACGTTTCGCGGACGCAAGGACGGCTCGAAAGCTTCGCCGACGAGTTTTCCGCCATCCTCTCCCGCCAGATCGACGAGCGCGCCGGCCAAGTGCGCGAGCGCGGCGCGGCGTAAGGAGCGCGGGATATGGCGATGGCAATGAACGCAGGAGGAGCGGGAGGCGGCAAGAGGCGCCGCTCCCGCCGCGCCGCGCCGATGGCGGATCTCAACATGATCCCGTTCATCGACGTGATGCTGGTGCTGCTGGTGATCTTCATGGTTGCCGCGCCACTGCTGACCACCGGCGTGCCGGTCGACCTGCCCAAGACCGGCGCCGCCGAACTCAACATCGACAAGAAGCCGGTCTCGGTGACGATCGACGACAAGGGCGGGATTTTCGTTCAGGACAAGGCCTCGAAGCTCGAGACGCTGGCCGACGACATCAAGGCCGTCGCCAAGGAAGGCTTCGACGAACGCATCTATGTCCGCGGCGCGGCGCAGGTGAATTACGGCCGCGTGGCCGAGGTTCTCGCCGCGCTCAAGACCGCCGGCTACAACAAGACGGCGCTCGTCAACGCGCCGTCGGACGCGAAGAAGTAAGGCAAGGAGGCTGAACGTTTGGCGCTCGCCCTTCGGGATCATCTCGGACGGTTTTTCTCCTGGCGGCAGCCGGGCGGCGCTGTCTCGGCCGGCACCCATGCTCTTCTGCTGCTCGCGGGCGTCTACGCTTTCAATTCTGCCCAGCCCTTCTCGCCTGCGACCGAGGCCCTGCCCGTCGAGGTCGTCTCGGATAGCGCCTTCAACGAGATGATGAAGGGCGACAAGAACGCCAAGGAAAAGGCGGCCGTGCCCGAGCGCCGCGTCGATCGCGTCGCCGAAACGAAGGAAGACAAGGATCCCGGTCAGGCGAAAACCGATGTCGCCGCGCCGCCGGTGAAGCAGGAAGAGGCGCAGGCGGAAAAGCCCGAGCCCGAGCAGAAGGTCGCAATCGCGACCCCGCCGGTCCGCCCGCCTGAATTGCGCGTCGCCCCGCCGGAGCCCAAACCGCCGGCGCAGGTCGAGGAAGACGACAAGATCGACGAGCAGGCAGAACTTCTGCGCAAGAAGCGCGAGGAGCAGAAGAAGCTCGACGAATTGAGGAAGCAGGAAGAGGCTGCCAAGGCCGAGGCCAAGCGCAAGCTCGAGGAAAAGCGCCTCGAGGAGAAACGCAAGGAGGAGGCCCGCGCCCGCGAGGAGAAGCGCAAGCTCGAAGAGACGTTGAAAGCCGAAGCCGAGGCCGAGAAAAAAGCCGAGGAACTCAAGAAGGCCGAAGAGAAGAAGAAGGCCGAAGCCGCGAAGAAGGCGGCAGAGGCCAAGGCCAAGCGCGACCAGGAAAAGCGCGAGGCCGAGGAAGCGAAGAAGCTCAACGATTCCATTCGCCAGAAACTGCTCGCCTCGCGTGATACGCCCTCTTCGACCGGCTCCTCCGGCGCCGCGGTCCACAACCGCTCGACGCTCGGCACGGCGACCGCGACCGGCGCGAAGCTCTCGCCTTCGGATCGCGCGCAGCTCATCGGCATCCTGACCTCACAGATGAGCCGCTGCATCTCCTACGCCGGCACCGCGCCGAAAACCGGCCCGCAGCTCACCTTCACCCTTGCGCAGGACGGCGCCATCATCGGCGGCGTCCGGCTCGCCAACCGTTCCGGCGAGAGCAATTTCGTGCCCTTTGCGGAAGCGACGATGCGCGCCTTACGCAATTGCCAGCCCTATCGCGTACCCGCCCGGTTCCTCGCCACCTACGAGGACTGGAAGAATATCCGGCTGAACATCGACACCTCTGAAATGCAGTAACGCCGGGGAAATGCAGTGAACCCGCCAGACAAGAACCGTCACATCGCGAGCCAGACGCCATGAACCGCCCTCTCCAGCTCTTCCGCCCGGTGATCTTCGCGATCGGCTTGATCGCGGCCTTGATGGCGCCCCTCGTCATCGCCGGTCACGCCCGCGCCCAGGCCGCCGGCTGCCGATCCGGCGAACTCTGCATCGACCTCAACCCGAAGAACTTCAAGCCGATGCCGATCGCCGTCGTCACCTTCTCCGGTGATGCGCAGGCGAGCGCGGTGTCGCAGATCGTGACCTCGAACCTCAAGCGCTCCGGCGTCTTCGAGCCGATCGACCCGGCCCGCCATCCCGAGAAGACGCTCGGCTTCGATGCCGTGCCGAACTTCCCGGCCTGGACCGCAATCGGCGCACAGGCGATCATCACCGGCCGCGTCATCCGTGACGGCGGGCGCGTCGCGGTCGAATACCGGCTGTGGGACGCGACCACCGGCAAGCAGGTCGTTGGCCAGAAGCACGCGATCGACCCGCAGAACTGGCGCCGCCTCGCGCACCTCGCGTCGGATGCGGTGTACGAGCGCATGACCGGTGAAGGCGGCTTCTTCGATACGCGTATCATCTTCGTGGACGAGACCGGGCCGAAGGAAAAGCGCCGCAAGCGTCTCGCCATCATCGACCAGGACGGCGCCAATTTCCGCGCGCTCTCGGGCGGCAACGAACTGCTGTTGACGCCGCGCTATTCCCCGCGCGGCAACCGCGTCGCCTTTATGGCGCTCACCGAGGATGGCCGCGCCAACGTGCAGGTGCTCGACCTCGCCTCCGGCCAGCGTTCGGTGATCGGCGGCGGCGACGTGACGAGCTTCGCCCCGCGGTTCGCGCCGAACGGCAGCCAGCTGGCCCTGAGCGTCGAATCCGCCGGCAACACCAACCTCGCCGTCGCCGATGTCGGTTCGGGCCAGATCCGTCGCCTGACCAACGGCAGCGCCATCGACACCTCGCCCTCCTATTCGCCGGATGGCAGCCAGATTGCCTTCGAGAGCGATCGCGGCGGCGGCCAGCAGATCTACATCATGGGCGCGGACGGCTCGGGCGCGCGCCGGATCTCCTTTGGCGATGGGCGCTATTCCACGCCGGTCTGGTCGCCGAAGGGCGATTACATCGCCTTCACGCGGCAGAGAGCCAACAGCTTCGCCATCGGCATCATGAAACCGGACGGCTCGGGCGAGCGCATTCTTACCGAGGGCTATCACAACGAAGGACCGAGCTGGGCGCCGAACGGCCGCTATGTCGTGTTCTTCCGCGATTCCGGCGCCGGGCCTAAGCTCTTCATGGTCGATGTCAACGGCCGGGTCGATGTCCCGATTCCGACCCCGGCCTTCGCTTCCGATCCGAGCTGGTCGCCGCTGAACACGGTCCGCTGATGGCGACGGAGAACGAAGCCGCGCTCGTCCTCTTCTCGGGCGGGCAGGATTCGGCGACCTGCCTCGCTTGGGCGCTCGATCGCTTCGGGCGCGTCGAGACGCTCGGCTTCGATTACGGCCAGCGCCATCTCGTGGAGCTGGAGTGCCGCAGCGCCTTCCGGGCCGGGCTCTTGCACCTGAGGCCTGGTTGGGTCTCCCGCCTCGGCGAGGACCACCTCATCGATCTCGGCGTGCTCGGCGCGATGTCGCAGACCGCGCTGACGCGCGACGTCGAGATCGCGATGGGCGCAGAGGGCCTGCCGAATACCTTCGTGCCGGGCCGCAACCTGCTCTTCCTCACCTTCGCCGCCGCGCTCGCCTACCGGCGCGGCCTCCGGCACATCGTCGCCGGCATGTGCGAGACCGATTATTCCGGCTATCCCGATTGCCGGGACGACACGATCAAGGCGCTTCAGGTCGCACTCAACCTGGGCATGGACCGCCGTTTCGTGCTGCATACCCCGCTGATGTGGATCGACAAGGCCGAGACCTTCGCCCTCGCGGAAAGGCTTGGCGGAGCCGCGCTCGTCGATCTCGTCGTCGAGCGGACGCACACCTGCTATGCCGGCACGCGTGACAAGCGCCACGAATGGGGCTACGGGTGCGGGCAATGTCCCGCCTGCGAACTGCGGGCCGCCGGCTTCGCGCGATACAGGCAGCGGTGACAGATCCGAAACAGGGTGGCTGATCCCTCAAAGCCCCAGGGCAAACTCGCCCGGAGCCAAAGCGAGAAATCCATGACGAACACCGATACTATCCGCCGCCGCGAAGGCTTCGCCTTTCTCGCGGCCTTCGCCGCCTGCATCCCGGCGGCCAACTGGCTCATCCAGCACGCGGGAACCTTCTGCGTGCCGAACGGGCCCTGCCTCATCCCGGTTGCGCCGGGCCTCACCGCGCCAAGCGGCGTGCTGATGGTCGGCGTCGCGCTCGTCCTGCGCGATCTTGTCCAGCGCCGGCTCGGGATCGCCTGGTCCGTGCTGGCGATCGCCGTGGGCGCCGGCCTGTCGGCGTTTTTCGCCCCGCCCGCCCTCGTGACGGCCTCGCTGGCCGCCTTCCTGCTCTCGGAGCTGGCGGACCTTGCGGTATTCACACCGCTCCAGCGGCGCGGATTGGTTCTCGCGGCCGTCGCCAGCAGCCTCGTCGGTCTGGTGATCGACTCCGTGGTGTTCCTGACCCTTGCCTTCGGCTCGCTCGATTATCTCGGCGGTCAAATCGTCGGCAAGGCGTGGATGGTCCTCATCGCCATCCCGGTGCTGCGCTGGCTGCGCGGGCGCGACGCCGCGCGCGGGTTGATGCCGGCCTGAAGAACGCCCGGAAAAAAGCTCCGGCAAAACGCCCAAGAAAACGCCCAGGAAAACACTCCCGTCAAGAAAGCGTTCACCATTCGCCGCAAAGTCGCCATCCGGAACCGCTCTATTGCGGTTCCATTAGGCTTTACGGAAGCTTTCGTTAATCGCCGCAATTTTAAGTGGTTGGCCGGGGCTAAGGCTAATTCTGGGGTTCTGGGCCAATTCTGAAGGAGTTTGAGGGATGTTTCCCGCTTTTGTCACCGCGCGCGGTTCGCGCTTTGCCGCCGCCATTCTGGCTGCCGGCCTGCTCGGCGCCTGCGCTACCAAGAATACCGACGGCGATGGCGTCAACGGCGCCGGCGGCGCCTCGACGCCCGGTTCGATCCAGGATTTCGTCGTGAATGTCGGCGATCGCGTGTTCTTCGATTCCGATTCGTCCGAGATCAACGCTCAGGGCCAGCAGACGCTCGACAAGCAGGCGCAGTGGCTGGGCCGCTACCCGCGCTATTCCTTCACGCTCGAGGGCCATGCCGACGAGCGCGGCACGCGCGAATACAACTTCGCCCTCGGCGCCCGCCGTGCCGAAGCCGCGAAGAACTACCTCGTCGCGCGTGGCGTCGGCGCCAACCGCATCCGCACGGTGTCTTACGGCAAGGAACGGCCGGTCGCGGTGTGCAACGACATTTCGTGCTGGTCGCAGAACCGCCGCGCCGTCACGGTGCTGAACGGCGGCGGCTGATCGGTTTTCTCACGGACCGGGAGGCTGCAAACTGGCCTCCCGCCGCCTGACACGCTAGAATGGCTGGAATGATTGCGCTGCCCGCCCGCCTCCAAGGTTCCGTTTTCGCCCTGATTGCCGGGCTTGTCTTCGCCACCGGCACGCTTGTCCCGGTGCGCGCGCAGGACGCCGCCGACATCCTTCTGCGGCTCGACCGGCTGGAAAACGAAAACCGCCAGTTGAACGGGCAGATCGAGGAGTTGCGGTTCCAGCTGCGTCGCACCGAGGATCAGCTCAAGCGCTTCCAGACCGACGCCGACAGCCGCTTCCGCGATCTCGAAGGTGGACGCGGCGGCGCGCGCCCAGCTACGCCCCAGCCTCCGGCCAATGACGGCCGCGGCACCTCGGGCCGGCGCTCCGATGCCTTCGACCCCAATGCAAACGGCAGCGTGCCGGGTGCACCGCGTCAGCTCGGTGCACCGGGAGCCCCGTTGACGCCGCCCGCCTCCGGCGGGGTCGCGACCCCGCCCGGAATGCCGCTGCCCGGTGGCGCGCTTCCGCCCGGCGGCCGCGTGGTGCAGGGCAACGATATCGGCGCACCACTCGACGTTACGGGCCGTCGTCCGCCCCAGCCCGACCTCGTGCCGGCCGCGGATAATCCGCAATCGACCTTCTCTTACGCGAAGGGCCTCTTCGATCGCGGCGACTTCGAACAATCCGAAGGCGAGTTCCGGCGTTTCCTGACTTCCTATCCGCGTGACCGCCGCGTCGCGGAAGCAACCTTCTGGCTCGGCGAGACCTATCTGCGCCGCACGCGCTACCGCGAGGCGGCCGAGCAGTTCCTCAACGTCACCACCAAGCATTCCGGCGCTTCGCGCGCGCCGGAGGCGATGCTGAAGCTCGGCATTTCCCTGCGCGGCCTCGGCGCCCATCAGGAAGCCTGCGGCACCTTCGATCAGGTGACGAAGAAGTATCCGAAGGCATCGTCGGCGATCCATAAGGCGGTCGAGCGCGAAAAGGCGCGGGCCAAATGCTGAAGGGAGCCGCCGTGACCGAGGATGACGACAGCGCCCTGATCGACACCCTCCCGCTCACGCCGGAAGAGGCCCTCGCCCTGTTTCGCGGCGCGCTCGGCAATGACGATTGCACAGGCATGCTGCTGTGTGTTTCCGGCGGGCCGGATTCGATGGCTGCGCTTGGCCTCGCCGTCGCCGCCCGCGCCTATCTCCCGCCGATCGCCGTTGCGACCGTCGATCACGGCCTGCGGCCCGAGTCGAAGGACGAAGCCGCTTTTGTCGCGGATTTCTGCAAGGAACTCGGCGTCCCCCATTGCACGCTCATCTGGAACGAGGGCCCGGGGCCGGATGTCAGCCAGGAAACCGCGCGCAAGGGCCGCTATGCGCTGCTCGTCGGCCATGCGCGGACGATCGAAGCCAGCCATATCGTCACCGCCCACACGCTTGATGATCAGGCCGAGACCGTGCTGATGCGGATGGCCTCGGGCACCGGCATCGGCGGCCTCGGCGCGATGCGGCCCAATGTCGAGCGCGGTGCCGTCCGCCACATCCGTCCGTTCCTCGAAGTACCGAAGGCACGGCTGATCGCTACCTGCACCGAGCATCACTGGCATTATTCGACCGACCCCACCAACGAGAACCCGCGCTACACCCGCACGCGGATGCGCGCCCTCATCCCGATGCTCGCAAGCGAAGGCCTGACGCCGGAACGGCTCGGCACGCTCGCCGCGCGGGCGCGCCGTACCGAGGATGCGCTCGATCAGGTTGCCCGGCGCACGGTCGAGGGTGCCATCATCCGCCGCGCCGAGGACGGCGGCGCCATCCGCCTCAAGGCCGATCCTTTCTATACCGAACCCTTCGATCTCGCCCTGCGGATGCTGCGGCGCTCGATGCTGGCGATCGGCGCCGAGAAGGACCGCGAGGTGCAGATCTCGCTCGCCAAGCTCGAACGCCTGCTCAAGAATCTGCGCATGGCGATCCGCGACCAGCGCCCGTTCCGCCAGTCGCTCGCCTGGTCGGTGATTGCGCACGGCGGCGGCTTCATCGAGGTGCGCATGGCGCCGCCCCGCCGCGCGCTCCGCGACCGGGTGGCGAGCGGCAACCGCTGAGGGGCGGGATTCACGAAGGCGTTCGAATCCCTGCCCGTCTCGCTTGGCATTTCGGCCTGCCGCTCCTAAATAGGAAGAATTGAAGGGGCGGCGCCCGATATCGGCGCACCCTAAAAACGGTGAGATGCGCGCCTGATGAACCCGAACGTCCGCAACATCGCCCTGTGGGCCATCATCCTCCTGCTGGTGCTGGCCCTGGTTTCGGTTTTCCAGAGCCCCTCCAGCCGGTCCTCCGGGCAGGAGATTTCGTACTCGACCTTCGTCGATGCGGTCGAGAAGGGGCGCATCGAGCGGATGGTCTTCTCCGGCAGCGAGGTGACCGGCACGTTCAACGACGGTTCCGGTTCGTTCCAGGCCTATGTGCCGATGGACGGCAAGCTGATCGAACGCATCCGCGAGAAGCACATCAACGTCTCGTTCCGCTCGCCGAACGCCGACAACCCCTGGTACATGTCGCTGATCGTCAACTGGCTGCCGCTGATCTTCTTCCTCGGCGTGTGGATCTTCATGTCCCGCCAGATGCAGAACGGCGCCGGCCGCGCCATGGGCTTCGGCAAATCGAAGGCCAAGCTCCTCACCGAAGCGCACGGCCGCGTGACGTTCGAGGATGTCGCCGGCATCGACGAGGCCAAGGAAGACCTTTCGGAGATCGTCGAGTTCCTGCGCGATCCGCAGAAGTTCCAGCGCCTCGGCGGGCGCATCCCGCGCGGCGTACTGCTGGTCGGCCCGCCCGGCACCGGCAAGACCTTGACCGCACGCGCCGTGGCCGGCGAGGCGAACGTGCCGTTCTTCACGATTTCCGGCTCGGACTTCGTCGAGATGTTCGTCGGCGTCGGCGCTTCCCGTGTCCGTGACATGTTCGCGGAAGCGAAGAAGAACGCGCCCTGCATCATCTTCATCGACGAGATCGACGCGGTCGGCCGCCATCGCGGCGCCGGCCTCGGCGGCGGCAACGACGAACGCGAACAGACGCTCAACCAGCTCCTCGTCGAGATGGACGGCTTCGAGGCCAACGAAGGCGTCATCATCATCGCCGCCACCAACCGGCCGGACGTGCTCGACCCCGCGCTGCTGCGCCCCGGCCGTTTCGACCGCCAGATCGTCGTGCCGCTGCCGGACGTGAACGGCCGCGAGAAGATCCTCAAGGTCCATACCCGCAAGGTGCCGATGGCGCCGGATGTGAACCTCAAGACGCTGGCGCGCGGCACCCCCGGCTTCTCGGGCGCGGACCTGATGAACCTTGTCAACGAAGCCGCGCTGATGGCCGCCCGCCGCAACCGCCGCCTCGTCACGCATCTCGAGTTCGAGGATGCCAAGGACAAGGTGATGATGGGTGCCGAGCGCAAGTCGCTCGCCATGTCCGACGAGGAAAAGAAGCTGACAGCCTACCACGAGGCCGGCCACGCCATCATCGCGCTGGTGCTCGATAAGGTCATCGACCCGATCCACAAGGCCACCATCATTCCGCGCGGGCGAGCGCTGGGCATGGTGATGACGCTCCCCGAGGGCGATCGCTATTCCATGACCCATGAGAAGATGGAGGCGCAGCTCGCGCTGGCCTTCGGCGGCCGCGAGGCGGAACTGCGCACCTTCGGCGCCGAGAAGGTCACCAGCGGCGCCTCGGGTGACATCCAGCAGGCGACCTCGCTCGCCCGCCGCATGGTCATGGAATGGGGCATGAGCGAGAAACTCGGCCGCGTGCGCTACGCCTCGAACCAGCAGGAGGTGTTCCTCGGCCATTCAGTCGCGCAGTCGACCAATATGTCCGATGAGACCGCCAAGCTGATCGACGAGGAAGTTCGCAAGCTGATCGAAGCCGGCGAGGCAACCGCCCGCCGCATCCTTGACGAGAACAAGGAGAAGTTCGACGCGATTGCCCAGGCGTTGCTGGAATTCGAGACCCTGACCGGCGATGAATTGCGCGACCTCATGAAGGGCAAGCGTCCGACCCGCGAGGACCCGGACGAGCCGCAAACGCCGCGCGGTTCGGCCGTGCCGGTGGCCGGCAAGCCGCGCCCGCCGGAGCCCGACGCCGGGCTCGAACCTCAGCCGCAGGGTTGAGGTCGGGCCTTTTCAGGGCCGTTTAACCTCTGTTCTCGCAAAAACTTGCAAGGCGTGCCCGTTTGAGGCACGCCTTTGTTTTGGGATATGACGGACGGGAGCAGGCCATGGGGCGCAAGTATTTCGGGACCGACGGCATCCGCGGCCGCGCCAATGGCAAGATCACGCCGGAGCTTGCCCTCAAGGTCGGGCAGGCCGCCGGGCTCACCTTCAAGCGCGGCGAGCATCGCCACCGCGTGCTGATCGGCAAGGATACGCGCCTCTCCGGCTACATGATCGAATACGCGCTGGTCGCCGGCTTCACCTCCATCGGCATGGACGTGCTGCTGACCGGCCCGATCCCCACGCCCGGCATGGCGATGCTGACGCGCTCGATGCGCTGCGATCTCGGCGTGATGATCTCGGCATCGCACAACGCCTACGAAGACAACGGCATCAAGATCTTCGGGCCGGATGGCTACAAGCTGTCCGACGAGGTCGAGGCCGCGATCGAAAAACTGCTGCAGCAGGACATTTCCAACCGGCTCGCACCGCCGCGCGCCATCGGCCGCGCCCGCCGTATCGACGACGCGCAGGCGCGCTACATCGAGTTCGCCAAGCGCACCCTGCCGCGCAACCTTGAACTCGACGGCATGCGCATCGTCATCGATTGCGCGCATGGCGCCGGCTACAAGGTGGCACCGGAAGCGCTCTGGGAACTGGGTGCCGAGGTCATCTCCATCGGCACCGAACCGGACGGCTTCAACATCAACCGCGATGTCGGTTCGACCGCGATCGGCGCGCTTCAGGCTAAGGTACGCGAGATGCGCGCCGATATCGGTATCGCCCTCGACGGCGACGCCGACCGGGTGATGATCGTCGACGAGAAGGGGCACGCCGTCGATGGCGATCAGCTGATGGCGACCATCGCCGAAAGCTGGCATCAGGACGGAAAACTCTCGAAGCCCGGCATCGTCGCGACCATCATGTCCAATCTCGGGCTGGAGCGGCATCTCAATGGTCTCGGGCTGTCGATGGCCCGCACCGCGGTCGGCGACCGCTACGTGCTCGAACACATGCGCGAGCACGGCTTCAACGTCGGCGGCGAGCAATCCGGCCACATCATCCTCTCCGATTATTCGACCACCGGTGACGGGCTGATCGCAGCCCTTCAGGTGCTCGCCGTCCAGCGCCGCGAGAATCGCCCGGTGAGCGAGGTCTGCCGCAGGTTCGAACCGCTGCCGCAGGTTCTCAAGAACGTCCAGACGCGCGGCGGCCAGCCGCTCAAGGATGACAAGGTCGCCTCGGCGATCGAGAAGCTGCGCGCCGACCTCGGCGAAACCGGCCGGCTGATCATCCGGCCCTCCGGCACCGAACCCGTCATCCGCGTGATGGCAGAGGGCGACGACCGCGATCTCGTCGAACGCATCGTCGACGATGTGATCGAGGCCATTTCCAAGGCGGCGTGAATTTCCGGGCAGCGTGAATTCTCGGGCGCCCCGGAAGCCGGCACCGCACATTTTTTGAAGAAGCATTAGGGATAATTTTTAAGGTTAAGTTGGCCTTAACCTCCCTCTGGCACGTTGTCCTTCGTTCGATTCTTGCGGCGCGAACCGCCGTGGAACTGCATGAAGGGATTTGACATGCGCAGCCTGAAAACGCTTCTTGCGGCGGGGTATGCGGCGCTTCTGGCAACCGGCGCGGCCGGAACTGCACTTGCTGCCGACATGACTGCGCCGCCCCCTCCGCCGCCCGTGCCGATGACTCCTCCGCCTGCGCTCGATGCCGGCGGCGGCTTCTATCTTCGCGGGGACGTCGGTGTCGGCTCCCACAACGATTCCGGCATCCTGAACGTGCCGACGGCCTCGAACTATCACACGCTCTCCTCGAGCCACGGCAGCACGGCCTTCGTCGGCATCGGCGCTGGTTATGCCTTCAACTCCTGGCTCCGCGCGGACGCGACGGTCGAATATCGCAAGGCATCGAAATTCAAGCTCACGGAGCTTGACGATCGCGGCACTGTCGCGACCGGCGATGACGGCATCAACGTCACCTCCGGCAAGGTCTCCGCCATCGTCGGCCTCGCCAATGCCTACGTCGATCTCGGCACCTGGAACCGCATCACGCCGTTCGTCGGCGCCGGTATCGGCTTCGCCGCGGTGACGACCAGCGATGTCCGCGATGTCGGCTATGCCGCCTTCGCCGGCGGCACCGGCCGCGCGGCGGACAAGACCTCGACCCGCCTCGCCTGGGCAGTCCATGCCGGTCTCGGCTACGACCTCTCGACCAACCTCAAGGCGGAAGTCGCCTATCGCTACCTCAACATGGGAACGGTCAACGGCGGAACGGTCGTCTGCTCGGTGCCCTGCACGGCCTATCATCCCCGGATCAAGAGCCTCGATTCGCACGACATCAAGGTCGGCCTCCGCTATGTCTTCGCCGACATGGCGCCGGCTCCCTCTTTCATGCCGGGCCCGCTGGTCCGCAAGTACTGAGCGGACCCAACAGCTCCACTGGAGAAACGGCGCGGCTCCCCGCGCCGTTTCTTTTTGCACCGCCCTTGACGCCGCAACGCAACAGGCGTAGCTCCATCGGCGGGCCAGCCCTCCCCAACGAGGGTCGCCCATCTGCAAGGATGGAGACATTGCGATGACCGCTCAGCCGACCGCGCTTCCGCGCGTTGCGAATTTTTCTTCCGGTCCCTGTGCCAAACGGCCGGGCTGGTCCCTCAAAGCCCTGAATGACGCTGCCCTCGGCCGCTCGCACCGCGCGAAGATCGGCAAGGCCAAGCTCAAGCGCGCGATCGACCTGACGCGCGAGGTGCTTCAGGTTCCCGCCGATTACCGCATCGGCATCGTCCCCGCATCCGATACCGGCGCCGTCGAAATGGCGATGTGGTCGATGCTGGGTGCGCGCGGCGTCGACATGCTCGCTTGGGAATCGTTCGGCGAAGGCTGGATCACCGATGTCGCCAAGCAGTTGAAGCTCGCCGATGTCCGCGAGTTCAAGGCGCCCTACGGCGAACTCCCGAACCTGAAGAAGGTCGACACCAAGACCCGCGACGTCGTTTTCACCTGGAACGGCACCACCTCGGGCGTGCGCGTGCCGGACGCCGACTGGATCGACGCGAACCGCGAAGGCCTCACCATCTGCGATGCGACCTCGGCCGCTTTCGCGCAAGCGCTCGACTGGCCGAAGCTCGATGTCGTCACCTTCTCCTGGCAGAAGGTGCTCGGCGGCGAGGCGGCGCACGGCATGCTGATTCTCTCGCCGCGTGCAGTTGCGCGCCTCGAGACCTACAAGCCGGCCTGGCCGCTGCCGAAGATCTTCCGCATGACCAAGGGCGGCAAGCTGATCGAGGGCATCTTCGAGGGCGAGACCATCAACACCCCGTCGATGCTCTGCGTCGAGGACTACATCGACGCGCTCGAATGGGCGCAGAAGGTCGGTGGCCTCGCCGGCCTGATGAAGCGCGCCGACGCCAACACCCGCGCGATCGCCTCCTTCGTGAGGAAGACCGACTGGATCGATTTCCTCGCGGTGAAGCCCAAGACCCGCTCCAACACCTCGGTGTGCCTGAAGTTCACGCATCCGAAGGTGGCGGCGCTCGACGCCGACAAGCAGGCGGCCTTTGCCAAGGGCATCGTCGCGACGCTGGAGAAGGAAGGCGCGGGCCTTGATCTCGGCCATTACCGCGATGCCCCTCCGGGCCTCCGGATCTGGTGCGGCGCCACCGTCCAGACCCGCGACATCAAGGCGCTGATCCCCTGGATCGAATACGCCTTCGCCAAGCAGCTCGCGACGCTCGGCTGATCCTTTCAAGCCCGGCGCGGGATGCGTCGGGCTTTTCCATTTCCCTTTCCGCGATCGGGCCGCGCCTGCGGCCGTCCAGCATGAGGATCGATCCCATGACCAAACCCCGCGTTCTGATTTCCGACGCCCTCTCCCCCGCCGCTGTGCAGATCTTCAAGGATCGCGGCATCGACGTGACCTTCGATGCCTCGCTCGGCAAGGACAAGGAGAAGCTCGCCGCGATGATCGGCGAGTATGACGGTCTTGCCATCCGCTCCGCCACCAAGGCGACCGCCGCCCTGCTCGAAAAGGCGACCAACCTCAAGGTGATCGGCCGCGCCGGCATCGGCGTCGACAACGTCGATATTCCGGCCGCCACCGCCAAGGGCATCATCGTGATGAACACGCCCTTCGGCAATTCGATCACCACCGCCGAGCACGCTATCGCGCTGATGTTCGCGCTCGCCCGTCAGCTCCCGGCGGCCGATGTTTCGACCCAGGCCGGCAAGTGGGAGAAGAACCGCTTCATGGGCGTCGAGCTGGAAGCCAAGACGCTCGGCCTGATCGGCGCCGGCAACATCGGCTCGATCGTGGCCCGCAAGGCAATCGGCGTCGGCATGAAGGTCATTGCCTACGACCCCTATCTCTCGCCGGAGCGCGCCGTGCAGATGGGCGTCGAGAAAGTCGAACTCGACGATCTCCTCCGCCGCGCCGATTTCATCACGCTGCATGTGCCGATGACCGCGCAGACCAAGAACATCCTTTCGAAGAAGGCGCTCGCCCAGACCAAGAAGGGCGTGCGGATCATCAACTGCGCGCGCGGCGGCCTCGTTGACGAAGAGGCCCTGGCCGAGCTCATCAAGTCTGGCCATGTCGCCGGTGCCGCCTTCGACGTGTTCTCGGTGGAACCGGCGGAAGCCAACCCGCTGTTCGGGCTTGAGAACGTGATCTGCACCCCGCATCTCGGTGCCTCGACCTCGGAAGCGCAGGAGAACGTCGCGCTTCAGGTCGCCGAGCAGATGTCGGATTACCTGCTTACGGGCGGTGTGACCAACGCGGTCAACTTCCCCTCGATCAGCGCCGAGGAAGCCCCGCGCCTCAAGCCGTTCGTCGCGCTCGGCGAGAAGCTCGGCGCCTTCCTCGGCCAGCTCACCGAAGCGCCGATCAAGGCGATCCGCATCGTCTACGAGGGCGAGGTCGGCAATCTCAACGTCCGCCCGATCACAGCGGCGGCGCTCGCCGGGGTCCTCCGCCCCTTCCTGCCCGAGATCAACATGGTCAACGCACCGATGACGGCCAAGGAAAAGGGCATCGAGGTCGATGAGGTCAAGCGCAATGCCGAGGGCGACCACGAGAGCCGGATTTTCATCGGCGTCGTCGCGGAGGACATGACGCGTCACGCCGCCGGCACGGTCTACCAGGACGGCAAGCCGCGCATCATCGAGATCCGCGGCATCAAGATCGACGCCGAATTCGCCCCGCACATGCTCTATATCCGCAACGACGACAAGCCGGGCTTCATCGGCCAGTTCGGTTCGCTCCTCGGCGAGAACGGGCTCAACATCGCGACCTTCAACCTCGGCCGCGACAAGCCGGGCGGCGATGCGATCTGCTTCGTCGCGATCGACGAGCGCGTCAGCGACAAGGTGCTCGACGCAATCCACGCCATCCCGCACGTCAAGCGCGCGCGGCGTCTCGCCTTCTGATCCGCTTCCGAACGGCAGAGAAATTTCAAAGGGCGGCGCTCAGCGTCGCCCTTTTTCCGCGATGGCGATGCCGCCGAGCACCAGCACCATCGAAATGGCGTGATGCCAGCCGAACGGCTCGCCGAGGATGGCGACGGCCAGAACCGCCCCCATCACCGGCACAAGATTGGCGAATAGCCCCGCACGTCCCGGCCCGATCAACTCAACACCGCGCATGAAGAAAATCTGCGCGAGAAAGCTCGGACCGATCGCGACAAACGCGAGGATCGCCATGCCCTTGAGGCCGGGCCACTGCGCCTTGCCGAGCGCTATCTCCACTGCCAGGAACGGGATCGACACCAGCGCCGCCGCAAAGGCCATGCCGGCGAAGAAGGCGAGGCCCGAGATCGCCGGCCGGTTCCGCAGCGCCACCGTGTAACCGGCGTAAAGCCCGCAGGCGATCAGCATCAGAAGGTCGCCGATATTGAGCGCGAGCGAGGCGAGGCGGTCGAGATGGCCGCCGCTCGCCGTCACCACGACCCCCGCGACCGCCAGCGCGATGCCGATGGTCTGGACCCCCGTCACCCGCGTGCCATAGGCGAAATAGGCGCCTATCAGGGTGCAGACGGGGATCGCGCCCTGCAACAGCGTGATGTTCACCGCGCTGGTATAATGCCCGGCGACATACATCATCGCGTTGAAGACCGTGTAGCCGAACGTGCCCATCGCCAGCGCGAACAGCCAGCGCTCGCGCAAGACCGGCCAGGCCTCGCGAACCTTGTCGCGCAGGAAGATCGCAATGAAGGCGATGACGAGAAACCAGCGCCCGGCCGTCAGGACCATCGGCGAGATCTCGCCGACCGCGAGCCGCGCGGCGACGGCATTGCCGCCCCAGAGCAGCATGGTGATCGCCAGCAGAAGATAGGCATTGCCGTAAAATGCCAGAAAGCGGGAAGACATCGGGGAAGCCCGTTGAAGAGAGGAAGGGGCGACGCTATCTTCGCCCGATCAATTTCGGAAAGTTACAATGTCTCTGCGCTTCCTGATCGTCGAAGGCAATACCCGCGAAACCCGCGAGATCTATCGCAGCGCGCTCGGCGCAACGCCCGCCGAAAGCTACGGGCGGCTGATGGCCAGTCTCGCCGGAGGCGCGCAGTTCGACATTCTCAACGCCGCAGACGCCGATGGCGCACTGCCCAAGGGGGCCCGCTTCGCCGACTATGACGCGGCGATCCTCACCGGTTCGGCACTGCACCTCTGGCAGCGCGAACCCGAAACGCTGCGCCAGATCGAGGTTTCGCGCGAAATCTTCCGTGCCAATATCCCGTTCATGGGGTCGTGCTGGGGATTGCAGGTCGCGGCAGTCGCCGCCGGCGGCGATGTCCACAGGAACCCGCGCGGCCGCGAGTTCGGCTTCGCCCGCCGCATCATGCCGAACGCCGCCGGCATGGCCCATCCACTGCTGGAAGGACGCGGCCCGGTCTTCGATGCGCCGTGCACCCATCTCGACGAGGTCGCGCGCCTGCCGGCGGATTCGACCCTGCTCGCCTCGAACGCGGTCTCGCCGGTGCAGGCCGCCGAGATCCGGTACGAGGGCGGCACCTTCTGGGGCGTGCAGTATCACCCGGAATTCAGCTTCTCGACCCTCGCCTACCTGATCGAGCGCAGGACCGCGAACCTGATCGAGGAAGGTTTTCTCGCCAGCGAGACCCAGGCGCAGACGATGGCTGCCGATCTGCGCCAGCTCGACCGCGAGCCGAATTCGCGGCAGATCGCCTGGCGCCACGGCCTCGACCGCGATGTGACGGATACCGCCGAACGCGTGACGGAATTGCGGAACTTCCTCGAGGCACGGGTCAAGCCGCACGCCATCGCGCGCGCCGCCTGATGGCGCTTGCGGCGCCCAAATTGCGTCGCAACGCCGCCGCAACTTCGCCCGAGCGGGGCTTTTCGCTCCCATCCCGCAAAACCCGATGGGAGAAAACGATGCCAACCGCTGCCGACAAGACCGCCGCCCTCCCCCGCTTCCCCGGCCTGACGAAGCGCCTGGCACTGCTCGGCGGTGCATCGCTGATCGCGATCGGCAGCGCAACAGCAGCCCAGATCCCGGCGAAATCGGCGATCGGCGCGGTCACGCTCTATCCCGATGCCGCCGTGGTCAGCCGGGAGGTGACGCTCGACCTCCCCGCCGGCGAACACGAGGTCCTGCTCGCCGATCTCCCCGCGACGCTCGACCCCGCCTCGCTTCGCGTGCAGGGCACGGCGGAAGCGAAAGTGGTGATCGGCAACGTCGATCTGCGGGTCGAGGCCAATACGCCGGATGCGGGGAAACCCGAGACGCAGCGCAAGCTCAAGGTCCTGCGCGCCGAGCGAGACCGGGTTCAGGACCGGATCGACGCCGCGCAGGGCAAGAAGACGATGATCCAGCGCATGGCAGAAGCCGCCGAAGGCAAGGACGGCAAGGGCCTGCCGCTCGACGAGTGGAGCCGTGCCTGGGATCTCGTCGGCAAGGGCCTTCAGGGCGTCCACGACGAATTGCGCACGCTCGGCGAGGACATCGTGCGGATCGACGCCGAGATCGCCGCGCTCGAGGGCCAGCCGGAATTGCTGCGCGGCCGGCCGCGCGAAGGCGTGCGCGTCGCCGCGATCTCGATCGAGGCCGCTGGGCCGACGAAACTCGCGCTCACCGTCACCTACCGCGTCTCCGGCGCGGCGTGGCGGCCGGTCTATGACGCGCGGCTTGATACCAAAACGCAGGTGCCCGCGCTCGAGATCACCCGCCGCGCGATGATCCGCCAGAACACCGGCGAGGATTGGTCGAATGCCGCGATCACGCTCTCGACGCTCTCCGTCTCGCGCGGCACGGCAGCGCCGAAGCTCTTCGGCCAGAAGATCGCGATCTGGGAGCCGCCGGCACCACGACCGCCGGTGACAGTCGGCCGCGCCGCGCCGATGAGCGCGCCGGCCCCGATGGCGATGGCGGAAGCGAACCGCGACACCACGGATGCGGATTATCTCAGGGCCCGCAAGGTGGCCGAGGAAGCCGGCGCCAGGATCGAGGCCGGCGCCTACCAGACCGAGTTCATCGTGCCCGGCAAGGTCAGCATCGTGTCTGGCGCTACGGAAAAGAGCATCCGGCTCGGAGCGGAAAAAGCGGACGCCACGCTGATCGCCCGCACGGCGCCGGTTCTCAACGCGACGGCGTTTCTCGAAGTCTCCTTCAAACAGGGCGGCGAGACCGCGCTGCTGCCGGGCGAAGTGCTGCTGAGCCGCGACGGCGCCTTCATCGGCAAGGGCCGCCTGCCGCTCGTCGCGCCCGGCGAAACGGCGAAGCTCGGCTTCGGCTCCGACGAGAAGATCAAGGTCACGCGCGCGCCGGTGAGCAAGATCGAACGGCCGCCCGGCCTCCTCGGCTCGACCAAGACCGACGAGACCGTGGTCCGGACCTCTGTCCGCAACCTCCATCCCTTCCCGGTCAAGCTCCAGATCGAGGACCGCGTGCCGGTGAGCGAGGATCAGACCATCACCGTCGAGCGCATGAGCGAGATGACAAAGCCGGATGTCGAGACGCCCGACGAGCGCCGCGGCGTCTTTCTCTGGACGCCGACGCTGAAGCCGGGCGAGGAACGGGCCTTCGTCACCGCCTATCGCATCAAATGGCCGGCGGACAAAAAGACGCAAGTGCAGCATCTGCCGAACTGAGCGCATTGGAAAAAGGGCGGTTTTCGCCCGCACCGGCCGGGTTTGGCGCTTTACCCACGCCCCGGCATTGGCTATCCCGATGCTTTAACAGGGGCGCGCCCGGCGCGACCCCGCCAGCAGGATCGGGAAGCTATGGCCAACGTGGTCGTTGTCGGCGCCCAGTGGGGCGACGAAGGTAAGGGCAAGATCGTCGACTGGCTCTCCGAGCAGGCCGATATCGTGGTGCGTTATCAGGGCGGCCATAATGCCGGCCATACGCTCGTGATCGACGGCGTCACCTACAAGCTCAGCCTGCTGCCGTCCGGCATCGTCCGCGGGGGCAAGCTCTCCGTGATCGGCAACGGCGTCGTCGTCGATCCGTTCCATCTCTGCGAGGAGATCGAGCGCCTGCGGACGCAGGGCGTCACCATCACTCCGCATGAACTGAAGCTCGCCGACAACGCGGCGCTGATCCTGCCGCTGCATCGCGAACTCGACGCCTTCCGCGAAGGCTCGAACAGCGGCACCAAGATCGGCACCACCAAGCGCGGCATCGGCCCGGCCTACGAGGACAAGGTCGGCCGCCGCGCGATCCGCGTGCGCGATCTCGCCGAGCCGGAGGCCCTCGGGCCCAAGATCGAGCGCCTGCTCGCCCACCACAACGCGCTTCGCCGCGGCATGGGTCTGGATGAGGTCGAAGCCCCGGCGCTGATGACGCTCTTGAAGGATGTCGCGCCGAAGGTGCTGCCCTACATGGACCGTGTCTGGGAGACGCTCGACCATGCCCGCCGCGAGGGCAAGCGCATCCTGTTCGAGGGCGCGCAGGGCGCGCTGCTCGATGTCGATCACGGCACCTACCCCTACGTCACCTCGTCGAACACCGTGGCGGGACAGGCTTCGACCGGTTCGGGCCTCGGCCCTGGCGCGATCGGCTTCGTGCTCGGCATCGTCAAGGCCTACACGACCCGCGTCGGCGAAGGCCCGTTCCCGTCCGAACTCTTCGATGCGATCGGCCAGCGCATCGGCGAACGCGGCCGCGAGTTCGGCACCGTCACCGGGCGCGCGCGGCGCTGCGGCTGGTTCGATGCCGTGCTGGTGCGCCAGACGATCAAGACCTCCGGCATCGACGGCATCGCGCTGACCAAGCTCGATATTCTCGACGGCTTCGACGAGATCAAGGTCTGTGTCGGCTACCGCCTCGACGGCCATGTGATCGATTACCTGCCGGCCTCTGAATCGGCGCAGAAGCGGCTCGAACCCGTCTACGAGACGATCCCCGGTTGGAGCGGCTCGACCGCCGGCGCCCGGTCCTGGGCCGATCTTCCGGCCGAGGCGGTGAAATATGTCCGCCGCGTCGAGGAGCTGATCGGCGCGCCGGTCGCGCTGCTCTCGACCAGCCCGGAACGCGACGATACCATTCTGGTCAAGAACCCCTTCGAGGCCTGACGGAGCAATTTCGGGTAAAGTGAGTGGCGGCTTGCGTGACGGAAATGCGACCCAACTAGGAGCATCATGGCGGACTACTACCCCCTTCTGAGCCGCGCTGTCGCGAGCCTCGCCGATCAGCCGCCGGAAAGCCGCGAGCCGATCTACGCCCGCGCCCGCGATGCGTTGGAGCGCCAGTTGCGCTCGTTCGAACCGCCGCTCGCGGAGGAGTCGATCCGCTCGGAACTCGACGATCTCGGCGCGACGATCCGCCGCATCGAGGACGAACTGGCGCCGAAACCGGAACCCTCCTTGCCCGAAAGCGCCGCCGAGCCGGAGGCCGATGCCGGGTCACCGGTCGAGACCGCGCCGGACCCGACGGACCGCGACCCCGAAGCCGCGCAGCCCATGATCCGGCCGCGGATGCCGGAAAAGGTCGATAATTCCGGTCGCAAGAAGGTGCTCGCCCTGTTCTCCGGCATCGCACTCGTCGCCATGCTGACGATGGGCCTCGTCGCGCTCTCGCGCCGGGACGTCGCCCCGTCACCCTCCGGACCGCCCGTGGTGAAAGCGCCGGAGACGAGCGGCAACGACCCGTCGAAAACCGAAGGACGGCTCTCCGGCACGCCGGAACCGGCCGGGCGGCCGGCCGAGCCCGCAACCCCGCCGGCGAACCCGCCTGCCACGCCGCCGGCCCAGCCCTCGCAGCCCGCTACGCCGAACGAGGCACCAAAGCCGGCGGCCACGGCCACCGGCCGTGCCTTCATGGTGCTTGAGGCGCAAGGTTCGTCATTGAGCCAGTTCGAAGGCAAGGTCACCTGGACATTCGCGCCGGATCCGGCGCTGAAGGGCGACAAGGCTCTGCGGGCGGCAATCACCTTCGAGAATGCCGGGCTGAACGTCGATTTCTCGATCGCGCGCAACAAGGATGCGAAGCTCGATGCGTCGCATACCGTCATGGTGATCTTCGAGCCGAAAGGCGGCTTCGGCAATGTCAAGGAGATGAGCACGGTCGAATGGCGCGAGCGCGAAAGCCAGAACGGCGTCTCGCTGGCCGGAATCGTCGTGCCGGTTCAGGACAATGTCTTCATGCTCGGGCTCGACAAGTCGGACGCCGCGCTCAGCCGCAACATGGCCCTGCTCCAGACCCAGAAATGGATGGTGTTCGAACTGCGGCTCGACAGCGGGCGCCGCGGCGCCGTGCTCGTCGAGAAGGGGCTGAACGGCGAGAAGGCTGTCAACGAGGCGCTCGCCGCCTGGAAATGAAAAGGGCGCCCTCGGGCGCCCTTCGGATTTCTTGCCATCCGCCTCTTACGAAGCCCGCGTCTCGATCTCGGCGATCGACCGGCGGACACCGCCCTGCACCTTCTCGAAGGCGCGCGCCTCGATCTGGCGCACGCGCTCGCGGCTGATGTTGAACTCGGCCGAAAGCTCCTCGAGTGTCAGCGGCTCGTCCAGCAGGCGGCGCGCCTCGAAGATGCGGCGCTCGCGCGGGTTGAGGATCGCCAGCGCCTTGCCGAGCGCGGCATGGCGGTTCTCGCTCTCCTCGGAACGGGCCAGGATCGCCTCCTGGCTGTCGCTCTCGTCGACGAGCAGATCCTGCCATTCGGCGGTGCCTTCATCGCGCATGGTGACGTTGAGCGAGGCATCGCCGCCAAGGCGACGGTTCATCTCCACGACCTCGTGAGCCTCAACGCCGAGCTTGGTGGCGATCTCCGCGACCTGATCGGGCCGCAGGTCGCCCTCGCCCAGCGCGGAAATCTTGCTCTTGGCCTTGCGCAGATTGAAGAACAGCTTCTTCTGGTTGGCGGTGGTGCCCATTTTGACAAGGCTCCACGAGCGCAGGATGTATTCCTGGATCGAGGCCTTGATCCACCAGATCGCGTAGGTCGCGAGGCGGAAGCCCTTGTCGGGGTCGAAGCGCTTCACGGCCTGCATCAGGCCGATATTGCCCTCGGACACGACATCGCCGACCGGCAGGCCATAACCGCGGTAACCCATCGCGATCTTCGCGACGAGGCGCAGATGCGAAGTCACCAGCCGGTGCGCGGCCTGCGGATCTTCATATTCCTGATAGCGTTTCGCCAGCATGAACTCCTCGTCCGGTGTCAGGACAGGAAAGCGGCGGATTTCGGCAAGGTAGCGGGACAGTCCCCCCTCACCCGAAATGACGGGCAGCGTGGCAGCAGACATTCATTCCTCCTTCGAACCCCCGTAAGCGGCAGGCCCAATGTCGCGGTGAAACACCCTTCGACGACGTTGTGCTTATACCACAACAGATCCGTGGCGAAATAGGGGCAACGATCACGCCTTGGCGAGGGTCGGGTCACGCTTTCGCGAGCGCCTCTTGCAGCCGGGCAAAATCGGCCGGCGGTTCTGCCGTGAATTCAAGCGGTTCGCCGGAGCGCGGATGCTCAAAGGCCAGCAGTTCCGCATGAAGCGCCTGCCGGTCCATATCCCGCAGGGCGGTCTGCGCCGCTTCCGGCAGGAACTTCTCGCGCGTGCGGAAGCCGCTGCCGTAAAGCGCATCCCCGAGAAGCGGATGGCCGATATGGGAAAGGTGAACGCGGATCTGGTGCGTCCGCCCGGTTTCCAGCCGGCAGGCGATCAGACTCGCGCGGATAGCCCCCTCGTGCGCGAATTCCTCGATCACCTCGTAATGCGTGATGGCGAAGCGGGCCCGCTCGGCTTTCGAGACCACCATCTTCTCCCGATTGGTGCTCGACCGGGCGATCCCGCCCTCGATCGTTCCGCTCCGGCGCGGCAACTGCCCCCAGACGATGGCGAGGTAGCGGCGCTCCAAAGGCCCCGTCCGGCCATGATCGGCGAACTGCTCAGCGAGCCCGCGATGGGCACGATCGTTCTTCGCCACCACCAGCAGGCCTGACGTGTCCTTGTCGAGCCGGTGGACGATGCCGGGGCGCAACACGCCGTTGATGCCTGAAAGGCTGGCCCCGCAATGGTGGATCAGCGCGTTGACCAGCGTCCCGCGTTCATGCCCGTTCGAAGGATGCACCACCATCCCGGCCGGCTTGTTGACGACGATCAGGTCGTTATCTTCGTAAGCAATATCGAGCGCGATCGCCTCGCCCGGCGGCGTCGCGGGCTCGGGCGGCGGCAGTGCGAGGCTGAGCCTTTCGCCCCCCTTCAACTTGAACGACGCGGAAGTCGCAGCCCGCCCGTCGATCTCGACATGCCCTTCGGCGATCAGGGTTTGCAGCCGCGCGCGCGAAAATTCCGACAGGCGCTCGGCCAGCACCTTGTCGAGCCGTTTGCCGGCCTCCCCGGCGCCCAGCTGGATGATGAGGCCATCACCGGCCATCCGCGAAAATTCCTCGTGACCCATGCCGTTTCGTTGCCAGGCTTCATTGCAGGCAGACCATGGCAGATAGACCTTGCGATAAGCGCGAAGAATGCCTATAGCAACCGCCTTCCGGCAAATTCGCTCGCGCGGTTCGCCGGTAAAGCGCTCCCATCGTCTAGAGGCCCAGGACACCCGCCTCTCACGTGGGTAACAGGGGTTCGAATCCCCTTGGGAGCGCCAGAATTTTTATACTTCAACAGCATCGATCACTGCCGGTCGCGCCTTCCTTTACACTTGCGATTGGAAAGCCGACAACAACTTCGCGACGCTGGAACTGATCCTCACCGCGCCGGTTGTGGTCGCAAGCTGGATCAGCCTGCATTACTACGGCTCGACGCTGTCCGGCTCGGTTTTTTGGCGGCGGCAACAAGCTAATTCATAACGTCGGCGGCGGTATCGGTGCGGTGGCGGGTAACGGCGGTACGCTGCGGCGCGGGCTGCCGTCTCAGAGCGTTCACGATGGCGAAAAACCCGCCCATGACGCCTTGCGGCTCTCCGTCATGGTCGAGGCTCACCGAGGCAATTACCGCCGTCCTGCGCAAGAACGAGGGGGTGTGCCAGCTTTTCGACAATGGCTGGCTCCATCTCCTCGCCTTGGATCAGGGACATGCCGTCGCCAGACATCTGCAGAACCTTCGCTGGGAAGAATTCGAGACAGAAACATCACGCCCCCGGTGATCCAATCGCTTGGACCCTCCCGTAACCATCGGGAGGAGCTGATCGATGACCCGTTATTTCCTTGCCTATTTCGCTGCCGCTATCGTGTTTCTGGCAGCAGATTTCGTCTGGCTGGGTGCCATCGCCAAGGACATGTACCGCGCTCAGATCGGACATCTCCTGGCGGACAATTTCCGTATCGGTCCGGCGGCACTGTTCTACGCCATGTATGTCAGCGGCATTCTTTACTTTGCCGTGACGCCGGCGCTGGTGAGCGGGCAATGGACCGACGCACTGCTGCCAGGCGCGATCCTGGGCTTTCTTGCCTATGGAACCTACGATTTCACCAACTGGGCGGTGATGCGGGATTGGCCTTCCGCGATGACATTCATCGACGTGGCCTGGGGCACTGGCCTGACCTCCGTCGCGGCCGGAGCCGGTGCGGCTGTTGCCGTTCGATTTGGCTAAATCGATGCGCATTGCTGTCATCGGTTCCGGGATCAGTGGCCACGGCGCGGCGCTCGCGTTGCATGGGTTCGGTGGTATTTCCGTCACCGTCTACGAGGAACTGCCGCGCATAGGAGGTCACGCCAATACGATCAGTGTCAATTACGGGGGTACGAGGATCGCCGTCGACACCGGCTTCATCGTCTACAATGAGCTGAATTATCCCAATTACACAGCGATGCTCGATTGGGCACAGATCAAGACGATCGCATCGGACATGAGTTTTTCGCTGTCGGTCGACGACGGCGCCTTCGAATGGTGCGGGCGGCATGTTTCCCCGCTCGGAGGCCTGTTTTCGCAGAAGTCGAATGCGTTTGACCCGGGATTTTACCGGTTTCTTCTCGGTATTAGGTCATTCCAGAAACGTGCGATAGCCGATGCGGAAGCAGGCCGTATCGACGACGTTTCGCTGGGCGCCTATCTTGAAAACATCGGCTGTCATCCCCGGGTACGCGACGACTATGTCGTTCCGATGGGTGCGGCGATCTGGTCGATGACCCCGGGCGAGATCCTGGCATTCCCTGCCAAGTCTTTCATGGCGTTCTTCAACAATCACAAACTCCTGCAATGGGACCGCCCGACATGGCGCACCGTTCACGGTGGTTCGCGGATGTATGTGGAGGCGCTGCAGCGCAAGCTTGGACATGAAATTCGGGCGAGCACAGGCGTCTTGATGCTGGAGACGGGAGGCGAAGCGCCGATCATCCGCGATACGTCGGGCAATTCGGACATATTCGATGCGGTCATCGTGGCAACGAGTGCGCCGAGAGCTCTCCAGCTCCTTGCGACGCCCGACCAAGAGACACGCGCGGTTCTCTCGTCTTTCCGCGTCAGTCAAAACCACGTCGTGGTCCACTGCGACCCGGCGTTGATGCCGAAACGAAAGGCTGCCTGGGCTTCCTGGAACCTGCTTCGTCGAACCGGAAGCGACAAGTCCGCAGTTACCTATTGGATGAACCGACTTCAGTCCATTCCAGAATCGCACCCTCTTTTCGTCACCCTCAATCCCGACCGTCCCATTCGGGAGGACCTTGTTTTTTCGCACATCGACTATGAGCATCCGGTCTACGACGCTGCAGCAATCGCCGCACAGGGCCGATTGCATAGCATACAGGGTCGGAAAGGCGTCTATTTCGCAGGCGCATGGACCGGCTACGGCTTTCACGAGGATGGCCTGCGCTCAGGCTTGGAAGCGGCAAGGCGACTGGGAGGCGTTGCGCCATGGCTCCGTTGACCCCGGCTGTCCGCTTCGCCGATGCCGAGGTATTCCACGCCCGGCTCCGGCCGCACGGCTTGCGCTTCCGATACAGTCTGCTCGCGCTGATCGTGGATATCGATCGACTGAGCGAAGCGGTGGCACTTCCGTTCTTTTCGCTCGCGCGGTTCAGCGTTTTTGGCTTTCGCGAGAAGGATCATGGCCCGCGTGACGGAACGTCGCTTCGCCGATACATCGATCGCGTTCACGCTGAGCACGCACTTCCCCGCCCTCACCGTGTGGTGCTGACCTGTTTTCCGCGGATTTTCGGGTACGTTTTCAATCCCATCTCGACGTATTCGGGTTTCGATCGCGACGGGCGCCTGAAGAGCGTGGTCTACGAAGTGCGAAACACCTTCGGTCAGCACCACAGCTACGCTTTCGCGGTTGTGCCCGATCAGGATGGCCATGTGCCGGCGCATGAATGCGACAAGGTGTTCTACGTATCACCTTTCATGGACATGCCTCTGCGCTACCGTTTCCTTTTTCAACCGCCCGCAGATGACCACTTCGCCCTGCGTATCATCGAGCGGGATCATGGCGGGGTGGTGCTTACGGCCCTGATGCAGGCGCGTGTTTTCGAAGCGACAAGATCTGCCCTCCTCCGACGGATAATCTGCTCGCCCTTCGCGATGGTGAAGGTACTGGCAGGCATCCACTGGCAGGCCGTTCGGCTCTGGCTTGGCGGCCATCACATCCGGCCGCGGCCGCAGCCGCCCGACATCGCGGTTTCGCGGGATCTGTCCGGCGGGTTTTCACAGGGCGAACATTCGAGTGTCGGTAGGGAAATGGGGAGCGCCGGGCATGCATGAATTGGCGATGGTTTCTCCACACGATGTTATCCGCTCTCGCGCTGTGCCGTGGACGCTGCGCCGGGTCTTCCGTTCCCTGCTCGGGATCAAGGCGGGCTGCGTCGATGTCGGACTTCCCGATGGTAGAACGGTCCGTTTTTCGGGCACGCGGGAAGGCCCGCACGCGGGGTTCAATATTCATTCCTACGCTTTTCTCAAGCGGCTTGCCGGCGGCGATATCGGCTTTGCGGAAGGGTATATCGCCGGCGAGTGGGACACGCCGAACCTTGTGGCGCTGTTGGCGCTTCTCGCAGATAACCAGCATCTCATCGACCGATTTTCCGCCAATGGCATCGTCAGGCTTATTCAAAAGGCGCGCCACGCGCTCAATCGCAATTCGCGCAGCGGATCGCGCCGGAATATCTATGCCCACTACGACCTCGGCAACGCGTTCTACGGCGCCTGGCTCGACCGGACCATGACCTACTCATCAGGCCTGGAGGTGGGACAAGATCTCGTCGCTGCTCAACACAGGAAATATGCGGCCATCGCAGCGGCAGCCGGGGTTGAACAGCACCATCACGTGCTCGAGATCGGATGCGGCTGGGGAGGTTTTGCGGAATATGCCGCGCGCGAAATCGGCTGCCGGGTCACGGCACTCACAATTTCTCCGGCGCAGTTCGAATTCGCCCGGCGACGCATCGCCGAAGCCGGACTATCAGACCGTGTGACGCTCAAATTGTGCGATTACCGGGACGAACAGGGCACATTTGACCGCATCGTATCGATCGAGATGTTCGAGGCGGTCGGGCAGGAGTTCTGGAAGGCGTATTTTGCGAAGCTCGAAGCGCGCCTTGTGCCCGGCGGCAGGGCCGCGCTGCAGGTCATTACAATCCGGGAGGATATTTTCCCGCGCTATTTGCGGGAAATGGACTTCATTCGCCATTACATCTTTCCGGGCGGAATGCTGCCGACACCGAGCCATCTGCGCGCCCTGGGCGAATCGGTCGGCTTCGAACAGACATCCGAACTCACCTTCGGTGGAGATTACGCAGCCACATGTCGGGCTTGGCGTGAGCGGTTCGATCAGGCCTGGACGAAAATCGCCAGCCTTGGCTTTGACGACCGTTTCCGCCGCCTCTGGCGCTATTACCTCGCCTATTGCGAGGCCGGCTTTTCGGTTGGCACCATCGACGTCTGTCAGATCGGCTTTCGCAAATCGCCCGATACGGGAGGCTGACATGACGGCGGCGGCACTCCTGACCAGTCCAATACGCGAAAGTCGGGTTGACGGCTCAGCGCGCGCGTTCCATCGATGGGTTATGAACGCCATGTCCAGTCTTTCGGAAAGTGCTCGCGCCGATCTGATCCGCGCCATTGCCGAGCACGCCGATCGATCCGCATTTGTCACCCTGTTCGAATATTACGCGCCCAAGATCAAAGCACAGGTCATGCGCTTCGGTATCGATGCAAGCGTCGCGGATGACGTTGCGCAGGACGCCCTGCTCGCCGTTTGGCAGCGGGCCGCACAGTTCGACCCGAAGCGCGGCAGTGCTTCGGCATGGATTTTTACGATTTCGACAAATGCCCGCATCGATCGCCTTCGACGAGACAAGCGGCTCGCCAATAGCGTGCCCATCGAACCAGAAGGACCTGAGTTCGTCATAGCCGCCCTCGACGAGACTGCCGACGACGCCAGAATGGCGGAGATCGTCAGGACCTTGCCGGAAGAACAGCAAAGCCTCGTCTTTCTTTCCTTTTATTCGGACATGCCTCACGCGGAAATCTCGCAAAAGCTCGGAATTCCACTCGGGACTGTGAAATCGCGCATTCGGCTCGCTATGGCGCGGCTGCGCAAACTGCTGGGCGAAACGCCATGATTACCCAACCCACTGATGAAGTCCTGCTGAAATACACCTCCGGTGTTCTTGATCCGGCATTGCGCCTGCTCGTCGAGCGCCATTTTGAGATTGTCCCCGGGGCCAAGAAGCGCCTGCCAGCCCTCAACCGGTTCGGCGGTGAGTTGCTGACGGCTGAAAGCGGAGTGGCAATGGCTACTGGCAGCCTCGAAAGCGTTCTGGAGCGGCTCGGAAAGCCAGAAAAACGGGAGCCTGCCCCGGCATTCCCGCCGTTGGACAAACTTGGCTGGCGATGGGCGGGTCCAGGTCGTTCTATTGCCAACGTCGAGGTCGCTGGCTCGCGGATGAAGTCCTATGCGCTGCGGATCGCTCCGGGTCGCGCAATGTTGCAGCACAGCCATGCCGCGCACGAGTGGACTTTGATTGTTCAGGGCTCCTATCGCGATGAGGGTGGCGAGTATTCGACAGGCTCCTTCATCGAGGAAGACGAGGAGACCGATCATCAACCGGTCGCTACCGGCGATCAGGACTGTATTTGCCTTGCCGTTATGTCGGGAGCGCTGGTTGCGCCAGGTCTTATCGGAAAGGCGGCGCGGTGGTTGATGCGGTGATCTTTCCCACAATCACCGCTGGCGCGATGCTCACCGTAGCAATGGCTTTCGCATGGTATGTTCAGCGTCGGACCGGGAATAGCGGGTGGATCGATACAATCTGGACCTTTGCCACGGGTGCGGCTGCCATCGTTGCAGTCTTTCTGGGGCCGGGGGAGCCGGCCCGACGCGCGATGGTGGCATTGCTCGTCGGGTGCTGGTCGGTACGGTTGGGTCTCCACATTCTTGCGCGAACCCGCAGGACCGACGATGACCCTCGCTATGCCAACCTGCTCTCGGAATGGGGAGAACAAGCTTCGATCCGGATGTTCGGTTTCCTTCAGCTTCAGGCGGTGGCCGCGCTGGTGTTGACCGTTGCAGCCCTGCTGGCTGCATCGGGAGCCACTCCCGTCACTTCGCCGATCTTCCTGCTTGCCTGCCTCGTCGCGGCGGGTTCGATTGTCGGCGAAGGTTTGGCCGATGCCCAACTTACGGCCTGCAAGCGATCTCGCCCGGCCAATGGCATCTGCGAGACCGGCTTATGGGCCCGGTCGCGCCATCCCAATTACCTTTTTGAATGGCTGTTCTGGGTCGCCATCGCGATCATGGCAGTGCTGCCCCCCTTCCGGCCTGCCGCACTTCTGGCGGCGCTGGCGCCGTGCATGATGTATTACCTTCTGCGTTATGCCTCGGGTGTTCCCCACCTTGAGGCACACATGGCCCGGACACGGCCGGAAGCCTTTGCCGACTATGCCCGCCGCGTGCCGGCATTCTTTCCACGGCTCTGTTGATCTAAGTTCCGCTGATCGGACGTAGCTTTCTGAGGAACCTTGGAGAGCGTCATGGCGAATCGCTTTTGCCTGCAAATATGCATTGCCGCGCTTGTGGCTCTATCATCGGCTTCTGCTTCAGCCGCGCCGCTGGGGCACTGGGCGCGCGGTGATGGCAACGCCAAGGTCAGGATCGAACCTTGCGGCCCTTCTCTTTGCGCGATCAATACGTGGATCCGGGATAGGTCGAAGGGCGAGAACGTTGGCGATAAGCTTGTGATGTCCGTTAAGCCGGCCGGCAATGGCCGCTTGGAGGGGACGGCGTTCGATCCGCAACGCGATCGCAGCTACGGGATTTCGATCACGTACTCGAACGATCACATGAGCACACAAGGCTGCTTGCTCAAAGTCCTCTGCAAGACCGTTACCTGGACTCGCATTCCCTGAAGCCTTAAATCCGGAGACGGCGATGTCGTTAGCCAGCTTCATCAACCTCGCGGAACGCATCCCGCTGCCGGATTCGATCATCCGCTTCGGTATCCATTCGCTCGTCGCGCGAACGCGCGCCCGTCACCTGCCCCCCGACGCCGCGCGTGAAGCGGTATTTGCGGAAAGCATGCGCGACTATCCCATTGCCGAGCATACCGATGCCGCCAATGCCCAGCACTACGAGGTGCCGGCAGAATTTTTCCGCCTCGTCCTCGGGCCGAACCGCAAATATTCCTGCTGCCTGTTCGACACTCCCGCAGCGACGCTGGAGGATGCCGAGCTAGCCGCATTGGAAAAAACGGTCGAGCATGCGGATTTGCACGACGGGATGCACATCCTCGAACTGGGATGCGGATGGGGCTCCTTGTCGCTCCACATGGCAGCGCGCTTTCCCCGCAGCCGGATCCTGTCCGTTTCGAACTCGGCCTCGCAACGCGCGACCATCGAACGCCGCGCCGAGGAACTGGGCTTGGCCAATCTCGAGGTTGTCACGGCCGACATGAATGCCTTCGATACCAAAGAGCGATTCGACCGGATCGTTTCCGTGGAAATGTTCGAGCACATGTCCAACTGGTCGGAACTGCTCGAACGCTGCCGCCGGTGGCTCAAGCCGGAAGGACGCCTTTTCTTGCATGTCTTCACGCACGAGCACGCGTCTTACCGTTTTGACCGCGAGGACCCTGCGGATTGGATTGCAAGGCATTTTTTCACGGGCGGCATCATGCCCGCTCGTTCCCTCGCGCATTGCTTCCCGGAGAGCTTTTCGGTTCAGCAGGAGTGGCGGTGGGAGGGCGGACATTACGCCATGACCGCGCGCCATTGGCTGGCCAGCTTTGACCGGAACGCTGCGGAAATCGCAACGGTTCTGCAGCCCGTATATGGCCCGGAAACCGCCCTTTGGATGCGGCGTTGGCGTTGGTTCTTCCTCGCGACCGAAGGCCTGTTCGGCCACGCGGACGGCGACGTCTGGGGCGTGAACCATTATCTGATGGCGCCGGTTACAGAGGGGCCGTGACACCAAAGGGGCAGGTGATCGGGGTCGACGGCGGGCGCTCGACGTTGCGCTTAAAGGGCTGACGTCATGTCGCGCATGCGCAAGAAGGCCGACTTTCCAAGCAAGGTCTGCTCCGCCTGCAACCGGCCGTTTCTCTGGCGCAGGAAATGGGCCGGCGTCTGGAATGAGGTCCGGTTCTGTTCTGATCGCTGCCGAAACCGTCCGGACGGAAGAGTCGCTTCAAGATGAGCGCCCTTCGCCTCGTGCTCGGCGACCAACTGACACGCTCCATCTCCACATTGCGGGATATCGATATCGCGCGCGATGTGGTGCTGATGGCCGAAGTGATGGAAGAGGCGAGTTATGTGCCGCATCACAGGCAGAAGATCGCCTTCCTGTTCTCGGCGATGCGGCATTTCGCCGAAGAGCTTCGCCGCGAGGGGATCAAGGTCGATTACGTGCGCCTCGATGATCCGGCCAACACCGGCTCCTTCACCGGGGAATTACAGCGTGCGCTCGGTCGCCACGGTTGTGATGCGATTGTCGTCACGGAACCGGGGGAATGGCGCATCTGGCAGATGATGCTGGATTGGCGCGAAACCTTGCCGGTCCCAGTTCAAATCCGGGAGGACGATCGCTTTTTCGCCTCGCGCGAGGATTTCTCGCGCTGGGCCACCGGGCGCAACCAGTTCAGAATGGAGTTCTTCTATCGCGAGATGCGCCGAAAGACCGGCTTACTCATGCAGGGCGACAAGCCGGAGGCGCGAGGCAGAAGTGCGAAAGGCTCTTCGCGTCAGCGATCCTCATTGAGGCTCGCTCTTGAAATCCAGAAGGTCGTCAGCGCCGCCATGATCGCTGCCGTAACAGCCGCCAGGATCAACTGCCCCGGCGTTTCGAAGCGCATCAGCAAGGTGATGAAAGCGAAGTAGAGTGCTCCGATGATCGGGCTGTGTAGCAAGGCATGATCGGACATAAAAAGTCTCCCAGTTGGCTGACGCCCTGCGAAGAAAACGTATTTCGTATCAATTAGTTCCTTCCGAATTCAAAAAAGAAAGGCGCCTTTCGGCGCCCTTCTAGATGAGTTTGGTTGCATCAAGCCCGGCGGAGCAATCCCACCGCGGCGGAGATGACAAACAGAATAATGGCCGCCCAGAACAGCATCTGCGCGCCGCCCATCGCGGTGCCGGCGACGCCGCCGAAGCCAAGAACCGCCGCGACAATCGCGACGATGAGAAAAATAACTGCCCAGTGAAGAAGGCTACCCATGATCCGTTCCTTTCCGATTGTCATTTCGTGAGTTTTCGGCATCCGTTTTGGCCAATCGCTCAGTCGTGAAAGAAACGTTCGTGGCTCTAATTGGTTCCAGCGTGACAAGTTTTTGTCATAGCAAAACAAGGAATGCAGGAACCCGCCATTCTTTCCTGGCCTTGTTGAAGAAAGACATCGGAACCCTTCCCGCTCCCAGGCGTTTTCCTTGCAAGTGGCGCACACAGTGCCACCGGCTTTTTCAAGCCAAACCGATTTCAACCGAAAGGACTGATGCAATGGGTTCGACTACCGACAAGATCAAGGGCATGGCCAACGAAGCGATGGGCAACGCCAAGCAGGTTGCCGGCCGCGTTCTCGACAAGCCGACGCTTGAGGCCGAAGGCTTCGCGCAGGAGCGCAAGGGCGAAGCGCAGCAGGCGCTCGGCAAGACCAAGGATGCGGTGAAGAAGGTGATCGACAAGGCCTAAGGGCTCGATCCCTTCCCAAAATAGGAAAGGCGGCGCAAGTCGCCTTTTTTATTGGCAGGAAATACAATTACCAACAAAAAGCCCGTGCCGGTTTTGGCATGGGCTTTTCATGGTCACGGGCGCTTCTCAAGGCTTGGGTGCCGAATAAGGCAGCATGATCTCGAAATCACGTACGGTCTTGTCCGCTATCGCTGCGACATCGCCATTCGCAAGGCGAACGATGGTAAGATCGGGCCAAGCGACGAGCACGGAGCGCTGGCCGATGCCGAGGACACCGCCGACATCGATAATTGCGCTCGCGATCTTACCGTCAGTATCGATGAGAAGGTCGTGAACCTTACCGACCGGGCGCCGGTCCTTGCGGATCTTGTCGAAATTCTTGTCTTCGAGCGGCGCCTCGCCGAGAGCCGCAATCTTTTCAGCGTTTTCTGCCACGGCCGCATAGACTGCAGCGCCACGAATTGCCTGGGCGGAAATGGCCGAGGACGAGCGTTGCATTGTCTCGGCCTTCTTTTGGGCCTCCGCAGGGGCTTTCGGCAGCGATGCTGCGCCGCTGTCCGGACCTTTCGGCGTCGGAATGAAGTCGGTCGGCTTGGGATAGGGCTCGGCATTTTGCGGCTTGTTGTCGAGCGACTGCGATAGCGCGGCGCTGCTCAAAAACAGCGAGAGCGAGGCCGATAACATCATCGCATGTCGCGATTTTAAGCTTTTCATCAGCTGATCCTCCATTGAGTTGCCCAAGCATGTGATGCCGGAGCGGCTGAAAATGGAACGCGGGCCGAGGTTGCCCGGTTCCTTGATCAATGAATAAAAACCCCGCCGTCGCCGGCGGGGTTTGAGTTTTCCGTATGAATCGCGACCCGTGCTCTTTCAAGTTTCCTTGCTGCCGGAAAGAAGTCGTCCGAGGAGGAACCCGCCGACGATCGCGACCGGCGCCGCGCGCAACAGATGTGGCGCGATCAACCCCAAAGTGCGGATCGCGACCGGCGTGGCAACGATCGCTGCGGTCTGCGCGGTGCGTGAGGCCTGCGACTTCCGACGTTTGGCAATAAACGCCGCGCCCGCCAGCAGAGCGCTGGTCAGCACCAAGCCGCCCGCAATCGCGAGATCAGCGTTGATCGGGCCAACGGACATCGAAAGATCTGTGCGCAGCGCACCAAGCCCGTAGAACAACGCTCCGAAGGCCATGACGCCTGCAAGGACGAGAAGGAGCGCGAAACGGATGCCGCGCGCGGCAGCATCCTTGATCTCGAGCCCGGCGAATGCAGCGAGCGTGGCGATCATCGCTTATTTCCTCGACAGGAAGCCGAGAAGCAGGCCAACGCCGGCAGCGAGGGCGAGGCTGCGGACAGGGCGCGCGACGATTTCCTCGGCGATCCGCTTTTCAACCGAAGCGGCACTGTCTTTTGCACCGTCGATCACCTTCTCGGTATCGACACCGAGATCGCGCAACTGCGTCTTCAGCGATGCAACGATCGAGGAGATCTCACGAACGGCGTTTTCCGTCATGTCACGGGCCTTGGCGTTGGCGTCGCTCGCCATATCCTCCACTTTGCCAAGAACATCGTTGCTGGCTTCGGCTTTGAAGCGGGCGGTATTGATGGCCATGAGAACTCTCCTTGTATGGCTGTTAAACCTGGAGAGATAACGCAGGAAGCAGGGAGAAAGTTCCCGCGCCCTGCACGGGATTCACGCGACGGAACCCGCTTCAGCTTCGAGCCCGAGATACCCTGCGAGCCGAACGCGAGCACGGTTGACGCGGCTCTTGATCGTTCCGACTGCGCATTCGCAGATTTCCGCCGCTTCCTCATAGGAAAAGCCGGAAGCACCGACGAGAATAATCGCTTCGCGCTGGTCTTCAGGGAGCTGCGAGAGCGCTTTCTTCATCTCGTCGAGCGCAAGATGCCCCTCCTGCGCGGCGGGAGACGAGAGCGTGGCCGCAAGCTCGCCCTCGGCGTCCTCGACCTCGCGGCGGCGCTTGCGGTACTCGGAGGTATAAAGGTTGCGCAGAATGGTGAACAGCCAAGCCTTCAGGTTCGTGCCTGGCTGGAAGCTCGCGGAATTGGCCCAAGCGCGCATCAACGTGTCCTGAACCAGGTCGTCGGCACGGTCGACATTCCCGGAGAGCGAGATGGCGAAGGCGCGAAGGGTAGGAGCCGCGCCCATCAGAGCACGGGTGAAATCCGGGCTAGGGCTGGTCATTACTCTTTCGATCCGTTCGCGCTGCCGCGTTCTTTCGCGTCGAGTTGGGTGAGCAGTTCGAGAATACGATCCGGCACAGGTTCGCTGGCCAGTGTGTCATAGAACGAACGCAGTTTGGCACCGATCATCGCCTCGAGGCGGGGATCGAGCGGCACGGCTGCTTCGTCCTGGAGGTGTTCGTTCTTGTTTGTCATAACTTGCGCGGGATAGGTTCTCCCGGTCCTTTCACGAGCCTGAACGAAGGGGAGCATAAAAAGTTCCGTGAGGGTGAAACTTTTTTTGACCTCGCCCGTTTTCCTACCGTCATGATCCTTTCGCGGCTTAACCCGAAGGATTGTGGGGGACGCGTCATTAAAAAAGGAACTACCATGTCGATCGCCCAGCAGATTGCCTCGCACCTGCCTTACCTCCGGCGCTACGCGCGCGCGCTGACCGGCGCTCAGCAGTCCGGAGATGCATACGTCGTCGCACTGCTTGAGGCGCTGGTTGCCGACCGCGCGGTATTCGACACCACCGTTCCATCGCGGGTGGCGGTCTACAAACTGTTCACGCGGATGTGGAATGCCATGCCACTCAACACGCTTGACCCCTCTCGCCCTGGCAGCGTCGCGGAAGGCCGACTTGAGATGCTTACGCCGAAGAGTCGGCAGGCCTTCCTGCTTATGTCGCTTGAGCGTTTTGACGAAAAGGATGCTGCGAGGATCTTGGATGTCTCGGTGGATCAGCTTCGGGAACTTATCGCGCAGGCCAACCGCGAGATTGCCGCCCAGATCGCGACCAATGTTCTTATTATTGAGGACGAGCCGCTGATCGCGATGGATCTGGAAGCCATCATGGAGGACCTCGGCCATAACGTGATCGGCAATGCCCGCACCCACGCCGAGGCACTGGAAATCGCTGAGGGCCAGAACATCGGCCTCATCCTTGCCGATATCCAGCTTGCCGACGGCAGCTCGGGACTGGACGCGGTGCATGACCTTCTCGCCTCGGTGGAGGCTCCCGTAATCTTCATCACCGCTTTTCCGGAGCGTTTGCTCACAGGCCAGCGTGCAGAGCCCACCTATCTCATCACCAAGCCTTTCCAGCCTTCGCTGGTCGCGGCGCTTTCAAGTCAGGCGCTCTTCTTTGGCGAAAAGGCGCGTCAGAAACACGTCGCCTGACGTCATAACAAGCCGGCGGCAAGCAAGCGGAAACCATAGGAGAACGCAGGCAGGCCTCCGACGATTTTCAAAGGAGGCGACAGGGAACCCGAAGGGATAATTGCCCGTTGCCTCCCAGGTCAGGAATGGTCTGGAGATTGCCTTGTCTGCGCCGAACCGCAAGCCCGCGTCTGCCGAAACCCCTTCGTTCTGGAAGGGATTAACGAGCAATCGTGTGATCTCGATTGCGTTTTTCATCGGCGTTACAATGGCGCTGATGGCTGGGGCGGTCGCATATCAAGTCCGCAATCAAGTATCCAAAGCCTTCACGGAACTGCGTGAGACCCGAGAATTCGAGCTGGCGTCGAACGGGACACTGGCAGCGGTCGTCGACATCGAGACCGGCTATCGCGGCATGCTCATTTCGAATGACCCGCGCGTGGGCGAGCCATACGTGAAGGGTCGCAGCGATTTAGCAGCAGCGCTAACGCGCCTCTCGGAGCTTGCGAGGGATGAATCGGATTTCGTCCCGTTTGTTGAAAGCTTTTCGACTGCGGCGCGCGAAGCCGAAAAAGCACTCGTGGCGGCAGCAGATCGTCACGCGGCGAACCCTGACTTCGCGGTGGATGCCAACGGCATCGTCGAGACCAAGCTCAAGGTTGATGCGGTTCGCGCTGAACACCAAAAGTTCCAGGAGGCCATCCGTCAGCAGCTTGCCCTGCGGCGAAGCTCGATCGACGCGATTCTGACCACACTGATCAGCGCGATTGCGCTGCTCGTTTTCGGGATCATTTTCATTTCCTTTGCGCAGGCACGCGAAGTCGTCGCTCAAACGTCGCATTCACTTCGCGTGCGCTCGGCGTCCGAAGCTGAGATCGCCTCGATTTCGCAAGACCTCAATGCGAGCCGTGCGGAATTGCAGGGAATAACCAAAAAACTCGCCCTTGCATTGCGTTCAGCCCATGTGAAGGTTTTCTCGCTCGATCAAAATGGCAACGTTCATTGGGCCAGCGAACTGAGTATTGGCCTTCTGGCTGGCCGGACCTTGCCTGTCCGCCTCGCCGACTTAACCCCCGAGAGCGAGCAGGCGATGGTTGAACTGCGGCTGAAAGAGATTTTTGCCGCCGGAGAAACCAACGATTTTGAAATGATGATCGATCAAGGCGGCTTGCCCCCACGTTGGGTGCGTATCACGGTTGCGCCCGCCGACCTTGCGGGTGACGGTCTGTGTCTGGGCAGCGCAATCGACATTACCGATATCAAGCGGCGCGAGGAGTCGAATTTCCTGCTGATGCGTGAGTTGAGCCATCGCTCAAAGAACCTGCTCGCGATCACGCAGGCGATGGCCCGCCAGACCGCTCGCGGCGCAATCTCGATCAAGGAATTCGAGAAGCGATTCACAGCTCGGCTGCGCGGTCTGGCGGCTGCACATGATCTGATGGTCAGTTCTGCTTATACGGGGGCAGAACTGGATCAGGTCATACGCTCGCAAATAGGCGTCATCGCGCCTGGCGCCAATGAGCAGGTCCTGTTGGATGGCCCTCCTCTCCGTCTGCGTCCCGAAGCGGTTCAGAATCTCGCGATGGCTTTCCACGAACTTGCAGCCAACGCGGAGCAATACGGCGCGCTGTCTCGCAGCGAAGGTCAGGCAAACGTCAGCTGGCTTATCGAAGGGCGTGACAAGAACGCGCAACTTCACATTCTCTGGAAAGAAATCGGCGGCCCGCCGGTCACGACGCCGGAACGCAAGGGGTTTGGCACCGCGCTCATCGCCCAAAATCTGCCGCGCGCACTGATGGGTGAAGTGACGCTCGATTTTCCGCCCAACGGCGTGATCTGTAGCATCCGTTTGCCGCTCCGACAGGTAACGAGTCGGCCAGATACAGAACCCGTTTCCTGATATCGCGCCGGAACAAAGTTTGGGGTGCAGCGTTGTGGTCGCAGCACTAAATTTCTTCGATGGCGAAGGGAAAAATCATGGCAGGTGCCACGCCGTGCAAGGATCTCGGAACGGTTGTGAGCAAGGAGCCACTCAAGACCGGAATCGAGGCGAAGGATCGCAATTCCGTCGCCCAAGGCCTCTCCGGCGTTCTCGCCCAGACTTATCGGTTGATGGTGAAGTCGCACGTCTACCACTGGAATATGGTCGGACCGTTGTTCATGCCGGTGCACCAACTGACTGAGCAGCACGACGAAAACCTTTTCGCCGCCACCGACGAAATTGCCGAGCGCGTACGCGCGCTTGGCTTTCCTTCACCTCACGCGAGCGAGTGCAGACTTGAACTGGGTACCATATCAATGGGTAACGATATCGGCACTACGCGCCACCTTATCGAGGACTTGATTGCCGATCATGAGGCGCTTGCCCGCGAAATACGCAAGATCGCCAAGCTTGCCGAGAAAGCCGATGACTTCGCCTCTCACGATCTGATGGTCACGCGGCTCGCCCTTCATGAGAAGGCGATCTGGATGTTTCGTTCCAACACGGCCGAATAAGGCATTCGTCCGATGAACCTCGAAGCTGATCCGCTGGGCTATCGCTTGATGAGCCGACAGCTTTCGTCGGTTCGGGAAGCAGAATTGGACACGGCAGAAACACTCCGCGTCGGCGTCGGTTGGCTCAAGTTGGGCGTGATCGCGCTTGTGCTGATCTCTGCCGGCGGCGCTCTCGTGCTGCTCTATCTCGCGCGTTTTGTGATGGTGCCAGTGGTTGCTGGCATCGTTGTAGGCTTCATACTCGGGCCGATCGGTGATCGGGGGCACGAACGCGGCATTCCACGCGCTGCGACCTTCTCGCTGCTTGTGGTGGGCGTTCTTGCCGGAATCGGCGTGCTCGGAACCATGCTCCTTCCCGCAGTGCAGGGCGTGGTCGAAGCGATGCCGCAAGCGGCTGTCCGAGTCTCCCATTTCACACAGAATCTCAAAGGCTGGATCGGCGCTCTAGGCAGCTTCGCGACAGCGCCGGCGGCCGATATGTCGAGTGCGAACGGCACATCGGGGGTCGAAATTGCGAGCAGCGCCGTCACGTATCTCAGTCCGGTACTGTCTCAGGGGCTGATCTTTCTTTTCACGCTGGTCCTGTTTCTCGCGAGTCGGAACGAAACACGCCAGACCATCGTCATGACATTCTCTTCGCGGGAGCACCGGCTCGCTGCGCTCAAGACGTTCTCTCAGATCGAGAATAGACTCGCCGACTACTTCATCGCCGTCACGCTGGTCAATATTGGTGTCGGTATTGCGGTTGCCGCAGTGTTCTTCGCGCTCGGAGTCAAGGGCGCGCTGACCTGGGGCATTGTGGCGTTCTCGCTGAACTTCCTCCCGGTTGTCGGTCCCTTACTCATCAAAGGAGCGTTGCTCGCCTACGGCATTCTCGTCGAGCCGACCCTCATGGGCATCCTGGGGCCGTTTCTCGCATTCCTTGTGATCAGCGTCGTGGAAGCCAACCTGATCACGCCGCGGATCGTGGGCAACCGTATTACGATCAACCCGCTGCTGGTGTTTTTCTCGGTCGTTTTCTGGACATGGTTGTGGGGGTTCGCCGGAGCCTTCCTTGCAATGCCATTGTTGGCAATTGCCAGCGCCGTGTTCGCCGTGAGCGAGACGACGTCGCGCCTCCCCGAATAGGATTATCGCGAACGGCGATGGAACACGGGGCTGTCCCCATGCGTTGAAAGTTAATTGCGTGGTGATGTCCATCGCGCTCATATCAACGAGGTTTTTCCATGCGCACGCTTCTCATGCTCGCCATCGGTGTCCCGCTTCCGATTATCGCGCTCTACTGGTTGTTTGGCTGAGCCATGCCTACCAAGCCTGGGACCGAGCCACGTGTTGTGGCGATCGTCGCCAACGCGCGCGCCGGCACGGTTCTCGAAATGGGTGACGAACGTTTTCACCAGTGGATGAACGCCGCGTTCGAGGCCTACGGCATCAGGCCGCAGATCGATCTTCTCAGCCATGAAGAGATCGCTTCGCGCGTCGACACCCTGATTGAGCAAGAAGACCGCGATGTCTTCGTCGCGGGCGGTGACGGGACAATCTTTCGCCTGCTGCCACGTCTTGCCGAGGCGCGGCGCCCGGTTGGGATCATCCCCTTAGGTACCGTCAATCTGCTGGGACGCGATCTTGGCGTGCATGATGCAATCGATGCTATCGCCCGGGCCTATAGAAACCGCAGCAGCCAGCGAGTATCTCTCGGCGCCGTCAACGGGATCCTGTTCCATTCCAATGTCGGTATCGGCATTCTCGGGCGCATGGCGCGCGAGCGCGAAAGAGCGAGGGGCGAATTTCCCTTCAGCCGTGCGTTCAGCTTCGCAATGGCCGCGCTACGGACGCTTATCTATGCACGCCCATTCAATGTAAGGCTTGCTTCCGCAGGGCGTGAGGAAAGCTTCGAGGCAGATGCGGTGCTGGTAACAAACAACATCTTCGATGGCATGCCATGGCGTCGGGAAAACCTCGATGCTCGCATCCTTGAGTGCCATGTTCTGGCCGCGCGCGGCTTCGCAAATCGACTCAGCATGATCTGGGCCGTACTGCGCGGCCGCTGGCGAGAGCACCCTGCACTGCGCTCGTTTCTTGTGCGAGAGCTGACGATCGCTCCGCGTCAGCGGCACCGCATGTCGGTCGCGATCGACGGCGAATCCTTCCGCCTCGATGCGCCTCTTGCTTTCTCCGTCGCGCCACAGGCCGTAAGGTTTTACGGTATGCGGGGAGATGAGGCGGAATGACTGTAGAGCGCAACACCGCGCGGATCGCGCTTGGCGCAGGCCTGGCGGCGCTCGTAATCACAGCTTTGGTCACGGCGGGTCTCACCACCGCAATCGATGGCGCGCTGCTCAACGCGATGAAGGGCTTAGTGCGAAACGCGATGACCCGCGAGACATTGCGTGACATTACCGCGCTGGGCAGCTTCGCCGTGCTGGGTATCGCGGTTCTCGGCGCGGTCGGGTATCTGGTCGCCGGCGAGCGATGGCGGCGCGGTGTGATGCTGCTCGCAAGCGCGCTCGGTGCCACGCTTGCCAGCACACTTCTCAAGATCGGTATCGACCGCTCCCGGCCGCAAGGCGGAGATCTGGTACCACAGACATTCACGGCTAGCTTCCCGAGTGGTCATGCATTCCTCTCGGCAGCTGTTCTTCTTACCATCGGCGGCATGCTGGCTCGTGCTGCGCGGCACCCCGGAGAACGTCGGGTTGTGCTGGCATTTTCGATTGCCCTCACAATCGCGATTGGAACGAGCCGCGTTTTGCTTGGCGTTCACTGGCCCAGCGACGTCCTGGCCGGTTGGTGTTTCGGTGCGATGTGGGCCGCAGCGACTTTGGCGCTGACGCCCTCAGGCGCGTCTCAGGAAATGCCGGTCGATCGCTGAGTTGAGGATTGCGCCGATCAGTGCCGAACAAGCCGAAAGCCAAAGCCAGGTCATGAACACGATGACTGCTGCCAAGGACCCATAGGCAGCAGAATAGTTCCCGAGTTTCCCGGCGTACCATGCGAACCCGCTCGAAACGCCAAGCCAGAGCAGGCTTGCGAGCATGGCGCCGGGGAGAATCCAGACAAAGCCCCTTACCCGCTCGCCGCGCGCGACGAGAAAAAGCACTGAGAATCCGCCGATCGAGAGTGCGATCGAGAGCGGCCAACGCAGCAACGGCAGCAAACTTTGCACCGGAGCGAGTTGCGGGAAGGCGGACCAGAGAGCAGGTAAAACTGCAAGAAAGAACAGAATCATCGCCACGACCACAACGGCAGAAAGCGTCAGTCCAAGCGTGATCAGATTCAGCCGCACCCAGGAGCGGGTCTCGGTAGTCTCATCGATGATGTGCACAGCTTCGAACATTGCTTTCATGGCCGCATTGGCGCCCCAGCCGGCAATCAGCAAACTCAGCAGAAGCTGTGCGGAAAGGTTTGCCTTGGGCGTCATCGCGAGACGCTGGGCCTGATCCGAAACAATTTGCACCGCCGTCTCCGGCAGGAGATTGTAAAAAAGGGCAATCTGGTCTGCGATCGTCGCGGGATCGGTGAATAGCCCATACACCGAGAACAGGATCGAAAGTCCGGGGACAAATGCCAGCAGTGCGAAGAAGGCAACAGCGGCAGCTGCCGAGACAAAGCGACCTTTGAATATTCCGGCCGCAAAACGCCGGAATATCTCGCGCCAACTTCCCGCGGTGAGCTGAAATGGCGTTGAGACGAGCGCTGAACCGCCTTCACGCAATTGCGAAACAACCCGACCGAAATCTCTCAGCCCGCGGCTGGCCAACCCCAGAACAAAGGCGATCGCACCGAGGTGGAAGCTTCGCCGCACGTCGCAGTCCTTTCATGGCGAGTGTTTCGACCCGCTCTGGCGCTCATCATCATGGCGAAACCGCCGGCCGGCAAGCGGCGGCGGTTTCAACCATTGTCGACCCGCGCGTGTTAGCGAGTATAGGGCGGCTGCGTCTCGTCGAAGCGCTTCCAGCCGGTGGAGCGGTAGGCTTCGATCTGCGCGTGCTTGTCGTAAGGGGAGAAGCGATCCATGATCGCCTCGACATCATCGACATACGGATCGCTCACGCGGGTCGAGACAACAGCGCCGCCGCGGCGAAGGGTCTCGGCGTAATAATGCGCGTCTTCCTCATCAACGCCGGATGTGGTGAGCGCGCCCACGAGACCGCCGGTCATCGCACCAACCGTCGCGCCTGCTGCAGTGCTGGCGAGCCAACCGGCAGCAACGACAGGGCCGATCCCCGGAATGGCGAGCAGGCCGATGCCGGCCAGAAGGCCAGCCGCGCCGCCGATGGCGCCGCCGATACCGGCACCGCCGGCAGCGTTCGATCCTTCACCCCCGTCATGAGCGACGATGCTGATGTCCGCCCCTGGAATTTTGGCGGATTCGATCGCCTCGACAACGTTCTTCGCATGGGCGTAGGACTGATAGGCTCGTGTGACAGTATGCTGCATGGGATGTCTCCGTTCATGGGGTTTGTGCCGGCGGCGGATCAGTTCACAGTCACGTTGCCGCGATAATCGACGGCGACCTTGACCTTTGCGTTTCCGCGTTGGGCCATGCCACGCCAGATCCCGTCCTTGTCCTTCTCGAGGTTCGAGACCTGCGTCAGGCCTTTCTCCTCGATCTTGCCCTTTGCTTGGCTTTCGGTGAACGAGTTGGCACCAGGCAGCGGCGCGTGATTGTCGACCTTGGGTTGCGGCGAGGGCAAAGGCGAGGTGGTCTGCGTCTGTGCGATGGCGGTGCCGCCGATCGACATCAGAAGCGCCATCGCAAGGGCGCCGGTCTTCATGGAATCCTCCTCATCGGATCGTTTGTGATGGGAGGGTAACGGCAAAGGGCGGCAGGAAGTTCCGTGCCTTGAACGTTCAGGTCTCGGCCAGAGAAAATTTGATCCGGATTTTGATGCCATCTGGCGTCATTTCGCGGGCAAAGCTCCCGCCGAGTTCGCGCTCAATGGTCGCATGGATCAATTTGGAGCCGAAACCTGTCCCTTGAGTCTCGGTGGTTTCGATATGCGCATCCTCGTCCCATGCGATATCGACCAAGTCTCCCTCGCGCTGCCAACTGATCTTCAGACCGCGACCGTTTTCCGAAAGCCCTCCGTATTTCGAGGCGTTGGTCGCAAGTTCGTGAATCGTAAGCCCCAGCACCAGAACAAGGCGCGCAGAGAGCATGATCTCCGGACCGTCGATCGCCGCATCGATTTTCGCGGGATCGAGATAAGGCGCGAGCTCATTGCGAACCACCACTTCAAGACTCGCCCCCTCCCAAGACACGCGAGTAAGAAGTTCGTTGCGTGCTGCCATGGCCTCAAGCCGCGGCTGAAATTTCGCGAAGAAAGCGGGCAGATCCGGCGCGTCGCGTGCGCTCTGGCGAGCGATGGATTGTATCTTCGCGATGGTATTGCCGAGCCGGTGGCGCATCTCGTGCAGCAGCATCGTTTTCTCGCCAGCATCGCGCCGCGTGCTTTTGGCCAGAGCCAGCGCGGCGTTGCGTGCAACGATCGCGTGGTACAGGGCGAGAGCGAACACCGCGGAGGCAATCAACCCCAGAAGGGCCATTGGCAGCACCAGCGAGGCGGCGCGGCCACGGGCAAAATCGGCAGTTGGAGCGACATCCACAAGCCATGTCCGCCCCGCCAGCTCAAGCGAAGTCTGTCTGGCTTTTGCGCCAGGCAGCGCCCTTAAATCGGAGCGATAGAGGACAGTTTCTTCCGAGCGAGTGCTGTCGTATATCGTCATCGCGAGCGACTGCCCGAGCGCTCCCGTCGCGGCACGCAGGAAGTCTCCGGCGCGAAACGGCGCAAAGGCGAAGCCGACGTTTACCTGGGGCAAAAACACCGTGCCCGGTTGACGTGGATCGACCGGCTGGATCGGCGCATAGACGAGGAAGCCCGCCTGCTTGTCCGAACCGATCTCCTGCTTCAACTCAACTCTTCCCGTGAGAGTCGGCCAACCCGTTGCAAGGGCCCGATCCATCGCAGCCCGCCGCACTGGCTCCGAGTACATGTCATAACCGAGCGCGGCCTGATTGCGTTCGTCTGACGGCTCGAGCAACATTATCGGATATTGCGTGCCATCCAAGATCGGCCAAACGGAGAGATCAGTCCGCCCATAGGCGCGCCTTACAAACGTCTCGCGATTGCGCCGCTCTCGGGGTTCTGTCCGCAAGGCGACGCCGATACCCTGCAAACCGGCGAGCGTTGATTCATCGGTCAAGCGCCGCGTAAAATCGCGGAATGTTTCGCGGTGAATGTCCTCGGGGTGCAGCGAGAACAAGGCAGCGAAGCTGCGGACGAACGAGACGTGATGTTGAAAACGTCGTTCGATCGCGTTCGTGAGATCTTCCGCGCTCTGTTCGAGTCTACGTTCTTCGAGTTGTTCAAGAACACGGAACGTAAAGGCGGATATCGAAATAACGACGATCGACGCAGCAGCGAAAATGAGCGCGGGAACGAACGCATGCGTCGGAATACGGGAAAAGCGAAACACGAAAGACCTTTGGGCAGCAGGTTGCTTCGAAGCTATCTTGTTTGAATTCGACAATCGAGAGGTTCTTTTTTGCCCCTCCCGCCGCGGTTTATCGATCGTTAGTCCGGTTCTGGTGCGGCTGGCCGTGCGAGCTTTCAAGCATCGCCGATCGACCAAACAATCCCGCAGGGAAATGGAACTCCGGGTGCATGGCAGGAGTTTAACGCCTCACGGATCCCGTACTCCGCTGGCGTTTTACCCGAAGGAATTGACGCGTGTCCCAAACGACACAAACCGAGGCGCGCACCGACACGCCACTCTTCATTGACGAGGTGGAGGACGAGAAGCGGTTCACGGCCTCCGAATTCTGGCAAATGGCCGGCGGCTTCTGGCGAGGAAAGGTTGCAAGGAAAGCTTGGGCGCTCTCCATCGCGATCGGCATTCTGGTACTGGTCAATATCGCGATCCAATATGGTATCAACCGTTGGAACAAATACTTCTTCGACGCGCTTGAGGCAAAAAACCTCGAGACCGCCAGCCACGCAATCGGGCTGTTTGCTGCACTCGCCGTCACGGCCGTGGTCGCAATGGTTACGCAGGTCTGGTTCCGCATGACCCTGATGGCGAATTGGCGGCGCTGGCTCACAACCAGCCTCTCCACGCAATGGTTGGCCGGGCGGCGTTTCTACCAATTGTCCGTCGCAGCGCCGGAGATCGACAGCCCGGAATTCCGCATGACCGATGACGTCCGGCAGGCGACCGAACCACTGGTCGATTTTGTCACCGGCATTATCAATGCACTGTTGATGGCGGCTGTCTTTGCCGTGGTGCTCTGGAGCGCAGGTGGCGGCATCAAAATCGGACAACTTACCATCCCCGGCTATTTTGTTTGGTCGGCCGCAGCCTATGGTTGCCTGTGCTCGACGTTGATGATCTTTCTCGGGCGGCCGCTCATCCGCGCGATCGAGCAGAAGAATGCCGCAGAAGCGCAATCGCGTTTCGAGCTCGTTCGTATTCGCGAAAATGCCGAGAGCATCGCGCTTATCGGCGGCGAGAGCGATGAACGCGCTTCGCTTAATGACACGTTGCGGAACGTTCTTGCGCGCTGGGCGCATGTCATTCGCTTTCAGTCGCTGATCACCATCGTCAGCCATGGAAATTACATGATCGCGCCGGTACTACCGCTTCTGCTTGGCGCGCCGAAATATCTCGCCGGCGAGATGAGCCTGGGCCAACTGATGCAAATTGCCGCTGCATTCGTCCAGGTGCAGGTTGCCTTCAACTGGGTGGTCGACAATTACATCCGGCTTGCGGAATGGAACGCTTCCGCGCAGCGCATTGTTGCGTTCTGGCGCACCATGCGCTCCTTCGAGGCTCGCGATGCGGACGAGACACGGATCACATTCGCAAATAGCGAAGATGACTGGCTGCGCCTTTCCGATCTTTCGGTCGCGCACAGCACCGGCAAAGTCGTGATCTCCGATGCCTGGGCCGCGTTCGAACCCGGCTCGAAAGTTCTGATAAAGGGCGAATCCGGAACCGGTAAATCGACGCTTATCCGTGCGATCGCCGGGCTCTGGCCCTGGGGGCAGGGCGAGGTCTACCTACCTGTAAACGCCCGCGTCATGTTCGTCCCACAAAAACCCTACGTGCCAAACGGAACGCTTCGCGCGGCGCTCATCTACCCGGGCCTCGATCAGGAGCCGGAAGATCAGACGCTCACCACGGTCCTGCGCAAGGCCGGATTGTCTCACCTCGTGCAGCGCCTCGACGACGGGGATCGTTGGGACAAGATTCTTTCAGGAGGCGAACAGCAACGCCTCGCGTTCGCGCGGCTGTTCCTGCATCGCCCCGAAATCGTCATCATGGATGAGGCGACGTCTGCTCTCGATGAGGCAGGTCAGGAAACACTGATGACGCTGTTCAATACCGAACTCCCAGGGGCAATGCTTCTGAGTGTTGGGCATCGACCGGGGCTGGAAGGCTACCACCAGCGCATCATCGTGCTGGAGCGTCGTTCCCGCGGAGCCACGATCACCGAACCGGAAGAAAAACACCGGTCGAGCCTCGGGCGATTGATGCGTCGGGCCTTGAGGCCGCGCCCAACGCCCGATCCTGCCAGCGAGATCAGTTGAATTATATTTCTCTTATTTCGATCAAATGAAGAGGAACAAAACCTACCAAAAGACGTTTTCATCAACATGGTGCGTTGAATACCCCTATAAGACTGCAAAATGGAGAAGACGTCATGAACAACACTTCCAAGATCGCGCTCATTCTTGCCACATCGCTTTTTGCCACTTCGCCTCTTCTGGCGCAGGACAAGAAGGATGCGATGGATTCGGGCGCAAAGGGCGGCGCGATCGCCGGCGGTGCCGCGGGCGCTGTGGGCGGCGCGATCATCGGCGGCCCGGTCGGCGCGGTGGTTGGCGGCGCGATTGGCGCGGCAGCCGGTGCGACCTCTGGCGCTGTGACCGCCGGCATCACCGCCGAGGACAAGGTCTATGTCCGCAAGTACGTCGAAACCCGCCCGATCCCGCCGGTTCGTTATGAGGGAGAGGTCGTTGTCGGTGCCACCCTGCCGGGCACGGTGACCTACTATCGCATCGAGGACAATCCGCGCTTCGAGGCTTACCGTTATACCCACGTGAACGGCAAGTACGTCATGGTCGACGACTCCAACCGCGTCGTCACGGTCATCAACTGACCACGAATGAGCCCGGCCACCAGCGCCGGGCTCAACCGTTCCCAACCCTACCCTAAGGAGAGAAACGTGAAAACGTTGGCTGATGCTTTTGAACATACGCTCCGCGACGTGTTCTACGCCGAGAACGCGATTACCAAGGCCCTGCCGAAAATGGCGGCCAAAGCGCCGGATCGCGCGCTCAAGGCGGCTTTCGAAGAACATCTTGCGGAGACCAACGAGCAGATCGCGATCCTCAAGCGCGTCTTCAAGTCGCTCGGCATCGAGGCCAAGGGCGAGAAGTGCGACGCTATCGAAGGCCTGATCAAGGAAGGCGAAGGGCTCATGGAGGAGGCCAGCGGCACGGCGCTTTCAGCCGGTCTGTTGGCGCTTGCCCAGGCTGTCGAGCATTACGAGATCGCCCGCTACGGCACGCTTCGCGAGTGGGCCAAGGCGCTCGGCCATGACGATGCCGCCGCGATGATCGGCGAGATCCTCGACATGGAGAAGGCCTGCAACTCGAAGCTGACCGGCCTTGCGGTCGACAGCATCAACAAGACTGCGAAGGCCAAGGCCGCTTAAGGGCAGCCCGAATACCGCCAATCAAAATAGGAAAAACCCGGTGGTTCCTCAGGATCCACCGGGTTTTTGCTTCTCCGATTGATCAATTTCAATCGCTCGGATCGGGATAGACGCCGCGCAACACCTCATCGAAATGGCGCTTGACCAGCAGGTTGCAATCGCAGGAAGTGCGGTGGAGCGCGGGCATGTTCTGGATCTGGATGCGACCACGCCGCGTGACGAGTACCTTCTCCGCCTTGAGGCGCTGGATGACGCGGCTGACATAGCTGCGCCCGACACCGAGAAGGCCGGCAAGCTGTTCCTGCGTCAGCGGCAAAGCATGCTCGTTTGTGCGCTCGATCGCCGAGAGCAGCCATTTGGCAGTGCGCTCCTCAATAGTGTGCGTGGCGTTGCAGGCTGTGGCCTGGAAAATCTGCGCAACCAGACAATCGGCGTAACGCGCGAAGAGGTGCTTTATCGAGGGGGATTGCTCTTTTGCCTTCTGAAGGGTCGGCACCGCGATCCGGAAGAACGGGCCGGAAAACTGAACGATCGAACGCGCGTAGGCAGGAAGACGACCTTGGCTGACGATGCCCCCTACAGCGCCTTCACGTCCGATCAATGCGGTTTCAACTGTTCGGCCGTCCGCCAGCACCACGCGGAATGAAACAAGCGAATGATCGCAAGGGAAATAGGCGTGGCCGACATTGTCGCCCGGCTCATAAAGAACCTCACCTTTCTCCGCATGGAACGGCTCCAGTGCCGGTTCGAGCTGCGAAAAATCCGCAGGCGAGAGCGCGCGTAGCAGGTTGTTGCCGATGTCTCGGATCGGGATCGGTAGGTCGGTCAAGCGTCGATGCATGGATCAGTTTCCGATGGTTCATTACTTGGAATGAAACGCTCGAACGATAGGATTGTTCACTAGTGAGCAGACGAAAATAGTCGTTGTGTCTACTGCTCGACACTTGATGCCGGCTTGGACGACAAAATTTGATGAGACGGCATCTCAGCCAATTTACTGTTTTTCGGGAGCAACTAGTGTGTTGCAATAGCATGCGGGTAGGGTTCGAGCCGCACAGCCTGCTTGGGGAGATACGCGTGAAAATGCCGTTTGCCGATCCGGCAAGCCGCCGAGCCTTTCTGCGTGAATCGACGCGCCTCCTGCATCAAGAACTGGACGCTGCAGCGAGCGGTATCGACCTTCGCCATCCGGCCGACTATGCGGCGATGCTGCTCGATCACGCGCACGCGCTCGTCCCACTGGAATTCCGCCTCGAACGGAGCGGCGTCGAAACAATTCTGCCCGATTGGAACCTGCGCTGTCGGCGGGAGGCGTTGAAGGCGGATCTTTCAGGCCTTGGTCAGGCCATGCCTCCAATGACGCCCGCCACCCATGAGGACACCATGCCGGCGTTCACAAGGAGCGAGGCCTTCGGTGTGCTTTATGTGCTTGAGGGCGCGCGCCTTGGTGGCGCTGTGCTTGCACGGCTTGTGGTATCGAGCTGGTCGGAAATGGTTCGCGCCAACAACCGCTATTTCTCTCATGGGCAAGGCGCAGGTTTCTGGCCGGATTTTCTCGAGCGGCTCGAAACCGCGCCCGATCTCGTGATGGACGATGTGCTTGCTGGGGCGAAAACCGCATTTGCAGCCTTCTTGGCCGCCAGCCGGAGCACCCGGATCGTCCATCCAGAAGACCATGCCGAGGCCGCTGCGAGTAACCTGCAATGACCGACGAGATCGATCTGACAACATGCGATCGGGAACCGATCCATCTTCTGGGTGCCATACAGAAATTCGGTTTCCTGCTGGCGCTCTCGCCGGATTGGATCGTGCTGCGCGCCTCGGAAAATGTGCGTGATTATTTCGGAAAAGGTGTCAATGACGTTGTTGGCCGCCCGCTTTCCGATTTTTTCGCGCTCGACGCCATCGAGGCGGTACGAGTACGGCTCCGTCATTTGCTCGTGCAGGGCGCTGCAGAACGCGTCATGCGCGTGGCCCTTATCAATGGCGGTCAGCCTTTCGACCTGGCGATCCATCTCTCCGGCAACGCCATCGTAATTGAGGCCGAACCGAGCGATCCCGATGTAGAGCCTATCGCCGATATTGTGCGCAACATGTCCGCACGCCTCCATGGTGCCAGAGATTTGGCAACCCTGTGCGACGAGGCGTCGCGCAACATGCGCACGCTGACCGGCTTTGATCGTGTCATGGTTTATCGTTTTGGGCCCGATGGCGCGGGCCAGGTGATTGCCGAAGCGAAACGAGACGACGTCCCCGGGTATCTTGGCCTACATTATCCGGCATCCGACATTCCGGTCCAGGCGCGCGCGCTCTACGAGCGCAACTGGCTCCGGATCATTGCCGACGTGACGGATGACGGAGTGGCGATCCTGCCGCAACGCGGCGCCGACGGTGCACCGCTTGACCTCTCGATGAGCGTGTTGCGCGCGGTCTCGCCGATCCATCTCGAATATCTGCGCAATATGGGGGTCGGGGCCTCGCTCTCGGTGTCGATCCTCCGGCAAGGCAAGCTCTGGGGGCTCTTCGCCTGCCACCACATGGCGCCGCGCAAGCTTCCGCTCTCGACGCGAACAGCCGCGGAACTTTTCGGCCAGATGTTTTCGTGGATCCTGGAGAGTTTCGAGCATCGCAGCGAGATCGAGGCGGAACGTCGCGCCCGCGAAATCCACGATCGATTGATGACCGGATTTGCTCAGGAAAACGGCATCGAGTCGATCGCGAACGAAGCGCACCGCCTGCGCCATGTTGTCGATTGCGACGGTGTAGTGATCTGGATTGACGGCAAGCCGACGATTGCGGGCATCACGCCGCGCGCGGAGGAACTGATCGGTCTTGTGCGGTTCCTCAACACGACCTCGCCCAGTCGGGTATTCTCGACCGACGAGATCGGCAAGGCCTATGAACCGGGGGGTGATTTCGTCGATCGTGCCGCCGGGTTGCTCTCGATTCCGATTTCCCGCGCTCCGCGTGACTACATCATCTTTTTCCGCCGCGAACATATCCGCAAGGTCGATTGGGCGGGTGATCCGGCTAAGCCCGCGACATTGGGGCCGAGTGGTGTGAGGCTGACGCCACGCAAAAGCTTCGAGCTCTGGCAGGAGACGATACGCGGGCGCGCGATCCCCTGGGCCTCTCAGGATGTCCGCGTCGCCGAGCATTTGCGCGTTACGCTGATCGAAATCATCTTGCGGATGAGTGGCATCGCCGCCGAAGAACGCCGGCAGGCCGAGGCTCGGCAAGATCTGCTCATCGCAGAACTAAACCACAGGGTACGAAACATTCTCGCACTTGTTCGCGGACTTGTAAGTCAAAGCAGCCAGCAAACCGGTGATGCGGCCGCTTTGACTGAGATGATCGGCGGTCGATTGTCGGCACTCGCCCGCGCGCACGACCAGATCAACCGAAACGACTGGAGGCCAGGAGATCTACGTGAGCTGATCATCGCCGAGCTCGATGCCTATGCGGGCATGGGCAGGGACCTTGCAACACTCGACGGCGTCGACATTCTCGTCGAGCCGAAAGCCTTCTCCGCCCTCGCCCTTGTTGTCCATGAGATGGCGACCAACGCGGCGAAGTATGGCGCCCTTTCGGTGCCCGAGGGTCGATTGTCGATCTCATGGCACGTGCACGAAAATGGACTTGCCCTCGCTTGGCGGGAAAGCGGAGGCCCTCCCGTCAAACCGCCTTCGCGCCGAGGCTTCGGTACGACGGTGATCACGCGATCGATCCCTTTCGAACTGAAGGGCGAGGCCAAGATCAACTATCTCCTTACGGGCGTAACAGGCGACTTCTTCATCCCGGCGCAATTTATCCGGAAGCCTGTGGTGGACACCGCTTCGCACGACGGCAGATCCTCATCGAAAACGAGCAATGCCTCACAGGAAGACGAACTCGGCGGCGCGGCCCTACTCGTTGAGGATAATCTCATGATCGCACTCGACGGCGAATCCATATTGCAGGAACTCGGCTTCGAGAAGATCCTCATCGCCGCAACGCTTGATCAGGCGCAGTCCTTTATCGAAACAGCGGATATCGACATAGCCGTGCTCGATTATGACCTTGGAGGCCAAACGGCATCGCCCCTGGGCGCCATGCTGGCAGCGAGAGGTATTCCGTTCGTCTACGCGACCGGTTACGGCGAAGGCCTTCGCCTGAGCGGCGAGATCGGAAATGCCGAACTGGTCCATAAGCCCTATTCGCTTGCATCTCTTCGGCACGCCCTCGTAACCGCGAAGCGCCAGCACGCAAAGGTCCGTACCAGCTCCCGGCCACAAGGATAGCAGAGCTTTCAGAGCATTTCCGGCGCCGGCAATTTTGAAAAATGGCGGTAGTTGCGTCGGTGCACCGTCGAGCGAATGCAATAGCGTCGCGTAAAACTGGTTTTCCTCCTTTCTCGCGCTAAATTTCGCCTCATCTGGCAGCGTGTTCACTCGTTGGCTCAGATCCTCGCTCGTCGGGAGTGGCCACGCGCACGCTGGGAAACCGGAGCAGGGCTGGAGCGTTCGGAAGACATGGATATCGACGCACTCTCCGGATCCTTCCTGTCATTCAGGCCAGAGGGGCTCTTCTGCCCGCCAGGAAACTTTTTCATCGACCCCCTGCGCCCGGCACCGTATGCGGTGATCAGTCATGCACATTCGGACCACGCTCGAGCGGGTCATGGTCTCGTTCAAGCCACGCCGGAAACAATCGCCATCATGAAAGCGCGGTTGGGCGAAGGCTCGGCTGGATCATTTGTCGAGATGCCGCTGCGCGAAAAACGCCGGCTAGGCGAGGTTGATGTTACGCTGTTCCCGGCGGGTCATGTGCTCGGATCGGCGCAGGTCCTGCTGGAATGGCACGGCATTCGCCTTGTATTCTCCGGCGACTACAAGTGCAGCCCGGATCCCACCTGCGCAGCATTTGAACTCGTTCCCTGCGACATCTTCATTACGGAGGCCACCTTTGGCCTTCCGGTCTTTAGGCATCCATCGGTCGAACAGGAAATTGCGCGTCTTATCAACTCGTTGCGTCAATCACCGGACCGTTGGCACCTCGTCGGCGCCTACGCGTTGGGAAAAGCGCAACGCGTTATCGCGGAACTGCGGCGGGCCGGGTATGATGCGCCGATCTTTCTGCATGGAGCAACCGAACGGGTATGCGATGTTTATCGATCCGCCGGTGTCGAACTGGGAGATCTGCGACCGGCATCTGCGGAATCCGTCAGGGGAGCGTCACCCGGCATTGTCATCTGCCCTCCGTCCGCACTCGGAGACCGGTGGTCAAGAAAATTCGGCGATGCGGTTCACGCGATGGCGAGCGGTTGGATGCAGGTCAAGGGCCGCGTCCGTCAACGCGGAGTCGAACTTCCTCTGATCATTTCCGATCATGCCGACTGGCCGGAGCTGACCGGGACGCTACGCGCCACCGGGGCGCGGGAGATCTGGATCACACACGGGCAGGAAAGCGCGCTCATGCGATGGTGCGAACTCGAAGGCATTTCCGCGCGCCCCCTGCATATCCTCGGCTTCGACGATGAGGAAGAGGCAGGCGCATGAAGATGTTCGCCAGCCTGCTCGAGCGGCTTCTCCATGAACCGGCACGCAACCGCAAACTGGATCTGCTGGTCGATTATCTGAACAAGACGCCCGATCCGGATCGCGGCTACGCGATAGCCGCGCTTACCGGCAATCTGGTGCTCGAAAGCGTCAAACCTGCGATGCTACGACGTCTTATCGAAGACCGGGTTGATCCGGTTCTCTTTCGATTGTCCTACGATTTCGTTGGTGATCTTTCGGAAACGATCGCCCTGCTCTGGCCTGGAAAGACCACGGCGAAACTCGATCCTGATATCGGACGGATCGTCGAAAAGATGTCAGCCATGAAAAAGCAGGAGGCCGCTGCTGTATTGCCAATGTGGCTAGACGCGCTTGATGCTCGCGAACGCTGGGCCTTGCTGAAGCTTGTAACCGGCGCGCTCCGGGTTGGCGTATCGACCGGCCTAGCGAAGCAGGCCCTGGCGCGTTGGAGTGGTATCGATCTTCAATCCATCGAAGAAGTCTGGTACGCATTCAAGCCACCCTATTTCGCGCTTTTCTCATGGCTGTCGGGAACCACCCCCCGCCCTGACGTCAAGGACGCCGTGGTCTTCAGTTCTCCCATGCTTGCCCATCCTCTCGATCGGGAAGCGCTCGACGCACTCGACCCTTCTGCTTTCAGCGCAGAATGGAAATGGGATGGTATTCGCATCCAGCTTCACGCAAGCGAGCGCGAGGGACGTCGCCGTGTGACGCTTTTCTCCCGCTCAGGCGAGGATATCACCGGCATGTTCCCAGATATTGTCGACGCGTTTCCGGTTTTCGGGACGATCGACGGAGAACTTGTCGCAATAGATAGGGACAATCCCAAAACAGCTGACGCAGGATGGCAGGTCAGCTTTGCCGCGCTCCAGCAGCGGCTCAATCGCAAGTCTATCCCGCCGAAGATCCTTGCGCGATACCCGGCCCGCATCATTGCCTACGACCTCCTTTTCGCGCCGGATCGCGAGGGGATAATCAGGGACTTGCGGGAAAAGCCGTTCTCGTGGCGGCGCGAGTGGCTCGAACATCTGGTACTCTCTGCAAACGATCCACGACTCTCGCTCTCGCCACTCATCACATTCAGGGATTGGGACGAACTAGCAGCCGAACGCGCCGCCAGCGCCAACTGGGAGGGCATTGAGGGTGTGATGCTCAAGCGCGCTGCGGGACCATACCTCGCCGGACGTGTCGCCGGCGAGTGGTTTAAGTGGAAGCGGAATCCGTATCTGCTCGATTGTGTGATGATGTACGCGCAGCGCGGACACGGAAAGCGTGCCTCAATCTACTCCGACTTCACGTTTGGGGTGTGGGACGGAGCGAATCTTGTACCGGTCGGAAAGGCGTATTTCGGGTTCACCGATGCCGAACTCGCTGATCTCGATCGCTTTGTTCGGCATAACACCATCAATCGCTTCGGTCCGGTCCGCGAAGTTGCGCACGAGCCACACAAAGGTATGGTGCTCGAAATCGCGTTTGAAGGCGTGCAGCGCTCCGGGCGGCATAAATCAGGTTTTGCGATGCGCTTTCCACGGGTCAATCGAATACGCTTGGACAAAGTTCCGGAAGAGGCCGACAGGATAGAAGCCCTCGCGCAACTCGCGGGCGGAAAGACAGCCTGATCGATAATGACAGAGCTGAAACCGGAATTCTGGATCAGGCTAATGTGCGGGAGCCTGCCGCCTAAAAACCCGCGCGAACACCGCCTCAAGCATTGCGGAGCGAGGGGCGATTCATACAGGGGGCCAACTTCGCTTTTTCGGAAGCGGACGCCGGCTCACGCTCGGCGCTCCGCTGCGCGCGCGAGCGCCGGATACCTCCACGCAAGCGTGACCGCACGCGCGACGAAGAACACCGCCTGCGCCGTCCACAGGCCGTGGTTGCCGATGACTGGCACGAGCGCGGCCAGCGCGGCGAGGTAGGCCACGAAGCTCAGCAACATCATGTTGCGCATGTCTACGGTCCGCATCGCCCCGATAAAAACACCGTCGAGAACGAAGCACCACACGGCGATCAACGGCAGCGTCGCGACCCAGAATGTATAGGTAGCAGCGTGGCGACGAACGTCTTCGCTGCTGGTCATGAACGCGAAGATCGGTTCGTGCGCGAACCAGATGATGACACCGACGACGACGCTGGTGATCGCGGCCGCGATCATGGCGAGCCGCACCGCGTGATCAAGGCGTGCCCGATTCCGAGCGCCAAACGCCTGTCCGACCAGCGTCTCGCAAGCATTTGCGAAGCCATCGAGAAGAAAATACGTGATCGTCAGCAACGTGAGCATAAGCGCGTTGGCCGCCAGTGCCGCATCGCCCTGTCCCGCACTCAGGCGCAGGAAAATCTGTGTGACGGCGAGAATACAGAACGTTCGGATCATGATGTCGCGGTTGGCTGCGAACATCGCCCTAAGCTTAGCTGGAGCCAGCAGCGCGGCGCGGTCGGTCGCAGCACCTCGGGCGTAGAGTTCGCGCCGGGCGAGGACAAGGCCGAAGATGGCGGCGACCCACTCCGCGATCAATGCGGCCTTGCCGACGCCGGCGACGGCCCAACCGAAAGACACGACGAACACGACCGCGAACGCAATGTTGAGCAGGTTCGCCAGAATTTGCAGCCAGAACGCCTGCATCGTTCGTCCGATACCGATGAGCCAGCCGACGAGCGCAATGTTGATAAGCCCGGCGGGCGTCGCCCAGATGCGCCAATCGTAGTAGGTCGTCGTCGCGGCTTGGACCATGGGCGATCCGCCGAGGACCCACAAGAATGCGTGACGGATCGGCACCTGCAGGACGACCGCCGCCGCTCCGGCGACGCTGGCGATCAACAGCGCACGGCCGAGGCTCGCCGCGAGTTCAACCCTGTCCCGCGCGCCAAGCGCCTGAGCGGCGAACCCGGTTGTGCTCATGCGCAAGAACCCGACGCACCAGTAGATTGCATTGAAGACCGCAGCTCCGAGCGCAACCCCGCCGATGAGCGCGGCATCGCCGAGGCGCCCGATCACGGCGGCGTCGACGAAACCGATCAGCGGCGTCGAGGCGTTGGCAAGCATGACCGGCACGGCGAGCGCCAGGATGCCCCCGAGCGTCGGCATGGGCTCAAGTGTTGCGGCGGATGGCGGAGCGGTTGAAGATTCGGCGTGCATCAGCGCAGCCCCCGGCCGCGCAGGAGCGGCATGATCAGCCAGATCGGCACAAGGTCGACCGCTCCGGGCAGGACGTGCTGGATCGGTGGTTGCACGACGAGATAGCGGAAACCTCGTCCAGTGTCACTGTCTCCATCCTGAAGCAATCGCGCGGTCGAGAAAATTGGTCAAAGACTGTATCCGGTTTCGAGATACGCCGATTGGCGCTCCGATGTCTCTTGTGGCGGCACTAGTCTGCCATCGGGATCTCGATGTAGAATTCTAGCCCGATGTGCCAGCCATCCATTGGTTTGGATTTTCGGCCATGCCAATGAGGGCGAGGCCTTGGGCGATGGATTCGAATTGATCCGCTGAAGTCAGCCTGTCATCGCCGAAGCGCTCGGCGAAGAGCTGTTTGACCGCCGGCACGAAGGAGGTTCCACCGGTGAGGAACACCTTCTCCACGTCGCGCGCGGCAAGGCCCGCCTCCGCCAGCACCCGGTCAACCGTTGCCGCGATGCGCGCGAGATCCTCGCTAATCCAATGCTCGAATTCCGCGCGGGCGATCGCCACGCGGATATCGATCCCGTCTTCGGCGAACGCGAAGTCAGCGACATCCTGCGATGACAGTGCCATCTTGACCGCCGAGACCGCGCGGTAGAGCGGGAAGCCGAGATCATTCTCGACAAGCGCGATGAAGTCTTCCAGCAGACCCGGTTCGAGGGCGAAGCGCACGAGTTCTTTAAGTTCGCGCAAGTCGGCACTCCCCTTCATGAAGGCGAGTTCGTGCCACCGCGCGAGTGTCGTGAAATAATGTACCGGCAGCGGCAGCACCTTGCCGAACGAGCGATAGCGCCCGCCCTTGCCGAGGCGCGGGGCGACAATCTTGTCGACGATCCGCGCATCGAAGGTATCTCCCGCGATGCCGACGCCGGCATGACCGAGCGGCTCGGCCTTCAATGCGCCGCTGGCCCGCGAAAAACGCAGGATGGAAAAGTCGCTGGTGCCGCCTCCGAAATCGGCGACCAGCACGGTCGCGTCGCGGTCGAGGTTGCGGGCGAAAGAGAAGGCCGCGCCGACCGGCTCGTAGACGTAGCGCGCGCCGCCGGCGCCGAGCCGACTGAAGGCATCCCGATAACGCTGCATCGCCAGCGCTTCGTCCGGGTTGGCCCCGGCGAACTTGACCGGTCGACCAATGGTGACGCGGGCGGTCGACAGATCGAGCCGCGAACCGGCATGCCGCACCAGCGTCCGTAGAAACGTGGCAAGCAAGTCCTCGAACTGGAAGTTCTGTCGGAAGATCGTCGTCTTCTGAAAGCTTCGGCTCGCGGCGAAGGTCTTGAAGGACTGGATGAAGCGCAGTGCCGTCAACCCCTCGACGAGGCGCTCGATAGCCCAGGGACCACCCTCGACGCTTGGTGGCAGCGAACTGCCCGGCCGCTCCTGCGAAAAGCACAGGGCCGAGGCATAGACGCTGTGCTCCACGCCGGCGTGGTCGAAGCGCAAGGTCTCGACATGGCCATCCCCAGCCGCGAGGGCGACGACGGTGTTGCTCGTGCCGAAATCGATACCGATCGACGCGGCGGGCGGGGCGCTCGACATAAGGGGCTCTCGGAAAAAGTGGGGACGCGCGGTCTAATGACGCGCGACCGACTTGGCAAGCCCTATCGACACGTGAAGTTGCCGGGCTGAAGATCGATGTGGTGCTTCAACTCTCGGCGCCAGACCGGCGATCAGATAGAAACGTCAAAAAAATCTACAATTAGAGCAGCTTAGGATTTTTTCTGGTCGTTTCCTCATGGCTGGCTCTGATCATCGAAACGCCAGCCAATGGAGGACGCCATGGCGAAGACGAAGAAAACCCAACCCGCCGATCAGGCCGATCACGATGCGGTTTCGACCGCGACGACGTTCAACGTTCATCTGCACCGGTCGCTGACGAGCAAGGTCAATCACGAAGCCGCCACGCTGGCCGAAGCCGTTGCCGCCTACGACGCGCTACGCAGCGAAGACGAGAACCGCCGCCCCATCATCTATGCGATCAAGCCGGCCGGCGTCTCGATCCCGGTTCCGTAAGAAGCTCTGCGAGATCATCACCCTTGTCGAAGCCGGGGACCTCGAAGCGCTCAAGGCTTTCCTGATTAGCCCAATCAACAGCAGCCCGAAGGCGATGAACAAATACCGCAACCTCGCGGTGATCGCCCGCGACGCCCGGACGAATCGGCAAAGGGCAGCGTAGGCCCGCCGACTGTACGCGTTGGATGTCTTTTTTGGTGCCGCGACCTTGTTTTATCTGCTGCTTATTGGCTCGGCCTCGTTGAAAGCAATCCGAGCTTCTCTCGAAGTTTCGGCAAGACCGTATCGGCAGTAGCAGCATGGCCGAGCGCATTCGGGTGAAAAGCGCCGGAATAGGTTGCGGCCACGAGCGGTTGGGTCGGGTCACTCGCCGGGAACTGGGTGTTCAGATAATGCGCTGTAAGAAACGCATCGTTCGGGGTCACGAACCAGCGTTGGCGCTCGCGGTAGGCGCGCCAACCGGACGGCCAGAGGCACTGCCAAGCATCAGAACCCGCCGATCCGTCCCATGTCTTCGGAGAGAAAGGGAAGGGTATCCGTCCGCAATTCGTGAGAATCTGCGTGCCTTCGCGCAGCCTTTGTCTCCCGCGATCTTCGGCCACGTATTCGATCCCATCCCTGACGATCGTCTTGAACAGTCCCGGATCGTCCCGCGCGTCCGTTGCACAGAGGCCGTGGGGAATGAATTTCGCGGCATGCTCCGACAGAAAGGTCCAGTCGAGGCCACCGGAATATGCTCCAACAAAACCGGCGAGTTTCTTGTTCAGTGTCGAAGGGACGTTGCCTGCCTTCTTGATGTTTTCACCAAGGCTCAGCAAGCTGTGCACCTGCATTCCGGGGACGACGGCCCCCTTGTCAGAAGGCTTGCAGGCCGGGTTGGCCGGGTCCCCTGTCAGATACGGATAACCGGTCTGAATGATCGGCGGTTGCTTCCCGGCCGGCCCGGCGAGAAGGCGGGCCAGTTCCCTGGACAATGCCTGGAACTTGGTCGCGAGGGATGGTTTGAAGTCCTCGCTGTTTCGGGGTTTGTCGATCCAGTCAAGAGCGTCCTTGATGCTCAGGGGCTTCGCAAAGCTGCGCCACAGCTCGTAGCTCTTGACGCGAAGAACGTCCCCGATCGTCCCGCCTCCCGGATGCGAGGCAGCGTCCGGATTCATCGTCAGGCCGGCAACAACCCGGGCGAACCCGATGTCGTTGCCGCCCACGGAGAGCAGTACCGCGTCCGGCGGCCGGATGCGCCAGTTCTGGCAGGCCGCGTATCCTTCACTCATTTGCTTTGTGCCCGTGGCGGGCGCGTATTTTCCCTGCTCGGCGCGTGAACAGTAGTCGCGCAGCAGCTTGACGATCTGGGGGACGTCATCGCGCCATTCCCGGCGGATGTCGTTATGGCGGGCGGCTTGCGGGCCGAGGATGCCGCTCAGGATCTCCGCGCCCGTACAGGCATAGGCCGTAAACCGGATCGCGGCGTGCTTTTGTTCGAGTGCCAAGGCCAGTGTGGAGCGGACATGCTGCGAATAAAGCGAGCGGTGGCATTGCGGATTGCTCCAGACCGCGCCGTTGGCCCCGCCGAACTGATAGCCCTGATGACCATAGCGAAGCGGATAGTAGCGCACACCTCCAAATCCGGGGACCTTGGAGGATCGGTTGTAGTCGAGCCCCTGCGTTGTATCGCTGAACGCCGCAGGGCGATCGGGATTGCCCTCGCCCGATGCGAAGCTGTCGCCCAGCCCCGCCACGAAGAAATTCCGTGCTTTCTGCCCCCAACTGATCGCCAGGTTCTGTTCAGAGGCTTGACGTGCGCGCACTTGGCCGCGCCGCGCCGGTTCGCGCGCGACAAGGGCAAGGGAAAAATCCGTATCCAGCGGAACGCGGCCAAACCGAATTTCTGCAATTTTGTCGCAAGGTGTCTCGGCGCTCTCGATGGTGTTGAAGGCACCGGTGATCCGGAAGCGGCATAGCTTTCCGGCCGGCAAGGTCAGGCTCCTGGGCGGACGGACGAGAATTGCTGTCCGCGTCGGGGACATGAAACTCTCTCCATCCACAGTGCAGGGATGAAAGCCTTGATTGGAGGGCTGGTAGCAATTGGTCTCCGGCCGGCTGAGCGGCCATGCCCAGCCGAAACTTTCCACACGGTCGGCAGAGCCGCCGACGCTGCCTTCGGACCGGAAGCTCAATTTCCGCTGGCTCGCCAGTTCCTGTAGCTTCTTTTCAAGCGCGAGCGCGGGGCTAGCTTTCCGATCTTCCTCCGAGAGGCCGTTGTAGACGCCGAGGATCTTTCGGAAGTCCTCGGCCCGGCGGAAAAGCGGATACCGGTTCTCGATTTCCCAGTCCGGCTCGGGAAGTGCGGGAGCAGGCGCCGGCTGTGCCATCGCCCCCTGAAGACCCGCCAGCAAAATGCCGAAGACCAAACCCAGCCTGCGAGACATGATCCACCCCCGTAGAACTTTAGGATTTTGGTCAGGCAACACCGGCTTCTGTGTCGCGTCAATCCTGCGGTGCGAAAGGCGACTACCCGGGAGAGTTCGCTCGGGGATGGTCACTCATCGGGACGAGCGATGAAGGCTTCTGTTTATTCGGAGAGAATTGCTATCCACGCCGCTCGGAACGTAACGGGAAACGTCTTTTGGATAGCAGCCCGGAACCCTTTGGAATCCTTCAATCTCCATGTTCCCCTTGGGAGAACCAGGTTTTCCGTGCCTCAATGCCTGGGGCGGGCGCTCCCCAACATGCTCTCCGAGATCAGCAACGGGCCTGTCGCCCAGGTCCGGGTTTATCGGGCTCGGGAGAGCAGTTCCACCATGGCCGCGTAACCACGGCTTCTGGCATGGTCCAGCGGCGTGCGTCCCTCGCGGTCGGCGATATCCCGGCGTGCCCCCGCCTGCAGAAGATGACGCAGGGTCTCGACATGCCTGGGGCCACCGTCGCCGAGGATGACCGCTTCAATCAACGCGGTCCAGCCGAGATTGTTGACGTGGTCCAGCGGAGCACCGGCGTCGATCAGCGTCTTGACGACGCCGTCGTGGCCAAGATGCGCCGCCGCGATCAGGGCGGTGCCGTGATAGGGGGACGTGATTTCGCGCGGGTTTCCGCCCAGGGCGATCGCGGCCTTGAGTGTCGGCAGATCGTCGGCCACGGCCGCAATGGTGATGCAGTCGTAAGCTTGGAATTCGAGCGCGCGCGGATTGGCCCCCGCAGCGACCAGAGCATGCATTGCCTCCACCTTGCGGGCATAGCAGGCGACATGCAGCGGCGTGCGCCTGCGTTCGTCGAGGGCGTTGATATCAGACCCGGCGGCGGCGAGCCGCCGGATCTCTGCGACATCGCCGGCATGGGCGGCACGGTGTAGCCCCCGGTAGCCCGCCAATTCTCCGGCCCCCGGCGCCACCTGGCTCCGGGCCGGACCGGCAAGGGCCGAGAGACCGGCAATGATCATCGTGCGGCGGTCCATCATCACGATCTCCCTTGAAACAGCCCAATCACATTCAGCGGAGCTTGGCCGCCACAGCGTCGAGCGCGGCCTTGGCGCAGTCCTCATCGATCTGGCCGCTCGGCGCACCGCCGACGCCGACGGCGCCGATCACCTCGTCACCCGCCTTCACCGGCACGCCGCCACCCAGCAACAGGAAGCCGGGGATCGACGCGAGATGGCGCGCGGCGGGATTCTTTTCCGCTGCCTCCATGATCGCGGTCGTAAGGTTGCGCATCGAGGCCGACGTATAGGCCTTGGCCTTGCTGGCTTCGACGGTATGAGGGCCGGCTCGGTCCGCCCGAAGCACGGCGCGGACGACGCCGGCGCGATCGACGACGGTCGCGGTGACATTGAAATTCTTTGCCGCGCAGGCGCTCACGGCACCCTGCGCGATCTCCTGCGCGAGATTGAGCGGCAGGTTGCGCTCCTGCAGAACCTGGGCATTCGCGGCGGCGGGAGCGAGCGCGAGAGCGGCAACAAAGGCGAGGCGGACATCGATCATGGCATTCTCCTTCGGGGCGGTATCGGCCCCCGTGTTCGACGCCTTCAGATCTACGCCGCGAGCACCCCGAATGGCATCGGTACGGCCATGGAGGCTTCTCCGTAGCGCTACGGAAGCGGATCGCCCGGCGTTCCGGCCAGGACAATGCGCACCATCTCGGCGACGGAAGTCGTGCCGAGTTTTTCGGCGAGGTTCGCGCGATGCGTCTCGATCGTGCGGGGAGACACGTCGAGCGCGCGCGCGATCTCCTTGGTCGCCCAGCCGCGCGCCACCATGTCGAGAACCTCGCGTTCCCGGGTCGTCAGCCGTTGGATCAGTTCTCGCGCCTCACCGGCCTCGCGCGACGATCTGTCCTGCTCGTCGAGCATCGCAAACCCGGACTCGATGGCCTCGAGAAGGACATGCTCGTCGACGGGCTTGATCAGGAAATCGACCGCCCCGCCCCGGAACGCCCTGCGGCAAGCGGCGACATCTCCGTGGCCGGTGATGACAACGACCGGCATGCGCTCGCTTGCCGCAGCCAGCCGCTCCAGCAGTTGCAGGCCCGAAACCTCGGGCATCCGCACATCCGTCACGATGCACCCCCGCCGGCTGTCCGCACGCCGTTCGAGGAACCCGCGCGCGCTGGCATAAGCCCGCACCTCGAAACCGGCGGATCGCAGAAGCGTGTCCAAGGCATCGCGGACATCCGCATCATCGTCGATCAGGTAGACTGTTCTGGGAGTCGGCGACATGGCCTCGATCCGCCCTTACGCCAGCGCGGGCAGGCGGATCGTGAACACCGCCCCGCCTTGCGGATCGTTGGCGGCCGTCACCTGCCCGCCAAAACCTTCGACGAGCCGCTCGCAGAGCGGCAATCCGAGACCCATGCCTCCCCCCTTTGTCGTGAAGAACGGCTCGAAAATCCGGGGCAGGTTTTCGGACGAAATGCCCTCGCCTGCATCCCGCACGGCAACGAAAGCGCTGTTCTGCGCAACGCCCGTCGTGATGCGGATCGTCCGGCGGGGTTCCGGCAATTCCTGAACCGCATCGACGGCATTGCGGAGAAGGTTGTGCACCACCTGCTCAACCGACACCCGGTCGATCATCGCCCGGGGCTTGTCCGAGCTCAATTCGAGCGTCAGTTGGACGCGGCGCTGTTCCAAATCCGCCTTCGCGAATTCGGCCACGTTGCGCACAAGGCCGTTCAATCCGACAGGCTCGGCCTCCGGCGGCTTGCTCGCGATGTAATCGCGAAGGCGTGCGAGAATGTCGCCTGCCCGCTTGGCGCCCCGCGCATTGGCCTCCAGCACGCGAACAATCTCTTCGGGGGTCTTCCGATCCTGCGCCATGCGCAAGCCAGCCTGGCTTTGGCTGAGAATCGCGGTCAGCGGCTGCGTCAGCTCATGCGCGATCCCGGATGCCATTTCGCCGAGTGTATTGACCTTCGCGGCACGCGCGAGAACGGCATCCTGCTCGTGAAAGGCGGCGCGCTCCCGCGCTTCACGGGCTTTGCGCCGCTCGATCAGCACCAGCATCCCCAGCAATGTCGCGAGCCCGGTCGCACCAAGCGCGAGGATGACACCCGCCGCGGGAAGAACCTCGATCAGGAACATCTGGCGTTGAACCAGAACGCCAAGAGGCTGCGAACGGCTCCCCAGAGCCTTCTCGAAGCGAAGCGCCGGCAGGCTGCCTTCGGAAGCGCCATCCGGCGAGAGCCTCGCGATCTCCTGGCCGGCGGGGGCCTTCAGCGTAAGGACCGTGCCCTTGCCGAGCACGCCGTCGCTCTCGGACAGACGAAGCGCATCGATCGTCATGACGACGGCGCCGCTCGGCACACGCTTGACCAAGGCATATTCGGCCTCGGGCCGCTCGGAAAGAATGGTCGTCTGCCCCGGCTGGAGTCCCTGCGCGATATCAGCGACAGCCTTGATGCTTCCCGGATCCAACCCGGTCTCGCGGGTGGTGAAGACGGTTCTGGCCGTGGGTTGAAGAACAACGACTTCGATGGCCGTTATGCGAGGATAGAAGCGCAGCACGGCATCGGCGATGGCGCGTGTGGTCGAGGATGTGTGATCGGTGTCGCTGACCACAGCCGCGAGGCTCGTCAGATGCGCATCGTGCTGATCCGCCCGCTGCGAGAGGATGCGATGGATCGTCCGGGCCTCAGCTTCGAATTCGGCGTCGATGCGGGAATAATTGTAGAAGCCAAGAAGAGCCGTCGCGAAAATGGCGAACAGCAGCCAGACGGCAGCGGCCGCCACAAAATCTGAATGCTTCGGACCGGCAGACATCGCCGGAATGCTAGCCGACGGCCTATCCTGTGTCTACGCTCCGCCCCGTGGCCCAGATCCTCCGTCGCGCAGTTCCCGCAGCGGCATGGCGCTCCGAGTTTGGGTCTGCAAGGGCCGGTGCAACGGCTCGGATATATCAGCGCGACCTAGGCCGGGAACCTCGGAATTTCCGGCATCGCCGCCAGCAGCCTGCGGGTATAGTCGGATCGCGGCGCCTCGAACACCTCGCCGGTCATCCCCTTCTCGACAATCTCGCCCCGGTAGATCAGCGCCACGCGATCGCACACGTAGCGGATCACCGAGAGATCGTGGCTGATGAACAGGTACGTGAGGCCCAGCCGCGACTGGAGATCACACAGCAGGTTCAGCACCTGCGCCTGCACGGACACATCGAGCGCGGAGGTCGGCTCGTCGAGCAGGATCAGGTCGGGGTTGGTCGCCAAGGCGCGCGCAATGCCAATGCGCTGGCGCTGCCCGCCGGAAAATTCGTGCGGATACCGATGAAGATGATGCGCACCGAGGCCGACGAGGGCCAGAAGTTCGGCGGCGCGATCGGTCCGCTGGCGGGAATTGAGGCCCAGCACCTCCCGATGGATGAGCATCGGCTCCGTGACGATATCATGGACCGACATGCGCGGATTGAGTGAGGCGTAGGGGTCCTGAAAGACGATCTGGACACGGGCGCGCAACGCGCGCAGGGCGGCCGGACCAAGGTTCGCGAGGTCCTCTCCCTCGAACAGGATGCGCCCCGTCGTCGGAACGTCGAGGCGCAGGATGCAGCGCGTCAGCGTGGTCTTGCCCGAGCCGGATTCGCCGACGAGCCCGAAGCATTCACCCTTGCCGACATCCAGCGAAACATCCTTCAACGCCTGGACCGGCTTGCCGTCGGCAAAGAGCCGGCGCGGCGGCTGGAAGACCTTGCTGACATTCTCGACAACCAGCATCACGCCCCTCCGCCCTGTTCGAGCCGGATGCAGGCCGCCGAATGGCCGCTCCCGAGAGGGAGCGCCGCCGGCACCGCCGAGACGCAGGCCGGGACGGCGCGAGCGCAGCGCGGCGCGAAGCGGCAGCCCGGCGGCGGCGCGATAAGGTTGGGCACGCTGCCGGCCAATCCCTGCAATTCGCCTCGCCGCACGCCGCGGACCGGGATCGCGGCCAGCAGCGCTTGCGTATAGGGGTGGGCCGGTGCGCCGATCACCTGCGCCACGGGCCCGCTCTCGACGATATTGCCGGCGTACATCACCGCGACATGCGTGCAGGTCTGGGCGACGACGCCGAGATTGTGGGTGATCAGCACCACCGCCATGTCGTTGTCGCGCACCATGCCGGTGAAGAGCTCCAGCACCTGCGCCTGCACAGAAACGTCGAGCGCCGTCGTCGGCTCATCCGCGATCAGAAGGTCGGGCCGCCCGATCAGTGTCATGGCGATGAGCACCCGCTGGCGCATGCCGCCCGAAAACTGGTGCGGATAGTCGTTCAAGCGTCCGGCGGCATCGGGAATTCCCACCTTGTCGAGCATGTCGGCGGCGAGGCGCCATGCAGCAGCCTTCCGCTCGCTGCGCGAGGCTGCTGTTGTCAGGCCGAGAATTTCGGGGCTGTGCCGAGCGGCCGAAAGCGCGACATCGACAAGCTGCTCACCGATGCGGAACACCGGATTGAGGTTGGTGGTCGGATCCTGGAAGATCATGCCGATGCGCCGACCGCGCAGCTTCCGCATCTCGGATTCGGGCAGCTTGAGCAGGTCGCGGCCGTCGAAGCGGATCTCGCCCGTCTTGTAGCGGGCCGGCGGCGAGGTCACGAGACGGGAGACGGACAACCCCGTAAGCGATTTGCCGCAACCGGTCTCGCCGACGAGACCCCAGATTTCGCGCCAGCGCACCGCAAGATCGATCCCGTTGAGGACATGCGCCTCGCCATCGAACGAGGTCATCGTGAGGTGCAGGTTGCGAATGTCCAGCAGCGGCGCGGTCATCAGCGTCGCGCCTTCGGGTCGAACACGTCGCGCAAGCCGTCGCCCAGCAGGTTGAACGCGAAGACAGCGACGAAAATCGCAAGGCCCGGAAAAATCGCCGTCCACCAGTAATCGGGCATATAGCCGCGCGCGATCGAGAGGAGCGATCCCCATTCGGGCGTCGGCGGCTTCACCCCGATGCCGATGAAGCCCAGCGAGGCGACCGTGAGAATGGCGAAGCCCATGTCGAGCGACATCTTGACGATGATCGGGGTCATGACGTTCGGCAGGATGTGCCGGAACAGAATTCGGCCCGGTCCGGCGCCGATGGCGCGTGCCGCCGTGACGAACATCTCCTCTTTCCGGGCCATCACTTCGCCCCGCACGAGCCGCGCGTATCCCGGCCACCAGGAGAGCGAAATCGCCACCACCATGTTGACGATGCCCGGCCCCAATGCGGCAGCCACCGCCATGGCGAGAATCAGGCCGGGGACCGTGAGCTTGAGGTCCGAAAGCCGCATCAGGATTTCGTCGATCCAGCCGCCCGCATAACCGGCAATGGCGCCGACGATCGTGCCGATGACGGTGCCGAGCAGGACCACCGCAAAGCCCGCGAGCACCGAAACGCGCGCGCCGGCCAGCACCAGCGAAAAGACATCCTGCCCCAGTTCGTTCGTGCCGAAGGGATGGGCGAGCGAAGGCGCGAGAAAGCGCTTCGCCGTGTTGACGCCGCCCGTGACGTGCTCGGGGTAAGGTGCCAGCGAAGCGCCAAAAACCGCGAACAACAACAACGCCAGGACCATCAGGAGGCCGAAGATCGAAAGGCCGCTTTGCGAGAAGCGGAACCAGGCGCGGCGGGCCGCCAGGCGACCTGCGCTTTCGATTTGCGTTTCCGCGCTCATTCGTAACGGACCTTCGGATTGATCACGCCGTAGAGAAGGTCGATGACGAAATTGGCCAGCACGAACAGCGTGCCGATCACCAAGGTCACACCGATCACCGGCATGAAATCCTGCGTCACCACGGCCTTCGTGGCGTAAAGGCCGAGGCCGGGCCAATCGAACACCGTTTCGACCAGCACCGTGCCGCCCAGCAGCCAGCCGAAATAAAGGCCGATGACCGTCAGCGTCGCCGAAATGGCGTTGCGCGCCACATATTTCATCACGATAAGCCGCTGCGGCAGGCCCAGCGCCCGCTCGGTCAGCACGTAATCCTGCTGCATCACCTCAAGCGTCGAGGCGCGCATCATCCGCATGATGGTCGCGAGCGGCGACAGGCTCATGGCGATGGCCGGCATCGCGAGATGCTGGAGAGCGGTCCAGAAAGCGGAAAGGTCGCGCCCGAAAAGCGCGTCGAGCGTCAGAAATCCGGTGATGAACGTCGGCGGATCCTCGGTGATGGGAAATCGCCCGCCGAGGGGAAGCCAGCCCAGCCACATCGCGAACAGCAGTTGCAGCAGCAGGCCGAGAAAGAAGCGCGGCATCGAGATGGACCCGAGCGCGACGACCCGCGAGACATAATCCGGCCAGCGCCCCCGCCAGACCGCGGCGGCGAGCCCGGCGGGGATGCCGACGAGGATCGCGATCAGCATCGCAGAGAAGACGAGTTCCAGCGTCGCCGGCAAATAGGCGGCAAGGTCCTCGCTGACCGGTCGGCGCGTGTAGATCGAGACGCCGAAATTCCCGTGAAACAGCCCCGCGAGATAATCGCCGTATTGCACCAGCAACGGACGGTCCAACCCGAATTCGCGGCCATAGGCGGCGATTTCCGCCGGCGTCGCATTCGGCCCCGCCGCCAGCGCGACCGGATCGCCCGGCAGCAGCCGCGCGATCGCGAAGACGAGCGCCGTCAGCCCGAACAGGACCGGGACCAGCAGGATGAGACGGCGCAGAGTAAAGCGGAGCATGTCTGTTCCCCGGGAACGCCGGCGCGACACACAGCCGCGCCGGCACCCTGCATCAGATGGAGAGCCCGAAACACTCGATGGCGTTGGAGGCGACAGGGACGAACTTAAAGCCCTTCACCTTGTCGCTCATGCCGAGTTTGCGCTTCTCCAGCACGCCGAAGATATCCGGCGCGTCGGCCACCACCTTTTCCTGCATCTGGCGATAGATGGCGATGCGCTTGGCCTCGTCCATCTCCGAGCGCCCCTGCTCGATCAGCGCATCGACTTCGGGGTTCTTGTAGACGGCGTTCTGCCAGTTGCCGTTGCGCGAGGAATGGTAGGCCGCGAAGGCGATATTGTCCGGATCGCCATAGTTGGCGGTCTGATACACCGGGAAGAGGTCCGGGAACGTCTCGGGTGACCGGCAGGCCGCCACCATGTCGGGCCAGATCATCGGCTTGATTTCCAGCTCGATATTGAGCTGCTTGAGGCTGTCGAGCACGATCAGGGCCCAGCGGCGCTGCTGTTCGAGCCCGGAGACATGGACCATCGTCAGCTTGATGCCACCGTTCGGCGATTTCGACTTGGCGAGATGCTCCTTCGCTTTCGCAAGGTCGGTGCGATAGACCGGCAATTGCGGGTTATGGCCAAGGATGCCGGTCGGCAGCGGCCCCACCATCAGCTCGGCATAGCCGGCGGCATCGGCGATGCCCTGATAGTTGATCGCGTAGGAAATCGCCTTGCGCAGCTCGATATCGGCCAGCGCACCTTTCTGCGTGTTCATCTTGATCGAGAAGGTACGGTATTCCGGCTCGATCACGCGGACGATGCCGGGGCGATCCTTCAGCGTGTCCATGTCTTCGGAGGTCAGGTCCACCGCGATATGCGCCTCGCCGCGCTGGAGCGCCATACGCTGGTTGGCGGTTTCACGCGTGATGCGCCAGATGACGCCCGTGAGGTTGCCGCCGCCCTTCTGCCAGGCGTTCGGGACGCGTTCGATCTCGTAGAGATTGCCGGCTTCGGCACGGCGCACCTTGAAGGGGCCGGATGCCGCGAGGTTCGAGCGCAACCAGTTCTGGCCGTCGTCGGTGCCGAGATTGGCCTCGACATCCGCCTTCGAGACGATCCAGATCCAGGGCAGCACCTGAAGGAACGCCGCGAAGGGTTTGAGGAGCGCGAATTTCACCGTTCCGGCATCGACCGCGCTGACGCTGTCCGGCCCGACCACGCCCTGGATCATCCAGGCATTGCCTTTGTTGAGGCGGACGGCGCGCTTGAAGGAATAGACCACGTCGTCCGCCGTCACCGGCTTGCCGTTGTGGAACTTCGCCGCCGGGTCGAGCTTGAAGACGAACTCGCGGCCATCCGGCGTCGAGGTCCAGGATGCCGCGAGCGCCGGCACGGGCTTGGGCGGATTGCCGGCCACGCGCACGAGGGAATCGTAGACATTGCGCAATAGAAAGCTCGCCGAATACCCCGTTGCGATATGCGGATCGAAATTGGGGATGTCCTGATTGGACGTGATGACGAGGATGCGCCGCCCGCCCTGCTGCGCGAAGACGCGATCCGGCAGGGTGAGCCCCGCCAGCCCGAGCCCCGCCGCGCCGAGAACGGCACGCCGCGAAATTCCTTTTCCGAAAGTCATGCTCATCGTGGTCTCCTTGCCTTGAGGGCCCAGCGGGCCGCGTGTTTCAGCCAGCGAATTTCTGTTCGGTCGCGGTATCGACCCTGGTCCCCCCGTAATCACGGCGGGCGCATTCCTCGGTTACAAGGCCGAGAGCAATATCCCGGCCAATGCTGTTAGATGCGCGTTCGCTCGCGGCGCCGAAGCCGGAGCCGCCGGCCAGAACGAGTTCGATCTGCTCGTTCGCGCTGCGCAGCTCCACGAGTTCGCCGGTGCCGCAGTCGCGCAATTCGTTGCCCTTCGGATCGAGAACGCGCCCTCGCGCACCCCCGCCCGGCGCGCCACCGAAAAGGCCGGGAATAGGATTGTTGACGCCCTCCGGATAGACCGAGACCAGCATCGTCTCGCCATCGTCGTCCCGCTTCCTGAACCGGACAACCTGTCCCAACCCGCCGCGATGCCGGCCTGCGCCGCCGCTGTCGGGCAGGTAGGATTTTTCCGTCACGATCACCGGAACGCGGCTTTCCATGAGTTCGATGGAGGTATTCGCCGCCGAGGTCGGCCAGAGCAGCGCGGAATGGCCGTCGCCGCGCGCCGAGCCGCCTTGGCCGCCGCCGCAGAACAGCATGTCGGAATAGAATGTGCCGGACGCGTCCTTGCCGTAGACGTTGGCGGCCACCGCCAACCCGGTATGCGCCTGCACCTGTTCCGGCGCGGCCTTCGCCATCGCCCGGAAGATGTTGGGCGCCAGATACCAGCCAGTGCGCGTGCGGATGTTGACTGCGGCCGGATAGGCGCAGTTCAGCACCGAGCCTTCCGGCGCGGAGACGCTGAAGGGGCGATAGCATCCCGCGTTGCCGCGAATACCCGGTGTGAGCATGCACTTCAGCGGATAAGTGGCATGCGCGGCCGTGTAGTTGAGCGTGCAGTTGAACCCGCCCTGCGGCATCTGCGGCGGCGCCCCGTCGAAATCGATATCGATGGTATCGCCCGCGATGGTCAGCTTGACCGGATAGGTCATCGGCGTGCCGAGCGGATTGTTCGAGATCGTCGAGGCATAGGTCCCGTCCGGCAGGGCGCGGATGGCGTCGCGCATCGCCTTTTCCGAAAGGCCCTGGATGACTTCGGCCAGCGCGCCGAGATCCTCGATGCCGTAATCGGCCATGAACGCCGTCAACCGCTCGGCGCCGATGGCGTTGGCCGCGACGAACGAATGCACGTCGCCCAGCACCTGCTCGCCGTTGCGCACGTTCTGTTTCAGGAGGCGGAACAGGGTCTCGTTCGGCCGCCCTTCCTCGAACAGCTTTATCGGCGGAATCTGGAAACCTTCCTCGTAGATCTCGCGCGCCTTCAGGGAATCCTTGGTGCCGCCAATGTCGGAAACATGCCCGACCGTCCCCATCAGGCCGACGAGACGTCCGTTGACGAACGCCGGCGTGACGATCGCGATGTCGAACAGATGCCCGGCGCAGAGCCAGGGGTCGTTCGTCACCAGAACGTCGCCGGGCTTCAGCGTGTCCGACGGGTAGCGCTCCAGCAGCGCCTTCACCGCGCGCGGAAGCGTGAGGTTGAACACCGGCATGGCCCGCGGGCTGTGGGCGAGCGTCTCGCCGTCCTTGTCGAGAAGTTCGCAGGCAAAGTCCTGCGCCTCGGAAATGACGAGCGAGAAGGCCGTTCGGCACACGGTGAGCCACATTTCCTCGACGACGTTGACGAGGCGGCTCCACATGATCTCAAGGCCGATGGGATCGGATTTGATCCGGCGCACGGCCTGCTCGCGGCTTGCCAAGGCCGTGACGAGCGCTTCCGCCGCACGCGCCTCGGCGATGGCGATGCACAGGTTGAGGCTGCCGTCGACCATGATCCGGTCGCCCGGCGCGATGATCGTGGTCGACTCGCGTTCCTCGACGATCGCCGGGCCTTCGATCACATCGCCTGGCCGTAACGCATAGCGGTCATAAACGGGCGTTTCCGCCGCGCCGCTTTCGAACCAGGCCCTGCGACTGCCCTTGATCTTGGTCGCCGCGTCGGCGCCGCCCGCAGCCCCCTTGAGCGAGAGCACCGGCGCCGGCGCGACACAGCGCACGCGGAAGTTCACGGCTTCGAAGCGCGCATCCTCGAAGACCTCCGTGTAACGCGCGGCGTAATTGGCCGCGAACGTCGCACGCAAGGCCGGCAAGGACGCACCATCAATCGTGCCAGCCGGCAACGGCACGGAAATATCGTGCATCTGGCCGACGAGGCGCATATCGGCGCTTCGCTCGACGGCGATACGATCATCCGGTACGCCTGCCTCGGTCAGGTGGCGGCGGCCCTCCGCTTCCAGATCCAGCAGCAACGCATTGATCGCTGCGGCATCGAACCCTTCCCGGAATTCGACGCGTCGCGAACGCACGTCCTCGAACGAGAGAGGCGCGGCAAGAAAGCCGAGCGCGGAAGCGGCGCCGGAGGCCGGGGGAACGATGACCTCCCGCACACCCATGGCGCGGGCGACATCCGCCGCATGCGCCGGCCCGGCGCCGCCGAAGCCGACCATCGCGTATTTGCGCGGATCGTTGCCTTTCTCGACAAGATGGACGCGCGCGGCAGCGGCCATGCTCTCCACCACCACCTTGTGGATGCCGAGCGCGGCCTGCTCGACGCTCAGACCCAGTGGATCGGCCACGCTCTTCACCGCCCGGCGCGCGGCCCCGAGGTCGAGCGTCATCCGCCCGCCGAGGAAGAAGCCGGGATCATAATAGCCCAGCACGAGATTGGCGTCTGTCACCGTCGGCTGCGTTCCGCCCATCCCGTAGCAGGCCGGGCCGGGATCGGACCCGGCCGAGCGCGGCCCGACTTTCAGGAGACCCACCTCGTCGATCGCGGCGATCGACCCGCCGCCCGCGCCGATCTCGATCATCTCGATGACGGGGGACTTGATCGGCAGGCCGGACCCCTTGGTGAAGCGGTTCACGCGCGCCGCCTCCATCATCGGCGCGACCTCAGCGCGTCCGTCCTCGATCATGCAGGCCTTGGCGGTGGTGCCACCCATATCGAAGGAGATGACATCCTTCTTGCCCGCCAGCTGACCGAACAGCGCAGTGGCGAGACCGCCTCCTGCAGGGCCGCTTTCGAGCAGGCGGATCGGATAGGCCCGCGCCGTCTCCAGCGAGACGAGACCGCCGGCCGAATGCATCAGCCGCAGTTCTCCCGCGAAACCGCGCGCACGCAGTTCGCGCTCCAGCCGCTCGAGATAGCGCGCCATAAGCGGCTGGACGTAGGCATTGGCGCAGGTGGTGACCGTGCGCTGGTATTCGCCGATCTCCGCCACGACATCCGACGAAAGGGAAACCGCCATGTCCGGGTAGAGCCGGCGGATGATCGTCGCCGCCTGACGCTCATGCGCCGGATTGGCGTAGGCATGCAGGAAGCTCACCGCAATGGCGCCGCAGCCCGCCGCCTTCAGGGATCGCGCGGCCGCTTCGACCGATGCGGCATCGAGCGGGACGACAATCCCGCCGCGGGCGTCGATCCGCTCCTCGACCTCGAGACGAAGGTTGCGCGGCGCCAGCGGCTCGGGGAAAGCGACGAACAGATCGTAGATGTCGTAGCGCTGCTCGGTGCCCATTTCGAGAATGTCGCGGAAACCACGCGTCGTGAGGAGACCGAGCTTCGCGCCCTTGCGCTCGATCACCGCGTTAGTCACCAGCGTCGTGCCATGGACCATTTCGCTGACGTCGGAAAAGGCGAGCCCGCGCAGGGCGAGGAGATCGGTGAGCCCCTCAAGCGCCGCCTTGGAGGGATCGTGCGGCGTCGTCAGAACCTTGTGCAGGGTCACTTCCGACCGTTCACCGTCGTAGAGGATGAAGTCGGTGAAGGTTCCGCCGATGTCGAAACCGACGCGCCAGCGGGCATGGGTGGTCATGAGGTCGGTCCTTTGTCGTTGCGCGCCTTCGGAAGCACGAATTTGGCGTCCTTGCCGAGCGCCGCGATCTCCGCCGCGCCGTCTTGCAGCGCCCTGGTGATCGCGGTCCGTTCGGCCTTGTCCGAGGTGGTGAGGGGAAAAACGATGCAGAGCGAGACTTCCTCGCCGGTGTCGCTGTCACCCACGGCAACCGCGATGGCCGCGACGCCGCGATTGGCCTCGTCATGTGAGGTGGCGATGCCGCTGACGCGGATATCCGCGAGGCGACCGAGAAGTTCGTCGAGGCTCTGCGGCGCCTGCGCGGAAGGCGCTGGCGGCAAGCCGTCACGGTAGAGCGCGCGGACCTCGTCGTCCGAGAGTCGCGCCAGCAGGCTGCGCCCCGTGGCGCTGGCGAAGGCCGGCAGCAGGCGCCCGACGGAGCTGACGACCCGCAACGCGTTGGTGCCCTGATGATCGGTGACCGCGACGATGTGCTCGCCGTCGCGCTTGCTGACGTAGCCGGTGTGGCCATACTCCTGCGACACCTGCTGGACCACGGCATCGGCCCGCTCGATCAGCGAGGACGAGCGACGATAGGTGCGCCCCACGTTCATCAGCATCAGGCTGGGGCGGAAGCGCTTGCTGTCGCCGACATTCTCCAGAAGCCCCGCGTCCCGCATGCCGCGCAGCAATCGCGAGGCATTGCTTTTCGGCATCCCCAGAAGGCGCACGAGATCGCTCACCGTCACCTCGGTGCAATCTTCCGAAAAACATTTCAGCACCGCCGAAGCACTCACGAGAATGGACACGGAAGCCTCACCAAAAAGTTCCAAAAAATGGAACTTGTGTTCCTAAAAATGGGATACTAGGATGAGATCTTCCGGGAACGCAAGAGGCAATCATGACAACTGCATCGGATTCGGACGCCGTTCGCTGGCTGGCGGCACATGAACAGGCCATGGTCGATCTTCTGCGCGATCTGGTGAACGCGGATTCCGGGACCTACGACAAAGCCGGCGTCGATGGGGCCGGCGCCGTTCTGACCAGCTTCTGGCGCACACACGGCATCGCGGTACGGACCCATCCCCATCCGGTCTTCGGCGACGGCATCAGCGGGCATCTCGCCGCGAAGGATGGCGGCTCGGACCGGCCGATCCTGCTACTGGGTCATCGCGATACCGTGTTTCCCAAGGGCGAGCCGGAACGTCGCCCCTTCACCCTTCGCGACGGGCGCGGCTATGGGCCGGGCGTGGCCGACATGAAGTCGGGGCTTGTGATCGAGGCCTTCGTGATGGCGGCCTATGCGGCGACGGGCGGCCTTTCCGCGCCGCTGACCATGCTGACGACGAGCGACGAGGAAATCGCCTCGCCCTCGTCACGCGAGCTGATCCAGGGTTTCGCGCGGCAGGCCCGCGCGGTGTTCAATGCCGAACCCGCGCGCGAGGCGAAGAAGCCGGCCAGCGGCGGCAACACGCGGACGCAGGTCATCACGCGCGGGCGCAAGGGCGGCGTGTTCATGAAGGCTTCGACGGTCGGCAAGGCGGCCCACTCCGGCGCACACTACGCGCTGGGCCGCTCGGCGATCCTCGATCTGGCGCAGAAGGTGGAGCCGCTCCATGCGCTGACGGACCTCGATGCCGGCATCACGGTGAATGTCGGCCTGATCGGCGGCGGCCAGACCGTGAATACGATCGCGCCCTCCGCCTGGGCCGAGATCGACCTGCGTTATGTCGAGCCGGCGCAACGCGGGCCGTTGATCGATGCCATTCGCCGCATCGTCGAGACGCCGGTAGTCGAAGGCACTTCCGGCAGCCTGTCGATCATGGGGGAATTCCTGCCGCTGACGGAAACAGAGGCAAGCCACACACTTCTCGACATCTACAGCACCGCTGCGGCCCGCCTCGGCGTCGAGGTGACGGCCGAATTCACCGGCGGCTGCGCCGATTCCGGTCTGACTGCCGCGGTCGGTTGCCCGACCCTGTGCAGCGTCGGTCCGACAGGCGGCGGCGGACATACGCCCGAGGAATTCGTGATCATCGACAGCCTGCTGCCTGCGGCGCAGACCCTGGCCCTTGCGCTTCGCGAGACGGCTACGCGCTTCGAGTAGTCCGCCGCGCCTCTTTCGTCACGGCAGCGCCTTCAGATGGCGCACACGACGCCCGTCGCTGACGGCCTGGGCGGCGTGGACGACGGCGTTGGTATCGATGCCGTGGTGCCGGTAGAGATCGCCGATCGTCCCGGTCTGGCCGAAATGCTCGACGCCCAGCGCCTTCACTCGATGGCCGTACACCCCGCCGAGCCAGCCGAGGCCGAGCGGGTGCCCATCCGCCACGGTGACGATGCCGCAATCGCGGCCGAGCGGTTCGAACAAGCGCTCGACATGGCTCATCGCCGCACCATTGCCGCGCTGGCGCGCGCGCTCGGCCGCCTGATGACCGGCGATCAGCCGGTCTGCCGAGGTGACGGCCAGCAGCGCGACATCGCGCCGGTCTTCCGCCAGCAGACCCGTAGCAGCGATCGCCTCCGGCGCCACCGCGCCCTGATAGGCGATGACGACCGCGCAGTTCGGCCCCGGCGGCCGCATCCAGTAGGCGCCGTTGATGATATCCCGCTCAAGATCAGCCGAGATCGTCCGGATCGGCTGTTCGAGCGGTCGGGTCGAAAGCCGGAGATAAACCGAACCGCCGGTCTGGTCGCGCAGCCAGGTCGTCTCGTCCGGATCGCCCTCGCCGTCACGCTGCATATAGTCGAACGAAAACCGCATGAGGACGGCGAGTTCGTCGACAAAGGCCGGCTCGAACGCGCACAGCCCGTCCTGCGCCATGCCGATCAGCGGCGTGCCGATCGACTGATGCGCGCCCCCTTCCGGCGCCAGCGTCACGCCTGAAGGCGTCGCCACCAGCATGAAGCGCGCATCCTGATAGCAGGCGTAGTTGAGCTGGTCCGCCGAGCGGTAGATGAAGGGATCGTAGACCGTCCCGATCGGCAGCAGCCGCTCGCCGTTGATCGAATGCGATAGCCCGAGCGCCGAGAGCATGATCATCAGATTCGATTCGGCGATGCCGAGTTCGAGGTGCTGGCCCTTGGGCGAGAAATCCCAATTGTAGGTCGAGGGGATGCGCTCGGCCTTGAAGGTATCGGCCATGCTCTCGCGCGCAAACAGCCCGCGCCGATTGACCCAGGGACCGAGATTGGTGGAAACGGTCACGTCCGGCGAGGTGGTGACGATCCGGCTTGCCAGTTCCGAATCCTCGCGCGCGATCTCGTTGAGGATCTGACCGAAGCCCATCTGCGTCGAGACCGGCTTGCTGCGCTCGGCCGGCGCGGTCAGGTTCGCCGGCACCGGTACGGCCGGCGCGGAAAGGCGTCGCCGCCCCTCGGCGAAGAACGGCGCGGCATCGACACGCTCCTGCAGCAGCGCCGCGTCGAGGCGAGCGCCTTCCCATTTCTCCCATTCCTCGCCGGGGCGGACACCCATCGCCTTGCGGAAACCCTCCATCTGCGAGGGCGTCATCAGGCCGGCGTGATTGTCCTTGTGCCCGGCGAGCGGCAAGCCGTGCCCCTTGATCGTGTAGCAGATGAAGAGGGTCGGCCGATCATGCCGGGAGGCCGCCTCGAACGCCTCGATCAGGTTCGGAAGATCATGCCCGCCGAGATTGCCCATCAACTCGGCGAGTTCAGCGTCCGAGCGCCGCTCGATCAGCGCCGTGACCGGGCCCTGATCGCCGATCTCGTCGAGGAGGCGCTTGCGCCAGGCCGCGCCGCCCTGAAACGTCAGCGCCGAATAAAGCTGGTTCGGGCAGGTGTCGATCCAGCGCCGCAACGCCTCGCCGCCGGGTTCAGCGAAAGCGGCCTGCTGAAGCTTGCCGTGCTTCACGATCACCACGTCCCAGCCGAAGTTCGCGAACATCGCCTCGAACTTGGTCCAGAGCCCTTCGCGCACCACGGCATCGAGCGACTGGCGATTGTAATCGACAATCCACCAGCAATTGCGAATACCGTGCTTCCAGCCCTCGATCAGCGCCTCGTAGATATTGCCTTCATCCATCTCGGCATCGCCGACGAGGGAAATCATGCGCCCTTCCGGCCGCCCTTTCATCCATCCGTGCGCGGTGACGTAATCCTGCACGATCGACGAGAACAGCGTCTGCGCGACGCCAAGCCCCACGGAGCCGGTCGAGAAATCGACGTCATCGACATCCTTGGTCCGCGAGGGATAGCTCTGCACGCCCTTGAAGCCGCGGAAATTCTCCATCTTCTCGCGACCGAGATGCCCGGCGAGATACTGGATGGCATGGAAGATCGGCGAGGCATGAGGCTTCACCGCCACCCGGTCCTGCGGGCGCAGGATGCGGAAATAGAGCGCCGTCATGATTGCGCACATCGACGCTGACGAGGCCTGATGCCCGCCGACTTTCACCTCGTCCGCCGGGCGGACATGGTTGGCGTGGTGGATCATCCACGAGGCGAGCCAAAGCACCCGGCGCTCGATCTCGGAAAGCAGGGTCACGTCGTTCATCGCGGGTCTCCTGGCGGATATCATGACGTCATTCTGGACCATGCCGCTTGGCATGTTCTGCCAATTTTGCTCCAATGATCATAATTCTTGGCAGAACGAACCAATCATTCGCGCATTCATGGCAAAAAACAAAACCTACCCGCTCGACACCATCGATGTCCGCATCCTCGCGGAGATCCAGCGCGATGGCCGCATCACCTATACCGACCTCGCCGAGCGGGTCGGCCTCTCGCCATCGCCCTGCCTCCGGCGTGTGCGGATGCTGGAGGAGGCCGGGGTCGTCACCGGCTACATCGCGACCGTCGACCAGACGCGTGTTGGCCTCGGCATCAACGTCTTCGCCTCCGTCCGGCTCGAACGCCAGCGCGAGAGCGAACTTGAGAATTTCAACGCCGCCGTGAAGCGCTGGCCGGAAGTGATGGAGTGCTACCTGATGACCGGCACGCACGATTACCTGATGCGCATCGTCGTCGGGTCGCTCGAGGATTACGAGACCTTCATCCGCGACCGCCTCTCGCGCCTCACCGGTGTCGCCTCGATCCAGTCGAGCTTCGCGTTGAGCTGCGTCAAGCACAAGACCGCGATCCCGGTTTCCGAGCAGGATTGAAGCCGCGCCCCGCATTGCCTAGGAAGGGCTGCATGAGCCAGGCGAACCCCGACATCCTCTACACGCTCGACGGTCCAGTCGGCACCATCACCCTCAACCGTCCGAAGGCCCGCAACGCGCTGACCTATGCGATGTATGACGAGATCGGCCGCATCTGCGCCGCGCCGGAGGCCTACGGCTCGCCGCGCGTGCTGGTGCTGACCGGCGCCGGCGACAGGGCCTTCGCTTCGGGCACCGATTTCTCGGAGTTGCAGGACATCCGCACCGCCGGGGATTCCATCGCCTACGAAGCGCGCGTCGAAGGCATCCTGCGCGCAATCGAGACCTGCCCCGTGCCGACCATCGCCGCCATCGCCGGCTCGGTGACCGGCGGCGGCGCGATCATCGCCTGCGCCTGCGACCTGCGCATCGCCACCGAGGACGCGCGCTTCGGCTTCCCGATCGCGCGGACGCTCGGCAATTGCCTCTCGATCCGCAATGTTGCGCGCATCACCCGCCTGCTCGGACCGGCGCGGCTGCGCGACCTCGTCTTCACCGCGCGGCTGGTCGGCGCGGAAGAGGGCCGGCAGATCGGGCTCTACAGCGATGTCGTCGCCGACCACGCCGCGCTTGTCGAACGCACCCGCCATATCGCCGAAACCGTTGCCGGTCATGCGCCGCTGACCCTGCGCGCAACCAAGATGGCGCTCGACCGGCTGGCCAGCGCGGGCGGAGACATCCCGGACAGCGATATCGTCCAGCTGTGCTACCTCAGCGAGGATTTCCGCGAGGGCATGGCGGCCTTTCTCGAAAAGCGCCTGCCGGACTGGAAGGGCCGCTGAGGGCCGGTCCTAGGCCCCCGCGAGATCAAGGACCACCTTGGTCGCGCGCCTACGGTCGGATGCGGTTTCGAAGGCGGTTACGGCGTCCGCCATCGGGTATTGCCCGGAAATCAACGCCTTGAGATCAACCGCGCCGGAAGAGATCAACTCCGCCGCGCGGGCGAATTCCTGATCGAACCGGAAGGTGCCGACCACCTTAAGTTCCTTGGTGACGATCATATTCATCGGCATCAGCACGTCGCCGCCGAGACCGACGAGCACCATGGTGCCGCGCGGCTTGAGGGTCGCGACCACCGAGGCAATGGCGCGCGGATTGCCCGAGCACTCGAACACCACATCGATCTGTCCGCGCCCCTCCGTGTAGGGCGCGAGAACCTCCGGTCCGGCCGAGACATCGAGACAGGGGTCGCAGCCGAACCGTGCCGCCATGGCCAGCGAATGCGTGGTGATATCGGTCGCGATGACCTGCTTCGCGCCGCCGAGCTTCGCCGCCACCGCGCTGAGCACACCGATCGGGCCAGCGCCGGAGACGAGCACCGTCTTGCCGGAAAGATCACCAGCCTGCGCCGCCGCGTGGAGACAGACGGAGAAGGGTTCGCACAGGGCCGCTTCGGCAGCGGAAACGCGGTTCGCATCGAGCCGGAACGCCTGCTTGCCCGGCACGGTCACGAATTCGCGGAACAGACCCTGCGCATGGGGAAAGCGCATCGCCGAGCCGTTGAAAAACATGTTCTCGCAATGGATGCGGTTGCCTCGCTGGCACGAGGGGCAGACCCCGCAGGGCCGGCTCGGGTTGACCGCGACCAGATCGCCCGGCTTCACATGCACGACATTCGCGCCCACCACCTCGACGATCCCAGCCGCCTCGTGGCCGAGCGTCATCGGCTCGCGCACGCGGACGACGCCGAACCCGCCATGGTGATAGTAATGCAGATCGGACCCGCAGATACCGCCGGCCGTCATCCGCACGCGAACGTCATTCGGCCCCGGCGTTGCGTCCTCGCCGGGAAAGGCCTCGATCCGGAGATCGTGCGGAGCATGAATGACAACGGCGCGCATCGCGGTTTTCCTTATGTGGTCTCAAAGAATGGCGAGCATGCCGCCATCGACATAGATGATCTGGCCGTTGACGTAATCCGATGCGGATGAGGCGAGGAAGATCACCGTGCCCACCAGCTCCTCGGGCTTGCCCCATCGCTTTGACGGCGTCCGGCTCGTCACCCAGGCATTGAACTCGGGATTGTCGATCAGGGCCTGGTTCATGTCGGTGATCATGTAGCCGGGGCCGATCGCGTTGGCCTGAATGCCGTGCGCCGCCCACTCTGCCGCCATCGCCTGTGTGAGCGCGCGGATACCGGCCTTGGAAACCGTGTAGGGCGCGATCGTCGCCCGCGCGACCGCGCTCATCAGCGAGCCGACATTGACGATCTTGCCCTGCCGTCGTGCCATCATCCGCCGCCCCGCCTCGCGCCCGATCACGAAGGCACTGGTGAGGTTGGTCTCGATCACCTTGCGGAATTCATCCGTCGCGAGATCCACCATCGGCTTGCGAAGCTGGATGCCGGCGTTGTTGACGAGAATGTCGATCGCCAGCCCCTCGGCATCGAACGCCGCGAACGCGGCCTTGATGGCCGCTTCGTCGGTAATGTCGAACGCCGCCCCCCGCGCCTTGAGACCCGCGGAACGCAGCGCCGCGACCGTGTCCTCGACACGGGCCGGATCGGTCCCGTTGATGATCACCTCGGCGCCGGCGCGTGCCATGCCTTCGGCCATTGAATGCCCGAGCCCGCGCGACGACCCCGTGATCAGGGCGCGCTTTCCCTCAAGCGAGAACAGAGCCGTGCTCATGCTGTTGCCTTCCTCAAGCCGCCGCCCCCAGAAGCCGCCATTCCGGTATGCTGTATTCGCTCCTGCTTTTCATGCGGCGACCGTCTTGGCAAGCCCCTTGGTGATCCCCTCGCCATCGAGTTGCGCAAGAGCGCCTGCCGTTGCACGGCAACTGAATGCAGGCTAACATGTCAGATAATCGCCGCGCCGTTTCAGGAACCGTCGCCAAATGCCGGACTCGAGCCTCGCCACCGGAGAGACGTTGCCCCGGCGAAAGCTGGGACGTCTGCCGCTGTCGGTGACGGCGCTGGGCTTCGGCGGCGCGCCGCTTGGCGACCTCTACGCAATCCTCGACGAGGGCGAGGCGGTCGCCACCGTGACGGCGGCACTTGATCTGGGCGTCGGCCTCATCGATACCTCGCCGCTCTACGGTCACGGCCTCTCCGAACACCGGATTGGAACCGCCCTGCGCATGCGGCGGGGCAAGGCGCCGGTCATCTCGACCAAGATCGGGCGGGTGATGACGCCGTTCGCGCCCTGGCGTGACCGCTCGGGCTATCTCGGCGGGTTCCGCCACGCCGCGCGTTTCGACTATTCCTATGACGGCGCGATGCGCGCGCTCGAACAGTCGGCGCTGCGCCTCGGCATCGACCGCTTCGACATCGTCCATATCCACGACGTCGATGTCTGGACGCACGGGGCCGACGCCATCGAGCAACGCTTCCGCGAGGCGATGGACGGCGCCTACCGCGCGCTCGATGACCTCCGCCGCGCCGGCACGATCCGCGCCGTCGGTCTCGGCGTCAACGAGGCCGAGATGTGCGAGCGCTTCGCCCGCGCCGGCGATTTCGACACCATGATGCTCGCCGGCCGCTACTCCCTGCTCGAACAGCCGGCGCTCGCGCGCTTCATGCCGCTGGCGCTGGAAAAGGGCATCGGCCTCATGCTCGGGGGCATCTTCAATTCCGGCATCCTCGCCACCGGCCCGGTTCCCGGCGCGCGCTACAACTACCGCGAGGCACCACCGGAGATTCTCGACAAGGTGCGGCGGATCGAAGCCATCTGTGCCGCGCATGGAACCCGGCTTTCGACCGCAGCCCTGCATTTCGCGCTGGCGCATCCGGCGGTCGCCGCCGTGGTCATGGGCGCCGTGCGGCCGGCGGAGGTGGAGGCGCAGGTGCACGCGCTCAACGCCGTCCCGCCGCAGGGCCTCTGGGGCGATCTCAAACGCGCCGGACTGCTCGCCGAAGCGGCGCCGGTGCCGGCAGGACAGTCCTCATGACGCGACGCATCGATTCCCATCAGCATTTCTGGCGCATCGCCCGTGGCGATTACGGCTGGCTGACGCCGGCACTCGGTGCGATCCACCGCGACTTCATGCCGGCCGATCTCGCGCCGCTGATCGCAGCCTGCGGGATCGGGGAAACCATCCTCGTCCAGGCGGCGCCGACGTTCGCGGAAACCGAATTCCTGCTCGATATCGCCGGACGAACGCCAAGCGTCGCGGGCGTTGTCGGCTGGGTCGATTTCGAAGGACCGGACGCCGTCGCCGATATCGTGCGGCTCGCAAGAAACCCGAAGCTGGTCGGGCTGCGGCCGATGATCCACGACATCGCCGACGAGCGCTGGATGTTGCGCCCGGCCTTCGAGCGGGTGTTCGGGACGATCGCGGCGCAGGGCCTCGTCTTCGACGCGCTGGTCCGCCCGCCGCATCTGCCGCATCTCGACGCGCTGGCCATGCGCCATCCCGACCTGACGATCGTGATCGATCACGGCGCAAAACCGTTGATTGCAGCCGGCATTCGCGAACCCTGGGCGCGGGACATGTCGCGCCTCGCGATGCATCCGAATGTCTCGTGCAAACTCTCGGGTCTCGTGACCGAGGCTGGACAGGGATGGGACGAGGCGAGGCTCTGGCCCTTCCTGGAACTTGTCGCCGATGTGTTCGGGCCCCGGCGACTGCTGTTCGGTTCCGACTGGCCGGTTCTGAACCTCGCCGGCACCTACGGCCAATGGTTCGACATCGTGACGAGCTTCGTCGGCAGCCGGTCCGATCTCGACGAAGCGGCCATCTTCGGTGGCAACGCCGCGCGGATCTATCTGTCCCGACGCACGAAGGAGTAAGCCATGCTGCGCGGCATCGATCCCGTGCTTTCGCCCGAATTGCTGCACCTGCTCGCCTCGATGGGGCACGGCGACGATCTCGCGCTCGTCGATGCCAACCACCCCGCCGAGACGATCGCCCGCGCGACCCGTTCCGGGCGCCTGATCCGGCTGCCGGGTCTTGCCATGGGCCGCGTCGCAAGGGCGATCTTGTCCGTGTTGCCGATCGACGATTTCGAGCCGGCCCCGTTGCGGCGAATGGAGGTTGTCGGCGACCCGGCAGCGGTGCCGCCGGTGCAGAGAGAGGTTATGACGGAAATCCGCGCCGTTCTCGGGCCGTCGGCCGGGATTGCGGGAATCGAACGCTTCGCCTTCTACGAAGCCGCGAAACAGGGCTTCGGCGTCGTCCAGGTCGGCGATCCGCGTCCCTACGGCTGCTTCCTGCTGCGCAAGGGCGTGATCGCGGGAGAACCGGGTTGAGACAAGCTCAACCGGCCTGCCGGCGATCCTGCATCGGCACGACCGACTGATAGGTCTCCTCGCCGCCCCTGATCTTGGCAAGGACCGCGCGGTTGTCATGATCCTCGATCCGCCGCTCGGCGTCGCGCAGTTCGGCGCGCAGGGTCTGCAACTCGCTTCGCAATTCGGCATTGCGCCGGGATTCGGTATCGAAAGCCTCGCGTGCGCGCTCGGCCAGCACACGGGCCTCGTCGAGTTGACGGCGCCGGGTCTCGGCCACCTCAACTGCGGCATCGAGTTTCTCGACCAGGGTCGCGCGCTGCGCTTCCAGGCTGGCGATGGAGGCCTCGGCCAGCCGAATGGTCTCCAGGCTATTGGCGAGCCGGAGGTCGCGTGTCTCGATCTCGACGCCCAGGGCACTGACATCGCTCTGCAGTTCGGCGATGCGCCGGCGTTCCTCGCCGAGCGTATCCATCAGCGCCGCCTCGGCCTTCACCCGCTCGCCGGTTTCCGCACGCGCGCCGGCAAGCCGCGCATTCGCATCCTCAACGGCCTTTTCCAGCCGCGCCATGCCGACGCCGTGCTCCGCCCGGAGGCGGTCCTTCTCGGCCTCGATCTCGTTGAGCGAAAGCGGCAGCACCTGTTCGACGCGCGCGCGCGAAACGCGCAGGGCACGCCGCCAGAAAGCCGGCAGGAACAGGAGCCACATCAGCCCTGCCGCCAGAAACCCGAGTGCGAAGACGAGCGCCTGCTCGATCATGCGAACCAACTCCTTGCCGGAGGAGGTTCAGCACGAATCCGCCGCGAGGTCAAAAAACATTTCTGTCAGAACGGGTTCCAAGTTCTCTCAGAACGGGTTCCATGTCGATTGCGGCGTAAACTTGAGATAGCCGACGTTAACCCCGAGCCGGGCGCCGACGCCGGCCCGGATCGGCACGACGACGATGTCGTTCGCGGTCAGCGCCGTCATGCCGAAGCCGCCGATGAAATAGGCCGAGCCATCGACGCCCGCGAAGCGCTGGTAAATCCCCGCGACGCGCGGCAGCCGGTAAACGAGCATCATCGTCCGGTCACCATCGCCGCCAAAATCGAAGCCGACCGAAGGCCCCTGCCAGAACACCTTCCGGTCGCCAGCGTTGCGGGTATAGAGCACGCCCTCGCCGTAGCGCAGGCCGCCGACGAAGGCCCCGGATGCCTCCTGCCCGAGAATGTAGCCGTTGGGTTCGCCCCAACGCCGTGTCGCCTCCTCGATGGTGAGCGCCAGCCCACGCGAAACGGTGCCGAAGAACCGGTGGCCTGAGCCGACAAGCTCGCGCGTCGTGAAGGTCGCGTTGCCCGGCCGTGTCCGCTGCTGCGCAAGAACCTCGAAAGGAAATGCTGCCATGATGAAAAGCGCCAGAACCGGCATGAGCCGTGCCAGCCAACCGGCGGAACCGGCAACAAGCCGGGCGCCGCGGTTGAAGGGATCAGTCTCGGGGGTGCGCTTTGAAAGGCGTGCCGTCATGTCTGCCTCGATCGGTCCGGTCGTTCGGGTTGGGAAAGCGGATTGGGAAGGGATAGGGGCCGGATAAGCATCTGATTCGTGATGGGAACGAGGATTCACCGACAAAGCGGCGTTCTCAAGGCCGAAATTCGGCACCCCTTCCGCAAGGAGGCCGGGCGAGGCGGGCTGTTGCGTCTTGCTGTGCTCGCGCTCGGCCTTGCCATCACGGGCCCGGCCGCCCGCGGCCAGGGCATCCGGATCAGCGACGAGATCATCTCGGACCCGCGAACCGGCGCGGCGCTGCAGGGCTTCGATCCAGTCGCCTATTTCATCGACAGCAAGGCCCGCCGCGGCTCGGAACTGCATCAGGCGATGTATGGCGGCAAGCTGTGGCTCTTTGTATCCGATGCGAACAGGAGCGCCTTTGTTTCCAATCCGAAGTCCTACGTGCCGGCATACGGCGGCTATGATCCCGTCGGGATCGCTGCGGGCTTCGCGGTTTCGGGGAGCCCCGAATATTTCGTCATCGAGGCGAGCCGCGTCTATCTCTTCCGCCACGCACGCTCGCGCGAAGCCTTCGTCGCGGACCCGTCGATCCAGTCACAGGCGGAGCGGAACTGGCCGCAGGTGCGGCTTGATCTCGCGCCCTGATCAGGCAGGCTTGATCAGGCAGGCCTGCACTCGGCCAGATCCTCGGCGCAGCGGAGCGCGACGAAATCGGGATTGTCCCATCCCGAGGGCCGTGCGCCATAGGCCAGCGGCTGCCCGTCCAGCCCGAAAACCCCGCCACCGAGGCAGCGCAGGATCGCATCTCCCGCCGCGATGTCCCATTGCATCGTCCGCCCGACGCGCGGATAGAGATCCGCCTCGCCCTCGGCCAGCCGCGTGAACTTGAGGGCGGAATTCTCCTGCCGGATTTCGGAAACGGCCAGCTTGCGGCACATCAGCCGGCTCGCTTCCGCCGCGTGGACCGAACTGATGATCGCCACCCGCCCGTCCCGCCGGCGCGGATGGAGCCGGATCGGCTCGATAAGGCCGAAAGCACGGTCACTGGCGTGAAAGGCCTGATCGCCCGCCCACCAGGTCCGGCCTGTCGCCGGCGCATGAATCGCGCCTGCCACGGGTTCTCCCTGCCGCACGAGCGCCAGAAGCACGCAGAAATCCTCGCCACCGGCGAGATAGGCCTTGGTCCCATCCAGCGGGTCAACCAGGAAGAACGGCTCCTCCGGTGCCTGCGAGTGGCTCTCCGCGTTCTCCTCCGAAATGATCGCGAATTGCGGGAAAGCCGCGCCAAGGCGGGCCAGAAGCAACTGCTCGGAAGCGATGTCGGCCTCGCTGACGGGAGAGCCGTCCGGTTTCGTCGCGCTGCCGCAGCGCCCCTCGCGATATCGACGCAGCACATCCCCGGCTTCGGCCGCGAAATCGGCCAGCCTGCGCGCGATCCTGTCCCGGTTGCCGGTCGCCAGCATGCGTTGCGTTCCTGCCGGCCCTCAACCGGGGCCATTCGCACAACATAAGCCAGATTATTGAAGATGAAAGCACCCGCGCGGGGTTGGCGCATCGGCACGGCGCATGTATCACGCAAGGCAGGACGGAATGACGTGCACAACCAGCGAACGGGGGTAACCATGTCGGATCAGCTCAAGACCATCGATCTCGCGGCGCTCGATCTCGCGGCGCTGCTGTGCTCGCGCGTCTGCCATGATGCCGTCGGCCCGATCGGCGCGATCGTCAACGGCCTCGAACTCCTCGACGAGGACAACAGCCCCGAAACGCAGGAGCTTTCCCTCGAACTCATCCGCAAGAGCGCGCGCCAGGCCTCCGCCCGCCTGCAATTCGCACGGATCGCCTTCGGCGCGGCCGGCTCCGCCGGCTCGTCGGTTGATCTCGGCTATGCCCAGCAGCTTACGACCCAGTTGATGGCGGACGAGAAGGTGACGCTCGAATGGAACACGCCGCGGCTCTTCGTCGAGAAGAACCGGGTCAAGCTGCTGATGAACCTCTGCGTCATCGCGCTCGCCTCTGTCCCCCTCGGCGGAACGATCGCCGTGACCATGGAGGGCGATGCCGAAGCGCCACAATTCAAGGTTGTGGCTTCCGGTCCGAAGCCGCGCCTCGGACCGCATGTCCTCGATCTGCTGGCCGGCAGGAGCGAATCCGGTGCCGTGGATGCCCATGGCTTCCAGGTGTTCTACACCGGCGAAATCGCGCGCGCCTGTGGCATGAAACTCGATGTTTCGCTCGACGAGCAGGCCGTCACGATCCTTGCGACCCCACAGGGATAAGCGCGCAACTTAAGGTAATTTTTGTTTCAATCCCCACAGGCGGAAGGCAAAAAAAAACCAATCATAAACCCTTATCGGGCATCGTTTGACGGAACCGGTCGCTCTTCTTGCGCCGCAAATCGGGTCAAGCGGTATGGATGATCTCCTGAAAGATTTCGTGGTCGAAACATCGGAGCACCTCGACATCGTCGATGCTGAGCTGGTGCGATTCGAACGCGATCCCAACAACAGCGCGACGCTCGCGCTCATCTTCCGTCTCGTTCACACGATCAAGGGCACCTGCGGCTTTCTCGGCCTACCCCGGCTCGAACATCTGGCTCATGCGGCGGAAGACGTGATCAGCCGCTTCCGCGACGGTGAGCCGGTGACGGCGCCGGCGGTGACGATGATTCTCAAGACGATCGATCGCATCAAGGGCATCATCAACGAGCTCGAAAGAACCAATGCCGAGCCGGCAGGCGACGACGAGGACCTCGTCGAGGCGCTGCATGCGCTGGCGAAGGGCGAGGCACCCAGCCTGCCCGCCAGTGCGCCGCCCGCGGCGGCCAAATCCGAGGCCGAAGGTTCGCTCGCTTTCCAGATTCTCGAACGCCCGCTGCGCGACGACGAGGTCACGCTCGACGATCTCGAACGAGCGTTCCGCGATGCGCCGGGGCCTGACCCGGTAGCCTTCAAGGAGCCCGAGCCCGCGCCGGCCGCGAAGGCCGCGCCCAAACCGCCGAAGCCGGCCAATGACAAGGCCGAGCGCAAGGAGAGCGAGGGCGAGAGCGACCACGGCAACGCCAATTCCGTTTCGAAGCAGACAGTCCGCGTCGCCGTCGGCACGCTCGACCGGCTGATGACGATGGTCTCGGAGCTGGTGCTGACCCGTAACCAGCTTCTCGAAATCGCCCGTCAGCGCGACGACGCCGATTTCAAATCGCCGCTTCAGCGCCTTTCGCACATCACCGCCGAACTGCAGGACGGCGTGATGCAGACGCGCATGCAGCCGATCGGCTCGGCCTGGACCAAGCTCAGCCGCGTCGTTCGCGACCTGTCGGAGGAACTCGGCAAGAAGATCGAACTGATCCAGTCCGGCGCGGAAACCGAGATCGACCGCCAACTCCTGGAGATGATCAAGGACCCGCTGCTGCACATGGTGCGCAACTCGGCGGATCACGGCCTGGAGATGCCCGACGAGCGCATTGCAGCCGGCAAGACCCCGCATGGCACCATTCACCTGCGCGCGGCGCAGGAATCCGGCTACATCATCTGCGAGGTTTCGGACGACGGGCGCGGCATCGATCTCGATCGCGTCAAGGCGAAGGCGATCCGCAACGGGTTGACGACGGAACAGGACATCGCCCGCATGTCGGACGAGCAGGTCCTGCGCTTCGTGATGGAGCCCGGCTTCTCGACTGCCGCTTCCATCACCAACGTATCGGGACGCGGCGTCGGAATGGACGTGGTGCGCAGCCAGGTCGAACAGGTCGGCGGCATCGTCGACCTGCGCTCTCGGGCCGGCAAGGGCCTCACCGTCACCATCAAGCTGCCGCTTACCCTCGCGATTGCCTCGGCGCTGATCGTCGAGGCCGCCGGCCAGCGCTTCGCCATCCCGCAGATCTCGGTCGCCGAACTGGTGCGTACGCAGGAATCCGGCGATGTCCGCATCGAGAAGCTGAACGGCCAGGCGACACTCCGCCTCCGGCAGAAGCTGCTGCCGGTCGTCGAGGTGGCGGATGTGCTCAACCTGCCACAAACCGAGGAAGCCACTGCCGGAACGGACGACAAGCTCGTCGTCGTCTGCCAGGTAGGCGGGCATCGTTTCGGTATCGTGGTCGATTCTATCCTCCACACCGAGGAAATCGTCGTGAAGCCGATTTCCTCGAAACTTCGCCACATGTCGGTCTACTCGGGCGCAACCATTCTCGGCGACGGCTCGGTGATCCTGATCCTCGAGCCCTCGGGCGTCGCCCGCTCCGTGATGGAAAGCGCGGGCCGCGAAGCGACCGCGCAGGCCGAGGCCGATCTTGCCGCCGAACTCCACACCAGCGGCGAGCGCTCGCTGCTGCTGCTGTTCCGTGCCGGCGGCGCCAACCTCAAGGCGATCCCGCTCTCCTTCATCGGCCGCCTCGAGGAGTTCGACCGCTCGGCGATCGAGGATACCGGCGGCAAGGCCGTGGTGCAGTATCAGGGCCGCCTGATGCCGATCCTCGGCTATATCCCGCACGATGGGTTCGATGTCGATTCCCGCCAGCCGGTGCTGGTGTTCCATCAGCCCGATCGCGAGATCGGCATGGCGGTCGACGAGATCGTCGACGTCATGGAAGTCTCGATCCAGATCGACACGACCCATGCGACAGCAGGCACGATCGGCGCGACAATCATCGACGGCAAGGCCGTGGAAATCGTCGATGTCTCGGAGCTTGTCGCCCCGGAGGGTGCGGACAAGGCCGTTGCGGAGGACGACCGCATCGATGTGATGGTGGTCGAAGGGTCGGAATTCTTCCGCGCCCTGTTCGCCCCACTGCTTCAGAACGCCGGCTACCGGATCGCGGTGGTGCCCTCGCTGGCCGCCGCGCGCCACGCGATCGCCCGCCAGCATCCCTCGGTCATGGTGCTCGATCTCGACCAGTCCGGCGAAGAGGCCTTCGCCTTCGCCCGCGAACTGGCGGAAGGCGCGAACGCCCCGCCGGTCATCGGCCTCGTCAGCCGCGGCGGTCCGCGCCTTATCGAACAGGGCAAGGCAGCCGGCCTGCACGACCTTGTCGGCAAGTTCGACCGTCAGGGCCTGCTCAGTGCCATCGGTGAAATTCTCGGCGGTTACGCCATGAACGAATGGGGAGCCGCAGCATGAGCGCGGAAAGCCGGATGCGACGCGACGCTGTCATCGCGCATGAAATCCAGCTGGTCACCGTCCGGATCGACGGCCAGCTCATCGGGCTGCCGATCACCGCAGTGCGGGACGTCTTTTCCATCCATGCCATGACGCCGGTGCCGCGCGCGGACCGGGCGGTGGCGGGGTTGGTCAACCTCCGTGGACATATTGTCACGATCCTCGATCTGGGCTCCCTGCTCAATTCCCGGCCTTCCGCGCGGAAGGATGACGCCGAGCCGATGGCGGTCGGCGTCGAATGGCAGGGCGAGGTCTTCGGCCTCGTCGTCGACGAGATCGGCGATGTCCTCTCGCTCAGCCCTGATACCTCCGATGCGATGCCCGCCAACCTCGGCCAGACCTGGGCGCGCTTCACCCGCCGCGTTCACAAGCTGGAACGCGAATTGATGATCGAGATCGATCTTCACGCCCTTCTTGAAACCATGACCCTTCAGGCCGCCTGATAAAGGACCAAGCCGATGAAATATTGCCTCGTCGTTGATGATTCCAGTGTCATCCGCAAGGTCGCCCGCCGCATTCTCGAAGGCCTCGATTTCGAAATCGCCGAAGCCGAGGACGGGATGCAGGCCATGGACAGCTGTTCCTCGCGGATGCCGGATGCCATCCTGCTCGACTGGAACATGCCGAACATGGACGGCTACGAGTTTCTGACCAAGCTCCGCAAGATGTCGGGCGGCAACCGGCCCAAGGTCGTGTTCTGCACCACCGAGAACGACATCGCCCATATCGCCAAGGCCATGGATTCGGGCGCCGACGAATATGTGATGAAGCCGTTCGACAAGGAGATTCTCTCCTCGAAATTCGGCGAAGTCGGACTGGTCTGATCGGCCGTGTGCCGGCCCGCGAGGGCGGCCCACACGAAAGATATGGGCGTCCCGCCCCGGAGTGATTGAATGGTGGCCGTGCCGCAACGCCAGATATCGATGCCAAGTGCACAGGCGGTGCGTGTCGCGGTCGTCGATGATTCGGTCGTGGTTCGCGGCCTCCTGTCGAAATGGCTTTCGGAAACGGCGGGCATTGAGGTTGTCGGCACCTACCGCTCGGGGCGCGAGATCATCGATGCCCTGCCCGGCTGCGCGCCGCGCATCATCCTGCTCGATCTCGACATGCCGGACATGGACGGGATCACGGCCCTGCCGCTGATCCTCGCCAAGTCGCCGCAATCGCGGGTGATCGTGGTCTCCTCGCTCTCCGTGCACGGTGCCGAGCTGACCATGCGCTCGCTGATGAAGGGCGCGACCGACTACCTGCCGAAGCCCTCCAACCACCGCGAGGTTTCGACCTCGGCCGATTTCCGTCAGGCGCTGGTCGCCAAGGTGCTGGCCGTCGGCGGCGTCCGCGCCATCATGCGCCGGCCGGCGCCGGTCCAGCCGGCGCGTCCGGTCAACCCGTTCACGCGGCCGGGCATTCCGCCGACGCCGGCGACCGCCCCCGCGCAGCGCATCACCGCGTCGCCCCCTGCCGTGGCGTTTCGCGCCACCCAGCCCGCGCCGGCGGCAATGACCGAACGTCAGGGCGGCATTGCGCTCCGGCCCTTCAGCAGGCAGCGCCCGAAACTCGTCGTGATCGGCGCGTCGACCGGCGGGCCGCAGGCACTGGTCGCGCTGCTCTCGAAGATGAAGCCGGCGCTGTCCCGCGTTCCGGTCGTGATCGCCCAGCACATGCCGCCGATCTTCGGCGCGATCTTCGCGACCCATCTCAAGCAGCACGCCGGACTTCCGGCGGCCGAGGCTGCCGAAGGCATGCCGCTCGCCCCCGGCAGGATCTATCTCGCGCCGGGCGGATGCCACACCGTCGTCCGGAAGAAGCCGGACGGACAGATCGTCATCGCCATGCTGCCCTCCGAGGCGCGCGGGCCGTGGCGACCTTCCATCGACCTCTTGTTTTCGAGTGCCGCAGAGGCCTGCGCCAACGAGGCACTCGCGATCGCCCTCACAGGAATGGGGAGAGACGGCACAGAAGGGGCGACGCATCTGGCGCGTCGCGGTGCCAATATCGTGGTTCAGGACGAGGCCTCGAGCGTGGTCTGGGGCATTCCCGGCTCCATCGCCGAAGCCGGCCTCGCCAATGCCCTGCTGCCCCCTGAAAAACTTGGTGAGCTGGCGGTTTCGCTGCTCGAAGGACATGCCCCATGAGCACTCCGATCATCAATCGTGTCATCCAGTTCATCAGCCGCGCTGCCGGCATCGTCCTGACGACCGAAAAGGCCTATTTCATCGAAGCTAGACTCTCCCCGCTCGTCCGCGAGGAGAAGGCGGCGAGCATCGACGACCTGATGACGCGTGCCGAGCGCGGCGACAAGCGGATCGCCCAGCGCATCGTCGACGCGCTGACGACCAACGAGACCTTCTTCTTCCGTGACAAGACGCCGTTCGATCATTTCCGGAACATCATGATCCCGGAACTCGTCTCGCGCCGCCCGCCGGGCAAGACGATCCGCATCTGGTGCGCCGCCTGTTCCAGCGGGCAGGAGCCGTTCTCGCTGATCATGCTGCTCGACGAGATGAAGGCCCAGCTCGGCGGCCGCAACGTCGAGATCCATGCCTCGGATATTTCCGAAGCGATCCTGTCGAAGGCGAAGGCGGGCATCTACAACCAGTTCGAGGTGCAGCGCGGCCTGCCGACCAAGCTCCTGCTGCAGTATTTCACCAAGGACGGCGACAACTGGCGGATCAGCCAGGACGTGGTGCGTCGCGTGAGCTTCTTCAAGTTCAACCTGCTCGAAGACATGCGTTCGCTCGGCACCTTCGACATCGTCTTTTGCCGCAACGTGCTGATCTATTTCGACCGGCCGACCCGGGCGAAGATCTTCAGCCAGATCGCCGACCGGCTCGCGCCCGACGGCTTCATGATGCTGGGCGGCGCGGAATCGACCTTCGGCGTGACCGACCGCTTCACGAGCCACCCGAAGGAGCGGATGATCCACCTGCCGCTCGCCGCACGTCCGGCGCCGCGCACCGCCAGCGCCTGACCGCCCGCTCCCCCTTCTTCCGATTGCGCGGACACCGGCCCCATCCGAAAGGTCCGATAGCGACTGAGCCGGGGCGAGGCTCCGTCTTATTCGGATCGGCCGCCCCCGGCGTCGCGTATTTGCCTCCGCCCTGAAAGCCAGACCTCCGCCGCCGCGATTGCCTTCTCATCGAGCGAACAAAGCCTTGTCCGCCCGGTTTTATGCGTCTTCACCAGGCCGCTGCGTTCGAGCACCTGTATATGTTGGCCGACCGCCGCGAGCGTCATCGGCAGCGGTTTCGCCAGTTCGCTGACCGGCATGCCCCCCCGGCCGAGCCGAACAACGATGGCCCGGCGCGTGGGATCGGCCAGAGCGTGAAACACATGGTCGAGGTCGATCAGATGATCAAGCATATGCTTTACTATTTGGGCTGCAAAATTTAGTCAAGAGATTGCTTTAGTGTCTACGCAAAAAAGAACCCGCCGTCTCCGGCGGGTCGGTGTCTGCCCTATCCCGACCGATCAGGCCGGGATGCGCTCATCCTGATCGGTCGGCTCGCGCAGCACGTAACCACGACCCCAGACCGTTTCGATGTAGTTGCGACCTTCGGAAGCGTTCGCGAGCTTCTTGCGCAGCTTGCAGATGAACACGTCAATGATCTTGAGCTCCGGCTCGTCCATGCCTCCGTAGAGGTGATTGAGGAACATCTCCTTCGTCAGCGTTGTGCCCCGGCGCAGCGAGAGGAGTTCGAGCATCTGGTATTCCTTGCCCGTGAGGTGCACGCGGTGACCGCCGACCTCGACCGTCTTCTGGTCGAGATTGACGACGAGATCGCCGGTCTGGATCACCGACTGGGCGTGGCCCTTCGAGCGGCGGACGATTGCATGGATGCGGGCGACGAGTTCGTCCTTGTGGAACGGCTTGGTGAGGTAATCGTCGGCGCCGAAGCCGAGGCCCTTCACCTTGTCGTCGATACCCGCCATGCCGGAAAGGATGAGAATCGGCGTCTTGACCTTGGCGACGCGCAGCGAGCGCAGCACCTCATATCCGGACATATCCGGGAGATTCAGGTCGAGCAGGATGATGTCGTAGTCGTAGAGCTTGCCGAGATCGATGCCTTCCTCGCCGAGATCGGTGAGGTAGATATTGAAATTCTCGCTCTTGAGCATCAACTCGATGCTCTTGGCGGTCGCATTGTCGTCTTCGATCAGGAGAACGCGCATGTCCTGGTCCCCAGCCCCAATTCAAGGTTGCCTAGCGCCGCGTTCCCAATCGAAAAAACCGTCAACGACGATCCGGCTCGCGGTCAATTCCTTAAAACTTCCGTCACAATCTACGCCCAAAGAGTTAACAAAGCGTAATTCGTTAAGGCAAGCTTGATCGCGATTTCAGGCCTTTGTTAAGCCTTTGATTTGAAAAGAAACATATCCGGCTGGCCGACGCGCTTTGGAATCAATTCGTCAACGATCTTCGCTAACCGATTCTGTTGACTCAGCATTTTAACAATCCCGCGCAATCTCCCGTTGCAGCACTGTGCGCGGCGCCGATTCCGGCATTTTTCCCGCACTCGCAAGGCAGGGGGAGAATGCGGTAGGATTTCGGGGCGAATCGCGCGCGAATCACTTTCGGGAATCGACCCGGCACGCGAATCCGGAACCGGAGGCCTCCTTGGCGGTTGAAGCCCTGCGCAGCGTGTTGGACGAGATCGCCGAACACGAGGTGTTCGGGCGGGTCGCCGCCGTGCGCGGTCTGATGATCGAGATCGTCGGACCGCTGAGCCACATGGAACTCGGCGGGCTTGTCGCCATCGAGACCCAGGGTAAGGGGCGCGAACCGGAGCGCATCCTGTGCGAGATCGTCGGGTTCGATTCAGGCCGCGCGCTGGCGATGCCGTTTTCGAATGTCGACGGGCTGCGGCGCGGCTGCCCGGTTCATGTCGTCTCGCGCCGCGCGGCCGTCCGGCCGGGCAAGGCCTGGCTCGGCCGCGTCGTCGACGCCTTCGGCCGGCCGATCGACGGCAAGGGGCCAATCCTGCCCGGGCCCCGTCCCTATCCATTCCGTAACGAGCCGCCCGCCGCGCACAAGCGTCAGCGCGTCGGTGATCCGCTGGATCTCGGCGTGCGGGCGCTGAACACCTTCCTCACCACCTGCCGCGGCCAGCGCATGGGCATCTTCGCCGGGTCAGGCGTCGGCAAGTCCGTGCTGCTCTCGATGCTCGCGCGCAACGCAGCCTCGGATGTTGCCGTCGTCGGCCTCGTCGGCGAGCGCGGCCGCGAGGTACAGGAGTTCCTGCAGGACGATCTCGGCGAGGAAGGGCTCGCCCGTTCGGTCGTCGTGGTGGCGACCTCCGACGAGCCGGCGCTGATGCGGCGGCAGGCCGCCTATCTCACGCTTTCGGTCGCCGAATATTTCCGGGACGAAGGGCTCGACGTGCTGTGTATGATCGACAGCATCACCCGTTTCGCGATGGCGCAGCGCGACATCGGTCTCGGCGTCGGCGAACCGCCGACCACCAAGGGCTACACGCCCTCCGTCTTCGCCGAACTGCCGCGCCTTCTGGAACGGGCCGGGCCGGGTGAGATCGGCTCCGGCTCGATCACCGGCATTTTCTCGGTGCTGGTCGACGGCGACGATCACAACGAGCCGGTCGCGGACGCGACGCGCGGCATCCTCGACGGCCACATCGTCATGGAACGCAAGATCGCCGAGCGCGGGCGCTACCCGGCCATCAACATCCTGAAATCCGTCTCGCGCACGATGCCGCATTCATGCGACCCTCTTTATCTGCCGACCGTGCAGGCGGCGCGGGCACTGATGGCGACCTATTCCGACATGGAAGAGCTGATCCGTCTCGGTGCCTACCGGCGCGGCTCCTCCCCGGAGGTCGACCGCGCGATCGAGGCCAATCCGGAACTCGAAGCTTTTCTTTCACAAGGTAAGGAAGAATCAACCTCCTTGGGCGAAAGCTATATCCGTCTCGCGGATATTGTTAACCGCCTCGGGTCTGGCGCCGACGCGTCCTGAGCCCCCGGCAACCCAGGCGTAATTCTGGGTTCGGTCAAGGAGTAGAACGACCATGAAATCGCGTGATACGTTGATCCGTCTGAAGCGGTTCCACGTAGACGAGAAGCGTCGCCGGGTTTCGCAGATCGAGGCGATGATTGCTGAATTCCAGCGGATGGCCAGCGAACTCGACCGTGAGATCGAGAACGAGGAGCGCCGCGCCGGCATCTCGGATACCGCTCATTTCGCCTACCCTACCTATGCAAAGGCCGCGCGCACCCGCCGCGACAACCTGCTGCATTCCGCCAGCGAGTTGAACGATCAGCTCGAAGAGGCGAAGGCCGCGCTCAACGAGGCGTTCGAGGAACTGAAGAAGGTCGAGATTCTCGACGATCGCGAGAAAGCCGCCGAACGGGCCGAGATGGCCCTGCGTGACCAGATGGAAACCGATCGCATCGCCGCCCGCGTGCGCTACGCCGCCGGCCGCTTCTAACCGGCATCTGCCGCGACAACGGGGACCTGCCGCGCGACATCGTGCGGCAGCGTGCCGTCGAGGCGCGGGTCGTCGAAAATCTCCACCGCGCGCTTGTAGGGCCGGAACCCCGCCCGCATGTAGAAATCGAGCGCGCGCGGATGGTCAAGGCTGCAGGTATGGACATGGAGTGATGTCAGGCCCCGCTCCCGCGTCAGATGAAGCGCCTGGGCAATAGCCACACGCCCGAGACCGCGCCCGAGCGCATCCGGCAAGAGACCGCAGAAGGCGAGTTCCGGTGCATTCGGGTTCCGGAAGTCCAGTTCGAGCAGTCCCGCCTCCCTGTCATCATCAAGCACCACGAACGCCAGCACCGCTTCCTCGCCCAGAATACGCCCGAGCTCGGCATCATCCATGCGCAAGCGGCTGAACCAGAGCCAGTCCGCACCGATAGCGGAAAAGAGCACGCGGTAACGCAGGAGGTCGCCGGCGCCGAGGCGCCGGAATGCGCCGATTTCCGGTCGTGGCGGCAAATCGGCGAGATCGTGCCGGAGATAGGTCACAAGCGCCGCTAGCTGCCCTCGCCCCAGTTCGTGCAATCCGTTCTCGATCACCGTTCTGCTCCTGTCCTGCCCGAACCGTTCCGCATTTCGATGCGAAGCGCCAGACCGAGCAATATTCGGTGCTTGCCAGCACGATCAAGGTCGGGCACTGACTGTTGCGGGGTATGGCGTGGCACGGCGGGAAACAGGGCGAACCTGGGTCCTCGAAGTTTCGTGCGATTTTGGGAAGCGGCATGAAACGTCTCAAGGATTTTTTCTGGCCGGCGGTCGGGCTGGTCGCGGTCTCTCTCTCCCTCAAGGTTCTCTACGCAAAGCTCCACGCTGAAGCCGCGACCGACCAGGCAACCAGCGCGTTGATCGAAAACGCCAGCTTCTTTGAAAGCCTCAAGCTGATCGCACTCCAGATCGGCAGCAAGATCAAGGACAACCCGACCTCCGACTTCGTCCTCGCCTTCGGGGCGACCCTGCTCGCCTATTGGGCGCTCGCCTGGTACGACCGGATCGCGCTGATCCACCTGAAGAAGGAAAAGGGCATTTCCTGGCTTTATGTCACGCTGTGCTCGTTCACGACTTACGCGATCTCGCACAATATCGGCGCTTCGGTTTTCTCGGGCGGCATGGTCCGCTACCGCGCCTACACCGCGAAAGGTTTGTCGGCGGCGGAAGTCGCGGTCCTCGTTGCGCTCTGTTCCTTCACGTTCGCGTTCGGAACGACGCTGCTGGGCGGCCTCGTGCTGCTGTACGAGCCGCAGATCCTCCAGCCGGTCGCGCCGGTCGGTCTTGGCATGGCGCGGCTCATCGGCTTTGCCATGGCCGCCTTCTGCCTTCTCTACACGATCGGTTCGTGGCTCCAGTTCAAGCCGCTCGTCATCCGGAACTTCCGGCTTGAGTACCCCGGCCTGAACGTGGTCTGGCGGCAATGGATTGCCGCCCCGCTCGAACTGATCGGCGCGGCGGGGATCATCTATTATGCGATGCCCGGTCCCACCCAGCCGGATTTCATGCTGGTGCTGGGCGCGTTCCTGCTGTCCTTCTCCGCCGGTCTGTTGTTGCAGGCGCCCGGCGGCATCGGCGTGATGGAATTCACCTTCATCAAGGTGATGCCGGACCATTCGGCCTCGGATGTCCTCGCGGCGCTGCTCGTCTGGCGGCTGCTTTACCTGCTGCTGCCGCTCGCGATCTCGATCCCGGTCGTGCTCGGCTTCGAACGCTCGAAGCTGTTCCATCACGACGAACAGCCACCCGCGGGCTGACATTCGGGGCCGGCTCAGATCGAGCCGACAGTCCTCAGCCGAGCGGAGGGATGGATTTCGCCCTGTGCGACGACAGCCGTCTGCGGCCGGAAGCGCTCGACGATCATCCGCACGTAAGGCCGGATGGCGTTGGAGGTGACGAGCACCGGCATCTCGCCGAGGCGAGCCGCCTCCTCGAACCGGTCACGCAGCGCGATCACGAAGTCATGGAGGCGCGAGGGCTGCATCGCCAGGTGCTTCACTTCGCCCTCGCCGACGAGCGAGGAGGAGAACGCGTCTTCCCACGCCGGCGACATCGTGATGAGCGCGAGTTGGCCCGTTGGCCCGGTGTGCTGGGCGCAGATCTGCCGTCCGAGCCGCGAGCGGATATGCTCGACGATCATGCGCGGATCGCGCAGCGCGCCCGAGACCTCGGCGATCGCTTCGAGAATGGTGCCGAGATCGCGGATCGAGACGCGTTCCGCCAGCAGCAGCTGGAGAATGCGCTGGATGCCGGTGGTGGCGATCTGCGCCGGCACGACCTCCTTGAGCAGGTCCTGATGCGCCTTCGGCAGGTCCTTGAGCAGCTTCTGCACTTCCACGTAGGAGAGCAATTCCGCCATGTTGTTCTTGATGACCTCGGTGAGGTGCGTCGCGATCACCGTCGCCGGATCGACCACGGTATAACCGCGCAACTGCGCCTCGTCGCGGAGTGACTCCTCGATCCATGTCGCCGGAAGGCCGAAAGTCGGCTCGAGAAGATGCGCGCCGGGAAGCTGCACCTGCCCGCCCGCCGGGTCCATCGCCATGTACTGGTTGGGGAACACGATACCGTTGCCGGCATCGATCTCCTTCATCTTGATGACGTAGTGGTTCGATTCGAGCTGGACGTTGTCGACGAGCCGCACCGAGGGCAGCACGAAGCCCATCTCCGAAGCCAGCGTGCGACGCAGGGCCTTGATCTGCTCGGTGATCTTGTCCTCTCCGTTCTGGCCCTGCACCAGCGGAAGCAGCGCATAGCCGATCTCGATGCGCAGTTCATCGAGCCGAAGGGCATCCTGAACCGGCGCGTCCTCGGGCTTGGCCTGCGCCGCAGCCTGCTCCACCAGGCTTTGTGCCGCCCGCTCCATATCCGCCTGTTTCTGGCGCCGGTCCAACCTCATCGCCAGGAAACCAGACAGCGCCGCGAGGCCCAGGAAAGGTAGCGCCGGCATGCCCGGCAGCAGAGCCATCACCACCATGACGAAGGCCGACATGCCGAGCGCCTTGGCCGAGCCGGCGAGCTGCTTGGAAAGCGCCTTGTCCGCCGCGCCGGAAACACCTGCCTTCGAGACGAGAAGGCCGGCGGCGGTGGAGACGATCAGCGCCGGAATCTGGGTGACGAGGCCATCGCCGACCGTCAGCAGCGTATACGCGCGGGCCGCGTCCCCGAAACTCATCCCGTTCTGCGCGACGCCGATGATGATGCCGCCAACCACGTTGATGAAAGTGATGAGGATGCCGGCGATCGCATCGCCGCGTACGAACTTCGAGGCGCCGTCCATCGCGCCGAAGAAGGCGCTTTCGTCCTCGAGCGCCTTGCGGCGGAGCTTGGCCTCATCCTGATCAATGAGGCCGGCCGAGAGGTCGGCGTCGATCGCCATCTGCTTGCCGGGCATCGCGTCGAGGGAGAAGCGCGCCGCGACTTCCGCGATGCGGCTCGAGCCCTTGGTGATGACGACGAAGTTCACCACCACCAGAATGATGAAGACGATGAGGCCGATGACGAAATTGCCGCCCATGACGAAGGCGCCGAACGCCTCGATCACATGGCCCGCCGCGCCATGGCCGGTATGCCCGTTCGACAGGATGAGGCGCGTCGAGGCCAGGTTGAGCGAAAGCCGCAGCATCGTCGCGATCAGCAGCACGGTCGGGAACGACGAGAATTCCAGCGGTGCCAGGATGAACAGCGAGGTCATCAGCACCAGCACGGAAATAATGATCGAGAAGGCGAGCAGCAGATCGAGCACCATCGGCGGCAGCGGCACGATGAGAACGACCAGGATGGTGAGGACGCCGAGCGCCAGCGCGATGTCGCCGCGTTTGACAAACGCCAGCAGTTCTTTCGGCGACATGATCGAACCGAGAGGGAACCGCGTTCCGCCGCTCTCCTTGCCTACGCTCGCGTCGCTCATGTTCGCCCCGGCCTGAACGACCCGGACACCGGTCCGGATCTGGAATCCCACTGGGCAATTTTTGCCGGGTCTATGGTTAACACCCGGTTACCGCAACGCCGAATTCTCAGACTGCGGCGATGCGCGCCGCACCCGGCTCCGGCACGTCGATGCCGCCGGCGACATATTCGTTGAGCTTGTTGCGCAGCGTGCGGATCGAGATGCCGAGGATCTTCGCCGCATGGGTGCGGTTGCCGAGGCAATGATCGAGCGTATCGAGAATCAGCTCGCGCTCGACATCCGCGACCGTGCGGCCGACGAGCGCGCGCGTCGCGGCCTCTGCCGCTTCCGCCGCGCGGCGGGCGGTGGCGTCGCTCGCATCGCGCGCGATCGAATCGCCCTCCGGCGTCAGGATCGCGTCCGGCCCGATCTCGACCCCCATCGCCAGCAGCACCGCGCGATGAATGGTGTTCTCGAGTTCGCGGACATTGCCGCGCCACGGGTTGGCGAGCAGGACGCGCTTGGCGTCATGGCTGATCGGCCGTGCCGGAAGCCCGTTGAGCTGGGCGTAGCGCTTGGCGAAATGGTTGGCGAGTTCGATGATGTCGTTCGGCCGTTCGCGCAGCGCCGGAATCTTCAGGTTGACGACGTTGAGGCGATAGAGAAGGTCCTCGCGGAATTCGCCCGCCTTCACGCTCTCGGCAAGGTTGCGGTTCGACGTCGCGATGATTCGGATATCGACAGGGACAGGCCGCTGGCCGCCAACGCGGTCGATGACGCGCTCCTGGATCGCGCGCAGCAGCTTGGCCTGAAGCCGCACGTCCATTTCCGAGATTTCATCGAGCAGCAGCGTGCCGCCGTCGGCCTCTTCGAACTTGCCGATGCGCCGGGCCACCGCGCCGGTGAAGGCGCCCTTCTCGTGACCGAAGAGTTCGCTTTCAAGGAGATTGTCAGGGATGGCGGCGCAGTTCACCGAGACAAACGGCCGCGTCGCACGCTTCGATTTCTCGTGCAGGAAACGCGCCATAACCTCCTTGCCGACGCCGCTTTCGCCGGTGATCAGCACCGAAGCATCCGACCCCGCGATCTGCTGGGCGAGCTTGAGGACGCGGCTCATCGCCTCGTCGCGATAGACCAGCGAAGTCTCGGTGCGGCTCACCGCTTCGAGGATCGCCGCGATCAGCTCGGGATCGGGCGGCAGCGGGACATATTCCTTCGCGCCCGCCTCGATGGCGGCGACGGCGGCGCGCTTGTCGTTGGCGGTACCGCAGGCAACGATCGGCAGCGTGATGTGCTCGGCATTGAGGCCCTTGACGAGCGCGGCGATGTCGAGATGGGCATCGACCATCGCGAGGTCCGCGCCCTTGCCCTGCCGCAGGTGCGAGATCGCCGCTTCCACGCCGTCGACCTGGGCAACCGAGGCGCCGCGCTCACGGGCGATCTTCGCCGCCGTGATCAGTTCACCGCGCAAGGTTCCGACAATGAGAAGCCGCATGGCCGTTCTCCGCTTCTGGTCCGTTCGTCAGGCGCCGCCGGGATCAGCGGTCGCTCTTGATGATTTCCGTCATGGTTACGCCGAGCTTGTCGTCGACCAGCACGACCTCGCCACGCGCGACGAGCCGGTCGTTGACGAAGATATCGATCGCCTCGCCGACCTTGCGGTCGAGTTCGAGGATATGGCCGGGGCTCATGTGCAGCAGTTCGCCGACACCCATCTTGGTGCGGCCGAGAACCGCCGAGACCTGCACCGGCACATCGAAGACATGTTCGAGATCGGCCGCGCTCTTGCTTGACGGCGCGCCCTCCTCGTCGTTGCCGTAGGCCGCCGCCACGAGATCGGCGGTGGATTCGAGATCCTGGAGCTGGAAATTGCCTTCGGTGGACATGCTCATCAGCCTTCTATTGTCACTCGGTCTTCAGTCCTGATCCGGGAACAGCAGGTTCACGGATCGATCGATCAACGCTTCGAGTTTTTCCCTTTCGCGGACGATGCCGCCATCGGCCCATTCGATCCGGCAATCGCCCAGCGGAATGTCCGGGTCAGGAAAAACGAACAACTTGGTGTCGAGCCCGTTCTCGCGCAGCATCAACCCGAGACGGTTCTTGCAGGTGTCGACCAGCGAAGGCGTGACGCGCACCGCCACGTGCGGCGTGCCGCGCAGATCGTTGAAGATCGCCTTGGCCGTCGCCTCGATCGCCTGCATCGGCGCGGTCTCGATCATGCGCCCTGCGAGCTTGGTTGCAAAGAGCCGCGCGAAGGCAAGGGCCTCGTTGCGGGCATCGATCTCCAGCCGGCGCATCTCGATGGTCGCGATCTCGAGCCGGGCCAGGATCGCATCAAGGCACCCGGCGAGGCGTAGGGCCTCGTGATCGGTCTGCTGCTTCTTCCCTTCCTCGACGCCCTGCTCGAACGCCTCGCGCCGGGCCTCCTCGATGAGCCGCTGGTGCTCGGCGTAGGGGACGGGCACGCGCCGCGACGGCTCGACGAACGGCGAGCCGTTGCCGCCCTTGGTGAAGTCCCTGCCGAAACTGAAGGTGTTGGCACCCGCTGACATCGCTTCCGCCTCAGTAGATCAGTTCGTCTTCGGCGCGGTTCTTGCCGATGGTGATCTCGCCCTTCGACGCCAGTTCCTTGGCGAGAATGACGATCTTGGTCTGGGCCTCGTCCACTTCCTTCAGGCGGACCGGGCCGCGACCCTGCATCAGTTCTTCCATGTTCTTCGCGGCGCGGGTCGACATCTGCTGGAAGAAGAATTTCTTCATCGACGGCGCGGCGCCCTTCAGCGCGATCGCGAGCTGGTCGCGGTCGGAGTAGCGGATGAGGGTCTGCGTCGAACCCGGATCGAGCTTGGCGAGATCCTCGAACGTGAACATCAGCGCGCGGATCTTCTGCGCTGAATCACGGTTGCGCTCGTCGAGCGCCGCCATGAACCAGCTCTCGGTCTGACGGTCGAACGAGTTGAAGATTTCGGCGATGAGCTCGTGGCTGTCGCGGCGGCTCGTGTGCGAGAGGTTGGAGATGAACTCGGTGCGCAGCGTCTCCTCGATATGATCGAGAACCTCCTTCTGCACCTCCTCCATGTTCAGCATCCGGTTGACGACCTCGAGCGCGAATTCGTGCGGCAGCAGCGCCAGCACCTTCGCCGCGTTCTCCGAGCGGATCTTGGAGAGGATCACCGCCACGGTCTGCGGATATTCGCCCTTGAGGTAGTTCGCCAGCACCTGATCCTGCACATTGCCGAGCTTCTGCCACATGTTGCGGCCGGCCGGACCCCGGATTTCCTCCATCAGGGTGTAGACCTTGTCCTTGGGCAGGATCTTGGTAAGCAGCGCCTCGGTGCGATCGTAGTCGCCGGTGACGGCACCACCCTGCGCCATCATCGACAGGAATTCGCCGACCAGCGCCTCGACCGCCTCCGCCGTCACCGCGCCGAGGCGGGACATGGCGCGGGTCACGGTCCGGATTTCGTCCTCTTCAAGCGCCTTCCAGATCTCCGCGCCGTAGCGGTCGCCGAGCACGAGCAGGATGATCGCCGCCTTCTCCGGCCCCGAGAGGAACCGCGTCAGATCGGCCTTCGCCTTGTCGTCGTTTGTCTTTTCGACTGCGTTCGATGCCTTGGCCATGTTCTTCGCCCCTTAGCCCCGTTTTTCCGATCAGCGCGTCTGCGAGATCCACTGCCGGACGATCGCGGTCGATTCGCTCGGATTATCCTGGACAATCTTGCCGAGGTGATCGACCGCGCTCTGCTGCAGGGCATGCTGGATGACGTTGACATTCGCGGCCTGGTTGGAATTCGCCGCGACAGGCCCTCCCTCGCCGTTCGGCCCCGGCAACGCGAGCATCTGGCTCGGACCGCCGTTCGCCATGCCGGAGGCGGCAATGACACCTTCAAGACCGGTCAGCTGCGGCACGGCCGGCGCGGCACCGGCTTTCTCCTTCACGCCGATCCCCATCTGGCGGAGCAGCGGACGGATGACGAGCAGCGTCACCAGCAGCGTGAGGATGCCGAAGACGGTCAGTTCGACGAGACGCAGCGCGTCTTCCTTGGTCAGGGCGAGCATCTGCTCGACGAAGGTCGGCTGCTTGCCCTCGACCGGCGTCACACCCTCCGCGAAGCGCAGGTTGATGACCTCGACCTGGTCGCCGCGGTTGCGGTCGAACCCGATCGCGGAGCGGACGAGCGCGGCGATACGGTCGAGTTCCTCGGAGGTGCGCGGCTTGTAGTCCATCTGCCCGCCGGCACCCGGCGTGTAGATACCGTCGACCAACACCGCGACCGAGAGCTTCTTGACGCGCCCGGCTTCGATGATCTCGGTGCGGGTGGTCTTGGAAATCTCGTAGTTGACGATTTCCTCGTTGCGCGAGGTCGCGTCTTTCTGCTGCGGCGTATTGGTATTCTGGTTCTGTCCGGCCGGCAGTTCCTTGGAGACGCTGACCTGATTGTCGCGCGCTTCCTGGCTCTGCTGGTTCTCGGTACGGGTCTGGGTCGAGCGGACCACCCGGCTTTCGGGATCGAAATTGTCGGTCACCTGCTGGATGCGGTTGAAATCCATGTCGGCCGAGACCTGCACGCGCGCCCGACCACGACCGACGACGCTGGCGACGATCTCCTCGATCTGCGTCCTGAGGCGCTTCTCATGCGCGGACTGCTTGTCCTGCGCGAGCGCGGCGGCATCGGTCTCGTTGCCGGCGCCGTCAGCGAGCAGGCGACCGGTCTCGTCGACGATCGACACGCGCTCCGGCTTCAGCCCCTGCACGGCGGTCGCGACGAGGTGGCGGATCGCGCGGATCTGGCTGGCGTCGAGATCGCCGCGCGTCTTGACGACGATGGAAGCGCGCGGCTCCTGCTTCTCACGGTCGAACAGCTTCTTTTCCGGGATGGCGAGATGCACCCGCGCTTGGCTGACGCGGTCGATGCCCTTGATGGTGCGGGCCAGCTCGCCCTCAAGCGCGCGGAGCTGGTTGATGCCCTGCACGAAGCTCGTCGCCGAGAAGCTGTCCGACTTGTCGAAGATCTCGTAGCCGACGTTGCCGCCAGCCGGCAGGCCCTTGCCGGCGAATTCCATGCGGAGCTTGGTCGTCATGTCGCGCGGCACGAGAATGGTGCCGCCGTCCTGCCGGATCTCGAACTTGATGCCGCGGTTCTCGAGATCGCGGGTGATGGTGTTGGAATCCTGGATCGGCAGGTCGCTGAACAGCACCCCCATGCCCGGCGTGGACATCTTCGTCATCACGAAGGCGAAAAACCCGACAAGGGCCAATGTCACCGCGCCCATCGCGACGAGGCGTTGCGGACCCAGCTTGTTCACGATCTCGAGGATGCCGTTCACTGCCTCACCATCCGGTTCCGGTTCAGGCGCACCGCACGAATTGCGCGGCGCACGATTTCTGCGCTAGGCAAGAATTGCCCGGTGGATGGTTACCGCCTCGTTAACTCGACCGACTTTTTTGTGCCAAATCGACATCGGCTTCTCACTTTCCTTTCCGCCCCCGGGCTGGCGGACCGGCTGGAGATACGTTCATGAGCCTTCCGATCGCGATCACGATGGGCGACGGCGCCGGAATCGGCCCGGAAGTCATCGCGAAATATCTCGCGACCGCCGCCGCGCGCGATCTTTTCGTCATCGGCGATCCCGCCCATCTCGCGCGGGCTTTTGCGCAGGCGGGAAACCGACGGCAGATTGTCGCATGCCCACCCGGATCAGCGATGAAAGGGATCGATAAAATCCTTGGCGATGGAGCGGTGCCGGTCCTGAACGTCGGAAACCTTCCGGAAAATCTCGCGCCCGGCATCGTGCGCGCCGAATGCGGCCGTCTTGCCTTTGATGCGATCACCACCGCGATCGATCTCGCGCGCGGCGGCGAAATCGGCGCCATGGTCACCGCGCCGATCCACAAGGAGGCCCTCAACGCGGCCGGCGTGCCCTTCCCCGGCCATACCGAAATTCTCGCGGATCGAACCGGGACCCGGGATTTCGGCATGATGCTGATCGAGGGGCCTTTGCGGGTGATCCTGGTGTCGATCCACCTCTCGCTTCGCGCAGCGCTCGACAAAGTGACGGAGCCCGATCTCTTGCGGACCTTTCGACTGGCTCAGGAGGGCTGCCGGGCGCTGGGCATCGAAAAACCCCGTATTGCGGTCGCCGGGCTCAATCCACATGCGGGCGAAGGCGGCCTGTTCGGGCGCGAAGAAATCGAAACGATCTCCCCGGCGGTGGCGAAGGCTCGGGCGGAAGGCCTCGATATCTCCGGCCCTTTCCCGCCCGACACGGTGTTCATGCGGGCGCGCAAGGGCGATTTCGACATCGTCGTCGCGCAATATCACGATCAGGGGCTGATCCCGATCAAGCTCAACGGGATCGAGAAGGGCGTCAACATCACCGTCGGTCTGCCGATCATCCGTACGAGTGTCGATCACGGAACAGCGTTCGACATCGCTGGCAAGGGCCTCGCCGACCCGTCAAGCCTCGCCGAGGCGGTTCATGTCGCGCGGGCGATGATGGCGGCAAAATCCGGACGGTCTTGAAACGCCGAAAGGCCCGCGTTTGGCGGGCCCTGTTCAAAGCGCGGGAAGGCGCGATTACTGGCGGTAATGCTGGATGCGCGTCGTGCGCAAGCCGGCGAGCCCGTGTTCGTCGATCGAACTCTGCCAGGAGAGAAATTCCTCGACCGTCAGCGTATAACGCGAGCAGGCCTCGTCGAGTGAAAGAAGGCCGCCGCGCACGGCAGCGACAACCTCGGCCTTGCGGCGGATGACCCAGCGACGGGTTTCCGGCGGCGGCAGGTCGGCGATCGTCAAGGGGCTGCCATCGGGACCGATGACATACTTCACGCGGGGGCGAAGCGGTTCACTCATGGGTACGCTCACAAAACGCAACGACTACGTTCATGAATGGTAAGGCCCGCTTGTTAAAAAACGCCTAAGTGCTGACACAATCAGCGACGGACCGATTTGACGGAGGTGACGGGGATCAGAATCCCGCCCACGTCGAGCACCGGAACGTCGCCGGTGACATCGACGCCATCGACCGTGCCGGAGATTTCGGACTTCACCGTCATCGCCTGCCCGTTGGCATCCTTGGCGGCAACGACGATGGTGTACTGACCATCGGCCGCCTTTTCACCGTTGGCGGTCTTGCCATCCCAGTTGAACGTCTGATCGCCGGACGCGAGCGTCTTGGTGGTCGAATAGACCTCGTTGCCGTTCTTGTCCTTGATGGTGATGGTCGCCTGGCCGGTGCGCGGCGCATTGAGCTGCCAGGTCGCGGCGCCGTCCTTGAGCGCGGAGGTCGTGCCGTCCGCCGTCACGCGCGCACCGACGAAACCCATGGCGTTGGTGACATTGGCGGTCTTGTTGGAGATCAGCAGCGAGGAAAGGTTGTCGTTGGTCTTGATCTGCTGCTCGACGCTCGCGAACTGCACCAGCTGCTGGGTGAACTGGTTGGTATCCAGCGGATCGAGCGGCGACTGGTTCTTCAACTGCGTCGTCAGCAGCTGGAGAAACTGGTCGAAATTGTCGGCGATCCGCGCCGCGGACGTGTTGGTGGAACCGGTCGAGGTGCTGGTGGAGGCGGCGGCAAGGGCGCTGGAAGCAATGGTGGTCATGGTATTTCTCCGCAAGCCTCAGATCATCAGATCGAGATTGGAATTGGGAACATAGGCGCGGCGCATCGCCATCTCGGCGACTTGCGGCGGCAGCAGATTCTCATCCGGGGCGTCGGTGGCCTGCCCGCGAGCCTGGTCGCGGCGGGCCTCGCCGTTCTGGCCTTCGCCGCGCAGCGAGAAGCTCAGCCCGTCCGCCGATTGCCGGAGACCGGCCTGCTCGAAAGCCTGCTGGAGGGTGGAGGCATCGCGCTTGAGCATCGCCAGCGTCTCGACCCGGTCGACGACGAGGCTGGCATTGACCTCGCCATTGTCCCGGATCTGGAGCTTGACGTCGACGCGCCCCAGTTCCGCCGGGTCAAGGCGGATCTGGAAATTGGTCACGCCGCGCACCGCGTGCATCCCGATCTCGATCGGCAGCATCTGCAGCGGCGTCGGGCGCGCGAGTTCGGTGGCCCGGTTGGCTGCGCCGTTCATGGCGCTCGCCTGCACAGCCCGGTCGAGCCCGGCGAGGATATCCGCCGGCCGATGGATCGCATGGGAAAGACCGAAGGAATCCAGCATATCCGCGACCCGCGAAAGGCGGGTCGGGTTGAGGTCCGGCGTCGTGGTTTTCTTTCCCGACTCCGCCGCCGTCCCGGTCTTGCCTTCGCCGTCGCCGACTTCGGCCTTGCCCGCGGCCTCTTTCGTCGCCGATTCTTTTGCGGCCTTGGCTGCAGCTTCCTTGTCGCCAGCCGCCTTCGAGGCCAGGTCGCGCGCCGTCAGATCGGCCGCGGTCCCCTTGCTCCCGGTCATATCGACCGACGCGCCCGATTCCGTCGTCTGGCCGTCGGCCGTTTCCGCGGTGGCAGGCGCTTCAACAGTTCCGGCCTTAGCCGCGCCAGCGGCGGCGACGGTCGTCGCGCCCGCCGCCTCGACGGCAGCTTCGGCAGCCGCAGCAGGCGTTTCCGCCGGAGGTAGCATCGTTCCCCCGGTCTTGTCGGTGGTCGTTCCCACAGGCGCGGGATCGGGCGCGCCTGAATCGGCGGATGCGTCAGCCGCAGCGATAATGACTGCATCCGTAGCCGCAACGGGAACCGTCGGAGCCGTTTCGGTCGTCGCGGGCTGGCTCGTCGTCGTATCGGCAGTCGCCCCGACCTCCGCGCCGACCTCTCCCTCTACCTTCTTCTCACCGCAACCGTCCTTGCAGGCCGGCGTTTCGTCGGAAGCCTCGTCGATCTTGGTCTCGGGAGTGTCGTTCTTGTCGGTCTTGGCGACGGTAGCGGGCGCCTTATCGTCGTTGTGATGCGCTTCGCCCGCTTCCGAGCGACGCGGCCGGGCGCGTTCGGCGCGCGGCTCCGCTGCCCGACGCGGTTCGGGAGCCGGCCGGGGGTCGACCGGCTCCTTCGGGGGTTCGGCGGGAGGTGCATCCTTGCGGTCGTTATTCCGGGCATGGACGGTTTCGGAAACGAGAGCGCCGAACGTTTCGGGCCGCGAACGCCCGCCATCGCTCTCCGGTCGCGCGGTTTCAGCGCGGCGGGCCGGCGCGATCTCGCTGATCGACCTGACGATTGAGAGGTTGGTTTCGTTGGGCATCGGCGCATTTCCGCGTTGAGGTCGCGGAGAGCGTAGCAATCGTCAGGCCAAGATCGGAGAAGCATAATCCATTGAAATGTAACATATTAATCCAGAATTAACCTCCTTCCCGCGGCAGGAAGCTCCTTCGGAACAGGCCCCACCGGCAAAATTTGCCGACCGCAGCGGCCCACCCGCTGGAAAGCCCGAGGGAGTCGCGCTATGGAACATCCTGGCGTTGCAGGGGAAAACTGCCCGAAGCAGCGCGGAGAAGGGAAGCGTGCTCAACGATCTCGACATTGCCAAGCCTGCAGGCAAGACCCGCGTCGTTGTCGCGATGTCGGGCGGGATCGATTCATCCGTCGTCGCCGCGCTGATGAAGGCGCGCGGCTATGACGTGATCGGCATCACGCTTCAGCTTTACGATCACGGCAATGCCGTCCACCGACCCGGCGCCTGCTGCGCGGGGCGCGACATTCAGGATGCGCGCAACGTGGCGGCGCATCTCGGCATTCCCCACTACGTGCTCGACTACGAGAGCCGGTTCCGCGAAGAGGTCATCGACCGGTTCGTTGACAGCTACGCGGCCGGCGAGACGCCGATCCCATGCGTCGAATGCAATCGCACGGTCAAGTTCCGCGATCTTCTCGCCTTCGCGAGCGAGCTTGGCGCCGATTGCCTCGCCACCGGCCATTACGTCGAGAGCCGCCTGATGCCGGATGGCCATCGCGCCATGTTCCGCCCGGCCGATCTCGACCGCGACCAGAGCTATTTCCTCTATGCGACGACCCCCGAGCAGCTCGACCTGCTGCGTTTTCCGCTCGCGACCCTGACCAAGGCAGAAACCCGGCAGATCGCGCGCGATATCGGTCTCTCGATCGCCGACAAGGCCGACAGTCAGGACATCTGCTTCATCCCTTCCGGAAATTACGCCGCGCTGATCGAGAAGCTCCGGCCAGAGGCGACGCGCCCCGGCATCATCCGCCATGTCGACGGGCGCGAGCTTGGCAGGCATGAGGGCATCATCCGCTTCACCATCGGCCAGCGGAAGGGGCTCGGCATCGCCGCGCGCGAGCCGCTCTACGTCATCCGCATCGACGCGGAGAAGCGCGAGGTGATCGTCGGTCCGCGCGAGGCGCTCGCCGTGCGCGAGATCGCGTTGCGCGACGTCAACTGGACCGGCGAGAAGCCGCTCGGAGATTATGGGCCGGAGGGGCTTGAAATCCATGCCCGCGTCCGCTCGTCGCGCACGCCGATGCCGGCCCGCCTCGCCGCCCGCGACGGGCGCGTGGTGGTCGAACTGGCCGACGGCGAGCAGGGCGTCGCGCCGGGGCAGGCCTGCGTCTTCTACGCCGACGGCGACCCGCGTTCGCGCGTGCTCGGCGGGGGCACGATCGAGCCGCGCCGCGCGCTGCCGCTCGGGCGGTCCGAAACAAGATCCGCCATCAGCGTCAAAGGGGCCGCCTGAATGACTGACAGGTCCGATCTTTCCGTGATGGCGCGAATCTACGCCAAGTGGGCGCCGGTCTATGACATGCTCTATGGCCGCCTGCTGCGGCCGGGCCGGGAGGCGGCAACACGCGAAGCCCTCGCCTGCGGCAAGGACATTCTCGAAGTCGGCGTCGGCACCGGTCTCTCGCTGCCCGGTTACCCGGAAGGCTACCGCGTCACCGGTATCGACCTTTCCAAGGCAATGCTCGACCGCGCCGCCGCGAAGATCGATCACTTCGGGCTCTCGTCCGTCACCGGCCTCGCGGTGATGGATGCCTGCCGCCTCGGCTTCCGCGATGGCGCCTTCGATGCGGTCGTCGGGCAGTACGTGATCACGCTGGTCCCCGACGCCGAGGCCGCGCTCGACGAATTTGCCCGCGTCTGCAAGCCGGGCGGCGACATCGTGCTGGTCAACAAGATCGGCGCCGAAAAGGGGCTTGTCGCCTTTCTCGAACGCGCCGCCGCGCCGATCGCCCGGCGGATCGGCCTCTCTTCCGAATTCCAGCTTGGCCGGATCCGTGATTGGGCCGCGAAGGCCGGCTTCGCGGTCGTCTCGGTCCGGCAGGTCGGGGTAGCGGGGTTCTACACGGTCGTCCGGCTCACCGATCGCCGCGCGGAACGCACCGAGGCAAAAGCTGCGTAAGCGGGGATGAAGAGCTTGACGGAAAGGCTCGGCGAAAGGCTTGACAGCGGCACGCAAGAAGCCTTTAAGGCGTCTTCCGCGCGCCGCTTCATGGCCGCAACGGAAATGGCAGTGTAGCTCAGCTGGTTAGAGCGTGGCACTCATAATGCCGAGGTCGGTGGTTCAAGTCCACTCACTGCTACCACTTCCGTCGCCGAGCTCTCCGCTTCCCGTCTTCAGTTGACGTAGCCCGCGCAGGCGCCGCCGGGCGGTGGGTTGTATTCCACCTTGGTCGACTGGCGCGGCCGCATGTAGAGCGTGTCGCCGAGCGGCATCGTCCCGCCGGAACTCTTGAACATCTCGTCGACGATCTGCGTCGCGGCCGAGGCTTTGTAGACCATCGACACCTCCGACAGGATGATCGAGGTGCGCGCGACCTTCAGCCCCGCCGGCAGGCCCGTATATTTGGAGCAGCGGGCGAGCGGGGAGAAGCTGCCGCGCATCCCCGCATTCGACGGAACCACCGACCAATCGACAAAGGCGACGCCGGCACCGTCGATATCGATCGCGGTGACGCGCATGCCGAGCTGGTCCGACGGATGCGGCCAGAGGACGGATTCCGTTGCGCTGAAAATGCTGTCCATGTCGCTCTGGCTGACGGCGACCATCTGCGTGGTCATGTCGGCCAGCGTGCGGGCGAGCAGCGTGACCTTCTTGTCGGCGGTCAGCGCGTCGGTCGCAATCACCATGCCGACCCAAACCGCCATCATCGCCGGAACCATCAACGCAAACTCGACCGCCGCGACGCCCGATTGCGAACGCCGGAAGCGTCCCAGAATGCGACGGACACGTCGGTTCACCATGGCCGGAACGCGGAGGAGGGACCTTGTCTTCTTCATCATCTCGGTGTCCTCAGCACGCGCCATAGGGTTCGTTCTTGAACGCGGCCGCACCGGTGAGGACAACCTCCCCGCTCGAGAGCTGGGCGACATCGTTCCGGATCATGGCCGTGATCGACTTGGTCAGGTAGTAGCCGCGGATCACCACGATCTCGCAGGGCTTGCCGGGATTGAACTGAAGGCCGGAATCGTCGAAGGTCCCGTTGGCCTTGAGGCGGTTCGGCATCGCCGCGGCGCCGAAGGTCGTGAACGCCCGGACGTCCCATTTCATCGCATCGCAGGGGATGATCCAGCCGGCCTGGTTGCAGAAAGCATCCTTGAATTTGGCCAATTGCTCCGTGGCGCCGCCGGCTCCGGCCACCTGGCCCGTCATCGTCACGCGCTTGGCTTCCTCGACGCCGGCCTCGAGCGCGGTCGTCTTGAGATAGAGCGTTCCGGTTTCCATGATCGCGAACAGCGAGCCGAGAAAGAGCGGCGCGATCATCGCGAACTCCACCGCCGTGGCACCGTGCCGGTTCCGCCGGAAAGCGGCCCCGGCCCGCGCCGCGCGGCGCTTCAAATCGTGCCAGATACCCGGTCCTGCGACTGACATTTCGTGCTCCCGAAACCCATCGGCACGTCCCGCCATGCCGATCTAACAGGAAACACTGATAACAGAGAGAAATTGCGGTTCCGTTTCCGCCCAAACAGAAAACGCGCGTTGCTTTTTTAAGCCGCCGTTAACCGTGCGATCGCTCTCGCGCACGCATCCGCGCGCGTTCCCTAGCCTTGTTACTTCTTCTGGGGCGCCGCCGTGGCTGCCGCCGGACCGTTCTGCTTGGCCATGCCGTCACGCTGGGTTGCCTGATTGACCGAAAGCGAGAAGTGTTTTTCCTCGTCGCCCAGCGAAACCGTCGGTAGGCAGGCCGGCGAACAATCATAGGTGTTGCGGTCGAGCCCGCGCTGGACGAGCAGTTTGCCGTCGGTCGGCACGCTCACCATCAGCATGGATTCGGAAATGATGGCACCGGCCTGGTCGAGCGCGATGAAGTTGGTGCGTCCGGCCGAGCGCCCCGTGATGACCATCACGCCGTTTTTCTGCACGGTGACATCGGCGATCGACGGGTTCCCGATCACAATCGTATCCGCGCCGGAGGGAAGCTTCACGAGCTTCGCCTGATCGAGCAGGATCGAGATGGTCTCGGAACCGGTCTGCTCGGCCTGCGAGGATTCCGCGAGACCGAGGCTCACTACCGCCCCGATGCAACCGGCCTGAGCCAGCACCGCCATCCGTCTTGCCATCATGATACCACTCACACTTTCTGACAGACCGAGGCCGGAATTAAAGTGACGCGGCCAGCCCGGTTCAGGCTCCAATCTGGCCAAACAGGGTGAATTTTCGGTAAACCGGCCGCAATTTTCGGAAAATGCGAACAAAATCCTCGCGATTTTCCAGCGATACCGGCCTCTCCAGCCCAGCACTTCAGTCCGGCGCCCCTCTACAACCAGAAATTTCCCGAGGAGAATTATAAGTAAAAAATATATATTCACGAGGAATTATGAGAGGAGAGATCCGATATATTTGTTTTTATGAAATTGAATTCAAAAAACACTTGGCTTAATAAGCCATTTATAATAGAAAAACTTGCTATTATGACTGTAAAATATGCATTTAATTCTGTTTTAACTATAGATATCAGTGGCGAAATAGATCGCGAATATTTGGAGTGCCATTAACCTGACCTCAAGAAACACCGGCTAGGTTTTGCCTCGGTTCAGACGAGAGCCGAGCACGGCCAACCGGACTGAAACCTGGAGCAAACAAGAGTTAGGAGCACTCACATGTCGATTTTCAACCGTTTCGTGAAGGACGAGTCTGGCGCCACCGCGATCGAGTACAGCCTCATCGCCGCCCTCATGGCCGCCGCCATCATCACCGCCCTGTCGACCTTCAAGACCGACCTGACGACCGCCTTCACCAACATCGGCACGACGCTGAAGAACAACACGAAGTAAGCTTCGTTTCGTTCAAGAATTCGAAGGGCGAGGTCTCCGACCTCGCCCTTTTTTCTTTGCGTGCCTTTTCGGACAATTTTACGAAAAAGTATCCCTTTTCTCGATTTCCGACCGGATTTGGGCGGTCCGCACTAATGGTTTAACCGGGGCGCAACAAAATTTTCCCACACTCCCTGCGTGCAGAACAGAGCACCAAAGCAACCTTGGAGAACACCAAATGATTCGGTTCACAAATTTCCTGAAGGACGAGTCCGGCGCCACCGCGATCGAGTACAGCCTCATCGCCGCTCTCATGGCCGCCGCCATCATCACCGCCCTGTCGACCTTCAAGACCGACCTCTCGACCGCCTTCACCAACATCGGCACGACGCTGAAGAACAAGACGAAGTAAGTTTCGTCCCGTTTGAGAATTCAAAAGGCGAGGTCGCGGACCTCGCCTTTTTTTGAGCCTCGAAGAATGAGCCCGGCACCGCCGGGTCGAATCGCGTAACGTTCGCCCGATATTCACTCCGGGCCTTTCTCATGCATGCTTCTTCCTTTCCGGTGCGGATCGCGGCAACGGTGGCGGATTACCGCTCGGAAGTCGCCGGCCCTCACGAACATCTTTCCCTCCTGCGCTGGCAGATCGACGAGGGGCAGGCGCTCGACAGCCGCGAGACCTATCCCGGCCATGTCACGACCTCGGCGCTGATCGTCTCGCCCGACCTTCGGCAGACCCTGCTCATCGATCACAAGAGCCTGAAGCGCTGGCTGCAACCCGGCGGGCATTACGAACCGGCTGAGTTCTTTTGGCAATCCGCCCAGCGCGAGGCCATCGAGGAAACGTCGGTAACCGGGCTCCGGCTCCATCCCTGGCATGGGGGCAGGGACAGGCCGTTCCTGATTGACAGTCATGACGTGCCGGGAAAGGCCTCCCGTGGCGAAAGGCCGCATGTCCACCACGATCTCCAATACCTGTTCGTTGCCGATCCGGCGCAACCGTTGACCGCGCAGCTCGACGAGGTCGCCGCCGCGTGCTGGCACCCGATCGAGGCACTGCGGGAGGTCGCGCCGCGCGCGCTGCCACGCCTGCCGCGGGCGCGCTGATTCCATCTTGTGCGCCGTAGCCGGGCGCGTATCCTCCTCAAAAAATAGCGGGAGGAACGATCTTGGCCGAAACTGCCGACGACGACATCAACCGGCCGCTCCCGGCCATCCGCCGACCACAGCCGGACGATTTGCGTCACGCGCTGGCGATGGGCTGGGAGGACTTCAAGGCCGAACCGTTTTTCGGGCTGACGATCGGCGGCATCTATACCTTCGGCGGCATCCTGATCCTCTTCGTCGCGAGCTACCTCGGCTATGCCTTCCTCGGATTTCCGATCATGGCCGGGTTCGCGCTCATCGGCCCTTTTGCGGCGATCGCGCTTTACGAGGTGAGCCGCCTGCGCGAGCGGGGCGAAACAGTGACGTGGCAGGCGATGGCGAAAGGTCTGACCCCGGAAGTAATGCGCGAATGCTCCTATCTCGGCATCCTCCTGATCTTCCTGATGGCGATCTGGTTGAAATCGGGAGCGGTGGTCTACGCGATGTTCTTCGGCCTGCGCCTGCTTTCGCTGCCCGCCTTCTCGGAAGCGCTGCTGACCACACCGGCCGGCTACGGCTTCCTGATTGTCGGCCACGCCATCGGCGCCGGCTTCGCGATCCTGGTGTTCTCGCTCTCCGCGGTGTCCTTCCCGATGATGGTCGATCGCGGCACCGATTTCATCACCGCGCTCATCACCTCGATCCAGACCGTGAAGGCCAACCCGCCGCTGATGATCGCCTGGGGTGCCTTCATCGGCCTCGCGCTGCTCATCGGCTTCGCGACGATCTTCATCGGCCTGATGGTCGTGCTTCCGGTGCTCGGCCATGCCTCCTGGCACCTCTACCGCCGGATCGTTGTATGACCCGGAGGTGTGCCGCCGCACAGCCGCAAAGACGCCTTCGAGATTTTTTCGCACCACCACTGATTTTGCCAGAATCGGTCGCTATCTAATGTCCGCTGCCGTGCGATCCCTTTTCACGGCACACCCACGGAGGATTTGATGAACCCGCAGGAGCGCGCCGTCATCGACGGCATTTTCGAGCGTCTGAAGAATGTCGCCAACCAGCCCCGGGATCCCGAAGTCGAGCGTTACATCGCCGACCTCATTCGCCAGCAGCCCTACGCACCCTATGCGATGGCGCAGTCGATCTATGTTCAGGAGCAGGCGCTGCTCAACCAGCAGCGCGAGATCGAGCAGCTGCAGGCGGAGAACGAGCAGATGAAGCGGCAGGCCCCGCCCCCCGCGTCACAGCCGCAGGGCGGCGGTTTCCTGTCCGGCCTTTTCGGTGGCGGACAGTCGGCACCGGCCGCCCGGCCCGAACCGCCGGCTTACGGCCAGCGCGGGCAACAGCCCGCCGCGGGCCCCTGGGGCGGCCAGGCTGCGGCGGCTCCGCCGCAGGCCGCCTCCTCGCCCGGTCCCTGGGGTGGGCAGCAGCCTCCCGCTGAACCCCCGAAACAGGGAATGGGCTTCCTCGGCACCGCCGCCGCGGCGGCAGCCGGCGTCGCCGGCGGCATGATGCTCGGCAACATCCTGTCGAGCGCCTTCGGCGGCGGTGGCGCGCGCGCGCATACCGGTCAGGGCGGGGATATGCTCGGAGGTCAGAATCTTGGTGGCCAGAATTTCGGCGGCCAGAACTTCCTCGGGCAGAATACCGGCCAGAACGCGCCCTCCGGTTCCGGCTATGCCAATGATCCGCAGATCGCGCCGGAGGATGACGACGGCTACGATGCCGACGACAGCGACTACGGTGGCGACGACGGCTACGACGACGATACCTACGAAGCCTGAGCGAGACACCAGAAACGAAAGGCCCCGTCACCGGGGCCTTTTTTCATGCGCATTGGCTGACGGGTTCGGTCAGATCACCACCACCTTGGTGCCGACTCTCACACGCCCGTAGAGATCGATCACATCCTGGTTGCGCATGCGGATGCAGCCCGAGGACACCGCGCGCCCGATGGTCGCCGGTTCGTTGGTGCCGTGGATGCGGTAGAGCGAGGACCCCAGATACATCGCACGCGCACCGAGCGGATTTTCGGGTCCGCCGACCATGTGGCGCGGCAAATCAGGGCGCCGCTTGAGCATTTCGGGTGGCGGGGTCCAGCCCGGCCATTCCGCCTTGCGGGTGATCGACTTCACGCCCGCCCAGGAAAAGCCCGGACGGCCGACGCCGATGCCGTATCGCAGCGCGCGGCCGTTGCCCTGAACGAGATAGAGAAAGCGGTTCGGCGTATCGATGATGATCGTTCCCGGCGCGTGACGGCCGGGATAGGCGACCTCCTGCTTCTCGTATTTGGAATCGAAGCCCGGCTCCACCGGCGCGGTCGCGCGGTCCTGATGCAGCGGGCGGCGCGGTGCCGGCGGCTGCACGTAAGGATCGTCCTCGAGATAAGGCACCGCCACGGCATGGCGCGACGCCGGGCGTTGGGCCGGCACCGCCAGCGGCGCGGAATAGGCCGGCGGCGGCGGACGGTTGTAGATCGGCGCGCCCTGACGATAGTTCGGCGTGGACCCCGTCATCAGCAGCTCGATGAAACCGCCGCCAAGATTGCCCTGCCCGCCCCGGTAAGGATCGGCGACGGCAAGCGAAGGCAGCGTCAGCGCGGCGAAAGCCGTCAGGGAGAGCGCCCGCCCGACGGCCGTGGCGCGGCTGAAGGCATGAGGCCGGAATTCTTTCATGGCAATATCCTCGTCCAGCGATCCGGCAACCGCGGCCGGGCCAGAGGCAGGTTCCGCCTCGGCAAGACAGCGCGGTGTCAGATCCATACCGGGATCATGAGGATGGAGTCATTCCATTTGGATAATATTCATGATTAATATAAGGTTTCGTTTGCTATATTCGAAAAGGATCGATGTTAAGGTAAACGAATTGTGAACAGATCATCTTGAAGTCTACGAATCATTAATAGTTAATATAAGCAATACCGCTCGATTTTCGTAAATGAACCGATGTTTAACCGTTGCGACTGAAGGTTGCCATCGCAGGCAACCGAAATGAGACCAAGCATGAGCGAATCTGCCCGTCGTTTCCGCATCGAAGGCGGCTCACCCCGCGCTCGCGAGAAGGCTCCGATGCCGACCTTTGCATTGCCCGGCGTCGATGATCTCGTCATGCCTGCCGCCCCGGAACCCGAGGAAGCCTCCGGGCCGATCCTCGAGGAGCTCCGCGCTCTTCGTGCGCTGGTCGCGCCGCTACGCGGCATCATCGAGAACCTGAGCGAGAACTACCGCAGCGAGCTAAAGAGCGTCACCAGCCTGCGCAGCGACATTTCCGAGATCGACGAAGCGATCCGCGGCACCAAGAAGGAGCTGGCGGCGATCAAGGTCGGCAACAACATCGGCGGCGTCGATATCGCCGCTCTCGAGCTGACGACCGTCGTCAGTCAGACCGAACAGGCCACCAACGACATTCTCGCCGCCGCCGAGGCCATCGAGACCATCGCCGGTTCGATCCAGAGCGAGACCACGCTCGACAATGCCAAGTCCCTCGCCGCCGACATCGCGGACAAGGTCACGACCATCTATATGGCGTCCAATTTCCAGGATCTGAGCGGCCAGCGCATTTCCCGTGTCGTGGAAACGCTCAACTTCATCGAAAGCCGCATTCACCGCATGATCGAGGCCTGGGGCGGGCTCCAGGCGCTGCACGATCTCATCGAGGCCGAACTGCAGATCAAGGAAGAGGAGCGGGCCACCGAAGGCGCAGCCGCCCTCGCCAACGGGCCAGTGCTCGTCAACTCCAGCGATCACGTCGATCAGTCGGAAATCGACGCGCTGTTCAACTGAACCGGTCGGCGGCTTTTGCCGCCGTCACCTCTCGCCGCGCAGCAGCGCGCGGATGCGGCCGAGATCGGCGATCCACGCGGCCAGCGCGTAGCTGGCCGTTCCCGCCACCAGCATCGCGACCAGCACAACAGGGCCATCGCCCAGCCGACTCAGCGCCCACAGGCACAGGCTCATCGCCGCAAGCGCGGCCGCGAGCCGCAGCCAGAACGGCCCGCCGGGCATGAACCCCGCTCCCAACCCGCGCGACAGCACGGCAGCGGCACCCGCCATGGCGGCAAGGATCGTCCCGGCCATCACGAAGACCAACGGCGCACCGGTCAGGAGCGCGATCCCCAGCGCCGCGCAACCGGCGAGCCCTCCCCCCGTCGCAGCGGCCATCAGGCGCCCGGTATCCTGCCGCAACTGATAAAGCGGATGAAGCCCGTACTGGATCAGCGCATAGGCCGCGATGCCGGGGACGGCAGCCAGAACGAAGGCCGAAAAGGCGCCGCGGAACGCCGGCGCCACGACAAACGGCTCGATCCGCGCCACGACGAAGGCCAGCCCGACCGCCATCGGCATGACCAGAACCAGAAGCCGCTCGAAATTCTCGCGGACACGCATCCGCCCGGCCGCCGCGCCGCGCTCACGCTCATCCCGCACTGCGAGCTGGAAGAACAGCAGGTCGAAAGCGGTTCCCGCCGTGGTGAAGAGCTTCAGCGTGACATCGAGCGCGAGGCTCGCCTGACCGGAAGCGCCGATGCCGCCCGCCCAGGCAATTGCGGCACGGATCAGGAAGAACAGGCCGAGATAGACGAGATTGGTGCCAACGATCGGCATCGAATACCGCGCCAGGTCCGACGCGGCAGAAACCGGCGCCGGCATTGGCGGAACCGCGTCCTGCTGGCCGCGCAGCCGCCATTCGAGAACACTGCTCGCAAGCAGGATCGACAGGAAGAATGCCCCCAGCGCCGCCTCGGCCTGCCCGGTCAGCGCGGAAGCCATCGGCAGGAGCAGCAGGGCCAACCCGTTCCGCAGCGCGAGAAACAGGGCGTAGGCGCTTCCCCGGAACTCGGCGCGGAGCATCGCAGCGCGGAGATCGGCGAAGCCGGTGGCGATCGCGGTCAGCAAGGCCAGCACGTAAAGCAGGCGACGTTCGCCGCCGAAGACGGCGACAGCCAGCGCCAGGACAAGCAGGGCAGCCGCGATCCCCGCGAACCACCGCAGCAGAACAGCCGCGAAAGCCCGCCCGGCCTCGACATGATGAAAGCGCGTCGCGGCAAGGCGCAGCCACTCGAAGACGAAGGTCTGCACCAGCACCGCGCCGGCGAGCGCCAACGCGTAATAGCCGAATTCGGCTGGCCCGAGCAGCCAGGCGACCACCAGCCCGAGCACGAACTGGATCAGCGCGGAGGCAAGGAATGCAGCGGGCATGACCATGCCTCACCTTGTCTCCAGCCGTCGTTCAAAGGCAAGGCAAGGCCGGAAAATGGCTGCGGATGACGGGATTGTCGCCGCTGCCGAACCGGCGTATGCAGGACGCAACTACCTCGTTTCCCGCAGGCTCCCTTGTCCTACCTCGACCTTCTTCTGGAAGGTGCGGCCCGCTTCGCGCCCGATCCGGTCTTCTGGCTCGTCGGCGGCATCACCGTCTTCGTGATCGCGGTGTCGAAAGGCGCCTTCGGCGGCGGCGCGGCTTCGCTCGGCGTGCCGATGCTCTCCTTCCTCATCGACCCGATCGGCGCCGCAATCATCGTCGCGCCCCTCGTTTCGGGCATGGACATGTTCACGCTGCGCGCTTTCGGCCCCTCCAGCTGGTCGAAGCCGGATCTCAAGGTTCTCATACCCGGCCTGCTGGTCGGGTTGCTGCTTGGTTGGCTGATGTTCGAGAAGGTCGATCCGCGCCTTGTCGGTCTCGTGATCGGCTCGGTCAGCCTCGTTTTCGCCGGGCACTGGTTCTGGAAGCGTCATCGGAAAAGCGCCGCCGGCCAGAAACCGGTCGATGCCGTGCTCGGCCTTGCCGCCGGCACCGCATCCGGCTTCACGACCTTTGTCGCCCACGCCGGCGGCCCGCCGGTGGCGATGTATCTCATCCGGCGCGGGCTCGACAAAAGGCTTTTCGTCGGCACCAACGCCGCTTTCTTCACGATCGGCAATCTGCTCAAGCTGATCCCCTACGGCCTCCTGCTGGCGGCGCGGCCGGATGCAGCGGCGGCCGCGCTGCTGTTCGCGCCCATCATCCCGCTGGGTGTGCCGCTCGGCGTGCGGCTGCACCACCGCCTGTCGCAGGACATGGTCCTGCTGCTGACGAACGGGCTTCTGGTCGTCGGCAGCCTGCGCCTCGTCTATGTCTCGCTGAAGGCGCTCGCGGGATGATCCTCGACCGGCTGCACCCTGTTCTTGTCGCGATTCTCGGCATCGGCATCCTCAGCGTGATGGATGCGCTGCTCAAGCATGTCGGCGTCCACTATCCGACCTTCCAGCTCGTCTTCCTGCGCTTCCTGTTCGGTTCGATGGCGGCCCTTGCCTTCTGGCTGGGGCTCCGGCCGCCGCGCCCCTCGCGCGAGGCGATCCGCACCAACCTCCTGCGCGGCTGCGTCGGATCGCTGACGGCCACGACCTTCTTCTACTCGCTCCAGACCCTGCCGCTGGCCGAGGCCATCGCCTTTTCGTTCCTCTCGCCGCTGTTCCTGGCGCTGTTCGGTGGGCTGATCCTCGGCGAGATCGTCGGCCGCAACACCATGATCGGCCTCGCCATCGGCTTTCTCGGCATGGTTGTGATGGTGCTGAGCAAGGGGATCGGCACGACCGGTTTCCACCTGTTCGGCGCGATGGCCGCGATTGCCTCGGCGCTGTTCTACGCGCTTTCGCTGACCCTGTTGCGCCAGCGTGCGCGGCAGGATGCGCTCATCACCATCGTCGCGTTCCAGAATGCCGTGCCGGCGCTGATCCTCGCCCTGCCTGCCGCCTTCGTCTGGGTCTCGCCCCGGCCGGCGGATCTGCTGGTCTTCGCGCTGATCGCCCTTCTCGGCGTCGGCGGCCACTATACGATGGGCATGGCCTACCGGCGCGAGGAGGCGAACAAGCTAGCGGTCGCGGAGTATTCCGCGCTTCTTTATGCGGCATCGCTCGGGTTCGTCTTCTTCGGCGAACTCCCCGGCTGGTCGACGCTTGCCGGCACGCTGCTGATCGTCGCCGGAACGGCCCTGGCGATGCGTCGGCGCGGCGGCACCCCCGAAAGCCCGGTCGAACCGGCTCCGTGAAGTCGGGCCCTCGCGTGTCGCGCACGGACCTGCCTCTTGACTCCCAGGTCTACCTCTTGACTCCCGGGTCTGCCTCTTGACTCCAAAGTCGCATACCCCCATATCGCCGTTAGCACTCGCTGGATGTGAGTGCTAAAACTCCCTGGCCGTTCCCGGCGGGTGGAGACCCCAGAGAAACCACGCGATGGCGCGTCCCGCGCGCCGGACAGGCCAACCGATTTTTGAAGCCTCAAGAGGAAACCCATGACGAAGTTTCGTCCCTTGCATGACCGTGTCGTCGTCAAGCGCATCGACAGCGAAGAGAAGACGAAGGGCGGCATCATCATCCCGGGAACCGCCCAGGAGAAGCCGCAGGAAGGTGAAGTCATTTCCGTTGGCCCCGGCGCCCGCGGCGAAGACGGCAAGCTCGTTCCGCTCGACGTCAAGAAGGGCGACCGCGTCCTTTTCGGCAAGTGGTCCGGCACGGAAGTGAAGATCGATGGCCAGGATCTCCTCATCATGAAGGAATCCGACATCATGGGCGTGATCGCCTGAGCCGCCCCCTCAAGAACATCTATTCGGAGTTAAGCTGAAATGGCTGCCAAGGAAGTGAAATTTGCGGGCGACGCCCGCGACAAGATGCTGCGTGGCGTCGATATCCTCGCCAACGCCGTCAAGGTGACGCTGGGCCCCAAGGGCCGCAACGTCGTGATCGAGAAGTCGTTCGGTGCCCCGCGCATCACCAAGGACGGCGTGACGGTCGCCAAGGAAATCGAGCTTGCCGACAAGTTCGAGAACATGGGCGCGCAGATGGTGCGCGAAGTGGCCTCGAAGCAGAACGACGCTGCCGGTGACGGCACCACGACCGCGACCGTTCTCGCCCAGTCGATCGTCCGCGAGGGCGCGAAGGCGGTTGCCGCCGGCATGAACCCGATGGACCTCAAGCGCGGCATCGACATGGCCGTCGAGGCCGTCGTCGCCGACCTCAAGAAGAACTCGAAGAAGGTGACCTCGAACGCGGAAGTCGCGCAGGTCGGCACCATCTCCGCCAACGGCGACAAGTCGGTCGGCGAGATGATCGCCACCGCGATGCAGAAGGTCGGCAACGAAGGCGTCATCACCGTCGAGGAAGCCAAGACCGCCGAGACCGAACTCGACGTCGTCGAAGGCATGCAGTTCGACCGCGGTTACCTCTCGCCGTATTTCATCACCAACTCGGAGAAGATGGTCGCCGAGCTGGATGACCCCTACATCCTGATCTTCGAGAAGAAGCTCTCCTCGCTCCAGCCGATGCTGCCGGTGCTCGAAGCCGTCGTCCAGACCGGCAAGCCGCTCGTCATCGTCGCCGAGGACGTGGAAGGCGAAGCGCTTGCCACGCTCGTCGTCAACAAGCTGCGCGGCGGCCTCAAGGTCGCGGCCGTCAAGGCGCCGGGCTTCGGCGATCGCCGCAAGGCGATGCTTGAGGACATCGCGATCCTCACCAACGGCCAGATGATCTCGGAAGACCTCGGCATCAAGCTCGAGACCGTGACCCTGCCGATGCTCGGCCGTGCCAAGCGCGTCCGCATCGAGAAGGAAAACACCACGATCGTCGACGGCGCCGGCAAGAAGAAGGAGATCGAGGCCCGCGTCAATCAGATCAAGGCCCAGATCGAGGAGACCACCTCCGATTACGATCGCGAGAAGCTCCAGGAGCGCCTTGCCAAGCTCGCGGGCGGCGTCGCGGTGATCCGCGTCGGCGGCTCGACCGAGATCGAGGTCAAGGAGAAGAAGGACCGCGTTGACGACGCGCTCAACGCCACCCGCGCCGCGGTGGAAGAAGGCGTCCTGCCGGGCGGCGGCATCGCGCTGCTGCGCGCTGCGGCCTCGATCGGCAAGCTCAAGGCTGCCAACGAGGACCAGAAGATCGGCATCGAGATCGTCAAGAAGGCGCTCACCACGCCGGCCCGCCAGATCATCGACAACGCCGGTGACGACGCGGCCGTGATCGTCGGCAAGCTTGCCGAGGCCAAGGACTACAACCAGGGCTACAACGCCCAGGCCGGCGAATTCGTCGACATGGTCAAGGCCGGCATCATCGATCCGACCAAGGTCGTGCGCACCGCCATCCAGGATGCGGCGTCGGTCGCGGGCCTGCTCATCACCACCGAGGCGATGATCGCGGAAGCCCCGAAGAAGGATGCCCCGATGCCGGCGATGCCGGGCGGCGGCGGCATGGGCGGCATGGATTTCTAAGGAAATCCGACGCGTCCCCAGAACTCGAAAGGCCCGGAGCAATCCGGGCCTTTTTCATTGCGCGCCAGCCGCGCGCGGCACCGCGAAACGCGCCCTGCGCCCGCCATCCAGTGGAACGTTGACGAAGACTTCGCCAGCCCCGTTCCGCTCGACACTGAACATGCCATCCGCCGCACCGCCGAGCGGGATCCGCGTGATCTCGGGCTTCGAGCGATTGAAATCCAGCACAGCCACGGATCGGCGGTCGAGCACCGGTACGATCAACAAATCGCCTCCACCGGATTTCGGGACCACCGCGAACATCCCCTGGTGGCGCGAGCCAAGCTTGTGCGTCGAGTAGCCCTCCAGCCGCGCGCGACGCTGGAGCGCGTTGCCGTCGAACGCATAGATCTCCAGCACACCGGCGAGATGCGGCGTGCGCACGATGGCGATTTGCCGCTCGCCTGTCCCGGTAAAGCGGCCGATACCGGAAGGATTGAGCCACCGGTTGGGCCTGCCATTCGGCTCGGACTCGGCGAGAATTGCGAGTTTACCCTCCCGCAGGCCGAGCAGCGCCAAAGCCGAACCGCTGGTGCGACGGGAAATCACAACCGCGACTTCGCTTTTCCCATCTTGGTCGAGATCGACCAGCCGAACTTGCCGGTCTTCGAAAACGGCATCCGCCGGCGCATCGAGCCGATGTCGTCGGCCAGCCGCATCCTCGACGAAAACGCTCGCGGCCTCATATTCGCCTCCGAGGACGAAATGCGGGTAGCGTCCGGTTTCGCCGGAAAGCCAGGCCTTCCGGATATCGCCGGTTTGCTCGCCGGCGGCCTTGGTCCCACGCAGCACATCCTGCGCGGAAGCATCCGTAATCATCAGGGACAGAGCAATCCCGACAGCCCACCTGCACATCGCATTTCCTCACCTGACGTTCTCATGGCTTATCGCATTCGTGCAAAAGCCAAACACACGTCTGTTTGATCGCGGTCTCATGAACCCAGAAAGGCGCACAGCCGCCAGGAATGGAGCAGAATCCCGAGGGTTCAGTCGATCTATCCCAAGCGAAATTGCATGATTGCAATAAACTGCCCGTCGACTGTAGGCATAACTTGCAATAAGGGACTTCGACTTTGGTCTAAACAACAATCAGGGGCGTTCATGTTCACCAATCCCGTCATCCAGAATCTCTCGCTGCTCGCCGGACGCATCATGCTCTCGGCAATCTTCATTCTCAGCGGCTTCAACAAGCTCAAGGGCTTCTCCGGCGGCGGCACGCAGAAATACATGGAAGCCATGGGCGTTCCCGGCGCGCTGCTGCCGCTCGTCATCATCACCGAACTCGGCTTCGGCCTGATGGTGCTGATCGGGTTCAAGACGCGCCTCTGCGCGTTCCTGCTTGCGGGCTTCACGCTGCTTTCGGCCCTCCTGTTCCACAACAAGCTCGGCGACCCGGCACAGTACCTTCAGTTCATGAAGAACGTCTCGATCGCCGGCGGCTTCCTCGCGCTGCTCGCCGCCGGTGCGGGTGCCTGGTCGGTGGATGGCCGCAAGGGCGAGTGACCGGCCGTCACCTTGCCGATCCGGAAAGGCGCCTTCGGGCGCCTTTTTTATTTCAGCCGCCAGACGCAGGTCTTCTTGATCTCGTTATCCTCGAGCGCGCCGACCACCGGCACCATATAGGTCGCGACCGCCTCGAGCCGCTCCTTCGGCAGATAGCTCCGGCCGGGATCGCCGATCAGCACCCGCGCGCCGCGCGCCTGCAGGGCACCAAGCCACGCGATCACCCGGCCCGCCATACCCTGTTCGTAGCAGACATCCCCCGCGAGAACCGTATCCCACCCCTCGTCCTGCCCAACGAGATCGTCGATCCGGGGTGCGACAGCGACGCCATTCGCGGCAGCGTTGATGCTGATCGCGACCCCCGCGAACGTATCGATCTCCGCCGCTTCAACCGAGGACGCGCCCGCTTTCATCGCCGCGATGGCGACAAGGCCCGAGCCGCTCGCGAAATCGAGCACGCGGCAGCCTTTCACGATAGCGGGATTGTCGAGGAGATAGCGCGCCAGCGCCTGCCCGCCGGCCCAGGCGAAGGCCCAGAACGGCGGCGGCAGGCCAATTGCCTCCAGTTCCTCCTCCGTTTTCTGCCAGAGGTCCATGGCCTCGTGTGCGACATGCAGCCGAATTTCCGGCACGTGCGGAACCGGCCGAAGCGCGGTGTTCGCGACGATGAAAGCCTCGGGATTTGTGCGCGCTCCTGACAATTCCTGCCAATCCGAAATGGTTGAACCCTCGGCGCGGAAAGGCCATATTCCCGCGCCATTCGAAACGGGTGCTTCGCCGCCCCGTCGCCGTTTCTGCCTAGCGGGCCCGCCGGGAGCGTGGCAAGGGCCGGACCGAAGGAATCACGACAGGCGCCGGCGTCGCCACGAAAGGGTGCTTTGATGTTCTGGGCGCGATTGACGGCGCTGGCGATTTTTATTGGCGTCGCCCTGTGGATCGGTTCCGGCTATCTCGGCCGGGCGACGACGCATGCGCCGGTGACGAAGGCCGCGCAGGCGGAAAAGCCGCTGTTCCGCGTCGTGATCGAAACGGCGGCGGTGAAACCGCATGCCCGGCGCATCACGCTCACCGGCCGCACGCAGAGCGACCAGCGCGTCACCGTCAGTGCCCGCACCAGCGGCATCGTCCGCAAGATCGCCGTGCAGCGCGGCGCCCATGTCGCGGTCGGGGACCTCCTCGTCGAACTCTCTGACGACGCGCGTGAGGCCAATGTCGCGCAGGCCAAGGCCCGCCTCGCCCAGCGCTCAGCCGAGCTTCAGGCGCGCGAGGCCCTAGCCCAGCGCGGCAACTACCCGACGCTAAACCTCGAACAGCTCCGTGCCGAGAAGCAGGCCGCCGAGGCCGCGCTCGCCAGCGCCGAAGCCGAACTCCTGCGCGCGAACATCGTCGCGCCGATCTCCGGGATCGTGAATGATCTGCCGGTCGAGATCGGTCAGGGCGTGCAGATCGGCGCCGCGGTCGCTGAAATCATCGCGCCGGATCCGATGCTGGCGATCATCGAACTGCCAGAGCGACGCCTGAGCGCCATCAAGGTCGGCGACCCCGGCGAAATCACGTTGGTCACGGGCGAGAAACGCCGGGGCGAAATCCGCTTCATCTCGCGCCGCCCGACGGCGCAGACGCGCACCTATCGTGTCGATGTCGGCTTCGCCAACCCCGACGCCGCGATCCCCGACGGCATCGCTGCGGATGTCGCGCTGGTGCTCGCGCCGGTCGAGGCTGCCCGGGTGCCGCGCTCGGCCCTGACCTTTTCCGCCGAAGGCCAGCTTGGCCTCCGGATTGTCGATGCCGACGATATCGTGCGTTTCGTGACGGTGGTCCATGTCGATGATGAGGACAGCGCGCTCTGGGTGTCCGGCGTCAAGGCCGGCATGCGGATCATCGTGCGCGGACAGGATTTCATTGCCGAGGGCCAGAAGGTCGAGCCAGTCGCGGAATCCGGCACATCCGGGACCGGCAAGCCATGAGGGGGCTGATCGCCTATGGTATCTCGCATGTCCGGCTGACGATTTCGGCGATGCTGTTCCTGCTGCTCGCGGGGACCATGGCCTATATCACCATCCCCAAGGAAGCCGAGCCGGACATCCAGATCCCGATCGTCTATGTCTCGATCACCCAGCGCGGCATCTCGCCGGAGGATGCCGAACGACTGATCCTGCGTCCGCTCGAAACCCAGCTCAAATCCGTCGCCAACGTCAAGGAGATGCGTTCGACCGCCTTCGAGGGCGGCGGCAATGTCGTGATGGAATTCCAGCCCGGCTTCGACGCCAAGCGCGCCATCGCCGACGTGCGCGCCAAGGTCGACGACGCCAAGCGCGATCTGCCGCGCGATGCTGACGAGCCCAAGGTCGTCGAGGTCAACCTCTCGCTGTTCCCGGTCATCATCGTCGCCATGAAGGGCGAGGTGCCGGAGCAGACCATGACGCGGCTCGCGCGCCAGCTACGCACTGCCATCGAGCAGGTGCCGGGCGTGCTCTCGGCCGAACTCAAGGGCGCGCGCGACGAGGTGGTGGAGATCATCGTCGAACCGACGCTGCTCGCCGCCTACGCCGTGTCGATGGACGATCTCATCCGTTCAGTCGGGGCCTCGAACACGCTGATCGCCGCCGGCGCGCTGGAGGCGACAACCGGCCGCTTCTCGGTGAAGGTGCCGAGCCTGCTCGAACGGCCCGAGGACATCCTCAAGCTGCCGGTGCTGGCATCAAGCGGCGCCGTGGTGCGGCTGGGTGATGTCGCCGAGGTGCGCCCGACCTTCAAGGATGCCGTCTCGATTACCCGTGTCGACGGCAAGCCGGCGATCACGATCGAGGTTTCCAAGCGCACCGGCGCCAACCTGATCGACACGGTGGACGGCGTGAAATACGCGCTCGAAAAGGCGCGGCAGATTCTCCCCGCCACGATCGAACTGACGACCACGCAGGACCGTTCGAAGAACATCCGCACGATGCTGGCCGATCTCCAGAACTCGGTCGTCACCGGCATTATCCTCGTCGCCATCATCATCCTGGCGACGCTCGGCTTCCGCTCGACCGCGATCATCGGTATCGCCATCCCGTTCTCCGCGCTCGTCGGCATCCTCGGCCTCGCCCTCGCCGGGCTGACGGTGAACATCGTCGTGCTGTTCTCGCTGATCCTCGCCGTCGGCCAGCTCGTCGACGATGCGATCATCGTCGGCGAATTCGCCGAGCGCCGCATGGCCGAGGGCGTTCCGCCGAAGGAGGCTTATGCGCTGGCCGCCACCCGCATGACCGGCCCGGTGATCGCCGCGACCGCGACGCGCGTCGCCGCCTTCTCCCCGCTCCTGTTCTGGCCGGGCATCGTCGGCGAATTCATGAAATACCTGCCGATCACGCTGATCGCGACGCTCTCGGCGAGCCTTTCGTTCGCGCTGTTCTTCGCCCCCGCGCTCGGCAGCCTGATCGGCCGGCCGCCGAAAGACGGCGAAGCCGCCAAGCCTTCCCACAGCGGGCTCTACATGCGCACGGTCGGCCTCGCGCTCCGGCATCCCGGCAAGACGATCCTTCTGGCGATCGCCCTCCTCATCCTCGTGCCGATCGCGCATGGAAAGCTGGGCAAGGGCGTGGAATTCTTCCCCGACGTCGAGCCGGATTACGCCCTCGTGCAGGTGCGCGCCCGCGGCAATCTCAGCCTCACCGAGAAGGACCAGCTCGCCCGTCTCGTCGAGGCACGGATGGAGGACATGGGTGAACTCGGCACCATCTACACCCGCGTCGGCGAGATGCCGCGCGGACAGAACGCCGAGGTCTCGGCCGATACCATCGGCATCATCCAGTTCGAGTTCACCGATTGGCGCCATCGCCGCCGCGCGCAGGTGATCATGGAGGATCTGCGCCAGAAGATGGCCGAAATCCCCGGCATCGAGATCGCAGTGACGAAGCCCAAGGCCGGCCCGCCGACCGGCAAGCCGGTGCAGATCGAGCTCTCGGCGCTCGATCCGGCGAAGCTCGAACCCGCCGCGGCCAAGGTCGCCGCCATGCTCGAAGCGCGGAAGGACACCAAGGATATCGACAACGGCCTGCCGCTGCCCGGTATCGACTGGACCCTGCGGCTCGACCGGGGCGAGGCCGCGAAGGTGGGCGCCGCCGCCGCCACGGTCGGCACCGCGGTCCAGCTCGTCACCAACGGCGTCAAGCTGACCGAATACCGCCCCGCGACCACCGACAAGTCGGTCGATGTCCTGCTGCGCTTCCCGAAGGAACGGCGCTCGCTCGACCAGCTCGACGACATGCTGGTGAACACGCCCGTCGGCCCGGTGCCGATCGGCAGTCTCGTCAAGCGCGAGGCGACGCGCTCGGTCGGTATTCTCAACCGCGTCAACGGCAATCGCATCATCAATGTGTCGGCCAATGTGGCGGAGGGCGTGCAATCGGCGCAGGTTCAGAAAGACGTGACCGAAGCGCTTTCGAAGATGGATCTCGGCGCCGGCGTGTTCTTTCGTCTCAAGGGCGAGGACGAGGAGCGCGCCAAAGCCTCCGCCTTCCTCTCGAAGGCCTTCGGCGCGGCGATGTTCCTGATCTTCGCGATCATGCTCGCCCAGTTCAACTCGTTCCGCAGCGTCGGGCTGATCCTGTCCTCGGTCATCCTCTCGACGATCGGCGTCTTCCTGGGGCTGATCATCATGCAGCAGCCCTTCGGCGTGGTGATGACCGGGCTCGGCATCATCAGCCTCGCCGGCGTCATCGTGAACAACAACATCGTTCTGATCGACACCTACGATCACCTGCGCGGCGAGGGGCTCGCGGTCGACGAAGCGATCCTGCACACCTGCGCCGAACGCGCCCGGCCCGTGGTGATGACGGCCTTCTCCTCTGCCGTCGGCGTGCTGCCGATCGCCTTCGGCATCAACATCGATTTCCTCGAACGCGAGGTGACGATGGGCGCACCGGCAACACAGTGGTGGATCCAGCTTTCCGCCGCGACGCTGTTCGGCCTGACCTTCGCGACGCTGCTGACGCTGATCGTCACGCCGGCGGCGCTGAAGTTCATGGCCAACATCACCGCCTGGCGCGCCGCGCGCCGCGCCCGCAGGCTGGAGCGGCGTTTGATCTGATCAATCCGCCGAGCCTTTCACGATCGCATCGAGATCGAGCGTCTCGCGCACCCCGAGCGCATCGAAATGCTGCGCCAGCCAGTGCTTGCCGGCCTTCGCACCACGCTCGAACAGCCAGGCAATGAAATCGGGGCCGGTATTGGCTTTCGAGGACGGCTGGAGATCATGCAGCGCCTGATCGGCATCGATCCGGTGCAGGCGCAGGCGGCGGTAACGGTCCTCGCTCACGCGGCCCTCGTCGAGCAGCTTCTGCACGAAGGCGATGGCGCGCAATTCGCCGAGGAGCGAGGCGTTGAACGTGATCTCGTTGAGCCGGTTCTCGATGGCGCGCGCGCTCGTCGGCAATTGCTTGCGCACCACCCGGTTGAGCTGAACGATGACGAGATCGCCGCAGTCATTGGCATAGAACAGCGGGAACAGCGCCGGGTTGCCGGTATAACCGCCATCCCAGTAAGGCACGCCCTTGATCTCGACCGCGCGGAACAGTTTCGGCAGGCAGGCGGAAGCCAGCACATGCGCCGGTGTGAGGTCCTTGTGCTCGAAGACCGCGATCCGCCCGGTATGCACGTCGGTCGCGTTGATGAAGAGCTGGATCTCGCTGCAGCCGCGCACCTTCTTGAAGTCGATCGTCTCCGTCAGCACGTCGCGGAGCGGGTTGAGATCGAGCGGATTGGTCTCGTAGGGGCTGGTGATCTGGCTCATCCATTCCCACCAGAGATAGCCGGGGGTTTCCTCGATGTTCCAGCGCCCGAACAACAGGTCGAACAGGTTGCGCTGGATCGGCGAGAACCGCCCCTGATCGCCGATCCGCTCCCAGAACTGGCGCAACTGCCGGCGCGCGCCCTCGCGGCCGCCGTCGGCGTAACCCTCGACGAGCGCCACCGCGTTCATCGCGCCGGCGCTGGCGCCGCTGATCGCGCGGATGACGATGCGCTCGTCGGCAAGGATCGAATCGAGAACGCCCCAGGTGAAGGCGCCATGCGCGCCACCACCCTGCAGGGCGAGATTGACCGGAACCGGCATCTGGGTGCTCAGGCGGCCGTCCAGCCGCCATCCATCGAAATGGTCGTCCCGGTGATCGAGGCGGCAGCGTCGGATGCGAGATAGACCGCGAGGCTCGCCACCTGCTCGACCGTCACGAATTCCTTGGTCGGCTGCGCGGCGAGAAGGACTTCCTTCTTCACCTGCTCCTCGGTCATGTTGCGCGCCTTCATCGTATCCGGGATCTGCTTCTCGACGAGCGGCGTCCAGACATAGCCCGGCGCGATGGCGTTGACGGTAATCTTCGCCTGCGCGAGTTCGAGCGCGACCGTCTTGGTCAGCCCCGCAATGCCATGCTTCGCCGCGACATAGGCCGATTTGAACGGCGAGGCGACGAGGCTGTGCGCCGAGGACAGATTGATGATCCGCCCGTGTCCGCGCTTCTTCATGCCCGGCACCACCGCCTTGATGGCATAGAACGCCGACGACAGGTTGATGCCGATGATCTGCTCCCACTTCTCGTCCGGAAAATCCTCGACCGGCGAAACGAACTGGATGCCGGCATTGCACACGAGAATATCGACCGACCCCAGCTTGGTCTCGGCCTCCGCGACCAGCGCGCGGATTTCGTCGGGCTTGAGCATGTTCGCGCCGTTATAGAGTGCCTTGACCCCGAATTCCTTCTCGACGCCGGTGCGAATCTTCTCGATCTCGGCCGCGTCGCCGAGGCCGTTGAGCATCACATTGGCGCCCTGCGCAGCGAATCCGCGCGCCATGGCGAGCCCGATGCCGCTCGTGGAACCAGTGACCAGCGCATTCTTTCCCTTCAACGACATCCCTGAACTCCCTCGGCCTCGATCAGATGCTGACAGCCAAGGGTTCTAGCATTTCGCAGCGCAATATCCAGCCTTCCCGTCTCGCCAGAAGGCCGGATCGGCTTTATATAGCGCCCATGCCGAAGCCGACGCTCCGCCTCGACCCGCATCCGCACCCGCATGATCATGCGGGCGGCGCCTGCTGTGCGGGCCATGCCGTGCCGGCCGATACGCTGCTCGATGCCGCCGAGGATCATTGCCGGCGGCTGGGGCTCCGCCTCACCCCGCAGCGCCGCGCGGTGCTCGATGCGCTGGCCCGCGCACGTGGGCCCCTCGGCGCCTACGATCTCATCGAAGCCCTGCGCCCCGATGGCGCCCGCGGCCCGGCGCCGATCGCCATCTACCGCGCGCTCGACTTCCTCAAGGAGAACGGCTTCATCCATCGGCTCGAAAGCCTCAACGCCTTCATCGCCTGCCCTCATCACCATGCACGCGGCGAAAAGGTCGTGTTCCTGATCTGCGAGACCTGCCGGCATGTCGAGGAAGCGACGGCGAAGCCGCTCGACGCGGCGCTGGCCGGTTTGGCTCGAGACCACGAGTTCACCGCTGCCCGGCAGGTCGTCGAACTCGCCGGCACCTGCCGGAATTGCCGCCAGCCGGCGCCGAAAGCCTGATCGTGATGGATAACCTCGCTCCGCCCTGCGCCTCGACGGAAGACGCCGCGTTCGGCCCCGCGCCCCGCCACGCGTCCTGCGCGGTCATGGTCGGCAAGGTTCAGGTCGGCGGCAGGATCGGCGATCAGCCCGCGCCGATCGTCGTTCAATCGATGACGAACACCGACACCGCCGACGTCGACGCAACCGTCGCGCAGGTCACCGCGCTCGCCCGGGCCGGCTCCGAGATCGTGCGCATCACCGTCGACCGCGCCGAGGCCGCCGCCGCCGTGCCGCATATCCGCGAGAAGCTCGACGCGCGCGGTGTTGCGGTCCCGCTGGTCGGCGATTTCCACTATATCGGCCATACGTTGCTTGCCGAACATCCGGCCTGTGCCGAGGCGCTCGACAAATACCGCATCAACCCCGGCAACGTCGGCTTCCGCGAGAAGCGCGACCGGCAGTTCGGCGCAATCGTCGAGCTGGCGATCCGGCACAACAAGGCGGTGCGGATCGGCGCCAACTGGGGCTCGCTCGATCAGGAGTTGCTGACCGCGCTGATGGACGAGAACGCCCGGAGCGAGGCGCCGCTCGAAGCGCGCGCGATCCTGCGCGAGGCGATGGTGCAATCGGCGCTGCTCTCCGCCGGCCGCGCGGAGGAAATCGGGCTCGGCAAGGATCGCATCATCCTCTCGGCCAAGGTCTCGGCGGTTCAGGACCTCATCACGGTTTACCGGATGCTGGCCACACGCTCGGATTACGCGCTGCATCTGGGACTGACCGAGGCCGGCATGGGCTCGAAGGGGCTCGTCGCCTCCTCCGCCGCGCTCGGCATCCTGCTTCAGGAAGGCATCGGCGACACGATCCGCTATTCGCTGACCCCCGAACCGGGTGGCGACCGGACGCTGGAGGTCAAGGCCGCGCAGGAACTGCTCCAGACCATGGGCTTCCGCACCTTCGTGCCGCTCGTCGCCGCCTGCCCCGGCTGCGGCCGCACGACCTCGACCGTGTTCCAGGAACTCGCCCGCGACATCCAGAACTGGATTTCGACTTCGATGCCCGACTGGAAATCGCGCTATCCCGGCGTCGAGGCGCTCAACGTCGCAGTGATGGGCTGCATCGTCAACGGACCTGGCGAATCGAAGCATGCCGATATCGGCATCTCGCTGCCCGGCACCGGCGAGGCGCCGGCGGCTCCCGTCTTTATCGACGGCAAGAAGGCGGTGACCTTGCGCGGCCCCGGCATCGCCGCCGAGTTCAAGACGCTCGTCGCAGACTACATCGAAAAGCGCTATTCGGCCTGATTGTGCCGTTTCGGCGCGTCTGCGCCCCGTTCCGGACCCCGACAGGCCTAACATGACATTAACGGCCGGGCGTCGATCTCGCCGAAACAGCAACAACCATCTGATTCAAATAACATATTCCTAGAACGGGCATCGGGCGGCATGTCCTTTGCGCGAAACGGTCATGGAGGATCGCACCATGAACCGTTTCAGGACATTCGCTTCGGACCGTCGCGGCACCGTCACCCAGTTTCTCACCATCGCCATGCTGCCGCTGATGGGGATCACTGGCCTCGCCGTCGATTATGCCCGTTCCACGCAGGCGAAATCCGAGATCCAGGGCGCACTCGACTCCACCGCCCTGATGCTGACGCGTGAAGCGCCGAAGAAGGATGTCGCCGCGCTCAAGAAGCTCGCCGATCCCTATTTCGCGGCGCTGATCGCCTCCAAGCGCCCGGAATATGCTTTTTCCGGTATCGCGGTCCAGAAGACCGACAAGATCGTTTCCGTCTCGACCAACGCTGCCGTCAAAACCTTCTTCGGCGGCATCTATGCCTGGTTCGGTGCCAGCAACGCCAACAGCTGGACCGTCGATGTCGCCTCGACCGCCGCCTATGGCACCAAGAAGATCGAGCTTGCGCTTGTGCTCGACAACACCGGCTCGATGGCCAGCGCCAACAAGATCGTCGAGCTCAAGAAGGCGAGCCACACGCTGCTGACGATGCTCCAGAGCGCGGCGACGGCGCCGGATCAGGTCAAGGTCGCGGTTGTGCCTTATACGACCCAGGTCCGGCTCGACACGACCTACAAGAACGCGAACTGGCTGACCACCACCCCGACCGGCACCTTCATCGGCGGCGCCGGCTATACCATCCCGGCTTCGCGCGATTTCTGGAACGGCTGCATCGCCGACCGCGACACCGGCTACAACGCCGACACGAAACCCGTGAGCATTCCCGTCGCCAAGTCGCTTTATCCGATGGTCAACTGCGTTGGTGGCGGCATCGCCAGGATGATGCCGCTCTCCTCGAACTTCGTCGCCTTGCACACCCGCATCGACGAGATGAAGGCCGACGGCATGACCAACATCACGCTGGGCGCGCAGTGGGGCTACGAGATGCTCTCGGCCAATGCGCCCTTCACCGAGGCCTCCGCCGATTCGAACGTCGAGCGCTTCATGGTGCTGCTGACGGACGGCCAGAACACGCAGGATCGCTGGGGCATCTACAATGAAGCCCGCCAGAACAAGGACACGCAGGCGATGTGCGACGCCATCGTCGAGCGCGGCCTGCCGGAAGCCGCGAAGAAGCTGAAAATCAAGCTCTACACCGTGCTGGTCATCAACGGCAACGAAAGCCTCCTCAAGAACTGCGCCTCCAACCCCTCAATGTATTCCAAGGTCAATCAGGCCAGCGAGTTGGAAGCCGTGTTCAAGAAGATCGCCAAGGATATCGGCACGATCCACCTGACGATGTGAACGCCGGAGCGCCTCACTCTTCGACAAACAAAAGGGCCGGGAAAACCGGCCCTTTCCACGTCGTCACGGGCCGGGCGCTCAGGCGGCTTTGCCGAGGCTCGCGAACAGCCCCTTCCCGTCGGTGCCGCCGACCAGCGTTTCGATCAGGTTCTCCGGGTGCGGCATCATGCCGAGCACGCGCAGGTTCTCCGAATAGATCCCGGCGATGGCATTGAGCGAGCCATTCGGGTTTTCCTTCGTGATATCGCCCGAAGCATCGCAATAGCGGAAAGCGACGCGCGCCTCACCTTCAAGTCGCGCCAACGTCTCGTCGTCGCAGATGTAGTTACCCTCGCCATGCGCGATGCAGACCTTGATCACCTGCCGCGCGACATAGGCGCTGGCATAAGCGGTATCGTTGCGCTCGACGCGCAGATACTGCATCCGGCACACGAACTTGAGGCCGGCATTCCGCATCAGGATGCCCGGCAGCAGCCCCGCCTCGCAGGCGATCTGGAAGCCGTTGCAGATACCGAGCACATAGCCGCCCTTGGCGGCATGGGCACGCACGGCGTCCATGATATGCGCGCGCGCCGCAATCGCGCCGGTGCGCATGTAATCGCCATAGGCGAAGCCACCGGGGAGCACGACGAGATCGGTGCCCTTCGGCAGGTCGTAATCCGCGTGCCACGCGTGCGTGACTTTCGCCCCGGCCTGCTTCAGCGCGCGGGCGACATCGCCATCGCGATTGGTGCCGGGAAAGGTGATGACCGCCGCGTGCATCACCCCACCACCTCGACCTTGTAGTTCTCGACCACCATGTTCGCGAGCAGCTTCTCCGCCGCTTCCCTGAGGAGCGCCTCGGCGCGGGACTTGTCCTGCGTCTCGACCTCGATGTCGAACACCTTGCCCTGCCGGACCGAAGCAACGCCTTCGATGCCGAAGCTCTTGAGCGCACCTTCGATCGCCTTGCCCTGCGGATCGAGAACGCCGTTCTTGAGGGTAACGGTGACGCGCGCTTTCATGGAGTTCCTCATCACGGAAAAGGCCTGCCCCTCAAACGAAGAACGGGACGCCTGATGGCGTCCCGTTTATTGAGTTAGCAATGCCAGTGCAAGGCACAAGCCATCTTACTGCACCAGTTTTGGCCCCGTAGCCTTCGGGTTTTCACCCTCGTTGAGAATGCCGAGCCGGCGTGCGACCTCGGAATAGGCCTCGACGAGCCCGCCCATGTCGCGGCGGAACCGGTCCTTGTCCATCTTGTCGTTGGACTTGATATCCCAGAGCCGGCACGAATCGGGCGAGATCTCGTCCGCGACGACGACGCGCATCATGTCGCCCTCGTAGAGCCGGCCGCACTCCATCTTGAAATCGACGAGGCGGATGCCGACGCCAAGAAACAGCCCGGAGAGGAAATCGTTGACGCGGATGGCAAGCGCCATGATGTCGTCGATCTCCTGCGGCGTCGCCCAGCCGAAGGCGGTGATGTGCTCTTCCGAGACCATCGGATCGTTGAGCTTGTCGTTCTTGTAGTAGAATTCGATGATCGAGCGCGGCAGCGGCGTGCCTTCGTCGATCCCGAGGCGCTGCGCCAGCGAACCGGCCGCGACATTGCGCACCACCACCTCAAGCGGAATGATCTCCACCTCGCGGATCAGCTGCTCGCGCATGTTGAGCCGCTTGATGAAGTGCGTCGGCACGCCGATCGCGTTGAGCTGGTTGAAGATATATTCGGAGATGCGGTTGTTCAGCACCCCCTTGCCATCGATGATCTCGTGCTTCTTGGCGTTGAAAGCGGTGGCATCATCCTTGAAGTGTTGGACCAGCGTTCCCGGCTCCGGACCCTCGAAAAGGACCTTCGCCTTGCCCTCGTAAATGCGACGACGACGACTCATCGGTATGTACCGTGTTTTCAGGAAATCCATTGAAGTGCCGTGGCTCCTTGTTCTGGCGAGCGCCGGCAGCGGCGACATCACGGGGAGCGGGCAACTGGACCAGAAATCGGGTGATTTCGTGACCCGCTCTGCCCCCCGGATTGGCGAGACCCTAGCCGATCCGTTGTCGTGATACAATGTTGCGAGGCACACAAACTAGACTTAACAACCATTGATTTTGGCGACCGGGCCTCCTATTCCCATTCCTTGTCCGCATCGCGATGCGGATGTTTCAGGTTTGACGCTGCCATGCCGCCCGCAAAGTCGCTCGCGAACATGCAGCCAGAAAAGAGAGCTTCTCTGCCATGACGACCTTCGATAATCGCAAGGATGCCGCCGAGAAAAAGTTCGCGCACGACGCCGAACTCCAGTTCAAGGCCGGCGCGCGCCGCAACAAGCTCCTCGGTCTCTGGGTTGCCGAACAGCTCGGCAAGAGCGGCGCCGAGGCCGACGCCTATGCAAAATCGGTCGTGATGAGCGACTTCGAGGAAGCGGGCGATGACGATGTGTTCCGCAAGGTGCGTGGCGATCTGCCGGCCAGCGTCTCGGATCACGTCATCCGCCGCACGATGGACGAGCTGATGGCCAAGGCCATCGAGGAGATCAAGGCCAACGGCTGATCTTTCTGCATTTTGTATGCACTCGGCGCTGGAAACCGGCGCAGGATTGCGCATGATGGAAGCGTCGCCGGTTCGGGCGGCGCTTTTTTCGTTTCGAGAACCCCGAGAAATCCCGATGTCAGACAACCCGATCCTTGCCTTCGCCGACCGTCTCCACAAGGGACCTGCCATGTTCGCCGCCTGGACGACCATGCGCGATCCGGCACTGGCGGAATGCATGTTGCGGGAAGGGTTCGATTGCTCGATCGTCGACTGGCAGCATGGCTTCCATGACTTCGCCTCGCTTCAGGCGGCGATTCTCGCCACCCATGCGCAAGGCAAGGCGGCAATGGTCCGCATCGGCGTCGGCCAGTTCAACGAGGCTTCCCGCTTCCTCGATTGGGGGGCGGCCGGTATTGTCGCACCGATGATCAATTCGGTCGCGGATGCGAAGGCCTTTGTTGAATACGTGAAATACCCCCCGCTCGGCGAACGATCCTGGGGCCCGGCGCGGTCGCTCAATCTCACGGGCGTCAGCGCGGTCGAGAACCTGCACGGCGCCAACCGCTTTACCCTCGCGATCGCCATGATTGAGACCCGTGCCGCGTTCGAGGCGCTCGACGATATTCTCGCAGTCGAGGGTATCGACGGCGTGCTGGTTGGCCCGTCGGACCTTTCGATCGCGCTGACGAACGGCGCCACGGTCGATGCCGGCCACGCGCTCGTCGATGCTGCGCTCACAAAAGTGGTCACTTCGGCGCGCGCCAAGGGCAAGCTCGCCTGCGCCTTCTGCATGGGCGGCGCCCGCGCCGGCGAATTGGCCAGCCGCGGTTTCCATCTGCTCTCGATCGGGCAGGACCAGATCCTGCTGCGTATGGCCGCTCGGCAGGAGATCGCCAAGGCGCGCTCGGCGACCGCATCCGCCGAAACCAGCCTCGACGGCGCCGACGGATACTGAAGGCCGGTATTTTTCAGCGAGGCGGGGACCGGCTCGCGTGAAGAAAATGCGCCGAACGAAGGCGATCTTCAGCCTGGCAGCCTCAACCCGAAATTCTGGGCGAGGAACTTGCCGCCATGCGCGAGGCCGCCTCCGTCAATTCCATGGCCGATACCGAAGGAAAGATGCCACTGGCAGGGGATTTCCGCCTTGGCGAGCCCTTCCATCGACTGGAACAGAGCATCGACGGGAATGACCTCGTCGCGGTCGCCATGCACGAGCAGGATCGGGGGCTGGCCGCGCGCCTCGCTCCCGAGATGCTCCGGGCCGACAAGGTGGCCGGAATAGGCGACGATCGCCGCCGGCGCCACCGCGCGGCGCAGGCCGACATGCAGCGCCATCATCGAGCCCTGGCTGAAGCCGACCAGCGCGAGCCGTTCCGGCGGCAGGCCATGACGGGCGAGTTCCTGATCGAGGAAGTGATCGAGGTCCGGCCCGGCGACCTGGCAGCCGCGCCAGCGCTCGGAGGGGTCGCGCATCGTCAGCGCCCACCATTGCCGGCCCATGGGGCTCATCCCGCAAGGTTCGGGCGCATGCGGCGAGACGAAAGCCGCATCCGGCATGAGGTCGGCCCATTGCGCGCCAAGATCGATCAGGTCGTTGCCGTCGGCGCCATAGCCGTGCAGGAACACGACGAGCTGGCGGGCATGGCCGGATTTCGGCGGAAGACGGGGGCCGTCGAGCGGGCGCGGCATGGGGTTATCCTTCGTTCCTGAAGCTCCCCATCACATGGCGGATGTTCACGCCGCCCGCAAGGCCTCGACGGGATCGAGCCGCGCTGCGCGGAACGCCGGGTAGAAGCCGGAAACGATGCCCACCAGCCCGGAAAAGACGAACGCGGCGACGACGATGCCCGGATCGATGACCAGCGGCCAATCGGCGACCATCGCCACCGCGAGTGCGATGCCGACGCCGATGGTGATGCCGATGACCCCGCCGATGAGCGCGATCAGCGTCGCCTCGATCAGGAATTGTCCCATGACGTCCATCGGCCGCGCGCCGATCGCCATCCGGAGGCCGATCTCCCGCGTCCGTTCCGTCACCGAGACCAGCATGATGTTCATGATGCCGATGCCGCCGACGATGAGGCTGACGGCCGCGACCGCCATCAGCAGCGTCGCCATGGTCTTGGCGCTCTGCTCGCGCGTCGCCTGGATTTCGGCGAGGTTGCGGATCGAGAAATCGTCACCCTGCGCGTCCTGCACGCGATGGCGCTGGCGCAGGAGGCGTTTCATCTCCTCCTCGGCCGTGGAAATATCCTCGCCCTCGCGCACCTTGGCGAGAATCTGGTTGACCGTACGGTTCTTGGCCCGGCTCGTGCCGACGACGCGCTGGCGGGCAGTGTTGAGCGGCAGCAGGATCACATCATCCTGATCCGACCCCATCATCGACTGGCCTTTCTTGGCCATCACACCGACAACCTCGAACGGCACGTTCTTGACGCGGATCTGTGCGCCGACCGGGTTGCCGCCCGCGAACAATTCGCGTGCGACCGTCTGGCCGATCAGCGCCACCTGACCGCCGCGCTGGGTCTCCTCCTCGGTGAATTCGCGCCCGGTCTCGACCTGCCATTCGCGGGCGGTAAAATAATCGGCATCGACGCCATAGGCGGTCGTCGCCCAGTTGACGCCGCCGGCGACGATCTGAACCCCTCCGCGCACGATTGGCGCCGCTGCTTCAATGGCCGGCACCTCGGCGCGCAAGGCCTGCGCGTCGCCATCGGACAGCGTCTGCGCATTGCCGGTCCCGAGCCGGGCGCCACCAGCGGTAATGTTGCCGGGAATGATGATGATGAGGTTGGCGCCGAGCGAGCGGATCTGCGCGTTGACGCGCTCGCGCGCGCCATTGCCGACCGCGACCATCGCGATCACCGCTGCGACGCCGATGACGATGCCGAGCATCGTCAGCACCGAGCGAAGGGCATGGGTGCGGATGGCATCAGCGGAGGATTGCAGCGAATCGACAAGGTTCATGCCGCCTCGACCCATTGCTTGAGAGCTTCGGCCGCGTCCGCCGGCTCCTGCGTCTGATCGGAGACGATCCGCCCGTCCCGGAAGCGGATGACCCGTTTGGCGAAGGCCGCGATCTCATTCTCATGCGTAACGATGATGACGGTCATTCCCTCGCGGTTGAGCGCCTGGAACAGCGCCATGATCTCGATCGAGGTGCGTGAGTCGAGCGCGCCGGTCGGTTCGTCCGCGAGCAGGCACGCAGGTGAATTGGCGAGCGCCCGCGCGATGGCGACGCGCTGCTGCTGGCCGCCGGAAAGCTGGAGCGGTAGGTGCTTCTTGCGGTCGCCGAGCCCGACGCGGTCGAGCGCCCGCGCGGCCCGCTCGCGGCGGACGGAGCGCGGCTCACCGGCATAGACCATCGGCAGTTCGACGTTGGCGAGCGCATCCATGCGCTGGAGCAGGTTGAACTGCTGGAACACGAAGCCGATCTCGCGGTTCCGCGTCGTCGCGAGTTCGCCGACGGAGAGGTTCGCGACCTCACGACCTTTGAGGCGGTAGGAACCGCGGTCGGGTTTGTCGAGACAGCCGATCAGGTTCATGAAAGTCGATTTGCCGGAGCCGGAAGGACCCATCACCGCCACGAACTCGCCCTCGCGGATCGTGGTGGTGACGCCGGCCAACGCCACAACCTTCTCCTCGCCCATGTGATAGACGCGTTCGAGATCATGCACCTCGATCAGCAGCGGCTTTTCCGGATCCGCCATCGTCAGAACCCGAACCGGAAGCCGCCACCGGCTGAGCCGGACTTGGCGGTGGCCGTCGCGCCGGTAATCACCGTGTCACCCGGCTTGATTTCCCCGGACAGGACTTCGCTGAACGCGCCGTCGGTCGCGCCGATCCGCAGCGTGATCGCGCGCGGGTTGCCCTTGGCGTCGAGCACATGAACCCGGCCGGGAACACCGGCGTCGCCGGGGCGGGCGTTGCGGTTGCGGCGTTCCTCGCGCATCGCCTGATATTTCGCCTTCTGCTCGGTGGTCAGGATCTCCTCCAGCCCGCGCGTGAAGCGCTGCCGGGCCGCGCGCGCCGCCTCGCGGCGGGCATTGGCATCGCTGCCGGCGGCCTCGATCGCGCTTCGCATGTCGCGCCCGAGTTTCTCGACCGTTTTCATCTGGTCGGCGGAGAGATCGAGCTGGGCCTTGAGCGCGGCCAGCAACGCCGCGCCGGCATTGCTTCCGCTCCGGCCGGATGCGCCCTGCCCACCTTCGGTGAAGGGGCCGGCGTCGCCGCCTTCCGCCGGCGTGGAGGCGACGGTTGGCGCCGTTGTGGTTCCGGCCGGCCGGGCGGCCCCCGCCGGCTGCCAGCGCAAGGCACCGTTCGGCACGCGCAGCACGTCGTCCTTGCGCTCGGTGAACACGCGGAGATTGGCCGTCATGCCCGGCAGGAGCGCGAGATCATCGTTCCGGACCTCGACGATCGTGGTGTAGATGACAACGTTCTGCACTGTCTGCGAGCCGAGGCGGATCTGCTTGACGCGCCCCTTGAACGTGCGCGCCGCATAGGCGTTGACCGTGAATTCGACCTCCTGCCCGACCTTGACGCGGCCCACGTCCGCCTCGTCGACGTTCACGTAGATCTCGATCCGGGTTAGGTCCTGCGCGACCAGAAACAATGTGGGCGCCTGCAGCGAGGCCGCGACCGTCTGCCCGAGTTCGACGTTGCGCTGCACGACGACACCATCGACCGGCGAGCGGATTTCGGCGTTCGAAAGGTCCACCTCGATCTGCCGGACCTGGGCTTCAGCCTTGGCGATCTGCGCATCGCCCGAGAGCTTCTGGCTCTCGACGATCTTGAGGTCGGCGCGCAGTGAGGCGATCTGGGCCTGGCTCGACGCGATCTGCGCTTCGGCCGAGCGTTTCGATGCCGTCAGCGTGGTCTTCTGGGTCGTCGCCGTTTGCAGGGTGACTTCGGAAGCGATGCCGCGCGCCTTCAGGCTTTGCTGTCGCTCATAGGTCGCCTCGGCATCGGCGAGCTGCGCCTCGGCGCGCGTCAACTGGGCGCGCATGTCGTTGGCCTGCGCCTCAGCCCGGCGGATATCCGCCTGCACCTTTTCCGATTGCGCATCCGAGAGCTTGCGCGCCGCCCGCGCCTGCTCGAGATCGGCCCGGGCAGCATCGCGCTTCGCCATCAGCGTATCGCGATTGAGCCGCGCCAGCACCTGCCCCGCTTTCACCTGACTGTTGAAATCCGCGAGAATCTCAACCACCTGCCCGGAAAGCTGCGAGCCGACGATCACGGTGGTCGTCGGCGTCACGGTGCCGGTGGACGACACGGCGGCGACGATCGGCCCGCGCTGGATCGCTTCGGTGCGGTAGCGCTGGCCGCCGGCGCGGTCGTCATCGTTGTCGCGTGAAGCAAAGGCCCAGACGCCGAGCCCGCCAAGGAGAAATGCCAATGCAGCGAGAATTTTCTTCATGCGGCCTTATAGCAAGGCGCCCGAGCCCGCGCATGTGAAAGCTTGGTAATCTATGCCTGAAATCGGGCTCAGAATCAGGAGCCTCAGCGATCACGCGTCCGGTTGTAGTGGAGCAGCGCCGCGAGGCTCCCCGCGCGATTGCCAAACGCTGCGCGCAAGGCCGCCTCGCCGGCTGCCGTCGCCCGGTCGAGTTCGCGCCGCGCGCCTTCAATGCCGAGATGGGCGAGGAAAGTCGCCTTGCCGGCCGCCGCATCCTTGCCGACCGCCTTGCCGACGGTGGCACTGTGCCCTTCCGCGTCGAGCAGGTCGTCGCGGATCTGGAAGGCGAGCCCCAGTTCCCGGCCATAGGTGACGAGCGCCTTCTTTTCCGCCGGCGTTGCGCGCGGCGCGATGCTGGCCGCCGATTTAAGCGCGAACACGATCAACGCGCCGGTCTTGAGCGACTGCAGCCGCCGGATCGTGGCGATGCTTTGCCGGGGCGGACGCGCGTCGAACCGCCCTTCCGCCGCGAGATCGAGCATCTGGCCGCCGATCATCCCGTCGATCCCGGCCGCCTCCGCGAGCTGACCGATCAGCCTCATCCGCCGGCCGGCGGCAAGCCCGGCCTCCTTCCGTGCGAGGATCGCGAAAGCCAGTGTGAGCAGCGAATCCCCGGCGAGAATCGCCGTCGCCTCGTCGAAGGCGCGATGGACCGTCGGTTGCCCCCGGCGCATGTCGTCGTTGTCCATCGCCGGCAGGTCGTCGTGGATCAGCGAATAGCAATGGACCGCTTCGAGCGCGGCTGCGACATGAAGCGGCGCCTCGCCCTCGGCGCCGAACAGCCGCGCCGCTTCGATGACGAGAAACGGCCGCATCCGCTTGCCGCCAGCGAACAGCGCATGGCGCAGCGCCGCAACGAGCCGGGCCGGCCGGCGGCCTTCGGCAGTTCCCTTCTCGGAAAGCCGCGCGTCCAGAAAGGCATCGACCGCGCGCGCAGCCCGGTCCATCGCCTGCATCAGTTCCGGATCCCGCATCGCGGCGCTCTCCCTTGCCCTGTCAGAGGCGGGATTAAGCGCGTTTTTCCCGTCGCCGCAAGGGACGGGCAGCAGATGCGAGATTGGGCTGGCTTTTCGCAAAACAAGCGATTATAGAGCGCCCTTCATGTTTTACCCGGATGCCATTTCCGAAGAGCGATGGCGTCTGTTCAAGAACCCGGCCCGGCCGGGTGCCGCCCAGGAGTTTGACGATGGCCGTTCCGAAAAAGAAAGTCTCGCGCATGAAGCAGGGGCATCGCCGCTCCGCCGACGCGATCGCCGCCCCGACCTATGTCGAGGACAAGAACTCGGGTGAACTGCGCCGCCCGCACCACATCGACCTCAAGACCGGCATGTATCGCGGCCGTCAGGTCCTGCCGGCCAAGAACGCCGAATAACCAGAACACCGAATAAGCCGGGAAACCGGCGGCCTGTTCCGGCCGCCCCGCCACCCGGTCAATCGAGATGACGATCAAGGCCCCGGCAATTGCCTCGGGCCTTTTTTGCGCTCCGCCTCAGACCGAGGCGACGATGCGCAGGAAGCTGAGCGGCCGGGCCGAAGGCCGGTTGGCGAGCGCCGCGCCATAGGCCGCCTCGCGCTGCTCGGCAACGTCGCGCCGCCCGAGAGGACAGCGGAGATCGCTGTCATTGCCGACGATCAACTGGGCGATGAAGGGAACCGAGCGCGGTGCGGGGGCCGGGGAACCGGACATGGATGTCTCCTTCTGCCGGCTGTCCGTGTCCTCGCGGCGCGCATTGTGCCGATACGGACGGAAACCGTTGCCGAATGTTTCGGTTTGATACAGGGCGATGGGGTTGATCGTGCTCATGCCGCTACAGGGGCAAGGAAGGTGCCATCAACGTTCCGGTTGAAGATTGGCCCCGCCGGCACAACCCAGAAGCGAAAAATTAACCATTCCGAATCGAAGATGGTCGCGGGAATTCTTCCTTAGGTTCTCCTGGCTAGAACGGCTGGAACCGCGGGCTCACAGAAAGAACCGGAACAGGCCGGAAATGGCGGACAGCACCAATCCCATCACGTTTACGGAACCGGGACCGGACGGCGGTGTCGCTGCCACGCAGCAGAATCAGCCCGAAGCATTCTCCGACATCGGGTGCGATTTCGGCGATGCGACCTATTCCTGGAACATCGAAACCGATCTGATGACGTGGAACGTCGACGCGGCACCGCTTTTCGGCCTCGTCGACATGGCCCAGCTCGGAACCGGTTCGTCCTTCGCCACCCTGGTCGATCAGGCGAGCCCGACCTCGCGCCACGGCGAGATTTTCGAAAGCGACCAGATCGACCGCGGCACTGGCGTCTCCTTTTCGGTGCGCTATCTCGTCAACCCGTCGCCCGGCGTCCGCTTCTGGGTCGAGGATTGCGGGCGCTGGTTTGCCAATGCCGCCGGCCAGCCACGCCTCGTGCATGGCGTCTGCCGTCGCATTCTCGCGCCGACCGCGGAAGAGACCGCGCTCGTCACCAAGCGCCATCTCGATCCCGCGACCGGCGCGCTGACCCGTGCGGACTTCTGCAACGCACTCGCCGCCGCCATCGACACCATGAACCGCGATTCGCGCTCGATGGTGGTGATGATGATCGCCATCGACAATCTCTCGACGCTCAACAAGACCTACGGTTACATGGTCGGCGACGAGATCATCGCCGCTGTCGTCCGCCGCCTGCGCGGCGTGCTGCGCCGCCGCGACATCCTCGGCCGCTACGCCACCAACAAGATTGGCGTCGTGCTGGCGCCGAGCCTTGTCGAGCATATGGAAATGGTGGCTTCGCGCCTCGCCAGCACCATCCGCTCGACCCCGATTGAAACCAGTGCTGGCTCGATTTCCGCTTCCGTCCATATCGGCGCCGTTGCCGTGCCGTACGAGGCCAAGACGACGATGGAAGTGCTCCACGCCTGCGAGGAAGCGCTGAGCGACGCCGGGGAACGCAGCGATGCCTATTTCGTCGCCTATTCCGCCAACCCGGACCTGACGAGCCGCCGGACGACCAACCGGGAATCGACGGACATCGTTCTCTCGGCGCTCAACGAACGCCGGATCCGTCTTGCCTTCCAGCCGATCATCGCCTCGGGAACCGGCAAGGTAGCAATGTACGAATCGCTCGTGCGCATGATTTCGCCCTCCGGCGAATGGCTCGGCGCCGGCCATATCGTGCCCGTGGCCGAACGCCTCGGCTTCCTGCACCTCATCGATCACCGCGTGACCGAACTCGCCTTCGAGGCCCTGCGCGCGCGCCCGGACGTGGTGCTGACCGTGAATGTCGGCGCCGATACCGCGCTGCATCCGGACTGGATCGCCGCCTATCAGGCGCAGGTCGCCTGCCACCCCGAAGCGGCGAAACGCCTCATCGTCGAGATCACCGAAACCTCGCTTATCGAGGACATCAACGCCGCGCGGATGCTGATCGATCGCATCAAGGATTCAGGCGCCCGCGTCGCGATCGACGATTTCGGTGCCGGACATACCTCGTTCCGCAACATGCGCCTGCTGCCGATCGATATCCTCAAGATCGACGGCACCTTCATCAAGAACCTGTCGCGCTCCGCCGACGACCGCTTCTTCGTCCAGACCCTGCTCCAGCTCGCGCGCCATCTGAAGATCGAGACGGTGGCCGAATGGGTGCAGGACGAGGAAACCGCGACCCTGCTCTCCTCATGGCGTGTGGAGTATCTGCAGGGTGATTTCCTCGGCGCGGCGCAAATGGACCTGCCCGACGACAAGGTCGCCGCACCGCGCAAGACCGCCTGACGTTTTCGCCACCCGTTCGGCTGGAAGAACCGGGGCGCCTCAGCGCCCCTTTTTCTTTTCGGGCGGTTCTGCCGCCTCGCCCTTGCCCCCGGCGGCGAACGGCGCGAAGGCGCGCATCGCCTCCTGGAAGATCGCCATGTTGGAGCGCACCTGCTCCTCCATCGCCGCCATGGCGTTGCCCCCGAACGGGCTGGCCGGGAAACCCTTGCCGGTGAAGCCCTTCGCGAACTGCTCGCGCAGCTTCTGCTGGTCGGCCATGAACTGGCCGAGCGAGAACTCGAGATAGCGCGGCACCAGCGCCTGCATGTTGTCGCCGTAGAACTGGATCAACTGGCGCAGGAAGGCGATCGGCAGCAGAAACTGCCCCTTGTTCTCCTGCTCGAAGATGATCTGGGTCAGCACCGTCCGGGTGATGTCCTCGCCGGTCTTGGCGTCGTTGACGATGAACTCCTCGCCCTGCCGAACCATGAGCGCGAGATCCTCAAGCGTCACGTAGGAACTGGTCCCGGTATGGTAGAGGCGCCGGTTGGCGTATTTCTTGATGACCGTCGGTTCCTTGGAAGCCTGATCCGCCATACTACCTCCAAATCGGCAAAAATCGCCATTTCGTCTAAAACAGGGGGTTCGCACCATCGAATTCCCGACTTTCAGCCGATCTATTCGGGTTTAGCAATGCCCCTCTTCTCTTCTTAGCCTTGTTTCTCGCTTGACGATAGTTCCTTGACAAGTCTCATTGTCGGGACGGTCACGCACGCGATTGCGGCCGGTGAGGAGACGAGGAGAGACCCATGGCTGGAAATTCGATTGTAATCGCAAGCGCGGCCCGCACCGCGGTCGGAAGCTTCAACGGCGCTTTCGCCGAAGTCCCCGCCGCCCAGCTCGGTGCCGCCGCGATCAAGGGCGCGCTCGAGCGCGCCGGCGTCGCGGGCGAGGAAGTGGACGAGGTTATCCTCGGGCAGGTGCTCTCCGCCAATCAGGGTCAGAACCCGGCCCGTCAGGCAGCGATGGCCGCCGGCATCCCGCAGGAGAAGACGGCCTGGGGCCTCAACCAGCTCTGCGGCTCGGGCCTGCGCACCATGGCGATCGGCATGCAGCAGATCGCCAACGGCGACGCCAACATCATCGTTTCCGGCGGCATGGAATCCATGACGCTCGCGCCCCACGTCGCCTACCTGCGCGCCGGCCAGAAGATGGGCGATCTCAAGATGCTCGACACCATGCTGCGTGACGGCCTGCTTGATGCCTTCCAAGGCTATCACATGGGCAACACGGCCGAGAACGTCGCCGCCAAATGGCAGCTGACGCGCGACGAGCAGGACCAATTCGCTGTCGGCTCGCAGAACAAGGCCGAGGCTGCCCAGAAAGCCGGCAAGTTCAAGGACGAGATCATCCCGTTCACGGTGAAGACCCGCAAGGGCGACATCGTCGTGGACATGGATGAATACCCCCGCCACGGCGCGACGATGGATGCCATGGCCAAGCTCAGGCCCGCGTTCTCGAAGGATGGCACCGTGACCGCCGGCAACGCCTCCGGCATCAACGACGGCGCCGCCGCCGCCGTGCTGATGACCGAAGCCGAAGCGGCCAAGCGCGGCATCACCCCGCTCGCGCGCATCGTCTCCTGGGCGACCTGTGGCGTCGATCCGGCGATCATGGGCACCGGCCCGATCCCGGCTTCGCGCAGGGCGCTGGAGAAGGCCGGCTGGAAGGTCGGCGATCTCGATCTCGTCGAGGCCAACGAGGCCTTCGCCGCGCAGGCCCTCGCCGTCAACAAGGATATGGGCTGGGACCCGTCGATCGTGAACGTCAACGGCGGCGCGATCGCCATCGGTCACCCGATCGGCGCCTCGGGCGCGCGCATCCTCAACACGCTGCTGTTCGAGATGAAGCGCCGCAACGCCAAAAAGGGCCTCGCCACGCTCTGCATCGGCGGTGGCATGGGCGTCGCGCTCTGCGTCGAGCGCTGAGCGGGCCATGCCCTCGGCGATCACGCTCTACCGCTACCTGACCGGCCCCGATGACGCGACGTTCTGTCATCGGGTCTCGGAGGCGCTGAGCCAGGGTTGGCAGCTCTACGGCAACCCGACCCTGACCTACGACGCCGGGCAGAAGCGCGTGATCTGCGGCCAGGCCATTACCAAGGAAAAGCCGGGGCTGGCCTACAGCCCCGACCTCAAGCTGCAAGAACAGTAAGACCGACAATAAGAGCCAAACAGCGTTCTAGGAGGAAGCATCATGGCGAGGGTAGCATTGGTCACGGGTGGCTCGCGCGGTATCGGCGCGGCGATTTCGAAGGCGCTGAAGGCAGCCGGCTACAAGGTGGCCGCGAACTACGCCGGCAACGACGAGGCGGCGGCGGCCTTCACGAAGGAAACCGGCATTCCCACCTTCAAATGGGACGTTTCCGACTATGACGCCTGCGTCGCCGGCATCGCCAAGGTCGAGGCGGATCTCGGCCCGGTCGAGGTGCTGGTGAACAACGCCGGCATCACCCGCGATGGCATGTTTCACAAGATGACGAAGGACCAGTGGTACGCCGTCATCAACACCAACCTCAACTCGCTGTTCAACATGACCCGCCCGCTCTGGGAAGGGATGCGGGCCCGCAAGTTCGGCCGCGTGATCTGCATCTCCTCGGTCAACGGCCAGAAGGGGCAGATGGGGCAGGCGAACTATTCCGCCGCCAAGGCCGGCGACATCGGCTTCGTCAAGGCGCTGGCGCAGGAAGGCGCGCGCGCCGGCATCACCGTCAACGCGATCTGCCCCGGCTATATCGCCACCGAGATGGTGAAGGCGATCGACCCCGCCGTCATCGAGAAGGCGATCCTGCCGCATATCCCGGTCGGCCGCCTCGGCGAACCGGAAGAGATCGCCCGCGCGGTGCTGTTCCTCGCTGGCGACGATGCGAGCTTCATCACCGGTTCGACGCTTTCCGCCAACGGCGGCCAGTACATGATCTGAACTTGCCAGACGGTGGATTCCGCTACGAGGGCCGGGAAACCGGCCCTTTTCTTTTGCCCGGCAGAACGATAGGCGGAAACGCATGAACGCTTCCCACCCCGGATCCTCCCACCCCGGCCCGACGCTTTACGGGCTTCTGGCTATCCTCCTATGGGGCCTGCTGGCGCTGCTCACCACGGCGACAAAGGGCGTTCCGCCTTTCCTGTTGACCGCGCTCACCTTCGCCGTCGGCGGCGGACTTGGGCTTGCCCTTCTGGCGGCGCGCGGCCGGCTGCATCTCCTCGTGCAGCCGCCGGCCGCCTGGGCTCTCGGCGTCGGCGGGCTATTTGGCTATCATGCCGTCTATTTCGCGGCGCTGAAGACCGCGCCGCCGGCGGAAGCGAGCCTCATCGCCTATCTTTGGCCGCTCCTGATCGTGCTGTTCTCGGCCCTGCTGCCCGGCGAACGACTGACGGGCCGGCAGGTGATCGGCGCCCTTGCCGGTTTCGCCGGTGTCATCGTGCTGGCGCTTTCGAAAGGCGGCATCGGGCAGGGAAACACAATCCCCTGGCTCGGCTATGGCCTCGCGCTCGCCTGCGCCTTCATCTGGTCCGGCTATTCCGTGCTCTCGCGCCGCGCCGCCCATGTCCCGACCGAAGCCGTCGTCGGCTTCTGCCTTGCGACCGCCGTGCTCGCGCTCGGCTGCCACCTCATCTGGGAGCCGCGCGGCCTGCCATCCTCGCCGGCGACGTGGGCCGCCATCGCCGCGCTCGGCCTTGGGCCGGTCGGCGCGGCGTTCTTCCTGTGGGACATCGGCATGAAGCGCGGCGACATCCGCTTTCTCGGCACCGCCTCCTATGCCGCGCCGGTGATCTCGACCCTCGCGCTGGTCGCGACCGGCGAGGCGCAGGCCGGGCTGGCGCTCGGCCTCGCCTGCGCGATGATCGTCGGCGGCGCGCTGATCGCCCGCTCGAAGTGAATCAGGCCCGCCGGCGCCAATAGGCCGCCGTGTAGAGGTCCGTGAAGCCGAGTGACCGGTAGAGCCCGCGCGCGATATCGTTGTCGGTCGCCGCCTGAAGAAAGATGCGCTTGGCGCCGTCCCGATGCGCCCAGCCGATCATGCCGGTGACCAGCCGACGCCCGAACCCGCCACCGCGCCGCTCCGGATCGACCATCACCGCGCCGAATTCCGCCATCCCGCGATCATGCGAGATCAGCCCATAGGCCGCCGGCCTGCCATCGGCAACAAGCGTCGCAAACCGCGTCGACACACGGATATTGCCGACGATACCGAGAAGATGCGCCGGATCGCGCTTGGACGGCTGCTGCCAGCGGCAGGCCCCTTCGAGCCAGGCCGGGCCTGGCGCCGCCTCCAGCAACAGGTCACCCGTGTCCGGGCTGGTAAAAGCAGCGCCGATCATGCCGACCGAAGCATCCTCCGGCCGGTAACCCAGCGCCTCGATCCGCTCCCGGAACGCATCGTCGATCAGCGGTGAGAGCCGGAACGAGGGCGGGAGCCCGGCGTCGCGATAGAGACGTTCGACAGCGGCGATTTCCGCTTCCGCCATCCTCGCCCCGCGCCGGAAAGCGCAGGCGGAGTTGGCGCGGCCGGAATAGCCCTTTGCAAAACGGCACAGCCAATCACCGAGCACCACGCTCTGGTGGCTCGGCCAGCAGTTCATCAGCCGCTCCTCGCAGGCGGCAACGTCATCGAGCGGGCCGAACAGTTCGGGCAGGTTCATGCGCGCACGCCCCGCGGCGAAGGCCGCCAGCCCGGCGGCGCCATCTCGAACCCGGCGAACTCGAAGCCCGGCGAGACCGTGCAGCCGACCAGCGTCCAGGCGCCGAGGCTGGTCGCACTCTGCCAATGGCCCTTCGGCACCACGATCTGCGGACGTTGCCCGGTCGTCAGCACCGGCCCGAGATGATGCGCCGAAGCATCGTGTCCGTTGGGGCTGATCGTCAGCACCAACGGCGCGCCGGCGTAGTAATGCCAGATTTCTGCGGCATCGACGCGATGCCATTCGGAGACCTCGCCGGCTTCGAGCAAATAATAGATCGCCGTGCAGAACGAACGCCCGCCGGCGTCCGTGCCCGGATCGCGGAAGGTCTCCCGGAAATGCCCGCCCTCGGGATGCGGCGTGAGATCGAGCAGCCGGACGATCTCTTCCGCGTGCAGATCGGAGGAAAGCATCGCCGCCTCAGAACGTATTCTTGGCTTCCCGCCGGGCCGCGAACTCCGCGAGATCCTTCGCCCGCACAAAGACATTGGTCGCCTTTTCCTCGGCGAGGGTCGTCGGCACGGTGAAGCGTCCCGCCGCGCGCGCAGCCTCGACCGCCTTCAGCCGGGCCGTGATCGCCGCGTTATCCGGCTCGATATGCGCGCAGAACTTGGCGTTGGCGATCGTGTATTCGTGCCCGCAATAGATTGCTGTGTCGTCCGGCAGCGCCGCGATCCGCCGGATGGCGGCATAGAGCTGATCGGCAGTCGCGTCGAGGATCCGTCCGCAGCCCATCACGAACAGCACATCGGCGACGAAGATCACCTTCTCTTTCGCGAAATGATAGCAGATGTGGTCGGCGCAATGGCCGGGCGTGAACCAGACGTCCGCCTTCACCGCCCCGACCTCGACGACATCGCCCTCGTCGACGTAGCGGTCGGCATTCGGCACATCGGCCCTGGCACGGACAGGCGCAATGACCTTCGCGCCATATTTCGCGACCAGCGCGGGGATACCCTCGATATGGTCGGCATGGCGGTGGGTGACGAGGATCATGTCGAGTTTCCAGCCGCGCCGCGCCAGCGCGGCCTCGATCGTCGTGACTTCCGGCGCATCGATCGAGGCGACGATTCCGGTCGCAGGATCACGGATCAGCACGCCGTAGTTATCGCTGCGGCACATGAAGACTTCGATTTCCATCGCAAATTCCCTATCATCGCTTGAAGCGCGTCCGCGCGTCGTTTCCGGTATCTAGCATGCAACTCGACGTCGTCGATCTGAAATCCTTCTACGCGAGCCCGCTCGGCGCTGTCGCGAAGCGGATGATCCTGCGCGCCGTCCGCCAGCGCTGGGGTGAACTGTCCGGCCTCGCGTTGCTCGGGCTCGGCTACGCCATCCCCTATCTCGACGATCTCCGCGAGGGCACGGAGCGCACCATCGCCCTGATGCCGGCCCGACAGGGCGTTGTCGCCTGGCCGCCAGACCAGCTCTCGCTCGCCAGCCTCGTCGAGACCTCGGACCTGCCGCTCAGGGATTCGGTGGTGGATCGCATCCTGCTCGTCCACGCGCTCGAAACCTCGGACGATCCCGCCGGCCTGATGAGCGAAATCTGGCGCATCCTCGCACCGGGCGGACACATCATGATGATCGTTCCGAACCGGCGCGGACCCTGGGCGCGGCTCGACACCACCCCGTTCGGGCACGGCCAGCCCTTTTCGAAACGCCAGCTCACCGAGTTGATGCGGCGTGCGCTGTTCACGCCCACCCATTGGGGCGAAGCCCTGTTCGTGCCGCCGCTGCAGCGGAAATTCTTTCTCCGCACCGCCGGCATCTGGGAACGGATCGGCGCCAACCTGCCACTGCCGTTCGCCGGCGTCTATGTCATCGAGGCGACGAAGCAGGTCTATCGTCCGGCACTGGCCGGCAAGGCGGCACGCGTGCGCGGCCTCCTGCCGCCGATCCTCGTGCCCTCGGGCAACGCGGCGGGGCGGATGCGCGGGCGCTAGGTCTGATTCTCGCCGCGCGCGAGCCAGAAGATTCCCTGCTCGCCCATCAGGTTCCAGAACCACCACGGCATCTGCACGCCTACCGGCCGCCCGGCGGCATCGAGCGCATCCGCACGCACGATCCGGGCCTTCAATTCGTCCGCCAGCGCGACGAAATCGCGGATGGTGCAGAAATGGATGTTGGGCGTGTTGTACCAAGTGTCCGGCAGGTGCTCGGTCACCGGCATCGTGCCGTGAATGAGCAGATGCGTGCGCATCCGCCAATGGCCGAAATTGGGGAAGGAGACGACAGCATTGCGCCCGATCCGCAGCATCTGCTCCAGCACGGCTCGCGGGCGATGGGTCGCCTGAAGCGTCTGCGAGAGCACGACGAAATCGAAGCAGTCGTCCGGATAATCCGCGAGATCGGTGTCCGCGTCGCCCTGGATGACCGCGAGCCCCTTGGCGACGCAGGCAGCGACTCCCGCGCGTGAAATCTCGATGCCGCGCGCATCGACATTCTTGCTCCGCGCCAGCGCGTCAAGCAACACGCCGTCGCCGCAGCCGACATCGAGCACGCGCGTGCCCCCGCCGATCATCGTCCAGACCAGCCGGTGATCGGGCCGGATCAGCGTTTCGGGTGGCAGGATCGTGCTCATGCGCGCCCCTTTCCGACACCGCGCGCGCTTGCCGCCGCATCGAGAAAGCCGCGCGTCGTCGCGAAAAGGTTCGGCTCCTCGAGCAGGAACGCATCGTGCCCCTTGTCGCTCTCGATCTCGACGAACGAAACCGAGGCGCCGGCCGCATTGAGCGCATGGACGATCTGCCGGCTGTCAGTCGTCGGGAACAGCCAGTCGGAGGTAAAGGAGACGAGGCAGAACCGCGTCTTGGTGCGGGCGAAGGCCGCGGCAAGCGAGCCGCCGTTGTCTGCCGCGAGATCGAAGTAATCCATCGCCCGGGTCAGGTAGAGGTAGGAATTGGCATCGAACCGCTCGACGAAGGTGATGCCCTGATGCCGCAGGTAGGATTCCACCTGGAAATCGGCATCGAAGGAGAAGGTTGGCGCCTCGCGGTCCTGCAATTTGCGGCCGAACTTGCGCTGCAGGGCCGGCTCGGACAGGTAGGTGATATGCGCCGCCATCCGCGCGACGGAAAGGCCTTTCACGGGCCGTGCGCCCTCGATGCGGTAGCGCCCGCGCCGCCAGTCCGGATCGGCCATCACCGCCTGCCGGCCCACTTCGTGGAAGGCAATGTTTTGCGCCGAATGCTTCGCGGCCGTCGCGATCGGCATCGCCGCGAACACGCGCTCGGGGTAGAGCGAGGCCCAGGCCAGCACCTGCATGCCGCCCATCGAGCCGCCGACCACCGCCAGCAGGGTGCCGATGCCGAGATGATCGATCAGCAGCTTCTGCGCACGCACCATGTCCGAGATCGTGACGACCGGGAAATCCGTGCCGTAAGGTTCACCCGTGGCGGGGTCGTTCGAGGCCGGGCCGGTCGAGCCAAGGCAGCCGCCAACGACATTCGAGCAGATGACAAAGAAGCGATCCGTGTCGATCGGCTTGCCCGGCCCGACCATGCTGATCCACCATCCGGCCTTGCCGGTGACGGGATGCTCGTTGGCGACATGCTGGTCGCCGGTCAGCGCATGGCAGATGAGAATGGCGTTGGAGCGGTCGGCATTGAGCGTGCCGTAGGTCTGGTAGGCGATCTGGAGCCGATCGAGCCGCGCGCCGGATTCGAGCGCGAGCGCCTCCCCGCTCCCTAACCGGAGCGTGAGCGAGTTCGGGTCTTCCGCTTCGTTGACGCGCACATTCATGCCCGCCTGATACTCCCTTGCGACTGCCCGGAAAAGAATTCCGTTATTCCGGACACGTTTCGTAAAAAACATCTATCGTTCGTCTAATCGAACGAATAGAGAGCCTGCTGCGTGCTGTCAACACAGGAAGCTTGCGAGCCGACGGGTCAAGGCCCTATCACTCGCCGAGGTCCCAGAAAGCACACGCGCAAAGTTCACGCCGATGTCCCGCCCTCCACCATCCCTGCTCCAGCTCCGCGACGAGATCGACCGTGTCGATGCCGTGATCCATGCCGCGCTGGTCGAGCGTGGCGAGATCGTCGGGCAGGTGATCGAGGCCAAGCGCGCGGCCGGCGACACCGGCTCCGCTTTCCGTCCGGACCGCGAGGCGGCGCTGATGCGCAAGATCGTGCTCAAGGCACCGGGCCGCTGGCCGCTCGACGCGCCGGAGAACATCTGGCGCGTCATTGTCGCGACCTCGACCTACACGCAGGTGCCTTACGCGGTCCACGCCGATATTTCCGGCGGCGATATCCCGATGCGGGAGAGCATGCGGTTCCACTTCGGCTTCACGGTTCCGTTCATTCCAGCGGACGATTCACGCGCCGTGATCTCCGCCGTCGACGCCTCGACCGGCGATCTCGGGATGTTCCGCATCGACCAGTCCGCCGCGCTCGGCGTGTGGTGGAAGGGGCTCGAACACCCCCGTGCACCGAAGATCATCGCCCGCCTGCCGTTCGCCGAGCGCCCGGATCACCCTGTCGGCCTGCCGGTCTTCGTGATCGCCCGGCCGCAGAAGGAAGGCCTCGCGCGCGAGACGATCCTGGCTTCCGTCCGTGCCGAGCGATGGCGGATGCCCGCTTTCGAGGCCCTCAAGACGATCGGCGCCGAGCTTCTCTCCTCCGCCGGCGATGCGACCGGCGCGCATCTTCTCATCGCCCATCCGGCGGAAATCGTGCCAAAGGCATTGACGGATGCGCTCGCGGGCGCGAAATGCGCGCCGTCGCGCTATGTCGAGATCGGTTGCCACGCCAATCGCTTCGCCCTGCCGGGTGTTTGATCCAAATCGCCTGATCCCCTTGGCCGCCTGGCCAGAATGGAGTTTCCCGTGACTGTTCCTTCCGCTCCCCAGCCCCGTCCCGGCATCCTGTCGATCGACGCCTACGTTCCGGGCAAGTCGAAGGCTCCGGCGGGCGTGAAACTGCACAAGCTCTCCTCCAACGAAACGCCGCTGGGTCCGAGCCCGCATGCGATGGAGGCCTACAAGGCGGCTGCCGGAACGCTGGAATTCTACCCTGACGGCACCGCCGAGAAGCTCCGGCAGGCGATCGGCGCCCGCTATGGGCTCGATCCGGCCCGGATCATCTGCGGCGCGGGATCGGACGAACTGCTCGCACTGCTCGCCCATGCCTATCTGGGGCCGGGCGACGAGGGGCTTTATTCCGAGCACGGCTTCCTCGTCTACAAGATCGCGACGCTGGCGAACGGCGCGACCCCGGTCGTCGCCAAGGAAAAGAACCTGACGACCGATGTCGATGCGCTGCTGGCGGCGGTGACGCCGCGCACGCGCGTCGTCTTCCTCGCCAACCCCAACAACCCGACCGGCACCTACATCCCGTTCGAGGAGGTCAAGCGCCTCCACGCGGGCCTGCCGTCGAACGTGCTGCTGATCCTCGATGCGGCCTATGCGGAATATGTCCGCCGCAACGATTACTCCTCCGGCATCGAACTGGTCGCGACCAGCAACAACGTCGTGATGACGCGCACGTTCTCGAAGATCCACGGCCTCGCCAATCTTCGCCTCGGCTGGCTCTACGGTCCGGCGGCGATCATCGACGTGCTCAACCGCATCCGCGGGCCGTTCAACGTCAACGGCCCGGCGATCGCGGCCGGCATCGCCGCCATCGAGGATCGCGAGCACGAGGACAAGGCCGTGCTGCACAACGCGCACTGGCTCGCGAAGCTGACACCGGCGCTCAAGGCGCTCGGCCTCGGCGTGACGCCCTCGGTCGGCAATTTCCTGCTGCTGCATTTCCCGGATGAAGCCGGCAAGCGCGCGCCGGACGCAGACGCGTTCCTCACCGCGCGCGGCGTGATCCTGCGGCGGATGGAGGCCTACAGCCTGCCGAACGCGCTGCGCCTGACCGTCGGCTCCGAGGAGGCCAACAAGGCGGTGCTGGAGGGGCTTGAGGCTTTCCTTTCAGGCAAGGCGTCATGAGCGTTTCGTTTGATCGTATCGCGATCATCGGCTTCGGCCTGATCGGATCGTCGCTGGCGCGCGCGATCCGCAAGGCCGGCATTGCCGGGGAGATCGTCGCCATCGACCGCGACGAGGCGGTGCGGGCGCGCGTCGCTGAACTGGGCCTCGCCGACCGGGTCGTCGCCGGGCCGGAGGGAGTCGAGGGCGCGGATTTCGTGATTCTCTGCGTGCCGGTGCGCGCGAACGCGGGCGTGGCCGAAGCCATCGCGCCACATCTCGCACCCGGCGCCATCATTTCCGATGTCGGCTCAGTCAAGGGTGCGGTTGTCCGGGACGTCGCACCGCTGCTTCCCGCCAGCGTGCATTTCGTGCCGGCCCACCCGGTCGCGGGCACCGAGCATTCCGGCCCGGATGCCGGCTTCGCCGAGTTGTTCGTCAATCGCTGGTCGATCCTGACGCCGCCGCCGGAGACTTCTCCGGAAGTGGTCGCCCGCGTCCGCGCCTTCTGGGAGGCAATCGGCTCGAACGTCGAGGTGATGACGCCAGAGCATCACGATCTCGTCCTCGCCATCACCAGCCATGTGCCGCATCTCATCGCCTACAACATCGTCGGCACCGCGGCCGACATGGAGAAGGTCACGCAGGGCGAGGTCATCAAGTTTTCCGCCGGCGGCTTCCGCGATTTCACCCGCATCGCCGCCTCGGACCCGACGATGTGGCGCGACGTATTCCTGACCAACAAGGATGCGGTGCTCGAAATGCTCGGCCGCTTCAGTGAGGATCTGCTGGCGCTCCAGCGCATGATCCGCTGGGGCGACGGCGATGCGCTGCACGCGCTCTTCACCCGCACGCGGGCGATCCGGCGCGGCATCATTGCTTCGGGGCAGGAAACGGCAGCGCCGAATTTCGGCCGCCAGCCCGATCCGCTTCCGAAGCCTGACCCCGCAGGCGGCAATCAGTAGAGTGGCCTGAGCTCCGCGAGCGGGAACGGCCCGAAGCGCGCGATGCCGTTCTGGAACGTCAGCGCCACCGGCAGGCCCTGCTTGCCGGAAAGCGAACCGAGGAGCCCGCCGATATCGAGACCGTTGCGGCGGGTAAACCGGCTCGTCAGCGCTTCAAGCCCCTTGGCGCGGCCCTGAAGATTGCCGTCGAGGCGATGGGCGTCGTCGAGCCCCATCACGCCGGAAAGATCGATATCCGCCTGCCCCTTGTTGGCCTTGAGCACCAGCACGCGGGCTTTGTGGCCTGTCTGCCGCCATTGTTCGAGAATGTCCTGAAACTTAGCGCGGGGATTCGGGATGAGGCCCGGCGCCGTGACCTGCAATTCGGCGCGGATCGGCTCCGGCGACCCCGTCAGCCGGTCGAGCGGCGCGAAGGTAAGATCGCCGATCCGGGCGACCAGATCCGTCCCGGCCACCTCGCCCGGCGAGCGGCGCATGTGCATCTCGATCGATTTCGCCAGCGCCTTGATGTCGTGCCGGTCGCCGACGCCCGCGCTGAGATTGGGTTCGGCGAACTCGACGGAAAGCTCGGTGATGCTTTCGAGCCCCGCCTTCAGGCTCGCCCGCGCGCTTTTCCAGTTGATCTCCATATCGCCGTTGACGCCATCCCGCGCCACGAACGGCGGCGCGAGCACCGCGATGAAATGGCCCGGTGAGAGCAGCCGCGCATTGAGCGACAGGCCCGCGAGCGATCCCTCGCGGCTCTGCCCATCCGGTCCGCGCAAGGTCAGCTGCGGCTTGTTGCAGGTGATCTCGATCCGGAACGGATAACCGCCGACATCCCTGTCGGGGCAGGACCATTCGCGGCCCCGCTCCTTCTCGCGGGCGATGAAGTTATCCGCGACCCGCTCCGCCATCCGCGCCGAGAAAAACCAGAACCCGCTCCAGCCAAGGCAGACGAGCCCGAAAAGAATATAGGGCAGGTAAAGCCCCCGCCGGCTCCGCTTCGCGGCCGATGCCGGCCCGGTTTGCGGATTTGCCACTTGCGGCGGCGGGTCAAAATCGCTCATTGATGGTTCCTGTCCCGTGTTCCGCCGAGTCCGGTGTCCTGTCAGGCCGGATGTTCGCAAGCCTTGTCCGATACCGTGCCGCCAAGCGCCCCGTCAATCGCACCCTTTCCGCCCGCCTCGCCGGACGACCTGTGGGTTTTCGCCTATGGTTCGCTGATGTGGCGGCCGGATTTCGACTATGTGGAGCGCGTTCCGGGCCTGCTCAAGGGCGTGCACCGCGCGCTGTGCGTCTATTCGACCCGTTATCGCGGCACGCCGGAAAAACCGGGCGTGGTGCTCGGGCTCGATCACGGCGGTTCGTGCCAGGGTATCGTCTTCCGGGTGGCGGCGGAACGTGTTGCGACGACCCGCGCCTATCTGACCGAGCGGGAAATGGTCAACCGCGTCTATCGCGAGGCGATGCGGCCGGTGCGGCTGGCGGATGGACGGCAGGTCGAGGCGCTGGCCTATATCGTCGACCGCAGCCATCGCCAGTACGCGCGCGGGCTGGATCGTGCCCATCTCGTCGAACTCATCCGCAACGGCCACGGGCTCGGCGGCCCCTGCCGCGATTACGTGCTCAACACCCTCGCCTCGCTGCGCGAGATCGGCATCGACGACCACGCGCTCGCCTGGCTCGATCAGGCGCTGGCGGAAGGCTCCTCGCCACTGTAACCGGCCTCGGCGAGAAGACGGTTGGTGTGGCGTTCGATCATCTCCTGCATCCGCTCGAAGAAATCGTCGGGTTCGAGCCCAGCCGGGATCGGATCGAGAAACTCGACGAGGATCGGGCGCGGAAAGTGCAGGAACGTGTTGCGCGGCCAGGCGAGGCCCGAGGTCATCGCCACCGGCAGGCAGGGGACACCAAGCTGCTTGTAGAGCCGCGCGACGCCGTATTTGTAATTCGGCTCGGCGCCGACCTTGCGGCGCGTTCCTTCGGGGAAAATGATGATCTGACGCCCACGCGCGAGGCGGTCGCGGGCGTCCGCCTGCATCTTCGCCATCGCCTGCGCGCGCTGGCCGCGATCGATAGGGATCTGCTCCGCCTTGAGCAGGTGCCGGCCAAAAAGCGGGAGCCGTAGCAGCTCGCGCTTGAGGATATAGGTCGCCTTCGGGAAGAACAGCAGCAGCGCCATCGTCTCCCAGGCCGAATAGTGCTTGGCCGCGACTAGCAGCGCCCCCTGCGGAATACGCTCGACGCCCCGGAACTCCACCCGCGCGCCGGTGATGATCTCGTGCAGGAACAGGCTCGTCCGCGCCCAGGCCCGCGCGAACCACATCATCGCATCCGAACGGAATGGCCAGGCGAGCATCGCCGCCAGGAACCAGAACGTGCAGTTCACGTAGAAGGCGACGTGGAAGATGATGGAGCGCAGGACGATCAGGGCCAAGGTTCGATCCGATCCGTAAAAAGTGCGGGCCCTGCCGGCAGCGGGGTGTCGGAATTCCCTGCCCCAACCGCGCGTTGCGTTCAAGCGCAAACGGTCAGCGCGCGGGAAACCCCAGGGAGACGCGCAGCACAGCCGCCCAGTATTTGAAGAATTCGAGCACGATGATCCGCATCAGGGCCGGCTCCTGCCACCAGCGCTTGAGCTTGGAGGCCTCGGGGATCACCGGAAAGCCGATGATCTCGATGTTCGGCATCGCCGCGCGGAACTCGAGCATCGTCCGCGGCAGATGGTAGCTTGCCGTGACCAGAACCAGCGAACGGAAATTGTTCTTCACCGCCCAGGCCCGGCTCTCGACCGCGTTTCCATAGGTGTTGCGTGCCTGATAATCGAGATCGACGCAGCATTGGAACAATTCCTCGCGTCCCGGCCAGCGCCGACGCAGCTGCTCCGGTGTCGACTGGATGTTGACGCCCGAGATCAGCAACCGCCGCCCCTTGCCGCGTTCCATCAGCGACAGCGCCTCGCTGATGCGGTCCGCCCCGCCGGTGACGACGACGATCCCGTCTGCCCCGGCCACGTCGTGCGGCTCGTACTTGTCGAGCGAGACGGCGAAGGAGAGGATACCGCCGACAACCGCCAGCATCGCCAGCCCGGCCAGCACGATCACCTTTCCGAACCTTGCCCCGCCGGCCATCTCAATCGACCCCGCTGAGGGTGCGGAACACCGTGATGCGCGAGACGATGGCGGTGACCGCCGACACCACGACCCCGATCACGAGAACGGAAACATAGCCGCCGCCGGGCAGGCTGAACCGGCCGAACAGAGCCTCGACCTGCTCGGCGCCGGGCGTCGGGGCGAAACGGGCGGACAATAGCGACATCAGGAGATAGAACAGCATCGCCAGAAACGCGCCGGCAAGCCCTCCCTTGAGGCCGAGGCGCAGGAAATGCCGCTGGAACTCGCGGGCGATGTAGGAATCCTCGGCTCCGACAAGATGCAGCACATCGATGATATGCGCGGTGCCCGCCATTGCGCCCCGCGTCGCGAAGGCGACCGCGAGCCCGGTCGCGGCCATCACGAGGACGAGGATGACGATGCCGATGACGACGAGGGCATCCGCCATCGCCCGGAGACGCCCGAGCCAGAGACGGTGATCGTCGAGTCCCGCGTTCGGCACCCGCTCGGCGAGGTCCTTCTTCAGCGCCGTGAAATCCGGCACGCTGCCGGAAGCGAGTTTCATCACGATCAGCCGCGGCACCGGCAATTCGCTGAGGTCGAGCCCCGAACCCAGCCAGGGTTCAAGCAGCTTCTCGCCCTCCTTGCGATCGAAGATGCGCACGGCCTCGACCCCGCGCGTCTGCCGCGCAAGCTCGGCCGCGACCCGGATATCCGCCTCGATATCGCGCCCCGGTAGCGGCCGGATCTGGATGGTGATCTCACGTGCGATATCGCGCGACCAGTCCGAGGATGCGTCGGCGATGAGATGGACCGCGCCCGCCGTCAGCCCGGCCAGAAAGGTCATGATGACGATGACGAGCACCAGCGCGCGGCCGGCAATCGATTTTGCCGGAAGGATAGACGCAAGCCGCGAGGGCCCGAGAACCCATTCGACCGGCGAGATACCCTCTTTGCGCCACATCAGCCGCCGGAGACGCTCGGCCACGACGCGCCAGCCCGCCCGGCCCGGCGGTTCGGGCGCCGGCGGCGAGGGATCGGGAAGCGGGGCGGATGTCTCACTCATAGATGTGCAGATGCCCCTCGGCGAGAACCATGCGCCGGGCATCGACGAGATCCATCAGCTGCAGATCGTGCGTCGCGAGGATCACGGCGGTGCCGGTATGGTTGAGTTCGATGAAGAGGCGCAGCAGCCGGCGCGCGAGGCTGGGATCGACGTTGCCGGTCGGCTCATCCGCCAGCAGCAGGCGCGGCTGGACGATCAACGCACGGGCGATGGCAGCACGCTGCTTTTCGCCACCAGAAAGGATGACCGGCGGCACATGCATCCGGTCGCCGAGGCCGACCCATTTGAGGAGTTCGATCACCTCGGCGCGATAGCTCGCCTCCTCCCGTCCCTGCACAATCAGCGGCAGCGCCACGTTCTCGTAGGTGGTGAGATGGTCGAGCAGGCGAAAGTCCTGGAAAACGATTCCCACCCGGCGCCGGAGATGGGCGAGTTCGGCCTTGGAGATCGAGCCGACCGATTGGCCGAACAGCGTCACGCGGCCGCGCGTCGGCCGCAGGGTCTGGAGGATCAGCTTGAGAAGCGTCGTCTTGCCGGCGCCGGAAGGACCGGTGAGAAACTGGAACGAATGCGATTCAATGGAAAAATCGAGGTCCCGCAGGATCTCCGGCCCGATTCCGTAGCGCAGCCCGACATTCTCGAAGCGGACCAGTTGTTCCGGTCCCCCGGTGCTGTCGGCCAGCCCGGAGACATCGCTGTCAGGATGGGGCATTTCACGGATTTCCACCACGACTTTACCGGCCATTAACGCTCTTGGGCGAGGAATAGCAGGGGGCACCACATCCCGTGAACCCCTTTGCTGACGCACGAGCCGCAGAACCGCGAAATGGCGCTGATTCGTTGCCCTTCCTGTGACACTTTGCACGAACTTGAGGGCTCGTTCTTCGCCGCCGGACCGCGCAAGGTGCGCTGCGCCGCCTGCCGCGAGGTGTGGGAAGCGCAAAATCCCGAATCACCCGCCGCCCGGATACCGATAGCACCTGTTCGCGAAACCGCTCCGGACCTGCCGGAGCCGGACGGCGAGGATGCCGCTGCGCTCGATCAGGCCGCGATCGACGCCATGGATTTCTCGCCCGAGCCCCCGGCGATGCCCGCCGCAGAGAGCAAGAACGGTGGAGAACCCGGACTCGACATCAGCCCGGAAGAACTCGAGGCTCTGTTCGCCAGCGAAGCCGCCGCCGAACCGGCCAAACCCGACGAATCAACCCAGCCCTCGCCGGCCCGGCCGTCGCTTGACGATATCCCCGTCTTCGACCCCGAATCGCTCGCGCGCGCGCAGGACGCGACCCTGCCGCCTCCGCCGCCTGACGATCCCGACGAACGACGCCGGATGCGCCGTGAACAGCGCCTCGCCGCGACGGAGGCCCACCACAAGCACGCCGTAAAGCCGGCTCGCCGCGCCCCGATCGCGGCGATGGCGATGGCGGCAGGCATCGGCACGTTGGCGACAATCGGTTTCCTCCATGACGAGGTTACCCGCTTGTTCCCGGCCAGCGCACCGCTTTTCTCGGCAATCGGTCTGGGCAAGACCTCGAACGGCCTCGACATCGCCGAGGTCCGCTCGAAGCTGATCGTCGAGAACGAGCGCGAAACGCTGGAAGTCAGCGGCACGATCGCCAATGTCGCGCCGGACACGCGGAAGGTCCCTGTCCTGCGCCTGTCGATCCGCTCGGCCACCGGCCAGGAAATCTATGTCTGGACCGCGACGGCGGACCGGCTCGAACTCGCGCCCGGCGAGAAAACCGAATTCCGTCGCCGCCTCGCGAGCCCGCCTGCGGGAGCGCATTCGGTTCTGGTGCGCTTCGTCGCCAGGGACGATATCGTCGCGGCCATGCACTGACCGGAATGCGCCGACGAGACCGGTGTCGGCGATGAAATTTCACCTCGGCGCTTGAGAATTTCGCAATCCTCGATGATATGCGAGGGACGAGGCGAAGAGGACCGACCCTTGAACGATAGCGCCAACCCCAACCTGACCACGCTTTCCGGCCCGGACGGCCATGCGATCCGCGTCCTGTTCGATGCCGGCGCCATCGCCTCGCGCATCGAAGTCCTGGCGCAGGAGATCAAGGCCTCGCACCCCGAGGATCTGCTGGTGATCGCCATCCTCCGCGGCAGCTTCATTTTCGCGGCCGACCTCGTGCGTGCCCTGCATCGCGCCGGCCTCGCGCCGAGCGTCGAGTTCATGCAACTCGCAAGCTATCACTCGGGCATGTCGTCCTCGGGGCAGGTCACGGTGGTCAAGGATATCGACAACAATGTCGACGGGCGCGATGTGCTGCTGATCGACGATATTCTCGAATCCGGCCGCACGCTCGCCTTCGCGAAGGACCTGCTGATCGCACGTGGCGCAAAGCGGGTCATGTCCGCCGTGCTGATCGAGAAGCCGGTCCAGCGCGCGGTGCAGTTCAAGGCTGAATTCGTCGGCTTCACAGCGCCGGACAAGTTCCTCGTCGGCTATGGCATGGACGTGGCGCACAAGTTCCGGCAATTGCCATTCGTCGGCGTCGTCGAGCAGGAAGCCTGACAGGCGCGAGGAGGGCTCATGGTGCGCATCTTGTTGGTGGATGACGAACCGTCCGTGCGGGCCCCGCTCATGCGCGCCCTGCAGATCGACGGGCATGGCGTCACCGAAGCGGTGGATGGCGCCGATGCGCTCGAGCAGTTCTCCGCCGACCCCGGCGGGTTCGACCTGATGATCAGCGACATCCGCATGCCGATCATGGACGGAATCGCCCTCACCCTCGCCGTAGCGGCGGAAAAGCCGGGTTTCCCGATCGTGCTGATGACCGGCTATGCCGAGCAGCGCGAACGCGCCCGCGAACTCGACGGCCTCGTCGAGGACGTGCTGACGAAGCCGTTCTCTCTCGCCGATTTCCGGGCGGCGATCCGGGCCGTGCTCGAAAAGCGCAACCTCATCCCGGGTTCTTGAGCGCGATCGCCGCGTTGAGGGCGGCCGCAAACACCGTCCAGGCGAGATAGGGCGTCAGCGCATAGGCCGCCGGTCGATCGATCTTGCGGAATTCCCGCATCGTCAGGACGATGGCAACGATCAGGATGCCGATCACGACCAGGCCGCCATAGGGCGAGCGGCGCGAGAAGAACGCCCATGACCATGCGACATTGATCGCCATCTGGATCAGGAAGATCACGATCGCCGCCGTCTTCGGCCCCGCTTCCGGCCTTGCGCGCAGGATGCGCCAGAACGACATCGCCATCAGCGCGTAGAGAAAAGTCCAGACCAGCGGAAACGCAACGTTCGGCGGCGTGAAGAACGGCTTCTGGAGCGTCGGATACCAGTTCAGCAGCGCCGGCGCCGTCAGCACCGAGCCGGTTGCGCTCACCAGCAGCGAGGGAATCATCGCCACCACCAGCAGCAGCAGCGAGCGCACCGAAAAGACCGGATAGAGATGAGGGTCGCGCATCGAGAATGAAGCCTTTCCTGTGACGGCGAGACCCGAGAACCCGCAATCAGGGCCGGGTGGCAAGATAGACGCCGAAGGCAGTGATACCCATGCAGGCGATCTGCAGCGGCGTCAACGTCTCGCCGAACATCAGCCAGGCCTGCACCGCAGCTGTCGGCGGGATGAGGTAGATCAGCGCCGCGACCTTGGAAACCGCGCCGCGCCGGATCATCATCAGCATCAGCCCGATCGCGCCGATCGACAGCACGACGACCGACCAGGCCAGCGCCAGCCAGGTCTCGGCGGTGATCTCGAACCGCATCGGTTCAAGCAGAATGGCTAGCGGAAGGGTCGTGAGGGTCGCGCCGACATATTGCAGCGCCGTGACCGTGCGCAGGTCCCCCGAGGCGACGAAGCGCTTCTGGTAGAACGTGCCGAGCGTCACGCCGACCATCGCCAGGATATTGACCGCGATGACGAGGCCCAGGCCCTTGATCTCCCCACCACCGACGGCGCCGAGCTTCGGTGCGATGACGCCGAGTACGCCGACGAACCCGACGACGATGCCGGCGAGGTGGACGAGTCGCAGCCGCTCGCTCCCGAGCCTTGCCGCCAGCGCCGCCGTCATCAGCGGCTGCACCGCCGCGATCAGCGCCGAGATGCCGGCCGGAAGGCCCTGCGCGATCGCCCACCAGATCCCGCCGAGATAGATCGTATGCAGCAGCACGCCGCTGATCATCGCGTGGACGGCCGCGCGCCGCGTCTTCGGCCACGGGGCCCGCATCGCCAGGGCGACCGCCGCCACGACAAGGAAGGCCGTGGCGAAACGCACCGCAAGAAAGGTCAGCGGATCGGCGTGGGGCGCAACGTATTTGGCGACGATCCAGCCCGTGGACCAGATCAGCACGAACAGCGCAGGCGCAACGGAGACGAGAAACATCGGCTTGACCAGAATTCCGGCCAGGCCGGGAAAGAAAAGGGGCGAAGCCCAAGCTTCGCCCCTTCATCTAGGCCGATTCAGCCCCGAGTCCAATGCAGCCGGTGGATTTTCCCGCCACGGGCTGTCTCAGTTGAGCTTCGCGCCTTTCGGCCGTTTCTCGGCGCTGGTCGCATGGCCATCGCCGATGATCAGCCCGAACTCGCCAGCCGTGACCTTGACGGTCTCGCCATCCTTGATCTCGCCCGCGAGCAGCAGCCGCGCCAGCGGGTCCTGCAGGTTCTTCTGGATGACGCGCTTGAGGGGCCGCGCACCATAGGCGGGGTCGTAGCCCTTGTCGGCGAGCCAGTCGCGCGCCGCATCGTCGAGCGCGATTTCGATCTTGCGATCCTCCAGCAGCTTGCGCAGGCGCTTGAGCTGGATATCGACAATCGCCCCCATGTCCGCGCGCTTGAGGCGCTGGAACAGCACGATCTCGTCGATGCGGTTGATGAATTCGGGCCGGAAATGGCCCTTCACCATCGCCATCACATTGTCGCGCGCCACATCCACGCCCTCGTTTTCGCCGAGCGCGACGAGGAATTCCGCGCCGAGGTTCGAGGTCATGATGATGAGCGTGTTGCGGAAATCGACCGTGCGACCCTGCCCGTCGGTCAAGCGGCCATCGTCGAGCACCTGAAGGAGCACGTTGAACACGTCCGTATGCGCCTTCTCGATCTCATCGAACAGCACGACCTGATAGGGCCGGCGACGCACGGCCTCGGTCAGCACGCCGCCCTCCTCGTAGCCGACGTAGCCCGGAGGCGCGCCGATCAGGCGGGCGACGGAATGTTTCTCCATGAATTCGCTCATGTCGATACGCACCAGCGCGGTATCGTCGTCGAACAGGAACGCCGCGAGCGCCTTGGTCAGCTCGGTCTTGCCGACGCCGGTGGGCCCCAGGAACATGAACGAACCGATCGGCCGGTTCGGATCCTGCAGGCCGGCGCGCGCACGGCGCACCGCTGTCGAGACCGCCTCGACCGCCTCCTGCTGGCCGACGACCCGCTTGGCAAGCTCCTCCTCCATGCGCAGCAGCTTGTCGCGCTCGCCTTCGAGCATCTTGTCAACCGGGATGCCGGTCCAGCGCGAGACGACCTGCGCGATATGGTCGGGCGTCACGGCCTCGGAGACGATGCCGCCATCGGCCTTGCCCTTCTCGCTGGCCTCGACCTCGGCGAGCTTCTTCTCGAGCGCCGGGATGATGCCGTAGGCAAGTTCGCCCGCGCGCTGGAATTCGCCCTGCCGCTGCGCCTGTTCGAGCTGCGTACGGGCCTGTTCCAGTTCGCCCTTCAGGCGCTGGGCCTCGCCGAGCTTGTCCTTCTCAGCCTTCCACGCATTGGTCAGCGTGAGCGACTGCTCTTCGAGCCCGGCCAGTTCCGCCTCGAGCTTGATGAGCCGGTCTTTCGAGGCGGCGTCGGTCTCGCGCTTCAGGGCTTCCTGCTCGATGCGCAGGCGGATGATCTCGCGGTCGATACTGTCGAGTTCCTCGGGCTTCGAATCGACCTGCATCCGAAGCCGGGCGGCGGATTCATCGACGAGGTCGATCGCCTTGTCCGGCAGAAACCGGTCGGTGATGTAGCGGTTGGAGAGCGTCGCGGCGGCGACGAGCGCCGAATCGGTGATCCGCACGCCATGATGCAGCTCGTATTTCTCCTTGAGCCCGCGCAGGATGGAAATGGCATCCTCGACCGTCGGCTCCGAGACGAACACCGGCTGGAAGCGCCGGGCGAGCGCCGCATCCTTCTCGACGTGCTTGCGATATTCGTCGAGCGTGGTCGCGCCGACGCAATGCAGCTCGCCGCGCGCGAGCGCCGGCTTCAGAAGGTTCGAGGCATCCATCGCGCCATCGGCCTTGCCGGCACCGACCAGCGTATGCATCTCGTCGATGAAGAGGATCACGCCGCCCTCGGCCGCCTGCACTTCCTGCAGCACGCCCTTCAGGCGCTCCTCGAATTCGCCGCGATACTTCGCGCCGGCGATCAGCGCGCCCATGTCGAGCGCCATCAGCGCCTTGTCCTTGAGGCTCTCGGGCACGTCTCCGTTGACGATGCGCAGCGCGAGGCCCTCGACGATCGCGGTCTTGCCGACGCCCGGTTCGCCGATCAGCACCGGATTGTTCTTGGTGCGGCGCGAGAGCACCTGGATGGTGCGGCGGATTTCCTCGTCGCGGCCGATGACGGGGTCGAGCTTGCCCTCGCGCGCCGCTGCCGTGAGGTCGCGGGCGAATTTCTTGAGGCTGTCGTAGGCGTTCTCGGCCGTCGCGGTATCGGCCGTGCGTCCCTTGCGGATCGCCTCGATCGCTGCGTTGAGGTTCTGCGCGCTGACACCCGCCGCCGCGAGCGCCTTGCCGGCCGGGTTGTCCTTCTCGATCGCCAGCGCGAGCAGCAGGCGCTCAACGGTGACGAAGGAATCTTTCGCCTTCTCGGCGGCCTTTTCCGCGGTCTCGAAGACGCGCGCGAGCTGCGGCGTGAGGTAGAGCCCGGAGGCCCCCTCGACCTTCGGCAGCTTCGTCAACGCGAGATCGACCGCCTGTCGCACTTCGGCGGTGCGGCCGCCGGCCCGCTCGATCAGCCCTGCCGCCGAACCCTGCTCGTCGTCGAGCAGCGCCTTGAGGAGGTGTTCGGGCGAAAACTGCTGATGCCCTTCACGCAGGGCAATAGTCTGCGCGGCCTGGATGAACCCGCGCGCGCGTTCGGTGTATTTCTCGGTATTCATGCTCTTCCCTTCCTTGAGGCGAAGTGGCAGAGGGGGCGAACCCCTCCTGTCGGCGTCCCGCTCGGCGGCGACGCATTACGGCCAATGTAGGTGCGCCCCCCGCACGGCAAAAGGGGCAAGGGCTCAAATTTGATCCCGCGCAAGAACAGCTGGAAAGGTCCGTCATGCCCGAGTTCACCGCACCCGAGGTCGTCGCGCTTTACCGCCACCCGGTGAAAGGCCTCTCGCCGGAAGCGATCACGGAAGCCCGGCTCGAGGCCGGCGGACACTTCCCGTGCGATCGACTTTTCGCTCTGGAGAACGGCCCGTCCGGGTTCGACCCGGCTGCGCCCGAGCATCTGCCGAAGATGAAATTCCTGATGCTGATGCGCAACGAACGCCTTGCCCGGCTCGGCACAGGTTACGACGAGACCTCCGGCACGCTGACCATCCGGCAGGGCGGCGATGTCATCGCCAGCGGTGAACTCGCCACGGCCGCCGGACGCAGCGCCATCGAGCGCTTTTTCGAGACTTTCATGGGCGATGAGTTACGCGGTCCCGTTCGACTGCTGGCGGCGCCCGGCGGTCATCGCTTCATGGATTCGAAATCGGGTTTCGTCTCGATCCTCAACACCGCGACGCTTGACGCCATTGCCGGGGAACTCGGGCGCGAGCAGCTCGACCCGCGCCGTTTCCGCAGCAATATCCTGCTCAGCGGGCTGGGGGCTTTCGCGGAGAACAATCTCGTCGGCCGGATTGTCCGGCTGGGCGAAGCGGAACTGGAGATCATCAAGCGTATCGACCGCTGCGCCGCCACCGACGTCGCGCCGGAGGCGGGGCTTCGCGATACGCGCATGGTGGCGACGCTCGAACGCGCCTACGGCCACCACGATTGCGGAATCTATGCCCGCATCACCCGGTCCGGCACGATCCGGACCGGCGACAGGCTCGAATTCTGAGCCTTAGTCTTGCTCGGCTGCCATCGGCGCCTCGCCACCTTCCTCGCCGCGCGGACGGCGGCGACGACGGGTGCGGAACGGCGAACGGGCTGCCTCATGTTCCTCCATCCCCGGCACGGGCGGGGCTTCTCCGCCCTCGGATGCGGCCGGAACCTCGATCGGGATCGCGCGCGCGGTCGGCGCGGTCAGGAAGGCCGGGAGAACGGGCTGCTCGGCGCCCTCGAGATCGGGCTGCGGCCGGCGCGGGCGGTTCGGATCGAAACGCTCGCGATTGCGGTCCCGGTCGCCGCCCTGGCGGAAACGGTCCTGATTGCGGTTGCGGTCGCGGTTGTGGCGATCGTTGCGGTGCTGCTGGCGATCGGCGTGCACACGCTCGCCACCGGCGCGCTCCGGCCCGCCATCCTCGCCTTCGGCCGTCTCGCCGCCTTCGCCCGACTCGGCGCGCTCCGACTGCGGCTGGTGGCCGCCCGGCTGCTGCGTCTGCACCGAACGGAACGTGAAGCGGTCGTTCGCGGTGTCGAAATCGTCGTCATCCTCGTCGCGATCTTCGGTCGTGCCGTTCGCGAGCGCCTGCTGAGCCTGATGGGCAGCGGCGATGATGCGATAATAATGCTCGGCGTGCTGGAGATAGCTTTCCGCCATGACCGGATCACCGGAGACATGGGCGTCGCGCGCGAGCTGGGTGTATTTCTCGGCGATGTGCTGCGCCGTGCCGCGAACCTTAACATCGGGTCCGTTGGACTCGTAGCTCCGCGTCAAGGGATTGGGGCCGCGCCGATTGCGCCCGCGCATACGCTTGTTCTGTCCTGGTCTCATAGGTTTCCCAGTTGCCAAAAAACCGGTTGTCCGGTGCCTTCCGGCCACGACGGGCTCATCCCGCCTGCCTACCGCATCCTGCTCTTTTTTCCGTGCCGGATGCCGGAATTGCGCTCCCGCCTCAAGGCCTCCGAAAATGTTCGGGCCTGAATGTCGGAAAGAACGGTGTGCTCAATTCATTCCGTCCCCCGAGACCGGAATCGCTTCGCGCGCATCACCTTGCGCGCTTCCATACCTTGCGCGCGAGCCCGACGCAAGCGCCGCGTACGGATCTGCCCCGTTCAGCGCCGGAATGCACAGACAACGCGCTCGATGCCAGAGAGATCCCGCCGGATTGGCCCCGGCACGAGACCGGACGCGACGAACAGCGCCGCGACATCCTCTGCCTGCCCCATACCAACCTCGACGGCAAGAAGGCCACCAGCGTCGAGAAAGCGCGATGCCTCGCGCGCGATCTGTCGGTAGAAATCGAGCCCGTCCACCCCACCGTCGAGCGCGCACAGCGGATCGTGGAGCCGCACCTCTGCATCGAGCGCCGGAATATCGCCGCTCGGAATATAGGGCGGGTTGGAAACGATGATCCCGAACGGCCCGGAAAGCCCCTCGAACAGATCGCCCACACGAAATTCAGCCCGCCGGGCAAGGCCGAGCCGGGCGGCATTCTCCCGCGCGGCCGCAACCGCCTCGGCCGCAATGTCGATGCCGAGCCCGCTCGCTTCCGGGAGCACGGACAGAAGCGCAAGCAGGATCGCGCCGGTGCCAGTGCCGAGATCAAGAATACGCGGGGACGCACCGAAACGGCCGCCGCGCGCTTCCGCCAGCACGGCCTCGACCAGCGTTTCGGTGTCCGGTCGCGGGTCGAGCGTCGCGGCATTGAGTCGCAGCGGAAGGCCGTAGAATTCCCGCTCCCCGGCAATCCTCGAAACCGGCTCATGCGCGAGACGCCGCGCAAGCCATTCCTCAAGGTGGCCGGCACGCGGGCCGAGAACGTCGCCTTCCCGCACAATGAGATCGGCGAGCGAGAGGCCGAGCGCCCCGGCGACGAGCAGCCGAGCCTCGCGCTTCGGCGCCTCGATCCCCGCCGATCCGAGTTGCCGCGCGATGCCGTCGAGCGCCGCGCGCAGCGTCAGCGCGGCGTCGAGCCTCACGCTTCCTCTCCCGCGAGCAGTCGTGCCTGATGATCGGTGATCAGCGCCTCAATCAATTCGTCGAGCCCGCCGCCCTCGATCACCGAATCGAGCCTGTAGAGCGTGAGGTTGATGCGATGATCCGTCACGCGGCCTTGCGGGAAATTATAGGTGCGAATGCGCTCGGAGCGGTCGCCGGAGCCGAGCTGGGTCTTGCGGTCGGCCGCGCGGGCGGAATCGAGCCGCTGGCGTTCCATGTCGAACAGGCGCGCGCGCAGGATTTCCATCGCCCGCGCCTTGTTCTTGTGCTGCGAGCGCTCGTCCTGCACCAGCACCGCGAGCCCGGTCGGGATGTGGGTGATGCGCACGGCGGATTCGGTCTTGTTGACGTGCTGGCCGCCAGCGCCCTGCGCGCGCATCGTCTCGATCCGGAGGTCGGTCGCCTCGTTGATGGCGACATCGACCTCCTCGGCGATCGGCAACACGGCGACGGTTGCGGCCGAGGTATGGATGCGCCCGGACGCTTCCGTCTCCGGCACGCGCTGCACACGATGCACGCCGGATTCAAACTTGAGCCGCGCGAAGGCGCCCTCGCCGCGGATTTCGGCGATGATTTCCTTGTAGCCGCCCATCGTGCCCTCGGAAGCGGACGAAACCTCGACCTTCCAGCCGCGTAACTCGGCATAGCGGGCATACATGCGAAAAAGATCGCCGGCGAAGATCGCCGCTTCATCGCCGCCCGTGCCGGCCCGCACTTCGAGGATCACCGAGCGATCGTCCGCCATATCCTTCGGCAGCAGGGCGATGCGGATTTCCTTCGCAAGTTTTTCGGTCTCGGCCTCGAGCCGGGTCTTCTCATCCTGCGCCAGCGCCTGCATCTCGGCATCGGTCGTCGGATCGGCAAGAAGGGCCTCGGCCTCGCCGAGTTCGGCGGCGGCGCGGCGCCAAACCCGGATCGCCTCGACCACCGGCGCCAGCGCCGAGGCCTCGCGGCTCAGCGCGACGATGACGGCGGAATCCGTCGCAACCTGCAATTCGCGCGAAATCGCGTGTTCCTTGGCGAGAATCGCCTCCAGCTTGTCTTCGGGCAGAACGATCGCGCTCACGGTCGATGCGCCTTCAGAACGACAGTTCGTTGGCGCTGGCGAATTCCGCGAGGTCCGCGCGCATTTTCGAGGCTTCTACCCCCTCCGCGAGGCGTGCGGCGACGAATTCCTGCAACGCCTTGACCTCGATGGCGCGCACCAGCGCCTTGATCGGCCCGATGCCCGTCGGCGACATCGAGAACGAGCGGAAGCCGAGTCCCAGCAGCGCCATCGCCTCCAGTGGCTTGCCGGCCATTTCGCCGCAGATGCTCACGCGTTTGCCCTTCTGGGTCGCCAGCGCGGCAACGCGGCCCAGCGCACGCAGGAACGCAGGATGCAGGGCATCGAACCGGGCAGAAACCAGTGCATTGTCGCGGTCGACCGCGAACATGAACTGCATCAGATCGTTGGTGCCGATCGAGATGAAATCGACCCGGTCAATGATCCGTTCGAGGTCGAACAGCAGCGAGGGCACCTCCAGCATAACGCCGAGATGCACCTGTTTGGGGCCGGCCTGCGAGAGGCGCTTCTGCCGCTCGCGCTCGCGCATCAGCATGGCGCGCGCGGCTTCGAATTCCTCCACCGTCGCCACCATCGGCAGCATGATGCGCAACTCGCGCTCCTGCGCCGCGTTGAGCAGCGCGCGGAACTGCGTGCGCAGCAGCGCCGGCCGATCGAGCCCGACACGCACCGCGCGCCAGCCGAGCGCTGGATTTTCTTCCTCGATCTTCTTCAGATACGGCAGCACCTTGTCGCCGCCGATGTCGAGCGTGCGGAAGGTGACCGGCTTGCGCCCGGCGATGTCGATGATCGTCCGGTAGAGCGCCTCCTGTGCCTGCGCGCGCGGAAGCGAAGGCGCGACCATGAACAGGATCTCGGTGCGGAACAGCCCGACCCCGGCGGCGCCGGTTTCTTCAAGGTTGGGCAGGTCGACAAGCAGTCCGGCATTGAGCTGGAGATCGATCGCCACCCCGTCCTTCGTCACTGGCGGCTTGTCGCGCAGCGCGCGGTATTGCTCCTGCCGGCGTGCTCGCAGCCGCGCCTTCTCGGCATAGGCCGCCTGCACGTCGGCCTGCGGGCGAATCTGCACTTCGCCGGCATGGCCGTCGATGATGATCGCATCGCCCGGCTCGACGAGGCCGACGATCCCCTCCGCCTTGCCGACGGCCGGGATGCCGAGCGCGCGGGCGACGATCGCGACATGGCTCGTCGAGCCCCCCTCCTCGAGAATCAACCCGCGGAGCCGCAGCCGCTGGTATTCGAGCAGGGCCGCCGGCCCCATCGCGCGGGCAACGAGGATCGCGTTCTCCGGCAGGTTGTCGGCCGCGAGTGTGAAGGCGGTGCCGGTCAACTGGTGCAGGAGGCGGTTGGCAAGATCGTCGAGATCGTGCAGCCGCTCGCGCAGGTAAGGATCGGTCTGGCGCAGCAACCGGGCCCGCACGTCGGACTGGACGCGCTCGACCGCCGCTTCCGCCGTGAGGCCGGTGTTGACGGCTTCCTGAAGACGGCGGATCCAGCCGCGATCGTTGGCGAACATGCGGAAGGTTTCGAGCACGTCGCGGTGCTCGCCGGCGTGGCTCAGCCCGCCGGAATCGACAAGATCGTCGATCGAGGCGCGCAACTGTTCGAGCGCCTCCTGAAGACGCCGCGATTCGAGTTCCGGATCGTCGGCGACGAGGTTCTTGATCTCGACGCGCGGCTCATGCAGCACGACATGGCCAAGGCCGACGCCTTCGGACACCGGTTCGGCCTTGAGCTGCAGCGAACGGCGAATTGCCGTGCCGCCGCTGCCCGGCCGCGCCAGCGCCTCCAGTTCGCCGCCGGCGATCATCTCTGCGAGGACCATCGCGGTGGTCTGGAGCGCCTCGACCTCCTCCTCAGTGTAGAGCCGCGCGGCGCGGTTCTGCACGACGAGAACGCCGATGGCGTTGCCGCCCCGCAGGATCGGCACACCGAGGAAGGAGTTGTAGATCTCCTCGCCCGTCTCCGGCCGGTAGGAGAAGGCCGGGTGCAGGTGCGCATCGGAGAGCGAGAGCGACTGCGCCTCGCGCGCGATGAGGCCGACGAGGCCTTCGTCCATCCGCATCGTGGTCAGGTGGACCGCCTCGCGATTGAGGCCTTCGGTGGCATAGAGTTCGAGCGTGTTGTCGGCCCGCGCGACATAGACCGAGCACACCTCGGCGACCATGTTGCTGGCGATGAGCACGACGATGCGATCGAGCCGCTCCTGCGCGCTGGCAGGCTCGCTCATCACTTCGCGCAAACGGCGCAGCAGAACGCGGGGACCGCCAAGGGCGCCACGCATGCGAGCATCCTTTCCCATGCCAGAAGCGGGCGCCGGAGGCACCCGCCACGGTCTCGGCGCGGACAAGAATCCGGCCCCTGCTTCTGAGCTACAATGCCGGAAGGCCGGCACGCAAGCCTTGTCGCGACGGCAAGCCGGCCGGCCGCGAATCGACAGCGGAATTAATGCGGTATGCGGGCCGAAATCAGGCCGCGTCGAGCCCGTAGAGCGAATGCAGGGTACGAACCGCGAGTTCGGTATAGGCGACGTCGATCAGCACCGAGAACTTGATCTCGGAGGTCGTGATCGCGCGGATGTTGATGCCGCGGTCGGCGAGCGCCTTGAAGGCCTTGGCGGCGACGCCGGCGTGCGAGCGCATCCCGACGCCGATGGCGGAGATCTTCGCGACATCCTGCACGCCCTGAAGCAGCTGGTAGCCGATCTCCTCCTTGCGCTTCTCGATCACGTCCATCGCGCGGGCGTAATCGGCTGAAGGCACCGTGAAGGTGATATCAGTCGTCTTGCCGTCGGCCGAGACGTTCTGGACGATCATGTCGACAACGATCGAGGCATCCGCGAGCGGCTCGAACACCGCCGCCGCGACGCCCGGCTTGTCGGCGACCTGCCGCAGCGTGATCTGCGCCTCGTCCTTCGAATAGGCGATGCCCGTGACAACCGGTTGTTCCATGATTTCTTCCTCAGCGCAGATCAGCGTGCCCGGCATCGGCTGGGCGGGATTGTCGAAACTGGAGCGGACGAAAGTCCGCACATTGTGAACCATCGCAAGCTCGACCGAGCGCACCTGCAGCACCTTGGCGCCGAGCGAGGCCATTTCGAGCATTTCCTCGAACGCCACCCTGTCAAGCCGCTGCGCCTTGGGAACGATGCGCGGGTCGGTGGTATAGACGCCATCGACATCGGTGTAGATATCGCAGCGTTCGGCCTTCAGCGCCGCCGCCAGCGCCACCGCCGAGGTATCCGAGCCGCCGCGCCCCAGCGTCGCGATGCGACCGGCCTTTGGCTCGATCCCCTGGAAGCCGGAGACGACCGCGACCTCGCCCGCGTCAGTAAAACCCTTGAGGATGCCCGAACCGTCGATCTCGCCGATGCGGGCCGAGCCGTGCTGCGCGTCGGTGTGGAGTGGAATCTGCCAGCCCTGCCACGAACGCGCCTTGAGGCCGATCGCCTGCAGGCAGATCGCGAGCAGACCGCTCGTTACCTGCTCGCCGGACGCGACGACCGTATCGTATTCGCGCTGGTCGTAGAGCGGCGAGGCTTCCTTCACCCAGGCGACAAGTTCGTTGGTTTTGCCCGACATCGCCGAGACGACGACCGCGACATCATAGCCCGCCGCGACCTCGCGCTTGACGTGCTGGGCCACGTTCTTGATGCGCTCGACATTCGCGACCGAGGTGCCGCCGAACTTCATCACGAGCCGGGGGCGGGAGGAGGAACTTTGCATCGGGGCCTTCGCTAAGGGTCAGAGCCGCCCGGCAACGCTTTCGGGCTGGCAAATGAGGTCCGCGCGCGTATAGAAGGCGGGAGGCCCCGAGGTCAATCTATGCCTTGGTTTTTGGCCGCGTTGCAGGAGGGTTTTCCATGCAGGCAGCGAACAAGGACGGCTTGGACCCCGCCCTCGCGGACCGGGACGAGATCGCCCGCTTCAACGCGCTTGCGGCGAGCTGGTGGGACCCGAACGGGCCGATGAAGCCGCTCCACCGCCTCAACCCGGTGCGGATCGGCTTCCTGAAGGAGGCTTTCGCCGGTCATTTCGGCCGCGACCACAACGGCATGCACCCGTTCGGCGGGCTGAACCTGCTCGATATCGGCTGCGGGGCCGGGCTCGTCGCCGAGCCGATGGCGCGGCTGGGCTTTGACGTCACGGCTATTGACCTTGCGGAAGAGAATATCGCCGCTGCCAAGGCCCATGCCACGCTCGAAGGACTCGCCATCGACTACCGCACGACGCCGCTCGAGAACCTGCCGGAAGCAGCAACGTATGACGCGATCACCCTTCTGGAAGTCGTCGAGCACGTGCCCGATGTGCCGGCCTTCGTTGCCGAAGCCGCCAAACGCCTCAAGCCCGGCGGGATGCTGATCGCCTCGACGCTCAACCGGACGATGAAGGCCTATGCGCTGGCGATTTTCGGCGCGGAATACGTGCTGCGCTGGCTGCCGGTCGGCACGCATGACTGGAACAAGTTCGTGACGCCTGATGAACTGGATGACGCCTTCGCGTCTGCCGGTCTCGCGCCCCACGAGCGCGCCGGGATGGTGTTCAACCCGCTCGCCAATTCCTGGCGGCTTTCCGGCGATTGCGATGTCAATTATCTCGCGAGCGCGACAAGACCTTCCTGATCAGACAGGGCCGGCCTGATCAATTGCGGTCATCGGGAAGGACGGGCACCGCCATCACCTCGATGCCCTCCTCGTGGAGCGCCCGCGCCTCATCCTCGCTCGCCTGCCCGTAGATTGCCCGCTCCTCGGTCTCGCCATAATGGATCTTGCGGGCTTCCTCGGCGAATTCCGCGCCGACATCCTGCGCGTTGTCTTTCAGGTGCTGATGGAGCGCGCGCAGCATGGCGCGCACCTGCGTTTCCTTCTCGCCGAGCATCGCGACAGGGCGTGGCCCCGCCGGCGCCGCCTCGTCCTTCACGGCGACGGCCGGCGCCATGATCTGCTTGCCGATCTTCGTCGAGCCGCATTCCGGGCAGGCAAGCAGTCCGCGCCTTGCCTGTTCTTCGAAGGCTGAACTGTCGCGGAACCAGCTTTCAAATCCGTGGCCCGCCGCGCATTGGAGGGCGTAGCGGATCATTCGGCCGCCTTTTGCGGCGGAAAGCCCGCCCGCGCGATCTCGATGGTCCGGGTATGCTTGAGCGTGGGAATGCGCTGGCGCGCGTCCGCGACCTTGGCGAGGTCGATCTCGGCGATGGACACACCCGGCGCATTATCGCCTTCCGCCAGGACCCGCCCCCAGGGATCGACGATGATCGAATGGCCGTAAGTTTCGCGACCATCCTCGTGCGTGCCGCCCTGCGCGGCGGAAATCATGAACGAGCCGGTCTCGATCGCCCGCGCACGCTGGAGCACGGTCCAGTGCGCCTCGCCGGTCTGCCGGGTGAAGCAGGCCGGCGCGGTGAGGATATCCGCGCCAGCATCAGCCAGCGCGCGAAACAGATAGGGGAAGCGCAGATCGTAGCAGATGCCCATGCCGAGCACGGCTTCACCCGACGCATGGTCCCGAAAAGTGGCTTCCGGTTTTCGGGCCGGATCATGCGAGGTGAAAAGCGGCGCCACGACCGCACATTGCCCGGCGGTGTAGGTGTTGCTCTCGCGCCAGCTCTCGCCGTTCGGCAGATCGACATCGAAGAGGTGCAGCTTGTCGTACCGCGCGACGATCTCTCCGTCCGGTCCCACCAGAAGGCCGCGGTTGGCGATCTTGTCGCCGGCTTTCACCGCCAGCGAACCGATGTGGAAGGTCACCCGCTTCGCCCGCGCGAACGCGCGCACGGCAGCGAGCATCGGGTCCTCGGCTTCCTCGCGGATCGCCTCGAACAGCGCCGCGCGGTTGCGCTCGAGGATGTTCGACATCTCCGGCGATTGCAGGAACACCGCGCCCTCGCCCGCCGCCTCGCCCGCGAGAGCAAGGAGGTCGTCGATATTGCGCATGACCGAGCGGGTCGTGCGCATCTGGAGGGTTGCAGCGCGGAACGGTTTCATGCCGCCATTGTCCTAGGCTTTGAGCAGGGGATCAAGCCCGCCGCGCGCGTCGAGCGCGTGGAGGTCGTCGCAGCCGCCGATATGCTGCCCGCCGATGAAGATCTGCGGCACGGTCGAACGGCCGCCCGCTTTCTTCGCCATCGCGCGCTGGCCTTCCGGGTCGGTCGTGAGGTCGATCTCGGTGAAGGCCGCGCCCTTCTTCGTCAGCAGCGCCTTCGCGGCCTGGCAATAGGGACAGTAGGATTTCGAATAGACGATGATCTCGGGCATGGGGACTCGTATTCAGGGTTGTTCCTCGCCACCGCAGACGAGGGTGAAGGTCAGGACGTCGATACGGGCCGCGCCCGCCTTGCGCAAGATATGGGCGCAGGCGTTCAAAGTTGAACCCGTCGTGCGCACATCGTCGATCACAACCACGCGACGGCCGGCAAAAAGATGGACATGACGCGCCGGCACGCCGAAGGCGCCGGCGAGGTTCTGCTGGCGCTCGTTGCGACGAAGACCGACCTGCGCCCGCGTGCGCTTGACGCGTTCAAGCCCGTCGATCACCACCTCGATGCCGGTTTCCCGGCCAACGAGCTGGGCGAGCAGCGCCGCCTGATTATAGCGCCGCCGCCAGAGCCGGAGCCGGTGCATCGGCACCGGAACGATGAGGTCGGCCTCGGCAAGAATGTCCTGTCCTGCCTGCACCATCATCCGCACCATCAACCGGGCGAGATCGAGCCGCTCGCCGTATTTGAACCGGCTGACGAGGTCGCGCGCCGGGCCCAGATGCCGCGCAACTGCCCGCCCGCGATCGAACCGTGGCGGATCGGCGATCGCAGCCGGCGAGAGCATGCCGGGGCCGAAATCCACAGCGAAAGGCGTCCCGAGCCGCGCGCAGAACGGCGCCGAGATCAACGGCAGGGCCGTCCAGCATTGCGCGCAGAGCGCATGCGGCTCGGCGGTCGCCGCCTCGCAGGCCATGCACTGCGGCGGATAGACCAGCGCCAGCGCTTCCCGGCCCACGCGGGCGAAAAGCTGCCGCCACCGCGAAACATCGCCGGAAGCGGCTTCGGTTTCCGCGCCCGCGATGCTATGGGCGGAACCGCCTCCCGGATTCGGCCTTCCCATGTCCGGTTCGTCGCGCAAGGTTGTCATGGCCCATCAGGTTCCCGAACTCTTCGATCCCGTCAAGGCGCGACATGGCGACGAACGCGCGCGGCGCGGGGGTTTCGAGCCGTTCCTGATCGACCGCGTAACGGAAGATCTCGACGAGCGTCTTGCACCGGTCCTGCGCACCTTCGACCGGCCGCTCGATTTCGCGACGCCGGATTTCCGGTTCGCAGAAGGTCTGCGCCGATCCGGCAAGATCACAGGCGAGGCCGCGCGTCTTGCGGAAAGCGCCGCGCTCGACCCCGACGCCCTGCCCGAGGCCAACGGCGAGAAAGGATATGATCTCGTCGCCTCGGGCATGGTCCTGCAGCGGATCAACGACCTGCCGGGGTTGCTCGCCCGTTTCCGCCGCGCCTTGCTGCCGGACGGCATGCTGATCGCCGCCTTTCCCGGCGGCGAAACGCTGGTCGAACTGCGTGACGTCCTGATGCAGGCCGAGAGCGAGATTCGCGGTGCGGGCGGCCTGCGCGTCTTCCCGATGATCGACGTCCGTGCCGCCGGGCAATTGCTCCAGCGCGCTGGCTTCGCGCTCCCGGTGGTGGACAGCGACCGGCTGACCGTGCGCTATGGTTCGCTGTTCGGCCTCATCCGCGACCTGCGGGCAATGGGTGCAAGCGCGGTTTCCCTCAACCGGCCCGGCCAGCCACCACTCACGCGCTCGATCATCACTCGCGCCGCCGAACTCTATGCGGACAAATACGCGGACCCGGATGGGCGCATCCGCGCGACCTTCGAGATCATCTGGATTTCGGGCTGGGCGCCACATCCGAGCCAGCAGCAGCCACTGAAACCGGGCAGCGCGAAAATGCGGCTCGCGGACGCACTCAAGCCACCGGAAAAGTGAAGGCTAGAGCGTTTTCAAGCGAAGTGGGAACCGGTTCGCATGAAGAAAACGCGCCAGAACAAAAGATAGCGCCGCATTTCGATCCACCTTGATCGAAATACGCTCTATTTTACAGCATCCCGGATGACGGCGCCGACGTTGGTCCATGACGCCATGAACCCTTCATAGAAACCGGGCCAGGCGGCCAGCACCGCTGCAAAGATCAGACTGGCGATCATCGCGTATTCGATGGCGGTGGCGCCATCCTCGTCGCGCACGAAACGTTTCAGCACTGCCTTCATTCCGCTCCCTCCGGCCAGCGCCGACAACCTACAGAAGATCGATCAGCGCCGGGATCAGCGGCTCGTCTGCCGGCGGCATCGGAAATTCCCTCAACCGCGTCGGCTTGACCCACCGGATCGCCTGATGCTCCACCGCCGCGGGCGCTCCTTCCCAGCGACGGCAGACATAGAGTGGCATGAGAAGATGAAAATCATCGTAACGATGGCTGGCGAAAGTCAACGGCGCGAGGCAAGGCTCCTTAACCGTTATCGTCAACTCCTCGGCAAGCTCGCGGATCAGCGTTTCCTCCGGCCGCTCACCCGGTTCGACCTTGCCGCCGGGAAACTCCCAGAGGCCCGCAAGCTGTTTCCCTTCCGGCCGCTGGGCAATCAGCACGCGCCCGTCCGCATCGACGAGCGCCGCCGCGACGACCAGCAGCAGCCTCAAGAGCGGTAATCCCCGTTGATCTCGACATAGGCCTTGGTGAGGTCGCAGGTGTAGACGGTCGCCTTGCCGCGCCCGAGGCCGATGTCGACCTTCACGTCGATGCGCTCGTTCTTCATGTAGGCGGAGACCGCCTCCTCGCTGTAGGCGCCGTCGCGCATGCCGGCTTCAGCGACGCGATACGGCCCGAAGAAGATCGCGAGCCGGTCGCGTTCGGCCGGTTCACCGGCCTTGCCGACCGCCATGACGATGCGGCCCCAGTTCGCGTCCTCGCCGGCAACCGCGGTCTTGACCAGGGGCGAATTGGCGATCGAGAGCGCGATGCGCTTGGCGCTCTTCTTCGAGGTCGCGCCCTCGACCGTGACAGCGACAAACTTGCGTGCGCCCTCGCCATCCTTGACGACCTGCGTCGCAAGATCGAGCAGCAGCTTGTTGAGGGCGCGCTTGAAGCCGACAAGGCGCGGATCGGCGGCATCCGTGACAGGAGCCTGCCCGCGCTTGGCCGCCGCACCGGTTGCGAACAGCATGAGCGTATCCGAAGTCGAGGTATCGCTGTCGACCGTGACGGCGTTGAAACTGTCCTTCACACCCTTCGCAAGACACGCCTGCAACGCCTCGGCGCCGATCGCGGCGTCGGTGAACACGAAGGAGAGCATCGTCGCCATGTCCGGCGCGATCATGCCCGCGCCCTTGGCGATGCCGCAGATCGTGACCTCGACATCACCGATCCTCGCCTTCTTGACGGCGCCCTTGGGGAAAGTGTCGGTGGTCATGATGGCGCGGGCGGCATCCTGCCACGCGTCGGCCTTCACCCGGCCGGCGCAGTCGGCCAGCACGCCGTTGAACTTGGTTCCATCGAGCGGTTCGCCGATGACGCCGGTCGAAGCCAGCGCGACCTCCTCCGGCTTGCAGCGCAATGCCTTGGCCGCGATCTCGGCCGTCAGTGCCACCGCCTCGCGGCCCTTGAGGCCCGTGAAGGCATTGGCATTGCCCGAATTGACGACGATGCCGCGCGCTTTCCCGCCCTTGAGGATATCACGGCACCAATCGACCGCCGCCGAGGGACATTTCGAGCGCGTGAAGACGCCCGCCATCGTCGTGCCCTCGGCCAGGGCCGCGAGCAGCACGTCGGTCCGCCCCTTGTAGCGGATGCCGGCCTCCGCAGTTGCGAAGGCGACGCCCTCGATCGCCGGCATTTTCGGGAAGCGCTTCGGCGCGAGCGGAGAAACGGGAACGGACTTGCCAGCCATCGCGCGCTCCGTCAGTTCTTCTTGGGCTCGGCCGGCTTGGTGGCTTCGGTCTTCTCGATCTTGGCGCCGTCGCGCAGCGTCTTGAGGTAGTCCGACTGGGCCTTCCCCGCGAGCGCCTGCGCGATCCGCTCCTTGACCTGATCGAAGGTCGGCAGCGGCTTCACGCGCTTTTCCTCGACCTTGATGACATGCCAGCCGAACTGGCTCTTGACCGGCTCGGAAATCTCGCCCGGCTTCAGGTTGAAGGCCGCCTCGGCGAATTCCGGCACCATGCGCTCCTTGGTGAAGAAGCCGAGATCGCCGCCTTCCTTGCCCGAACCGGGGTCCTTGGAGGCTTCCTTGGCGACCTTGGCGAAATCCTCACCGCCCTTGACCCGCTTCGCGATGGCCTTGGCCTCGTCCTCCTTCTCGACGAGGATATGGCGTGCATGCACTTCTTCGACCGGTTTGACCTGCTTGATCTGCTCGTCGAAGAACGCCTTGAGCGCCGCGTCGCTGGTTGCTTCCTTGGCCTTGTTGAGGAGAAGCTGCTGCATGATCACGCGGTCGCGCACATAGGCAAGCTTGCGCTTGAAGGCTTCCGTCTGGTCGAGTTTCTCGGCCTTGGCCTTCTGCGCCACCACCTTCACCTCGATGAGGAAGTCGAGCGTCATTTCCTTGAGCTTGTCGGCCGGCAGATTGGGATATTCCGCCGCGACATCCTCCATCGCCACCTCGACATCGCCCTCGGTGATCTGCTCGCCGTTCACACTCGCCAGCACCTTGCCCTGCGCGAGTGCCGCACCGGAAACGGCCAGCGCGGCGCTGAGCACCGCAACGAAGGAGAGTTTGCGCATCAGCGGATGGATCGACGTCGGGAGAAGGATCGGCATGGCCACTCCGGGGGAATTCGGTCGCCGCCGGGACCGGAGAAAACGAAGCGGCTTTCGGCATCGTTCGATAAACGGTTTCCCCGCGCTTGGCGAGGGGGACGGTGTGGCGTCCGATGCGAATTTCCGGTGCTGTTTTCGTGCTTTCGCGCACGCGCCGGCAGGGCGGAACATTGACAATGCGCCCCCCCGATCCTTATGTCCCGCTACAGTTTCGCCGGTTTTTCGGCTTCAGGATGATCCGGCGTGGGCCTTCACCGTCCGCGCGGCATTTTCCCTCCTACGCCCGCCGGGCGAGAACAAGGATGTGACTTCATGCTCGGCGCGCTCGCCAAGACGCTTTTCGGCTCCGCCAACGATCGCCGCCTGAAGGGCTACCGCCCCAAGGTCGCCGCGATCAACGCCCTCGAAAAAGAGCTGGAAGCCCTCTCGGACGAGGATCTGAAGGCGCGCACCGAGACCTTCAAGGATCAGATCGCCAAGGGCGAGAAGACGCTCGACGACCTGCTCGCGCCTGCCTTCGCCACCGTGCGCGAGGCCGCCAAGCGCGTGCTCGGCCAGCGCCATTTCGACGTGCAGCTGATCGGCGGCATGGTGCTCCATGACGGCGATATCGCCGAGATGAAGACCGGCGAAGGCAAGACCCTCGTCGCGACGCTGCCGGTCTATCTCAATGCGCTGGCGGGCAAGGGTGTCCATGTCGTCACCGTCAACGACTATCTCGCCCGCCGCGACGCGGAGTGGATGGGGCAGGTCTACCGCTTCCTCGGCCTCACCGTCGGCATCATCGTCCATGGGCTGGACGACGAGGAGCGCAAGGCTTCCTACGCCTGTGACATCACTTACGGCACCAACAACGAATTCGGCTTCGACTACCTGCGCGACAACATGAAGTACGAGTTCGCGCAGATGTGCCAGCGCGGTCATGCCTTCGCGATCGTCGACGAGGTGGATTCGATCCTGATCGACGAGGCCCGCACCCCGCTCATCATCTCCGGCCCGACCGAGGACCGTTCCGAACTCTACAACGCCATCGACGCGTTGATCCCCCGCCTCGTGGCGACGGACTACGAGGTCGACGAGAAGGGCCGCACGGTCCATCTGACCGAGGCCGGCAACGAGCATATCGAAAAACTGCTTGAAGAAGCGGGCCTCCTCAAGGAGGGCACGCTCTACGACGCGGCGAATTCGAGCCTCGTCCATCACGTCAATTCGGCACTGCGCGCGCACACGCTCTTCACGCGCGACAAGGACTACATCGTCCGTTTCAACCCCGAGCAGCAGATTTCCGAGGTCGTCATCATCGACGAGTTCACCGGCCGCATGATGCCGGGCCGGCGCTATTCGGAGGGCCTGCATCAGGCGCTCGAAGCCAAGGAACACGTCCAGATCCAGCCCGAGAACGTCACGCTGGCGTCGATCACGTTCCAGAACTACTTCCGCCTTTACGACAAGCTCGCCGGCATGACCGGCACCGCCGGCACCGAAGCCGACGAGTTTCAGGAGATTTACGGCCTTTCCGTCGTCGATATCCCGACCAATGTCCCCGTCGCGCGCCTCGATCAGGACGACGAGGTCTACCGCACTGCGCGTGAGAAGGATCAGGCGATCATCGCCGAGATCGAGCGCGCCAAGGCGCGGCGCCAGCCGGTGCTGGTCGGCACCACGACCATCGAGAAGTCGGAAATGCTGGCCGAGGCATTACTTGCCCACGGCTTCAAGCAGATCGACCTCGGCGACCCCGACGCCTTCAAGCCGCTGCTTGACGGCGATCAGGGAACGGCAGAGGAAAAGCTCTTCGCCGTGCTCAACGCCCGCTATCACGAGCAGGAAGCCTTCATCGTCGCGCAGGCCGGCGTGCCGGGCGCGATCACCATCGCCACCAACATGGCCGGCCGCGGCACCGACATCCAGCTCGGCGGCAACCTCAAGATGCGCATGGAGCGCGAGGCCGAGGGGCTGGAAGGCGCAGAACGCGACGCGGCGGAAGCCCGCATCAAGGCCGAGATCGAGAAGAACCGCGAGATCGTGCTGAACGCCGGCGAGGTCATCGAACTCGAACCCGCCAAGGGCTCGAAACCGGCCAAGACCATGCAGGCACCGGGCGGGCTCTACGTCATCGCCGCGGAACGCCATGAGAGCCGGCGCATCGACAACCAGCTTCGCGGCCGTTCCGGCCGCCAGGGCGATCCGGGCCGCACCAAGTTCTTCCTTTCGCTCGAAGACGACCTGATGCGCATCTTCGGCTCCGAGCGGATGGATTCGGTGCTCCAGAAGCTCGGTCTGCAGGAGGGAGAGGCCATCGCCCATCCCTGGGTCAACAAGGCGCTCGAAACCGCGCAGAAGAAGGTCGAGGCGCGCAACTTCGACGCCCGCAAGAACGTCCTCAAATACGATGACGTGATGAACGACCAGCGCAAGGTCATCTTCGAGCAGCGCCGCGAACTGATGGCGCAGGACGACCTTTCCGGAACGATCACCGACATGCGCCACGGCGTCGTCGAGGATATCGTCAGCCAGAATGTGCCGGAAGGCGCCTATCCCGAGGCGTGGAACCTCGAAGGCCTCAAGGAAGATGTCGCCCGCTACCTCGCGCTCGACCTGCCGGTCGACGACTGGGCGAAGGAAGAGGGCATCGCCGACGAAGAGTTGCGCGAGCGCCTCATCAAGGTCGCGGACGAGGCCTATGCCGCCCGCGAGGAGAAGAACACGCCGGACGTGATGCGCTACATCGAGAAGCAGGTCGTGCTCCAGCTACTCGATCATCTCTGGCGCGAGCATCTCGTCACGCTCGATCACCTGCGTCAGGTCATCGGCTGGCGCGGCTACGCCCAGCGCGATCCGCTCAACGAATTCAAATCAGAGGCTTTCGAACTTTACGACAAGCTGCTCGACAATCTCCGCCAGCACGTCACCGCGCAGCTGATGCGCGTCGAGGTCGTGTTCGAGGCCCCGCCGCAGCCCGAACTGCCGGAAATGCACGGCTCGCACGTTGACCCGACGACCGGCGAGGACGAGTTCTCGCAGGCCGAATTCTCACAGGCCAATGTCGCGCTGGGGTTCGCGCCGGCGCAGGAGGTGCGCGAGCGCGACCCTGAAGATCCCACCACCTGGGGCAAGGTCGGCCGCAACGAGCCCTGCCCCTGCGGCTCCGGCAAGAAATTCAAGCATTGCCACGGCCGGTTCGCATGAGACCGGCACAGGTTCCTTCCGTATGAGCCTCATCGATACCTTCAGGGGCCTTCGCGACAAGGCGCAGATCTGGCGCTGGGTCAACGAAGGCATGCCGCTGCCGCCGGTGCCGGCGGCCAAGCGCGCCTTCATCCACGCCTGCCTCGCGCGGCACGGGCTTAAAACCTTTATCGAGACCGGAACGTTCAAGGGCGATACGCTCGCCTCCGTCGCCGCCACCGGCATCCGCTCGATCTCGGTCGAACTCTCGCACGAGTATTTCAATCGCGCGAACGACCGCTTCGCCGGCCAGGCCCATGTCGAACTGCATCAGGGCGATTCGGGCGAGGTGCTGCCGCGCATTGTCGCGACGCTGAAGGAGCCGGCGCTGTTCTGGCTCGACGGGCATTATTCCGCTGGCGGCACGGCGCATGGCGATCTTGCCTCGCCGATCAACGCCGAGATTCGCTGTATTTTCGAATCGCCCGTTCCCGGTCACGTCATCCTCGTCGATGACGCGCACGAATTCACCGGGCAGGGTGGCTATCCGCCGCTGGGCACCTTCCTGACCTCGATCGCCGAGACCGGACGCTGGAAGGCGCATGTCCACGCCAACATCATCGTGATCGAGCCGCTCTGAGGCCGGAACGGCGAGACCGGGAGCCGGTCACAAAAAAAGCGCCCGTCCGGGCGCTTTCTTCTTTTCGGAATTGCTGAAACCTCAGCGGCGCGGCGCCTTCGGCGGCAACGGCGCCTCGACTGCCTGCGGGGTCACTTCCTCGGTGCCGGTCGAATTCGCGGTCAGCCCGCCGAGCGAACCCAGCCAGCGACGATAGAAGACCGGCTGGTCCTTCTTCGGAGCCTCGGTCGCGACGAGCGCGGTGGCTGTCGAGTTCGGCAGATCCTTCGGCGCCGGTGCATTGGCGACGGCAGTCGATTTCGGCGCGGCAGCCGGCGTCGCCGGCACGGGCGCGGCTTCCTTCGCCTTGAGTTCGGCGGCGCGCTTGATCAGCGTCTTGCGATCAAGGCCCTTGGCGGCTTCCTGCGGCACCTCGACCACGCCCTGATCGAGCGCATCCGGCTGGGACACCTCGGCGACCCTGGAGACGCCCTGCGGCGCAGCGGAATTGCTCGGCGTGCTCGTGGCGACCGTCGCGTAGGCCGTCCGCTTGAAGGACTCATGCTGGTCGCCGTCCTGATAGACGCGCTTGACCGCTTTCACCCCGCCCTGAACAAGGGCCGCGACCTTCAGCTCGTCCTGCGCGTTCTTCTGGCGAACGGCGGAAGCAACTGCTTCGCTTGCCGGCGTCGTCGAACACGTTCCACCGTCATTGCCGGCCATATCGAACACATAGCGGCGATTGCAGACGTTGACCTGCGGTTCGCGCTTGGTGACATCGAAGTGGTCGGTGCCTTCCTTCAGGTTCTTCCAGAAGGGCATGTTCTCGTCGGCGCGGTATTTCGCGAGGTTGTCCGGCGTCATCCGGAACGGGAGCGACTGGAGCTGGACCGCCTTCTGGCCGCCGCCGAACGCCTCGCGCGTCAGCGCGTAGATCTCGGCGATCTGCTCGTCGGTCATCGAGAAGCAGCCGCGCGACGAGCAGGCGCCATGCACCATGATATGGCTGCCGGTGCGACCGAACTGCTTGTCGTAGGTATTCGGATAACCGACGTTGAACGAGAGATAGAACGAGGAATTCGGGTTCAGCTGCGCCGGCGTGATGGCATAGAATCCTTCCGGCACCTGCCGGTCGCCTTCCGCCTTCTTCGGGCCGAGCTGGCCGGACCAGCGGCACATCGGGAAGGTCTTGAGGAGCTTGTACTCGCCGCTCGCCGTCATCTTCCAGACTTCGAGCTCGCTTTCCTTCTTGTAGGCGCGCAGCAGAATCGGCTGGCGGGAATTCATGCCCTTTTCGGCCATCAGCGCTTCCATCTGCGCGGAAATCGGCACGTAGTGGCGGGAATTGTTGGACAGGCGGCCATCCTGCTCGCACCCTGCGAGCACGACCATCGACGCCAGAGCGGCAAAGCCGAGCACCCGACGCCCGTAGAACTCAAGACCAGCCGGTTTCATACCATTCCCCTGGGGAACACGTTGCACGAAGCACATCCCGTATCGAAGCTCCACCGAATCCGTCAGAAGACCGGCGGAAATAAGGCCGATACCCTAAACGAAACCGACGCGCCATGCCACGAAACGTGAAGATAAGATCAAGATTACGTTAACTCAACCGGGCCGCCCGTGCCTTGCGCTGGCACAAGTTCACAGCCTGCGGCCGATGGCGAGGAACTTTTCCTCGCGCGCCTGCCGCAGGGCTTCCGCAGGCATGCCGGCAAGATCGTCGAGTGCGCGGCCGAGCGCGGCACCGACCTGCCCGATCGCCTGTTCCGGCGCACGATGGGCGCCGCCAATCGGCTCGCTGACGATCACGTCGATCACGTTCATCCGCATCAGGTCCTGCGCCGTGATCTTCATCGTCGTCGCCGCTTCCTGCGCCCGCTGCGAATCACGCCAGAGGATCGAGGCCGCCGCTTCCGGCGAGATCACGCTGTAGATCGCGTGCTCGAGCATCAGCACCCGGTTGCACGTTGCGATGGCGATCGCGCCGCCCGAACCGCCCTCGCCGAGAATGACGGCGACATTCGGCACGCCAAGCGCAAGGCAGGCATCGGTCGACCGCGCGATCGCCTCGGCCTGTCCGCGCTCCTCCGCGCCGATGCCGGGGTAGGCGCCCGCCGTATCGACGAGGCTGATGACCGGCAGGCCGAAGCGGTCCGCCATCTCCATCACGCGCTGCGCCTTGCGGTAGCCCTCGGGCCGCGCCATGCCGAAATTATGCTTGAGGCGGCTCTCGGTATCCGAGCCCTTCTCCTGCCCGATCACACAGACCGGCTGGCCGCGGAAGCGGCCGAAACCGGCGACGACCGCCGCATCCTCGCCGAACACGCGATCGCCGGCGAGCGGGGTGAACTCCGTGATCAACGCCTCGATGTAGTCGAGACAATGCGGACGCTCGGGATGGCGCGCCACCTGCGTCTTCTGCCAGGGCGTGAGGTTGAGATAGGTTTCGCGCAGCGCGTTCTCGGCCTTGCTTTCCAGCTTGCCGATCTCGTCGCCGATCGAGGCGGCGCCGTCCTTTTCCGCGAGCGCCCGCAGCTCCGCGATTTTCGCTTCGAGTTCGGCGACCGGCTTTTCGAAATCGAGATATGCGCGCATGAGCCATCTGGGGTTGGGCCGGCGCACGCCGGAGCGCGCGAAAGCCGTGGAACCGTTCCGCGGGGGCAGATACACCCCCCCGCAGTGCGGCGCAACCTGTTGATGACCGCGGGCCCCGTCACGCGGGTCCGCACCGCGACTCCTCAGTCGCTGTCGTTGAGCGGATGCAGGTCGCGCACCATCGCCCGCGCGCGCTCGTCGAGAACATGGGTATAAATCTGTGTCGTCGCGATGTCGGCATGGCCGAGCAACTGCTGGACGATGCGCAGATCGGCGCCGTTCTGGAGGAGATGCGTCGCGAAGGCATGGCGCAGGACATGCGGGGACAGCGCATTGGCCCGCAGCCCGGCAGCCCCGGCCAGCCGCTTGAGATCACGCGCGAAAACCTGCCGTGGAAGGTGTCCGAGTTCGCTGTCCGCCGGAAACAGGAACCGCGACCCCTTGTGCAGGCCGGAGGCCTCCAGCGCCGCGCGAAAAGTACGGACAGCCGCCTTTGCCGCCTCGGTCAGCAGCACGAGGCGCTCCTTGCCGCCCTTGCCCCGCACGAGGATGCCGTCCTTCGCCAAGGCGAAGCTCTGTGCCGGCAGCGCGACGAGTTCGGAAACACGCAAGCCCGTGGCATAGAGAAGTTCGACCAGCGCCGCGAGGCGAAGCGCGGCGAGTTCCTTGCGCGCCAGTCCCTTGTTCGCCGGGCCGCGCGCACCCGCCACCTCGCGCTGGACCGCCGCCAGCAACCGGTCGACATCCTCGATCCGCAGCACCTTCGGCAGGCTCGCGCCCCGGCGCGGTCCTTCGAGCGTAACCGTCGGATCGTCACCGCGAAGGGCTTCCGCGTAGAGAAAGCCGTGGAACTGGCGCAACGCCGAGAGCCGCCGCGCGATCGTCGCCGGCTTGTATCCGGCTTCCGACAACGACTGGAGGTAGGCGCGAATTTCCGCGACCGACGCCTTTTCGACCGAAGATCCCTGCGCCGAGAGCTGGGCGATATAATCGTCGAGGTCGCGGCGATAGGCGTCGATTGTGTTGCGGGCGGCGCCCTTCTCGGCTGCCGCCATCGCCAGGAATGCCCGCAGTGCCCGCTCGCTCATCGGCGGGTCACGAAGGGGATTTCGGCATCGGGATCGTGATCACGATGTCGCGCTGCTCGGGCACCACGAACGCCGTCAGCGCGTAGAGCGCGCCATAGGCGAGCCCGGCCAGCACGGTGATGGTCAGCAGGATCCGCCCCAGAAACAGCATGGTTCGATCGTTTCCACCCCGATATCCGGCCCGACGGGCCAGCCTCGCCCTTTATGTTGCCCCCCTTCCTGCATTGCAAGTCTCGCCTCCAATCCGCCTCCCGATCCCTTCCTGAACCTCGTCAATTCGTCCATCAACAGCCTTTCCCGGCACAAGGCGGTGGATATTTTCGCGGGATTTTGCATTAGGTGGCGACGAGAATATCCCGATGGAACCTGGATGACCGATACGCAAGCCAGTCCCCTCCCGAGCAGCCCCGCGACGCCGGACGCCGCCTCGCGCCTCGTCGCGCGTTTGGCGGGCCGGCATGTCGTGCTCGTCGGGCTGATGGGCGCCGGCAAGACCTCGGTTGGCCGGCGGCTCGCTCAGCGGCTGGGCCTGCACTTCGTCGACAGCGACCACGCCATCGAGGAATCCGCGCGGATGACGATCCCCGAGATCTTCGCGACCCTTGGCGAAGCGGAATTCCGCGCCGGCGAGCGCAAGGTCATCGCCCGCCTGCTCAACGAGAAGCAGCAGGTGATCGCGACCGGCGGCGGCGCTTTCATGGATGCCGAAACGCGGGCCCGCATCCGTGAAAGGGGCGTCTCGCTCTGGCTCAACGCGGAACTGCCGGTGCTGATGCGTCGCGTGCAGCGCCGCCAGAATCGTCCGCTGCTGCAGAGCGAGGACCCGCAAGGCACGATGCGTCGGCTGATGGAGACGCGCTATCCGGTCTACGCAGAGGCGGACGCCTCGATCCTGAGTCAGGAAGTGCCGCACGAGACCATGGTTCAGGCCGCGCTCGACGCGCTGAACGCCTGCCTCGAAACCCGCGCCGGCGAAACCCCGGTGGAGGAGACGCGATGACCGCCCAAGAGAATGCTCACGCGCACGCCTCGCGCCATGTCCGCGTCGAACTGGGAGACCGGGCCTACGACATCCTGATCGGGCGCGACCTGCTGCCGGCCGCCGGCGCGGCGATCAGCGCCGCGACGCGCGCGCGCGCCTGCCTGATCATCACCGACGTCAATCTCGCGGAACATCACCTCAAGGCGCTCGAAACCTCGCTCGCCGCTGCGGGCCTCGGCTTCGCGACGCTCGTGCTGCCGGCCGGCGAGAAGACCAAGAGCTGGCCGTTTTTCGAGAAAGCCGTCGAGGCGATCCTCGCCAACCGCCTCGAACGCGGGGATGCCGTCGTCGCGCTCGGCGGCGGGGTGATCGGCGATCTTGCCGGCTTCGCGGCCGCCACGGCCCGGCGTGGCATGAAGTTCGTGCAGGTGCCGACCTCGTTGCTGGCGCAGGTCGATTCCAGCGTCGGCGGCAAGACCGGCATCAACTCGCCCTTCGGCAAGAACCTCGTCGGCGCCTTCCATCAGCCGGGCCTCGTGCTGGCGGATTCGGGCGTGCTCGATACCCTGCCGCCGCGCGAATTCCGCGCCGGCTACGCCGAGGTGGTGAAATACGGCCTGATCGATCGGCCTGATTTCTTCGACTGGCTGGAAAAGGGCGCCTGGCGCGGCATCTTCGCCGGCGGGCCGGAACGCGAGGAGGCGATCGCCGTCTCGTGCGGCGCCAAGGCCGCGATCGTCGCGCGCGACGAAACCGAAACCGGCGACCGCGCGCTGCTCAATCTCGGCCACACCTTCGGCCACGCCCTCGAAGCGCTCGTCGAATACGATGGCGCCCGCCTCGTTCACGGCGAGGGCGTCGCCATCGGCATGGCAATGGCGCACCGCTTCTCGCAAACCCTCGGCCTCTGCGCGCAGGAGGTTCCGAGCCGGATCGCCGCCCATCTTCACGAGGTCGGCCTGCCGACGCGCCTTCAGGACGTTCCGGGCGGCGCGGGCACGCCGGAAGCCATTCTCGAAGCCATCCGGCAGGACAAGAAGGTCACGCGCGGCGCGCTGAACTTCATCCTCACCCGCGGCATCGGCGAGAGCTTCATCGCCAAGGGTGTGCCTGAGGAAAAGGTGCTCGAATTCCTGCGCGAGGAAACGGCCTGACCGCTTCGGACCGAACGTCGGCCTTCAGACCGGATCGAGTTTTTCGTGCGGCAGCGGCGGCAACCGGATCGCGATGGCATCCCCCGCGCGGATAACGCCGCCGCAGCCGACGATGCCCATGACCCCCGCCTTGCGGACAAGGCCGACTTCGGCATCCCGACCGAGCATCGCCCGCGTCAGCCCGGGCCGGAACGCATCGAGCTGGGCGCAAGGATTGCGCAGACCGGTGATCTCGATCTCGGTCTCGCCGATCAAAAGCCGCGTGCCGCGCGGCAGGTCGAGCAGGGCGACGCCTTCGGTCAGGATATTCTCGCCGATATCGCCGGGCCTGAGCGCAAAGGGCGCGACTTCCGGATCGTCGAACAGCTCGACATGCACCAGATGGACCTGCCGAAGATTGGGCTGGTTCGGATCGACCGCCACGCGCGAGCGGTGCTTCACCGTGACGCCGCAATGCGCATCACCGGCAACGCCCTCGCCGGCGACAAGTGAGCTACTCCCCGAAATTCGGACACTGACATAAGCTACTATTTGCAGTCTGCTGATCTTCGACGAGAAGGAGATCAGAGATGTCGAAACGGAAGCAGCATGCGCCTGAGTTCAAGGCGAAAGTCGCGCTGGAAGCCCTGAAGGGCGAGGAGACTGCCGCCGAGCTGGCAAGCCGGTTCGGGGTGCATCCGACGATGATCCACCAATGGAAGCGAGCTCTGCTCGAAGGCGCGTCCGGCGTGTTCGAGCGCGGGAGCAGCAAGAAGGCTGCAATTGATGAAGAGCAGGTGAAGGAGCTCCACGCCAAGATCGGGGAGCTGGCGGTGGCCAACTCTTTTTTGGAGCGAAAGCTGAAGCCTTGGGGCGGGCAGTGAGGCGTGACATGATCGAGCCTGACCACCCGGATTTGTCGATTGGCCAGCAGTGCAAGCTGCTGTCGATCGCGCGTTCGTCTTTCTACTACACCCCCAAAGGCGAGACCGAACAGAACCTCGGCCTGATGCGGCGGATTGACGAGCAGTTCTTGGAGACGCCGTTCTTCGGCGTTCGGCAAATGACCTGGCACCTGCGCAACGACGGGCACCTCGTCAACGAGAAGCGGATACGCCGGCTGATGCGCCTCATGGGGCTCATGCCGATCTACCAGAAGCCCAATACCAGCAGGCCGGCAAAGGGGCACAAGACCTATCCCTATCTGCTGAGAGGCCTGCGCGTGGATCGCCCGAACCAAGTCTGGTGCTCGGATATCACCTACCTGCCCATGCGGCGCGGGTTCCTCTACCTCGTGGCGATCATGGACTGGCACACTCGCAAAGTTCTGTCTTGGCGGATCTCAAACACGCTGGAGGCCGACTTCTGCGTCGAAGCGTTGAACGAGGCCATCCACAAGTTCGGGCCGCCCGAGATCATGAACACGGATCAGGGAAGCCAGTTCACGTCCTTCGCCTGGACGGATCGGTTGCGTCGATCTGGCGTGCGGATCTCGATGGATGGGAAAGGTCGGTTCCTCGACAACATCTTCATCGAGAGGCTGTGGCGCACCCTGAAATACGAGTGTGTCTACCTGCATGCTTGGGAGACCGGTTCGGAGACAAAGGCAGCCATCCGGAAATGGATGACCTTCTACAACCACCAGCGCCCGCATTCTGCCTTGGACGGCAGGCCACCGGCGTTGGTCTATTGGCAGAGAAATGATATCAACCAACCCCATCAGCAGGTGCAACGAGTAGCTTAACTTACGCCAGATCCTGTCCTGAAGATGGGGAGTAGCTCAAAGCTCGATTTCCGGCACGGCCTGCTTGGAGAAGCGGTGCCCGGCGGCGGCCGAAACCGAAACGACCCGCATGTCAGCCCTCCTTTACCGGCACCGCGTCCACCGCACCGGCCATGAACTGCGCCTGTGCCAGCTTCGCGAACCGGCCGCCTTGGGCGACCAGTTCCTCGAATTTCCCGCTTTCGACGATTTGGCCCTGATCGAGCACGAGGATGAGATCGGCGTTGCGGATGGTGGCGAGACGATGCGCGATCACGAAGGTCGTGCGGTTCTTCATCACCTCTTCCAGTGCGAGCTGAAGCTTGCGTTCGGTTGTCGCGTCAAGCGCCGAGGTCGCCTCGTCGAGGATAAGGATCGGCGGGTTTTTCAGGAGCGCCCGCGCGATCGAGAGCCGCTGGCGCTCGCCACCGGAGAGCGAGCGGCCGCGCTCGCCGACGATCGTATCGAGCCCGCTCGCCTGCCGGCCGATGAATTCGAGTGCCTGCGCGCGTTCGAGCGCGTCCATCATCTCGGCTTCACTCGCATCCGCCCGGCCGACCTGAAGGTTTTCGCGGATCGTGCGCGCGAACAGCATCGGCTCCTGAAACACCACGGCGATGTTGCGCCGGAGCGATTGCAGCGTGAAATCGCGGATATCCGTGCCGTCGATCAGGATACGGCCCGACTGCGGATCGAACGCGCGGTGGAGAAGGCCGAGCGTCGTCGATTTGCCCGAGCCGGTCGCGCCGACGAGCGCCACCACCTTGCCTTTGGGCGCGGTGAACGTGAGGTCGGCGATCGCCGTGCGCTTGCCGTCGTAGGAGAACGAGACAGTGTCGAACGTCACCTCGCCCGAAAGCGTGCCGGCGTCGAGCGCGTTCGGGCGGTCGTGCACCTGCGGCGTCGTGTCGAGCACCTCGAAGAATTCGGCCAGCTTCGGCGCCTGCATGAAGATCGAGTTGACGAACCCGACCGCGGCTTCGAGCTTGCCGATCAGCAGCGTCGCATAACCCATGAAGGTCACGATATCGCCGACACTCGCGAGATCACGGTAATGCAGCCAGGTTCCGAGCAGGAAGATCGCGGTGACGGTCAGCGTCGAGGCCGCGCGGGTCGCGACGGAGACGAGCGCCCACCACGAGAGCACGGGAATCTGCGCCGCCAGTACCCGGTCGATGATGTGGCGCAGCCCCTGCAATTCGGCCTGCACGCGCGTGAAGCTCTGGATCACCGGGATGTTGCCGATCGCATCCGAGGCATGTTCGGCGAGCGTCGAATGATGGGTCTCGACCGCACCCTGCTTCTCCTCCGTCTTGCGCAGGACCAGCACGGTGAAGACGGCGAACACGACCACAAGCGCCACCAGAAGCAGCCCGAGCCGCCAGTTGATGAACAGCGTGAACGGCAGCAGCACGATCAGCGAGACCAGCGCCGAGCAATGCTCGCGCAGGAAGCCGAGCCAGAGCCAGAACATGGCGCTGGAGCCGTCGAGCATCACCTTGAGCGTGCGGCCCGAATGCGTGCCGGCGTGAAACGAGAGCGGCAGCGTCAGCACATGCTCGAAATAGCGGCTCATCACCGCAAGGCGCTGGCGATGCGCCAACCGGTCGGCGTGTAGCGCGACCGTGACCCCGCCGACGATGGTGATGAGGCCGAAACCCAGCCAAAGCGCGATCAACGGCAGCAGAGCCTCGACGCCCGGCTTGCCGCCGCCGTTGGCCCCCGTCAGCAGGTTGATGATCCGACCGAACAGATAGGGCTCGGCGAACAGCGCCACGGCCAGCGCGAGATTGGCGAGGACGAGCACCATCGCAAGCCGCTTTTCGGGCCCGAGAAGCGTGAGAACGCGCAGATAAAGACGGGGAAGCGACATCGCTCATCCTCATGGGGCGGAAGCTCGATCGATGACAGCCGCGCTCGCGGGTCAGATCGAGCGTGGCATATGTGGCAGAAGAAATGAACGGGAACTGAGTGGGGTTCCGTTAGGCTTAACCCTTCCTTTAACTCGTGAGCATAACGTTCGCCCAGGGCACCCATCGAGCGGCGCACCCGGTGTGCGACCGAAGGACTTGATCACATGGATATTTCCACCATCGTCGGAACCATTCTGGGTGTGGCGACCGTCATCATCCTGATGATGATGGACGGCCATGTCAGCATCTACCTTTCCGAACATGCCGCTATCGTCATCGGCGGCGGCGTCTTCGCCTCGACGATGATCCGCTTTCCGTTCTCGACCATGATGCACGGCCTGCCGATGGGCATGCGCTTCGCACTTCAGCTCCGGCCGCTCGACCCGCGCGGGCTGATCGAGGAAATCACCAAGATCGCCGAGATCATGCGCAAGTCCGGCCCGATGGCGCTTGAGAACCACAAGGTCGACGACCCCTTCCTCGCGCAGGGGCTGCGCTATGTCGTCGACGGTTACGATGCCGAATTCATCCAGAACGCAATGGAAAAGGATCGCGACACCTTTCTCGGCCATCTCGACGAAGGCCAGAAGATCTATCGCGCCATCGGCGATTGCGCCCCGGCCTGGGGCATGATCGGCACCCTGCTCGGCATGGTCGGCATGTTCGCCAACATGTCCGACCCCTCGAAGCTCGGCCCGTTCATGGCGACCGCCCTGCTCGCGACGCTCTACGGCGCGCTGGTGGCGAACCTGTTCTGCCTTCCGGTCGCCGACAAGCTGCATCTGAAGCTCGAGGAAGAGGATATCTCCCGCTCGCTGATCATCGACGGCGTCCTCCAGATTCGCCAGGCCAAGAGCCCCGGCATCATCCGCGAGATGCTGCTCTCCTATCTGCCGGATCACCACAAGGCGATGTTCGCGGAGGCCGAGGCGGCCTGACGCCCCTGTCATTGAGCGTAGAGTATCGGAGTAAGGCGGATGGCACGGAAAAAGAACGCGGGGCATACGGGCGGGCACGGCTGGTTCGTCACCTTCGCGGACCTGATGGGCCTGCTGCTCTCCTATTTCGTGATGCTCGTCGCCTTCTCGCAGCCGAAGACGCAGGAGATCGCGCTGGTCGCCGGCTCGATGCGCGAAGCGTTCGGCAACCAGCGCCACACCCGCACCTCGGGCATGATCGACATCAACGGCATCGCCCCGCGTCGCAAGCTCGAGAATGTGGAGAAGGTCACGCCCGACCTCGCCGGCACGCTCGGCATTCCCAAGAAGGACATCCAGCAGGATGTGAAGGGCGAAGGAACCTTCCAGGCGGACCGCGCCTTCACCACCGCCGCGGCCTCGCTGCGGCAGGCCCTGCAGGAACTGCCGGAAATCACCGAGGTGTCGCGCAACGTCGTCGTCGAGGAAACCAAGGATGGTCTCGACATCCAGATCGTCGATCAGGACGGGCGTTCGATGTTCCCGGAAGGCTCGGCCCAGCCCTACGAGCGCACCCGCAAGGTGCTGGCCACCATCGCCCCGACCTTGCGCCGCATGCCGAACCGCATCCGCATCACCGGCCATACGAGTTCGGTCCGCGGGGCCGGCAGCGACCGCGGGATCGGCTGGAAGCTCTCCGCCGAACGCGCCATCGCCGTCCGCGACATCCTTTCAAATAACGGGGTGCCGGATGATCGCTTCGAATCGCTGATCGGCCGCGCCGATACGATGCCGGTTTTCCCCGACGATCCGTTCCTGGCGCCGAACCGCCGCGTCTCGATCCTGCTCGTTCGCGAGGCCCCGCCGCTGCCGCCGGCGAAGTAGCCGGCTAGCGCCGGCGCACCAGCACCACCCAGTAAACGCGATGGCGCGAGCCCGCCCGCGCGACGGCGCCGATGCCGATCGCCGCGCCTTTCGGATCGCGCAGCACCGCATCGTGGGCCGGCGAGCCGCGCCAGCCGGAAAACGCATCCGCCATGGTGTGATAGCCGCCCGAAACGCTGCGGCGGATCGCGCTGTGCGCAGCCGATGACTTGTCGCGGATGCCGGCGGTCAACAGCCCATCAGCTGCGGCATGCCGCCGCGCCTCGTTCTCGGCCTCGGCAGCCAGTCCGGCGTCCCAAACCAACGCGCCGAGACCGTTGGCGCGGCGATAGTCATTGACCAGCGAGAGCGCGGAAGCGGAATCGAGTGTCCCGCCTGTTGCCAGATCCTGATAGAAGGCCGGCCGTGGCTGCGGCGGCTCCGCCGCGCATCCCGCGAGGACGAGACCGGCCAGCAGGCCGGCGATTTTTCTTGTCTGCATGATCATTTTTCCCGGACGATGCCGCCGAGGCTGAACGATTCGCCGGGCGCCGAAGAGATTTCGAGGCGGCGCGTCGGGTAAGGAATCTCGATCTTCGCGTCGTTGAGCCGCTTGAAGATATCGAACAGCAGCTCGGAACGCGTGGGCCCGCGCGCATCGACATCGACATAGCAATAGAGTTCGAAATCGAGACCGGATTCGCCGAGATTCTTGAACAGCACGATCGGCGCGGGATCGCTCATTACCTCGCGGTGCGAAAGCGCGGCCTCCTTCAGCAGCGCCTCGACCTGCCGCGGATCGGAACTGTAGGCGACATTGACCGGAATCATGATCCGCGCCATGCGGTCAGCGTGCATCCAGTTCTTGACGCGGCCGGAGATGAACTCGGAATTCGGGATGATCAGGCTCGCGCGGTCGAAGGTCTGGATTTCGGTCGAGCGGACATTGATCCGCTTCACCAGCCCCTGCTCGTCACCGACGACGACGTAATCGCCGACGCGGATCGGCCGTTCCCACAGCAGGATCAGCCCCGAAACGAAGTTCTCGACGATCGACTTCAGTCCGAAGCCGATACCGACCGAGAGGGCGCCAGCGACAATCGCCAGCTTCTCGAGGCTGAGGCCCAGCTGCGCCAGCGCCACCATCGACGCGATGATCGTGCCGATATAGCCGAAAATCGTGCGGATCGAGTTCTGCAGCCCGACATCGAGCGAGGTGCGCGGCAGATAGCTCGCCTCCAGCCAGTTCTGGATCGCCCGGGTGATGAAGAAGCCGATGCCGAACAGGCCAAGCGCCAGCGCGATCGTCGAGATCGAGATCGTGACGCCGCCGACCTGGAAGCCGAAGAACGCGGCCCGCGCCGATCCGAGCAGGTTGGAGGAATCGACACCCCACGGCGCCAGAACCAGGAAGGTGAGGATGATATAAAGCAGCAGCCGCGCAAAACCCGACCCCAGCACGCCGAGCTGGTCGAGCGAACTGCGGCGGATGCCGGTCATCCGATGCACGCGGCTGCCGAAGGCTCCGCCGGCCGACAGGCCAACCCCGAGAAACTCGTCGATCAGCACCAGCAGCAGGGTCGAGGACAGTGCCAGAACCGCGATCCAGAGCACCTGACCGACGAGGAAGTCCGCCAGCGACACATAGCCCAGCAGCGCCGCCGCAAAGATGAACACCGCGATACCCCAGGCCCCGACCCGCACGGAGGTGAGCCAGGACGGCGTGGAAACGGAAGGCTTCTCGCCATCCGCCTCGGTGAGGAAGGCTCGGTGCATGCCGCGCATGATCAGGAAGGCGGCGAGGATCGCGATCACACCTTTTGTGGCGACGGTGAGCGGAAGGGTGGCGACGATGGCCTTGTAGATCGCTTCCACGATCAGGCTTGCGCCGGACAGCAGTGCAATCGCCCGGAGAAGGTGCCAGAATTCGCGCGCGATCCGGTCCGGGATATCGACGAGGCGGCGGTAGCCGGCATGGGGCGCCAGCACGCCGAGTGCAAGCCCGCCGACGGCCACCACCAGCGCCAGTGCCGAGAAGATGCTGTCGAGGATCGGCTCGACCCGCTGCGGCACCAGCCCGAAGAACTCGAACATGAGCTGAAGCACCAGCAGCACGCCGACCGGCAGCACCGCGGTCAGGACCACGAGGCGGATCGCGATCAGCACCTTGGAGAGGCGCGGTAGTTCGCGGATCTCTCCCTGTTCGTCCACCGCCTTGCCACTGAGCGAGCCGGAAAGCACCCAACGGCGCGCACGCGGCAGGCCGAAGAACATCCCCGCCGCCAACGCGACGAGCAGGATGATCTCGTACCAATCGAGGTTGTTGAGGATCGCCTCGCCCCATTGCCCGGCGACGAAGTTCAGGGCGCGAAGGTCCGAAGGCACGCCCTTGGCCACGTTGAGCCAGAGCACCGGGGAAGCGGCCGAATCGCCGCGCTTGAGAATCTCCCGGGCGAAGTTCTGCAGGCGCCGGTTGGCGATTGCCTCCTTGGCCTGATCGGCGCGCAGCGCAAGCGCGCGGGCGAGGCGCAATGTGTCGTCGGACTCTTTCCAGTTCTTCTGCTGCTCGGCGCGGTCCTTGGCGACGTCCTCGCTCTCGCTCGCTCCCTTGGCCGGATCGGGAGCGGGGCCGAGTTTTTCCATCCGCGCCTTGATCTCGTCGGCGCGCGGCTGTTCGCGCTGGATGATCGCCTCGATCGTCGCGATGATCGGATCGATCCGCGCCCGCAACTCGGCGAGCCGCGAATCATTGAGCGAATCACGCTGAAGCGCAGCCTCGATCTGCCCGATTTCAAGCCGCCCGGCCTCGATCTGGTCGCGGGATTCCTTGGCAGGCTGCGCAAGCACGAGAAACGACGCCGCGAACAGGGCCAGCACGGTCAGGCAGGCTTGGCGAAGGAAGCGTCGGAAAGTCGGGAGCACGGCGATCTAAATCCTGCGGGCGAAATGATGCGTGGGAACGGACGCGTTGTCCAAGCCGTCAAATCAGGCGGCAGCATGACCATAACGCCGAAAACCCGGCTTGGGAGCCGGGCAGGAGCCGCCATGCAGAGCTTTCTTTCAGCGCGTCGGCAGATCGTCGTCGTCGAGAACGCGATGCGCCGCGCCTTCGAGATCGTCGTACTGGCCGGATTTCATCGACCAGACGAAGGCGCCGAGCCCGATCAGCCCAAGCAACAGAGCCAGCGGAACGAGAATGACGAGAATGTTCATGCGACCTTCCCTGCCCTGAGGGCATTCAGCGTCACGATGATCGAAGAGCCGGACATCGCCAGCGCCGCGATCAGGGGCGTAGCATAGCCCGCGATCGCCAGCGGCACAGCAAAGAAATTGTAGAGAATCGCCATCCAGAGATTCTGGATCATCAGGCGATGCGCGCGCGTGCCGATCCCGATCGCGGTGACAACCGGCATCAGACGCGCGCCGATGAACAGCGCATCCGCCTCGGCCTGCGCGAGGTGCGTCGCCTCGATCGGCGACATCGAAACATGCGCGGCGGCGAGCGCCGGCGCATCGTTGAGCCCGTCACCGACCATCATCGCTTTGCGCCCCTCGGCGCGCAGGCGCTCGAGATAGGCGATCTTGTCCTGCGGCTTGCAGGCGGCGACCCAGGTCTCGATCCCGAGCTGATCCGCGACCGCGCGCACCGCCGCCTCGTGATCGCCCGACAGGATGATCGGGCGAATGCCGCGCCGCCGCAGCGCGGCCACGACCTCGGCGACATCCGGCCGCAGCGCCTGGCCGATCGCCAGCACCGCGCCGAGATCGCCGTGCTTCACTGCGATCAGCGAGGCGGAAGGGTTCGCGAGCGCGATCCTTCCTGCCTCGAATCCGAGGCCGGCGGCATCCGGCTTGCCGAGAAATACCGGCTGGCCGTCGAGCATCGCGGAAACGCCGACGCCCGGCTGTTCGCTGGTCTCCGTGAGCGGTTCCCGCGCGCCGGTCGCGCGCACCAGCGCGGCGGCGAGCGGATGACGGCTCGCCAGCGCGAGGCGTCCGGCCAGCGCGACAAGGCGCGGGTCGACCTGGCCCTCGTTGAGAATGCTCGCTTCGGGCAGGGTAAGCGTGCCGGTCTTGTCGAAAACGACCGTATCCACCGCCGCGAACCGTTCGAGCGCATCGCCCGAATTGAGGAGGATCTGGTTACGGAACAGCGCGCCGGAGGCGACCACCTGCACCGCCGGGATAGCGAGGCCGAGCGCGCAGGGGCAGGTGATGATCAGCACGGTGATGGCAGTGATCAGCGAAGCATGCCAGCCTGCGCCATAGACCATCCAGCCGGTGAAGGTCAGCGCCGCCGTCAGGTGCACCATCGGCGCGTAGAGCCGCGCGACACGATCGGCCAGTTGCACATAGGCCGAGCGCACCTCGGTCGCGCGGTCGAGCAGGTTCTGCACTTCCGAGAGCAGCGTGCCCTCGTCAGCCGCGCGGACACGAATCTTGAGCGTGCCGGAAAGGTTCATCGTACCAGCATAGACATCCGCGCCCTGCGTAACGGCGATCGGGCGTGTCTCGCCCGTGACGAGGCTCGCATCGATCTCGCTGCGGCCTTCGATCACCGCGCCATCGACCGTAATCCGCTCGCCCGGCCGGACCAGCACGAGATCGCCGCTCATCAGCGCGGCGATCGGCACGGTGCGGATTTCTGTCTCGGAGACGAACTTGACCGCGCTCTCGCCCCGCAACGCGGCAAGGTTGGTCGCAACGGCACGCGTCCGCCGCCGCATCGAACGCTCGAGATAGCGGCCGACCAGCAGGAAGAACAGCAGCATCACCGCCGAATCGAAATAGGCATGTTCGGCATGGTTCGCCGTCTCGACCACGGAAATGCCGAGCGCGAGGATGACACCGAGCGAAATCGGCACGTCCATGTTCACCGCGCCCGCGCGCAGCGCCTTGAGCGCCGAGCGGAAGAACGGCTGCCCGGCATAGAACGCCGCCGGAATGGCGATCAGCGCCGAGAGCCAGTGAAAGAAATCGCGCGTCTCGGGTGTGATGTCCGACAGGTTGCCGGCCCAGACCGAAACGGAAAGCAGCATGATGTTCATGGCGGCGAAGCCGGCCACGGCGAGGCAGATCAGCAGATGCTTCTCCTCGCGCTTCTCCTCGCTTTCGGCCTTGTCGTTGGAGAAGGGGTAGGCCTTGTAGCCGATCGCCTCCATACGGTCGAGAATACGCTCGGGCGTGGAGCGCCCCTGCTCCCACTCGACCGTGACCCGGCGGTTGGCGAGATTGACGCGCGCACCGGCAACGCCCGGCTCCTTCGACAGTCCCTTCTCGATCGCACGCATGCAGGCGGCGCAATGGATGCCTTCGACCGCGAGATCCATCGCCGCGCGGCCCTGTTCCCCCTTACGAACGAAAACCGAGAAATCGCGCGTATCAGCCATGATGAAACCCCGGAAAGCGGAACCTCAGTTCCGCAGCATGATCCGCCGTTCGGACACGAATTGTCGGCTCTCGCCCCGGAAGACCTCGACGATCAGCGCCCACTGCCCGGCCGCCAGTTCGGGAAGCGCTGCCACATAGCGTCCGCCTCCGGTCTCGGCCAGCTTCAGCCGGCGGTCGAGATGGGCATCGAGAGGCCTTTCGACGCGAACCTGCACCTCAAGGCCCGAAATCGCCTCGCCGTTGCGGTCGCGGATATGAACGTTGAGCGGCGCGCCGGAATGCAGGCCGGTCGTCGTCACATCCACCTGCCAGCCCAGCCTGTCCTGCGCGGCGATGGCATCGAGGCCGCGGTTGAAGGTCTGGCTCGCCTCGTAGGCGCTCTTCACCGTGGTGCCGGGCATGCTCTTGATTGCGAGATACATCATCGTCGCGTTCACGGCGCCGATGACCGCGAAGAACGCGATCATGCCGAAAAGGACGTGGCGACCGGTCAGGCCCTGCTTTTCAGGCCGGGGCGGGGTCGCGCTCCGAAGTTCAACTGGCATCACGAAGGCTCCACAGCAGCTCATGTTCCTAACCCGGCTGATCGCGCCGGTTAAGGCGCAACCGATCCATGCCCGTTATTCGGGACCGAAGAAATGATCCTGCGCAACGACGTTCTCGCCGGCGAAGAGATCCGAGGCCTTGATGGTGATCGGCGCGCTCTTCCCCTTGATGGAGGCTTTCGGCACCGTCACCAGCAAACGCACCTCGCGCGTGGAATCCGGCGGCACGGCCACGATGGGGCGCCAATCCGAGGTCGCGGTAACGTTGACCAGTTCCAGCTTCAGCCCGACGGGGCCCTCCGCCGTCAGCGCGAAGTGCCGGTCATCCGGTCGCTTGTTGATGAGGCGGATCGTATAGGCGTTTCGGATCGAACCGTCGGCCAGCGTAACGAAAAGCGGCGTGCGGTCATGGATCAGGTTGATGCCGGCCGTCGAACGCGTCGCAAGCTGGAACAGCATCGCCCCGCCGACGATCGAGATCATCGCCGCGTAGATCATGGTGCGCGCCCGGATCGGGTGGAACTTGCGTTCGGGTTCGCCGGCCGCACGCGCCTTGACGTTGAAGTCCGTATCGTAGGCGATCAGCCCGGTCGGACGGCCAACCTTGGTCATGACGTTGTCGCAGGCGTCCATGCAGAGCCCGCACTGGATGCATTCGAGCTGCGCGCCGTGGCGGATGTCGATGCCGGTCGGGCAGACAGCGACGCATTGGCTGCAATCGACACAATCGCCGGCCGGCGCACCGGCGGCCCGCAGTTTCGCAGCCTCCTTCAGCGAGACGCGCGGTTCGCCGCGATCGTAGCGATAGGTGACGTTGAGCGCCTCGTCGTCGGTCAGCGCCGCCTGGATGCGCGGCCACGGGCACATGTAGGTGCAGACCTGCTCGCGCATGATGCCCGCGAGCGTATAGGTCGTGAAGGTGAGGATGCCGATCCAGACATAGGCCGTGAGCGGCGCCGTGCCGAAGGCGAGTTCCTTCACCAGGGTCGGCGCGTCGGCAAAATAGAGCACCCAAGCGCCGCCGGTCCACCACGCGATCATCAGCCAGATGAAATGCTTGACCGCCTTTCTGGCCAGCACCGCGAGACCCCACTTGCCCTCGTCCATCTTGATGCGATCGCGCCGGTCGCCTTCGACGAAGCGTTCGACCGCGAGAAAAAGATCGGTCCAGACGGTCTGCGGGCAGAGGTAGCCGCACCAGATGCGGCCTGCGACGGCGTTCATCAGGAACAGCACCATCGCCGCAATCACAAGAAGGCCGGTAAAGTAATAGACTTCCTGCGGCCAGATCTCGATCGGGAAGAAATAGAAGCGCCGGTTGGCGAGATCGACCAGAACGGCCTGATCCGGCAGGTTCGGCCCGCGGTTCCAGCGCAGGAACGGCAGGAAATAGTAAATTCCGAGGCAGATCGCCAGCACCGCCCACTTGATGTTGCGGTAAAGGCCCTTCACCGATTGCGGGTAGACCTTCTTGGCCGAAGCGTAGAGGGGGATGTCGGATTCGTCAGTCGAGGACATGAAAGGCGCCTTCATTGCCGTTCCGGGTTCAAAAGCCCGGAGGGGGGTATGGCGAGAAACGCCGGCCCGACGAAATGTCAGGCCGGCGCAAACGAGCAGCGTTACTTGCCGCCGCCGAGCGAATGCACGTAGACGGCGAGCGACTTGACCGTCACCGGGTCGAGACGGCCCGCCCAGGCGGGCATCAGGCCGGAGCGGCTGTTCGTCACGGTCTCGACGACATCCTCAAGCTTGCTGCCGTAGAGCCAGATGGCATCGGTCAGGTTCGGCGCACCGAGATCCTTGTTACCCTTGCCCTGGTCGCCATGGCACGAAGCGCAGTTGTCGGCGAAGAGCTTCGCACCGGCAGCCTTGTCGAACCCGGCCTCGGTCTGTCCACCCGAGAGCGAGACGACGTAGTTGGCCACAGTCCGGACTTCCTCCTTCTTCAGGATTCCATCGCGCCCGAAAGCCGGCATCGCCGAAATCCGGGTGGCGTCATCGTTCGTCGAGCGAACGCCATGCTGGATCGTGGTGTGGATGTCGTTGAGCGTGCCGCCCCACAGCCAATCGTCGTCGTTGAGGTTCGGATAGCCTTTCGAGCCGGCACCGCCGATGCCGTGGCAGGGCGCGCAGTTATCGCCGAACGCCGCCTTGCCCTGCGCGAGCGCTAGGTTGAGCAGCTTCGGATCCGCCTTGATCGCCGCGATATCGACCGTGCCGAGATCCGCCGCCGCTGCCGCGCGCTTGGCCTTGAGGGCATCAAGCTCGACCGCTACCTCGGCGCGCGAGGAGTAACCGAGCGCGCCCTTGGTGTAGGAAGTGATGCCCGGCCAGGCAGGGTAGACCACGTAATAGGCGATCGACCAGAGGATGCAGGCATAGAACACGTTGAGCCACCAGCGCGGCAACGGCGTATTCAGCTCCTTGATGCCATCCCATTCGTGGCCGGTCGTGGTACGACCGGTGACGGCATCTTTCTCTTCGATATGTCCGGCCATCGGATCAATCCTCCTTCAGAGGCATATGGGCGGCCGCGTCGAACTTTTCGCGGTTCTTCGGCCAGAGAGCGTAGGCAACCACTGCGGCGAAGACGGTCATGAAGAAGACCACGCCGAGCTGCTGCGCGATGGAGGCGAGGAGTGCGTAGGTGGAACCCATTTTTTCCTCCTCAACGATAGTTGGCCTTGGCGTCGTAGCCCTTGAAATCGACCATCGTCCCCAGAACCTGGAGATAGGCGATCAGGGCATCCGCCTCGGTGAGCTTCTGCGGGTTGCCGTCGAAGTCACGGATGGAGATGGTCGACACCTTCACCATTTTCGGCTTGCCGTCCTTGTCGAGCACGGGTTTGCCGTCCGCGCCGACTTCCGGCTTCATGGTGTAGCGCTTCTCGAGGTCGGCCGCGCCGGCATCGTCCGGGTTGGTCTGCGCCCGCATGTCCTTGAGCGCGTTCGCGATCATCTCGTCCGTGTAGGGCACGCCGCCGATGCGGTTGGCCTTCAGGTGGCCCGCGATGTCGCGGAAGTCGAGTTCGGCCTTCGCGAGATACGGGTAGCCCGGCATGATCGATTGCGGCACCACCTCGCGCGGATTGTTGAGGTGGCGGATCTGCCATTCATCCGAATACTTGCCGCCGACGCGCGCCAGATCCGGCCCGGTGCGCTTCGAACCCCACTGGAACGGCTTGTCGAACATCGATTCCGCCGCGAGGCTGTAGTGGCCGTAGCGTTCGACCTCGTCGCGCAGCGGACGGATCATCTGGCTATGGCAGTTGTAGCAACCCTCGCGGACGTAGATCGCGCGCCCGGCCAGTTCGAGCGGGGTGTAGGGGCGCACCCCTTTCACCTGCTCGATGGTCGAACGGAGGTAGAAGAGCGGCGCGATCTCGACGAGACCGCCGATGGCGATCACGACGATGATGCCGATGGCGAGAAGGATGGAGTTCTTCTCGAAGACAGCGTGTTTGTGCCAGAGAGACATTGTTCTCATCCTTACTCGGCAGGGACCATGGCCGGCTTGGTGGCATCGGCGGGCTCAGCCGCCGTGCCGGACCGGATGGTCATGTAGATGTTGTAGGCCATGATCAGCGACCCCACGACGAACAGGGAGCCGCCCAGGGCACGGATCGCGTAGAAGGGGTGCATCGCCTCGACCGTCTCGATGAAGGAATATTCGAGGAAGCCGAGCGCGGTGTAGGCACGCCACATCAGGCCCTGCATGATACCCGCGACCCACATCGCCGAGATGTAGAGCACGATGCCGAGCGTCGCGATCCAGAAGTGCCAGTTGACGAGCTTGTCAGACCACAGGCCCTTCTTGTTCCACAGCCACGGCACGAGGCAGTAGATCGCGCCGAAGGAGACGAAGCCGACCCAGCCGAGCGCGCCCGAATGCACGTGGCCGACGGTCCAGTCAGTGTAGTGCGAGAGCGAGTTCACGGCCTTGATGGACATCATCGGCCCCTCGAAGGTCGACATGCCGTAGAAGGCGACCGACACGACCAGCATGCGCAGCACGGGGTCGGTGCGGAGCTTGTCCCACGCGCCCGAGAGCGTCATCAGGCCGTTGATCATGCCACCCCACGAGGGCATCCACAGCATGATCGAGAAGGTCATGCCCAGGGTCTGCGCCCAGTCCGGCAGCGCGGTGTAGTGCAGATGGTGCGGACCCGCCCAGATGTAGAGGAAGATCAGCGCCCAGAAGTGCACGATCGAGAGCCGGTAGGAGTAGACCGGGCGGTTCGCGCGCTTCGGCACGAAGTAATACATGATGGCGAGGAAGCCGGCGGTCAGGAAGAAGCCGACCGCGTTATGGCCATACCACCACTGGAACATCGCATCCTGCACGCCCGACCAGACGATGTAGCTCTTCGGGGAGAAGATCGACACCGGGATCGTCGCGTTGTTACCCAAATGCAGGACCGCGATCGTCAGGATGAAGGCGAGGTAGAACCAGTTCGCCACATAGATATGCGGCTCCTTGCGCTTCCAGATCGTCGCCAGGAACACCAGGAGATAGGCCACCCAGACGATGGTCAGCCAGAGGTCGGCGTACCATTCGGGTTCGGCGTATTCCTTGCCCTGCGTGAGGCCGAGCAGGTAGCCCGTGCCGGCGATCACGATGAAGAGGTTGTAGCCCAGCACCACGAACCAGGGCGAGAGATCGCCGGCGAGGCGGGCCTGCGAGGTGCGCTGCACCACGTAGAACGAGGTGGCGAGGAGCACGTTGCCGCCAAACGCGAAAATCACCGCAGAGGTGTGAAGCGGGCGCAGACGACCGAACTGGATCCAGGGAAGATCGAAGTTCAGCGCCGGCCAGGCGAGCTGAAGCGCGATGATGAGACCCACGAGGAACCCGGCAACACCCCAGAACACGGCCGCGATCGTCGCGAACTTGACCGGTCCGAGATTGTAATTCGGCTTGCCGTTGATCTCCTGCGGCGGATCGAACACCACGTTGGCGACGGCCCGCTTGCCGATGGCGATCACCGCCGCGACCCCCGCGATGGCGAACACATAGGCATGGAAGGCATAGCCCGAATCCGTCGCCTGCGAGGCGACATAAATTGAAAATACGGCGAGCGCTGCCGCCGCAACCGACCAAGCGACCTCATTGGCGCTCATCGACCGTGTTTTTGCTGGAATGCTCATGCGCGTGGTCCTCTGCCCCAGAGCGCTCCCCCCGGTGCGGGCGAAGCGCGCAGGTCAGGATACCGCAATTTGCGGCTCCTGCCATCGCCGGACCATGGTCCCGCGCCGCACAAAACACCTTGACGCAAATCAAGCTCGCCGTGCCGCGAACAGAAAATTGTCGCAATTCGGCCTTGCCGGACAAAAATGTCGTGAGGTCAGCCTTCGGCGAGTTCAACCAGCCGGTTGACGTCGAGAATCCGGATGCCATCGGGCACGACAACGATCAACTTGTCACGCGCCAGTTTGGAAATCGTCCGGCTCACGGTCTCGATCGTCAGGCCGAGATAATCGGCGATATCCTGCCGGCTCATCGGCAGCGGAATGGTCACCGACCGGGTCGCGACGCGCGCCAGGCGTTCGCGGAAGGACAGCAGGAAGGCCGATACACGTTCCTCGGCGTTCTTCCGGCCGAGCAGCACGATCTGGTCCTGCGAATCGTGGATCTCGCGCCCGGCGATCTCGTGCAGCTTCCGCAACAGATGCGGCTTTTCGTCGAGCATCTGGACGAAGACGGGCCGGGGAATCCGGCAGACACGGATGTGGTCGACGCTCTCGGCCGTGTATTCGTGCTTGTCCGCCAGCGCCGTGCCGAGAAAATCGCCCTTGATCGCAAAGCCGATGATCTGGCGCCGGCCATCCGGCAGCAGCCGGAACAGCCGGATGGTGCCCTCGGAAACGGAGAACACGAAATCGGCCTTCTGCCCCTGCTCGAACAGCACTGTCTTGGCGGCGAAACCGCGATGCTGAACCACGTGATCGAAGGTCACGAGTTCTTTCGGACCCAGAGCTTCGCAGATCGACAGATGTCGCGTCGTGCATGTCGAGCAATTCGGCACGTGCGATTCGCTAGCCTTTTCCGTCGAAGGCGAGATGTCCTGCAAGGGCTTGCCTATCATTTCCTACGCAACCGGGCGCCGTTCCGAAAAGGGCTTCGAAAGCAGCGCCACCATGCTTCGGTTTGGTACGGCTTGCAAGCGATTTGGCCGAGAGCGCACTGACGCCGTGCCCGAAAGAAACTCGGCGCCGTTCCCTAGTCGCGATCAACGCGCCGGCCGGTCGCGCCGTCGAAAAAGTGCAGGTGGCTCGCCGAAGCCGTCGCCCGGATGGTCTCTCCGGCCGCGATCGCGGACGATCCGTTGACCCGGATGATGATCTCCTGCCCGCTTCCGCCCAGCGCACCGTAGAGATAGGTCTCGGCGCCGACGGCCTCCGTCGCCGTGACCACGAGATCGAGCGCGAGCGGATGGCCCTCGTGCCCCGGCGCGGCCAGTTCGAGGTGTTCCGGCCGGATACCGAGAATGATCTGGTCGCCCTGCGGCCGGCTGAACAGCGAGAGCCCCGGAACAGCCCCCGCCCCCAGCGCGACAAGGTTCATCGGCGGCGCGCCGATGAAGCTGGCGACGAAGGTCGTCTGCGGCCGCTCGTAAAGGCTCATCGGCGAGCCCGATTGCTCGACCTTGCCCTTGTTCATCACCACCAGCACATCGGCGAGCGTCATCGCTTCCAACTGGTCATGGGTGACATAGATCGAGGTGATGCCGAGCGAGCGTTGCAGCTTCTTGATCTCGACGCGCATCTGGATGCGGAGTTTCGCGTCGAGGTTGGAGAGCGGCTCGTCGAACAGGAACACGCGCGGCTTGCGGACGATGGCGCGGCCCATCGCGACGCGCTGGCGCTGGCCGCCGGAAAGCGCCTTCGGCTTGCGCTCGAGCAGCGCGCCGAGTTCGAGGATGCGCGCGGCTTCCTGCACCCGCGTCTCGATCTCGGCCTTGGGCGTGCCGCGGTTGCGGAGGCCGTAGGCCATGTTGTCGTAGACGCTCATGTGCGGATAGAGCGCGTAGTTCTGGAACACCATCGCGATGTCGCGCTCGGACGGGTCCTTGTCGTTGACAACAGTGTCGCCGATCGAAATCTCGCCCGAGGTAATGGTCTCGAGCCCGGCGACCATGCGCAGCAGCGTCGACTTTCCACAGCCCGAAGGGCCGACGAGCACGCAGAACTGCCCGTCGTCGATCTCGATCGAAACGTCGCGCACGGCCTCGACATTGCCGGCATAGACCTTGCCGACGTGGCGGAGATGGACGTTGTTCATTTCTCGGTCTCCGTCAGGCCCTTCACAAACAGCTTCTGCATCACGACCACCACGACGACCGGCGGCAGCATGGCGAGAATCGCCGTCGCCATCGCCAGCTGCCATTCGGTGAGCGCATCCTGCGTCACGATCATTTTCTTGATGCCGATCACGATGGTCTGCATGTCGTCGCGCGTGGTGATCAGCAGCGGCCAGAGATACTGGTTCCAGCCGTAGATGAACTGGATGACGAACATCGCCGCGATCGAGGTGATCGAGAGCGGCAGCAGCGTATCCTTGAAGAACTTCATCGGCCCGGCGCCGTCGATGCGCGACGCTTCGACCAGCTCGTCCGGCACCGTCATGAAAAACTGCCGGAACAGCAGCGTCGCGGTCGCCGAGGCGATCAGCGGAATGGTCAGTCCGGGGAAGGTGTCGAGCAGCCCGAGATCCGCGACGATCTTGTAGGTCGGGTAGATACGCACCTCGACCGGGAGCATCAGCGTCACGAAGATGATCCAGAACGCCGCCATGCGGAACGGAAACCGGAAATAGACGATGGCGAAAGCCGAGATCAGCGAGATCGCGATCTTGCCGAGCGAGATCGAGAGCGCCATCACAAGGCTGTTGAGCATCATCTGGCCGACCGGCTCGCGCGTCGAGGACGAGGTGCCGACGAAGATCGCGCGATAGTAATTGTCGAGGAAATGCGGGCCGGGCCGCAGCGGCATCGTGCCGTTCGAGATCGTCGCCGCATCCCAGGTCGAGGCGATGAAAGCGACATAGACCGGGAAGGCCAGCACGAAAATGCCTGCGATCAGGATGAGATGCGGCAGGAAATCGAGAGCGGATTTCTTGTGGACCATCAGCCGGCTCCCTTCGCCTCGCGAAGCGCGTTCGCCAGCGCCTCAGCGCAAATCTCGACGAGCTTCTCGCCTTTTGCCCGGCTTGCGCGGCGCGCATCGCCAATCACCCCGGTCGGCGTCAGATCCTTGAACGACCGGTAGCGCGCGACGACCGGTCGCATCAGCGCGCCCGGCTGCGCGTCCATCATGCCGACGGCCTCCGGGAGCTTTTCCGCCACCACCGTCTCCGGCGCCACTGCCATCATCATCGAGGTCTCGACCTCGCAGGCGTGCATGGTGCCGGTCTGGTCCTCGAGCACGCCGGCCATGAAGGGGTTGGCCAGTTCGAAATAAGTGGTCGCGCGCAGGTCGAGACCGGTTTCCCGTGTGAGATCAGGGAGCAACGCGCCCATCGCCGCGATGTTGCCGCCGTGCCCGTTGACGATCATCACCTGTTTGAAGCCGTGCCGGGCGATGCTGACGAGCAGGCAGCGCAGCACCGCCTGATAGGTCGGGATGTCGAAGGTGAAGGTGCCGCCATAGGCCATGTGGTGCTCGGCCATGCCGCACCAGAGCGTCGGCGCGACGACGACGCCGATGTCCCGCGCCTTTTCCGCCGCCGCCCGGCACACCGCCTCGCACAGGAAGGTGTCGACGCCGGTCGGCAGGTGCGGACCATGCTGTTCCATCGAGGCGACCGGCAGCACGACGATCGAGCCGCCTGCGGCATGTCCGCGCAGTTCGGCGGCCGTGAGTTCCTTCCACATCACCGGGCGCATCAATATTCCACCTTGCGTTCGACGTAGCGGAACTGGATCGCCGTCAGCGCGATCACCATCACCATCAGGATGACGCTCTGCGCCGCCGAACCGCCGAGGTCGCCGCCGAGCTTGCCGTCATGGAACACCTTGTAGACCAGCGTCTCGGTCGCCTTGGCCGGTCCGCCCCCGGTCGTCGCGTCGATGATGCCGAAGGTATCGAAGAAGACATAGACGACGTTGATGACGAGCAGGAAGAAGGTCGTTGGCGAGAGAAGCGGAAAGACGATCGTCCAGAACCGCCGAATCGGCGAGGCGCCGTCGATGGCCGAGGCCTCGATCACCGATTTCGGGATCGATTGCAGGCCAGCGAGGAAGAACAGGAAATTGTAGGAAATCTGCTTCCAGGTCGCCGCCATGACGACGAGCGCCATGGCCTGCCCCGAATTGAGGAGCGGGTTCCAGTCGTAGCCCGCCGCCTGCAACGCCTTGCTAACGAGACCGAGCGAGGGCTGGAACATGAACAGCCAGAGCACGCCCGCGATCGCCGGCGCGACCGCATAGGGCCAGATCAGCAGCGTCTTGTAGCCGCTCGCGAACTTGATCGCCTTGTCTGCCTGCACCGCAAAGAGCAGCGAGAGCGAGAGCGCGAAGAACGCGACGATCGACGAGAAAACGAGCGTTGTCGCCAGCGTTCGGTAGTAATCCGGGTTCTTGAGCAGCAGCCGGTAATTCTCCAGCCAGACGAACTGGGTCGAGGTGCCGAACGCATCCTCGATCAGGAAGCTCTGCCACACGGCCTGCATCGCCGGCCAGTAGAAGAAGATGATCGTCACCAGGAGCTGAGGCAGCAGCAGGGCATAGGGCAGCAGCTTGCCGCTGAAGGTCACCCGCTTTTCCATGACATTCCCTCGGAAAAGGCATTTCCCCGCAAAAAAACGGGCGGCCGGAAAGGCCGCCCGATCAGACAGGCCGAACTTACCGCGCGACGGTCCGTTCGAACTGGCGCAGCATGGTGTTGCCGCGGCTCACCGCCTCGTCAAGCGCCTGCTTGGCGCTCTTCTTGCCGGCGAGCGCCGCCTCGAATTCCTCGGCCCAGACATCGCGCATCTGCACCATGTTGCCGAGGCGCAGGCCGCGCGAATTCTCGGTCGGCTCCTTGTTGGTCAGTTCGATCAGCGGCGTTTCGAGGTAGGGGTTGGTCTTGTAGAAGCCGGAAGCCTTGACCTTCTCGTAAGCCGCCTTGGTGATCGGCAGATAGCCCGATTCGGTGTGGAGCTTCGCCTGCCGGTCCGCATCGGACAGGAAGGTGAAGAACTTGGCGACGCCCTTGTACTCGTCGGCCTTCTTGCCGCCCATCACCCAGAGCGAGGCGCCGCCCAGGGTCGAGTTCTGCGGCGCGCCCGGGACATCCGGATAATACGGCATCGGCGCGTTGGCCCATTCGAACTTCGCATTGGCCTTCACGTTGCCGTAGAAGCCGGACGAAGTGAGGAAGATCGGGCATTCGCCGGCGGTGAAGCGACCTTCGCCGGTGTTGGTGCGGCCGGAGTAGTCGAAGGTCTTGTCCTTCTGGAGTTCCACCAGATTTTCGAGGTGCTTCACATGCACCGGCGAGTTGAACTTCAGTTCGGTATCGAAGCCGTCGATGCCGTTCGCCTTGGTCGCGAGCGGAACGTTGTGCCACACCGAGAACTGCTCGATGTTCAGCCAGGTGATCCAGGCCGAGGAGAAGCCGCACTTGTCATAGCCGGCGGCCTTGAGTTTCTTGGCGGCATCGAAAACCTGCGGCCAGGTCTTGAGCTGGTCCTTCGCGATGCCGGCCTTTTTCAGCGCATCCATGTTCAGCCACATCACCGAGGATGAGGAGTTGAACGGGAACGACAGCATCTCGCCCTTGGAGGTCGAGTAATAGCCGGTCACCGCCGGGAGATAGGCTTTCGGATCGAATTTCTCGCCCGCGTCCTTCATCAGGTCCTGCACCGGCTTGATCGCGCCCTTGGCGGCCATCATCGTCGCGGTGCCGACCTCGAACACCTGCAGGATGTGCGGCGCGTTGCCGGCGCGGAAGGCGGCGATGCCGGCGTTCATCGTATCGGCGTAGGAGCCCTTGTAGGTCACGACGACCTTGTAGTCCTTCTGGCTCGCATTGAAATCCTCGGCCAGCTTGACGACGACGTTGTTGTTCGCGCCCGTCATCGCATGCCACCAGTGAATCTCGGTCTGGGCGAGAGCCGGAACGGCATGGAGCGCGGAAAAAGCAAGAAGAGTCGCGGCAAACGAGCGACGAGCAGACATGGTAACCTCCCTTGGAGCCTGATCGGGAAACGAACCCCCAGGCCGCCCCTTATGGCGGGGCCGCTTGAAGGTCGCATGAAAGAACAATGACAAAGCGATGACAAGCCCGTGAAAGCGATAGCCGGCAAATTTTTTACATGTGAACTTGGTGCCGGCCGCTGGTGATCCCGACAGGATTCGAACCTGTGACCTACAGTTTAGGAAACTGCCGCTCTATCCTGCTGAGCTACGGGACCCTATGCTCCCGATAACAGAATTCGCCGCGGGATTGCACCCTCTTGATGTGGCAGCGCGCTTTTTTTGTCACCCTCCTGGCACTGGCGCCGCTGCCCGCGCCGGCGGCGCCCTGCGATGCGACCGGCGCCCTGAAGACGAGCCTCGCCGCCGTTGCCGCGGACGGTGTGATGACGCTGTCCGAAGGCTTTCGGGTGCGCCTCGCCGGCATCGTCTGGCCGGATCACCTCGAACCGCGCCAGCGCACGGCGCTTACCGCCATTCTCGAACGGGCCGTACTGGGTCAGGCTCTGACGTGGAAACCCGCAGCGGGGCCCGATCGCTGGGGCGTGACCCCGGTCGATTTGTTCCTGCAGGAGCCGGACGGCACTCGTGCGCCATTCTGGCTTCAAGCGGGCCTTGTCGAGAACGGGCTGGTCCCGGCCTGGCCAGAGGGGTTGGCGAAAGACTGTCTCGATCGCCTGACCGCTCACGAGGCCCTCGCCATCCGGGCCCGGCGCGGCATCTGGGCGCCGCGTGCGCAGGCCGCCCGCCATCGCACCATCGAGGCCGCGCGCGAGGCCCACGCCGGCCGCAGGATGGTCGCGCTCTGGCGCGTGCGCAGTGTCAAGCCATGGCGTTCGATGCATTTCGTCAACATCGTGCCATCTTTTCGTGGTGGCCCTTCCATCGGGTTGACGCGGAAGCAGGTCACGGCCCTGGTTGACAGCGGCAGAAATCCGGCAGAATGGCGCGGGCGATGGATCGTGGCCCGTTTCGTGCTTGGTCCGGCTGGCCTGTCGCGCATCCGGGTCGAGAGCATCAGCCCGGTCGATGCCGCGCCGCGACGGCAATGACAATGGGGTTTCAGGCGGCAGCGGATGGCGCGTGAGAGTGAGTAAGGATCGTCGTCGGGAAGTTGGAGTGAACCATGCCAGGGGATACCTGGCCATGCCTCCGCGCCGCTTGTGCGGCGGGGGATGCGGGCGGTTGCGCCTGTTGCTGACCGCTGCCGCGATGGCTCCGCTGCTCGGCGGCTGCTTCACCGACCCGATCACCGTTCCGCCCGTCGAACCCCGCAAGGTCGAACTGCCGGGCACTGGTCCCAATCTTCCCCCCGGCTCCGCGCTCGAACGCGAGCACAAGCGGCTGATCGCCAGTTTCGGCGGCGAATACCGCAACGCGAAGGTGCAATCGCAGCTCAACGCGATCGCGGACCGCCTGCGCCTCGTCTCCGACCGGCCGAACGAGCATTTCAAGGTCATCGTCCTGAACTCGGCGACCGTGAACGCCTTCGCGTTGCCGAACGGCTATGTCTATCTGACGCGCGGCCTGCTCGCCCTCGCCAACGATACCGCCGAGATCGCCTCGGTGATCGCGCACGAGATCGCCCATGTCACGAACCGGCACGCCCTCGCCCGCGCGGAACTCGAAAGCCGGTCGATCCTCGTCAGCCGCGTGATGTCCGAAGTGCTGGAGAACCCCGGCGCCAGCCAGTTCATGCGCGACGAATCGCGCGTGGCGCTTGCGAGCTTTTCGCGCCAGCAGGAGGTCGATGCCGACGAGGTTGGCGTCCGGGCCATCGCCAAGGCCGGGTTCGAGGCGCACGGCGCGACGCGCTTCCTTGTCGCGCTCGACCGGTCGAGCCGCCTGCGCACGCAGATGGATGGCAGGGACGGCGCGGACAAGACCGATATTCTCGCGACCCATCCCTCGACGCCCGAACGCATCCAGCGCGCGATCGCGGTCGCCCGCCAATACGGTGCGCCCGGCGTCGGCGAGGCCGATCGCGGCAAATGGCTCGGCGCGCTCGACGGCATGGTCTACGGCGACGATCCCGCGCAGGGCCTCGTGCGCGGCCGCTCCTTCGTGCATCCGCGGCTGAAATTCGCGCTGGAAGCGCCCGAAGGCTTCACGCTCGAAAACACCCCGCAGGCGATCCTCGGCGTCACACCCGGCGCCAAGGAAGCGATGCGGCTCGATTCGAGCAAGGCGCCGCAGGGCAAGGCGCTGCGCGCGCTCCTGAGCGACAGCCCGATCGAGGGACAGAAGATCGGCGAGATCGAGACCTTGACGATCAACGGTTTCCAGGTCGAGACCGGCATCGCCCGCGGTCCGGACTGGACGTTCCGCATCTACCTGTTCCAGTCCGGCGATTACATCTACCGCCTCATCATGGCCGCGCAGAATTTCACGCCGGCGCACGACGCCCGGTTCCGGCAGGCCGCGCTGACCTTCCGCAAGCTGACGGACGAAGAGGCCAAGGCCATCCAGCCGCACCGCATTCGCCTCGTCACGGCCGGCGCCACCGAGCGGCCCGAAGAGATCGTCGCTGCGCACATGCGCGACGAGCCGCAGGCGCTCGAACGCTTCTACCTGATCAACGGTCTCGGCCCTGAGGACAAGATCGTACCGGGCGCGACCTACAAGGTGATCGGCAACTAGGTCTCAGCCGAACGACGAGGCGAAACGCGGGTTGCGTTCGAGCAGGGCCTTGCGCAGCTTTTCGAGCGCGCGGTTCTCGATCTGCCGGACGCGCTCCTTGGAAATCCCGAGCTTTTCGCCCAGCGCCTCCAGCGTCTCGCCCTCCTCGGCGAGGCGACGCTCCCGGAGGATGCGCAACTCCCGCTCGGAGAGCACTGTCAACGCGCTCTGCAGCCATTCATGGCGACGCTCGCCGTCGATCTGCTCGCCGACGATCTCATCGGGCAGGGGCGAGGAATCGGCGAAGAAATCGCCGCGATCGGCGCTCCCCGAATCGTCATCCGACACCGGCGCACTCAGCGACATGTCCGGCCCCGAAAGGCGGGCTTCCATCGCCGCGACATCGCTCCGGCGCACACCGACGGCCGCCGCGATCTCGCCCTGGATATCGAGGTCGGGCTCGTTCTCGGCCCGCCGCGCGATGCGCATGCGAAGCCGGCGCAGGTTGAAGAACAGCGCCTTCTGCGCCGAACTGGTGCCGCCACGCACGATCGACCAGTTCCGCAGCACGAAATCCTGGATCGATGCGCGGATCCACCAGGTGGCATAGGTCGAAAACCGCACATCGCGATCCGGTTCGAACCGCGCGGCGGCTTCCAGCAGACCGACATGGCCTTCCTGGACGAGATCCTGCGGCGAGAGCCCGTAGTTGCGGAACCGGCCGGCGATGGAAATCACCAGACGCATGTGGGCCGTGGTCAGGCGGGCCAGCGCCGCCTCGTCCCCCGCATCGCGCCAGGCGAGCGCCAGTCCGTGCTCTTCCTCGCGGGTGAGGTAGGGCGCGTTCATCGCCGTGCGAACGAAAGACCGGCTAATTCCCGTGATCTGGGCCATGCTCTGCTCCCTGTGCGACTTTTGGCTAGTTTACGCAGGCAATGTGGCAACGGTTCACCCGCGCCGCTGACATTTTCGTGAACAACAAAAAACCCGCGGCCGAAGCCGCGGGTTGATCATTCTGCGCCGGAGGCCGTGAGGCGATCAGGCGGCTTCCTCGCTCGCATCGTCGTTGTCGGCCTCGGCAGCGCTGTCAGCCGCACGGACACGGCGCGGGCCCTTGGAAAGGCTGGTCTCGATGCGCTTCATCGCTTCCGTCTCGGTCGAGCCGTCCACCGCCGCCACCTCGTCGACGAGGCGGGCAAGCGCCGTCTCGAACAACTGGCGTTCCGAATAGGACTGCTCCGGCTGGGCTTCCGAGCGATAAAGGTCGCGCACGACCTCGGCCACGGCGATGATGTCGCCGGAATTGATCTTGGCTTCGTATTCCTGGGCGCGACGGCTCCACATCGTGCGCTTGACGCGCGCGCGACCGGTCAGGATTTCGAGCGCCTTGGTGATGCCGGCGGTATCGGAGAGCTTGCGCATTCCCACGCTCGCCACTTTCGCGACCGGCACGCGCAGCGTCATCTTCTCCTTGGCGAAGCTGACCACGAACAGCTCGAGCTTGAAGCCCGCGATTTCCTGCTCCTCGATCGCCGTCACCTGTCCGACGCCATGGGCCGGATAGACGACATGCTCGCCCGGCTTGAACCCATCGCGCTGCGCCGTTTTCTTTGTGCTCATCTTGTCCCTCATTGTCGCCCGCCGGAAGGCGAACAAACATGCGCCCGCCAGGAGGCGGACAACCATGGCGGCGGAAGACCGCCATTTCACGAGGCCGGGCCCTTCAGGAAAGGCATCGACCGGATTTCAGCAGGAAAGGAATCGTTAACCCGCGCCCGGAGGCCAAAAAACCGCCTTCAGCCCGCGCGCGGCTCGCGTGCAGGCTGGAACAAGGTCAGTTCAATGGAAAGCAAGGCGCAAGGAAGCGGCTACCTGTCTCGACTGTTGGGAGACCTATAACACGATTCCGGCGCAAAATCAAAAACCCGGCGCGCCGCTTCCCGCTTCGCGCAAGAAAGGGTTAACGCTGAGCAAGCAGGGTCAGTCGCCTTGTCCGGGCTTGTCGGAGAAATACTGCTCGAACTTGTTCGGCTTGCCGTCGAATTCCTTGGCCTCGGGCAGCGGATCGCGCTTGATCGTCACGTTCGGCCAGGCCTTGGCGTATTCGGCATTGACCTTCAGCCACTTCTCGAGACCCGGTTCGGTATCCGGCTTGATCGCCTCCGCCGGGCATTCCGGCTCGCACACGCCGCAATCGATGCACTCGTCCGGGTGGATCACGAGGAAATTCTCGCCCTCGTAGAAGCAATCGACCGGGCAAACCTCGACGCAATCCATATATTTGCACTTGATGCAATTATCGGTGACCACATAGGTCATCGGCTTCTCCTGCCATTCATCCACGCGATCAAGGACGCGCGATCAAACCTTCGGGCACGCGAGCACCCAGCTTGGCCTCTCGCTAATGCGGTTTTTCCGGGCTGGCAAGGGAATGGATCAATCGTTTTTCGACGAATTTCCGTGATCGGCTTCCACCATCCCGTAGAGCAGGGAGGCATCGTCCGCCCCGCCACGCCGCTCCGCGAGATCCAGAACCCGGACGACGACGGTCTTTCCCGGCAGGGCGAGCGTCAGCACGTCGCCGACGCGGACAACGGCGCCGGGCTGGTTCACCTTGCGACCGTTGACGCGCACATGCCCCTTGCGGATCAGGTCGGCGCAGTTCTCCCGCGCCCGCTGGAACCGCGCGAACCAGATCCACTTGTCGAGACGGCAGGTGGCGGCGGCTTCGGGTCCGTCATCGCGAGATGAACCGCGCCGCGCCATGCCCCCTCATGCCGCCCTTGTCAGGATTTGCCTTCGAGCTGGGCCTTGAGCGCAGCCAGCTTGGCGAAGGGCGAATCCGGGTCCGCCACCTTCTCCGGCTTGCGCTCGGGCTGGGGCCGGTTCCCGGCGAATTTGCCGCCCCCGAATTTACCGCCTTGATTATTGCCGCCCGAAAAATGGCCACCCTTGCCGGGCCTGTGATCGCCGCTGGGACGGCCACCGCGATTCTCCATCGCCTGCCCGAATTTCTCGAACTTCCTGCCGCGATTGTCGCCGTCACGCCGGAACTCGCGCTTCGGCGCTTCACCGCCTTCCGAAGCCGGCCCGCTCTCGGACGTCCGCGCCGGCCCACGATCCTGCCGGCCGTGATCTTGCCGACCATGCCGCGGGCGACCCTGCTCGTGGCGCGGCCGTTCATGTCGCGGACGCTCATGGCGAGCGAGACGCCAGATCTCGCTCTCGACCGGTCCAGTTGTCTCAGCGGCGATCGCAGCTTCGATTTCCGGCACGGCCTCGGCCGGAACCTGTTCGGCAGCTTCGCCAGCCGGTGCTTCAGCGGGGCTTTCAGCGACCGGCATTTCCGCTGCCATTGCTTCGACGGCGGGCGCCTCGGGGCTGGCCGGCACCTGTCCCTCCGCCTGCGGCTCGGGCTCGCCTTCCGGCGCAGCATCGGCCTCCACGGCCGCGACCAGCCCATCTTCCACCGGTTGAGGCGCAGGCGGTGCCGCGCGCTTGATCTCCGCCGTGATCGCCGGACCGGGCCGTGTCTCGCTGCGATAGCCAAGCGACTTCAGGATTTCGCCGAATTCCGGCCCTGCGCAGCCGACGAGCGAGGTCATCGCCCCAGTGACGATGAACCCGTCACCATCCGCCGCGCCGACCGGCGGTTCGCCCTCCGTCACGCCGGGCCGATAAGCGATCGCCGGGCGGATCAGGTCAGCGAGCCGTTCGAGGATATCGACGCGGATCGCGCGCGAGCCGGCGGCACGGAACCCGGCGATGCGGTAGAGTTCCTTGTCGATCGTCGCATCGAGCGGGATCGAGGTGCGACCCGAAAACGCAAGATGCGAAACGTCCCTGAGCGCTGCCGGATCATCGCCGTGCTGGAGCGCGTAGAGCTGCGCCGCAAGGCTTCGCGGACCGGGTTTCATCAGCCCCGGCAGGAACAGGTGATAGGCGCCGAAGCGGATGCCGAGCCTGCGCAGTTCCGCGCGGGCATTCTGGTCGAGCCCGCGCACATCGGCAGCGACGAGCTGGCGGTCGAGCACACCGAAATGCTCGTAGAGCCGGAAGGCGATGCCGCGCGCCGCGCCGGTGAGGCTCTCGGGATTTTCGAGACCGGCGAGCGGGCCGAGCAGCTTGGCGACATGCGCCTTGACCCAGGCATTGAGGCGCGTCTCGGCCATCTCGCGATGCAGCCCCGCAAGCGAATCGTCCGCGAGCAGCAGCACGCGCGGCTCAAGCGGCTTCGCACCGGCCTGAAGGCTGGCGATCGGCTCGCCGATGTAGCGGATGGTGCCGTCGAGCGAGAGCTGGAGCTGGTCGTCGTTCGCGGTCGAAAGCCGTGTCGCGCGATTCTCGATCTCCGAGGCGAGCGCCTTGGCCGCCGCCGCGCGCAAGGTCTTGGCTTCCAGCGATCCGGGGTCCTGCCCCTCGGCATTCGCATCCGGCGTGAACCGGAACCCTTCGAGACGGCCGATCGGCTGGCCCTCGACCAGCACTTCTCCCGTCGGCTTGACTTCAGTTTCGAGCATCGCGTTCTCTTTCAGTCGGCGCATCAGGAAAGAGGTGCGCCGGTCGACAAAGCGTTGCATGAGCCGCTCATGCAAAGCATCCGATACCTTGTCCTCTAGCGTGCGCGTGACGTTCTGCCAATGCGCTGCTTCACGCAACCAGTCCGGCCGGTTGGCACAATAGCTCCAGGTGCGGATCTGCGCGAGCCGCCACGAGAGGGCGTCGATATCGCCCTCGATGCGGTCGCAGGCCTTGATTTCACGCGCGAACCAGTCCTGATCGATCGCGCCGCGCCGCATGATCGGCTCGTAAAGCGAGGCGACTAGATCCGCGTGGCTCTGGGGTGATACTTTCCGGTAATCCGGCAGCTGGCACAGGTCCCACAACCGCTTGACCGCGCTTTCGCCCGCCGCGAGATCGCGCACCAGCGGGCGCGTCATGGCGAGTTCGAGGGTGATCTCGTCCTCCGCCTTGCGGGCTCGCATGAGGCCGGGATCGGGCGAGGGCCGCGCCAGCGATTGCTCGAGCCGGTCGAGCGAGGTGAAATCGAGCGCGGAATTCCGCCATTGCGCCAGCCGGAACGGCTCGAAACGGTGCTCCTCCAGCGCCTCGACCAGATCTTCCTCGAACGGTGGACATCGGCCAGTGGTGCCGAAGGTGCCATCTGCCGAAGCCCGCCCGGCGCGGCCGGCGATCTGCGCCATCTCGGCCGGAAACAGCCGCCGATGGCGGCGCCCGTCGTACTTGCGGTCGGCCGCAAAGGCGACATGCTCGATTTCGAGGTTAAGTCCCATGCCGATCGCATCGGTCGCGACGATATGGTTCACCTCGCCGGCCTGGAACATCTCGACCTGCGCATTGCGCGTGCGCGGCGAGAGCGATCCCATCACGACCGCCGCACCGCCACGCTGGCGGCGCACAAGTTCGGCGATGGCGTAAACCTCCTCAGCCGAAAACGCGATGATCGCCGAGCGTTGCGGCAGCCGGGTGATCTTTTTCTCGCCGGCAAACGCAAGGTGGGACATGCGCGGCCGGCTGGTAATTGTCACCCCCGGCAACAGGTGCTCGATGATCGGCTGCGCGGTCGCCGCGCCGAGCAGCAGGGTCTCCCCGCGCCCGCGCCGGTTGAGCAGCGCATCCGTAAAGACATGGCCACGTTCGAGATCGGCGATCAGCTGGATTTCGTCGATGGCGACGAAGCTCGCATTGATGTCCCGGGGCATCGCCTCGACCGTCGAGACCCAGTAGCGCGGGTTCTTCGGTTTGATCTTCTCCTCGCCCGTGACGAGCGCCACCGCCTCCCGGCCGACCTTTGCGACAACCCGGTTGTAGACCTCGCGCGCGAGAAGTCGCAGCGGCAGGCCGATCATGCCGCTGTCGTGCCCCAGCATCCGCTCGATGGCGAGATGGGTCTTGCCGGTGTTGGTCGGCCCGAGAACAGCGGTCACGCCCGTGCCGCGCGGTCTTGGCGCAGACCCCGTCGTTCCGGGGGCAATCCTGAAAGGAACAGTCATCGGCAATCCGCTGATGCCCCCGCCGGGGCCGTTCCCCCAATGTGGGGAGATCGCGCGGGGAGGACAACCCATCTTCTCGGGTTTCACGACGCGGCTATTGCGCCGGATCGGGACAATCCCGAAGCACGAATCGGTCGATCGGAAACTATTCGAACGGGAGCGGAACGAATCCGGGACGAATCGGTGACTCTAGGTGAGTCACGTTTTGTTCTAACACAAGATGTGCGGGACCTCAGCGCAATAGAAACAAGAACTTGTGTTTTCTACGCAAGCGGATCGACTCGACGAACGCCATTCGGGATTCCCGCCAGGAGTCGAACGGAAAACCGACGCAAGCCTTTTCTTTCGGAAACATAGCTAATACTTCGTTTCACCCGCCAGAACGACGTCCGCTGCCCGGTTTAACGAATGGGGCAAGAGAGGAACGAAGCGGCGACGAATCAGCTCGAAGTGATTCGCGCCGAAGGATGGGCTGAAAGAAAACTCCAATAATCTCCGCGTATTAGAGAAAGTTATCGCAACCCGCCCACGCGAGTACACCCGCCGGAACGGACGCCATGGAACCTTCCGCGCGTTAAGGATTTGCGTCGTTTCGGACCAGATCGGGTGTTACGAGCCGGAGTTGAACGCAACGGCCTCGATGATCGTCGTGCCGATCATCGTCTTGACCGAGATGCGATAGGGCACGAGCAGCTTGCCGCCGTTCACCGGCGCGAGCCAGACATCCATGTCGCGATTCGCGATCATGAATTTCGTGACCCGCCGCTCCGGTCGGTGGCCCGCCACCGGGACATAGCGCGCCGAGCAGACGAGAACCGGCCCGGAATAGCCCTTCTCGCTCTTCACCTGCTTCGTCCCGCTGTAGGAGAGTATGACATCGAAGCGCTGGCTGCCGTCGAACACCGGAATACGCCGCTCGCAATTGGCCTTGTCGAGCGGATCGGTCGCGCGCACCGGCATCAGCAGCGCGCTGACGGGGTCGATGACGCCGATCCTGTGCGAATCGCGCAACGGGACGCGATCCTCCTTCAGTTCGAACGGCGGTTCGATCGCGACACTCCGGACAGAGCCCGACGCCGCCGCGATCTGGATCGTGCGTGAATCATGGCCGTTGGTCGCCGAGAGAGAGAAACCGTTGCTCAGAACGCCCGTGCCGGCAAGATTGCCCTTAGCCGTCGCCGCGCCGCGCCCCTTGGACACCGCGCCAACCAGCCCCGTCAGGGCCGACGACACGTTGAGCGTATAGGTCGAACCGCTCAGCGCCCCTTCGAGCGTCGCCTGGCCGATCGAGAGCCCGGCAAGCGTGATACGGTAGCGCGCGGAGAAATCCTGCGCGAAACCCGGCGCGAGGCTGGCGGCAAGGAACGCCGTCGCAACCGTCAGACGCGCCGGAGAACCCGGCCGGCGGCTCGAAAAATGGAACAACCCTCAATTCCCTTCCCGCATGGCCCCACCGCCCGGATCGCCCGACCCGGGGGTCGAAAGTGTTTTTCGAATCCGTGGCTGATTCGTGGCAAGATTCGCGCAAAAGCAGCGATTGGCCAAGCGCTACGACGATCCGCCCGCCGCGGCGCTGTGCGGCCCGAATTTTTCGCCTCCCACGCGCGGGCCTTGCATTGACCGGGACGCCGTCATCGACTATAGGCCTCGCTTCCGATTTCCAGAAAGCTTTGAAGGCTGCGGCCCTAGAGGCAAACCCTGGATGCTGGCCTGCCCGCGCTGACACCGGGCAACGGTATCCGGTGACGAGAGGTTAGTAGACGATGTCCCGTGTTTGCGAATTGACCGGCAAGGGTGTTCTGGTTGGCCACAAGGTCAGCCACTCCAACCGCAAGACGAAGCGCCGCTTCCTGCCGAACCTGGTGAACGTGACGCTGCAGTCGGATGCGCTCGGTCGCGCCGTCCGCCTCCGCGTGTCGGCCAACGGCCTGCGCTCGGTCGAGCATCGCGGCGGCCTCGACGCCTTCCTGATGAAGGCCTCGGACGGCGAGCTTTCGGGCACCGCCCGCGACCTCAAGCGCGAGATCGCCAAGAAGCTCGAAGCCTGAAAGAGCAAGCTGGAAGCCTGAAAGAGGCCCAGCACCTGATTTTTCAGATCCTGCATGGATATCCAGGGGCGGCACTGCCGCCCTTTTTGCTGTTCTCAGGCCGCCAACGCGAAGCGCAATACGAGATTGCGCTGCAGGATCGAGAAGTTGTCATCCGACATCAGTGTCAGGATCACGCGGCCGCTGCGGTCCTGATGCACCATCAGCGCTTCCATGTTGTCGATCTGCTGGCCGAGATGCGCTTCGATCAACACTTCGCCGTCGAGCACGGCGCCGGGCCGGATCATGCCGAGCGGCACGCGGCGGATACGGAACCCGAGCCCGAAGAACGGCACGAATCGCCGTTCGAGAACGAGCAGATCACCATCGGGCAGAAAATCGAGATCGGTGATGTCGAAATCGCCGATCTTGCGTACCGATAGCTGGCCCGGTTTAGGGCCGATGATGAAGCCGGGCATATCCCGGCTCGCGCTGCCCCGCGGCGCGTGCTCCGCGAGCGCGAGCAGCGAGCCGGCGAAGGGCGACCCGGCGGGGATGACGCCGAGCGCCTCGATCCCCTGGTTGGCGTTGAGCTTTTTCATCGCCGCCGGGGTCGGAATGATCTCCCCCCGCGCCTCGATGCCGCGTGCGCTGAAATCGAACCGGAAGATGTCGTGTGTCCGCTCGACACCGACATAGTAATACCGGCCACCCCGCGCGAGGCTCTCGCTGTCGAAGTAGCGCGTGTCCTTGAGCCGCCGCCCGGCGGCGTTGCGCAACGGCGCGATGCGGGCCTCGGCGATGCGTTTCAGCGCGCCGCCTTCCTCGATCAGGCGTCCGGTGATCCAATGGGCATGATCGGTAAGGGCGACAAAGCCGATCCCGTCCGGGTCGATGCGTCCAGCCGAAATCCCGCCGAACTCCGGATCCTTCGACCGCATTTCTAGGCCGCCGAGAAATTCGAGCGCGCCGAACCGCCGCTGGGCACGGTCCTCCGCCGAGAAATGGGAGAACGGATAGCAATCGATCGTAAAATCACGCGCAGCGTCGCGATCGATCGACCTTGCCACGGTGGCGGACGAGGCGGCGAGGCTGGCGGCAGTGGCGGCGAGGAACCCGCGCCGCGTGATCAAGCACGGCCTCCGGCGGCACGGCGCGGCGGCGGAGCCGGCGCAACCCGCGGCGCTTCCTCGAACAGTTCCGCCAGTTTCTCGGTCATCACCCCGCCGAGTTCCTCGGCATCGACGATCGTCACCGCGCGTCGGTAATAGCGCGTCACGTCGTGGCCGATGCCGATGGCGATCAGCTCCACGGGCGAGCGCGTCTCGATCTGCTCGATGATCTGCCTTAGATGCTTTTCGAGATAATTGCCTGAATTGACCGAGAGCGTCGTATCGTCGACCGGCGCACCGTCCGAGATCATCATCAGGATGCGCCGCTGCTCGCGCCGGGCGAGCAGGCGGTTATGCGCCCAGTCCAGCGCCTCGCCGTCGATGTTCTCCTTGAGCAACCCCTCGCGCATCATCAGCCCGAGATTGCGCCGCGCCCGCCGCCAGGGCGCATCGGCGCTCTTGTAGATGACGTGGCGCAGATCGTTGAGCCGGCCCGGATTGGCGGGCTTGCCCGATTGCAGCCAGAGTTCGCGGGACTGTCCACCCTTCCAGGCCTTGGTGGTGAAGCCGAGGATCTCGACCTTCACCCCGCAGCGCTCCAGCGTGCGGGCGAGAATATCGGCGCAGGTCGCCGCGACCGTGATCGGCCGGCCGCGCATTGAGCCGGAATTGTCGATCAGCAACGTCACCACCGTGTCGCGGAAATTGGTGTCCTTCTCGCGCTTGAAGGAGAGTGGCGCGAAGGTCCCGCGCATATCGTCGATCACGACGCGCGTGAGGCGCGAGGGGTCGAGCGTGCCCTCTTCGAGGTCGAACTCCCAACTGCGGTTCTGCTGCGCCAGCAGGCGGCGCTGAAGCCGGTTCGCCAGCCGCCCGACAACCCCCTGAAGGTTGGAGAGCTGCTTGTCGAGATAGGCACGCAGGCGATCGAGTTCCTCGACATCGCAGAGCTCTTCCGCGGCGATCGTCTCGTCGAACTTGTTGGTGAAGGCCTTGTAGGCGCCAGCGTTGCGCGCGTCGTCCTTGTGCTGGGGTGGGCGCGAGGCCTCGGCCGGCTCCTCGCCGTCGACCATGTCCTCGTCCTCGGGAAAATCGCCCGGCGGTGCATCGGCGGCTTCCTGCGCGCCCTCGCTCATGTCGTCCGAAAGTGCGTCCGTCTCCTCGAGATCGAAGCCCTCGTTCTCCTCGGCGGCGCCGCTCTCGCCTTCCTGCGGCTTCTCGTCACCGTCATCGCCGTCGTCGTTGTTCTCGTCCTCGTCGTCCTGCCCCATCGGATCGGCCTCGACCATGCCGAGATCGACGAGCATCTGCTGGACGAGTTTCGCGAAGGCCTGCTGGTTCTCGATATTGGCATGGAGCGAATCGAGCGTCTTGCCGGCACGATCCTCAAGGTTGTCGCGCCAGAGATCGGTGATCCGCGCGGCGGACTCCGGCGGCTTCTGCCCGGTCAGGCGCTCGCGCACCAGCATCGCCACCGCCTCTTCCATCGGCGCATTGGCGATATCGTTGACCTCGGCAAGGTTGGAGCGGCGATAGCGGTCCTCCAGCATCGCGCCGAGATTGGTGGCGACGCCCGCCATCCGGTTGGCGCCGATCGCGTCGCAACGCGCCGCTTCGACCGCCTCGAACACCTTGCGGGCGTCCAGACCCTCCGGCATCAGCCGGCGGTGCAGCTTGTCGTCGTGGCAGGCGAGGCGCAGGGCGTAGCTGTCGGCATGGCCGCGCAGGATGGCGACATCCTTCGCCGTCGGCTTGCGCGGCGGCTCGGGCAGGCGCGCGCGCACCACCTCGCCGGCATCGACGAGGCTCGGCCGGTCGGCGGCGAACTGGACATCGACCTCGCCCTTGCCGGCCATGGCACGCAGGGCCGAGGAAACCGCTTTCTTGAACGGTTCGACCGGGCTGTCCTTCGCGGCGGGGTTGTTTTTCGAGTTCGAGGTCATGTCACTCAGCCGAGCATGTTGAATTCGTAGCGCGTGAGGCCGTCCTCCGGCTCGCCGCGCAGCGGGGTGAGGAGGCCGCCGGCCCTGAAGACCTTGCCGCGCGCCTTCACTGATGCGACAGGGAACCAGAATTCCAGCTTGCCGTCATCGCCCTTCACGACAAGCCTGTCCTCCTCGATCAACGCCGCGCCATCCGCCGATTGCGCGGCAACGGAAATCTCGATCCGGCACAGCGTTTCGATATGGGTCTGCGCAAACGCCGCCAGACGCCGTGCGCCCGCCCGATCGAGCGTGCCGCGGAACGCCGGCTCCTTCGCCTGCGCCCGCATCGGCGCCAGTGCCGCGACAAAAGCCGCAAGCAGCGCCCGGCGGCGGCTGAGCAGCGGCCCAATCATGCGATGATCCTTTCCGCGAGATCGACGAGCCCCGACGCGGCGACATCGACCGGGACACGCGGCTCCGCCTCGCCCTTGCCGGGGCCGTGCTCATCCGGCCGGGCGATATGTGCGGTCCGGAGCCCCAGCGCGGCGGCGCTGGCGAGATCGTCCGAATGCGCCGCGACCATCATGCACTGCGCCGGCTCGAGATCGAAAGCCGCGCAGCCGGCGAGATAGACGCCGGGCTTGGGCTTGTAGTCGCGCGCGATCTCCGAACCGAGGATCGCATCCCAGTGGAAACCGTTGTGCCGTGCCATCTCGGCCATCAGCGAGATATTGCCGTTCGACATCGGCGCGAGCAGGAACTTCACGCGCAAAAGCCGAAGGCCGCGCGCGACATCCGGCCAGGCATCGAGCCGGTGCCAGACGAGGTTGAGCGCGGCACGATCCTTTTCGCTCATGTCGTCGAGCCCGAAGCGCGGCAAAATGCGATCGAGGTTCTCGCGATGGAGCGTGTCGAGCTTCACATAGCCACGCCCACCCTCACGGATGCGCTGCATGGCGGGCTGGTATTCCCCTCGCCAGGCATCGGCAAAAGCCCCACCGTCAACGGGAAGCTGAAGCCGTTCGACCTCGCGCGCAATGCTGCCGCGCCAGTCCACCAGCGTGCCGAACACATCGAAGAACAGGGCGCGGACCCCGGTCATGAAAAGCGCTTCACCAGATAGATGTTGTCGTGCCCGGCCGGGTGATCCTTGATCCGCCCGAATTCCTCAAAGCCGTTGGCCTTGTAGAAATCCGGCGCCTGGAACGACCAGGTCGAGAGATGCATATGCGTCGCGCCGAATTTGCGTGCCTCGGCCTCCGCCAGATCGATCAAGCGCTTGCCGACCCCCGTGCCCCGCTGGCTCTCGTCGATCCAGAGGAGATCGACGTAGAGATAATCCATGCGCAACTCGCCGATCAGCCCACCGACAACAGCGCCGGCATCATCCCGCACGGACAAAGCGAAAGGATGACGATCGCGCTGCACCGGCAGGAAGCGATCATTGTAACGCGTCAGCCCGGAGGCAACCGCCTGCCGAACTTCATCGAACCGCGAAGTATCGACCTGAACAAGGGCCATCGCCTCAACTCAGCGCGACGTTGACCGCGCTTTCCTTCAACTCCTGTCCGAACGAGCGCTGGTAGAACTCGGCCACGAGGGCGCGCTCCAGCTCATCGCACTTGTTGAGGAAGGTGAGACGGAACGCCATGCCAAGATCGCCGAAGATGGCGGCGTTCTCGGCCCAGGTGATCACCGTACGCGGGCTCATGACGGTCGAGAGTTCGCCGTTCATGAAGGCGTTGCGCGTCAGATCCGCGACGCGGACCATGCGGTTGACGGTCTCGCGGCCTTCCTTGGTCTGGAAGTGCTTGGCCTTGGCGAGCACGATATCCACTTCCTTGTCGTGCGCGAGGTAGTTCAGCACCGTGACGATCGACCAGCGGTCCATCTGCGCCTGGTTGATCTGCTGCGTACCGTGATAGAGGCCGGAGGTGTCGCCGAGGCCGATGGTGTTGGCTGTCGCGAACAGGCGGAACGCCTTGTGCGGGCGGATCACGCGGCTCTGGTCGAGCAGCGTCAGCCGGCCCGAGCTTTCGAGCACACGCTGGATGACGAACATGACGTCGGGACGACCGGCGTCGTATTCGTCGAACACCAGCGCGATATTGTGCTGGTAGGCCCAGGGCAGGATGCCGTCCTTGAACTCGGTGACCTGCTTGCCGTCCTTCAGGACGATGGCATCCTTGCCGACGAGATCGATACGGGAGACGTGGCTGTCGAGGTTGACGCGCACGCACGGCCAGTTGAGCCGCGCCGCGACCTGCTCGATATGCGTCGATTTGCCGGTGCCGTGATAGCCGGTCACCATCACGCGGCGGTTGTAGGCGAAGCCGGCGAGGATCGCGAGCGTCGTATCCTTGTCGAACAGGTAATCCGGGTCGAGATCCGGCACATTCTCGGTGCGGGTCTTGTAGGCCGGCACGACGAGATCGCTGTCGATCCCGAACGCCTCACGGACGGCAATGGTGGTATCGGGCTCGCCGTTGTTCGCATCGGCGGGCACGGTTTCGGCAAGGGCAGTCACGGACATCAATCACCTGGAGGCGGCCCGGCACGGGCGGCCCTTTCTCATCGCTGGATCGGACAGGGCGGGGCTCAGGCGAGGCCCGCGGATTTCAAATAATTATAGGCATCGATGATCGCGCGCAATTTGTCTTCTCGCGAACGGTCACCTTCGTTGAGATCGGGATGCAAGCGCTTGGCCAGTTCCTTGAAGCGGCGCCGGATCGCCTGACGATCGGCGCTCTCGTCGAGACCGAGCGTATCGAGCGCCCTGAGTGCCATCTTGCCGATCATCTTGCGCTGCCCCTCGCGCTGGGCGGCCTCGCGCGCCTTGCGCAACCTTTCGAGGCGCGCGCGCAGCAACGTCGCCGCATCGAGCTTCGAATCCGGTCCGGCCCCGCCGGCGACGCCCGCCGCCCAGGTCGGCCGGTGCCCGGTCAAGGCATCCTTCTGGTAGGATTGAACGGCGGAATCCGTCATGCCGGCGAAATAATTGTAGGACTGGTTGTATTCCCGCACATGGTCGAGACAGAACAGATGGAACTGCCCCTCCTGCTCGCGCCCCTTCGGCGCCCGGAACTCGCCCTTGCGCTTGCAGCCGGGATGATCGCAGCCGGGCTCGACCGCCGGACGCACCTCTTCCGCCACCGGCTTGGACCGGACCTTGTCGAAGATTGGCGAGTTGAGATTCATCATCGCGGGTAAGATAGGATCGAGGCTAGGGTTCCGGCAAGCACCGGGTGAACAATGAAGCCCCAGCCGTTAGCAAGAGGAAAAGGCGGAAACAAGATGAACCGGCAAACCCGCATCCGCGCGCTGCTCGCGCCGCTCGATCCGGTCGAACTCGATATCCTCGACGAAAGCGAACGCCATCGCGGGCACGGCGGCTGGCGCGAGGGCGGCGAAACGCACTATCGCCTGCGCATTCGCGCACGCAGCCTCAACGGTCTCTCGCGGGTGGAATGTCACCGCCGCATCAACGCATTGCTCGCGCCGGAATTCGCCTCCGGTCTGCATGCGCTGGCGATCGATGCGAAGGGAGAAGGGCCCTGAAGCTGGACTTTTCCGCCCCTTCGTGGTGAAAGGCGAGGGGGCGCACGGCCCGAGGCTCACACATTCAACCCATGTTATCGATTGAAATCCTTGTCGTTCTTGGCCTGACGCTGCTGAACGGCTTTTTCGCGATGTCGGAACTGGCGATCGTTTCGGCGCGGCGCGTCCGCCTTGAGGCCTTGGCCGAAGCCGGGCATTCGGGTGCCAAGGTCGCGGTCGAGCTTCATCGCGACCCCTCGCGCTTCTTCTCCGCCGTCCAGTTTGGCATCACGCTACTCTCGATCGTCTCGGGCGCCTTTGGCACTGCGACGCTGGGCCAGAAGTTTTCCGATTATCTCGCCGGCTTCCCCGCGATTGCCCAGTATGCCGAGCCGATCGCCTATTCGAGCACGGTGGTGCTGCTTTCCTTCCTCAGCGTAGTGCTTGGCGAACTGGTGCCCAAGCGCATCGCGCTCGCCTATCCCGAGGCGGTGGCGGCGCGTGTCGCCCGCCCCCTCGCGCTGATCGGCAATCTCGGCCGGCCGGTGGTGGCGATCTTCACCGTCTCCTCCGCGATGATCCTGACCCTTCTGCGCGTTCCCCAGACCCGCGACGAGACCGTCACCGAGGAGGAGGTCAACACTATCCTCGAGGAGGGCACCACCTCCGGCGTCATCGACCCGGCGGAGCGGGCCATGGTCCGCGAGGTGATCGGCCTCGCCGAGACGCCGGTTTCCGACATCATGACGCGACGGACCGAGGTTTACTGGGTCGATGTCGCCGACGATCCCAAGGTGCTGCGCGCCGAATTGCGCCAGTGCCCCTTCAGCCGCGTCGTCGTCGCCAAGGGCGGCTCGATCGACGAGCCGCTCGGCTTCGTCCACAAGAAGGACCTGCTGGACCTTCTCCTCGAAGGCAAGCCGCTCGACATCGAGAAGAACGTCCGCGAGCCGATCTTCGTGCCGGAGGTCTCCTCGGTGCTCGATGTACTCGAACTCTTCCGCGAGAAGCGCAATCACTTCGCCTTCGTGCTCGACGAATTCGGCACCTTCGAGGGCGTGCTGACACTGACGGACGTGCTTGAAGCGATCACCGGCGACATTCCCGAGGAGCACGAGCCGGAAAACCGCGCGATCTTCCAGCGCGCCGACGGCACCTATCTCGTCGACGGCCGCACCGAGATCGACGACCTGGAAGAGGAACTCGGCATCGAGGTGCCGACGGATGCCCGCTTCCGCACCGTCGCCGGCTTCGCGCTCGAGGCTTTCGGCCGCATCCCCTCCGAAGGCGATATCGCCGAGCTCGACGCCTGGACGGTCGAGATCATGGATATGGACGGGCGGCGCATCGACAAGCTGCTGTTCCGCCGCAAGGAGTGAGCCTCGGCTTCTCTTTGGCCGCCCTTTGCGCCGAAAAGCGGCTGCCACGTTTCGATCCGGACGTCAGCCCTTCGGCCGCGCCGGCGCGAACCAGTAGATCGAAACGCAGACCAGCAGGGCTATTCCGAACGCGAGGTGGAGGTTGCCGTAGAGCGCCGCCGGGCCAAGCCCGGCCTCCTTCATCGCGCCGACGGCCCGCCCGGAAAGAAGCTGCGCCACCCCCGTGCCGCCGATCGAGACGAAATTGATGAAGGTGATGCCCCGGCCGATGACGTGCGAGGGCATGAACATCCGGCCGTGCGCGATCAGCACTGCATAGCTCAGGCCGAACAGCCCCGCGCAGCCCATCAGCACGATCGCCAACACCAGCGAGCCGGAAGGCACATAGGCCAGCGCAACGAAACTCAGGCCGGACAGCGCCGTGGAAACCAGGACGACCAGTCGCGGATTGTCGATCCGGCTCGCGATCGGCCCGGTGGCAATCGCCGAGATGGTCATCGTCACCGCGAGGCCGAGAACCGCATTGCCGCGCGCCAGAAAGTCGAGCCCGTGGACTTCGCCGAAATAGGGGCCGACCCAGAGCGAACGCTCGGTGAAGATGGGCCCTGTGATGGCGAGGCTCATCACCAGGATCGGCCACATCGCCGGCAGCCGCGCGAGAGCCACGATATCGCCGATCAGAGAACCACCCGGCGGCGCGGATTCGCGCGGAGGGTCGCGGAACACGAGCAGGAGGAGCATCGCGACAACCGCCGTCACGGCCGCGACGATACGGATTGCATCCCGCCAGCCGACCGTCTCGACGAGAATCGCCAGCGGCGTCGCCGCAACCAGCGACCCGATCAGGCCGCAGGCCAGAAAGACCCCGGCAAGCGCCGCGAAGCGGGCCGGCGGCTCGGTCTTGGCAAAAAAATAGAGCGTCCCCATCAGCAGCGGCGCGCAACCGACACCGACCAGCGCCATGCCAACGATGCCGACGCCATGCGTCTTCGCCGAGGCAAAGATCAGCGCACCGACGACGGCGGCGATCATCATGAAAGGCATCGTCCGCCGCGGCCCGAAACGATCGAGCGCCATGCCGACCGGGAACTGCGACAGCGCGAAGGCGAAGAACCACGCCGAACCGAGCGCGCCGAACTCCTTCGGCCCCATGCCGAGGTCCTGCATCAGCTGATCGGCGATGACGGTAAGGAAAGAGCGGTAGAACTGGCTCAGAAGATAGCCGAGCGCCGCCGCGACGAAGATCGCGCGGCGGCGCGCAAGGGAAATAGCGGTCGTCATGCGTTCTTCCTGCACCGGCAATGAAGCGGGCGGCCGAACGCCGCCCGACCCATCAGCGGATGCGTTCCATAATCGAGACGTAGTTCGCCACCGCGGCGCCGCCCATGTTGAACACGCCACCGAGCTTCGGCGCGCGAAGCTGGATGCCCTCGGGCGCCTCGCCGCAGAGCTGCATCGCCGTGAGCGCGTGCATCGACACGCCGGTCGCGCCGATCGGATGGCCCTTGGCCTTGAGGCCGCCGGAGACGTTAACGGGCAGCTTGCCGTCCTTCTCGACCCAGCCTTCGCTGATCGCCCGCGCGCCCTGACCGCGCGGGGCAAGGCCCATTGCCTCGTATTCGATCAGTTCGGCGATGGTGAAGCAGTCGTGCGTCTCGACGAAGGAAAGGTCGTCGAGCGAGAGCTTCGCCTGCCCGAGCGCCTGCTTCCACGCGACCGCGCACCCCTCGAATTCGAGAATGTCGCGCTTCGACATCGGCAGGAAATCCTGCACATGCGCGAGGCTGCGCAGCAGAACGGCGCGTTCGGCGCCCATCGCGGTCTCGATATCGGCGATCACCAGCGCCGCCGCCCCGTCCGAGACGAGGCTGCAATCGGTGCGCTTCAGCGGACCGGCGACGAAGGGATTCTTGTCGCTCTCGTTACGGCAGAAATCATAGCCGAGATCCTTGCGCATCTGGGCGTAGGGATTGCCGGCGCCGTTCCTGTGGTTCTTGGCGGCGATGCGGGCGAGCGCGTCGGACTGGTCGCCATAGCGCTGGAAATAGCCGCCGGCGATCTTGCCGAACACGCCGGCGAAGCCGCCGACCGTGTCACCATCCTCGGGAAGATAGGAGGCCTTGAGCAGGTTGTTGCCGATTTCCGCCGGGGGCGTCCGCGTCATCTGCTCGACGCCGACCACCAGCACCACCCGCGCGGCCTTGGCGGCGATCGATTTCGCCGCCTGATGCACCGCCGCCGAACCAGTGGCGCAGGCGTTCTCGACGCGCGTCGTCGGCTTGAACCGCAGGGCCGGATCGGCCTGAAGCACCAGCGAGGCCGTGAAGTCCTGCGGTGAGAAGCCGGCGTTGAAATGACCGAGATAGATCTCGTCCACATCCCCGGCGCTGATTTTCGCATGGGCGAGCGCATCGCGCGCGACCGACACAATCAGCTCCTCGATACTCTCTTCCTTCTTGCCGAAGGTCGTATGGGCCCAGCCGATAATGGACGCGGACATGCCGTTCTCCTCATGCCGATGGCAGCGATGCCAAGAAATCGCGCCTGTTGCGCATTGGGAAGGCAGTTTGTTCAAGTCTTGGCACAAATCAAGTCGGTTGCCTGACAGAGCAGGAAATTTCGCTGCACCGCGCACTGGCCTTGGAAGCGGGGAAACGCCATTTTGCGTCCATGGTCTTTCCCTCGCTGCCCCCGGAACCGCTCCTGCGCGGCCTGATTTTCCTCTCGGTCTTCGGCCTGCTCGCCTTCGCCGAGGGTGTCGCGCCGTTCCGGGCGGTCTCGCGGGGGCCGCGCTGGCCGGGCAATCTGCTGCTGTTCGCGCTCGGCATTCTCGTGGCGCGCGTCGTGCTGCCGCTCGGCGCGGTTGGATACGCGGCCTGGCTCGCAGGAACCGGCGCCGGCCTCTTCAACCTGCTGAAGGTGCCGGGCTGGCTGGCGCTCGCCGCTTCGGTGATCCTGCTCGATCTCGCGATCTACGCCCAGCACGTCCTGTTCCATAAGGTGCCCCTGCTCTGGCGCCTGCACCGCGTCCACCACGCCGATACGGAAATGGACGCCACCACCGGCATCCGCTTTCATCCGCTCGAGATCGCCCTGTCGCTCGGCATCAAGCTCGTCGCGATCACGCTGATCGGGGCGCCGCCGCTGGCGGTGTTCCTGTTCGAAGTTCTGCTCAATGCCGGCGCGCTCTTCACCCACGCCAATCTTCGCCTCCCCGCGCGTTGGGAGGTGCGGCTGCGGTGGATGATCGTCACGCCGGGCATGCACCGCGTCCACCATTCCTGGGAGCGGATCGACACGGATTCGAACTACGGTTTCAATCTCTCGCTCTGGGACCACCTGTTCCGCACCTACCGGCCCGAACCGGTGCCGGGCGAGGCCGATATGGTGTTCGGCGTCGAGACCTTCCGCGCCCCTCGCGAGCGGCGGATCGATGCGCTGCTGACGCAGCCTTTCCGCACCGATCCGGCTCCTGGCAGCACACGTCAGGAGAAAAGCCGCGGGCGGCATTCGGGCTAGGCGCGAATCGCGCCGCGCGCTAGCTTGGCCCTGAGCCGCCAGCGGCTCTCCACATCAGGCGCCCCATGAGGTCTCCGGAACCGGTCGAAGCCCGTCCGTCGCGCAAGATCATCCATATCGACATGGATGCGTTCTATGCGTCCGTCGAGCAGCGCGACAATCCGGACCTGCGCGGCAAGCCGGTCGCCGTCGGCGGCGCCAGCGAACGCGGCGTCGTCGCCGCCGCCAGCTATGAGGCGCGGAAATTCGGTGTGCGCTCGGCCATGCCGTCCGTGACCGCACGCCGCCGCTGCCCCGAACTTATCTTCGTCAAGCCGCGCTTCGACGCCTACCGCGCGATCTCGCGCCAGATCCGCGATATCTTCGCCCGCCACACCGCGCTGATCGAACCGCTGAGCCTCGACGAGGCCTATCTCGACGTCACCGAGAACAACCGCAACATCCCGCTCGCGACCGATATCGCCGAGATGATCCGCGCCGACATCCGCGCCGAGACCGGGCTGACGGCCTCCGCCGGCGTTTCCTACAACAAATTCCTCGCCAAGCTTGCCTCCGATCAAAACAAGCCGGACGGGCTGTTCGTCATCACACCCCGTATGGGGGCCGCGTTCGTCGAGGCGCTGCCGGTCGCGAAGTTCCATGGCGTCGGCCCGGCGACCGCCGCCAAGATGCAGCGGCTCGGCATCGAACACGGGCGCGACCTGCGCGACCGCTCGCTCGATTTCCTCGAACGCCATTTCGGCAAGGCCGGCCCGTTCTTCTATTGGATCGCCCGCGGCATCGACGAGCGGCCGGTGCGCCCGGATCGCATCCGCAAGTCGATCGGCGCCGAGGATACCTTCTTCACCGATCTCCACGATGTCGAGGCGGCACGCGACAAATTGCGCCCGATCTCCGAAAAGGTCTGGCGGCACTACGAGCGCCTTTCGCTCCACGGCCGGACAGTGACGCTAAAGGTGAAGTTCTCCGATTTCCGCATCATCACCCGCTCGCGGTCGCTGCCTGTGCCGGTCGCGAGTTTCGAGGAACTCGAATGGCTCGGCAACGCGCTGCTCGCGCCTCTCTTTCCGGTCGAGAAGGGCATCCGTCTGCTCGGCATCACCGTCTCCTCGCTCGGCACGGGCGAACCGGAGGCGGAAACGCAGCTCGCCCTGCCCATGGCTCTTCCCTTGTGACGAGCTCTGCCCCTGTGACTCGAACCCTCCCCTGTGATAGGCGGAAGGCATGTCGTTCTGCCTGATCGCCGGCGCCCTCTCGGTTTCCCTCGCCACCTCAAGCCTAACCCTGGCCTGGAGCCATTCGGTCGAGCATCAGCTCTGGGAGGAGGACTGGCGACTGGAGAAGGGCCTGCTGGTGCTCGATGCTGCGCGCGTGCGCGGTTCCGGAGCGGGCATGGAGGCAGGCGAGGATGCGGTGCTGAAGGATGGTGCCTGGCAATGGCATCCGCGCGTCGCGCCGCTGGAGAAGATCGTCCTGCGCCGGTCCGGCGCCACCGCCGATTACCGCCTCTGCATCCGCGGCGCGTGCAAGCCGCTCTCCGCGCTGCTGCCGCTGGAGGCCGACCCAGTCGCGCTTCGCGCCTGCCCCAAGGGCATGCCGCGATAAGGTGGAAACCGGTCAAACGCAGCATGCGAAGACGGCAAGATAAGCCTCATTCGCGGCGCAGGATGCGATCGGAAATCAGGCTGGCGAGCGCCTTGGGACGAAACGCCCGCATCAGCGCCTCGGGATCGTAATCCTCGCGCACCCAGTCGAGGAAGGGCTTTCCCTGTTCCTCGCCCTCGCGGCGATAGGCCTCGAGGAAGGCATCGAGAATGCCGGCCTGGGCGTAGCGGAAATGCCCCTTGAGCAGCGTCAGTTCGCGGAATGCGCGCGCCGTATCCGCCTTTTCGACCACCATGAGATAGAGCGCGGCGAACAGCCCCGCCCGGTCGGCGCCGGATTTGCAGTGCGCGAGCGCGGGATACTGGAGCGAGGCGAAGAATTCCGGCAGACCGAGCAGCACGTCGCGGTCAGGCGCCTCGCGCGAGCGCAGCACGAAATCGACGACCGTGATTCCGTGCCGCTCGGCGGCATCGCGTTCGAGCTGCCAGGCGCCGTGGCTGCGCCCGCCGCGCAGGTTGACGATCGTTTTGAGGCCCTGCCGCGCCATGCGGGCGATATCGACCGGCGAGGGCTGCGCCGAACGCCACAGCGAGGGCGTGATCCGATGCCGGTTGAGATGGACGAGCCGGAGGATGCCGTGATCGACGAACAGCAGGTCCGCCCAGGCCCGCACCCGCTCGCGCAGGGAACCGATCGGACGGTTCCACCTCGCAAGGCGCTTCGCGTTGCGCGCGATGTAATATTCGTCCGTCCGCTCGATTCGGGCCATGGAGCCGCTTATCATCCGGCGCGGCGGATGGCAAAGTGATGGCGTACGCGCGTCGCCGCCAACGAATTACCAATTGTGCATCGCAGCGCCGCCCGCTACTGCTGGCCCGAATTTTTCTTCCCGGAGACCCCGCATGCGTATCGACGCCATTCCCATCGGCAAGAACCCGCCGCACGATGTCAACGTCATCATCGAAGTGCCGATCGGCGGGGAGCCGATCAAATACGAAATGGACAAGGACGCCGGCACGCTGATCGTCGACCGGTTCCTCTACACGCCGATGCGCTATCCGGGAAATTACGGCTTCGTGCCGCACACCCTCTCGGACGACGGCGACCCGATCGACGTGCTCGTCGCCAATACCCGTCCGATCATTCCCGGCGCGGTCATCAACGTGAAGCCGATCGGCGTGCTGCGCATGGAAGACGACGGCGGCGGCGACGAGAAGATCATCGCCGTGCCTTCGGCCAAGCTGACGCAGCGTTATTCGCATGTCGAGAACTATACCCAGCTTCCCGAGATCACCTGGAAGCAGATCGAGCACTTCTTCCTGCACTACAAGGATCTCGAACCCGGCAAATGGGTGAAGCTGCTCGGCTGGGGCGACGCCGCCGACGCGCGCCGCCTGATCGTCGAGGCGATCGAGCGCGCCCGCAAGAAATAACGGCCCAACAAAAAATAGCCGCCCGAAACGCTGGCGAATAACGAGAAACGGACAGCCGATGTCGGCTGTCCGGCCTGTCGGAGGGCAAGACCTCCGCTGTGCAAGATCTCCGCTGTGAAGGCCGGCCGGAAACTGTCCGGTCCGGCGCGGCGGATCACTTCTGCATCATGCTCCGCACGACACCCACGAGGGCGAGGAGAACGCCGCCCCCAGCGCCACCGGCCGCGATAGAGCTGACGATTCCGCTGACATTCAGCCCACCCGAGAGAAGGCCCGGCACGATCGCGCCGATGATCTGCGCGCCGAGCCCGCCGCCGACGATGCCGGCAACGGAATTCCACAATGTGCCCAGATCGAACTTGGGCATCACTTTGCCGGCCACGTTTCCGCCGATGGCACCGCTGATCAACTGGATAATCAAGCTTTCCATTGTTTCTCTCCCTGCCGGCTCGCATTCCGAGGAGCCGGCGGGTCGGAGCGTCGCATACTTTAGTCTAACGAGGAAGCGCGCCAGCCCCGGATTCAGAGGTTAAGGCACCGGGCGAGCGGGCCGATCGCCGCCATCTTATGCCGGACGACCTGGGACCGAAGCGTCGACCGGCGCGGATTGCGCTGGAGCGGGTTCGGAAGGATCGAGACCAGCCGCGCGGCTTCCGCGGCGGAGAGATCGCGGGCGCGCTTGCCGAAATAATGGCTGGCCGCGGCTTCGGCCCCGAACAGGCCCTCGCCCCATTCCGCTATGTTGAGATAGGTCTCCATCACCCGGTGCTTGCCCCAAACGAGATCGACGGCCAGCGCCAGCGGAATCTCCAGCCCCTTGCGGATGTAGGATCGGCCCGGCCAGAGATAGACATTCTTCGCAAGCTGCATCGTCACGGTCGAGGCCCCGCGCGACGGGCCGTCCGGATCGTCGAGCACCTCGCGCAGCGCGCCGAAATCGACGCCGCGATGCAGGCAGAATCGCTGATCCTCGGAGGCGATCACCCCCCGGACGAGATGGGGCGAGATTTCTTCCAGCGACCGCCACTCGCGGTGGACAGCCTTGCCGGTCAGCCAGCGCCCGAGCATCAGCGTCGAGGGCACCGGGATGAACCGGCCGAGCGCCAGCGAAACCGCGAGCAGCAGCATAAACACCAGTCCGGCGCGGAACAGGAACCGGACCGGCCGGGATGCGAACAGGCCTGCCATCAGGCTCCGGCCAGCGCGACCACCCGCCGCGCGATCTCGTAGTGCAACCGCTCGGCCATGCGCCCGCCGACGGAAAGAACTCCCTTGCCGGCATTCTCGGGCGCTTCGAACGCGGCGATGATCTGCCGCGCCTCGTGAAGCTCGGCCTCCGAGGGCGCGAAGACGCGGTTGGCCGGCTCGATCTGGCTCGGATGGATCAGCGTCTTGCCGTCGAAGCCGAGGCCCTTGCCCTGCAGGCATTCACCCTCGAAACCGGCACCATCGGCAATATTCCCATAGACGCCGTCGAGAATATCGACCCCGTAGGCCCGCGCCGCGATGATGCTGGTCGACAGCGCGTTGAGCAGGGCAAGGCGCGAAGGCGCCGGCGGAATGCGCATCTCCTTGACGAGATCGTTGGTGCCCATGACGAAGACGGCGAGGCGCGCGTTCGGCTCCTTCGCAAGCGCGGCGATCGCGCCAGCGTTGAGGATCGCGCGCGGAGTCTCGATCATCAGCCAGAGGCGCACGGTTTCGTCCGCGAAATGCTGGTCGAGCGCGTGGGCCGCGCGCAGGGCCTCTTCGGCCGAACCGATCTTCGGGAACAGGATCGCGTCGGGCTCCGCCGGAACGATCTCGGCCAGATCGTCGGCGAGCCAGTCGTTCCCGTCGCTTTCGCTGAAGCCATTGACGCGGACGATCACCTCCTTGCCCGTGAAGATGCGGCTTTCGAGCGCCGCGCGCGCCCGCATCCGGGCCTCCGCCTTGGCTTCCGGCGCCACGGCATCCTCGAGATCGATGATGATCGCGTCGCAAGGGAGGCTCGCCGCCTTGGCCAGCGCCCGCTCGTTGCTGGCGGGCACGTAGAGCACCGAACGGCGCCGGTGGACGGAAACGGATTGATGCGTAGAGGACATGGACAAGGCAGACATGGCGGATTGCGCCCTTTTCAACCGATGAAACCGGACCGAATACGTGCCGCCGGTTCGGGCCCGCGAAGACCGGCGGCATTGACCGGGCATCGTCATCCGGCCTATTCGGGCAGGAAAGCACAGGAGGCCGCCTTGTCCAAATCCCCCCGCGAACAGGTTGTCGGCGGATTTCCCGCGCGGCTCCTGCAAGGTTACGCCGAGTTCAAGTCCGGCCGCCTCCCGCGCGAGCGCAGCCGTTTCGAGGAAATGGCCGAGAATGGCCAACGCCCGGAAATCATGATCATCGCCTGCTGCGACAGCCGCGTCTCGCCGGAAGTCATCTTCGATGCGCGACCGGGCGAATTGTTCGTCGTCCGCAACGTCGCCAATCTGGTACCGCCCTACGCGCCGGACGGTGAGTTCCACGGCACTTCCGCCGCACTCGAATTCGCGGTTCAGGCGTTGAAGGTGAAGCATATCGTGGTGATGGGGCACGGCCGCTGCGGCGGCGTCCACGCCTTCGTCCGCCGCTCGCGCAACCCGAGCGAGGACGACGCGTTGTCGCCGGGCGATTTCATCGGCCGCTGGATGACGTTGATTGCGCCCGCCGCCGAATCGCTCCCCGCACAGGAGGACGAGAGCGACCACGACTATGCCGAGCGGCTTGCGCTGATCTCGATCCGCAATTCGATCGAGAACCTGCTCACGTTCCCCTGCGTCGAAATCCTGCACGGCCGTGGCCAGCTACGGATTCACGGCGCGATGTTCGACGTGCAGACCGGCGAACTGCGGATTCTCTGATCCTCAGTATCCCGTCGCCCGGTCAACCCGATTGGGAAGCTCTTCTCCCCGTTCGAAGGCAGCGATGTCGCGCACGATCCCCGCGACCAGCCCTTCCGGGGTCGAATCCGCCGCGACATGCGGCGTGACAATCATGCGTGGATGTTTCCACAGCGGATTGTCGGCCGGCAGCGGCTCGGTTTCGAACACGTCGATGCTTGCGCCGGCGAGCGTGCCGTCATCGAGCGCGGCGAGGATATCGGCCTCGACCTGAAGCCCGCCGCGCCCGGCATTGATGAGAACCGGACCCGGCAGGCGGCCATCCCGCGCGAGGCCGGCGAACAGCTTGCGGTCAAGGACGCCGCGGGTCGCCTCGGTTAACGGCAGCAGCGCGACGAGGATATCGGTGCGGGCGAGAAAAGCGGGTAACCCGGCCTCGCCGCCGAACATCTCGAAACCCTCGACGGCCTTGCCCGAACGCGACCAGCCGGCGACCTGAAACCCGATCCGCTTCAGCACATCCGCGCAGTCCCGTCCCAACACGCCCATGCCGAGAATACCGACGCGGACCTCATGCGCGCCCGGCTGGTCGAGTTGTTCCCAGACCGCCTCGGCCTGCCGCGCGAGGTAATGCGGCATCTGGCGGAAATGATAGAGCGCCTGCAGCGTGACCCATTCGGTCATCCGGGCGGTGAGATCGGGGTCGATGATCCGGATGAGCGGCACATCCGGCAGGGTTTTGTCCGCCAGCAGCGCATCGACGCCGGCGCCGAGATTGAAGATCGCACGGAGGTTTGGCAGCCCCGCCAGCATGCCCGGATCGGGTTTCCACACCGCTGCGTGGGTGATCGAGGCGGCATCGTAGGGCTTGCGGGCATCGACGATCTCGATCCCGCCCCCGAGGCGGCGGAACCGTTCGAGCCACGGCTCCGCGTCCCAATGCTGCGCCATCGCCACCAGAAGGGCCATACCCTGCTCCTGTCATTCCCGTCACGCCGGCCCCCGGCGCGAATCCTGCCGTCACTTGTAGCCGAAAAGCTTCGGCACGAAGAGCACGATATCGGGAATGAGGATCATCGCCACCAGCGCCGCCACCAGAACGCCGATGAAGGGCCAGACGGCGCGGATGATGGTCTGGAGCGGAATGCCGGTAATCGCGTTGATGACGAACAGCAAGACGCCGTAGGGCGGCGTGATCAGCCCGATCATGCAGTTGACGACAGCGACGACGCCGAAATGGACGAGGTCGATCCCCAGCGCCTTGCAGGTCGGGATGAACAGCGGGATGATGACGAGGATGATCGTCGTCGCGTCGAGCAGGCACCCGAGGATCAGGAACAGGATGTTGACGGCGATCAGGAAGCCGAGCGGCGAGATATCGAACCCCTGCATCAGCGCCGAGACCGCCGCCGGAATGTTTTCGCTCGCAACGATGTAGTTGAAGATCAGCGCCGCGCCGATCACCAGCCCCACCGAGGCGGTGGCCCGCGCGCTCTCCGCGAAGATCCCGTAGAGCGCCTTGAAGCTGAGCGCGCGATAGAACAGTCCCGCGACCAGCAGCGAATAGAACGCCGCCACCGCAGCTGCCTCGGTCGGCGTCGTCGCGCCGCCATAGATGCCGTAGAGCAGGATCACCGGCATCATCAGCGCCGGTGCGGCGCGGAAGGTGAGCGCGGGGAGTTCGCGCGCCGGAACCGGCTCCTCCAGCGGCACGCCCATGCGGTGCGCCATGCGGGCGTTCATCACCATGAGCACAACGCCCATCACGAGCCCCGGCACGATGCCGCCGAGGAACAGGTAGCCGATCGACGCGTCGGAAACGAGCGCGTACATCACCA